>Ga0074193_1000123_pt1 | contig 140498 bp, 119 predicted proteins | sample EPASupsiteHSE605_FD_64523 | JGI IMG/M metagenome (GOLD analysis project Ga0074193, IMG submission 64523) | Bioremediated contaminated groundwater from EPA Superfund site, New Mexico - Sample HSE6-05 | ecosystem: Environmental > Aquatic > Deep subsurface > Groundwater > Contaminated ... | reverse complement strand
CTTCTTATAAGCTTTATTTGTCGAGCAAATGACAGGCTGCAAAATGGTTCTTATCATACTCTTTAAGCTCGGGGACCGCTTCTTTACATTTTGGCATTGCGTAAGGGCAACGCGTATGAAAACGGCAGCCGGACGGCGGATTCATCGGACTGGGGATATCGCCCTCAAGGACAATGCGACGTCTTTCACGCGACTTTTCAGGGTCCGGAACCGGCACAGCCGATAGGAGCGTTTTGGTGTAGGGGTGCAGCGGGTGTTTATTGAGTTCGTAGCTTTCGCCAAGTTCTACCATGGATCCGAGATACATAACGCCGATACGATTGGAAATGTGGCGGACAACCGAAAGATCGTGCGCTATGAAAAGATAAGTAAGTCCCATGGAAGCCTGCATATCTTCGAGCATATTGACAATCTGAGACTGAATTGATACGTCCAGCGCAGAAACAGGCTCATCGCAGACAATGAACTCAGGGTTAACCGCAAGCGCACGGGCAATACCGACACGTTGCTGCTGCCCGCCTGAAAACTCATGAGGGAAACGGTTGGCATGCTCGGTGTTTAGCCCAACATCGCTCAAAAGCGATCTAATCATTTCTGTCCGCTCAGCCTTGGAGTTTGTAAGCTTGTGGATATCAATGGCTTCGCCAATGATTTCGCCGACAGTCATGCGCGGATCCAGCGAGGCGGAAGGATCCTGAAAAATGATCTGCATCTTGCGGCGGTAGGGCATCATATTGGCCGATTCCTTCTTGGATTTCCGGATAAGCGGCTTGCCATCCTTCCCGAGGACAGGCTTTCCTTCTTTATCTAATACAGGTAAATCAAAATCACCGCTGTCATAAATTGTTTTGCCGCCATACACAATTCGGCCGGATGTCGGCTCATGAAGCCGGAGTATTGTCCGGCCCAAAGTTGTCTTTCCACAACCGGATTCTCCGACAAGACCAAGCGTCTCGCCCTTTTTGATTTCGAGCGAAACGTTTTCGACGGCCTGTACGCCGGGGCCTTTAACGCCCTTGACAGGAAAATACTTGCGCAGGTTTTGCACCTGAAGAAGCACCTTGTCATCCATTGTTTTGTGCCTCCTCATTTTTTATATTGTCCTTTACTCTCAGCCAACACGCGCTGCAGTGGCCGTTGCCGAGGTCGACATAGGGTGGCATTTTTTTCAGGCATATCTGCATACATTTTTCGCACCGGGGTGCAAACGGACAGCCATCGGGCGGGTTTAGCATGTCAACAGGTGTTCCTTCGATGGGAATGAGCCGTTCATATTCTTCGGCATCCACTCGCGGCATGGAGCGCAGCAATCCCAGGGTATAGGGATGCGCGGGCTTATAAAACAGATCGTCTACACCACCCTGCTCGACAATTTTACCTGCATACATAACGGATACTTTGTCGCAGATTTCAGCCACCACGCCAAGGTTATGGGTGATAAAAATAATACCCATGCCCGTCTTTTTCTGTAGGTTCTTCATCAATTCAAGAATTTGGGCCTGAATTGTCACATCGAGCGCCGTTGTCGGTTCGTCAGCAATAAGCAGTTTGGGCGAGCAAATAAGTCCCATCGCAATCATAACGCGCTGGCGCATGCCGCCCGAAAATTCGTGGGGATATTGCTTCATTCGTTTTTCAACATTGTTTATGCCGACAAGCTCGAGCATTTCCATAGCCTTCTGATTGGCATCTTTAATGGAGATTTCTTTATTGTGGGCTCGAAGTGCCTCAACCAGCTGGTTACCGACCGTATAGACCGGATTCAGACAGGTCATCGGGTTCTGAAAAATCATAGAGACCTTATTGCCACGGAAATCAATCATCTGATTTTTGTCGTAGGCAAGAATATCCTCACCTTCAAAACTGATAGAGCCACCTATAATTTCACCGGGCGACTGAAGCAGGCCCATAATGGAGTAGGCCTCCACGCTCTTCCCGGAGCCGGACTCACCGACAATGCCCATCACTTCGCCATAGCCCAGATCATAGCTGATGCCGCCGACGGCCTTGACTTCGCCAGCCGGTGTGAAGAAGGAAACATGAAGATCCTTAATTTCCAAGAGTTTTGTTTCGTTTGTGTTATTCAAAGCAGTGTTTCCTCCTTTCTATTTCTTAAGTCTGGGATCGAGTGCATCGCGAAGTCCATCTCCAAAGAGATTAAACGACAAAATCATAATACTTAAAATGACCGCGGGGACAACAAGACGAAAACCATAGGTCTGGACGCCACCTAGCGCGTCCGACGCCATAGAGCCGAGACTTGTCATCGGCGCTGAAACGCCGACACCAAGATAGGACAGGAACGACTCCAGAAAAATAGCGGAAGGAATCTGGAGACAAGTCGTAACAACGATCTGGCCGACACAGTTGGGCAACAAATGCTTTTTAATGATGCGTCCCGAGCTTGCGCCGAGCGCCTTAGCCGCTGTGACAAACTCCTGTTCCTTAATCTGAAGAATTTGTCCGCGAATGATACGCGCCATCGTAACCCAATACATAAGTCCGAAGGCGATGAACATTGAAATAACATTCGGTCCGAGTATGCCAACCATCGTTTGTAAGAAGCCGTTTCCGGTATTCTGGAAATTGACCAATGGGGTCTTCAGTGCAGTTGAGATCAAAAGAACGACGAGCATTTCCGGAATTGAGTAAATCAATTCAACGATGCGCATCATGACAGTGTCAACTTTTCCGCCCATGAAGCCGGATATGGAGCCATATGTTGCACCGATCAGGAGCACCAGAAGTGCCGCAAAAATACCAATGAGCATCGAAACACGCGTTCCTATCATGAGACGCACCATGATATCACGCCCAAACCCATCAGTCCCGAAAACGTGGGGAAATACTTTTTCACCGGCTTCAATGCGCATTAGTTCGCTTTTGGAGTAGCCAAACAGCTTAAGGTGAATGTTGTGCTCTTCCTTAAATTCGGCCACATCGAACTTCTCTGTTTTAACCTTCGCCTTGATCTGCGCTTTTTCAATCGCAGTCAGTTCGGAGCCCTTTTCTTTTTCGGCGGCTTCAAGCGCGGCAGAAAGCCGTTGGTCCACATCACCGGAGGCTGCATCTATCAGCGCCTGATCCTCTAAAGAGTAGTGCCAAGGATAGAGGTTTTCGGAGCCTTTTACAAATTGTTCGTAACCATACGGAACAAGCGTTGGGCCAACAAATGCAAACAGGATCAGTAAAAATATGACGCCAAGCGCTACCATTGCTACGGTGTTTTGCCTGAGTCTGCGCCATGCATCCTGCCAATAAGACGTGCTCTTTCGGTCCTGTATAAACCCTTCCTTTTGTTCCTCGCTTGCAGATTCAAAATCTTCGGGTGTAAGCTCAAGAAGGTTTTCAATATTCGGCTGGAAGGAGCCAAATTTTATTCGTTTTATTCTATCAGCCATAGTTACTTCCCTCCCCCAGACAACTTGATTCTTGGATCGACAACGTTGTACAGGACATCAACTAGGAAGTTCATAATAATAATAAACGCTGCAAGGAAAATCGTTGTCCCCATAATAACAGGATAGTCGCGGTTCTGAATGCTTAGAATGAAATAGCGCCCGAGTCCAGGTACAGAAAAAACGGTTTCAACAACAAAGCCACCGCATAAAACGTAAGCGATTTCCGGTCCAAGATATGTAATGACCGGAATGAGTGCATTTCTTAATGCATGTTTGAAGATTATTTTCCAGTTCTTCAGGCCCTTTGCCCGCGCAGTGCGAATGTAGTCCTGTCCAAGAGAATCGAGCATGGAGGAACGCGCCTGCCGCGCCGTGTAGCACATTGGATAAAGACCAAGCGCAAAGCAAGGAAGAATGTATGCCTTAACGCCCAGAGAGGCCTTAAAAATTGTCGGAAAGAAACGGAGCGCCTCGTTGCTGCCAGCAAAAGTCGTCAAAAGCAAAGAGGCTATGACAAAACTTGGCATGGAAACACCAATCGTGCAGACAATTCGCAAGAGGCTGTCGATCCATGTACCTCTCTTATAGGCTGCAATACAACCCAAGGGCACACCAACCAAAATAGCCCAAAGAAGCGCAAAAAAGCCGATGCTAGCTGACATGGGAAACATTTCAAGAATAATGTCAACTACGGCTCGGTTCTTCTGCATTTTGAAAGAAACACCTAAGTCACCTGTAACTGCATGCTCAAGATATTTGCCTAGCTGAACAATGACAGGCTTGTCAAGCCCGTATTTTTCGTTGAGTGCAGCGATAACAGATGCCGACAGTGGCTTTTCGCTTTGCCATGGGCCACCGGGTATCGAGTTCATCAATAAAAAAGTCAGGCTGGCTACCACAAGCAGCGTAACCAGCGCCATGCCTAACCTTCTTAAGGAGTATTTTGCCATATCTTCACTTCCTGTTTCATTTGCTGTTTTTCTCATTTTTTCTGCAGCAGTTCTGGTTTTTTTCTTATGGTGCAGCAGAACAAACAAAATGGTATCTTAGGAATTTTATATCAAATTTACAATTCAGTCAAGGCATTCTTGCAAATTTACTTCTGAAATTATGTGCAAAATGTCTTTATAATGGCAATTTATATGCCAAATTGCGACATATTACTGTGCTAAAGTAATAAATATCAAGCAATATACGCCGTTATTATGCAAGATTCATTTCATTGCCATTGCTTTTTGAACGCATTTTAATTAAAAAATGCAAGTTTTCACGATTTACCATGTCACAATCAATTGTTTGCAATTTTCAGAAAATAAAAATTCGGTCCATTCGTTGGACCGAATTTTTATTTTTCGAAGCAAGCCATGCGTGTATATCCCCATCTAAACCCGAATATGCTTTGGTAAACGCGGGGACAACTCCTCAAACGACTGTATCCTTCTCCGCCGCTCACCGAAAGCGGTCGGTCGCGAAAGCAAAAATCATATAATGACGGAGGTAACTATGGAAAAGAACACGACGGGAAACACGATAAGGCTTTGCGGCACTGTTGACGGCAAAGCTACTTTTTCGCACATCAGCCGCAATAGGCGGTTCTCCATTTTTCCTTTGCGGGTACCTAGGCTATCTGGCGCCGAGGATGTAATTAATATCGTTTGCGACGAAGAAAAGCTACAAGCTCTGGAACCAGACGACAGCACAATGCTCCGTGTTATAGGAGAACTCCGCTCCTATAACAATAAGAGCGGAGTCGGAAATAAATTATTAATCTTTGTCTATGCCACCGAGCTTGAGTTTTGTGACGACGAGGCGGAAAACCTCATTAATCTATCCGGAACAATCTGCAAACAACCCGTTTTGCGTATGACGCCGCTCGGCAGAGAAATCTGCGATATTTTGATTGCCGTGAACCGTCCGTTCGGTCGCTCGGACTATCTGCCATGCATTACCTGGGGACAGAACGCACGCGAAACGGCGCTCTGGAACGTGGGAGATACGGTAGAACTTGAAGGCCGGATACAGAGCCGCAATTACATAAAAAGTGTAGATGGCAGACAAATTCACAAGACGGCTTTTGAGGTTTCCGCCTCATCCATTACCCGTGAGGAATAGGACTTACAACGCTGAAATCAGAAATTTAAGGTTGCAAAGTAGTCCGCCGGTGTCTCCGCTCTCCGAATCAGTTGGGCCGAGCCATCCTCGTGGAACAGCACCTCAGCGCTTCTCAGTTTACCGTTGTAATTATACCCCATAGAATGCCCATGTGCGCCAGTGTCATGAATTACAATAAAGTCCCCGACATCAATTCTCGGCAGCCAACGGTCTATCGCAAACTTGTCGTTGTTCTCGCAGAGACCACCCACGACGTCATAAAGGTGATCCGCGGGTGCGTTTTCCTTACCCATAACAGTGATGTGGTGGTAAGCACCGTACATGGCGGGGCGCATCAAGTTGCAGGCACAGGCATCTACACCGACATAATCCTTGTGAATATGCTTCTGATGCACTGCTTTTGTAATTAGGCAGCCGTAAGGTGCAAGCATAAAGCGACCGAGCTCCGAATATAAGGACACATCTCCCATACCGGCCGGAACAAGAATCTGGTTAAAGACCTTGCGAACGCGATCACCGATATCAGCGATATCCGCCGACATCTGATCTTCACGATAAGGAATACCAATACCGCCGGAAAGATTTATAAAGCTAATATGAATGTCCAGCTCGTTTTTAAGCTCAACAGCAAGACGGAAGAGGACCGCCGCAAGTGTTGGATAATAATCATTAGTCACCGTGTTTGAAGCAAGAAAAGCGTGGATTCCGAATTCCTTAACGCCCTTGTCACGCAGGAGACGAAACGCTTGGAACATCTGTGGCTTTGTAAGGCCGTATTTCGCGTCGCCCGGCGTATCCATAATCGTATTAGAAATTTCAAAATTTCCACCGGGGTTATAGCGGCAGCAAATTTTTTCTGGAATATGACCGATGGTTTTTTCTAGGAAATCAATGTGGGTAATATCGTCAAGATTAATGATTGCGCCGAGCTTATCGGCCAAAACAAAGTCCTCTGCAGGTGTGTCATTTGATGAAAACATAATGCTCTCACCATTGATACCGCAGCGTTCGCAGAGCATGAGCTCTGTAAGTGATGAGCAATCCATGCCGCAACCTTCTTCACTTAGAAGCTTTAAAATTGTTGGGTTCGGTGTGGCCTTAACCGCGAAATATTCTCTGAATCCCTTATTCCAAGAAAAGGCCTTGTAAAGCTTTCGCGCATTTTCACGGATACCTTTTTCATCGTAAAGATGATAAGGAGTGGGAAATTCTTTGGAAAGCTCTTTTAGCTGTTCAAGCGTTACAAACGGCTTTTTCATTGTACTATCTCCTTTGTTTTATTGGTTAGTTGACTAAAGGGCGCTGTATTGCAAATATATCAGAAATGGCCGGCATTTGCAATTCGTAAAATGTTCCTAACCTTGTTATGATTTTACCGGTATTTTGTGGTTTTCGACCGCTTATTAGTTGTTATCAGCCTTAAAAACAAAACAATTAGACAATCTTGATTTTATTTGAACCACCCATCAGCCAGTTTGATAAATTATAAAACATAATCCGTCATATTAAAACAATAACTTTTTAAGAAAGAAGCCGCCCAAAAGGGCGGCTTCTTTGGCTGGTATTAGTTTATACGGTTTAAGTCTTATGCGGCCTTGTGGCAATAGCCGAAGAAGAAATATCCAAGCGGGGTGTAGTACATGCCGGAAACCGTGTCATCAAGCATATATTTCTGGGTGTAGAAGTATATGGGAGCAACACCGCTCTCTTTCATGAAAATATCTTCAGCATTGTGGAAAGCTTTCATACGGACATCTTGGTCGGAGGTAGACTTTGCTTCGTCAATATACTTGTCGAAGTCCTTGTTGCTGTACTTGGGATCATTGTTGCCGGAGCCTGTATAGAACATGTCCAGGAAGGTGCAAGGATCGTTGTAGTCGGCAATCCAGGCGTCACGAGCGATCGTGTAGTTGCCCTGTCTGCGGACGTCAGTAAATACGCCCCACTCTTGGTTGTTCAGTGTAACGGTAACGCCGAGCTCTGTCTGCCACATCTGCTGTAGGGCTTCTGCGATTGCTTTGTGACGATCATTGGTGTTGTAGAGATACTCAACAGCAGGGAAACCTTTGCCTTCGGGATATCCAGCCTCTGCCAGAAGCGCACGTGCCTTTTCGCAGTTTGCTTCATAGTCTTCGGCCTTGACAGAATAATACTCGCCGCCGACCTTGCGGAAGGAGTCACCGCTGGGGCCTGCGGCATCATTAACACCGAAAGGAACATAAGCGGTAGCAGGAACTTCTCCTGTCTGAGTGACGTTTTCAACAATATAGTTGCGGTCTATAACAAGAGAGAATGCCTCACGGACAAGTGCATTGTCGAAGGGTGCCTTCTGGTTGTTAAAGCTAACATAATAAGTTCCGAGGTAATCAACAATGTTCAGTTCACCGCTAGCAAGAAGCGTCTGAATCTCGTCATTGGGAACTTCTTCAATAAACTGTAGGGTGCCGCTGGTAAACGCAGAATAAATTGCGTTCGCGTCATCCATCAGCTGGAAAGTCAACGTATCAGGGCCAAGGTTTGCAAGATCATAGTACTGGTCATTCTTAACAGCCTTGATATAGGAGTTATGAACCCACTCACTCATCTTGTAAGGTCCGTTGGAGATATAAGTTGCAACGTCAAATGTCCACTGATCACCTGCGGACTCAATAACGTCCTTGCGCACAGGGAAGGTGGAGGGGAATGCGCAGATTTCCTTAAAATAGGGGCAATCATAAGTGAGGGTGACAACAAAAGTGCTGTCGTCCGGTGCAGAAACGGCAAGAGTGGAAGGATCGGCATAGTTGATAACATCAACTTCGTTGCCACTTTCATCTTTTGTCTTTTCACCTGTGGGAGTGCCGTTTGCAATAGCGTCATAGCCCTTAACCATGTCGAGCTGATAGTTATAGGGAGATGCGGTATCGTGCGCTACAAGACGCTGCCAGCTGTAAACGAAGTCACCGGCTGTAACGGCTTTGCCATCGCTCCATTTTGCATCAGAGCGAAGCTTGAACGTGTAGGTAACAGTTCCGTCGTCATTAACAACTTTGTCCATTGATTCAGCCTGGCCGTAATCAAGAATTGCGTTGCCTTTGCCGTCATCAACCCACTTGATGAGACCCTCAAAGAAATGGTTTATCATCATAGCACCGTCGACAGCGGAGTTGAGTGCCGGATCGATAGTCTCAGGTTCTGAAGCAAGGCATACTGACATATCAAAGGCAGTAGCGGCAGCTGTTGCAGACGGAGCAGCAGACTCAGCAGGTGCCTTCGTCGAGCAGCCCGCCATAATGCTGGCAAGCATCAGAACGGCCAGGAGAAGTGCAAGATATTTTTTCGTGTTCCTCATTTTTTTACCTCCAAAAAAATATTGAACTTGCGGCACTGGATGTCCTCTTAAAAGGCATAGATTACCGCAAGCCTAATTGCGTTTATTTTACCATAACAGGCGTACCTTGTAAAGGAAATTGTTACATAAGTATTAACATCCTTTGATACTTATACGCAACATTTGAAATAATTCAATTTGACCGCATACTACATCTTGCGGTTTTTGACGTTTTACGTCGATTATATATAACCTGTCGTGTGCTTTAGTCCGTTTAAAGTATATTTAAGGAAGCTTGTTTAGACTAGATAAAAACGACAGGAGGAAATCATGAAGTACAGGCTCATTTCTGTTCTACTCATGTTGGGTATTTTACTTTCGCTCTGTGCCTGTGGCTTGGAATCAGGCACACAAACACAGGCATCTGACACATCTTCCTCGACAGAGACTACCGCCATCGGGGCACTTGCCGACAGCGGCAACTATTACAGCACAAGCTTCGGTCAAGGCGAAGTCACAGATGTGAATGTCGTAATCAGCGCGGATGACTGGCAGGATATTCTGGATAATCCTGAGGCAGAAGAATACCATACGGCGGATATCACAGTTAATGGCACAACTGTCAATAACGTCGCCATACGGACAAAGGGCTTTAGTTCACTCAGCGCCGTTGCCAGCAGCGACAGTGATCGTTACGGCTTTAAAATTAAGCTTGATAAGTATGTGGACGGCCAGACCCTAAATGGACTGGACATGTTCGTTTTAAACGGAAGTTTTGCGGATCCCTCATATATGCGCGAATATCTGACCTATCTGGCAAGTGCCTATCTCGGCTGCAACACACCATACATCAGTTACTGCAACTTGTATGTCAACGGGGATCTGTTTGGCTTTTATCTGATGATCGAGGCCTATAACGATAGCTTCGTCGAGCGCTACACCAATTCAAACGACACCGTTCTCTACAAGGCTGAATCGGAAAACTGCACGCTGCTTACAAGCGATGACGCCACAGGCTTTGATGTGCAGTATGGTGACGACGATGGTAATAGCAACATTAAAAACTTAATTTCAATACTCAACAGCACCACTGCCGACAACAAGGCGACGCTTGAAGGCATTCTTGATGTCGACAGCGTCCTGAAAGCGCTTGCCGTCAACACCGTGATGGGCAACTATGACAGCTACAGCGGGTCAAAGGCACACAACTATTATCTGCTCTACAGCGAAGGAAAATTCACTTATCTCGGCTGGGACTACAATATGTCCATCGGCGGTTTTTCGGAGGATAACGGTGCAAGTGTCACAGTCGATGTTACTTCCCCCGTCTACGGCGTCGAAATTTCTCAGCGGCCACTTATAGAAAAACTACTAGCCATAGAGACTTATCAAGAAAAATATCTCGGTTACATTGACGAACTGACAACGTATTTTTCAGACTTTGAAACAACAGTTAACGGGATTGCCAACGAAATTCGCAGCTATATTGAAAATGACCCTAGTGCCTTTTATACAATCGACGAGTTTGAAGCGAATATAACCGAAAGCGACACCGACCTCACACAGGTTGAGGGCAAGGCTAACGGCATGGCCGACAAAGGCGGAATGCAGGCTCAAAACGGCGGGACTATGGGGAACCCAGGCACTACCGACAACGCGAATGCCAGTTCCGGTTCTGGCACTGGCAACGCACCAAACGGCAGTTACGGCCCCGACAGTACTTCAGACGACGGTTACGCATTTAATAACAGCGGTGAGCGCCCGACAATGCCGGACGTAGACACACAGAATCAGTCACCGCCCAGTGGAATGCCGTCACGCGATGGCCAGACCCAAGAGAATTTCGGCGGCGATGCGCAGCAGCGGATGGGTGGTAGTATGATTAACACTCAGGCCGTATCCATCGTCGACTATATCACCCAGCGGATTGGGCAAATTAAAACTCAGCTCAGTTACTGAGCTTTGATCATGACGCATCTTTTTGAGGGCAGACAGAACATAATATTCTGTCCGCCCTCTATGGATGCGCCCCGCATAAAGTTTGCTTGTTTTGTTTGCTTGACTGTGATACTAATAAGAAAAACATGTGCGGAAGGACTGATAATTCTGGTCATCTATTTTTCAGGGACAGGCAACAGCCGATACGCTGCGGAAGCTGTTGCCGGGCATTTAAAGGATAATCTGCTAAACGCCAATGACTATATCAAAAGCAGCAAAACTGCGGACTGCACCTCCGACACCCCCTATGTCTTTATTGCGCCAACCTATGCCTGGCAAATACCCCATATTTTTGCAAAGTTTATAAAAGACAGCCACTTTGCAGGCAGCCAAGTGGCTTATTATATTATGAGCTGTGGGGACGACATCGGAAACGCTGGTCTGTCTCTCGAAAAACTCTGTACCGAAAAAGCAATGACCTTTATGGGTGTTTCAGCCGTTATAATGCCGGAAAACTATGTTGCCCTATTCGACGTCACCGAAAAATTCGAGGCAGAAGACCTCATAAGCCTGGCGGATTCCAGACTAAAAAAACTTTCAGCGGAAATCACGGGTGGTCTCCCCTTCCAAAAGGAAAAAATCAGTTTTATGGCCAACATGAAGAGCCGTATGATGAACCCGCTCTTTTATGCTCTTTTTGTCAAGGCAAAAGGTTTTTGGATTACGGACAAATGCATTGGCTGCGGTCTATGTGAAAAGTGCTGCCCGCTGAACAACATTAAACTTACAACCGACCGACCAGTCTATGGCAGCAACTGTACACACTGCATGGCCTGCATTTGCGGCTGTCCAACCCAGGCCATCGAGTATAAGAACCGGACCGTCGGCAAGTCTCGTTATTTTAATTCAAAAAGCCCCGATATTTCGCCATAATAATGACACGCAGCCTATCCTCTCATATCGGATAAGCTAGCAGTCAATTATAAGGGCACTCGCTATTCAAAGAGCACCAGATAAACCGACATCTCGTGTGTCTCAAGGAAGGTTTTGATTGCATTTTCTGCGATTTGCTGCGCCTCCGCCCTCGGGTAGCCGAAGATGCCAGAGGATATCAGTGGAAAGGCGATGGACTGACAGCCCTTTTGTTCCGCAAGCAGTAATGAATTGCGGTAGCACGCATATAACAGCGCCGCCTCTCCCCTGTTGCCGCCTTGCCACATCGGCCCCACTGTATGGATGATGTATTTAGCCGGCAGTGCGTACCCCTTTGTAATCACAGCCCGACCGACTTGACAAGTACCAATAGTTCGACATTCGGCCTCAAGTGCCGACTCTCCCGCTGCGGCAAAGATTGCGCCGCATACGCCTCCGCCCCGCAGAAGTGCCGTGTTGGCAGCGTTTACAATTGCGTCCACGCATTGCTTGGTTATATCGCCGTTAATCAGCTTAAAAGGCATAGGACCTCCCCTTGTACAGACACCTGTAAAATTTAAATTTTTTGCGAGAGACTTGCATTATCCTATAATTCGTATATGATATTAGCATAAACAATAACTGGAGGATTTATCATGCAAGAAGTTTATGAATTTATTAAAAAATGCGGCGTTTTTTATATTGCCACCACCGAGGGCGATCAGCCCAGAGTCCGTCCGTTCGGAGCTGTCGATGTCTTTGAGGACAGGCTCTATATCCAGACCGGCAAGATAAAAAATGTTTCAAAGCAGCTCGCGGCTAATCCGAAAATTGAGATTAGCGGAATGGCAGACAACAAGTGGATCAGACTTGAAGCCATCGCGGTTAACGATGACAGGCGCGAGGTGAAGGCCCACATGCTTGAAGCTTACCCGATGCTTAAATCCATGTACTCAGCCGACGATGAGAACACACAGGTGCTTTATTTGAAGGATGCTACCGCAACCATTTGCTCCTTCACGGAAGCGCCCGTGGTCATTCACTTCTAATCCATACCCCGTCAAGAAACAAATATAGAAAGCTGTACCGGTTTAGATTCCGCGTACAGCTTTTTTGTTGCGCTAAAGCGCAGTTCTTTTCTCGTCCTCACCCTCAAAAAACAACATGACAAAACCAACCAGCATTAAGATGCTGCTTACGATAATGGCCTTTTCCGCCCATAGTTTAACGAACTTGTATCCGATGATTGCGCCGATAACGAATACAATAATAATGCCATAGTAGAGCAGGCCCTTCCTTGCAAGTCCGGCATCTTTTTCAAAGAAATAGTCACAGATATAATGTGTTGCCGTCCGCAGGTTGCCGATGCACATCGTTGTGGCTATACCATTTCCTTTCATTGTCCTAAAGCTTTGAACTTGAATTCCACAGGCAAAGGAGACGAGGCAATTGGCCAGAATATTCAAAGACTGAGGCATAAATCCAACCCCAAGAAGAATGAGCGCCTCCATTAGAATGGTTATCTGCATCCAATGCATTCTTCCGCGCTGGCCGTAGCTGTGCTTGGCAATATTAGCCGCAATAATGCCCAGTGTAAAGGCAAGCACGGGATAGGTGTATAGCAAGGCGGCACCAACGGCGCCTTCGGACAAATTAATACCAATTAGCAGAATATTCCCGGTCTGCGCGTTAGCAAAAACGTGGCCACGGCAGACATAGGTGTAGGCATCCATGAATCCCCCTGAGAGTGCGAGAATAATCCCTAGCTGAACGGACTCTGAAACTTTACTTTTATTCTTCAAGCAATCACTCTCCTTGAGAACGTGCCTTGAACAGACAGAAATGTTTTTACGAGTATAGCATAAACCCATAGAAAAAGCCACACGCAGTTATTTGGCGTGCAGCTTTTATAGTCAACGCCTAAGGCGAAGCAGTTTACTTACGGCTCTGAATGAAATTTACAAATGCATCCGCTTGTTTTTCGAGGAAGGGCTGGCTGGTGCTAAGTTCAAGCCTGCCGTCTTTGCTCAACTGGTTCATGACACTCGGAATCGTCAAACGGGGCGCGTTCATCACATCCATGTTGAGGTAACTGATGAGCGTCACAAGATGGTCCTGCGCAATTGCGGTTCCGCTGGTGGATGGTGTGACGCCACTAATAGCGGCAGGTTTGCGCAGAAGGACCTGGGCTTCAGTTTCGCTAATCGGGCGTGACAGCCAGTCAATCAGGTTTTTGAGAACGCCCGGGAAAAAGTGGTTGTACTCCGGTGTAAAAAACCAAATACCGTCTGCCGCTTTGATCTTGTCACGCACCCGCTTTACCGGCTCTGGTGCTGGAAACTCGATGTCCTGATTCATATAAGGGACATCCGAATAATCAAGAATTTCAAGGTCAGCCCTGGTACCCAAGGCACGTTTGGCCGCCATTGCCAGTTGTAAATTGAAGGATTCTTTCCTGAGCGACCCCACAATCGCAATGATTTTGATTTGACTCATTTTATCAGCTCCTGTCTTTCGCGCAATATGGTTTGCTTACTATACGTCTATTATTTCCGCACGTTGAGCCAGCTATCAGCTTTGCGTGATTTCGGCCAGACTATTAAGTTCGGCGCCTGCAAGACGATAGACCGTCCACTCATCCATCGGTTCGGCCTTCAAGGAGAGGTAAAAACCGATGCTCGGTTTATTCCAGTCCAGACAAGCCCACTCAAGCCTGCCGCAGCCGCGTTCGACCGTTATCCGCGCCAACTCCTGGAGGAGCTTTTTACCGTAGCCCTTTCCCCGACATTCGGGCAACACAAAAAGATCCTCGAGGTAGAGTCCCGCTTTGCCTACAAAGGTAGAAAAGTTATGGAAGAACAGGGCATAGCCGACTTCCCTGCCATCCGCTACCGCGAAAATCACTTCCGCTTTCTGCTTTTCAAATATCCATTCTCTAAGGCTCTCTTCGGTTGCAATAACCTGATCGGACATGTTTTCATAGGCCGCCAAAGCCTTAATAAATGCCAGAATCAGTCCAATATCCGATTCTTCGGCGGCTCTAAAATTTATAGTATTCTCCACGGGTTACCACCTTATTTCTTTTTTCATATTGTATCATAAATATTGTCAAAACTCCATAGTAAAATGTTTGGGCTTAGGTGTCATTATAAAAAATAATAGCACAGCGGTAAAGGAACAAAGTGTCTCACTTTTCGTCTAAATAATGAAATAAACATCTGAAACAAGATTTATATCATTATCGGAGGAACCCATGAGATATTCAAGAAATACGATCCCATTTCTTTTAATTGCGGCCCTACTCCTTTTTGCAGTGCCTTTGCATGCCGAGGCAACTGACTCACAGACTGCAGATAAGACCGCCTACACGGATGTGAAGGGTCTGTGGTGCGAAACTTGGGTCACGAGCTACGGCTACCGAGAAATTTTTGCCGACAGTGGCAGCCGATTTTACCCGGACAAGGCCATTACGCGGATGGAATTCGTAGAGTTGCTCCACCAAGCGCTGGACATCAACATGAATTATTTTGTCGCAACGGATATTGGCGAATACTTCAATGATGTTCACAACGACGACACCGGTGCCGGGGACCTATATGATCTTGTTACCTGTGGTATTATTGACGACAAGGGGACATTCCGTCCAAAGGACGCTCTTGACCGCGATACAATGGTCCACTATAGTCTTAGAGCTTTTAAGTATATGGTGGGTGAGAATTATCAGATTCCTGCTGTTAACAGGACACCTTTCAGTGATATTTCCGATGCCGGCGCCAACTATCTCACAGACATCGAGGATGCGCAGACGCTTGAACTTGTCACCGGCAAGGGCGATAACCGATTTTATCCGCGTGAAGCGGGGACACGGGCTGAGGCTGTAACAATAGTCGGACGCCTCGCCGCGCTTTTAGAAAAGCAGCTAGCGGCTGTTTCAGTTACGGCGTCGGCTCATGAAGAAGACGGCGGTTTGACTTTTTCGCTCTCAGTCGCCAACAATTCAGATAAATCCGTTACCATCGAACACGCCTCGCAGCAGCTCTATGATTTCGTGGTTTTTGATAAGAATGGCAATGAGCTGTATCGCTGGTCGGCAGACCGAATGTTTGCAATGTATATGACTTACACCACGATCCCGGCAGGCAAGAACGTTGTTTTCACAGATCGAATTGAGGCCGAGGATTATGCCAAAATCAAAGCATCGGTGTTTACTGCTGAAGCATATCTCACGGGCATATCCGAGGATTTCATCATCAACAGCGATGGATATCACGCTGTAATCGCAAAGTAATTTTATAAAAAACCGGCGGGTATCCGAGCTGTTTCGGTCACCCGCTGGTTTTTTTAGGCATTTATTGATTAATGCGCTCTAAACTCGGCGGGCTCAAGCATCTGTTCGTAGACGGTAATCGTATCCTTCAGTTTCTTTGACCGATAGAGCGCCATGTCCGTGTCACGAATGAGGCCCGCCGCACCGCGCTGCTTTGAAAATTGGGCAATTCCGATGCTGACAGTGAACGGAATTGCGGTCACAGTCAGCTCGCTCTCACGGAGATCTTTTTGTATCGTCGTGCAGGCTCTTACGACCTCATCCAAAGTTTTTTTCTTAAAAAGAACGCAGAATTCATCTCCGCCGTAACGAAACGGCAGGTCTCCGTCACAGTTTTTGTCCAGAATTTTTCCCAACTCCATGAGATATTGGTCTCCCATGTCATGGCCATATCGGTCGTTCAGCATCTTAAAATTATCTAGGTCGAACATAGCAAAAAGGTACTCAGCCCCGGATACATCTTCTTCCACCATCTGAAGTTCCTTGCGCAGGGCTGTTCTGTTAAGCACTTGGGTAAGCTCATCCGTAATCAGTTTTTGCTCAATCCTGTATCGCTCAATTTCTTTCTCGATGCTGGCCGCATTTTTTGCCTTCTCAAATTTAGTCAGGACAATGCAGACGACATAGAAAGCCAGCATAATACAAATTGAAATGATGAAGTTAGTCATGCCATAGGTGCTGTCCATAGGCATCGCTTTATCCGGATCCCATGTGACGAATAAGTCTGAAACCATTCTTGCCGATATACTGGACAGCGCGGTAACCGTTGTCAGGGCATAGTCGCTGTAGACTACCGTCATGAGGATGGGGACCGTAAAGATCAGATACATCGACTGGAAAACACTATGAACAGAGGCAAAGATAAAGCAAACATTGATAAACAAGATTGAAACCGCATATATTTTAACTTTTTGTTTAAGGCGTTGCGCATGCATCACGCAAACACCGATGAGAACAAACACGAAATTAAAAGTCAGGGGTGTGAGCATATACTTCATAAAGTACATGGAGAATGCAATCGTTATATAGCCCTGTTTATAAAGGGCTAAGCCAAGGATACACTCAACAAAAAAGCCGAAAACAACCAACCCAATAAAGGTTAGATATTGCAGCCTAAGCCACCTCTTGTCGATTTTCAAATATTCATTTTTTATTTCGTCGACAATAGCGTTGTTGTTTGTCTCGTACACAATGTTCCTCCGCGCACCCGTTCGCTGAATGGTTTTTATTATTATAATAGAATCAATTACTTATTTCAATTGCCACATCACTATTTCGCCTGAAATATCGCACAATTGAAATTTTTATCTTTGCATTTACAACAAATAATATTAAATTAAACCTCTGCATGGCTAAATTCATCCACGCAGAGGTTTAATTGTTCAAATTGGCATGTTCAGATTGTGATTAGTTCATAATCGGAGGTTCCGAGTCCCAGCTTCTGCGCATGCTCAATCAGAACCCGCCAGTCTGTCGCGGGATGGACATCGGTGAAGTGGTCGTGGTGACCGCTTCCGCTCTTTTCCAGCAAACTGCCCGGCATAACAGGCTGACGATTGACGGCGTCTGCACAGGCGATATCAAGCGCAACCGGATCAAAAGAGGCAAACATGCCGACATTCGGCACAACCGGAACATCGTTTTCCGAATGGCAGTCACAGAAAGGCGAAACGTCAATGACGAGACTGACGTGAAAGCTCGGACGGCCAACAAGTACGGCATAGCTGTACTCCGCGATTTTCTTATTGAGCGCGCTGCTCGCATCGAAGCGGTCGGGTCGGACGGCATCCGCAGGACAGACCCCTATGCATCTTCCGCAGCCGACACACTTGTTGTGGTCAATCGAGGCCTTGCGGTCTGTCACGGTTATTGCCCCGTGTGCACAGTTTTTTGCGCAGGCACCGCAACCAACGCACTTTTTGAGGTCGACGTGGGGCTTGCCGCTGCTGTGCATTTCCATCTTGCCGGCCCTTGAGCCGCAGCCCATTCCGATATTCTTCAATGCACCGCCCAAACCGGAGAGCTCATGCAGCTTGAAATGGTTTAATGATATGACGACATCCGCATCCATCACCGCGCGTCCGATTTTGGCTTCTTTCACGTATTCGCCACCCTTGACCGGAACCAGCGCCTCATCCGTACCTTTCAGCCCATCTGCGATGATCACCTGACAGCCTGTTGTGAGGGGTGAGAAGCCGTTTCCGTATGCCGCGTCAAGATGGTCCAGCGCATTCTTTCGTTCACCGACATAGAGCGTGTTGCAGTCTGTCAAAAACGGCTTACCGTTATGCTCGCGCACAAGGTCTGCCACGACCTTTGCATAGTTGGGGCGGAGAAAGGCAAGGTTGCCGGGTTCACCAAAGTGTATTTTGATGGCAGTAAACTTTTTGTCAAAATCGATTTGTTCAATACCCGCAGTTTTGATGAGTCTCCTTAGCTTCTGAAGCAGATTCTCGCTGTCGGTGGTGTGCATATCGGTAAAATAAACTTTTGCTCTTTCCATATGGGGCCTCCTGTTTATCTGAAATTGAAATTAGGGGTATTATGGCGGATGTATCTCTAAAGCATTCCCTGTTTTCAGATTATATCACTCTTTTTCAACTGTGAACAGTGGGCTTTTTCTGAACAAGGCAATAATAAAAAGGGCTGCTCGTATTTCGAGCAGCCCTTCGGACTATGAACCGGTTTATGCCGAGAGAACAGAAAACAGAAGTTGTGCCATCTCCGCTCTCGTAGCCAGATCTGCGGGTCGGAGCTGGTGGTCACTGCCCTGAATCGCCCCAGCAGCAATCAAGGACTTAAACGCATCTTTTGCATAGTCCGGCACAGTTCCGCCGTCTGTATAGGCAGAAAAGTCAACCGTTCCCGTCGCATTTGGAAGCTCGCCTAAGACACTCAGTGCTCTGTAAATCAATGTGATCATATCTTGACGCGTTATACTTTGCTCAGGTAAAAACAAATTGTCACCAACACCCTTTGTTATGCCCAGTCGTTTGGCCGCCGCCAAATACCCTGTATAGTAATTATTACCTGCATCGGCAAAATTGTCCGTAGCTTTTTCGTCCGGGCTGATTCCATATGCACGCAGCAGCATTACAACTAAATCTCCGCGCTTAATAACGGCATCCGGCGCAAAATGGCTGTTGTCTACACCGCTTGTAATATTGCGTGCTGCAATAAACGAGATTGCTTTATAATACCAGCTTCCTTTTGAAACATCGTCAAATGTAACCGGATTATAAGCAACTGCATAGGTCGAAAAATGACTCACCGTAAAATCTACGGTTTGGGTTTTGGCATTATAAGCCCCTCTCACCGCGACCAGCTTGCCAGATTCATCAATATAATAGACAACAACGGACTCCTCTTTCTCATCGGAAGCAAGGACATAGGGAATGGAAATACGTGCCGTTCCTCCGTTGAGAGACGACACTTGGGTTGCACCGGCCGTCACTGTAAAGTTGTAAACAGGATGATCACCAATGATTTGCCTGTTTTCGGAGGATAGCGTGGTTTTATCAACAAGTGCGGTTTTGATCACCACGTCTCGCGAAGCGGCGATGCTGTTAATATACTGAGTGGCAGGATTGTCAAAAACAATGGTTGCTTTTCTTGTGTTGATTCTGACGCCGCCATCCTTTTCTAGTATATGCTTGGCCATTTGTGTAAAAGAATCGGCCGTTATGGTCATAACGGTTCCGGCATTCGTTTCGCTGATGAGCCCTTTTCCGACTATTTGCCCGTCCGTCGTACCGGCATCAATCGCGTTGCTGTCAACCGAAAAAGAAAACGTATATTTCGGAATAGCGGTCTTATATGGCCAGTCCTTATTCTGATCATCCTTGAACACCAAATAGAGGTCATAGGCGTCAACATTGAGTTTGTCGAACACCAGCGTTGCCTTATTGTCACTGAGTATGCCACTGCTGTATGTAGGATCCTCACCAGGGTCAGTGCCCTGCTGGACAATTAAATACTTAAAGTCAGGCTGAACAGTCCTGTCCGGTGGCAAAACCACGTCGATATCCACGGTTGCTTCCGAAGGCGCACGATTAACCGAAGTAACCGGTGAGGGCAAAACTGTAATTACGGCATCCACAATATTATCGGTGCAAACAAAAACGTCGTTAACATCGGTATACACAAGCGGCCAGTAATGGTAAGGCCCACCCACCTCATCATTAACAGGGGTATAAGTGATAGTCGCCCCGTCGGCATCGGCAGCGTCTGCATAGGAAATCGTCCCGCTCGCGCCAAGTATAGCCCGAGTGTCCGTCTCATTAAAATAGGGAAAATCATCGTAGAAATAATCCGAAACAGCTACAGTGCTCTTATACCACTGGTATTTAATCTCACGATAGCTTTCCTCAGCATACTCAGGTGTGTCCTTCGGATGTCCGAGCGTGACAGAAAGCTCCTGTGCGGGCGCACCTTCGAAATAATATTGATCATCGCTTGTATAGGTCTGAGACGTCATAAAAAGAACCTGCGGCGCAACGGTGGTCACTCTGTGGTTGCTCTCGAAGCTTGTCACCGAATCGCCTTTAGTGTTGGTAAAAACAACATAGTAAGTATAGATACCCGGCTCACTTAAATCGCGATAAAATGCTGGAATAATATAAGTAAGCGTCGCTCCCACCTGCTTTGCTTCTCCGTATGTCGGATATTCTTCTATACCGTCTTTGCCGTCCGTGTCATAGTAATCGACTTTTGAATAAGGCTCAAAAGTGCCGGCAAAAGAAGGATCGGTTTCGTCACCAACAGCACGGTACCATTGATAGGTAACCGTTCCAATATCCGATGCGTTAGAGAAGGTCAGCTCAGTCTTCATATTGTCTGCGGAGTAACTTGCATTATAAGGCCATGTAGGGTTGGTCCCCATATACAAAGGCTCTGCAACTGTTGTCAGGTTCTTGGTAAAGGTCGCCATCGGGGCGGGGTCATTAGTTGTAGCATTGGAAGGTACCAAAAATGCGGGCACAATCAAGAGCAGGGATAAAACGAAAGATATCATTCGTCGAGCCATTTTTTCCTCCATTTCTATTTCATCTTAATCCTCATGTACTTGTAAATATTTGTTTTATGTAAGCAAGTACACACCACCCGACCGGAGTATTGTCCTGTCTATTGTTATAATACAGGTATTTGTCTCGACAAACAATGAGCAAATTCCTTATAATAAATATAAATATTTGGACATTATTACCTTAAACACTTAAAGCCACCAATACTAATTACATATACACGTTTAATAAAGGATATATCCATAAAAGCACGAAGACAAAAGTGTAAATTATCAGGATTTGGGAGACTACTCGAGTCGAAAAAAGCGCCCCACAAAGTTTGCAAACGCACTTATGCTCCAGAGAATGTGCGAGACAACTAGCAGGGCGCTGGAAACTTAATGGACATTCTGGCTATTCAAATGAGCGGACGAAAGTTCACTCATTTCAGCTTTGATCAAGTCAATACCAAGCGACATGTTTTCTTTTGACAGACCGGCATATCCCAAAATAATCTGATTGGTATGGTTTCCCTTTTTGAGCGCATGATCTTCAACCGGAACCACATAAACCCCTGATTGCATGAGATGACCAATCCACTCTCCAGTAAAGCAGATGCCTTCAAATTCTGCAACAAGGTGCATACCAGCCGCTGCCCCGTGGACGTGAACATCTTCGCCAAAACTGGTATGCAGCAATTCCAATAAGCAATTGCGACGGTTTCGGTACTCCTTTTTCATTTGCCGAATATGGCGTTCAAGATCACCGTCTTCGATAAACCTCATAAGCGCAAGCTGATAGGCAGAATTTGAATGGTGATCGGCCAGGCGCTTTATCTCTCGTAATTGTGGGATGAGATGCAAGGGCGCAACCAGATATCCAAGCCTGATAGAAGGAAACAAAACCTTGCTGAAAGTTCCGACATAAATCACACGTTCACAATCCAATTCAAAAAGAGAGCTGGATGGCGGCAAATCATACGTAAATTCGCTGTCATAGTCGTCTTCCAGAAGATAGGCTCGGGACTTTGCAGCAAACTCTGCAAGCGCTATTCTTCGCTGCATCGACAGAATTCCCCCCATAGGAAATTGGTGAGATGGGGTTGTGAAAATCAGTGTCGGCTTTCCGCTCGCGGGAAACAGCTCAGGCTGCAGACCTTGAGCGTCGACGTCAAATGGCATTATCTTGTCTGTGTAATAAGAAAAGATATGTTGCACATTGAGATTAGATGGATTTTCCATCCATACTTCACTTTTGGAATCAAGCAGGCATCTTGCTGCCAGTGATAGTCCCTGTTTTGCTCCGGCCGTAACAATGATTTGCTCCGGGCTGCATGATATTCCCCTCGTCCTTTTCAGATAGGCGCATAGAACCCTTCTAAATTCAGGTCGTCCCTGCGGATCATCATAGCCAAGCGCAGAAACAGGTGCATTTAAAAAAGCATCCGAAACAGCCCGATTCCATTTTTGGCGTGGAAATAGATCAAGCGCGGGAATCCCGCTATCAAAATTAATTGTTTTATCTGTGATAATAAATTCCGAAAGAGACGCAGTTTGACGGTCTGAAAAGGAAATGTTTGGGGGTATGTGCTTTACGCCGGGACTGACATAAAAGCCAGAACCGGGAACGCTATATATAACACCCTGTGACACCAGCATATCGTAAGCCGTTAGTACCGTATTCCTGGCAACACACAGCTCTTGGCTCAAATCCCGGGAGGAAGGCAGCGGTTTTTCCGATGCCAATTCTCCTGACAGTATTTTTTCCCGTATGTGCGTATAGATTTGCTTGGAATAGGAACGCTTTTTTGTCTCGTCCAACGTAATATGCAGCATTTTTCCGCCTCACAACCGGCTCAATAAAATTTATAAATAACCGTATCTTTTATATACCGGATTTCTGTGCTTTTATTATACTGTAATCGGACCCTATCAGCAAGATAAGAAAAGGCATTGTTATGAATATAAGAGACAGCTTTCATCCTTATGCCGTTGTCACTATTATTTTCTGGTCGTTAGCATATGTCCTGACACGGCTCACACTTCAATATTTTTCTGCATTCTCTTTAGGATTTATGCGGTATTTTATTGCATCCTGTACCCTTTTAATCGTCGCTATCCTGACAAAAATGAAGGTACCGCGTCGTGATGATCTGCTGTGGTTTATTGCAGCCGGAGGGATTGGATTCTTTCTATATATGATTTCGTTCAATCAGGGGCAGGCTACGGTAACTGCCGCCACCGGCAGTGTTGTGATTGCTACCGTTCCTGTAATTACCGCATTACTTGCCCGCGTCTTCTATCGCGAGAAATTGCGTCCTTTCCAATGGGTGGCCATCCTGATTGAATTTGTAGGCGTTGTCGTTTTAACTTTAATGAACGGCGTTATATCTATGAGCACCGGGCTATCCTGGCTTTTTCTCGCGGCCCTGGCCCTGAGTGCCTATAATCTGCTTCAGCGAAAGCTGACCCGAACCTATACTGCCCTGCAGACCTCTACATACAGCATTTTCTTTGGGACACTGATGCTTGCAATTTTTGCGCCCACCTCGATGCGTGAAATACAACATGTACCTGGAATTCAGTTCATCTATCTTGCAATTTTGGGTATCTGCTCCAGTGCAATAGCCTATGTCTCATGGGCTAAGGCATTCTCAAAAGCTAAGCAAACTTCACTGGTAAGTAACTACATGTTTGTAACGCCCTTATTGACTAGCATTTTCGGCTTTTTTATCGCCGGAGAAGTCCCTGACCATGCAACCTTACTTGGCGGAGGAATCATTCTGTTAGGCGTTCTCATTTTCAATTTTGGAGGTAGGCTTTGTGAACTGCACCATCGTCAGGAAAATTAGCTTCGAGGAATTGGAGGCTTGCGCCCAACTGGTCAGGGAAAGCTTCGGCACCGTTGCCGAACAATTTCATTTAACCCGCCAGAACTGCCCTACCAACGGAGCCTTTATCGAGCGCTCGAGGTTGGAAACGGATTGGCATAGAGGAATTCTCATGTACGGCCTATACGACGGAAAGAGTATGATAGGGTTTATGCAGCTGGAACAAAAATTTGCAGATATCTTTGAGCTGGAGAAGCTGGCTGTGAAGCCGGCGTATCGGCACTTGGGAAACGGTGCGGCGCTTCTGTCTTTTGCCGTTCAAACGGCAGCAGAGATGGGCGCAAAAAAAATGACAATTGGTATCATCGAGGAGAATACGGTCTTGAAAGAATGGTATCAAACGCATGGCTTTGTACATACCGGAACAAAGAGATTGGATCACTTGCCCTTCACCGTAGGACTCATGGAAATAGCTGTATAAAGAGGCGAAAGAGAACATCGCTTGTGGGCAGCTAGGTCTTTATATCTAAATATCACTGATATTGTCAAGTTAAAATGCTTTACCATCATGGCAACTTTCATCAATCAGGTCAACCGCAGATCCTATGCAGCCCACACGTGCAAAGCCGCTATGACTACAGTGGCACTTTTCAATATAACAATAATGATTACTACATGCTGGCATGCCCTACGGGGCCTCGATGAAGATGTCGACCACATGCCCACCCTTATAGAGTTTGGCATTATGGCAGGGAAAATATTGGTGCAAAGTTTAAGCAAACAGCTCGAAGATAACAATAGAAAAAATCAGAGCCACCCAATACGACGACGCTGATTTTGGGAGCAGCGTTCATAATGACCAACTCTGAAATTACTTAAAATAAAGCATTATTTCCGTATATATTTCATTTTCACTTAAAGACTGTAGTAATAATACCGTGACATATTAGTTAAAACTGCCATTCAACAACTTTGTTATCTGCCTGGTAATGCAGCCCACAAGTGGCATGCGGCAAGAAAAAAACTTTCATGTCATTAGCATTTGAATTCGAAAATTTCTTCTGTGCAAATTGACTTTTTTCGATGATCTCGTTTTTGTCATTTTCTTCGTTACTAAAAATTACAGATCCAGAAATTTTATAATAATTGTAATTTTTATCCGTAGCGCAAAAGCTAATAAAAGGGTTTACATTAAGTTGCGCATACAAATCGTCTCCCTCTGATGTATAGAAAAACATTCCTCTATTGCAGTGAAATACCAATTCGAAGGGTCTTACGTCTACTTTGCCGCCGTTGCATGTGGCCAAACTACCGTATTTGTTTTGTTCTATAAATGCTAATATTTCATTCATTTTACCTGTTTCCTTTAATGAGTATTTGTTATTGTCAATCAAGTCATTTATAATAGTATTAACTTTTATGCAAACATTCATTCATTATCAGAGTACCAACAGAACTTTCGATCCTAAAGGAAAATCGTTTCTATGGAATGATTTCTCAATTCCTATAGAAACGATTTTGGTACGAGTGTTGATAACGACAAATACGGAAGCCCCTATAAAATAAAGGTTTTCGGCATCAAGCAAACGAATATTACGCCATTGTATGCACTGATCCCATAGATAAATTGAAAAATGACTGCTTCGTGTTTTACTCATAAAAGACGGTGCTTATTGTTTTTCTACTTTTTCATGTAATATAAGAGAAAATATCAAGCATATTGCAGTTGGAGGTAAAAACCATACGCTGTGAATTAAAGCATAAATGTCAGCTCCTACGGAACCGTAGGGGTCATACTCTTGAATATTGTAAATATAAAACAAGCCCACAAGGTAACACAATAATAGTACAATTTCAATTCCAAGTAAGATTTTCGACCCGATATTTTTCTTCATTTTATTGAGCAACCTCCTGAATATTCTACAAATTATACGCAGTTAAAAACTATTCGATAAATTCCTGCTTATTTATGCAAATACTAGCAAAATTATATCAGATCGAGATGCAAAAAAAGGAATACATGCAAACAAAAAAACAGGCTGATATATCATCAGCCTGTTTTTGTCGTTATGACCACTCGAGGGTCATTTGCAGTGCGTTTTTTTCAAAATTGACGTCATTGAATTTGCATAGTCAATTTTTTGTGTATGCAAACTCACACGATTTCTACAATAAATTGGCATATAAAAATCGGGTAATCTGGTTAGGAATCACACTGCCAGATTAAGACGATTATTTTTCGATATCCCTATTCTCCCAACAGCCTATACAGTACCTCTGCCATTTCAGCGCGGGTTGTGAAGCTGGTCGGCGAGAGCTTCCCTCCGCTGCCGGAGACTGTTCCGGTCCCTACCAGAAGCGTCATGGCGTCCTTCGCCCAAGAGGCGATTTCCGCAGTGTCCGAGAAGTCGGCAAGCGTCTTGCCTGAATTACCCTGCGGCAGATTGCTTGTGGACTCAAGCACACTGTATAGGATGGTGAACATTTCCTGACGGGTGATTTCCCTGTCAGGGGCGAACAGGTTATCCCCTATCCCGCTAGCGAGGCCCATCCGCTTGGCTGTCGCCAGATAGTTCGTGTAATAGGTATTGCCCGCGTCGGCGAAGTTATCGCGGGGATTCGGGTCGGGTGAAATACTGTAAGCGCGCAGGAGCATCGTCATAAACTGGCCGCGCGTCAGGGTTGCGTCGGGGCTGAAGGTGTTTGCCGTCGTGCCGGAGGTTACGCCCCGAGCCGCGAGGAAGGTCACGGCGTCGGCATACCACGCCGTGGTACTCACATCGGTGAAGCTGACCTTATTATAGCCCACGGCGTAGGTTGAAAAGTGCGTTGTGGTAAAGACCACCCTGCCTGTGGCGGTGTCATAGCGCGCGTTCGGCACTAAAGTGGGTGCACCGTCGGCGGCAATGTAGTAGATGACGATGGCGTTCGTGTCCTCGCCGGGGGCGGGGGTGTAGGGAACGGACACCGTCACGTCTCCGCCGAACTGCGAGACGGCGCTCCCGCCGCTCATGACGCTGAGGGAGAATACCGGGTGATCGCCTACAAGAGCCTGAGCGGCGGCGGACAAGGCCGAGCTGTCCGTCTTGGCAACGGTGACAGTTACGTCGCCTGACGCGCCCGCGATAGTTTTCAGTGCCGCCGCGTCAAAGCTGACCGAGCCCGTCGGGCCGGAAATGGTCAGCGCCCCGGCGTTGCCGCTCACTAGCGCCTGAACGGAGGCTTGAGGGATCGTCGTGCCCACGCTGCTGGCACCGGCCGCGCCGCCAACCTGAATCGTCACGTTCGGCGTACCGCTGGCACCGGCCGCCGCCTGTGCTTGCTTAAGGGCATCGCTCATCTGATCCGCGCTGACAGCGCCGGTCGCTGCCCCGTTTGTCATCGTCGGCGTCACCGTCGTCGTGGCTGTCGTGCCCGAAACGGTTGTGGTATAGGTGGTATAGGATGAGCCGCCGGTAATGCCGCTCCCGGTGGGTGACCACTGCGCATAGAGTAAGATATCGTCGGAGCCGGGGCCGCCGACCAGCGTGGCACCCACAGCATAGGACGTTCCTGTGCCGTCGGCCTCCGTATTCCATCCGGTGAAGGTATAATCTGTTCTTGTGAAAACATTTGTGCTGACGGTATAACTCTGGCCCGTATATACGGTGTTTGCAGCTGTGACAGCATCAGTGCCACCGTTTGGAAGGTAACTCAGCGAATGCCTGCCCGACACAACCTGGACGGTGGGATAGGAAACCTGCCAGGAACCTGAACTGCTTCCGCTATAGTCAACCTGAACGCCAGTCCACCCACTGTTGCTATAGTTCCATTGTGCCGTCACATGGTCGGCTAAAACGGAGTAGCCGGTTGCGGTCAGCCCCGCGGTCTCGGTGGGCGTCGCATAGGTCTTTGACGGATCCACGGCGACAGACGCACTCAGGCTGCCGGAAGAGATCTTGCTCAGAAGGCCGCGTTGGTAAACAACCACCGCGTTACTCAGAACGACCTGATTCCCGCTTGCGACGGTAATCGTGCCCCCGGTGATGACGGTTTTGCCTCCCGCACTGATTGCGCAACTACTTAATTCGTCCGAGGTTGATATTACATTGCCGCCTGTCATGGTCAGCATCGGTGCGGTTGAGCCCATATAGTAGGTTTGCACCGTGGCATTATCGCTGCTGGAGGATGCGGTTCCACCGGAAATAACAATGCTTCCTTGGATGCATCCAACCGCCATGCCTGTTCCTGTATTCGTAATTTTTCCGCCCGCAAGCTCAAAAGTCCCGTCACCGTTCAGGAATACCAAGTAAGGGCTTACGTCTCCCGTAAGGGACGCCTTCCACTGCACCGTTACACCCGCTGGGATGGCAAGCTTAAGCGTATCTGTGGCAACCTTCGTGCCGGTGACGGTGACCGTGCTGCCGCTTACGGCAGTAGTAAAACCGGCAAGGTTTAACGTGTTTGCAAGTGTCTCAACCGCAGGGGAAACAGTTACACTTACGATATATGGCTGGGCAGTGCTGTCTTCCGCTGTGACCGTGTAGGTTACCGGCGCGGAAAAGTTCTGGGCGACACCGGTGTTGGGGAAAATGCTTGCGCCCGTATGCGTGATTGTCGGAACCAGCGCTGTCAAGTCCGTCCCATAAGGAACCGTCAGCGCGATAGTTTTTCCGCTTTCGTTGATCGTCCCCGAAACGGCAGGCGTTAATCCGTTAAAGTTGAATGCCGTGATTGCTTTTTCGGAGCTGAGCTGTATCGTGAGCGTATTCGTGCCAGTAGACGACACAGCTCCTGAAAAGGCAAAGGTTTTGCTTCCGGCGGTGACCGAGACGGCCGCATTGGCCTGCGCGGGCAGCCAGAGATAGAGCTTGCCGTCCGTGTCGGTTGTGCTGGTGACGCTGCTGCCGCCGCTCACGGCATACGATACCTCTGTTGCCGCCGTGACACCCGGAACCGTGAGGCTTACAGGATAAGCCGGCGTGCCGGCGGCATCATAGCAGACAACTGCCTGCGCGGCGCTGTTGTCACTTTCAATCTTGACAGAGCCGCCGGTGACAATGCAGGTGCCCGCGGAGGGCCCGTATGCCCCGGGACCGATGCCCGTATGTCCAAAGGCCGTCACCGTACCGCCGGTGATGGTTACATCGCAGCCGTTGCCGCGGGCTCCGCCGCCGATACCTGCAGCACCGACCATTCTAGCAATATTAGCGTCCATAGTCGCGGTCACCGTTCCGCCGCTGATTAGTACCGTGCAGCTCGACTGGTGATCATCAATCCCCTGTCCATTGCCAATGGCGGCGCCGCTGCCGCCGGTAACCGCAGTCACGCTGCCGCCGGTGATGGTGACCTTGGCGCCGGTGCTGCCATACCCATTTCCGATTGCGGCGCTAACGTCTATAGAGGACGCCCGCACTTTTCCGCCGTTAATGGTGATGGAGCAGTTTCCTTTGGCCTTGAAGCCGCTGCCAATGGCGGCACCGCCGCCCTCTGCACCGGCACTTGCATCAACCTCGCCGTCGTTGATGGTAATGGTGCCGCCGATGCCTTCATAGCCGCTCCCTATACCGGCGGAATTTTTAAATCCGATAGCTTTGATCAGCGCACCGCCGTTAATCGTGATCGTCCCGCAGGTGCCGCCATTAGCCCCGCCGATTCCCGCCGCACTTTGGGCTATCGAATTAGCGTTACATATTGTCGACAGTTTTCCAGTGCCGTCGATGATCAGCGTCGCGCCGTCCGGGACGTGGATGCCCGGCGCGTTGGCCCCGACCAAGTAATTCATGCCGGTCAGCTCCAGGTTCACGGTTGTTCCGGAACCGATTTCCAGCGCACTGACAGTTAAGTTTTTCGGTGGTAATTGCGGCGGGGCTAAATTTTTTCTTATTTCGACGTCTTTGAGCGTGATGTTGACATCCCCGCTGATATCCGGGTTGACGACGATATGATAGCCGGCAGCCAATGTCCCGCTAAAGGTATAGCTGCCGCTTTCAGAGATTGTATAGTCCGATGCAAGGGTTGCAAGATCGACCGGCGTATCCAGTGCCCCGGCCCTTATCCCAGCAGGGCCAATTACGATTCCCAGTGTCATCATAAAACTCATGAACAAAGCGAACAATCGTTTTTTGATTTTTTTCATCATAATATTTCTCCCTTAACTCAAATTTTTGATAACTAAAAGAGTACAGGAAAAATCGAGCAAAAACGAAAATCAAGAAAATTTGATTGTTTCGGTTTCTGCTTAAAAAAGCAGAAATGCACCCGGCGTAACCCGGGTGCATAGATTGTAGACGGACAATATGGACATATCCGCTTTTCTATTCTGCCTTTTTCAGTGCGGGACTTTCTCAACACTCTGAGCAGACCTTTGGAAGCGTAAAGTGCACGGTTGTTCCCTCTCCCAATTGGCTTTCAATCCAGATACGCCCACCATGGGATTCCACAATATGCTTGCAGATAAAAAGCCCGAGGCCTGTGCCGGTGCTCTTGCCGATTGGGTTGTTTGCGCTGTCGCGGCTTTTGTAGCGCTCAAAAAGCAGCGGGATGCGCTCGGGCGCGATGCCCTCCCCATTGTCGGCAACCGAGATTTCGATGGAATCGCCCTGTGGTACCGCCGATACGACGATCAGCCCTTTTTTTGTGTGACGGATGGCGTTGGCTATCAGGTTGACAAGCACCTGGGATACACGATCCGCATCCGCCCAGGCGTGGGGCAAATCCTCCGGGAGCTTCAGGGACAGTTTGTTGTTGTTTTTATTCAGAATGGGGTAGTATGTAGACAGTGTTCTTTGAATCACCTCGGTGAGAGAGCAATCTTCAGGAGTCAGAACCATCCTGTTTTCGTCAATGCGGGTTACGTCCAGGATCTGACCGACCATTAAGGACATCCGTTCAGACTCGGATGCGATGAGTACCATCATATCGGCGACACTTTCCGACCCGGGCAGATTAGAAAGCGCAGCCCGAGATGTTTGAGCATAGCCTGATACAACAGTGAGAGGTGTTCTTAACTCATGCGAGATGTTAGCCAGAAACTCAGTTTTCAGTTGGTTTACGCGCTCGAGCATGGCGTTCTCCTCGGTGAGTTCCTGCCGCGCTTGTTCAAGCTCACGCTGCTGTTCGTTATACAGCTTAAAATGCAGGAACATGGCAATTCCAAGAGCGACACTGACAGTGAAAAAGCATGTCAGAACGCCCCAAAAGGTATCGGGGTTTGTCTCATAATAGCCCATTCTCTCGGGATGCGCATGGGCATAGAAGCATAAAGCGATATAGACAATCAGTTCAAGGCCTGCCAGAAGCAGTGATTTCTTTCCCTCCAGCATAAAAATCGTGAATACGATCGCGAAGATGAAATAAGAAATCATGCCGTATCTGTAGCCGCCGGCTGTAAAAAACATCATGGGAAACAGGATCAGAAATACACCGATAACAGTAATTATATAGGCAAGTTGATATCTCCTCGTCCGGGTGGCATAGACGAGCAGTATGCTCGCCAGACAGGCGCCCAGGAAGCAGGATACAATATTGACGGGACTTTTTGCAATTATGTTAAAAACGGTAAACACCAGACTGACAAGGATTCCCGCCATCGCCAGCACATTGAACAGTCGCACGCGCAGGTCGAGCTGCTTACTAAAAAATTTTTTATTGATCCAACGAAATAATGGCAGCATAAATCACCTGATTTCTGATTTCCTGACAGTTTAAATAAGGCATTGCTACCTAAGGCGAAACAATTTAATCCTGTCAATAATCAGTGTACAACAAAAATCGCAAAAAAACAAAAATAAAAAAATTGATCGTATCCCCATCTAAAGTCGAAAGAGCGGTTTACCCTAACTAAAAAACATGATATATTTAAATAATTAAGCGCCCATGAATATGAGGCGCGCTTTACGTCATGGTTGAGCGGAGGTGGCAAAATGGATATGAGAAAGCCGAGAATCCTCGTGGTGGAGGATGAGGTCAGTATTCTACAGGTCAACACAAGGCATCTTGAGGGTCAAGGCTACGAGGTTGTTGCCGCGCAGACGCTGAAGGAAGCGAAGGAGGCTGTGCTGCGTCAGCCGCCGGACCTTGTGCTTTTGGACGTGATGCTGCCGGACGGCTCAGGCTATGATTTCTGCCGGGAGCTGCGAGAGCTTACCACCGCGCCCGTCATCTACCTGACAAGTCTCGGAGAGAAGGACCGTGTCGTACAGGGATTTCTGGAGGGTGGCGACGACTATATAACAAAGCCCTATGATCTTGAGGTGTTGTCAGCGCGGGTGATGGCACAGCTGCGCCGGTCCGGACTGCATGGAGCTGGGCGGATCGAAATGCCGCCGCTTTCCATCAATCTTCAAAATGGCACCGCGGCGTTGAACGGTAATCCCGTGTCGCTGACGCAGAAGGAGCTTCAGCTTCTGGCATATCTAGTTAGTCACGCTGGGCGGGAGTGTCCGACCGCCGAACTATACGAAGCTGTTTGGGGCGCGCCCGGCAACAATTCCACGCACACTGTGACAACGCATATTTCCAGCATTCGCAGCAAGCTGGGGCTTGATTTGGAGAGTCCCTTTGAAATTCGCTCCACGAGCAATAAAGGCTATATGTTTCTTAAGGTTCTATATGAATAGGCTGGATGAATGCAGATTTTGTTTAAATCTTAATCGGTAGTGGCTCGCCCAATGCTACGTTTTCATTAGGAGAAGGAATTCCTCTACTGCTACGATACCACATCCAGCGGTTAACTTATCGTCAATGAGGTGGAAGAAAAAGTTGTCCGGTGGATTGTCGGGCGTTATATTTTCATGGACAGTCTTGGCGCGGGACGGGCACAGCATTGAGTACCAGAAATCCCGTGTCCGCATTAAAATAGAGTATGCCTTTTTGATTGTCATTTGTTGATGGGCCACCCTCGCGCGGCATTAAACGCCGCTTTTTGCCCTTTAATCTGTTATTACATATAAAAATAGGCACGACAGCTTTTTCGGCCGTCGTGCCTCATGTCAACTTATTATGGTGCATAGAGGCAATCCAAAACCGAACCTGCCAGTCGAGTATTAAGAGCCCGTCTGCCGCCAAGGTTCGTCACGAATTGCCTCCAGATGCAATATGGTGCGGGCGACAGGACTTGAACCTGCACGTCGATGACACAAGAACCTAAATCTTGCATGTCTGCCAATTCCATCACGCCCGCAAAGCATGAATGCCGCATCCAAAACAGTAGATGTCAGCCTAGAAATGGTAGCATACTGCCGATTCAATGTCAACATTTTTCCACTTTAATCTTTTGGATATATCGCATCACTTAGATTTGTCCTTGGATTTGAAGACAATCGCAACCAGGAGTCCAAAAAAAACAGCCGCGCCAATTCCTGCTGCAGAAGCCGTAAATCCGCCGGTAAAGGCTCCGATCAGCCCTTTTTCATCAACCGCTTTTTTGACGCCCTTAGCAAGCACATATCCAAAACCGGTCAGCGGCACTGCGGCGCCTTCCTCCGCCCACTTGGCCAGTGGTTCATAGAGTCCAATGGCACCTAACACCACGCCTGCGACAACATAGAGACTCAAAATTCTGGCAGGCGTCAGATTCGTTTTATCAATCAGTATTTGACCGATGGCGCAGAGAACACCTCCGACCACGAAGGCTTTCAAATACATTATAAAAATTTCCATATGCTTCCACCTCGCTGTAAAATTGCGGCCCTATCATTTTCTCAGTCAACATTTCGAGAATTTTCGATTGCTACCGCATGACAGATGCCAAGAATGCTCTCACCCTGAAGCGCTGTTGTCGGAGACATGAGCGCGCCTGTCGCGGCAAAAAGCAAGCGTTTAATTTCGCCGTCGCGCATTTTAGGCAGCAGGTGTCCTGCCAGTACAGAAGCGCTGCACCCGCAGCCGGAGCCGCCTGAATGGACGTCCTGTTTGTCCCGATCGTAAATAAGCATCCCGCAGTCTGTACAAACAGACGTCAGATCACGCCCACAGCCCTGCGCAAGGTCCAGCAAAATCTCGTGACCGTACAAGCCCAAATCACCCGTCACAATGAGGTCATAATAGCTGGGATCCCGTCCGGTCTCCTCAAAATGCGTGCAAAGCGTTTCAAGCGCGGCAGGCGCCATCGCGCTGCCCATGTTGGCCGCATCGCAGATGCCTGCGTCCACAATTCTTCCCGTCGTAACATGTGTAACGAAGGGGCCGGTATCGTCGGTGTTTAAGATCAGTGCACCCGCTGCCGTCGCTGTCCACTGCGCTGTTGGTGTCCGCTGTCCGCCGTAGGCCAGCGGCAGGCGGAACTGCCGTTCTGCTGAACAGAAATGGGAGCTTGTCATGGCACAGACCCGGTCGGCAAAGCCGCCGTCAATTGTCATGGCTGCCAATGACAGCGATTCCGCCATTGTCGAGCAGGCTCCAAACAGTCCGAACATAGGAACACCGCTTTCTTTCACCGCATATTCCGATCCCACGCACTGATTGAGTAAGTCGCCCGCAAATATATATTGGAGCGCATCGGCAGGCATATCCGCTTTTTTCAGAACCAAATCTAAGCACTTTTTGAGCATAGCACTCTCCGCGCTTTCCCAGCTTTTTGCGCCAAAATAAGAGTCCTCACTGAGATAATCAAAGCCACCTGCAAGTGGGCCTTGTGCTTCCATGCTGCCACCGACAGCCGCAAAATATGCGATGCACGGCGAACATGCCAACCTTATTGTCTGTTTTCCGATTCGCTTCGATTCCATATTTGTCTCCTTTCGCCGTCTTTCCTGATTATTTTCCCCGTCTTTAAGCCGATTATCATATTTTATAAACTCAGCGGACGCATCCACCGGCGATATGCAGATGAAACCAACGGATTGACGTCTATTTTTTATCGTACTGCTGTTTATATTGCGTCACCCCAAATAATCGACTATAATTTACTCAGGCAAAGGCGCCGGGTGCGTCAATTTTCATTGTTAAAGAGGATCTATCATGAGACAAAGCGGGGTACTGCTTCATATAAGCTCCCTTCCCTCACCCTACGGCATCGGCACATTGGGCATGGAAGCTATCCAATTCATTGACTTTCTATCTGGGGCCGGACAGCATTTCTGGCAAGTTCTGCCCGTTTCCCCTACGGGTTACGGAGACTCGCCCTATCAGTCCTTCTCGTCCTATGCCGGCAATCCATATTTTATCGACCTCGACGCGCTCTGCGAGGAGGGGCTGCTTCAAAAATCAGATTATTGCGGGCTCAACTGGGGAGACAATCCCGAGCGGGTAGATTTCGGTCTGCTCTATCAGACTAGGTTTAAAGTACTCCAAAAAGCCGTCTCTCGGTTTTTAGGCTCAGACACAGCCGGCTATTTTGCTTTTTGTGAGAAAAACGCCTATTGGCTTGATGATTATGCGCTTTTCATGGCACTGAAGGACAGCCACGGCGGAGCACCCTGGCGTCAGTGGGAGAACCCTCTGCGCAGCCGTGAGGAAGTGGCGCTGCGTTCGGCAAGGACAGAGTTTGCCGAGGCTATAACGTTCTATAAAACGCTCCAGTTTTTCTTTTTTCACCAATGGGACTACATAAAGAACTATGCAAACGACAAAGGCATTTCCATCATAGGGGACCTGCCTATTTACGTCGCTCCGGATTCTGCGGATGTCTGGTCGAAGCCCTGGCTCTTTGAGCTGGCACCGGACCTTTCCCCTACCAGCGTCGCAGGATGTCCGCCAGACGGGTTTTGTGCCGATGGGCAGCTCTGGGGCAACCCGCTGTACAACTGGAACGAACACAGCAGGGAGGGCTTTTCTTGGTGGATTAGTCGCATTCGGCATCAGTTTGACATCTATGACGTTTTGCGCATCGACCATTTCAGGGGCTTCGACGGTTATTACGCCATCCCATACGGTGCTGAAAATGCCAAGGACGGTGCGTGGCGACAAGGTCCCGGCATGGCATTGTTCGAGGCGGTCAAAAATGCGCTTGGTGACAAACACATTATTGCCGAGGACCTCGGGTATTTGAGCAGTTCTGTGCGTAAACTGCTCAGGGACAGCGGGTATCCCGGCATGAAAGTGCTGCATTTTGCGTTTGGTGGCGGCAGCGACAATGACTATCTGCCGCACAACTTCATTCAAAACTGTGTTGCTTATACCGGCACGCACGACAACACCACGACGGCGGCTTGGTTTCAGACAGCCTCAGATGCTGAACGCAGCATGGCACGCGACTACCTGCAAATTCACAATGGCGAAAATCCGGTCAAAGCGATGCTCTCGGCGCTTTGGGCGAGCGTTGCGGATCTTGCCATCGCGCCGATGCAGGACATTCTGGAGCTGGGAGCGCAGGCACGCATGAACACGCCGAGTACCCTTGGGGGCAACTGGCAGTGGCGATTAAGCCCCCAATCTGATCTTGCTGAAAGCGCTGTACGGCTTAGGCACATGACCCAGCTTTACGGCAGACTATAGGAAAAATCCCGGCTGTCAGTGTGGCAGCCGGGATTTTCTTATATTTACTGTTTTTTTGCTTGCTTCATGCTCAGGGAAATCCGTTTTTTTGCCGCGTCGATACCGAGGACAACAACATCCACAAGGTCCCCGACCTTAACTGCTTCAGAGGGATGCTTGATATAGCGGTCACATACCTCCGAGATGTGCACAAGGCCGTCCTGGTGCACACCAATGTCGACGAACACACCAAAATCGATAACATTGCGGACCGTGCCGCGCATCGGCATGCCGGGCTTGAGGTCATTCATATCCATAACGTCCGAGCGGAGCATCGGGGGCGGGAGCTCATCACGCGGGTCGCGCCCCGGCTTCAAAAGCTCGCCGACAATGTCGTTAACTGTAGGAAGTCCCACACCGCTGTATTCTGCCGCTTTCTGCGGCGTGACGGTTTTGATGCGCTCTCTTAACTCGCCCACCTTGCTCTGCGCAACATCTTTGAGCGTGTATCCGCACAGTTCAAGTATTTTCTCTGCAGCGGCATAAGACTCGGGATGGACGCCTGTATTATCAAGGATATTTTTGCTCTCCGGAACACGCAGAAAGCCCGCACACTGCTCGAAGGCCTTCGGACCGATTTTGGGCACCTTCTGGACCGTTTTGCGCGAGGTGAAAACGCCGTTCTCCTCGCGGAAGGTCACAATGTTCTTAGCTGCCGTCGTACTAAGTCCCGCCACCCTTGCAAGCAGCGGAGCGGATGCGGTATTTAGGTCGACCCCGACCGCGTTGACGCAGTCCTCAACAACACCGCCCAGACTTTCATCCAGACGCGCTTGCGGCATATCGTGCTGATACTGGCCGACACCAATCGATTTGGGGTCAATTTTCACAAGCTCGGCCAGCGGATCCTGGAGTCGGCGTGCAATCGATACTGCCGAACGCAGCGACACATCGAAATCCGGGAATTCCTGCGCCCCCAGCTTGGACGCGGAGTAGACAGACGCGCCTGCCTCGTTAACCACCATATAGGCAACATCAGGTAGTTCCTTTATAAGATCGGCAACAAAAATTTCCGATTCCTTTGATGCCGTGCCGTTACCAATAGAAATCGCTGTCACGCCATGCTGCTTGATCATACGCATGAGGGTTTGCTTGGTCTCGGCAATCTTATTGTGTGGGGGTGTGGGATAGACCACACCGGTTTCAAGCACCTTGCCGGTCCCATCCACGACAGCAATTTTGCAGCCTGTCCTATAGGCTGGGTCGAAGCCCATCGTGACCCTATTTTTAACGGGCGGCTGCATGAGCAGGGGCTTCAGGTTGAGCGCAAACATTTTAATAGCCTGTTCCGAGGCTGCATCCGTCAGCTCATTTCTAATTTCCCGCTCGACCGAGGGCTCTATCAGCCGTCTGTATGCATCCTCTGCGGCGGCTGCAACAAAGTCACTCGAGATACTACCCGGAAAGACAGACCTTCGCTTAACGACACCCAGCGCCAATACTTCGTCAATTTCTATAGTGGCTTTCAGGAAACCCTCTGATTCTCCTCGATTGACGGCAAGTATACGGTGGCTCTGGAGCCGTGACACAGGCTCCTTGAAATCGTAATACAGACGATAGACCGAGTCTTCTTCCTTAATTGCCTTGGAAACAAGCGCACCTTTTGTGCTAATCAGTTCCTTGAGCACCCTGCGGATTTCTGCGTTATCGGATATGTCCTCCGCGATAATATCCGAAGCCCCTGCGAGCGCTTCCTCCGTTGTGGATATGCCCTTTTCGGCATCCAGATACGGCTCAGCCAGTGCTTCTAAAGTGCCGGCCTTTAATTGCTGCGCAAGCAGAACCGCTGCAAGCGGTTCAAGACCCTTTTCGCGCGCAATCGTTCCACGCGTGCGGCGCTTTTGCTTGTATGGGCGATAAATATCCTCAAGTGCTGAGAGCGTCGCCGCATTTTCAATCGCGCTTTTGAGTTCGTCCGTTAACTTGCCCTGCGCTTCAATCGAAGCTGTAATCTCCTCCCGTCGCTTGTCCAGGTTGCGGAGATATTGAAGCCTGTCCGCGATCTCTCTGATGAGCTGGTCGTCCATTGAGCCGTGCAATTCTTTGCGATAGCGCGCGATAAACGGAATCGTGTTGCCCTCATCGATAAGCGCTATAATATTTTTTATGTGTTCCGGCTTCTGGGAAAACTCCTTGGCCAGAATGCTAATCATTTTTTCGTTCATCCAGTTTCTCCTTGCTGTAAGTCCGTTGGTACGTGGCGGCTCCGTACAGTTTAACGCAAACGTGTGCTTTGTTCAAGCAAAACCACGGGGATAAAGCAGCTAAATTTGCATCGAGCTGCCAATTTCATTGGGACAAAAAAGATGACCCGGCGTCTATTACGGCGGGCCACCCCTTATATGGAGGCATGTCAATCAAAATTTCATGGGCATGAGGCTAATATAGTCTTGCAGCGAGGCATTATCAAGAAACGCACCAACAATTTCCCTGCCTAACGGGTCCAGCTCATCGGTATTATAGTCCTCGATCTCCGACCGAAAGAACTTCATCAGCATATCCGCGCCGAGATCATAGACCTCGGGGCCAACATCCTTCTGGAGCTCGGGCTGCAAAAACTCTTTGCGCATATACTGGCCGTCGATCTTTAAAGACTCCAGCGAGTAACCCAAAAGCGGACATCTGGACTCAACAAGATGCTCCTGCTTGATTCTGGCACTGCCGCGACGGGCAATGTATTCGCGTGCAATCCACTGAGGCATAAAACCGACCTCATAAGCGCCAATATGCTGGTTCGGAATTAGTAGATAGCGCGTATTCGTTGAACGCGCAATCTGATCCAACAGGAGATTGGCCTGCTTCGCCTTTTTACCGGTGGCGAAAGGCCAATAGGTCCCGATGCCCTCACTGGCAAGGCCTTTGTAATCGGTAATGCTCGGGTTCTTATAGCCGCGCGGCGCCGCAACCCGCCAGAGCCAGGCCAGCGCGGGGGGCAAAATCTGGAACATGCCGATAATGCCGTAGGACGGATTGGCCTTCGTGCAGGGTGGCGTTCTCACGCCGAAAGTGCGCACGTCTACTTCAATAGGTTCATCAATTATTCTGGGGATCATATGCCTTGGCAAAACCACACGGGGATTTGAACAGGGCGTTCCGTCTGAATTGAGTGTATGCTCCCAAACAAGACAGGTCGCCTTCGGCACACCCTGAAGGTTAATAAAAACCAGCGGTTCCGATGGCTGAGTAAAAATCTTTTCATATTGGGGCGCCGTACCATAGTTTTTTATGTGGTCGACACGCAGGAACCAGCCGCATTCCGCGTCCTTTACAACGAGCTTTTTGCTCTCGTTCTGCATACCGGGGTGACACAGCGCCATATCGTCCGTAACAGGGCGAAGCTCACAGGTCTCATCGAGCTTAATGTAGCTTTTTTCGGAACTCACGGTATTCTTAGACAGAATGATCCTGCCGTCAAGCTCCCGATGAATATCCTCCAGCATTTCGCTCTTTCCGCTGCCGGAAGCGCCCTCGTGCATAATGACAATCTCATTGTCATAGGGGGTGATGACCTTGACCACCGAAGCGTGGGCCGTAACCCAACCCTCACGTTCACCGATATTGAGCAGCATACCGTATATACCCTTCTTCGCACTGGGGCCAGGATAAAGATTGTATGCAAATATTTCATGGATGTCTTCCAGACGGTTGTGGACGACAATCTGTTTACCGTTAAACTGGGTATGACGGAACGGCGGTGCCAGATAAACAATACCTCTCGCACAGAAATCGGCGGGCAGCTCGTCAAAATTTATAAATGCCTGCATGTTCGCCAGCGAATAAGCAAAGAAAGCGGCATTGAGAGGGGCAATCAGAAGCGCATCATAGCCATATTCTCCGTCTCCTGCTTTAAACGGCAGCGCAATGAGGTCCTGCGTTTTCAGCCACTCGAAGGTATCGGTTCTCAACGGTGCAAAATCTGCGTCGTAAACGTCCTTGTAGCGGGGTTTATCGGTGTCAAAATCATCTGACACTAGAAGGCAGTCCGGGTCACGCCTTCTCATATAATCCTCCGGGTAGTTGACCACGACACCGTTTTTACATCTTGTCACGGTTGCCTCACAGATCTCACCCAGTTTATCAATCTCATAGGACACCTCAAAAACGTCGTTTCCGGCGTTGCCGAAGGATAACTCATAGAGCTCCGCCTTTGTCTTGGGAAGGGTCAGGCTCCTGCAGTTTTCCAATATCTCGTTGACATAGTCAGGGAGATTGAGCTTCTTTACTTTTTCTTTCACATTGACCTCCAGTTCGCCTTTGAAATGGCTGTTCATGCTTTGACATAACATAAAAGCTCACCACAATAAGGTGATGAGCCATCCCTGTATTATGGAACATGAGAAATGTATGTAATGTTTAGTCTATTTTCATTATACAAAATTAATATGCAATTGTCAATGTTTGAAATTGCAAATTTTTCGTCTCCATCCCCTGGATTCCTGTCTATATGTGCCATCCACCTCATTTTATGAATCCGACGTTCTTCCTGTGTGCAATTTGCTTATTTATGGCAAGGACGTCAAAATAATAAAATAACCCCTTTTCTATTAACGGGCTAATTTAGTAAAATAATAGCTCATTTTGGAAGTTTTGCCTTGTTTATAGTGCATATTAGTGATAGCATTAAAAAAACAATTTTTTCTGGATGCAGTATTGTTCTCGTCTATAAAAAAACAGCTGATTAAATGAATCTCCGAGAATACTTGCTATATGATAATTACTTGAGGACGATTTAATTGGAGGCGTCATCGTGAAACGACTTGTGTATTTTACTTTTGCTGTTATAGTGATCTTGTCATTAACAGGCTGCCGCCAATCGAAGTCCTTTCAGGACACGAATGCAAGCACAGCTACAAGCGCTTTTGTCGCAGCAGCGCCGAGAATGACACCCACGCTATCCCCAAATAATTTTGACATAAGCCGTGTTGAAATGCAGTCGACTCAACAGTCCACCTGTTTTAGCGAAGTCGGCTACGATCCGGATTGGGCAGTTCTGGTCGTCCGCTTCAGGGACAGCGGTTCGGTCTACACCTATTCGGATTTTCCACAGGATCAATGGGATACATTTATAGCCGCCGATTCACTTGGCAGTTGGTATAATACCTATATTAAAGGTCAATACGACTGTGAAAAAATAAGTTAAAGAATAACTAGTCCTATTCCCCTGCCATGCTTCATAGGATGTACCAAACGGAATTTCGGGAGGGCGGCCTATGAAATATCGAACATACAGAATGGGGAAATGGCTGACAAGACACAAGAAAGAAACAGCGGCAATGCTTGCCCTCTGTTTCCTTTTTGGTCTGCCGTGGGTCATCAACAGCTCCGCGATCGTCGGCGCAAGCGCTGCTACACGGGAACTGCCGATCTACTGCGTGGACCGCGACAACAAATGCGTGAGTTTGACGTTTGACGCCGCATGGGGCAACGAGGACACGCAGCAACTCATCGACATATTGGCAAAATACAATATTAAAGCGACTTTCTTCGTAGTCGGCGCCTGGGTGGATAAGTATCCGGAGTCCGTGAAAGCGCTGCACGACGCGGGACACGAGGTGATGAGCCATTCTAACGACCATGCTCATTTTTCAAAGCTAAGCGAAAACGAGATCGTTGACAACCTCAACACCTGTAATGATAAAATTGAAAAGGTAACGGGTGTGCGTCCGACTCTTTTCCGCTGCCCCTACGGCGAGTATGACGACCACGTCATCACCACCGTCAACTCCATCGGCATGACAGCTATTCAGTGGAACGTTGACTCGCTTGACTGGAAAGGCATTTCCGCAAGCGAAATCTCCCAGCGTGTGCTGAGCAAGGTTGTTCCGGGGTCTATTGTTTTGTTCCATAATGCTGCCGAAAACACGCCGGAAGCGCTGCCGACTATTATCGAGGGGCTGATTGCGGATGGCTACAGCATTATCCCTGTTTCGGAAATTCTCTTGAAGGACGATTACATGATTGACCATACCGGCATGCAGTATAAACCTTAAAACTAAAAAGCGCCCGAAACCATTTGGTTTCGGGCGCTGAAATTTAGATTGTTATTCAATTATAATGGATTTGGCTTTAAAGTTGCGAGAGTCCGTATAGGAACCGTAAGCAACAAGTTTCAAATTTGCCGAAATGGCGGACAGGTAAATCGACGAACCGGTAGCGGAATTTATGATAGATGCGGCATTATAGGCGTTGACATAGATGAGCTTATCATCCGAATTTAAGATCGTAATAACGGCCGTCATAACGTCAACTTTTAAGACCGTGCCGGTAACCTTTGTCGCAGTGTTTACTGAGCTTTGGAGCTTAATTTCCGTAATCAAACTGTTATAAGTAGATATGATCACAGTGTCTCCAACAAGTATAGTCGAAAGCGGAATCTGTGTGCTCCCGCTGTAGGCAACAGCATCTTCGTCAAGCGTGTAGCTCACATCCGACCCACCGGTGTTCGTTATTATCCAGACCGTACCCGTGGCTGACGTTGTGATGGACTTGAGCACGCCGGTTACGCTTTTTTCCGTCCCTGCCACCGTGATGGTTTTGACCTTGCAGTCGTCAATAGTGATCGTCACTGCGTCACCGATCTTCAGGCGATCAAAGCTAATTGTGGCGGTGTCTCGCAGGACAGTCGGCAGGGTTGCAATTTTTAGCGCAAAAGTGTATTCCGCAGCATTGTCACCTTTAATATTCAGGTTAACCGTTGTGCCATATTTAATGAGTGTAACAGTTCCTGTTAACGTTTTGTCTCCCGAAACTGAGATAACCTCGGTCACAACCCCGCTAACAAGCTTCAAAGTGATGTGACTGCCGGCTTTGAGACCCGCAGCACCAACGGTAACGCCGTCCTGCTTAATTGAGACGGTCGATGGAATGCTATAACTATTAATGGCGAATACATCCAAATTTTCCATATATAATGTTGAATACGACGAGTAAGGAGTAATGGACGTATACAGGCCCTGTACCCAGGTTGTCCCGCTGACGTTTGTCACAGCAAGGTTTACGACCGTGCTGTTTTTTGCTGTTACTGTTGCAAAGCTGCCCATATAGGAACTGCTGAAAGCCGAAGAAACGTTGTTAATTTTAATTACCGAGGACGCAGAGACGGTATAAAGACGTTTAACACCGTCATAGCCCGTAATTTCAAAACTTGTACCACTTGCAGCGGTAATAATTCCTTCCGCCTGAGACAGTCCCTCGTAGTCGGTGATCTTGAGCGTCGTGCCCTTGGCCTTGAGATAGTCAATCGTACGGGACATCATGGTTGCGACAACAGCGCGTGAGACAGTCGATTGCGGGGCAAAATTGTTGTTATTGTCGCCCTTCACAACCCCAAGCAATGCGAGCTCCGCAACAGATCCCACGCTGGCAGCGGTGACCGTATCGGCATCAGCAAAGGAAAGCGTCGAGCCGCTCAGGCTATTTGCCGCTCCCGTCATCTGAATGGCGCGGACAAGATAGACGGCAAGCTGTTCTTTCTTGATATTGTCCGTAAAGGTAATGGTTTTAAGTTCGCTTTCAGTGATGATGCCGGCTGCAAGGCAGATTTCAATATTCCCATAGGCCCATGATAGGGTCGAAGGCACAGCCGCTTTGACAGTGGTTTCATATTTAGAGGCGATCATCTCGGTCTGCAGGTCGGTCAGGATGTAGAATCTAGACAGCAGCGCAAGTGTTTCACAATATGTAATGGTTTTATCCGGCTTCATGGTTCCGTCCGTATATCCGTTTAAGTAACCGCTAGCGGCAAGCGCTTCCATATAAGACTTTGCCCAGTGATTAGTCAAATCGGAGTATTGCGATGCAAACGCCGGAACGGACAGGGATACTGCCAACACCAGCGCCAATATTGCCGACAAAGCTCTTCTTTTCATTCGCATTGACCTCTCTTTCTTGCGCACACATCATGTCGATTGTTTCAATGTTCTTTTGTTATAATATACCTTTTGAGGGAAATAGTAAATGGATAAAGTCGTATTTGCGGGAAAATACCCTCTGGCTTAAGTGCAATACCCGTCCGCGAAGCATTATTATAGAGCCTACTTTATGCAAAAACACCAAAAACGCGGCCACTCTTCTATTGACAGGAGAAGAAAACCAATTATAATGAATTAGGACCTTTAGCCTGTGATATTTTGGGGAATTCTAGTGTGAGGGAGGGTTGATATGTGTCCAAAAACGTTGCGTTGAACCGCATTTTGATTTTGATGCTGCTTGTGTCGTTTTTGCTCCTCAATCTAAGCTTTCTCGCCGCATTTTTCTCCAACAGCGTCACGGCTCGTTCTAATGGTGCAGACGAACGCGACAGCGGCGGCACCTCCATTAATCTGTCCTTTCGAAGTTGTCTGGATTACCTGGACACAGAGAGCATTTCGCCTCGTTTCTGTGCTAACCGCGTTGTTTCGCTTAAGAAAACAACGGACGGGCGGTATCAATCCGTCTGTTCCTTTCCTTCCGGCGGCAGTGAAACACATTATCGCACTTTTTGTCTGGAGCTACCCGTCGGGCAAACCAGTCCTGCCATAATTTGTGAGTTCATGCACTCTAAAGACGGAATGTTATAGCCATTTGTTGCATAAAACTAAAAATATTGCATCCCCGACTTTTCCTGTTTCACATTCCTGCTTGTGCCAAAGCCGTTGAGAGGGTTTGTACCGGCAGAGACAATTGGAGGAAGAATTTTGAAATCTAATAAAAATGTATTTTTCATCGTGGTTCTGGTTACAGCCGCACTGCTTTATCTTTCGCTGTTCGGTCTGCATATCGGATCTATGAACATTAAAGGCGCGGACGAGATGCGTTTTGGCATAGATATTCGCGGCGGCGTTGAAGCCACTTACACGCCGAAGGACCTAGGACGAGCTCCCACTGCGGAAGAGCTTGAATCAGCCAAGACGATCATTGAAACACGTATGGACGCCGAAAACATCACCGACCGTGAGGTCACAATTGATAGCACCAACGGTGCTGTCATCGTCAGATTCCCCTGGAAATCCGACGAAGCAGACTTCGACCCCCAACAAGCAATATCCGAGCTCGGCGAAACCGCCCTGCTCACCTTCAAAGATCCCGACGGCAACGTTGTTCTCCAGGGTTCCGATGTGTCAAAGAGCTATGCCTCTCTCGATAAAAACACCGGCTCCTATGTTGTTATTCTTGAACTCTCCAGCGCGGGAACAAAGAAGTTTGCAGAGGCCACTTCAAGATTGGTCGGCAAGGATATTTCAATTTATATGGACGAAAATGAAATATCCTCCCCCACTGTCCATCAGGCAATTACCGATGGCAGCGCTATGATAACCAACCAGAAAGACCTTGAGACGGCAAAGAATCTCGCCGCGAAGATTAACTCCGGTTCTCTTCCCTTCTCAATGGTCGCACATGACGCCAACATTATTAGCCCTACACTCGGCATGGATGCACTGAATATCATGGTTCTCGCAGGAAAGATTGCTTTTGCGCTTGTCTGCGTGTTCATGCTCCTGTATTATCGTTTGCCCGGCTTTGTGGCCTGCATCGCACTCCTGCTGCAGGTTGTCGGTCAGCTTCTTGCGCTCTCCATTCCGCAGTTTACGCTGACGCTCCCCGGTATTGCGGGTGTTATTCTATCCATCGGTATGGGCGTTGACGCAAACGTCATCGTATCGGAGCGCATCAAGGAAGAGCTTAATGCCGGCAAAACGCTGCGTTCGGCTATTGATGCTGGCTTTCATCGTGCATTCTCCTCAGTGTTTGACGGCAACGTCACGGTTATCATCGTCTCAATAGTTCTCATCATACTCGGTTCGGGATCCATGCTCTCCTTCGGCTACACCCTGCTTTGCGGCGTATTGATGAACTTCCTGGCTGGCGTCACGGCTTCCCGCCTGATGATTCGGTCGCTGAGCGAGTTTAAAGGCCTGCAGAAACCCGTTTTATTCGGCGCAAGGAGGATGGCGGAATGAAGGTAATTAATTTTTTCAAAAACAGATACATCTACTTCGGAATTTCATCACTCATCATTATCACCGGCATCATATTAGCGTTTGCTTACGGCATCAAGCTGGATATTCAGTTCCAGGGCGGTACACTCCTGAAGTACACCTATGTCGGTGACATTAACACAGAAGAAGCAGCAGCTCTTGTTGAAAACGTGCTCGGCAAGGAAACGAACTGCCAGGAACAGACAACTGTCGCCACGAATGAGCAAACGCTTGTTGTGAGCCTGGCTGACAACGAATCCATTACCTCACAGGAACAGGAAACGGTTACGGATACGCTCACCGCCGCCTATCCGGACGCACAGCTCGACCTAGCTGCATCTCAGTCAGTAGAACCCTACACCGGCGCCCGCTTTTTTAGAAACGGCATCCTCGCCATCCTGATATCTTTTGTGCTGATTCTCCTGTATGTCGGCTATCGCTTTAGAAAAATTGGCGGTATCTCGGCGGGTGTCATGGCAATCGTTGCCCTGTTCCACGACGCCTTCGTCGTTGCAGCCGTATTCATTGTTTTTCAGATACCGTTGAACGATTCTTTTATTGCGGCCGTTCTGACTATTATCGGCTTCTCGATTAACGACACCATCGTTATCTATGACCGTATCAGAGAAAATAAGACTCTTATGGGTCCCAAGACCTCGACGGAGGAGCTTGTGAACACAAGCATCACTCAATCCATGTCCCGTTCGATCAATACCAGCGTTGCGGTGTTTGTCAGTATCACGATTGTTTATATCTTCGCGCAGATTTATAACATCGAATCAATCAAGGATTTTGCGCTGCCGATGATGTTCGGTACAGTCTCCGGCTGCTACTCCACCATCTGCATTGCAGGTCCCCTCTGGACAATGTGGAAAAACCACGAGGCAAAAACGAATCTCAAAAAAGCTTAACAACCTGTTGTATCACAAGCGGCGCCTGCAAAATGCAGGCGCCGCTTTCACGTCACGGGTATCTGTAGCATATTATTGAAGAACCGTTTATTTGTTTTATAAATTCTACAAAATTATTATAATATTTCACAGAATCTGCCCTTGTTTTTTTGTAATTTTCATGTAAAATAATTTTGAGGAAGCCCTTGTAAATCGTCTCAACAAAGACTATTATTGCTTGACTGAGCAATTTGCTTATTTCTGTTTAAAAAGAGTGAACGCAATTTTTAATCAGCCTGTCTGTGTTTTTGGTAGCTGCAACGGGAATAACTAATTTAACGTACATTTTACTGAAACACAGCTGTCAGAGAGTGGATTTATTTCATTCGGGGAAAGAGATGAAGGGTCATGGACAATCAAGAAAATCAATCCAATGGCGATGGTATCGGAAAAAATATTCATGAGCTGCCTGTTAGCGAAGTCTATTCGGCTATGGGTATCAGTACCTCGGGCTTGACACAGTCCGAAGCGCAAGAAAGACTGGGCAAATACGGCAAAAACACAATTCGTGAAGTCAAGGGAAAACCACTGATTTTAAAGTTTCTCTCGAACTTTACGCACTTGATGGCGATTCTGCTTTGGGTCGGCGGCGTCGTTGGGTTCATCGCGCACATGCCAGAATTAGGCATCGCGATCTGGATGGTCAACATTATCAACGGCGTCTTCAGCTTTATGCAGGAGTTTAGAGCCGAGAAGGCAACTGAAGCACTGAAAAAACTCCTCCCCTCCTATGCGCATGTCATACGGGACGGAGAGGAACAGCGTATTCTCGCTGAGGACTTGGTTCCCGGCGACATCATCATTCTCGCGGAAGGCGACAAAATCTCAGCAGATGCCCGTTTGGTCGAGGAAAGTGACCTCAAGACCGATCAATCGACTCTCACAGGCGAATCGCATGCGGTCAGTAAAACGAAGGAGGCTGTACTCCGCACCGATCTCACACATGTTGAGGAGCCAAACCTTGTTTTTGCCGGCACGAATGTTGCTTCCGGTACGGGCAGGGCAGTCGTTTTTGCAACAGGCATGAACACAGAATTCGGCAAAATTGCCGGGCTTACCCAAAGTCAGAAAGAAGAGATAAGCCCTCTTCAGGTCGAGCTTGCCAAAGTAACCAAGCTGGTTTCGTTTATGGCGGTCGGCATCGGAACTTTCTTTTTCATTGCCGCCATATTTCTTGCAAAGGCAAACATCTACGAGAGCTTTATTTTCGGCATGGGCATGATTGTTGCGTTCATTCCCGAAGGGCTTCTTCCGACCGTAACGCTTTCTCTGGCAATGGGCGTTCAGCGCATGGCCAAGCGAAATGCGCTTGTCAAGCGGCTGTCGGCAGTCGAAACACTTGGTTGTACGACTGTGATCTGCACCGATAAAACCGGCACTCTAACTCAGAATGAGATGACTGTAAACGATCTCTGGACGGTCGACAGGCAGTACAAGGTTACGGGTGTCGGTTATGCGCCTGAAGGTCAAATTATCATTGGCAACAAAACTGTCACCAAGGCCGAGGACGACGAGCTGCGCAGACTTCTCATCTGCGCGGGACTTTGCAACAACTCCCGGCTGATTGCGCCCGACGAGTCTTCCGCCCGCTGGACTGTTCTAGGTGATCCCACAGAGGCCTGTATGCTGGTTGCCGCGCGCAAGGGCGGCATCGACCTTGCCGAAGAGCAGAAACGTGCACCTCGGCTGCGGGAGCTTCCCTTTGAATCCAATAGAAAACGCATGAGCACAATACATCAGATCAGCGATCCTGCCATCGGAACCGGCAAAGCAGCCTTTGTCAAGGGTGCGCCCAAGGAAGTGCTGGAGCTCTGCACCAAGTATATCAGCAACGGTATTGAGCAGGCTTTAGGAGACGAGTTGCGCGTACAAATTATGGATGCAAACGACGCTTACGCCCGCAGTGGTTTGCGCGTTCTGGCGGTTGCAATCCGCACCATTACCCCCGAGAGCGGACTGCCTACGGCTTTAAGCGCCTATACGCCGGAGCTTGTCGAACAGGACATGACCTTCTTAGGCCTTGTGGCGATGATGGACCCCCCGCGGCCTGAAGTCGCGGCTGCCGTTGAGGAATGTCATCATGCCGGTATCCGAATTATCATGGTAACGGGAGACTACGGTCTGACCGCTGAGAGCATCGCCCGAAGGATCGGCATCGTCAAGGGCGAGCATCCGCGCATTCTGACGGGTATCGAACTTGAAAAAATTGATGAGCCATCCCTCAAGGAAGCTCTGAAAAACGAGATTATTTTTGCGCGTGTCGCCCCCGAGCAGAAGCTGCGCGTTGTCAACGCCCTACAGGAGATGGGCAATGTCGTTGCTGTTACCGGCGATGGTGTCAACGACTCTCCCGCACTTAAGAAGGCCGATATCGGCGTTGCCATGGGCATAACAGGAACGGATGTTGCTAAAGAGGCCGCAGACATGATCCTCACCGATGACAACTTTGCTTCCATCGTCCACGCTGTTGAAGAGGGCCGCGCAGTTTACAACAACATCCGCAAATTCTCCACTTATATTCTAAACAGCAATATGCCGGAAGCAATCCCGTGCATCTTCTATCTGTTCTCGCGCGGAACCATTCCGTTGCCCCTAACAGTCATGCAGGTGCTTTCCATTGACCTTGGAACAGACATGGTCCCGGCAATCGCACTGGGCACTGAGCTGCCTGAAAAGGGTATCATGAACCGCCCGCCGCGTCCAAGAAATGAGGGCCTGCTCACCCGCTCTCTGTTGACGCGCGCCTTTCTCTGGCTTGGCCTTCTCGAGTCCGCTTTGGCGATGCTGGCTTTCTTCTTCCTGTACCATCAAAACGGCTGGCCAGCAATTCCCATGGTTCAGGACGGTCCCATCTACCGCATGGCAACAACAATGACGCTTGCCGCCATCGTATTTTGTCAAATCGGCATGGTTTTCAACTGCCGAACAGAACGCATATCAGTTATTAAAGTAGGTCTGTTTTCAAACCGCATGGTCCTTGTCGGAATCTTAGTTGAACTGGCCGTTCTGGCTGTCCTCGTATACGCGCCGTTCATGCACAAGCTCTTTAACACAGCACCCCTTCGTCTGAGCGATCTGGCTTTTCTTATGATTTTGCCCGTCCTGATCTTCTTGTTGGAAGAGGCGCGCAAAGCGATCGTTCGGCAACGGGATAAACGAAAGTCAGTTAAAAAACAGAAGTCTGGACAGGAGGTATCGTTATGAAAATGATCATTGTGGGATGCGGGCGCATGGGTTCCGGTCTTGCACAGACTCTCATCCGTAACGGCCACAGCGTGACCGTTATAGACCTTGACCCAGCTGCTTTTGAGCGCCTTCCCGAATCCTTTTCCGGCAACACGGTAACCGGTGTCGGTTTCGACCGCGACATTCTTCTCAAGGCAGGTATTGAAAGAGCCGACGGGCTTGCTGCCGTCACCTCCAGCGATGAGGCAAACGCTGTTATCGCCCGTATTGCAAGCCTCATATTCCGTGTTCCAAAGGTTGTTGCTAGGCTCTACGACCAGCGCAAAGCTGAAATCTATAAACGGCTCGGCATTCAAACCATTGATCCTTCCTCCTGGGGCATCAGCCGCGTCTACGACCTGCTCTGCTACTCTCAGCTCGACACGGTGATCAGCTTCGGAAGCGGCGATGTCGACATTGTTGAAGTTGAAATTCCCGCTCTTCTTGTTGGACGCACCGTCCGCGAGCTTACCTCCTCGGGAGAATTCATTGTGACATCAGTTACAAGAAATAATAAGACCTTTTTACCTACGCTGGGTACCGAGTTCCAGAAACGCGATATTATCCATATAGCTGTGGCCGTCCAATCGAGTGACCGACTCAAGTCGCTGCTCGGTCTGGCTTGACGGAAAGGATGTGGAACAATGAATGTAATTATTGTTGGCGGCGGTCAGGTCGGTTCTTATCTTGCGGACCTGCTTATCAAAGACGGTCATAAGACCACGATTATTGAAATGAGGCCAAAGCAGCTTCAGCTATTACAGCGTGAACTGCCAGGCGGCACTATTATTGACGGGAATTTTACAGACCCTCTGATGCTCGAAAAAGCAGGAATCGCTAAGGCAAACGTTGTTGTTGCCGTTACCTCCAAGGACGAGGACAACCTCGTTATTTCAACTTTGGCCAAATTCGAATTCGGGGTACCACGTGTCATCGCACGTGTTAACAACCCAAAAAACAGCTGGCTTTTTACCCCTGAGATGGGCGTTGATGTCGGACTTAATCAAGCCGACCTCATGGCACATATGGTTGCAGAGGAAATGTCTCTCGGTGATATGATGACCCTTATGAAATTGAGTAAGGGCAATTATTCCCTCGTTCAGGAAAAGGTCCACCCCAAGTCTTCGGTCGTCGGCAAATCGCTTCGCGACCTGAGTCTGCCTGTCGAGTGCGTCATATTTGCTGTTATCCGCCACACGGAGCTCGTTATTCCCCGCGGCGATACGGTCCTTGAGGCCAACGATGAAATTCTTGCTGTATCCCATGTTTCGAAGGTTCCCTCCCTGGCCGCGCTTCTTGCCCCGGTCAGATAAAAAGGCCTTTTCACACAGAAAAAGACAGGTTCTCAGCTTTAGCTGAGAACCTGTCTTTTATAGGCTCTTCCTTCTTAATGGAAGAAAAGGACAACAAATAGGAGTGTAAGCGTACTTGTCAGCTTGATAAGGACATGCAGAGACGGACCGGCCGTATCCTTGAACGGATCGCCGACCGTGTCGCCGACAACCGCCGCCTTATGCGCATCGGAGCCCTTGCCGTCGACGTTACCCATCTCAATATATTTCTTAGCGTTATCCCATGCGCCGCCGCTGTTATTCAGGAAGAGCGCAACGACAACGCCGACAATTGTGCAGACCATGAGGTATGCGGCCGCAGCTTCCCTGCCCAGGATGACACCGACGAGAATCGGCACAAGAACGACGATCATGCCCGGCAGCACCATTTCCTTAAGCGCCCCCTTCGTTACGATGTCAACGCAGCTCTTATAGTCGGGTTTGGCCTTGCCTTCAATAATGCCCGGTATTTCCTTAAACTGGCGGCGAACCTCCAGAATAACATACTGAGCGGCGTTGCTGACGGCACTAATTGCCGTCGAACTGAAGAGGAAAACCACCATTGCGGCTATAAACGCCGCTATGAAGACCTCGGGTTTGCCGATATCAACGCAGAACCAGTAATCCTGCGGTTTGCCTATAGCGGATTTAACCTCGTCAAGATAGGCTGCAAAGAGCAGGAAGGTCGCAAGTGAGGCAGAGCCAACCGCATAGCCCTTTGTAAGGGCCTTTGTCGTATTGCCGCAGGCATCAAGTCTGTCGGTTGTTTTTCTGACCGCTTCATCAGCACCGGACATTTCAATGATGCCGCCCGCATTGTCCGTAATCGGACCGAAAGCATCCATTGCCAGAACAAAGGTGCAGGTTGAAAGCATGCCCATGGTTGCAACAGCTGTTCCGTAGAGGCCCGCATTTGCGATTCCGCCTAGAGCAGCGTTACCGAGCGCATAGGAAATATAGATTGCCGCGCATATGAACAGCACGGGCAGCGCAGTTGACCGCATTCCGACCGCAATGCCGGAGATGATGTTCGTTGCAGCACCTGTTCTGCTGGCCTCTGCAATCGACCGTACAGGGCTTTTCGCATAGGAGGTATAGTGGTCTGTCAGCCACACAAAAATGTAACTGAGAACAATGCCGGTAAGTCCGCAGCCGTAAAGCATCCAAGTGTTTACAGGCGTTCCGTTTGCTGTGGTGCCGGCAAGCATGAGCTTAATAATTACGGCAAGAAGGACCGCCATTATCGCGGAGGTAATGCCGTAGCCGAGGTTGAGAGACTTCATGGGGTCGTCATTCTCATTTCTGACTTTGACAAACAGGACGCCGATGAGTGATGCGAGTATACCGAGGGCACGCGCAACCAAAGGAAACAAAATACCCTTCCAGCCGAAAACCTGATAGAGAGTAACGCCAAGAATCATCGCACCGACGTTTTCCGCAGCCGTTGATTCGAAGAGGTCGGCTCCCCTGCCTGCACAGTCGCCGACATTATCACCGACAAGATCGGCAATAACTGCTGGGTTGCGGGCGTCGTCTTCGGGTATGCCTGCCTCAACCTTGCCGACAAGATCGGCACCGACATCGGCTGCCTTTGTATAAATTCCGCCGCCTAACTGGGCAAATAGCGCAACCAGTGAAGCACCAAAACCGAAACCGACTATGAGGTTTGGCGCGCCGCAGATGAGTTCCTCGTCCCCCGAAGCCCCGCCAAATATAAGAAAGAGCGTTGCAACGCCGAGCAGCGAAAGTGTCGTGACGGCAAGCCCTGTCACGGAGCCGCCCTTGAACGCAATCTGGAGAGATTTATCTAGGCTTGTTCTCGCACCTTCAGCGGCGCGAATGTTGCTGTTGACCGACATATACATGCCAATATAGCCTGACAGCGCGGAACAAAAAGCGCCGATTACAAAAGCTATACTCGTGTGCATAGCTGTGTCCATGGCGACCTCGCCGCCTTTTGAGAGTTTTCCAAAATATACAGCGGCAAAGATAACAGCCAGTGCAATGACAGCAATCAGCGCAATCGTCTTGTACTGCCTATTCAGGAAGGCCATCGCCCCATCACGAATTGCATCCGAGATTTCCTGCATCTCTTTCGTTCCCTTGCTCTGCTTGAAAACATAGCGGAACAAAAGGATCGTCGCGATAATCGAGATGACTATAACGCCGTAAATAACACCAAAATATAGACTCATTTCGAACATCTCTCCTCTTTTGATTTTTTGCTCTTTGAGCCAGACCTAATTGTAGCGCCGAATGTATTAAGATGGTATTATGAATTCCGGCATTTTTCTAAAGATTGTATAAATGTAAAACACAGGCCGTCTTAATACCGGTTTTACCCAGTGAAGAGGCCTGTGTTTTGTATATTTTGATTAGTTATCCTTCAGACAAGCGGTAGCCAATCCCAACTTCGGTCAGAATATATCTGGGATTTGCAGGATCCGTTTCAATTTTACGCCTGATATTGGCTATGTTAACACGCAGAGCCTGAAGCTCACTTTCATATGTTTCGAGCGTATAAGGCCCCCAAATCTCCTTGATGAGGAAATCATAGGTCAGCATTTTCCCGATGTGGCGGCAGAAAAGGATAAAGAGCTTGTACTCAATCGGGGTCAAATGAATTTTGCTTCCTGCTGCGGTAATGCTGCGTTTAGCGTAATCAATGGTAATGGCTCCGATAGTCGTTATAGTGTTTTCCGGCAGGCTTTTTTGGCTGTGCCTCATTTCTTTTCGGATCCGTGCAAGGAGTTCCTTCGTCCCGAAGGGCTTCGTGATATAATCATCCGCTCCGTGATCCATAGCCTCGACCTTATCGTTTTCAGCGGTATCCGCTGTGACAAATATGACGGGCATATTCGACCACAGCCGTATGGCCTTGAGCACCTCAAGACCGCTGATGTCCGGAAGGCCCATATTCAAAAGAATCATATCCGGGCAATAAGAAGCCGCCATCGATATTGCTTCCTTGCCTTTGGCGGTCTTAATCACATTATAGTCATTGGATGTTAAAAGAACGGTTACAAAATTGCTGAGTCCCTCGTTGTCTTCGACAAGTAAAATGGTCGGCTTATTCTCCATGACGCTCTTTCCCAATGCGTTTCATTTCTGTGAAACAAGCTGTAATATGTTCGAATATTTTGTATATACAGAATAAGCGCATGAACGCGAATAGTCAAGATAAATCTAAGTAACTCGTCTTTTTCGAAAAAAAAAACTGCCTGCGATTATAGACTCAGAAAGCCTCATAAGGTGGGCAGTTTGTTTGTTTTTTATTGGCTTAGGCCTTTCCCTGAGAACGTCTCTGATTGACAGCATCAATCAGAACGGCTACAAAAATAATCAGACCTTGGGCAAACTTGGACCAGAATGGAGAAATATTGAGAAGGTTAAGGCCGTTATTCAAAACACCAATAATCAGTACCCCAATGAAGGTTCCCAGCATATTGCCTTTACCGCCGCTCAGCGAACCACCGCCGATGACGATGGCTGAAATTGCCGAAAACTCCAAGCCCTCTGCGGCTGTCGGCAGCGCGGCCGCCAGCCGCCCTGTGAGCACGAGTGCCGCTACAGAGGTCAGCGCGGCTGCGATGACATAGGTTGTCATCTCGACACGCTTGACGTTGATTCCGGCGAGGTAAGCGGCTTCTCGGTTTCCGCCCACAGCGTAGACCTGATGACCAAAGACGGTTTTAGATAACACGAAATGGCCCACCACGAACAGCAGAATCAATAGAATGACTGGGTACGGAATACTGAGGCCGAACCCATTAAAAAGGTTAATCTGGAGAATCCCTCCGCCAATCAGATTGAAACTCTCAGGCATGCCGTAAATAGTCGTTCCCATGGAATAGACATTTCCCAGGCCTCTGAGCATGGACTGCATTGCAAGCGTGACAATAAACGGCGTGAGTCTAAGTCTCGTGACACTCAGACCGTTGAAAAAACCAAGCCCAATGCCCACGGCAAATCCAAGCAGAATTGAGACGAGCACCGGCAAACCACTGTCCACGCAAAAACCCGCCATAAGGAGACCAACAAAAGCTGTCATGGAACCCGCTGAAAGATCGATTCCGCCGGTTAATATGACGAAAAGGCCCCCGATAGCAACGATACCGATATTGGCAACTTGAAGCAGCATATTAATGACGTTATTGGTCGTAAGAAACTTATCAGACGCTATGCTGAAGAAGATACACAGAACAATAAGACCCATTAAAATAGACAGATTGCCGCGCATCTGGAATGTTTTTTTCTTTTTTGCATCACCCATTGCTCATTTGCCCCCTGTTGCGTAATCCATGATTATTTTAGAATCCGCCTCGCTAGTTTTTAGCTCCGCAACCATTGCCCCTTCCTTCATGACCAGCACACGGTCCGTCAAGCCCAGTATTTCCGTCAAATCAGAGGAGACGAAAATTATTGCTGCGCCATCTTCTGCGAAATCCAGAATTTTGTTATAAATATCTACCTTTGAGCCAATATCAATGCCGCGCGTGGGCTCATCAAGCAAGAGAATTTTCGGATCTACTTCGGAAATTCTGGCAAAAACAATTTTCTGCTGATTGCCGCCGCTGAGTCTGGAAACTTTCTGACTTCTGTTAGGCGTTCGGATCTCAAAATAATCCACCGCCTCGTCTGCGATTTTATTGATTGTTGCACGCCGAATAACGAAAAATCTGGAAATCTTTTTTAGAACAGATAAAACAATATTCTCTTTAACGCTACCGTCAAGGATCAGTCCCTCTGCTTTCCGGTTTTCAGGAACCATCGCAATGCCGTGACTGAGCGCTGTTTTTGGCGATTGAATTTTACACCTGCTGCCCTTGAGTTCAATATGGCCTTTTTTGAGCTTATTGGCACCATAGAGCGTTTTAAGAAGCTCGGTTCTGCCGGAGCCCATCAGCCCTGCAATGCCGACGATCTCTCCCGCACGAGCTGAAAAGCTGACATTTCGAATGAGATTGTTCTCCAGATTGATTGCAGTTAGAACTGTTTCGCCAATTTTAATCGGACGCTTGGGATAATACTGATCGATTTTCCTGTTGACCATGGCAAAGACCAGCGCGTCCATTGTCCAGTCGGCAGTAGGGCGGGTTTCAATCACTTCGCCGTCTCGCAGAACCGTTATGCGATCGGTTACGCCGAAGAGCTCATCAAGTCTGTGTGAGATAAAGACGATGCCATAGCCCTTCTGTCTCAAATTCCGCATTGTTTGGAACAGCCTCTGGGCGTCTTCTCTCCCGAGCGAAGAGGTCGGCTCATCCATAATCAGTATTTTTGCGTCTCTGGCAAGCGCTTTGCCGATTTCCACCAACTGTTGGGTACTGATACCCAGACCCCCAACCTTCGCTCTGGGGCTGATATCCAGCCCCAGCGTTTCTAATATATTTCTGCTGTTTACATACAAGGTTTTGTAGTCGATTGTTCCGGCTTTATGGGGAAGCGCACCCAAAAAGAGATTCTCCGCAACACTCAGTTCAGGCACGAGACTCAGCTCCTGATAAATAATACTGATGCCAAGCTCTATGCCCACATGTGTGTCCGGAATCGCATGCCTTTTGCCGTAGATCTCGATAGTTCCCTCATCGGGCTGATGCACGCCGCCCAGTATTTTGATGAGTGTCGACTTCCCTGCCCCGTTCTCGCCGGCGAGGCCGACAATTTCTCCCGGAAGAAGTGTAAAGCTCACGTTCTTAAGCGCCTTCACCCCGGGGAAATTCTTAGAAATATTATGAAGCTCAAGCACTGGTGAAAAATCCATTATGATTTTTCACCTCCAATCTGTTAATATGATGACTTAGGTTCCCGTTCTGGACCTGAGTTCATCAGCCCACAGGCCGAATTCCTTTACCTCTTGTGAATCAATGTTGTCCTTGGTAATCAAAATCTGGGGAGATTCCGTATAGGCTTCCGGAACTGTACCGTTTTTAATATAGTCATAAATCATCTGGATGGTATTATTGGCCATCGTGATGGGGTTCTGGGAGATGGTTGCGTCAATTCTGCCATCGCGGATTGCCTGAATGCCTTCCGGGTTCCCATCAATACCGATGAGGTAGATATGGTTTTCATCGCCGACGGGATAGAAACGATTTGCCTGCTCAATGGCCTTAATTGCGCCGAGAGCCGTGTTGTCATTTGCGGCAAATACCGCATCAATCTTATCGTTTGCCTGAAGCGCATTCATCATTGCATTGAGGGCCTTCTCCTGATCGAATTCGCAATCCTGCCTGAAAACGACCTGGATATCCGGATACTTCGAAATTTCATCCATGAAGCCCTTGTCTCTGTCGCCGCCGGAAGCCTGGCTGATTTTTCCGCAAAGATTAACAACGATGCCCTTGTATTCGCCATATTTCGCCTTCAGTTGCTCCGCAACGCTCTGCGCAGCAGACTGTCCGGCCTTCAGGTTGTCGGTGCCGTTTCTATTGACAATGACACCCCCCGCGGCATTTGTATCGATGATAAACACCGGTATGCCTTTTTGGTTTGCCATTTCAATCGAGGGAACAATGCCATTGCTGTCTATGGGATTAATCACGATGGCGCTGACGCCCTGTGTAATATAGTTCTGCATGTTATCTGCCTGAACGCTGGCATCGCCGTTGGCATTTGCAACGCTCACCTTGATTCCCAGTTCCTTGCCTTTATCTGTTACAGCCTGATTGACGGCCGTCATGAAACCGGCGTGGAATGAACTCAGGCAAACACCAACCGTTATACCGCTGTCTTTGCCGTCATCTGCCGAGTCTCCGCTTTTGCTGCACCCTGACAACAAAAGAGTAAGTACAAGAAGAGTCGTGAGTATTTTCGAGATTCTGCAAGATTTTTTCATTTCCTTCACTCCTATCAGTAATTATAACATATACGGGCTACCTTGCCGCAAGACGAAATATTCTATAGTTTTTAGATATAGATTTTACGAGAATTGAGAAATATTTAACAGAAGTGCGTACAAAGCGAGCTAACCGAAACTGTCAGGTAAAATAGCTTAATTTGCAGGTTTATTATACATGAAAATTACTAAAAAGTACATCCGTTAATAACTATCGTTTCCTGAATAATCCATAGTTTCTGTCTATAATTCATCTTTCCCTGTATTTATGATACCTATTAAAAAAACGCGGGCTTCATAGAAGCCCGCGTCATGCTTAGTTTGACAGAGAATAAATTCAGTCTTCTTTTATTCAGCCGTCATGAGCGCGACCAGCGCGTTCTTGTAGCGGAATATAGCGACTACAAACAGGAGCGCGAAGACTAAAACTGCGAGTGCAGCAGCCATCTGGAGCATATAATCCTGATAGGTCGTCATAAAGCCATAGACGTTAGAGCCGGCAGCAACAACAAGCGAGAGCAGTCCGAGAACGATTCCGCCCTTGATTTTGCCGATGCTGGGCATTTTTGCAGCGCCTACGCCGAGAATGGCAGCAACAAGACCGATCAGTGCGGCAAGAATGAATGCAGCATAAACGATCATTCTGTCGGTGAGCGTCTTAGTCGTAATAACTGTCTGCTCTGCAAGATATTCTCTTCCTGCAGCGACGGGATCCAAGCCACCATCAATCTTAGCGGCAATTCCCTCGGTTTCCCTGAGGGTAGCAATACCGGCATCGAGCTGAGCCTGACCGGCTTCGAACTCTGCAAGCTTTGCCTTGCCATCTTCAAGCTGCTTAGCGGCATCTTCAAGCTGTGTCTTACCAGCCTCGAGCTGAGCAGGAGCCGCATCAGCTGTTGCCTTACCGGCTGTGTATTCCTTGAGACCGGCATCATACTTTGCTTTTCCCGCGTTGTACTCAGCTAAGCCCGCTGTGTATTGAGCGTAACCCGCGTTATACTGAGCCAAGCCTGCGTTGTACTGGGAAAGACCAGCATCATACTGAGCCTGACCGGCTGCCAGTATTTTTTCGTATGCATCCTTGCCGTTTGCTACAGCTGCTTTAGCTGCTTCATAGGAAGCGGTTTTTGCGGTAAGTGCCGCCATACCTGCGTCATACTGAGCTTGGCCGGCAGCGATCTGTTTTGCACCTGAATCAAGCTGAGCCTTTACAGCATCAAGTGTTGCCTTTGCTGTGTCAAGTGAAGTCTTGTTAGTCGCAAGCTCTTTTTGCTTAGCGGCAAGTGCATCACCGGTTAGTGCTCCAGATGCTTTTGCAGCTTCGACCTGCTTAACCGCGGCCTCATAGGCAGCAAGCTTTGCAGTGTAATCAGCAAGACCGGCATTATATTTAGCCAAACCTGCATCATACTCGCCCTGCTTTGTTTTAAGCGTTGTAGCGGCCGCATCAAGTGCGGTCTTGCCTGCTTCATACTCTTTAATCGCAGCCATAATGGTATCATACGGTAGAAGCTTTGCTTTTCCAGCATCCAGCTGAGCCTTTGCACCATCAAGCTTAGTCTTTGCAGCATCAAGCTGAGCCTTGGAAGAATCAAGCTTCGTTTTACCGGCGGCAAGCTTTGTAGCCGCAGCGTCAAGCTGGATCTTAGCGTCCGCGAGTTTTTTCAAGCCTGCTTCATATTCGGCCTGCTTTGTCGCAAGAGTTTTTTGGCCATCGTCATACTGCTTCTGCCCATCCTCGAGCTTTTTCTTGCCCTCTTCATAGGCGGGACGGTTTGCCTCAAGCTTTGCTATTCCTTCTTCGAGTTTGTCAATGCTGGCATTAGCTTCCGCAGCATCTGCTTCTTTTTGAGTCTTGATGTCTAGAATGTTCGCCTTAAATCCAACAGCTCCCGCTGCAATTGCAAGCAAACTTACAACGATCATAAGTATGCTGCAGACTTTTAGCATTTTCTGCCCCTTCATTATTAATCCTCCCAAAATTAGTTTTACAGCCGGGTCATGCTTTTTTAATCCATATTTTCTCTCATATAATACTCGCTCAGTATATATGAAAGATATTCAAAGCGCAAGCGATAAATGTTAAGTTTTTCATAAAGAATGTAAAAATTGACTTCTTCGACAAAGTTAATGCTTTAACGTTGTAGATGGTATACGAAGCCCCCCAGCATACTGACTTTTCACGATTTATTGATAATTCCATAACTTTGAACCCAAAAAACAGAGGCCTGTACCCACGGGTCAGCCCTCTGTTTCAAATTGAATATTTATTTGACTAGTCTGTAAATTTGCGGGATGTCCTGAGTCGAAGTTGCAAAAACCATGTGTTGAATTTCTTGGAAATAATTCATGGCAAAGGTCCGAAAGTGTTTTACGTTCCTGTTTTCGGCAGCGAGCTCGCTGTAGCTGAGGCCAAAATAGGCCTGTCTTTCTTCTTGAGGCGCATAAACCTCAACGGCATATTTGTAAAGTTCGGGGCGCTCGTTCATATAAAGACTGGGCATAAACGCGTAGCCCATTCCGCAGCGGACAGCTTGTGTAATGAGATGTAGGTTGTTTGACTCGCAGACAATGTTCATCTGCATACCGTACTTCTCATACAGGGGCTCAACTTTCCACCTGATAGCAGAGCCTTTCGGACTTGTTACGAGCTTTTCTCCGTCTAAGTCTCTGAAATTAATGACTTTTCGCTTCAAAAGTGGGTGATTTGGCGGAAGCAGTATCCAACCGACATCAAAAAAGGCAATTTCGGTTTTGATGCCGCTGATCAAGCCCTCACTGATGGGCGGGCAGGTCAGCGCAAAGTCCGCATCACCGGATTTCAGCGCGTCTATAATGTCATTTTGAGCGGCATAAAAGACTGACAGCGAGTAATTCATGTCATTATGATTGAAATCGACAATTAGCCCGGAGGTATAGGCCTCTGTATTCGACAGAAGCGTGATGCTCCGTCCCGGTCTCTCCAGCATATAGTCCATCTCTGAGTAGAGATTATCCATTGAGGCTAGGACCTTTTTCGCCTGTGTATAAAAGTTTTCTCCATACTGATTTAATCGGATCTGCCGGCCCGCTTTTTCGAAAAGCGGTGTACCGATTTCCTCCTCAATATGCCTGATCACTTTTGTAAGAAAGGGTTGGGCTACACCCAGTTTGTCGGCTGCCTTCGTAACATGCTCCATTTCCGCAGTCAGACAAAAATAACGCAGATCACGCAGTTCCATATAGATGCCTCCCCAACCCCCGCCGGAATAAATGTAATAGCCTTCTCATGTCTATCCAGTCATCTTTCTCGAATACATATCAATGACAAGCGTTTATTTTATCTATGTTGTCGCTTTTTTATCAATATTTTTCACAAATATCGCCAATATATCATAATTTTAAAATTATTATTAGACTTCAAATAGAATTATGGTTTGCTCCAAAGCGAAATTATGTATATGGCTTCAACAAATTATTGGTAACTTGTCCACTGATTTTGGTATATAATAACTGTAATATATAATAAAGTCAATATGTAGAGCAACCCATTTTTATTTTGCTATAAAAATTCAGGATTTGGAGAATGAAATTGGAGACTGAATTATTATAAATATTTATAACGAAAGGTTGATGCTTTGTGTCTGACTGGAAGCAACATTACAAAGAACATTTGATCACCATGGAGGAAGCGGCAAAGAAGCTTGTCCCCGGAGACAGGGTCTGGATCGGACAGGCCACCCAGATTCCCTATGCATTGCTTGAAGAGCTGTACGCACACATGGACGACTATCATGACATCATGCTGATGTACAACGTGGCTGTACAGCCCGTTCAGATGCTTTTTGACCCCGATACAAAAAACCACTTCCGGCTAATGAGCGCGTTTTGTCTCCCGCTGGAGCGTATTGCAGGGGAAATGGGCATTATGGAATACTGCGGCTTTAACTTTGACCAGCTGAGCAAGGGTCCGTTTGAATATGGCGCAAACACATTGGCTATTCAAATCTGCCCGCCGGATGAAAACGGTTACTGCAATGTTGGCAGCTACGGCATGAGCGTGAACAAGGTTATCACGCAGCGGCCGGAGTTAAAAAAACGGCTTGCTTTCATTGATCCGACCGGCCTTTGTCCTGTCAAGGGCGATGTCAAGGACACTTCAATCCATATCACGGAATTTGATTACATAATTGAAAATCCTACGGAGCTGATAGGCGTTCCCGCAGCCGCGCCGCAGGAGATCGACAAGATTATGGCTTCTCACATCCTGCCCTATATCCATCCCGGCGACAAAATTCAGATCGGTTTTGGCGGGCTTGGCGAAGAAATTCTCGCCAACTTGCGGGAAATCGGCAATATTGAAATTTATTCAGAGGTGGCCTGCGACAATATGGCGCAGCTCTGCCGTGAAGGGGTTATAACTAAAATAACCGCCGCAAGCCCCGGTGCATGCACAAGTGAGTTTTTTAAGTTCTGCTTTGAAGACCCGAGAGCCAACCTCGTTTCCCTTGAATATACCATTAACCCCCTTGAAATCATGAAGCAGGAAAACATTGTTGCAATCAATGCGACCTTCATGGTCGATCTCATCGGGCAATGCTGTTCCGAGGCGCAGGGAATGGCGCCCTACAGTGGCACCGGCGGCACCTTTGCCTACCAATACGGTGCTATCTCTGCCAAGGGCGGCAGAAGTTTCATCTGTGTACGCTCAACCTATGTCGACCGCGACGGACAGCAGCATTCCAACATTGTTCCTTGGCTGCCGGAAGGTTCTATTGTCACGACCCTCAAGAACTTCGTCATGTATGTTGTTTCGGAGCACGGTGTTGCGGATGTTTATCTGAAGACCCTGCGAGACCGCGTTAGAGCTATGGTTAAAATAGCGCACCCGAATTACAGATCGTGGCTCAAGGAAAAAATCTGCACAACCCCAATCATCAGTATGGATGATTTTACCGAATAATCCATAGATTCAAAAAAGGCTTAGCGGCAGGGTTCCTTGATAAGAGGCTTCCCTGCCCTTACTTATGCGCAGTTTTTCCTATCTTTACTGAATCCAAAGATGATTTTGTTTCTGTTTTTATTCCATTCAGAGGTCATCTATGCTATAATAAGCAAGCAGTTAAAACCTTTTTTGCGTGCACATATACTGTCGTCGCTTTGGGACTTTGCCTCTCAAATCAGCTTTGTTTGGCATGAAAAGAATCGGAGGTATCAGTATGATGAAATGTCTTAGATGCGGAGCGTTTCTCGAAGATTCGGCGCGATTTTGCAACAGCTGCGGTGCCCCGCTCTTCTCTCCCGCTAATCCGGGGGCGCAGGCGCCTCCGCACTCGGCCGGATATTTTGATACTTACCGAAACCCAAACGGGCACAACATGGGGTATCCGCCGCCCTCTGCAGCTATTGCCAGGCGTCCATCTGATCATCCGACAGTCAGTGAAACCATCGGCAATTCCTTGAGACGCATCGGGCACAGGCCCCTCCTTCTCTGGGGGCTTTCCATGCTATACCTCCTGCTATGCACACTCTCTGTTGTACTCAGTATATTGCCCCTATTCTGGATACCGCTAATCTTGCTTCTCAGCGTTGGTATGACCTCTATTTTTCTGAATGCATACCGTGGAAAAGAACTTGAAAGCGCCCAGCTATTCATTGGTTTTAAAAAATCATCGCACTTTCTGGGTGGTATGGCATGGATGCTCCTATGGATTATCATTTGGGCACTTATTCCGATTGCCGGAATCGTGTGCGCACTGATTAAGGTCTATTCTTACCGGTTTGTCCCATATATTCTGTTGTCAGAGCCCGACATTTCGCCGCAAGACGCGCTGAAAAAGTCCATAGCACAGACCGACGGATACAAGGGCAGAATGTTCGGCGCAGATCTGCTGATCATCGTTTGTATTCTGGGCGCCTACCTGGTGCTTTTTGCGCTTTCCTTCATTCCCTACATGCGCATTATCTTTCAGCTGCTTGCCTGTCTGCTGAGTATTTTCGTCTTTCTTTTTGCCCCGCTCGTCTTTGGGACCATACAAGCTTCTTTTTATGATACAATCACAAATAAAAGCGCGGTGCAGACTGAAATTGTTGAAGAAACTATGACATAAAGCGCTTGTCTCTCCCTTGTATTTCCCGGCTCATGGTGAGGCCGTGACAGGCTTTACGCCTGCCTATATCCGGCAATACCTTTGAACTGACTTTGCTGACGAGGCGCGCATACTATCTTTATCTCTCCTGTCTGCGGGATTACTGTATTGATTTGCAGCACCCAATCGTATATAATTTTGTAAATAAATAATAGGATGTGAAAACCTTTGGATAACATACGATATGAAGAAAACACCGATTCTTTATATATAGTCGACCAAACACTGCTTCCCAACGAGGAAAAAGAAATACGACTCGAAACAGCCGAAGACATGTACGACGCCATTAAGAAGCTCAAAGTGCGCGGCGCTCCGGCAATCGGTATTTGTGCGGGCTACTGTCTCTATGTACTTTCCAGCAAGATTGATGCAGAAACTGGAGAAGCCTTTTGCGAAGCTCTTGAAAAAACGGCAGACTACCTCAATTCCTCCCGACCGACGGCCGTCAACCTGAGCTGGGCGCTCCGCCGCATGGTAGCGCTGGCAAAGGCAAATGCAGGCCTGCCTGTCGGTGAAATTCGCCGCCTGCTCCTAGCCGAGGCAAGAGCCATTCATAACGAAGATATTGAGATGTGCCGAAATATTTCCGAATTCGGGCTTACGCTTGTTAAGGACGGAGACGGCATTCTCACCCACTGCAATGCGGGTCCGCTTGCCACTTCGCGCTATGGTACCGCATTGGGCCCTATACTGCTCGGCACCGAACGCGGATTAAAATTCCGGGTGTTTGCTGATGAGACACGCCCCCTGCTTCAGGGCGCCAGACTCACCTCCTACGAGCTTTATAAGGCGGGGGTTGATGTGACGCTGATCTGCGACAACATGGCCAATACCGTCATGCGTAAAGGCTGGGTCAACGCCGTGTTCGTTGGTTGTGACCGCATTGCCGCAAATGGCGACACGGCAAATAAGATTGGTACCTGCGGCGTTGCCGTATTGGCCAAGCACTATGGCGTTCCGGTCTATGTGCTCGGGCCGACTTCCACCATCGATATGAACTGCCCAACCGGTTCGGACATTGAGATTGAAGAACGCGATCCCGACGAAATTAAAACCATGTTCTACGCCAAGCCGATGGCACCCATGGGCGTCAAATGCTTTAATCCGGCCTTCGACGTCACGGACAACGAGTTGATAGCCGGAATCATCACACAAAAAGGTATATGCCGACCGCCCTATACGGAAACACTGGCGGCCTTATTCAAATAATAGGAGATAAAGATTATGATTGTACCATCTGCATGCAATGAAGCTGCCAAGGGTGATATTGCAAAGGTTGTTCTTATGCCAGGCGATCCTCTGCGCGCCAAATATGTCGCCGAGCACTATCTGGAAAATCCCGTCTGTTTTAACGCCGTGCGTAACATGTTCGGTTATACGGGAAGCTACAAGGGAAAACGCATTTCTGTCATGGGCAGCGGTATGGGCATTCCCTCAATCGGCTTGTATTCTTTTGAACTTTACAACTATTTCGATGTTGACAGCATCATCAGAATTGGAAGCGCGGGCGGTGTCGCCGACAGTATTCAGCTGCGTGACGTCGTCATTGCCATGGGTGCATCAACCAACAGCGCCTATGCCAATCAATACTGCTTCCCCGGGACACTGGCGCCCCTTGCTAGCTACAAACTACTTAAGTATGCCACGGACGCCGCCGAAAAGATTGGTGCGCACGCCGTTGTAGGACCTGTATTCACGGCGGACCAGTTCTATGATGCCAATACCGCCTCAAATGACAAATACCGCGAAATGGGTATTCTTGCGGTGGAGATGGAAACCGCCGGTCTCTATCTCACAGCGGCAAAGGCTGGAAAACAGGCTCTGAGCATACTCACCATTTCGGACCTCGTTTTCACCGGTGAAGGCCTGACCTCTGACGAAAGGCAAAACAGCTTTACCGAAATGATGGAAATCGCGCTAGAAGCGGCGTGGAGGTCTATCGAATAAACAGGACTAGTGATATGAACGGGAGAATTAAATGAAATACAGCCGCAGAGAGATATTCTCGATTCCGAATATCCTTGGTTACTTCAGGATCATGCTTATCCCCTTTTTCATGTATACCTATATGACAGCGGTGACGGTTCGGGACTATTATGCGCCTGCCCTCATTGTCGGTGTATCCTCGATCTCCGATATGTTTGACGGACTGATCGCCCGCAAGTTCAATATGGTGACTGAATTAGGCAAACTGATCGACCCACTTGCGGATAAACTAACCCAGGGTGCACTCATTGTCTGCTTTGTGCTCAGATACCAGTACATGCGCTATCTGCTCGCCCTCTATGTCATCAAGGAGAGCTACATGATCATCATGGGCCTGATACTTTTGCGCCATAACGGCAGGAAACTCAATGGGGCCAAATGGTTCGGCAAGGTCAGCACGGCACTCGTTTATGTGGTCATGTTCGTGCTCTTTCTACGCCCCATCTTTTTCCCACAGCTCGGCACGGAAACTATTAATTTTCTAATTCTTCTGTGCTTCTTCGCCATGCTTGCAACGCTCCTGCTCTATATTCCCGTCTTCGTTAAACTCTATCGTGAGACGTGATCTTTGTTTAATTTGATGGAATAAAGCCCAGTCACATCGGACTTTAACTATTTAAACTCTCAAATTTTATTGACACCATCGTTTATCTATTGACACATTAAAGGCAATACGCTACAATGACCACAATAAAGGCAATGACCGGGAACAAGTAGATTATGACTCTTTCTTCAGAGAGCTGGCGGGCGGTGCAAGGCAGCAGAAAGACAATGATCGAATACATCTCGCGAGCTGTGCGCTGAAAGTGGCTGTGCCGCAAGTAGATCGCATCGGGAACGCCCGTTACAGCGCTGGGGTATCGCGTTAATGGCGCCGTACTCGACGAGGCCGTTTCTGTGAAGAGACGGTAAACTGAGGTGGTACCGCGGATTATGATCCGCCCTCTGTAATTTTATTACGGAGGGCGGTTTTTTTCGCGCCCTCCAGAGAAGGGATTTGTTATTATGGCGATTCAACTCATCATGCTCCTCGTGTTCTTCTGCATTATGGTAGGTGTCGGCTTTTATTGTCGTCGACACGCCACCGATGTAAACAGCTTCGTCCTCGGGGGACGGTCCGTCGGGCCCTGGCTGACGGCCTTTGCCTATGGCACAACCTATTTTTCCGCAGTTATTTTCGTTGGCTATGCAGGTCAATTCGGCTGGAAGTTCGGCATTTCGGCAACCTGGATCGGCATTGGGAATGCTCTGATTGGCAGCCTTCTGGCCTGGGTTGTTCTGGGTAGAAGGACGCGCCTGATGAGCCACCATTTCAACAGCGCAACGATGCCCGAATTCTTCGGTGCCCGCTTTGATAGCACCGCATTAAAGGTCTTTGCTTCCCTGATAGTATTTATTTTCCTAATACCCTACACCGCTTCGCTCTACAATGGCTTATCCCGTCTTTTTGGCATGGCATTCAACATTGATTACACGGTCTGTATTATCATCATGGCGGTATTAACGGGCATCTACGTCATAGCGGGCGGCTATATGGCTACGGCCATCAACGACTTTATACAGGGTATCATCATGCTGGCCGGTATCATTGCCGTTATTTTTGCGGTACTCAAAACAAACGGCGGCTTTCTTAGTTCTCTGGACGCTCTTTCAAAAGTGACGGATGAGAGCGTCTCAACATCCCCCGGCGCATTTGCTTCCTTTTTTGGGCCCGATCCGCTAAGCCTGCTGGGTGTTATCCTACTGACCTCATTGGGCACCTGGGGTCTGCCACAGATGGTTCAGAAATTTTACGCGATCAAGAGCGAAAAGGACATCAGCAAGGGCGCCATTATCTCGACGATTTTTGCCATCATCATTGCCGGCGGCTGTTATTTCATGGGCGGCTTCGGACGGCTCTTCACCTCATCTGACGCGGTGACGGCCAGTGGCTTTGACTCGATTGTTCCTTCCATGCTCTCATCCTTCTCCCCTGTTCTGATCGGCCTTATTGTAATTCTTGTTCTTTCTGCTTCGATGTCAACGCTCTCATCTCTCGTAATGGCCTCCTCTTCGACATTGACGCTCGATTTTATTAAAACGCTGTTCAAAAAGGATATGAAAGATAAGGCCCAGTTGCTCCTCATTAGAATTCTGATCGTTTTCTTTATCCTGATCTCTGTCATTATTGCTGTCCTGCAATATAAGGCTTCCGCTAATGCAAACGTTAAGTTTATCGCACAGCTTATGGGTGTTTCCTGGGGTGCGCTCGCCGGTTCCTTCCTTGCTCCATTCTTCTTCAGTCTCTACTGGAAAAGAGTCTCCAAGGCCGCTGTCTTCACAAACTTTACCTTTGCCTCTCTGTTGATGATCGCCAATCTGCTTTTCCGCAGTTCCTTCCCGAAATTACTTACATCCCCCATCAACTGCGGCGCTTTCGCGATGCTTGCGGGATTTATTATCGTCCCTGTCGTCACAGCATTGACCAAGGCACCCGACAAAAAACTTATTAATGACGCTTTTTCCTGCTACGAGACCCAGGTCATCGTTACGGCTAAACATGATCTAGGCGAATAAGTTACACGTCAATAAAGCCCTGAAATCCCCGATGCTTTTGCATTGGGGATTTCATTTTATTCGAAAAAATAATTTCCAATTGATTTTTGTGAATAAATAACATCATTTAATACTTTAAATGGCTAATTACTATATGAACTTTCAAATCTTCTGGTGCTCACCATTTATTTATTGACACGGCGCAAGCGATACGCTATTATTGCCACAACAAAGGCTTAGACCGGGAACAAGTAAATCACGATCCTTCTTTCAGAGAGCTGGCGGTTGGTGCGAGGCAGCAGGAACGATTTTGATGGAATTCATCCCGATAGCTGTGCGCTGAAAGCGGCTTTGCTGCCTGTAGGATGCAACGGGAACGCCCGTTATAGCGCTGGGGTATCGCGTTAATAGCGCCGTACTCGACGAGGCCGTTTCTGTGAAGAGACGGTAAACTGAGGTGGTACCGCGGATTATATGATCCGCCCTCTGTAATTATATTACGGAGGGCGGTTTTTTCGTACCCTCCAAAGAAAGGACTTTTGTTATGGCGCTCAAAATCATCATGCTCCTCGTCTTCTTCTGCATTATGCTGGGTGTCGGCTTTTATTGCCGGCGACACGCAACAGACGTCAACAGCTTCGTTCTTGGCGGACGCTCAGTCGGACCCTGGCTGACGGCCTTCGCCTACGGCACCACTTACTTCTCCGCTGTCCTCTTTGTTGGGTATGCCGGGCAATTTGGATGGAAATACGGCCTTTCGGTGGTTTGGGCAGGACTTGGAACCGCTCTGCTCGGCAGCCTAATGGCCTGGGTCGTTCTTGGCAGAAGAACGCGCCTTATGACGCATCATTTCGGCAGCACGACCATGCCCGAATATTTCAGCGCACGTTTTGACAGCAAGTCCTTAAAAATTGTGGCCTCCATGATCGTGTTTATCTTTCTTATTCCCTACACCGCCTCTCTCTACAACGGCCTATCACGCATTTTCGCCATGGCCTTCAACATTGATTTCAGCTATTGCATCATCATTATGGCGATATTGACGGGAATCTATGTTATCGCGGGCGGCTATATGGCAACTGCAATCAATGACCTTGTTCAGGGAATTATCATGATTGGCGGCATTATCGCTGTCGTCGTTGCGGTCCTTAAAACAAACGGTGGGCTTCTCGCCTCGATAGACGCCCTCTCGAAAATAACAGACGAGAGCGTTTCTCTTCAGCCGGGCGTATTTACTTCTCTCTTGGGTCCTGATCCCATCGGTCTTTTGGGTGTCCTCATTCTGACCTCCCTCGGAACCTGGGGACTTCCCCAGATGGTTCAGAAATTCTATGCCATTAAGGACGAAAAAGCCATCGGCAAAGGCACGGTCATCTCCACTGTTTTTGCCGTCATTATTGCCTGTGGATGCTATTTCATGGGCAGCTTCGGCAGACTCTTCACAACGGCTGAGGCCGTAAAGGCCAACGGATATGATTACATCATCCCGACCATGCTATCGCACCTACCTGACGCTTTAATTGGTCTTGTTGTGATACTTGTTCTCTCAGCTTCCATGTCGACCCTCTCCTCTTTAGTCATGACCTCTGCGACGACGCTTACACTCGACTTTATTAAGCCCCTGTCTAAAAAGAATCTCGATGACAAGAGACAGCTTTTAACAATTCGACTTCTCATTGTATTTTTTATTCTCGTTTCCGTCGTCATCGCTGTGCTTCAATATAAGGCCAATGTGACCTTCATCGCACAGCTTATGGGCATCTCCTGGGGCGCGCTTGCCGGGTCCTTCCTTGCCCCCTTCTTCTATGGGCTTTATTGGAGACGCGCAACAAAATTGGCCGTCTTTGTTAACTTTGGCTTCAGCTCACTGCTGATGGTGCTGAACATGCTGTTCCGAAGCAGCTTCCCGAAGCTCCTTGCCTCTCCCATTAACTGCGGCGCTTTCGCGATGCTCGCCGGTTTTATCATTGTACCCTTGGTTTCCGCCATCACAAAGGCGCCGGACGAGCGGCTCGTTGACGGGGCTTTCGCGAGTATCGGGAAAAAACCGCTTGTTAACGCAGTTTGCGAACCAAGCGTATAAATGAACGATATCCCGCCGCGTTTTTGACTCGGCGGGATATCGTATAGCTGCTGCTATTTTGCTATTGCACCGATTTCTGCCAGTTCCTCAATTTTCTCTTCTGAGTAGCCCGCCTGCCGGAGCACCTCGGCGGTATGTGCTCCGATGGGTGCCGAATGTCTAAAGTCTGTAATAGGCTGACCACCAAAAAAGATTGGCACATTGGTGTACATGTACGAACTTCCGTCCTCAAAATCTTTTTTGAAAACAAACGCATTAACGAGCGCCTGTTCGTCGTTCATGATGTCGCTGATATCCTGCAAAACCTCATGCGGAAAATCGGCCGCAGAGAGAATTTCAACCCACTCATCACGGGTTTTAGTAACCATAATGTCCGAGACCATTTTGGAGAGTTCTTCGCCATAAATAAGACCAGCAATGGGTGTCAGATACTCCTCATTTGTATAGAATTCGTCCTTGTGTCCCGTTATTTCGCAAAATTGTGGCAGATAGGTCGCCCAGCTTGCCCCAGCAAGCATGATCCACCTGCCGTCCTTGCACGGGTAGGTGTTGTTCAGTGCATTTGGCGGATTTGTGCGGCTGTTTGGGAACTGCGCCCCGACCTGATAAAGTCCTATCATGCTCGAGAGCAGATAGATTGCCGATTGGAGCAAACTTGAATTGACGAATTCTCCCTTTCCGGTCTTCTCTCTGTTATATAGCGCCGCCAGCACCCCGCAGGTGAGGTTCATGCCAAGTACATGGTCGCCCATACCCGCACCCGGATTGCAAGGGATTCCCTCCTTCTGTGCAAAGCATACGGAAATGCCCCCGCGCGAGAAGAACGCCGTTGTGTCGTAGCCCGGGTTATCTTTTGCGGGGCCTTGGAGCCCATAACCGGTTGCCAATGCATAAATTAGCCTGTCATTGAGCTTGGACAGTGCCTCATAGGACAGTCCCGCTTTTTCAAGTACATTTGGGCGCAGATTCGTAATGAAAACATCCGCTGTTTTGAGCAGGTTTTTCAGGACTTCGGTGCCTCCGGGTGCTTTCAGATCGATTGCTGCGAACTTTTTATTGGCATTTTCCGAAGCAAAGACAGGATCGGCCTCGTCCGTGACAAGACCTGCCGCAATATAGCGCCAGGCATCGCCCCGCGGTGTCTCAACCTTAATGACCTCCGCCCCCCAATCGGCCAATATTCTTGCGCAGGATGGCCCCGCTATATAGGTTGACATTTCCACCACTTTGATGCCGGAGAGTATACTATTCTGGTTCATTCTGATAATCCTCCTTAATTCTGTTTTTAAAAAAGTCTCCGGCCAACACCAAGCAAATCGTATGCCAAGCGTAATATTTCGTTGTCGGCAGCTCAATTCCTAGTGAAGCAGGTTATTTCTGTACATAATTGGCACATATCCAGTTTCTCATTCTTGCGCCCCGCGGCAGACGTCTTGCATTATGCAAGACGTCTGTTCATTTTTGCTTAACAGACGCTCATCAAATTAATCAAATTTCTTGACTGTCTGCGCTAAGTCGTGTACAAATGTAATAAAGAACGGTGATTTTACTTTGGAGGGAGTCCAGCAATGGAAGAATACATATTGCTTGCGGACGCAGCGGCGAATCCTGTTATTACAGCCGCTCAGGACGGTCGCATTCTGCATATGAATGCCAGTGCCCTGAGGCTTACCGAAATTACGGGCCTTGCAAACTGCAAGGAACTCTCCGACCTCTCCCCTGCCCTCATGTCGCCGCTGCCCGAGGACGGGCTGCGGCTGGAGGTGTCTGTATCCGGCTTGAACTATGCGGTCACCCTGCTCAATTTTGATCACGGAAGCAAGCAGAAGCTGCGCCTGTGTATTTTTGATGATAATGTCATGTGTTCAAAACTGGTCGCACAGCTGCTCGAAGCAATTGACGAGGGCATCTGTGTCATTGACATGAACGGTTTGCTTGAGGCAGCAAATCGCACAGCTCTTTACTATATAGGCATTGACCCTGATGAACGGTCGGCCATGATACGCAGCAGCTTTGGAAAAAATCTGCAGGAAGTTCTTCGGGACGAGCAATTGCTGCGCGACGCGCTAAATCCTATTGTAATTAAAGAAAAAAAGACCGTGCGGCGAAATCTTGAATACAACAACGGAAAGGTCGTGACCTATACGGGTACGCCCGTCTTTGATGAGGCTCAGCAGCTCCGTCACGTTGTACTCACAGGCCGCGATGTGTCTCGTCTGGTTTCCCTTGAAAGTCAGCTTGATGAGCTTGAGAAGATTAAAAATAACTATTATTCGCAGCTCATGGCGTTTGAAAAAAGCCGGGATGCCCACGCGCCTATTTCTTCAAGCAAAAAAATGGAATACGTGCTTGGGCTTGCATCTAAGGTTGGTGCAACCGATGCGCCTATTTTCCTCACGGGCGAATCGGGGGTCGGCAAAGAAGAAGTCGCGCGCTTTATTCACCGCAGCAGTGACAGGAAAGACGGCCCCTTCATTGCCATCAACTGTGCCGCCATTCCCGAGCAGTTGGTTGAATCCGAGCTATTTGGTTTTGCGGCTAATGCGTTCACCGGTGCGGGCAAGACCGGCAAAAGGGGCCTGCTTGAGGAAGCAAACGGCGGTACCTTCTTCCTAGATGAAATCGGCGAGCTGCCCTTCAACGTGCAGAGCAAGCTTCTGCGCGTGGTTCAGGAACAAAAAATGTACCGGATCGGATCCACCGCGCCGATTGAGTTGGACGTCCGCTATGTCAGCGCGACGAATTTATCCGAGCAGGCCCTTGCCAATTCGGCAAAATTCAGACGTGACCTCTACTATAGACTTTGTGTTGTTCCTATCAGCATTCCGCCCCTCCGAGAGCGAAAAGACGATATCATTCCACTAATCTCGCATTTTTTGGAGGGCTTTAACAAAAAATACAAAAAGAATATCCGGATTAACAATCAGGCACTTCGGAAAATGACGAAGCTCGACTGGCCCGGCAATGTGCGCGAGCTAAAAAATGTTGTTGAGCGTTTGGTCATTCTCTCCAGCGAGGGACCTGTTGACGAGGCACAATTGAAAACCGCGCTTGACATGGGAAGCAGCGGCACAAAAGAGCTGATTACCGTAACAGGCCTCATGCCGCTTGCTGAGGCACACGACTTGATTGACAGTCTTCTGATAAATGAGGCCTATACTCAGTACGGTTCTATTGTCGAAACGGCAAAAGTCCTTAAAATTGATCCTTCCACGATACATAGAAAGATCAAAGAAGGCAAACTGACCCTTGAGAGCGGCAAGGCCTAATAAGTACCGATAGTCTCATAAAATACTGAAAGCAGCGCCATTTATCCGTCATTTTTATTTGCGGGTCTTTGGCACTGCTTTTCAATTTGCGACAGGCTTAATTCTCATGCGGACAAGCAATTCTTCGAAAAAGCGCAATTTTCAGCGATAACAATTGACAAAATTGAAATAGCGCCGTAAAATGTAACAGCAGATGTGTTTTTGCATGAATGTTGGGCTTTGACCGAGTAATGATGGGCTTAAACTGGGCGAGACACATATTATTTATGCGTAAAAATGTTTAATTGGAAAAGGAAGTGTTAATTAATGAAGTCGGACCCGTTACCCGACAGTACCACCCCTCCCTTGTACTTAGCAAAATAATTTGGACAGAACTGAGCCTTTTGCTGCTTCGTTCTGTGCGAAGCAATGAAAGGATTGATATACAATGGTCAAATACTACCTCTCGAGGAACAGTCACCTCGAACAGCTTGAAGAACAAGTACCCGGCTGCTGGATTTCACTCATCAATCCGAGTGAGGCCGAACTTATTAAAACTTCTAAAGAACTCGAGCTTGATATGGACACGCTGAAGGCCGCCTTAGACGCCTATGAGCGCTCCCGTATTGAGATAGATGAAAACTACACCATGATCCTCGTTAACATCCCAACGGTTGAGGAGCATAACGAGAAAGAGCTCTACAACACCATCCCGCTTTCCGTAATAATCGCTAAGGATGTTGTTATAACGGTCTGCAGCGAGGATACGCCGATACTGCACCCCTTTGCAGCGGGCCGCGTCCGTGATTTCTACACCTTTATGAAATCGCGCTTTATTCTTCAGATCCTTTACAGAACGGCGACACTCTATCTGCATTACCTCAACATCATTGACCGCAAGAGTGACGAAGTTGAAAACAAACTGCACAAATCTACAAAAAATCATGAGCTGATCGAACTGCTCAAGCTTGAAAAGAGCCTTGTCTATTTCACAACGGCGCTGCGTTCCAACGAAGCTGTGCTAGAGAAGCTGTTTCGCTATGATTTCATCAAAAAATATCCCGATGATCAGGATCTGCTGGACGACGTCATCGTCGAAAACAAGCAGGCCATCGAAATGGCAAACATCTACAGCGGTATTCTTAGTGGCATGATGGACGCATTTGCCTCCGTTATATCAAACAACCTGAATATCGTCATGAAGGTATTGACCATTATCTCCGTCGTCATGGCGATCCCGACCATGATATTCAGCGCATTTGGCATGAATGTCAATATCGGGGCGATGTCATTTACACAGGCACCCTGGGGCTTTGCCGCCATTGTTGTCGGCTCCGCTATCCTGAGCTTTGCCGTGTATGCCATCTTCGGAAAAACCAAGCTTTTTAAATAAGGCATGAATGAAGAAAGACGCCCCTACTTTGAAGGGGCGTCTTTCTTCATTATTCAAACAGTTTCGGACCGGCATCGGTTTCTTCCGGTATCGGAACCGGCGGTTTTTTCTTTTTCAAAAAGTTCAGCTTGGTTTCACAGATAAGAACCGCACAGAAAATCAGCGCGAACCCAATGAGCAGCTTTGCCGTCACCGTCTCATGGTTGATAAGTACCGAGAACCCCGACCCGAAAACGGATTCCAGTGAGAGAATAATCGCTGCTGTCGCCGGCGGCGTATGCTTTTGTCCAAAGGTTTGGAAGAGGAAACAAACAGCCGTGCACATCAGGCCCAGATAGACGATGCTCCAGATGTTGGCTGTCGATATTCCCGTAGGAAACGGCCCGGTTGCCAGTGCCGCTGCCCAAGCAAGAACGCCCGCCGTTGTAAACTGGACAACAGTAATCAGCACAACACTCCGACCTTTAATATATTTTGAGGTCAGAACGATGTGAACCGCATAAAATACACTGCAGCAGAGTGTCAGCAGGTCGCCCAATTCAACCGTCCGGTCGTTTTTCAGGGAGACAAAGCCGACACCTATCAGGCAGATGAGCGTTGATAGGATATTATATTTGTCCGGTCGCCTTTTCTGGAACAGCCAAGCGGCAAAGGGAACGAGAACACAATAAGCCGCCGTTAGGAAAGCATTTTTGCTTGCTGTTGTGTAGAAAAGACCATAGGTCTGAACCGTATAGCCGGCAAAAAGCAGCGTTCCGAGGACTGCGCCATTAATCAGGTAACGCTTGTCTAACTTTTTAAGCTGTTTTGCAAAGACGAGGGAGAGCAGAATAGCCGTTCCGCTGAAACGAAAGGCCAGGATGTACAGGGTCGGAACGTCGTCGAGCGTTTTCTTGAGCACGACGAAAGAAGTTCCCCATATCAGCGTCGTCACAAGGAGAGCCGCGCGCCCCAAAAGCGCCATTTTTCTTCTATTTTCAAGTGCCATCTGTTAGGTTCTTATCCTTTCCGGTTGGTGCCGGAACAATCCGCCGGCTCATTTCTTTTTCATATAGGCGGCCGCTGCTTTGAGCATCAGTCGTTTAATTCCGCTTTCAAATTGAATTTCCACAAGGCTGTCTCCGCCCATTGGCGTCAGTTTAAGAATGACGCCCGCTCCGAAAGCGTTATGCACAACATCGTCCCCGGCAGAAAATTGCTGCGCGGGCGGCGGTGTTTGCCGTTTCACTTGCCCCGGCAGCGGTTTACCGGACGCAAAAGTTTTTTTGTAGGACGCGGAGTAACCGCCGATGTCTGTTCTGGCCGCGCTCACACCGAAAATGTCATTGGCGGCGGACTCCTTGCGTTCGATATACGCCTCCGGAATCTCGTCAATAAAACGAGACGGATTATTCGCACTGGTTCTGCCGAACAGCATCCGCTGTCTTGCGCAGATGAGGGTCAGATGCTTGCGGGCCCGCGTAATGCCGACATAGCAGAGTCTGCGTTCTTCTTCCATCTCTTCCGGCTCACCGATGCAGCGAATACCCGGGAAGATGCCCTCTTCGACGCCGATGATGTACACATTGTCAAACTCAAGTCCCTTTGCCGAGTGCATGGTCATCATCACAACGCTGTTGAAATCCGTCTCGTAGCTGTCTATGTCGGAGTACAGTGCGACTTCGTCAAGGAAGCCCGCAAGATGCGCATCCCCCGTCTCCCGGATATAGCTGATAATATTCGTTTTAAGCTCACCGATATTTTCAATGCGGGCATTGTTCTCGTCGGTAATTTTAACTTCAAGGGCACGAACATAACCGGTCTTGTCTATGACCACATCAAATAGCTGGTCAAGCGGCAGTGTGTCCGAAAGCTCGCGGAAGGAATCAATCATAATTGCAAATTCGCGCAGTTTCAGCGCCGCCCTTGACAGATCCGAATATCGGTCCGCGTTTTTAATGACCTCGAAAAGCGATAGGCCCTCCGACAACGCAATCGCCTGTGCGGTTTCGATGGTCCGATCTCCAATGCCGCGAGGAGGGCTGTTGATGATACGCACAAGGCGCAGGTCGTCCTGCGGCATCAGGATTACGCAGAGATAGGCGATCATGTCCTTGATCTCAAGGCGGTCAAAAAAGCGCGTGCCGCCGACAATGCGATACGGAATGCCGTTTCGCTTAAAAGCATACTCAAGCTTATTCGTTTGGGCGTTCATGCGGTATAAAACGGCGTTGTCCCGCCAATTAACCCCCTCAGCGAAGCTCTCAAGAATACGGGAGGCAACATGCTGCGCCTCATCGTTCTCGTTTTGTGCTATGTACAGGGTCAGCTTGTCCCCCGCACTCTTCTCTGTCCAGAGCTCCTTGCCTTTTCGCGCCGTGTTGTTGCGGATGACGGCGTTGGCGGCCGAGAGGATGTTCGCTGTCGAGCGGTAGTTTTGCTCAAGCCGGATAACACGTGCATTATTATATTGATTTTCAAAGCTGAGAATGTTCTCGATTGTGGCGCCCCGGAACTTATAAATACTCTGGTCATCGTCACCGACAACGCAGATATTTCCTTTGCTGCCTGCAAGTGCGGCGGCAAGTCGATACTGCAAATTGTTGGTGTCCTGATATTCGTCAATTAAGACATATTTGAAGCGCTTCTGATAGTGCTCACGCACATCGTCAAAGCCCTCAAGCAAACGTACCGTGTTGTAGATGAGGTCGTCGAAGTCCATCGCATTGGCGTCCTTGAGGCGCTTTGCATAGGCCGCATACGCCTCGCCGATCTTCCGACGCCGAATATCGTTTACTGCTGCTGCTTGAATCAAAAACTGCTCCGGCGTCAACATCTCGTCCTTGGCCTTGCTGATATAGCTCAGAATTGTCTTCGGCGGGAAGGTCTTTTCGTCAATGTCCAAGTCCTTCATGATGTGCTTCATAACGGACTGGCTGTCCGTTGTGTCATAGATTGTAAAGCTGTTGGCGTAGCCCAGTCTGTCGGCATTACTCCGCAGAATGCGCACACAGGCAGAATGAAAGGTCTGCGCCCATATATCCTGCGCGGATGGACCAAGCATCGTCTCAAGACGTGTCTTGAGCTCCTCCGCAGCTTTATTTGTAAATGTGATTGCGATGATGCGCCAAGGCTCACAGGGCTCTATAGCCGCCAGACGCTTTGCCCGCTCTATGTCGGGAAACGCGCTGTCCGCTGCTGCTCTTTCTAGCAGCTCAAGCTCGGTTTCGGTTACATTGGACGGCAGTTCCTGGCAATCGGACCCCCTGCCATAACGAAGGAGGTTCGCAATTCGGTTGATCAGAACCGTAGTTTTGCCGCTGCCCGCACCCGCGAGAAGGAGCAGAGGTCCCTCTGTCACCATGACAGCTTGCCTCTGCATATCATTCAAATGCTCGAAATCACGCGCGATAAGCGTTTTCCGTGCCTTTATAAATCTGTCCCTGAATTCTGTGTCTGTCATTGTTACCCCTTTAAAACTGATTCGTACAGCTCTTAATTATACCTTAAGCTGTACGAATTAACAAGGACTATATCGTTTTTTCATAGTCTGCTACTGGACCAACATCTCGCGGAGCCGTTCTACGGCACGCTTTTCCAGCCTTGAAACCTGAACCTGCGAAACCCCCATGACACGCGCGGTGCTATCCTGGGTCAGGCTGTGGAAAAAGCGCAACGCAATCACACAGCGCTCCCGCTCAGGCAAACGATCAATCGTTTCCCGCAGTGATACCCGCTCGACCAGTCTATCCTCCTGACCGAAGTCACCGAGAATCTGCTCCAGTGTGAAGCCTTCTTCTCCCGTCTCCCGCTGAAGCGATTCTGTCGGCCCGACGGCGGTTTCAGCGCTTGCTATATCGGCGGCCTCAAGACCCGTCTGCTCAGAAATTTCAGACAGCGTCGGCTCCCTTCCGAGCCGCTGTTCAAGCGAGGAGCGGGCGCTCTTGATGCTCTGCGCACGTTCCTTGATGCCGCGGCTGACCTTGACAGCTCCATCATCCCGCAGAAAGCGCCGAATCTCCCCGGAAATTTTCGGCACCGCGTAGGTCGAAAACTGGGTTCCGTATTCTTCATCATATCCTTGGATCGCTTTGAGAAAGCCCACACATCCGAGCTGATAAAGGTCGTCCGCTTCGACGCCGCGGCCGAAAAATCGCCTAGCTATGCTCCAGATAAGCCCGGAATTTTCTTCAATCAGCTGCGCCGAGGCCTCTTTGTCTCCATCTTTCGCCCGCCGGAGCGCATCGGTCATTTCGTCCGTCATAAACCTGAGGTCCTTCGAATAATACGGCGCGACATGACGACGGTGGTTCCCTTTCCTTGGGTTGAGCGCACCTTAACCTTGTCCATAAAACTTTCCATAATCGTAAAGCCCATACCGCTGCGATCTTCCCCGCCCGTTGTAAACATGGGCTCACGCGCTTTATTGACATCGGGGATACCGATGCCATCATCGCGTATGCTGATCTCAAGGGTGTTGCCGTTCATGATGCGTGCACGCAGCCGAATACTTCCTATTGCGCCCGGATAGGCATGGACAATACAGTTTGTGACTGCCTCGCTGACCGCCGTTCTAATATCCGCAAGTTCTTCCAGCGTGGGGTCCAACCTTGCGGCAAAGGCGCCGACCGTTGCTCTGGCAAAGCTCTCATTAACACTTCTGCTGGGGAACTCTAATTTTATGTAATCAAAATTTTCCATTTCTTTCACTCCTTCTATCTCGTTCTTTCAAAGACTCTGATGACTCTATCGATTCCCGAAGCGTCCAGCACACGCAGGGGTTGTCCGTTTGGATTTTCCACCCAAGCCTTGCCACCGATATCGTTCATGCGCTTGTTAACCCGCAGAATGACAGCGATTCCCGAACTATCCATAAAATTGAGTTCGCTCAGGTCGATAATGCAGGCGCGCGGCAAATTTTCGTCTATCAGGTTTTCTATCGTTTTCATGGCACCTTTTGCGCCGTGGTGGTCAAGCTCGCCGACGAAGCTGAGTCTGAGCGCACCGTTATTTTCCGCCGAGTAAATTTTCATCTTTGATCCTCCGCCCCTTTGTATAAAAAGTAATAGCGCTGTAGGTACTATACCCACAGCGCTATTTTAAAAGAATCCTGTTCAATTTTCTGTCGAAATGGGGTGTTTGACGAAATTCAGCTGAGTTTCTTAAGGCTTTCCCTGAGATTTTCCATAAGCGCCGCCGCCTTAGCTGCCCGCTCCTTCTCGGCTTCAATGACCTTCTCAGGCGCCTTGGCCAAAAAGCTCTCGTTGGACAGCTTTGCCATCTGCCCATCGTATTCCTTCTGGGCTTTTTCCAACTCTTTGGTAATGCGCTCACGCTCTTTGGCGAGATCGACAAGGTCTGCCATCGGCATAAACATCTTGGCTTCGCCGGTAACGACGGATACCATTCCTTCTACGTCAGCGGGAACGGTGGCAGCAATACTGACTTCACCCGCATAGGCGAGCTTCATTAAGAACGGCTTACCGTTTTCAAAGATATCTCCCCTATCGCTGACAACAATGAGATGTGCCTTGCGGGAGGGCGGAACATTCATTTCCGCGCGGCGGGAACGTATTGCCTTGACAGCACCCATCAGCACCTCAAAATCCTGTTCATCTTTCGGGAAGGCCAACTTTTCGCTGTACTCAGGAAAGCGGGCCGTGATCAGCATATCCCCCTCATGAGGGAGGGCCTGCCAAATTTCCTCTGAAATGAAGGGCATGAAGGGATGCAGCAGTTTCATCACTTCCGTAAGCACATAGAGGAGGACTTTCTGCGCATTGATCTTACTCTGGTCGTCTTCACCGTTCAGACGCGGTTTTGTCAGCTCAATATACCAATCACAATAACTGTCCCAGATGAAGTCTGATACCTTTTGCGCGGCAACACCAAGCTCAAAAGCATCCATATTCTCGTTGACCTCTTTGATGATGGTATTGAGCTTTGAGAGTATCCACTTATCTTTAGTTTCCAGTTTGTCCGGCAGCTCGCACTTGTCAATGGTCAAATTCATCATTACAAAGCGGCTGGCATTCCAGATTTTGTTTGCAAAGTTGCGCATGGCCTCGCAGCGTTCGGTGTAAAAACGCATATCATTGCCGGGGCTATTGCCTGTGACAAGGTTAAATCGAAGCGCATCGCTGCCGTATTTGTCGACGATTTCAAGCGGATCAATGCCATTTCCGAGAGATTTTGACATCTTGCGGCCCTTGTCGTCACGGATGAGTCCATGGATGAGCACCGTGTGGAACGGCGTCTGCTTTGTGTGCTCACAGCCGGAGAAAATCATGCGCGCGACCCAGAAGAAGATGATATCATAACCTGTAACAAGGACGTCTGTCGGATAGAAATAGTCAAGGTCTGGTGATTTTTCGGGCCAGCCAAGCGTGCTGAAAGGCCAGAGTGCCGAGGAAAACCAAGTATCCAAAACGTCCTCGTCACGCGTGATGTTTTTGCTGCGGCATTTTTCGCATTCCATCGGGTCCTCACGCGAAACGGTGATGTGTCCGCAATCGGCGCAGTACCATGCGGGTATTTGATGACCCCACCAGAGCTGACGGGAGATGCACCAGTCATGCACATTTTCCATCCAGTTGGTGTAAATTTTGCTGAAGCGCTCGGGGACGAATTTCGTTTGTCCGTCCTCAACGACACGGATAGCTTCGCCAGCGAGGGGCTGCATACGCACGAACCACTGGGCTGAAATAATTGGCTCAACATCCGTTGCACAGCGGTAGCAGGTGCCAACGTTGTGCTGGTGCTCCTCGATCTTTTCGACAAGACCCAGCGCCTCCAGATCGGACACAATAAGCTTTCTGGCCTCATAGCGGTCCAGCCCCTGGTATTTCCCACCGAGCTCATTAATGCGGCCGTTGTCATCCAGAACGCGAATAACCTCCAAATTGTGGCGCAGACCGACCTCAAAGTCATTCGGATCATGCGCCGGTGTCATTTTGACGCAGCCTGTTCCGAATTCCATGTCGCAGTAATCATCGGCAACGATGGGAATCTCCCTATCCATCAGCGGAAGCATACAAGTCTTACCAACAATGTGTGTGTAACGCGCGTCGTTGGGGTTAACAGCAACGCCCGTGTCACCGAGCATTGTTTCGGGGCGCGTTGTCGCAACGACAACATAACCGGAGCCGTCCGTTAACGGGTAACGCAGATGCCAGAGATGGCCGGGTTTATCCTTATATTCGACCTCGGCATCGGACAGCGCGGTCGTGCAGTGGGGGCACCAGTTAATGATTCGGCTGCCCTTATAGATGAGGTCCTTCTCATAGAGAGAAACAAAAACTTCACGTACAGCCTTTGAGCAGCCCTCATCCATTGTGAAACGTGCACGCTCCCAGTCACAGGACGCACCGAGCTGCTTCTGCTGGTCAACGATACGGTCGCCGTACTTGTTTTTCCATTCCCAGACACGGTCCAGGAATTTTTCCCGGCCAAGATCATAGCGAGTCAGGCCTTCCTTGCGAAGTGCCTCCTCAACTTTAATCTGCGTGGCGATGCCGGCATGATCGGTTCCCGGCACCCAGAGCGCCGCAAAGCCCTTCATGCGTTTGTAGCGTGTCAGGATATCCTGAAGGGTCGCATCCATCGCATGGCCCATATGGAGCTGGCCTGTGACATTGGGCGGCGGCATCACGATCGTAAAGGGCTTTTTCTCGGGATCGCGAACGCCCCTAAAAGCGCCGCCCTTCTCCCACATTTCATAGATGCGTTTTTCGACCTCTTTAGGTTCATAGACCTTTGAAAGTTCTTTTGCCATATTTTCTCCTCCCAAACTCCGTAAAGCTATTGTTCCCTTATACGGATAAAATCAAAAACGCCCCGAGCCAATTGCTCAGGGCGTCAATACCGCGGTACCACCTGAATTCGCAGCTTAAGCCGCGCACTCTCATGCTCCTAACGCGAGCGGACGGACCGACATTTCCTTCGATCGGCTCCGGAGCGACAAGCGAACCGCACACGTGAAAGCTCTCACCAACCGCTTTCTCTCTTTGCCGTGCCATGCAGACGCACTTCTCCATCAGGGCCTTTAAACTATTGCGTTATTATACGTTAATGCTTACTTTTTGTCAAGATATTCGCAGGCGGAGAGCGCGGCGGTATTCCCCTGTCCGACGGCTCTGGCGATCTGATAAGGTCTTCCTACACAGTCGCCCGCAACAAAAACGCCTTCAATCGCGGTTTTCATATCCGCGTCTGTAACGATGTGTCCGTTCTCGCTTTCAAGTCCCGCAAGAAAACTACTCGGTGCAATCGTACTGCGCAGGATGAAGACGCCGTCTACTGGATAGGATTGATTGTCTGCGACCAGCGCCGTGACCACCTCATCCCCTTTGATTTCATACTTCTTCGCTCTGGCCTTATCGAAGTATTCAACATTGCAGCCAATAGAGCGCAAAAAAGACGCCTCGCTCTCGGCTTCCTCATTCAGGCCAATGACAGCCACTTTTTTCCCTCTGTAGAGCATACCGTCGCAGGTGGCACAATAAGAAACGCCTCGGCCAAGGAACTCCTGCTCACCGGGATAAGTGGCTTGCTGCGTGATGCCGACCGTGAGGATAAGCGCCCTTGCATCGTAATAATCCTGGCCGCAGGAAACAGAAAAGCTCGAACCCATCGGCAGGGCATTGAGCGCTCTTGCGGTAATGAGTTCCACCCCCGCGTCGTCAAGCTGTTTTCTAAAAATCTTCAGAAGCTCCTGGCCGCTGATATTCGGAAGCCCCGGATAGTTTTCGACCACCTTTGCTTTCCAGAGATTGCTCTGTTCTGGGCTATTTGAAATGAGCTTAACGCTTTTTCCCCTGTTTTTCGCCGTCAGCGCGGCAGATACACCCGCCGGGCCTCCACCAATAATGATTATATCCGTCATTTAGCTTTCCTCCTGATCGTGTATCGTATCTGCTTCATAGGCAAAAGCAGAATTGTTTCTATATGTATATTTTAGCACAATGATGTTGTTTTTACCAGAATAATCGCTTATAATACAATGAAAGAAAAAGAGAGCTTTTCTTCAAAGCGAGAGGGACGGTTTTACAGAATGGACGAAAACACCAGCAACTTTATTCATGATTTTATTGACGAAGACCTTGCGGCGGGCGGAGCCTATGCCGGAAAACAGGTGCACACCCGTTTCCCGCCTGAGCCAAACGGCTATCTGCATATCGGTCACGCCAAAGCGATAAATATTGATTTCGGTACCGCCAAGAAATATGGCGGTCTCTGCAACCTGCGCATGGATGACACCAACCCCGCCAAGGAAGATACGGAGTTCGTCGACGCGATTCAGGAAGACATTCACTGGCTGGGCTATGATTGGGGCGACCGGTTCTTCTACGGCTCGGATTATTTTGAGCAGACCTACGTCTATGCAGAAGAACTTATTAAGAAGGGTCTGGCCTATGTGTGTGAGCTGACACCCGAGCAGTTTAAAGAATGCCGCGGCGGCGTCGGCATCCCGGCACAGTCCCCTTTCAGGGACAGATCGACGGATGAAAGTCTGGACCTTTTCCGTCGTATGCGTACGGGTGAATTTCCCGAGGGCAAATACACCCTTCGCGCCAAAATTGACCTAGCAAGCGGCAACTTCAACATGCGTGACCCGGTGCTTTACCGCATACGCTACATTGAGCATCACAGGCAGGGAACCAAATGGTGCATCTTCCCAATGTATGACTTTGCCCATCCCATTCAGGATGCAATCGAAGGCATCACGCACTCACTGTGCTCTCTGGAATACGAGGATCACCGCCCGCTCTATAACTGGGTAGTCGAGAATGTATCTGTTCCCTCTAAACCCCGTCAGATTGAGTTTGCGCGTCTGGGCATCAATTATACGGTCATGAGCAAGCGCAAGCTGCGCAGACTAGTCGAGGACAAACTTGTCTCCGGCTGGGATGACCCCCGTATGCCCACCCTCTGTGGGCTTCGTCGCCGCGGCTACACGCCGCAGGCTGTTCTGAACTTCTGCGAGCGCATCGGCGTTGCCAAAATGCCAAGCACCGTGGAATATGGTTTTTTGGAGCATTGTCTGCGCGAGGATCTCAACGAAAAAGCCACCCGTGTAATGGCCGTTCTGGAGCCTATCAGGCTTACTATTACGAACTATCCCGAGGGCAAGACGGAAACCTTTAAGATTGAGAACAACCCCAACCGGCCAGAGGACGGCGAGCGTGAAATCAGTTTCTCCCGGAATCTCTACATCGAGGCTGAGGATTTTATGGAAGTTCCTGCCCCAAAGTATTTCCGCCTGTTTCCGGGCAATGAAGTCCGCCTGAAGGGTGCCTTTGTTGCCAAATGTACCGGCTGTATCAAAGATGAAAATGGCAAGGTTGTTGAGGTGTTGGCAGAATATGACGCCGAGTCTGCCGGCGGCAATCCTAAGGATGGACGTAAGGTCAAGAGCACGATTCATTGGGCAGACGCTTTAACTGCTGCTGATGCGGAAGTGCGAATTTACGACAATCTATTTTCAGATGCTGATCCGGACGGCGGGGACAAGGACTTCCTGTCCTGCCTTAATCCAAATTCACTTCAGGTCCTCAAGGGCTGCAAGGTTGAAAGCAGTCTAAAAAACGCCGAATTCCCCCACTCCTATCAGTTCATGCGCAAAGGCTATTTCTGCGTTGACAACCGCGACAGCTCACCTGGCCATCTGGTTTTTAATCGTTCCGTCGCGCTTAAGGACAGCTTCAATAAGTAAGCACGCAGCGTAAACACAACACAGGGCGGACTTTTGTCCGCCCTGTTCGCGTATGAATATACGTTTTTAAAGGCAGAAAAAAGACTTGACTAATTCCTGTAAAAATGCTAATATAATTGGGCATTGTGATGCATGCGCGAGTGGTGGAATTGGCAGACTCGCTAGATTCAGGTTCTAGTGCTCAATTGGGCATGCGGGTTCAAGTCCCGCCTCGCGCACCAAAAAAAGGAAACCCCGCAGTCATTGAGACTGCGGGGTTTTTTGTATTGAACTAGTATTATCTACGGATTTTCGATTAGTACGTAACTATATATTACATCCTTAGGTGGCATTATTACCACTGACGTAAGCAATGTTTATTTGAAGTTTTGTTAACGGAAATGCTTACAAAAAAACTTCCCGGAATTAAACGAGATGGGTTTTTTGTGATTATGTACAGCCAACACTGACCTCCATTTCTGCGGCTACAGCCGCCCGCGTGCCAGCCGCGAAAGGTCCACGGGAGGGTCTGATAGGTTGCCACCGTCCCGTCTGCCAGCTTACCGATAAAGGCGTGAACACAGACGGAAATGCCGGAGGGCTTTAAGGTGTTCCAGTGGTTGCCTCCGCTGTTGACGAGCTCACCATCATCCGGCCCCACGTACCGCCTGAGCCACGGATTGTTTGCCCCGGTGCTGTGCACCATAATGCCCTTCGGCGTCATGGTCACGCCCACCTTGTAGCCGGCATTCTCCGTGAGGAAGAGCTGGTGCAGATTCATTCTGCATTACCATCCTCTAAGGTCGCCGTGCTTGTCGTACTTAGACCGTTTCCAGCATATTTTGTTACAAAAATACAAAACCAGGCGAGGCCGTCAAGTATGGCCTCCCCTGCTCTATACAGACTGTGCCATTATAGCTTTCAATTTGCCTGCTGCACTATCTACCCCATCTAGTCCGATATCACAACATCTCCAGCAAAAAGTATCGCACAGGTTGATTTAATCAATTGTTGTCAACCTCAAATCCATTGATTTCCTTCTTGATAACAACTACAATATAGTCAGAGGTGATTTATGTGAAGGAAATTAATATTGCAAAAGTGCTAGTTGATAAGCGCAAGGAAAAGGGCATCACCCAAGATGAGCTTGCAAATTATATTGGCGTGTCCAAGGCGTCCGTTTCCAAGTGGGAAACAGAACAAAGTTATCCCGATGTAACCTTTCTTCCCCAGTTGGCCGCATACTTTAACATCAGCATTGACGAGTTGCTAGATTATAGGCCGCAAATGGCAAAGGAGGATATTCAAAAGCTGTACCGAAGCCTGTCGGCTGATTTTGCGTCAAAACCGTTTGATACGGTGATGGAGGCGTGCCGAAAGACAATAAAAAAATACTATTCATGCTTTCCATTGCTGCTGCAAATTGGGATACTGATGATCAACCATATAGACTTGCTGAAGGACCCAGAGAAATCGGTGGCTTTGACCGAGGAAGCCAAGGCGCTCTTTATCCGTGTCAAAGAGGAATGCGACGATGTATCAACGATGCGGATGGCTTTGTATTTGGAAGCCCTGTGCAGCATCATTTCCGGTGATCCCAACACCGCGCTGGAACTGCTTGACGGAACGGTCGCGCCAGCGCTGCCCTCTGAATCGCTTTTAGCTTCTGCTTATCAAATGACAGGGCGCGTCGAGGAGGCAAAATCTATTTTGCAGGTTGGAATGTTTCAGAATATCGTCGTCCTGTTCAATTTCTTCCCGGCTTACCTTATGATGTGTGTGGATGAGCCGTCCAAATTTGACGAGGTACTGCGGCGCTCGCTTGTCGTAGCGGAAACATTTGACATGCGGCATCTGCATCCCGGTGTCCTGGTCGGCCTTTATATTTCAGCCGCGCAGGGATTTATTGCTCAGAAAAGCTATGATAAGGCACTTGAAATGCTTCAAGAGTACACACAGATCGTAACAAGTGATATTTATCCCCTGTGCTTGCATGGCGATGCTTTTTTCGATCTTCTGGACGGCTGGCTGGATAAGCTCGATTTGGGGACGACCCTTCCACGCGATGAAAAAACGATTAGGAAAAGCATGTATGATGTGATTGTTAATAATCCTGTATTCTCTGTGCTATCAGATGAGCGGCGCTTTAAGAGCATAACCGAGAAGCTTCAACACAACTACGAATAATTGAGACAAGGAGGGAAGGTTATGATGGAACAAGAAAAATTGGCTGCAAAAAAACAACTAATTATATTTATTGCGCTTACAATCGTCATTGCCTGGATTGTATTTTTACTGATACCGATCTGCGGATTGACCTACGGAAGCGGTTTTTCAGTCGTAATTCTGGCAGCGGCCATGTTTGTTCCTGCGCTGGGCAGCATAATGACACGGCTAATAACAAAAGAAGGCTTTAAAAATATGTACCTGCGCCCGCACTTCAAGGGGCATATAAAAGATTATCTGCTTGTGTACTTCGGCCCGACAGTCTTGTTGCTTCTGAGTGGAGCACTTTATTTCCTGATTTTCCCCGGTTCATTTGATCCTGAGCTTACAGCTTTAAATGGGATGGTGGCTTCAAGCGGTAAGCAGGGGCTTACTGCCTCCTCTCTTTTGATTGCTCAGGTCCTAATTTTCGTTGGCATTGGCCCGATTGTAAATATCATACCAACCATGGGCGAAGAGCTCGGGTGGCGGGGGTATCTGCTCCCTAAACTGCGCATGTTTGTGCCGGACAGGACAGCATTAGTCATTACAGGTGCAATTTGGGGAATCTGGCACTTGCCCGTAATCGTAATGGGTCATAATTACGGAACCGCCTATTGGGGATATCCTTGGCTCGGTATTCTGACCATGATCGTTTTTTGCGTTGCACTTGGAATTATAGAAGGCTATATATCAATCAAGCTGCAAAGCGCCATTCCCGCCGCCATGATCCATTCGACAGTAAACGCGGGCGCGGCACTGCCAATCATTTTTGCAAAAAGCGGATATAACCCACTGCTTGGCCCTGCAATTACCGGTCTTATTGGCGGCCTTCCGTTTATCGTTTTAGCTGTTATATTGCTATTAAAGGCGGGCAATAAAATAGCATTGGGTAAAAACGAAGTGCAGCGGCAAGACGAGCAACCACTAGAGCAGGAATAAGGTTTTACTGCGTCAGTAGCCTGTAACTAAATTGAGCAAGTGCATAAATAAGCCTGCTATGATGGACTTTAAATGCGCAATAGGTTGTTTGAATTGTAGGAGTATAGGTCGAATACCGCGTTTTTTCTGAAACAAAAAAGACGTACCTTCTTCTTTGCGAAAGGTATGTCTTTTTTATATCCCAAAGCATGATATAATGATTATAAAATCCTAAATTTCATACAAGTAAACAAGGACTTATTGACTTTCAAAAGAAGCACTAGTGATTAATAGCATGGGGCTTCGGACGCCTTAAATTTTTGAAATTGCTAAGCGCCAAAGCACTAAGACGGCATCGGCAAGCATCGAATTTTCAAAAAGGAATGATTTTATGAACAGAACGCTTGTTGTCTATCAATCCAAATACGGTTCCACAAAAGCAATCGCACAAAAACTCGCTTTAATCCTTGGACCAGCCGTTGCAATTACCCCCTCAGATTTTAATGCCAAGTATCAAGCTTTTAATACGGTTGTAATCGGATCTCCGATATACAACGAAGAACTATTAACTGAGATCAAGGTATTTATTCAAACCAACCTAACGTGGCTCAAAACGAAGCAGATTGCGCTTTTTGCGGTAAGTCTTTCTCCCGCCAGCGAAAAATCATTTTCGGAAATGCGTGAGCTTCTTGGGGACAATGTCGTTTGGCTGGGGACATTCGGTGGCCTTTACGATCCTTCGGCAATTGATGAAATTGATTCCCGGCTCATGGCGCAGTTTTCCAAAATCACAGGCATCAGTAACACATACAAAGATTACACCAATGAAACCTTGTTCGCAAAAAAGGCCTTGGAGATTAAACGATTGCTCAAAAACACGTTGAGTATGCCGCAGGATGAGTTAAAAAAACTGATAGAAGATTTTTTGCTAGCCCACAACACCTGCACCCTCTGCACCGGGCATGATAATGAAGTCCGTGCTACTCCCATTGAATATACGTATTACAATGAAGCCTTGTATTTTTTGACCGAAGGGGGAGAAAAATTCGCACACATATTGGCAAACCCCAATGTATCCGTTGCAGTTTATGACAGCTATGAAGGGTTCCAGAAACTTGGGGGGCTGCAAATTACAGGAACGGCAGAAATCATTTGTGAGGAAAGCGACACGTATTTAAAAGTGATCACTAGAAAAGGCCTTGAGCCTGCAAAATTAAAAGCGTTACCTGTTGCTTTAAATATGATTAGAGTTCGTTTGACTTCATGCGAAGTTTTATCTTCAAAAATTGCCAAGGACGGATATGAAGCCAAGCAAAGCTTCACATTTGTGTAAGACGGAAAAAGCTTTTTACGGTCGCCTCCACTTGATTTTTATAGAAGAATATATGCTGCAGTTAAAACCCAGAGACACCATATCGAGCTAGTGCTGCAAAGAAAATAATTACACCAGCGTTCATGATTTTTCGCGCAGGTATGAACGCACCCACTTTCCGCATACTATTGGATGGTGATGAATTATGAAAGCTAAGAAGTTAATGCCCTATGTTATTTCCGTTTTTATCGCACTGGCGATCGGCTTCCTGTCCGGCATTGTTACATCCCGCGGTATGCCTGCCTATGAGCAGCTAATGAAGCCTTCTCTGAATCCGCCATCGATCGTGTTTCCGATTGTCTGGCCAATTCTTTATATTTTGATGGGAATAGGTGCGGCCATTATATGGAAATCCACTGACGAGACGCGTGAAACCGCCCTATCCATTTACGCCTTTCAGCTGGCGTTTAACGCGATTTGGAGCATTTTCTTTTTCGGCTTTGGGACCTATCTTCTTTCATTCATTTGGCTCATTCTGCTTTGGATTTTGATTCTGATGATGATCGTCTCTTTCTACCGCATAAAGCCAATAGCGGGACTTATTCAAATCCCGTATTTGCTCTGGGTGAGCTTTGCCGGCTATTTAAACTTTGCAATTTGGCAATTGAACCGATAACTTAAGCCCTTCGGCGCAAGATGGAAGCAGTCTGGTACAACTGCTTCCATCTTGCTTTTCAATCTAAAGTACTGCGGCAGCGGGAAGCTGCTCACGCCCAATCGGACGTCACTTTATTGTCCAAGCTGCTTGAATTCGCCTGATGCTGCTTAATAAGGTCCGCCAACAGACGAACAGCGCTCCTGATTTCGTCAGGCTCAAGATGGCCGTATCCAAGCAGCAGCGCGCTCCGGTGCCTGCCTTTTTCAATGCAGTGTTTTTCCAGCAGGGTTATATAAACTCCGTGCTGGAGACAGGTATTCATAAACGTATCGTCAAAGTCAAGTTCCGGAAAATTGATTGCAACATGCAGCCCGGCCGCATCACCGCTGGCAGTCCAATCAAGCGCCAAATTTTCCTTCAGCGCCTCCAGCAGTACTTTCCTACGCTGACCATAAATCCTGCGCATTTTCAGAACATACATGTCCAGCTTTTTCAACAACAGAAACTCAGTCAATGCCGCCTGTTCAAAGAGAGGGCTCTGCACATCTGTATGGGTACGCAATTGGCTCCACCGCGCCTGAAGCTGCGCTGGTACAATTGCAAAGCCGACCCGGAGCGCGGGGAAGAGAACCTTGCTAAAAGTGCCTATGTACACAACCCGGAGTGGGTCCATGGTATAGAGCGGTGCGATCGGCTCACCGCAATACCGAAATTCACTGTCATAGTCATCCTCAATAATAAACAGATCGTTTTCTCTCGCATAGCGAATTAATGTCGCCCGACGGGACGCCGGCAAAATACCGCCCATCGGGAATTGATGTGATGGGGTGACATAGACGGCGCAGGCACCCGTGCCGTCGGGCAGAAATTGTGTCTGCACACCATGTGCATCTGCTGGAATCGGAACAACTTGGCACCCTCTATGGAGAAATGTCTGGAGCATTTCGCTGTTGCAGGGGTCTTCCATCAATATTTTTTTCCCATCTGTGCACAGGAGCTCCGCAAGCAGATGCAGCGCATGCGTTGCGCCCTCTGTAATGAAGATATCGTCCGGATGCACCTCAATGCCGCGGCTTCTTGAAAGCCATGCAGCAATGGCGCTTCTCAGCGCAGGGAGTCCCTGCGGTCCGGTATAGCCGTAAAGCTCAATAGGCAGCTCTCCCGCCGCTTTATTCAAGAGCTGGCGCCATAGGTACTGAGGAAATTGGCGGAGATCTGGCCGCCCCGTATGGAAATCGGCCTTGAGCAGTCCTATCGGCGTGGATTTCATCGGCCGGTCCGGAAGAGTAGGCTTATCAAGGCCAAGTCCTTCGGCCACTCGCGTAGGCGCGCCTTGACGGCTGACTATATACCCTTCTGAAAGCAGCATGTCATAAGCCTCCACGACCGTGCTTCGGGAGATGTTCAGTGTTTTTGAAAATACTCTGGTTGACGGCATGGTGTCGCTTGCCTTCAGTTGCCCGCTCAATATCCGGCTTTTAATTGCCTCATAGAGCTGCCGCTTTAAGGGCTGTTCTTTTTCTGCATCCAAAATAATACCCCACATATTGCCTCCAACTGGTTTGGGCTATCCCCTGTTGCACTGGCTATTTACATATACCAGTTTACTGATTATGATTATAGCATTCAAGCGGCAAAAAGCAAGTTTAGGGGATAGTTTTAAATGATGAATCGACCGGGCCCTATTTTTCTTTTTCTTGCATTCACACTCGCGGGAACCAGTGTCATTGCGGCGCGCTTTTTATCAGAAAAACTGGGTACCTTCACGATTACTGCTATAAGCCTGTTTATAGCTTTGATTATTTTGCTCCCCGCAAGCGGTAAAAAGCTGTTTTCAAGCCTGAGAAGTCTCTCCAAGCAAAGCGGCATTCTGATTATCTTGCAGGCTGTATTCGGCATATTTCTCTTTCGATCCTGTCTTTTATACGGTCTGCTGTATACAAGCGCCATTGAAGCGGGTATTCTAACGGGTGCTGCCCCTGCAATGACCGCAATTCTTGCAATGCTCTTTCTGAAAGAAGCGCCGGAACGCACGAAACTCAGTGGTGTATGCTGCACGGTTTTCGGCATTCTTTTAATTCAAGGACTTCTCAGTGGCGGCTTTAGTTTGGCCAGTACCCATTTTCTCGGCAATATTTTGGTGCTTGGCGCGGCGGCAAGCGAATCTGGGTTTAACATTCTGTCCCGTGCGGCAGCCGTCCGGAATATTTCTGACGGGAAAGCGCCGATCGATCCTGTTGCACAGACAGCCCTCGTAACGGCTATCTCTCTTGTTTTCTGTATTATTCCGGCGCTCTTCGAAAGCCCGCTGCAAAAACTGGCTCAAGTCGGACTTACCGAATGGCTGGCGCTGTTGTGGTACGGCTTGTTTGTGACAGCGCTGGCTTTTATCTTCTGGTTTGCCGGAATCAAGCGCTGCGAGGCATTTACCGCGGCGGCTTTTTCGGGTTTGATGCCGCTGGCTTCGATGGTTCTGTCTGTAATCGTACTTCGTGAACAGGCCGTGTGGCAGCAGTGGCTGGGCGGCTTTATGGTGATCATCGGTATGCTGCTCATCGGAACCGGACCGCGCCCTCTAAGGCTGCCCATTCGAAACAAAAAAGAGAAGACGGGTGAATCAAATGGCTGACATATTTCATCAATCTGGGGAAAACATGGGCGATTTTTCAATCGGCGTTTTAGTTCTCGAACGAGTCCAACGCAAGGCTGATGGCAAGATGCTTGCCGTCAAACAGGCACTTGAAGAAGAACTTCGGGAGAAGTACGGCCGTATGGCACGCGACGAGCTGAAGTCTCTCCACCCCATGAATGTATACATCTCTTACTACAAAAGGTTCGGCTACACCTATCATGTCCTGCCCCAGCTTGAATCGGTCGCCAAAGGAAAGCCCCTGCCGGACGGGCTTCCTTTGGTTACGGCAATGTATATGGCAGAATTGAAAAACATGCTTCTAACAGCCGGACATGACCTTGATAAAATCCAGCTTCCCTTGCAAGCGCAGTATTCAAACGCGGAAGTACGCTATACCACTTTGAGCGGCAAAACGATCTCGACCGTACCCGGTGATATAATCATCGCCGATCAGTTTTCCGTTATCTCAAGTATTCTGCGGGGGCCCGATTTGCGCACCGCCATTACGGAGGATACCAGACGAGTCCTTTACACGGTCTATGCGCCCCGTGGCGTGGAAAAGCAGTGGCTAAGCCAGCATTTGAATACGATTGAATCCTATGTCCAAATCTTTTCGGGAGAGGCCATCACCTATTTAAAAGAGGTTTTTTAGGAATCAATTGGGGTCTGTCCATAAACGAACAGATATAACAAGAGCGTGACAGCTCCTCGGAGGTATCACGCTCTTGTTTTCAGTTTATAGAAGGGGGCGGAAAATCAGCCAAAGCTCTGACCCCCTATTTGACACTGGCGCCCTTCATTGCAGGATTATCAATCAGTCGGCCGTTCTCGTCAAACCTCGAACCGTGGCACGGACAGTCCCATGTGTGTTCCGCCCTATTCCATTTCAACGCGCAGCCAAGGTGCGGGCATCGCTTCGCAGTGGGGCATAGGAGATTCCCGATTGTCTCAGCACCGTTTACAAATAGCTGTTTTTTCAGCATGGACCGGGCAGGAGAAAAAACATCGGCAAATTCGCTTGTTTTTTCGAGTATCAGTTCCGTCAGTATCCGGGCAGCGACCATCGCGGTGCTCATTCCCCATTCGTTGAAACCGGTCACTACATACATATCCGGTGTGGTGCTTGAATATCGGCCAATATACGGCACACCATCCAGCGTCATGCAGTCCTGCGTCGCCCAGGCGTACTTCTCGACGGAATCGGGATAATACGTCTTTGAAAAATTGCGGAGTTCCTCAAACGCGCCGCCTTTTTTTCCTGTTCTGTGGTCACCACCACCCACTAACAGCAGCTTTTCATAATTACGGAAATACATGCCGTATTGGCCCTCGTCGACATACATTCCGTTCACATCCGGTGCTCCTTCCAGAGCGAGAACGTAGGAGCGATTTTGAAACATCTTGGCAAAATAAAGTCCATGTGTGTTAACAAACGGGAAATGTGTTGCAATAATGATCTGCTTGGCTTTAATCTGACCGTGCTTCGTATAGGCGGTCGTCCCTTTCACTTTTTCGACATACGTGTTTTCACGAATGTTCAGTTTTTCTGAAATACCTTTAAGAAATTTCAAGGGATTGAACTGTGCTTGATTGTCGAATTTCACGGCGCCCTTTACATCCAATGGCAAAGTGATTTTTTCAGTAAGCTCAGCAGCAAATCCAAGGCTGTTCACCGCCACAACCTCCTGTTCAATCCGAGCTCTGTCACTGAGTGTATAGGTATATGCCGCTTTTCGCTCAAAATCGCAGTCAAAATTTTGAGATAAAACGGCATATTTTTCAATCGCCCACAGGTTGGCGTCCAAATATTGTTTTGCCTTTTCCGGCCCATTGTTTTTAATCAGTGCCGAATAGATCAGCTCATGCTGCGCCGTTATCTGCGCTGTGGTGTTTTTTGTGATTCCGCAGCCGACTTTCTTTGCTTCCACAAGGAGATAATCGACTCCTTGTTCTTTCAAAAAGTAGGCGCATAAAACACCCGCAATACCAGCTCCGATGATTAGCACATCGCAGGCTGCATCACCGTCCAGCCTATCAAAACCGCCCATCTCAACGCTTTCACTCCATACTGAATTCACAGCGCATCTCCTCAACAATTTTTCTTTATTATTGGCCATAAAATTGAAAAATATCAGTTACGCTCGTCACAAATCACGTCACAGACAAGCTTTTCCTTTTTTCCACTCTTGCTTGTCCTAAAACAGCACGCCTTTTTAAAGCCTTCTTAAGATTGCCTTTGTCCGGTTAATTATTAAATGAGCCTGATAAATAATTAAATTGTTTTTCAAAAAACTCTTTTTGATACGGGTTCGCGTGCAGCCTACTGAGATACCTTAGCCCTTTTACACCGTATTCTTGGATTAATCCGAGGTAATTTTGCATATAGTCCCCCTGGCCCAGGCGCTGCATGGCAATTGCATGATAAACGACGGAATTATAATTTATTTTCGGATACCAGTCTGCGCGGATGCCGTAATAAAGATAATAGGCAATTAAAAGGCCGTCATCCTCAAAGCATTGATTACCTTTAAAAAAATCCAAATCATAACCGCCCACAGCTTGAAGTACCTTCGCCACATGAATGCAAGGGTGTGTGAATCCAGGCGTTATGATGTTTTGCCTTAAACTGCTTAAAAATGGCGTCCATTCATCTGAGGACTCAGGCAGCTCTTGAGTTTGCTCATCTAAACTGGGGCAAGATCCGCAGCTGTCAACGATACCGCAGCTGATCATCGGTTCATCGTTGGCTTCAAGATAGTCAATCAATTTATTTTCCCAACAATCTGTAAAAATCATATCGACATGAATCTCGCTGATATATTGGGTGTCCGGCAGCTCATCCCAGATAAATTCAAAACATTTTTGTCGGCCGACTACTATGCCGATATTTGTCCCATCCCCCAGAATGAAACTCGTCAAGCCGTATTGTTCTGCCAACCGTTTTACCTCGCTGTTTGATAAAATCCCTTGATTATATATGACCACTTTTTTGTAGGTGCTTTTGGCAAGAGATTTCAGGCATTGTTTTGCTTGAATAAGATCATCCTCATAATGGTCGCTCCTAATAAAAAAAAGCAACGTGTGAACCAAGCTCATAATAGTTCCTCTCATAAAAATAAAAATTCATGAATTGTGCCAAGCCATGTGAGTTTAATAATCCGTCAACCTTTAGTATTCAAACGCAGGTCAGTCACTTACTATGGGATAATGCATTACTATCGTCTCGACACTTTTCCAAAATGCTATTATTACAGGCTATGCCATTATGTTTATTTTCGTACCGTATACTCAAAACAAACAAAAACCCTTGCCAAAAATAGATGACAAACTTTAATTCTACTCGTTAAGCAGCTCAGCAGCATGAATTGCTCACAGGAAAATCTTACAGCTTGCTTTGATGGTTACAAATAGTTACAATAGTATCAAAAGGCAAGGAGTAACAACATATGAAAAGAGTATTAACGGCTGTTCTGATTCTCTGCCTTGTGGCAACAATGGCAACCAGTGCGGGTGCCGTTTCCCTTCAAGTTGATGGCATAACGCAAAATACCGATGTTTTCCTATATAACGGTACTACATATGTTCCGCTTCGCGCAACCGCTCAGGTCCTTTCCAACTCAGCAAAGGTCACATGGGAAAATGGAAGGGCTGTCATCCGCTGCTCGGGCTTGACTCTGACAGCACGGCCTGGTGATTTGTATATTGATGCGAATGGGCGGAAGCTTTTTATTAAAGACGGTGTTCGGTTGGTTAATGGGACAACCCTTATTCCGGTTCGGGTACTGGCAAAGGCCATGGGTGCATCTGTAAGCTGGGACGCTTATGCGCAGAAGGCCATCCTGACAAGTGGCCAAAGCACCATTACTTCCGGTGACAACTATTATGACAGTGACTCACTTTATTGGTTGTCCCGTATTATCAATGCAGAGAGCAGCGGTGAGCCGTTGCTTGGAAAGATTGCAGTAGGCAATGTTATCTTAAACCGCGTTGCCAGCACCGACTATCCAAATACTGTGCATGACGTTGTTTTTGACGATCGGTATGGTGTTCAATTTACCCCTGTCTCCAATAAAACAATTTATAACACCCCCACCGAGGAGAGCATACTAGCGGCCAAACTCTGTCTGGACGGGGCTTCAGTCGTAGGCAACAGCCTATTTTTCCTCAATCCGGCACTTGCGACAAGCACTTGGATTACCCGGAACTGTACATATGTGGCTACCATTGGAAACCACCAGTTCTACGCCTGATAGCGCATCGTTTTCAGTTCACAGTGCTACAAAAAACAGTTTGAAACCCTCTGCTGTATACTTACGGCAGGGGGTTTAATGCATCCCGCTTTCGCCATGTAATTATTGTAAAAGACAATTTCCTTTCTTTGCCACAAGATTTCGCCAATATTAACAAGTCCCTTGCACGGAACATATAATGCTTCAGGCAGTATATGCCTGAAAATATGCGATTTTTATATGAAAGGAAATATCGTTATGACTTATAGCGGTTTAAACCAATCTTGTAGTCATAAACAGATAAATGAAGCAGTCGAAATTGTGTCTGATAGAATGAAAATTTATCCTTCTGCTTTAGATCGTGGTGGTGGCAACTGTTATGATCCTTGCTATCACCCCTGTTGTCATCCCTGCTGCATCATTGGGCCTACTGGTCCAACCGGTCCTACCGGCCCCATCGGTCCTACCGGTGCCACTGGTGCTACAGGTGCCACCGGTGCTACAGGTGCTAGAGGCGCCACGGGTGCTACAGGCGCCACGGGTGCTACAGGCGCCACGGGTGCTACAGGCGCCACGGGTGCTGAAGGTCCTACAGGACCAACCGGCGCTACGGGCGCTACAGGTGCCACGGGTGCTACAGGCGCCACGGGTGATGAAGGTCCCACTGGGCCAACCGGCGCTACGGGTGCCACGGGCGCAACTGGTGCAACTGGTGCTACAGGCGCCACGGGTGATGAAGGTCCCACTGGGCCAACCGGCGCTACGGGTGCCACGGGCGCAACTGGTGCAACTGGTGCTACAGGCGCAACTGGTGCAACTGGTGCTACAGGCGCAACTGGTGCAACTGGTGCAACTGGTGCTACAGGCGCCACGGGTGCTACAGGCGCAACTGGTGCTACAGGCGCGACGGGTGCCACGGGTGCAACGGGCGCTACAGGTGATGAAGGTCCCACAGGACCAACCGGCGCGACGGGTGCTACAGGTGATGAAGGTCCCACAGGACCAACCGGCGCGACGGGTGCCACAGGTGCCACAGGTGCTACGGGCGCTACAGGCGCTACAGGTGCCACGGGCGCCACAGGTGCCACGGGCGCTACAGGTGCCACGGGCGCTACAGGTGCCACGGGTGCTACAGGTGCCACGGGCGCTACAGGCGCCACGGGTGCTACAGGTGCCACGGGCGCTACAGGTGCCACGGGCGCTACAGGTGCTACCGGTGCTACAGGTGCCACAGGTGCTACAGGAACCTTCGACCCAGGCGACCTATTGTTCAATGTTGTCGGTCCTGTCGGATCAGCAACTGTAGGCTTTGGGGAAACCCTCACTTTCCAATCCAGCACACTTGATATAACTGTTACACCAGGTTCTGCTATTGTAGATATTGAAAATCCTTCAGTAACAGGTCCAACTGGTCCAACTGGTCCAACCGGTCCAACTGGTGCCACAGGTGCTTCCGCAATCATTCCGTTTGCTTCCGGAACACCGGCCGTTCTGACAACTGTTCTTGGCGGCCTGGCAGGAGCCGTCAGCCTTATCGGCTTCGGCAGTTCAGTCACTGGAGTCAACATTGTGGGCGGGACAATCGACACCTCTACGCTCGCGAACATGGCGTTCTCTGTGCCAAGAAACGGTACTATTGATGCCCTTACGGCATTTTTCAGCACTTCTGTCGCAGCGACACTGGTTGGATCAACTGTCACGGTAAGAGCAACCGTCTACAGTTCGTCAACACCGGACAACATCTTCACACCTGTTGTCGGCACGACCGTATCGCTCGCTCCTCCCTTAACTGGAATTGTTTCCACGGGAACAGTTCTGGCAGGGACCTTGACGGGCCTCTCAATTCCTGTAACAACCGGCACACGTCTGCTCATGGTCTTCTCGGCAGCAGTTACAGCCGGCATTGACATTGCAACAATAGTAACAGGATTTGCCAGTGCGGGGCTGAGTATCGTCTAATATAACTAACGTGGGTTTATTTGCTGGGCGCGGCGTTCTCAGCCGCGCCCTTTTGCTAATCTGCATCTTTTAACAATGCGCTTCTGGCGAGTGCCTTTTCTAATATCTGGTTTTACTAAATTATAGCGGGGTGATATTAATTGCAAACAATAAGCCTTTGTATGATAGTAAAAAATGAGGAAAATAATTTGGCCAACTGTCTTTCTTCCGTGTGTGATATTGTTGATGAAATTGTGATTGTCGACACCGGGTCGACTGACCGCACGAAAGAAATTGCATTGAAGTTCACAGATAAAGTGTTTGATTTCGAGTGGGTTGACGACTTTTCCAAGGCGCGCAATTATTCCTTTGACAAGGCCAGCATGGACTATGTCATGTGGCTTGACGCGGATGATGTTCTCCTGCCTGATGACCAGCTCAGACTCGAACGGCTTAAGGAAAATCTGAATCCTTTAATTGACGGGGCCATGATGAAATATAACACTGGCTTTGACGCAAATGGCAATGTGACCTTCAGTTATTATCGAGAGCGCCTAGCTAAGCGTTCCATGGGCTTCAAATGGCGTGAACCGGTGCACGAATACTTAGAAGTAAGCGGACAGATTATACAATCGGATATTTGCGTGACTCATACAAAAACGCACAGCACCCCTTCCGACCGAAATCTAGCAATATATGAACGCATTCTTGGAGAGAACCGAGAGTTAAGTCCCAGAGGGCTTTATTATTACGCGAGAGAGCTTAAAGACAACGGTCGGTATGCAGATGCTATTATTTACTTCAACCTGTTTCTGGCCACCGAAAAGGGTTGGGTAGAAGATAACATTTCGGCATGTTTGGAACTAGCTATATGCCATCAGGCGGAGAATCAGCCTCAACAGCAGCAACTGTCATTACTGCGAAGCTTTCTCTATGATACACCGCGTGCCGAGGCTTGTTGTGCCCTCGGTTACTTTTACAAGGCAAGGACTGACTTCGCGCGGGCAATATTCTGGTTTGAGCTTGCCTGTGGTCTGCACAAACCGGAAGGCAACTGGGGTTTTATTAAAGAGGACTGTTGGGGTTATATCCCTTATATGGAACTTGCGGTCTGCCATGATCGGATCGGAATGTGGGAGAAAGCCGACCACTATAACGAATTGGCTGGTACCATCAAACCTGGGGATGCAGCCGTGGAACACAACCGTGCCTATTTCGACACGCTTAAAAAAGGCGGGAAATAAACAGCACCGTGTTTAAAAATAAGAAAGCCCTGTGATGAATGATCACAGGGCTTTCTGGAGCTGGATGCGAGAATCGAACTCGCCACCTCATCATTACGAGTGATGTGCTCTACCGAATGAGCTAATCCAGCAATTTGTGCGGCGCAAGCAAATGCGCGAGACTGATTATACCTTTTTATAATTTTTTTGTCAACAGCTTTGGTCCTCGTTTTAACTTGAAATTGAATTTTGCTCGAATCTTCTAAAGGGTAACAGCCCTAAAAGCATTCTGTTTCAACACTTTTAGGGCTGTCTATTTGGTGGAGACTGGCGGGATCGAACCGTCGACCTCATGCGTGTGAAGCATGCGCTCTAACCGGCTGAGCTAAGCCTCCATCGACAGAAATAGGGAGCCTGCGCTCCCCAAAAACTGTGGTGACCCGTACGGGATTCGAACCCATGTTACCGCCGTGAAAGGGCGGTGTCTTAACCGCTTGACCAACGGGCCATATTGCTGGGAGCACAAAACGGTGCTCCCTTTTGGTAGCGGCGACTGGATTTGAACCGGTGACACTCCGGGTATGAACCGAATGCTCTAGCCAGCTGAGCTACGCCGCCATGTTTGCTTCTGTTGAACAGGCAAGTGCTATTATACTAAACAAGTATCGTTGTGTCAAGACTTAATAATTATAATTTGCAAAGTTTTGACAGCATTCGCCATAATAGAAAACGGGCGGTATTTTCATTGAAAAAACCGCCCGTTTGACTGCTTTTTACTTTTTTCTTGCCAATACTTTTTCAATTCCGGCGATAACACCCTTGGCGTCCACACCGTATTTCGCGAGAAGCTGGTTATAGGGCCCGCTCTCAGTGAAGGTGTCCTGAATCCCGACAAACTCTGTGGGAACTCCGGCAGCGCCCCATGCCAGGACCTCGGAAACCGCTCCGCCCAATCCGCCGTAAATGTTGTGTTCCTCCGCAGTGACGATGGCTCCTGTTTCGGCCGCACACTTCAGAATCAAGTCCTTATCAATGGGTTTAATGCTGTACATGTCAACCACACGGACAGAAATGCCCTTTTCCTTGAGGATTTCTGCCGCCTCCATGGCCTTGTGAACAAGCAGTCCGCATGCGATAACCGTTACGTCACTTCCATCGCGGACGACGGCGCCTTTACCGCACTCAAACTTTGTTTCATCATTATAGAGATCGGGATAAACGTCACGCGAGAGCCGCAGATAAATGGGGCCCTGATGGACGCAGGCATATTCTGTTGCCCAACGTGTGCTTTTCTCGTCCGAAGGAACAAGGACCGTCATGTTCGGCAGGCTGCGCATGACCGCGATATCTTCCGTTGCGTGATGGGTGCTGCCATCAAACGCGTCGGACATGCCACAGTAGGCACCGCCGAACTTGACGTTGAGGTTGCCATAGCAGACCTGCGCACGCGTTGCTATCAGGCCCAGGGTCGTGAGAAAGACCGTAAAGGTATTGACGAAAGGAATTTTGCCGACGGTTGACAAGCCTGCGGCTGTCGCAACCATGTTGCTTTCCGCGATGCCCATGTTGAAGAAGCGCTCGGGATGCGCTTTTCCGAAAATACCACTCTTGGTAGACCCTGAGAGATCGGCGTCGAGTACAACAATATCTTTGTTTTTTTCACCGAGTTCGGCTAAAACCGACCCGTATACTTCTCTAATTGCCTTTGCCATTATTTGTCACCTCCGAGTTCCTTGATGGCATTTGCCAGGTCCTCATCGGACAGCGGCTTGCCGTGCCAGGCTGCCTTACCCTCCATGAAGGACACGCCTTTACCCTTGACCGTACTTGCGATGATGACGGACGGACCGTCCTTCATTTTCTCGCAGGCATCAAGCGCCGCGCTCAGCTCTCTGAAATCGTGACCGTTGCATTCGATGACGTTCCAACCGAAGCTATGCCATTTTGCAGAGAGGTCACGCAGGGGCATGATCTCGTCGGTCGTTCCGTCAAGTTGGACCTTGTTGTAATCAATAATAGCTGTAAGGTTTCCGAGTTTAAACTTGGGGGCAGAAGTCGCCGCCTCCCAGATGGTTCCCTCATTCTGTTCGCCGTCGCCCATTACGACATAGACCCTTGCGGGGCTGCCGCTCAGGCGCAAACCCAGAGCCATGCCCTGCGCTGCGGAAAGTCCGAGACCAAGTGGCCCCGCAGACATTTCAACGCCTGGTGTATGCACTGAGGGATGGCCTTGAAGCTCGCTGTCAATGCGGCGAAGCGTATTCATGCTGTCCTTGGGCAAGAAGCCTTTAGCGATGAGGTTCCTGTAGAGCATGGGTGCTGCATGGCCTTTTGAGAGCACCAAGCGGTCACGATCGGGATCATCGGCTTTACTGGCGTCAATGTTCATCCGCTCCTGATAGAGCAGTGTGAGTATTTCACAGACTGACAGGCTGCCGCCCGGATGACCGGACTGTATGCCGTGTATGGCCTTGAGCACGTCAATGCGGTATGTTCTGCAAAGTTCGCTGAGCTCTGCAACCCGCGCTTTCGATAATGGCATCTTTTGTTCCTCCGTTACTGGTTTACTTTATTCTGCGAATGTCCCTCGATAAACGAGCGTACATTTTCTGCCGCGATATGAATGAGCCTGCTTCGGCTCTCGATCGGTGCCCAACCGATATGGGGGGTAATGACGCAGTTTGGCGCTTCGAAAAGCGGGCTGCCATCCGTGGGCGGTTCTTTTGTCAGCACATCCGCCGCATAGCCGCCCAGCTTACCGCTGTACAGCGCCTCCGTAACGTCCTGCTCGTTGACAAGACCACCGCGTGCCGTATTGACGATGAATACGCCGTCAGGCATTTGGGATATGGTTTCAGCCCGGATAAGTTCCTTATTTTCCGCTGTCAGCGGACAGTGAAGACTGATGACATCCGATTTTTTTAATAGATCGTCTAAAGTTGTCATTGTTACGCCATCAAGTCCGGAATCATCTCTCGGATGTGACGCACAGGCCAGGACCTTCATGCCAAAGCAGACAGCCACTTTCGCAACCGAGGCCCCAATTTGACCAAAGCCTATTATGCCCAGCGTTTTTCCGGACAACTCCGTCAGAGGCGCTTCCCAGTAGCTGAAATCACGACAGGCGCCCCATTTCCCCGCTTTGACACCCGCGTCGTGTCTGCCCGTCTGCATGCACAGCTCCAAAAGCAGGGCGAAGGTGTGCTGAACGACTGAGGGCGTGCTGTATGCGGGAATATTTGTGACCGTTATACCGCGCTCAGCGGCCGCCTGAAGGTCAATATTGTTGTAGCCCGTGGCAAGCATTCCGACATACCGAAGGTTCGGACATTTGTCCATCAGCGCCCCGGTAAAATCGGTTTTGTTAACAAGCGCAATCTCCGCGACGCCAATCCGCTCCGCAGCAAGTTCATTGGGCGTGTGGTCATAGACCGTGACCTCGCCAAATTCATTTAGGCTTTCCCACGAAATATCACCCGGGTTAACGACGTAGGCTTCGAGAATAACGATCTTCATTGCACCGCTCCCAAAAAGAAATTTTTGCCGTCGGGCGGCCTACTTATTAAAATATAACAAGCGCCCGTCGCAGTCAAGTTGATTATATAATTATTTATTTGTTTCCAATGTATGCTTGATACAAATTTAAAAGTATGATACAATTTAGTGGAACAGTATAGAAGCACCTTTTGTTGATTTTGTCTCATTATCAGACATTTTATGGAGAAGCTCCCGTTTTAGGCTGCTTATTTTAAATGTTTTTTATTACGCTCACGAAAGGAACGGTTATTCCATGCAGAAACAAGAAAACAAAGATAGCTGGCTCGGTCTGCACAGGGGCGATCCGGGCATCGATTTTCCGAATGCAAACATTCAAAGCTCGTGGAAGCGCAGCGACAACCGGAATATAGATTACGAAAAGGCTCTGCCGAAAGAATTGACAGCAAGTGAACTCGAACGCAGCAAGAAAATTTATAAGCGCTTATTGATTTGCTCTGACTGGGTCATCAACCACTTTATTGCAAATAGTACAGACAGCGACCTGCGCGTCCTGCTCTTCAGTAAAGACGGCGTTTTGCTTCGTATTTACGGCAATCCCGGGGAGGAGGACTGGCTGAGCCAGAGTGGCATTAAAAGCGGCACAAAATGGTCAGAAGAGAACATCGGCACAAATCCCTTTTCTCTCGGCATTCAGTCAAGGCGGGCCGTGGAGCTCAACAGCTATCTGAACTACTCGCGTTTTCTGATTGAAGGGTCCTTCTACTTCGCACCGATCTGTTTGACGGAAAACGAAATTTACGGCAGTATTGTCATTGCGGTGCCGCAGGAGAGAAGCGACCAATATCTTTTATCTATCGCCATTACTGTTGCCAGAACCATCGAACTTGACGTTTTTCTATTCCAAAGCATTGATATGTTCACCTCCAGCGATGAGGAATCCGGTTCCATTTTTCTGCGGCAAAACAAGGGCAGAAATGAAGTCGTCATCATAAACGACCAGGTATTTAAAATTCTAGGCATTAAAAAGCCCGACACCTATCATCTGACACTGGAGGAAATTATCCTTCCACTGCCCGAAAACAAGGAATTTTGGAGCATACTCGATTCAAAAAAGCTCGTCAGCGACAAGGTATTACCGCTCTCCGTCACCAGCGGCAGAGTTTACGTCAACATGAGCACCGCAACGTATAAGCAAAATAAGTTTCACCCGGACGGTATCACTATCTCCTTCAGTTCCAACGGCAGGGCGAACAAAATGTCCTCCAAGTTCACAGATAATAACGCGCGTTACACCTTTAACGATATTATAGGCGAGAATGAGCTGATGCTTGAAACGATTAAACGCAGCAAAATTGCGGCCCTTTCGGACAGCAACATCCTGATTCAGGGTGAAAGCGGCGTTGGCAAGGACGTTTTTGCGCAGGCTATTCACAACTCGTCAAAGCGCAGCCATAAGCCCTTTGTTGCCATAAACTGCGCGGCCTTCTCCAAGGAGCTCATCGCCAGTGAGCTTTTCGGCTATGAGAGCGGCGCTTTCACCGGCGCAAAAAGAGAGGGTTCGATCGGCAAGTTTGAGCTAGCCAACCACGGCACTCTGTTTCTAGATGAAATCGGGGACATGCCTATGGAGGTTCAGTCTGTCCTCCTGCGTGTGCTTGAGGAGCGCACCTTCCGAAAAGTCGGCGGCAACGACTTAATTGAAGTGGATGTACGCATCATCGCCGCTTCGAACAAAAACCTTAAAGAACTCATTGAAAAAAAGCTCTTCCGGGAGGATTTGTTTTACCGCCTAAGTATCATACGAATCAATATTCCCCCACTGAAAAACAGGGGCGCAGACGTCTATCTGTACGCGGAGTATTTTATCAAGAAACTCTGCATGCGGATGGGCAAGCCGGACATTCGTCTTTCAAAAAGCGCATTGGAGTTTTTGGGCCGGTACTCCTGGCCAGGCAATATCCGCGAACTGCAAAACCTTTTGGAGGGCATTATCAGTACCCATGAGGAAACGCTGATCGGAGAAAAAGAAATTCATAACTATCTGGGCGACTACTTCCTTGAAACACTTCCGGAGGAAAAACCAACCGCAATTATTCCCTTTGATATCTATGGCTTAGACGAAAAAGAAAAATTTGAAATGGCGCTTCGCAAGTGCCGAAACAACCGCACAAAGGCCGCAGAATACCTTGGACTTTCGCGCAGCACATTTTACAGGAGGATGCAGGAATTCGGCATGAACTAAATGCCGCTTACCATCGCACAGAAAACCGCTTTATTTGTGAAAGGGATCAATATGGGCAATTTAAGAATATTTGAAATAAAAAAAAGTGTCTATGAAAATAATGATCTAGAGGCTGAAAAGCTGAGGACAAGGCTTAAAGCTCAAAAAACCTGTCTGATGAATCTCATGTCCTCCCCCGGGTCCGGCAAAACCACAACCCTTCTGCGCACGATCGAAGCGCTCAAGGGTCAGTTCCGCATCGGAGTTATGGAGGCCGACATTGACTCAGCCGTTGACGCTGAAACGATTGCCGCAACCGGCACCAAGGCCATTCAACTCCATACGGGCGGAATGTGCCATCTGGACGCAGGCATGACCGAGAGCGGCATTAACGAGTTCGGAACGGAAGACCTCGATCTCGTCATCCTCGAAAACGTCGGAAACCTCGTCTGTCCGGCCGAGTTTGACACGGGTGCCGCCTTTAACGTCATGCTTCTGAGCGTCCCCGAAGGCGATGACAAGCCCCTCAAATATCCGCTGATGTTTTCGAAGGTTTCCGCCCTGCTCATCAATAAGATTGACGTTAAACCTTATTTCAACTTTGACGCTGATTCTGTCCGAGAGCGTGTTAAGAAGCTCAATCCCGACGCTGTCGTATTTGAGATTTCCGCTTTGACCGGCGAGGGCATTAAAGACTGGACAGACTGGCTTGCGTCAAAAGTTCGGGAGTGGAATAAGTGATGCCATGAAATATGAAAGACTTTTTGATCCCATTTTGATTCGCGGTCTGGAACTTAAAAACCGCATTATCATGTCCACCATCCATCTTATGTACAACATGGACGGCTATGCTAATCCGCGTTTCAACGAGTTTTACTGGCAGCGCGCGGAGGGTGGCGCCGGGCTGATTTTCGTCGGCGGCTGCCGTTTTGACGAATACGGCGGTTCGCCCGGTATGATGAGCCTGGAAACGGACGATTTTATCCCAGGATACCGCGCTTTTACGGAGGGAATGCATAAGCGGGGCGTAAAGGTCGGCGTTCAGCTCTACCACGCAGGCGCCTATGCGCACTCAATTGCAAACGACGGACGCGAAGCGCTTGCGCCCTCTGCCGTACTGAGCAAGTTTACAAAAGAGATGCCGAAGGAAATGACGCAAGGCGACATGCGGGAGCTCATATCTAAATGGGCAGCCGCCGCAGTCCGGGCCCAAAAAGCCGGCTTTGATATTGTCGAAATCTCTGCCTCGGCTGGTTACCTCATCAGTCAATTTCTCTCACCCAAAACCAATCTGCGAACCGACGACTATGGGGGCTCCTGGGAAAATCGTACGCGCTTTCCGCTCGAGGTCGTAGCGGCAATACGCGAGGCTGTCGGTGAAGCTTACCCAATTTGTGTGCGCATTGCCGGCAACGACTTTGTGCCCGGCTCAAATACGAATGACGAGGCTGTTTTGTTTGCACAACTGCTCGAACAAGCTGGTGTGGATCTTATCAACGTCACCGGGGGCTGGCATGAAACGATCATCCCGCAGTTGACGGGCGATCTGCCGCGCGGTGGCTTTACATACCTTGCCGCCGCCGTTAAGGACGCCGTCCGCATTCCAGTCGCGGCTAGTAACCGACTCGGCGATCCGGACACCGCGGAAAAAGCACTGGCACTCGGTGAAGCCGATCTGATCAGCCTTGGGCGTCCGCTGATTGCGGATCCCGAGTGGCCAAAAAAGGCAGAGCGTGGCGAGCGTGAAACCATTCGCCGCTGCGTCGCCTGCAACCAGGGCTGCCTTGCCAAGACTTTTTTTGCCGAACCCGTCGAGTGCATTGTCAATGGTTACGCCGGACGCGAGTACGCCCTCAAAAAGCACCGTACTCGCGAGACCAAGGCGATTCTCGTACTCGGCGCGGGTCCCGCAGGCTGTGAATTTGCGATTCAGGCGGCACAAAGCGGACACGATGTGACGGTCTGGGAAAAAGCCGACCGAATCGGCGGACAGCTCCTGCTCGCGGCCGCACCGCATGCCAAACAGGAATTTATGACGCTCGTTTCCTATTACGGCGCCATGTTTAAAAAGCTGGGTATCAGCCTTACGCTAAACAAAAATGCGTCTGTGGAGGAGATCAAAGCCGCCTGCTTTGACGTTGTCGTGACGGCAACGGGCAACACGCCTAAGCGGATTCCTTTGCCCGGAAACAGCAAACGCCCCGTTTATACGGCCTACGATATTCTTTCCGGCAAGGTCGTGGCAGGACGAGACGTTGTTATTATCGGCGGCGCTGCCGTTGGCTGCGAATGTGCTGACTTTTTGGCTTACGACGCCGCGCTCTCTCCGGAAGAAATTTATTTCATGCTGGCACAGCGTTCGGAGACATCCGAAAAGGTGCTGAATATGATTGATCAAACACGCCGGAACATTGCTATCGTCGATATCGCCAAGATCGGCACAGGCTTTGAACAGGGTACCGCCTGGCCCCTTATGAAGGAGCTGACACGTTTCGGCGTCAAGCAGTATGCCTTTGCAAAGGTGTTAGACGTGACCGACAGCAGCGTCGAGATTGAGGCCGTCGAACAAAAAACGCGGGAGCAGAAGATACGGGAGCGCGAAACAGGCCTTGTCGAGCCCGAGAAGCAGATTCGTGTTATGCTTCCCTGCGATACACTTATCGTCGCTGCCGGTGCACTTCCTGACAACCGCCTTTATGAGGCCCTCAAAGAGGATTGCCCAGAAATTTATAATATCGGCGACTCGAACATACCCGGCAAGATTTCGGATGCCGTTAATCAGGCCATCGATCTTGTTTCAAAACTGTGAATCCCCGCAAGAACAGCAAAACCGTCCCTGTAGAGGGACGGTTTTGCTGTTCTTGTCCGTAATATGGGCAACGACATTGTTCAAACCAGCGCCGACTATTTTCTCTCAACAAACCAACGACCGAGGATACTTCCAGACGAGAATTCGCTGCGCTCAAAAAACAGATAGCTGCGCTGTCCCCGAACGGATATGGTGTAGCGGTCCCCCTGTCCGCCAGCCTTCATGGCCGCGGCCTGACGGATATCCAGCACTCTGTCAATTTCGTAAACCGTTCCATCCTCCCATGTCAACGCCCTGGGAATCATCCGTCCCTGGGCATCAAAAGAGGCATGGACACCGACATAAACCTTAGCCTCTGCCATCTTTAAACCTTCTTTAAAAAGTCTCCTTTAGCCATGAGCGGCGGCTCTATCATCTCATAGCCTCTGCGCTTCATCAGCCTGAACTTAAAATCCAGCATTTCCGGCGGAATTCCGAGCCTTGATGCGGCACCGAAAAATGAAATGTCTTCGTTTAAAAGCTCAAGTACATCCTCGTCCTTCATCAGATAATCGGCCGCAAAAATGTTTGCTTCATATTCGCGGAGGTTCACGCTATCGAAAACGGCAAAGTCATGGAAGGCAGCAGTCGAGCTTCCCGCCGCATGCAGGACCGCATGGGCAAGTTCATGCATCAGGATGACGCGCTGCAGTTCCTGCGGCAGGTCCGAATTGATTGTTATGTGCCGAACTCTGCAAAATGACACAAAAAAACCTTTACAGCAGCCTGCATAGCTGCCCATCGGCTCATATTTGACGATGATCCCCATCGCCTCGGCCAGCTTCTGCGGCTCCGTTTCTCCATATTTGTTTTTGATACGCTCAACTTCGCGGAGCACGTGTTCATTTTTCATTCTGAGGCTCACCTCCTTCCTGAAAGGTCCGGCCAAAGGCGTTATTTCACGTTTTCTTCTGCCCATAAGTACGTTTTGCTTGTTCCTTGCAATCGATATAGGCCTTCATCACCGCTTGGAAAAAGGCATCCTTTGCCTCCTCCGTGATTTCACCGCCGGCAAACAGCGCCGCATTCTCATGCAGGAGCGCCTCAACGTCCCTCGCCTGCTGAGCGCCATATCTGCGCCTTGCGCTCTCTGCGTAGTCCATGCTTTCTAAGCCGTAAAGAGGATCTGTTACTGCGTCATTTCGCAGGTATTCGGGAGAAACGCCGAGCGTTTTAGCAAGCTTATATAACTGAGCTGGCTGCGGAAGACGCCCGTCGGTTTCGTAGGAGGTAATTGTCCTCTTCCCTATTCCTGCCCGAATGCCAAGTTCCCCCTGGCTCAGCCCGAGTTCTGCCCTGCGCGCAACAAGCTTTTCACTGAATGTTTTCATACTATTGCCTCCTGTATAGTAAGTTGCTATTTATTGCTCTTTTCATCTTGACAAGTCGGCCGGTTTTTGCTATATTTGTAATGCAATTAATAGCAATCAGTAGTAATTATAGGCACATTATAGCCGTCTCTCCGACAAATGTCAAGCGGAATTTTGCGGCATCTTGCACCTTATATAGTGATCATGCGGAGGACAATCGGATGAGCGGCAGAGTAATCATGCACAGCGATATGAACGCCTTTTACGCCTCAGTAGAAATGATGCTTCACCCGGAGCTCCAAGGCCGGGCGGTGGCTGTCTGTGGCTCTACAGAAACTCGCCATGGGATCGTTCTCGCGAAGTCCGAACGCGCCAAAAAGGCGGGTGTCAAGACCGGAATGGCCAATTGGGAGGCCGAACGACTCTGTCCGGGGTTAATTCTAGTACCGCCCCATTTTGAGCAGTACGCCAAGTATTCCAAGTCTGCCCGCGTCATTTATCAGCGCTACACCGACTTTGTCGAGCCCTATGGCATGGATGAATGCTTTCTCGACGTTACAGGGAGCGCCGATATGTACGGAGACGGCGTAAAAATTGCACAACAAATTAGGCAGGAGATCAAGTCTGAACTGGGCCTAACCGTCAGCATCGGCGTGTCGTTCAACAAGGTCTTCGCAAAACTTGGCTCAGACCTAAAAAAGCCGGACGCTGTGACGTCGGTCACGGAAGAAAGCTTCAAAACACAGGTCTGGCCTCTGCCTGTTTCGGATCTTTTCTTTGTCGGCCGGGCCACGACTAAGAAACTCCTGCGCTATGGTGTTCACACTATCGGTGAACTGGCGGCTCTGTCTCCCGAATTTCTCCAACAAATCTTTGGCAAGAACGGCCTTGTACTCTGGTCTTATGCAAACGGTCTGGACAGCGCCCCTGTTATGAACAAGGATTTTTCACCCCAAGTGAAGTCCATCGGGCACGGCATCACATGCACGGTCGATCTTGAAAGCGAGGAGGAGGCTTGGCGCGTGATGCTTGAGCTCTCACAGGACATTGGACACAAGCTGCGGACACAGGCGCTAAAAGCCCGTGGTGTACAGCTTGTCGTGAAGGATAATGCACTTTGCTCCAAGCAATTCCAGGGCAGACTGTTCCGTCCCGCCTCGGATCCGACGGCTATTGCTCTCATGGCGCGAAAACTCTTTGACGACAACTACGACTGGTGTCTTCCCGTCCGCGCACTCACGGTCCGCGCCATTGAACTCTGTGGCGAAGACGAAGTGGAGCAGCTGGATCTGTTTGCAACGCTTGAAAAGCAGGAGCGCAGCGAGAAGCTGTGCAGCTGTGTTGAGGAGATACGCAGGCGCTTTGGCAAACGCGCGCTCTATTCGGCTTCACTGATAGGCGACCTCAACATGCCGGCCTACCGTGACCATGAGCTTGTGCTGCCTGGCATGCTTGCACGATGAGCACCCCGCTGCCAAAAAGAGCGGCCGCCCATGCCGGGGCGCCGCTCTTTAACTTACAAATTTTATGTAGATGAGGTTTTTGCTCATTTAGCGCATTTTCTGCAGGAACTCCTCGCAAAAAATCGCATAGCTGTTCTTTCCCTGCTGTTTTGCATAGTACTGGGCTTTGTCTGCGTATTCGAGAAGCTTGTCGAAATCACTTCCGAACACATCGGTACACACAGCCCCAATACTAACGGAAACGGACACATTGTTGAACCCATTGGTAAACTCGAGCCGCAGATTTTCAAGCAGGCGGTCAAGCATCGCCTTAAGCTGCTGCTCATTAACATCTTTAACAAGCGCACAGAACTCATCGCCGCCGAAACGTCCCAGAATATCTGCATCTGAAAAGACAAACCGCACTTTCTGCGAAATATCTTGAAGTGCCTTGTCGCCCAGCGCATGACCAAGGCTATCGTTAATATCCTTAAAATTGTCGACGTCAAAAAACACGAGTGCGTTATTGGATTTAGGGTTGCATTGCAGATATTCGATGCAGCGGCTTCGGAAGGCATCCTTGTTATATAGCCCCGTCAATGCATCAACCTGCGCTTTTTGAAGAAGGAACTGCTTTTCCTTCATTTCCGCATTGATATCCGTTACTTTGCCAATGATGCGCTCCCGCACCCCGTTAATGATAAAAACATGATAAATAATTTTGCACCAGCAGATTTCGCCGTTGCTCTTAGTCACGCGGAACACAAGTTCGCCGTCGGCATCGCCGGTCTTAATTTTGTAGATGCAATTAATAAAGTCTTCCACATCCTCCTCGTAGATATGGAAGGCTTCGACCCCCTCTTTGGATCTGTATTTACTCGGCAGGGACCAGCCAAACTTTTCTTGAAACTTCGGCGAAAATTTGATTGTGTACTCAATGAAACTGGCTTCAAAAAGAATATCGTCGGATTTCTCCATCAGTATCCTATAGCGTTCCTGCTCATATTCAAGTTCTTCCATCATAAAGCGCTCTCTTGAGATGTCCATCACGACGCAAAAAGCCTGCTCTCGATTTTTGTCATCCTTTACAATAGAACCTTTGACAAGCAGCGGAAGATACTTACCGGTCTTCTGCCGGATTCTAAGCTGCAGCGAAAAACTCTCTAATAATTCCGGCGCGTTGATGCGTTCCTGAAGCGTTTCCCAGTCATCAGGATGCACCAATTGGCAATAGTAACTTTGATCAACACTCAGGAGTTCTTGCTCGGAGTAATCAATCAACTTGAGAAAACCGTCGTTGGCATACAGAATGCGATAATGGCTGTGGGGATCTAAAACCAGCACGCCGCCGTTTATGTTGGCTGCGATATTACGCAGCATTTCTTCGTTTTTTTTAATGACATTATACTGTTTGCACCGGAAATTATAATAGACCGCCCCCTGCAGAACGATCAGCAGCAGCACAATAACCCCGGCGGTTATTTCCTTCCTATACCTGAACCAGAATGTGTCCAGAAGATAGTCATGACTGTACTGTGAGGTCGAATCTTGAATATCGGCCCCAGCGGTGAAGAAATCATCGGTCCTGTCATTCTGCCGATCGATTCCTTTGTGGCTGTCTGTTGTTATGATCGCTGCCGCAGTTACCGGTAGAAAGGCGTGTGCTATTATGGAAAACTGCAAAATCAGCAGCACCATTAGGACAGCTCCAACCAGTTTTCTCATCCTGATCATCCTTGAAAGTTGATTTATTTACATTGCAAAAATTTACGGATATTGCACACAGACCGACTTGATAGTTTGTAATATTACCACATATTGTAACTCATTTCAACAATTTCCTTATCAATGCATTTATTTCGAAAAATTCTTGTCTGTAAAGACCCATTTTAAACCGTCACTGTTTACGAAAGCCGTTCGATAGGACCGTGGCTATGATGCTGCCGCTGTCATCCGTCACCGTTACTTCGTAAAAAGCAATGCTTCTCCCGCCTTTGATACAGTGTGCCTCGGCATAAAGTGTCGGTCCCTTTGTTGCACGAACAAAGTGAATGGTACTGGAAAGCGAAACGGTCTGAGCTTTGTCGATATTGGCGGCGACCCCAAACGTATAGTCGGCAAGCGTAAAGATCGCACCGCCCATGACGCTGCCGTCCACATTAAAATGGCGCCTGTCAATTTTAAGACTGCATCGAGCATAATCGGGTCCCGCATCTTCGACCCGAATGCCGGTGGTTTCAACGGCATATATATCAGTCGAAAAGTGCTCTTCCGCGTATTTTTTATAATCCATGCTTACTTCTCTCACTTTCTTTCTCCCCAAAGTTTTAAACAATTTAGGTACTTTGCAGTATAAGCTCAGCTGCATTCCCTTAAAATTTTTTGAAAAAAAGCAGGGTTCGCCATTCCAGCGTAACCCTGCTTTTTCGTTCTCACTTGCGCATCACCATAGTGCCGGTTCCGCGCCTATTTACCCAGATAGGCCTTCTTGACGGCTTCATCTTTGAGCAATTCTTTTCCGGGGCCCGAAAGTGTAATCCGGCCTGTCTCCAGAACATAGCCCATGTCTGCCGTGTGGAGCGCCATGTTGGCGTTCTGCTCTATGAGAAGTATCGTCACGCCCTGCTTATTAATTTCTTTGATAATATCGAAAATGCCTTTCACAACGAGCGGTGCAAGTCCAAGCGATGGTTCATCCATCATCATGAGCTTCGGACGGCTCATCAGTGCACGTCCAACCGCCAGCATTTGCTGTTCACCGCCTGAAAGGGTTCCGGCCGCTTGCCATGAACGTTCTTCAAGACGCGGGAAGAGGCTGTAAACCCACTTAATATCCTCTGTGAGGTCATCCTTACGCAGATAAGCGCCGATCTTGAGATTTTCGATGACAGACAAGTCCGGAAAAACACGGCGGCCTTCTGGTACCAGCGTGATGCCCTTTGAGACAATCTGGTCGGTCTTTTTTCCGGTAATGTCCTCACCCATGAAGCTAATATTACCGGAGGTCGGCGAAACAAGCCCCGTGATTGTGCGGAGAGTTGTACTTTTACCAGCCCCGTTTGCCCCGATAAGCGTGACGATGCTGCCTTCCTCAACGTTAAAGGAGATACCCTTGACCGCTTCAATTCCGCCGTAATTCACCTTCAGGTTTTCGATTTTAAGCATCCTCGGCCACCCCCAAATATGCGTCGATAACGCGCTGATTATTCTGTATCTCCGCAGGAGTTCCGTTCGCGATTTGTTTTCCGAAATCGAGGACATAGATGCGGTCGGATATCTGCATGACCAGATCCATGTGATGCTCAATCATGAAGACCGTCAAATCGTTTTCGTCCTTAATCTGACGGATGAAATTAGTGAGTTCCAGCGTTTCCTGCGGATTCATACCGGCCGCCGGTTCATCCAACAGCAAGAGCTTCGGATCGGTTGCCAACGCACGGGCAATTTCAAGACGGCGCTGAACACCGTAAGGCAGATTGACCGCCTTCTCATTTGCCAGATGTGCCATGCCCTGACGTTCAAGCAGTTCCATACTCTCTCTGCGCATGCGCTGTTCTTCCTTGTAGCTAATGCGGAAGGTAGCAAAAAGCATGTTTTGTTTGGCGCGCATATGCTTTGCTATGAGCACGTTCTCAAAGACGGTCTGACTGCTGAAAAGCCGAATGTTCTGAAATGTACGGGCTATACCGTAGCCGGTTATGACATCGGGTGTTCTGCTGATAACCTTAGTATACTTGCCGCTGTTTTCACCGGTATAAAGTCTTTTCATTTTGCCGGTCGGATGGTTTGAGACAATGATATCGCCATTAAACTCAACCTGACCATTCGTAGGCTCATAGACCCCGGTTATGCAGTTAAAAGCCGTTGTTTTGCCCGCACCGTTGGGTCCGATCAGCGCGACGATTTCGCCCTTATTGACTTCAAGGGACAGATTGTTAACAGCAACGACACCGCCAAACTGCATCGTGATATCGGATAGGCGCAGCACATTTTCACTCATTGCCGTTCACCTCCCCTTTCTTCTTTGGTTTGAAGCGGCTGGCAATGCGCTCAATATCGAACTCTTTATCGCCCATAATGCCCTTACGCCAGAAAAGGACGACGCCCATGATGATGATGGAGAAGACGACCAGTCGGAATCCGTTTCTGAAAAGTCCGGGTGCAGTTATGCCCAAGAACTTACCCATATCCAATCCGCGCAGCCACCACTCAGAAGCCGCAATGAACAGGAACGAGCCAATACAGCTGCCGGTAATTGAACCGATGCCGCCAAGGACGACAATCAGCAGAATCTCATAGGTCATACCGGATTTAAAGTCGGCCGCCTTCGCAGTGGATTGATACATTGCGAGCATGGCACCGCCAAGGCCGGCAAAAAAGGCACTTGTGCAGAACGAGAGCATTTTGTGGTGCGCAAGGTTAATCCCCATTGCCTCCGCAGCAACTTCATCGTCCCTAATCGCCTTGAATGCGCGACCATAGGAGGAGTTAATCAGTAGCACGACAATGGCAATGCAAACGCCGGAGATCAGGATTGGAATCATCGTAGTCAGAAAACTGATCAACCAAGGTGCCGAGATAAATAGATTATTGAAGAACGGAATTTCCTTCAGCCCGTAGATGATCGAATCAAAGGTCGGGAATTTTCTGAGCATATTGGAGCCGTTTGTAAGGGGGCCGATCTTATCCCACTGGAAGATCGCGCGAATGATCTCCGCAAAGCCAAGGGTTGCAATTGCTAGATAGTCACTCTTTAGGCGCAGAACCGGCAGACCAATCAGGAACGCAAAAATAGCTGCGACAAGTCCCGCAAGGATAAGCGCCAGTATCACCGGCATGGCAAACTGGATAACCCCGCCGTTAAAATACTGGTAGACCGAAAGTCTATCTGCAGTCGGTATCGTAAAAATGGCATAGACATACGCGCCAATCAGCATAAAGCCTGCCTGTCCGAGAGAAAACAAGCCTGTAAAGCCGTTCAGCAGATTCATCGATACTGCAACCAATGCGTAAATAGCACCCTTTTTCAATACGACGAACACCATCGAAGATGCGGGCAGGACAAAGCTGAATATCAAAATAATTGCGAGCAGAGCAACAATCAATCCAATGTTAATAAGTGTTTTAGTCTTCTTATTCATAATCCCACCGCCTAAACCTTATCCGTTTGCTTCTCGCCGAACAAGCCTGTCGGCTTAACAATGAGAATGACAATAAGCAGCGCGAACGTGAAAGCATCCGAGAAGGTTGCAAGCCCCAAGGGGTTCTTTATGAGACCGGAGGCAACCAGCACAGAGTCCAGACCTTTAATAATATTCTCACAAATACCTATGATAAATGCCCCGACAACAGCTCCAGGAATCGACCCGATTCCTCCAAAAACAGCCGCAACGAAGGCCTTCAGTCCCGGCATAGAGCCAGAGGTGGGGACAACGCCCGCATAGTTTGTGAAGTAAAGCATGGAGCCAACCGCCGCAAGGAGTGAGCCGATAATGAAGGTCGCGGAAATGACGTTATCAATTTTGATGCCCATAAGCTGAGAAGTTTCAAAATCCCTTGAAACAGCACGCATCGCCATGCCGATCTTCGTATGGTTAATAAACAGGACCAAAATCACAACCAGCACAATTGTCAGTACAGGGGTGATGACTGTCACGCGCTTTGTAACAGCGCTGCCAATTGTGATGGTATCCGATATCCACGGAATCGAAGGATAGTTTTTATTGAGGCCGCCGGTAAAATAAAGTGCCAGGTTTTGAAGCAGATAGCTCACCCCGATGGCAGAAATCATGATAGACATACGGGGCGAGTTTCTGAGTGGTTTATAGGCCGCACGTTCAATAATAAAACCGAGAACAACGGTCAGTATGATGACGAGCGGTATGGAAATGTAAAGAGGGACACTTGCCGCCAGATATACCATCATCAGTCCAGCCACCATAAAGACATCGCCGTGTGCAAAGTTAATAAGCCTTAATATACCGTAAACCATGGTGTACCCGATCGCAATCAGCGCGTACTGACCGCCGACCGAGATGCCCGAAAGGATATATGGCAGGTTGGCAGAAAGAAAACTCATAGAGGAACCTCCTCAGATTTGGGCTGTCTCGAAAGGGGCCGAGCGGTCGCTCCCTTTCGAGGCAGCCCAGTGTCAAATTGAGTGCATGAATCAAGAAAAGGGCACGGCGGGGGCAGAGCCCCCGCCCATACCACTTATGTACAAGTGATCAGCGATGAAAATTTATTTTGCTTTCTGAACAGCAACAAAGTCCCAAGCGCCGGTTTCGGTGTTGGCAGTCTTGACATAGGCTGTGTCACGAACAGCATCGCCGTTGACAGAGTCAAATGCGATATCGCCGGAAACGCCGGTATATTTGACATTCCAGAGCGCTTCGTTGACCTTAACGGGATCGGTAGAACCTGCGGCTTTGAGTGCCTCAAGTGCTACAAAGTAAGCATCATAGCCCATTGCAGAAACTGCTGCGATGGTGTCGTCGCCATTGTTGTTTGCAAGAGCGGTCGCGTCGGAGTTGAGCCAAGCCTTGAAGCCTTCGTCAAATTCCTTATTGCCGCCTTCCTGATAGAAGGTGGTGACATAAACCTTGACATCCTTACCTTTAGCGGCATTCAGGATGACGTTGGAGTCCCAGGTGTCACCCGCAAGGATCGGCGTGGTGAGGCCCTGAGAAGACGCCTGGTCAATGATCAGAGCAGCAGCTTCGGTGGAAACGGGTGCAAAGAAGACATCGGCGCCATCGTTTTTAGCGTTGGTTATGTAGGATGTAAAGTCAGAGTTGCCTTCGGGGAAGGTTTCATAAACAACTTCTCCGCCGAGAGCTTCAAAAGCTTCCTTGAAGTAGTTACACAGACCGACGGAATAGTCGTCACCGAGCTTTGCAAGGCAATACGCCTTTTTAGCCTGGAAGGTATCTGTAGCAAAGTTTGCAAGAACAGTGCCCTGGAAAGGATCAAGGAAGCAAATACGGAAGTAATGTGTGTTACCTTCCGTGACCTGGGGGTTGGTGCAGGTAATGCCGATTGCGGGGATGCCGGCATTCTTGAAGGTGTCAGAAGCTGCGATGCAGACACTGGAGCCATAGGAACCGAGCACAGCGGATACGCCCGCGCTGACAAGTGTTGCAGCAGCCGAAGGGGCCTTGTCGGTTGAAGACTGGTTGTCGGCACTGACGAGCTCGACTTTATAAGTCTCTCCGCCAATTTCAACGGTGGGCTGAACTGTATTTGCATACTGAACGCCGAGGGATTCCTGCTTGCCGCCTGCACCATTGTCGCCGGATGCGGGCTCAAAAACGCCAATCTTGACAACCTTCTCGCCAGCAGCAGCATCTGTGCTTGCCGCAGGAGACTCAGTTGTTGCCTTCTGTCCGCAGCCTGCAAACAAGCATACGAGCATCAGGCAAGCAAGGATGAGAGCCAAATACTTTTTCATTATTTTTCCTCCGTTTTTTCGCAGACGTGGGGTCCGCGATTTTGTGTTGTCCGTCGTGCGCACACATTTGTCTTCACACAACTATGCTTAGTATTATAGCGTACTAAATCGTTGTTTGCAAGGTTTTATATGAAAAAATTCACCGTTATTTACGCAGTTTGCGTTTTATAATGCTTTTTGCAGATCTTTGTGATTATATTGGATATTGCGTTTTTCAGTCCTTCATTTCCTTCACAGTTTATCTATCTTTGCGCCTGCTCTTTATCCATGTCATCTCTCGGATTAACGCGATGTTTGTCAGTTAAAGAATCTTTTGCTGCATATTTTTCTACTCCCTTCGACGGGCTATTTGTTGATAATTATATTGTTATGTAAACTATATTTAATTATTTGAAAGTACATAACTGCATTACAGCTTCTGTTATATTTTGGTAATAAGCTCAATAATCTACTTTCTCCAAGGCTTTCGCGACTGTTGACAAAGCTGTGGAGAATGTTTATAACTTTTCGAGTATGTATTACGTAGTGATACTTATGTAAATAAAAACCAATAAATAAGCGTCGAAAAACCGCGAAATATAAACTGCATTTTTCTTTTTTAGTCTATTCCTTGCCCTCAATTGTACGCCCCTCGCTGTGCACCAAATGCCCGCGCAATATAATCAGAAACGTAATTTATATACAGCCAAGTGTATGCCTGCCACACACATGCGACTTCGTAGACACTGGCAGATCATAAAACACAATAAAATGCAAGCGGCGCTGTGTGCGCCGCTTGCGTTCTATTGACCGATCCATTTTCTGAGTTCATCGTCCGTACCAAGGACATAGTGGCTGCCGCCAAGATGGTGCTGGGTGCCGCTGGTATAGTCGATTCCCGCTTTTTTGTAGTCGTAGGACTGTGTCGTGCGATTACGCTCCGTATTCGGGTTTGGAACCGGAATTGCGGATAGCAGGCTCTGCGTATAGGGGTGGACCGGATTGGAGAATATCTCATCCTTTGAACCGGTTTCGACGAGGTGCCCCATATGGAGGACCCCGATCCGCTCCGAAATGTATTTAACCATGGAAAGGTCATGCGCAATGAACAGATACGCCGTACCCGTTTCTTTTTGAATATCTTTCATAAGATTGACGACCTGCGCCTGAATCGATACGTCCAAGGCGCTAATGCATTCGTCGGCGATGATGAGTTTCGGGTTCATAACAAGTGCACGGGCGATACCGACACGCTGCCTCTGTCCGCCCGAAAACTGGTGCGGGTAGCGCTCCGCGTGTTCGGGCGCAAGGCCGACCTTTACGAGAATATCGGCCACCTTCTCTTTACGTTCCTCGCGGGAGGCGTACAAATGATGGATATCCAAACCCTGCGCAATAATATCCTCGACTTTTTTACGGGGATTGAGGCAGGCCATCGGATCCTGAAAAATCATCTGCATTTCGGTGCGTAAACGCTCGTTCTCCTGTTTTTTGAGCTTGCCGGAAATATCCATACCGTCAAAAAGGATTTTCCCCGCCGTGGGATCATACAGACGGATGACACTGCGGCCGATCGTACTTTTCCCGCTGCCGGATTCACCGACAAGCCCGTAGGTTTCACCGGGGTAGAGAACGAAGTCAACGCCGTCAACCGCTTTTACGGTATAGCTGCTGCTCATTTTGAAATATTGTCTGAGGCCTTTAACCTCCAGCAGGGGCTTTCTATTATCGCTCATTGTTGCAGCCCCTCCTTCTTCATCCGTGCAATGCGGTTTTTAAGTTCTTCCGGCATCTCGACTTTCGGTGCACGGGGGTCAAGCAGCCATGTTGACGCATAATGTGTATCCGAAATTTTAAACATCGGCGGCTCGGCGCGCTCATCAATTTTGAGCGCATAGATATTCCGGGGCGCAAAAGCATCACCCTGAATTTCATTTTTAAGGTTTGGAGGTGAACCGGGTATCGTGTAGAGGCGGCTGTCATCCGTGTCAAGGTCCGGCATTGCCGAAAGCAGACCCCAGGTATAGGGATGTCTCGGGTCGAAGTAAATCTCCTGAACGGTACCCTTCTCCACGATTTTGCCGGCATACATCACGTTGACGTAATCGGCAACTTTTGCGACGATGCCAAGATCGTGCGTGATATAGATAACGCTGATGCCGCGCTCACGCTGTACCCGCTGAATCAGTTCGATAATCTTTGCCTGAATCGTCACATCAAGTGCCGTCGTCGGCTCATCGCAGATGAGGAGTTCCGGATCACAGGCAAGTGCAATTGCAATAACGACACGTTGGCGCATGCCGCCCGAAAGCTGATGCGGATATTGCTTAATGCGCTTTTCAGGATTGTCAATGCCAACCTCCCGGAGCAGGTCAAGCGCTTTTTCATAGGCCTCTTTTTTCGGCGTTCCATAGTGCCAGATCATGCCCTCCATAATCTGCTTGCCAACAGACATTGTCGGATCGAGGCTCGTCATCGGGTCCTGAAAAATCATGGCGATACGTCTGCCGTTTATGTGCTTGCGCATTTCTTTTTTAGACAGCTTGAGCAGGTCGACCGTGACTTTTTCTTTCTCGCCGCGTGTATAGGTAAAGTTGATTATTCCCCCATTGACAACGCTGTTTTTTGCCAGTATCCCCATTGCTGCCTTCATGGTGACGGATTTTCCGCTGCCCGATTCTCCGACGATGGCAAGGGTCTCTCCTCGGAAAAGGTCCAGGTTGACCGCACGAATGGCATTGACTCTTGCGTTCGAAGACAGGAAGGAAATGGACAGGTCCCGCATTTCCAGAACTTTTTCTCGTACTATATTTTCCATCAGTCCCACCTCACATTTCCTTGAGCTTCGGATCGAACGCTTCGCGCAGACCGTCGGCAAGCATGTTAAAGCAAAGCATCAGAAGCGCTAATACGAGTATCGGCGGAATAATCTGATAGGGATGCGTTGTAAAGCTGTTGAATGCGTCACTGATCAGACTGCCCAAGCTGCACATCGGCACGGGTATGCCGAGTCCAACAAAGCTTAAAAATGCCTCGGTGAAGATTGCCGTCGGGATGCTGAACATGAGCTGCGTAATGATTTGGCCGATGATGTTCGGCAGCACTTCGCGGAAGATGATAAAAAAGTGTTTGGCGCCCAAGGTCCTGGAGGCCAGCACAAATTCCTGCTCTTTAAGCTTGAGCATCTCTGCGCGGGCAATACGGCTCATGCCAATCCACTCCGTAATCATTAAGGCAAAGACAATGGTCACAAAACCGCGCGGCAGCACGAGCATGAGCAGCGTTACGATGACGAGACGCGGAATACCGTTGATGATTTCAGCGATGCGTGACATGATATCATCCACCCTGCCGCCGAAATAACCGCTGATAAGGCCATAGCTCATGCCGATAATCATATCGATAATGGCAGCACAAAGCGCGATTCCAAGAGAAATGCGTGTGCCTTCCCAAACGCGTGTCCAGATGTCACGGCCGAGGGTATCGGACCCGAACCAGTAAAATACATCGGTCAGTTCCTTCTCCTCATAGCCATTGACGACCTTGGTGCCGGTGGTTGTCCTGAGGTTTTCATCGCCGTCGAAGATACCCAGACTTTCTATGCCAGGAACACGCGGAGCAAAATTCTTTTGCGCCAGATTTTGTTCCGAATATGTATAGTTTGTCATCATCGGCCCAAAGGCTGCAAGCGCACAGATGATAATGACCAGCATCAGTGATATGACGGAACCCTTATTGCCGAAAAAACGACTTCTGACCTCCAGCCAATAGTTTTGACTGGCAAAGTTTGTATCGATTCGGGTGGCCTCGGCGTCTCCGCGCAGGGTAAAATCGTCCGGCAGAAATTCACGGACCTTTGCATTGAAATCCGGGCCTTCCGCTGTCAAGGGCCGTTTGTTTTTCTGTTTGAACATCAGTTTTCACCCTCCTTTGCAAGACGAATACGCGGGTCTATGATGCCGTAGAGGATGTCTACCACAAGCATAATGCCGATATACATGGCGCTGTAAATGAAGCTCAGCGCAATGACAACATTATAGTCGTTGGACTGAATCGCCGTGACAAGCAGGCTGCCGACACCCGGGATTGAAAATATTTTTTCTACAACGAGGCTGCCCGTCATCAGGTCAACGATGAGCGGGGCGAGAACCGTCACGATCGGTATCAGCGAATTTCTTAATGCATGGCGTACAATAAGCTGCCCACCGTAAATGCCTTTACTTTCGGCCAGCAGCATATAATCACTGTCGAGCACCTCCAGCATCTCCGTCCGGGTAAATCGAGCGACCGAAGCAAGCGTAAACAAACTCAGTGCAATGCTCGGCATCACGGTGCTGGCAATGGGGCTGTTTGCCGAATAGAGCATCGGCAGCCAGCTGAGCTTAAATCCGAAGGTATAACTCAAACCTAAGGCAAAGACATAGCTGGGAATCGACACCCCCAAAACCGAGATAATCGTACAGAGGGTGTCCCAGAAGGTGTTGTGTTTGAGGGCCGCGATAATGCCGAGGACAAGCCCAAAAACAGCGCCCAGTGCTACGGCCATGCCGCCGACGGCGATACTAATCGGTAAACGCGACTGTATAAGCTGGCTAATCGGGGTGTTTTTGCTGATGTTGTAGCTCACGCCGAAACTGCCGCGGAACATGTTATAAACGTATTTACCGAACTGCACGACAAGCGGCTGATCGAGACCGTATTTGGCGTTCAGAGCTGCTTTTTGTGTGGCGGTCAGCTTTTCGTCGTTGAAAGGCGACCCCGGCATCAGCTGCAGCAATATGAAGAGCACCAGCGTGATGGCGAGCAGGGTCATGATTGATATAAGCACACGCTTTAAGATGTATTTCTTCACGTCGTATCTTCTTCCTCTCTTTATGCTTAACACACGCATATGAATCCGCCCCCGGAACAACGGAAAACGGGTTCGTATGTGCGGGTTAAGCGGATACGGGAATACCGCGCGGTGCCTTGATTTAATTTCAAGGCCACCGCGCGGCACAAGGGTCTTAGAAAGGCCCGCTTCTCAATATGTTCTTAGCCCTTGACAGTGTTTTTATAAACTCTGTTGAGCGCAACGGGGTGGAATTCAATACCGCTGACGTTGCTCTTGATCATATCGGCGTTTGCCTGTGTATAGAGCGGGAAGATGACCGCTTCGTCCATGACGATCTTTTCAGCCTGCTTCAGGGCAGCCCAACGTCCGACGAGGTCGGAGTTAAGATCGCCTGTGGTGCACTCGGCGATGAGGGCGTCATAGTCAGCATTGGACCACAGTCCATAGTTATTGGAGTTATCGGTAACCCACATAGCAAGATAGGTCATCGGATCTGCATAGTCGGGTCCCCAGCGGGTGAGACCGAGGCAGTAATTGCCGTTCTGCAGATCTTCAACGCGCTGCTTCTTGGGTTCGACCTTCAGGGTGATTGTCAGGCCCGGAAGTGCCTTTTCAAGCTGTTCCTTGATGACCGCAGCAACATTCTGCTGAATTTCGGTGTCATCTAAAACCATTTCAAACGCAAAGGTATCTTTGCCAAGCTCTGATTTTGCCTTTTCGTAGTATTCGGTAGCCTTCGCCGTGTCATACGCACAAACATCTGCAAACTCGGTCTGGTCGGCGCTGAAGTCATCGCCTTCGGGTCCTGTTGCAAACTGAGGCGGAACCGCGGTGTAGGTGGCGGTGGAGCCGTCCTTGACAACGCTTTCGACGATTGTCTGACGGTCAAGCGCGAAGGTCATGGCCTTACGCAAGTTGAGGTTTGCAAGCTCCGGATACTTGGCAATGTTGGGGCTCATGTACCAGAGATAGCCGGCACCGACACTCTTGAATTCAGGATCATCCTTAACTTGGTCGACCTGGTCGCCGGAAAGAAGGATAATATCAAGGTCCCCGTTCTGGTAGCTCAGAAGCGCCTGCTGGCTTTCCTTGATGACCTGATAGTTGAGACCTGTGAGGCTGACCTTATCGGCATCAAAGTAATTGGGGTTTTTTTCAAGAGAGAAGTTGGTAGTGGCGGGCTCATAGCTTGTGAGAATGAAAGCGCCGTTTGAGAGAACGGTTTCGGGGCTCGTTGCATAGCTATCGCCGCAGCTCTCAAAGAAAGCCTGGTTCACCGGATAGAAGGTGGGGAAATAGAGCAGCTGGTCAAAATACGACACGGGAACTTCCAGCTGAACCTGAAGGGTCTTTGCGTCAATTGCGGTAACGCCGAGGTCTGTAACAGGCTTCTCTCCTGCGATGATGGCCGCAGCATTCTTGATCTGACCAATGTCGCTGAGCATGTAGGAATACTCGGACGCCAAGGCAGGATCAACTGCACGCTGCCAGCCGAATACGAAGTCGGCCGCCGTTACAGGCTCCCCGTTGGACCAGTTGGCATCGTCACGGATTTTAAAGGTGTAGGTTAGACCATCGTCGCTGAGAGTCTCTTCCGCGCAAAGGGCGTTGATAACACCACCATCCGCGTCCATTTGCTTAAGACCGTCTGTGAAGTCCGCGATGACCTCAAAGCTGGTTCCATCCGTGGCAACTTGGGGGTCAAGGCTTTCAACCTCAACTTCGATCATGACATTAAGAATACTTGAGCTTGCGGCGGGAGATGCGGATGCATCGGCAGAGGGAGACGCTGCTGCTTCCTTAGACCCGCAGCCTATAAGGCCAATGACAAGCGTAAGCGCAAGGACAATAACGCCAATTTGTTTTGCTGGTTTCATTTTATTTTCTCCTTTCCTTCGGGCAGAGGCCCTAAATTCAACAAACAACCCGTTTATAGTGCGCTCAGGATGCAAGAGACGACTACGGATTGTTTGCTAATTTTGTTCAGAATACCACTTTATGGGGGTTAAGTCAATTAATTTGCAATATTTTTGTGAATTCATTGCAAATTTTTAGTCGTTTTTAAGTATTGTTAAAGTTGCCTGCTTAATTTAATAATTCAGCGAATATTCAACTATCCCATCAATTATCCAAAATAACTTCCAATTTTCAAAATATAGACTTCAAAAAGATTGCAAATATGGTATGATTCTATGCAAGGATTCATATTTCGCAACCGTCTTTTGATTAAGGCGTTATTTGCGTGTATGAATTAATTTCGTGTGACAGGATCACGAAGGGTCTTGTCAATTACTCAAAATGTTTTGCCGCATCGGCTTCATGTACCTTAAGAGGAAGGCGGAAGCCGAAGATGCTTTCCAGGATAAATTTTTCAAATACAGGCAGGCAGATGTAACTTTCCAGAACGAGGAGCATGAAAAGGCTTGACTGTGCCGTGAGTCTTTTAACCGGTGTAAGGATATACTTATAAGCTTCCGGTTCAGGATGACAAGTCTCGAAACCAATCCGGAGCCGAATTACGAGCATACCGATGAATACGTGGTGCTCCAAGCAGTTCTGAAGTTGCCGGCCAACTACAAGGAGGCCATCCATATGTATTATTACGAGGGCTGTGATGCAGCTCAGATTGCTAAAATGCTCAGATGCAGCGTAAACACTGTATATTCGGCGTTATCAAGAGGACAGCAAATGCTCAAGGAAAGGCTGGGTGACGATTTTGAAGATTAGGGACGCATTGGATACCATTAGTCCTGATCAGACTTTGATAGACAGAACCGAGCTTTTGCTCAGAGCGAACTACAACAAAAGAAAAATTAGTCTTTACAAAAATCTCACAATTGCCGCCAGCCTCCTAGTCGTCATAGGCGCTTTCTCCGCAACGGGATATGCCTGCTATCAAATCCCTGTTAGCTACATTGACGTGGACATTAACCCAAGTCTTGAGCTTGGCGTCAACATTCTCAGCCGCGTGGTTGATGTACGCTTTTTTAATAGAGATGCAGAGAACCTAATTGATGAACACGCGCTGAGCGGTCAGCGTCCGGAGGAAGCGGTAAACCTGATTCTTGAGGCAGCCGATGTGCAAGGTTACATCAGTCACCATGAGACAAATGTTATTTCCCTTGCTCTGAGCGGACGCAAAAGTAAAAGGTCCGAGGCATTCCTTGACAACTGCGCGGAGTCCATCACCTCACAATATGAGGACATCGTGGTCTATAAGGCTACGCTTCCGGGTGAGCTAAGAGACGAGGCTGATCTGGGAACGATGAGCGCGGGCAAACTCCATCTAATTAAAATGGTACAGCAGCTCGATCAATCTGCCACTGTGGACGAATACAAAAACAAATCCGTCGCTGATATTTTTAACCGTCTTTCTACGCTTTCTTCTGAAGACAACACCGACGTTTCGGAAGAAAGCCGGAGCGCGGTGCGCAAAAACATAGAGGGTGTCACCGCAAAACTTGGTGGCAACGAAACAAGCGATACCGGGCAGAGCAGTGAGCCGACGACCGGAGCGCAGGACCCTTCTTCCAATCTCAAGTAGGCTCCGCTTCCGGTTGAAGTCCGGCCAACGCCGACCAAGCCGGTATGCTGTAGCCGCAAACCCGCTCGGAGCTTCCGCAGACTACGCAGCAGTTAAACGCACAAAACGGAAACGCTGCCGCTGCCGGAAACAGTACTGCGCAACAACCGTCACGAACACAACGGGGTTAACCGGAAAAACCGGCATTGCCAGCAACAAGACGACCACCGGCAGACTTGACGAACTTGCAGCCTATTTTGATATTGGCACCGAGGATCTGACGGTTGACGAAATCAGAGACGCTGTGGAAACCGCAATTGATAAACCGCAATTGATGCCTTAGATTACGACGAACTCGAGGAGCTGGCGGCCTATCTGAAAATCGACACAATGGACACACTTTTTGCAGAGTCAACCTCACATAAATAACTAAAAACCACAATATATATTCTCCCGGACGGGGACCCGTACAACATAACACCGTCCATCATTTAGTTATTTAACGCTGTAGTTTACTATAAAAATAAAAAAAATCAAATTTTGCTGTTGCTATTTATAGCCGCATGCGCTATTATAACTCCAGAATCTTTAAATACGGTACTGTGATGCCGGCAAGGTTGAGTGAATAGGGATAAGACTGTATTTTTACAGTCGTTTTGTAACCTTGTCTGCACATTCAGACAGGGCTTTTTTCTTGCCATTTTGGGGCAGGCAGTTACTTGCAGAGGAAGTGAACTATGAAATTTAAGGCTCAAATTTTGACGGAAGCGGATGTCAACCGCGTACTCGTTCGAATTGCACACGAAATAATCGAAAAAAATCACGGTTCACAAGATCTGTGCCTGATTGGCATCAAGACCCGTGGCATCCCGCTTGCATACCGGTTGGCCGAGAACATCCGGAATATTGGCGGAAGCGCGATCGAGGTCGGCGAGTTGGACATCACGCTTTACAGGGATGATCTGACAATGATCGCCAAAAACCCTGTCGTCAGCCACACCAAGATTCCCTTTTCTGTAGAAGACAAAACAGTTGTTCTGGTCGACGATGTGATTTTCACGGGCAGGACCGCACGGGCCGCGCTCGATGCTGTCATGTCTGCCGGCCGCCCCGCCAAGATTCAGCTTGCAGTTCTGGTTGATCGAGGCCACAGCGAGCTTCCTATCAAGGCAAACTTTGTTGGCAAAAATATCCCCACCGCATTAAGCGAAGTCATCTCGGTGCATCTGGCCGAGCACGATGGCAGTACGGACGTGTGTATCTACGAAAAATAATGATAGAGGAGAAAGTAAATGAAAAAAGAAAAAGAGGTCATCGGTTATCTGCCCGATGAAAAGCCGGCGTTTGGAAAGCTCTTGCTTTACGCTGTGCAGCAGGTCATCGTCATGTTCCCTGCGACGATCGCGGTCGCACTCATCACTGGCTTCCAAGTTTCAACGACACTATTTGCCAGCGGCCTGGCGACAATCTGTTTTGTGTTCATTTCCGGCAAAAAGATTCCGATGTACTACGGTTCCAGCTTTTCTTACCTGTCCGCCATTGCGGGCCTTACAGCCGCACAGGGCTTTTCGCAGGTCAACGGCATTCTTCCGCCTGAGGCTATCCAGATAGCGCAGTTCGGTATAATTGCCTCGGGCCTTGTTTCGGTCGCCGCGGGTCTTCTTGTTCGCGTATCCGGCAAGGATGCGGTTGAAAAGGTTCTTCCTGCCACGATAACCGGCTCAATAGCCATGATCATCGGTTTGACCCTCGCAGGCAATGCACTTAAGGACGCCGCCCCCGTAGCAGATGCGGCAAACGTATTCGGCACCGGCTGGGTCTGGGCCGTGTCTCTTGTCACCCTCCTTTCCACCGTCTTTTTCTCTAAGTACCTGAAAGGTTTCCTCGGCCAGCTTCCCCTGCTTCTAGGCGCAGGCGTTGGCTGCCTGTTTGCCGCCATTCTTTACTGGGTGGGTGGATCCGAAATGAGCCTCTTCCGCAGCCTTCCCGCAGAGGCCCTTGCAGCTTCTGTCTGGAAGCTTGGCGACGGCAGCATTTTCGCGCTTCCCGCCTTCACGCTGCCCAAGGTGTCTTGGGTTGCCGTTGCGGCCATTATGCCTATCGCAATTGCTACGATTCCGGAATCTACCGCCCACATTTATCAGTTGGACATCTATGTTAATGACCTTGCCACAAAAAAGGGCAAGAAGAAATATGACCTTGCCAGTCTGCTCGACCGCAACCTCATCGGTGACGGTATCTGCGACATGATCACCGGCTTTGTCGGGGGTCCCGCGGGCACAAACTATGGTGAAAATATCAGCACCATGGCCATCACCAAAGTATTCTCAATTTCGGTCATGATTGCAGCTGCTGTCATTGCCATGGTCGTCTCTTGCTTCACACCGCTCATCACCGTCATCTACGCGATTCCCACCGCAGTAATCGGCGGACTGGAGATTTACCTCTTCGGTGCCATCGCTGCACAGGGTATTGCCATCATGATCGACAAGAAGGTCGATATGTTCAGTTCCAAGAACATTGCCGTCATTGCTTCAATTATGGTCATTGGCGTCGGCGGACAGTACGCCTTCGGGGGCAGCATTCCCTTCTTCGGCATCGACGTTCCCTGCATCGCAGGCGCTGCAATTTTTGGCATCTTCCTCAACCTCGTCCTCAGCATCGGTGAGAAAAAGGAAACAGTTAAAAAATAAGTCTTGAGCAAACATAGCATCTTCAAAAAGCGCCGTCTGATCAGACGGCGCTTTTTCTGGTTGCAAATTACAAGCCAGTGCCCGCATTGACTGGCAGGCTGAAATATGATATTTTGTATTTATAATGTATGTAACTGGTTGAATCTCCGCCTATTAAGCATGCACGCATCCGTTCCTGTATCCGCACGGCAGGCTTCAGACTTATTATTCTACGGAGGTGGAACCACAAATGACTCAGCGGGCCAAATCAGCGATCATAAAATCTTTTAAGGAACTTCTGGCTAAACAGTCCATCGACAAGATTACGGTCAAAGAAGTCTGCCAGCACTGCAATGTCAACAGACAAACCTTTTATTACTACTTCACCGATATTATGGACATTTTTAAGTATGTTTTTTTTAAGGAGCTCTCCCGGGATATCGCCCAAAACAGAACCTTCGAGACCTGGGAAGGCGGTTTTTTAGCGACGATGAATTACCTGAAGAATAACACCAAGATGATCCTGCATATTTACAACTCCTCCTATTGGCCGGAGGCAGAAACGTTTTTTTCGGGTCTTTCCAACAAGCTTATGCTTGACGTTGTCGACGAATGCATTGAAGGGCTCGGCGTTACGCTTACCGAAAAGAACAAGAATTTTATTATAAACTTTTATCGTCGGGTCTTTAACGGATTGTTTGTCGACTGGGTAAACGAGGGCATGGAGGACGATCCTCAGACCATGCTCCGAAAGCTCCTCCTGATGATTTCCGGCAGCATCCCCCGATCTGTTGCCGCTTTTGCGGAATATGAAAAGGAAAACACGTAAAAAAGTTCGAGTTTTTAGACATGAATCCGACACAATTGAAAATCTGTCTATTGATAAAAGAACAACATAAATAATAAAATAACAATGCTAGAGAAATTCGGCAAATGAGCTGAAATTTTTTAATGAGGGGATTGTATTATGTTTGTTTTTGACAATGCGAATGGCGGAACCATGATATCCGCTATTCTCTCGTGGCTTGTTGTGTTTGCTGCTCTGTTTGCGCTCAACGAGTTCACACGCAGATTCAAATGGGTCGGTTTTGCCGCTTTCGTGGTGATGCCCATTGTTCTGACGATCATGTGGTTCACTGTTCTCGATGGCACAGCCTACAAAGACTGGTTCCACCTTGCAAAGGTCTACTCCTCCACAGCTGGCTGCATTATTTTCTGGTGCATCCGTTTTGTCGGCGGAACAAAAAAGGATGGCTCCAAATGGCGCTTGGCGGACAAAAAATGGTTCCTTTGTCTAGCCCCGCTGATTCTTGCCATCAACATCGTTGAAGCCTGTGTTCGTGACTTTGAAGTTGGCTCCCTTTATAACCTTGTTGCTGGTCTTGCACAGACCGTCGCCGAGGAAGGCACCAACGGCGCGACGACCTACTATTTGATGGGCGGCTCCTGGAACATTATGAATGGCATTGCAGGAATTCTCAACATCATTACCATCACCGGCTGGTTTGGCATTACGATCAGAAAAAAGACCAAAAAAGACGGCAGCCGCGATATGCTCTGGCCGGACATGCTCTGGTTCTGGATTATCGCCTATGACCTCTGGAACTTCGCCTATACATATAACTGCCTGCCCCACCACGCCTGGTATTGCGGCCTTGCGCTTCTGCTTGCGCCGACACTCTGTGCGTTCACAGTCGGCAAAGGCGCCTGGCTCCAGCATCGCGCTCAGACGCTTGCACTCTGGTGTATGTTTGCACAGACCTTCCCGGCTTTCCAGGATCACAGCAAATACACCGTCATTTCCAGCTATAACCCCACAATCTACACCATTGTCAGCGCGCTGGCACTGGCATCCAATGTTGCAGTTCTCGTTTACATGATATACAAGGTCATCAAAACGAAGAGAAACCCCTATTTGGGAGAGCTCTATACTGACCTTAGCAAGTACAAAGAAGTTCAGGAACTCGCCAAATAAGCACCAAACCCCTTTTGAGCGGCAGATTTTTCTGTCGCTCTTTTTATTAAATAAAAACCTGGCTTCAAAATCTGTATATTATGGCATTTCATCCGGCAAAATTAGAATGCTTTTTGATTATTCAGCCGATTATTGTAATTTTCTAAAAATTGTTATATAATGGACTTGCAAATATTTTAAGCACGTGCTATATTCAATATGTAATTAATAATGATAATTATTATTGATTATTGAATTAGCTTAAACATACATATAATATTGAAAGGTTGGTTGACATGAAAAAAGAACAAAAATTCTACATCTGTAAGCATTGCGGAAACATCGTGGGTATGATCGAGAATTCGGGAGTAAACCCCGTCTGCTGCGGAGACAAGATGACTGAGCTTGTGCCTAACACAACCGATGCATCAGCTGAAAAGCACGTTCCCGTTATTAAGGTCGACGGTAATCTGGTCACAGTTGAAATCGGCTCCGCTCCCCATCCTATGACTGAAGAGCACCACATTAGCTGGGTCTATATTCTCACAGATAAGGGCGGCCAGCGTAAGAATCTTGATCACACCGGCACCCCTTCCGCTACGTTCATGCTTACCGATGACGATAAAATGGTTTCTGCATTTGCTTACTGCAACCTCCATGGTCTCTGGAAGGCAGATGTCTGATCCATTCAAATTAATGCCATAAAGAAAGGTTGATACAATGAAGAAATATACTTGTTCCGTATGCGGCTATGTTTACGACGAAGAAAAGGGCGATCCGGACAGCGGAATAGCACCTGGAACAAAATTTGAAGATCTGCCCGACACTTGGGTTTGCCCTGTCTGCGGCGCTTCGAAAGAAGATTTTACAGAGGGCGAATAAACGTCCCGGCCCTTAAATAACCAACCGGAGGTTTCTAATGGATTCAACCGCTCTGTTCAACATCTCATACGGTCTCTATGTCGTAGGCACCAAGATTGATGGAAATAATGCTGGCTGCATAGTTGACGCTTTTATTCAGTCCACAAGCGCACCCGTACCAACCGTCATTCTGTGCAGCATCAAGACCAACCAGACCAACGCCGCTATTAAGCAGACGCAGGAATTCATGGTCTCCATTCTCGGAAACGACGTCGATCCCTTCGTCATAGGCAACTTCGGCTTCCAGTCCGGAAGAGACGTGGACAAATGGGCCAATGTTCCGTTTGAACTTGTCGACGGTTTGCCTGTACTTTCAAAAGCAGTGGCTTATCTGCGCTGCAAGGTGACGGACTTCAAGGAGCTGTCTACCCACACCGTGTTCTTCTGTGATGTCGTCGACGCACTCAAGGGCGAAGGTGAGCCGCTGATTTACGGCAGCTATCAGAAGGATATGAAGCCCAAAACGCTTGAAGCTTTCAAAAAGTACAAGCAGACGGGTAAGGCACCGGAGCCGGCCGCCAAGTGGGTATGCTCCGTGTGTGGGTATGTGTACTCTGGAGAAACACCCTTTGAGGAACTTCCTGAAGATTGGAAATGCCCGAAATGCGGCAGCCCCAAAAGTGTTTTTGTAAAACAATAGGGCTTATCCCTTTTAAGTCCGCAAAAAAACAGACGTCTACTTTATTGTAAACGTCTGTTTTTCAATTTTATCTCCGGGCGCAAATCAAGAAGTATTTAGACATTCTTCTAAATGCCCCTTGACATATGTAGAATTTGGTGTATATTCAATCTCGATATTACTTTTTTTGCTTTACTAATTTCAAAATCGATTATGATATAATTTTAACAGCATTAAGGAGGTCACCATTTATGCTGGACATCAAAGGACTTACAAAGCTCTACGGCGACAAGCACGCGGTAGACGGACTGACACTGCATATTGCACCCGGCGAAATTTACGGCTTTATAGGTCATAACGGTGCAGGCAAAACAACAACGATTAAGTGCTGCTGCGGAATTCTGCGTTTTGAAGCGGGTGAGATACATATTGACGGTATCTCCATAAAAGAAAAACCGCTGGAATGCAAAAAACGCATAGCTTATATTCCCGATAATCCGGATATGTACGATTTTATGTCAGGCATCGCCTATCTCAACTTTGTTGCCGACATTTTCGGTGTGACTGCTCAGCAGCGCGAGGAGCGAATTAAAAAATATGCCGATCTCTTTGAGCTGACTTCGGACCTGGCACAACCCATTTCTGCGTATTCACACGGCATGAAACAAAAACTCGCACTTATTTCCGCCTTTATTCATGAACCAAAACTGATCATCATGGATGAGCCTTTTGTCGGTCTTGATCCGAAGGCCTCGCATCTGCTCAAAGGTCTGATGCGAGAGCATTGCGAAAAGGGCGGTGCCATCTTCTTTTCAACCCACGTTCTGGAGGTTGCAGAAAAACTCTGCGATAAGATTGCGATAATAAAAGAAGGCAAACTCATTGTTTCCGGGACCATGGACGAGGTCAAGGGCAACAGCTCTCTCGAGGACGTGTTCCTCGAACTGGAGGGTGATACCAATGTTTAAGGCTCTTCTCCGGGCAAGATTGTTGGCTATGGGCGCCTCACTTTTTTTACGGAATAATACGCAGTCTAGCAAGCCCGCTTCCAAACTGAAGCTCATCGGCTTCGTAGCAATCATGCTCTATGCCTGCTTTGCTTTTATGATGATGTTCGGCATCTATTTCCAGCAGATTGCTAAACCCTTTTTTGAACTCGGGATTGGCTGGCTCTATTTCACGCTCTTCGGCCTTACCGCTTTTGCAATGATGTTTATCGGCAGCGTTTTCACCGTGAAATCTCAGCTGTATGAGGCCAAGGACAACGATCTTCTTCTGTCCATGCCGATACCGCCAAGGTACATTCTTGCTAGCCGCATGCTTATGCTGATCATACTGAACTTTGTTTTCGAGCTTTTGGTTGCCGTTCCCGCCTTTGTCGTTTGGCTTCGGACCACCACGGTCTCGGTCGGGCAAGTCGCGGTTTTTCTGCTCTTTATTCTCGCTTTGCCCCTGCTCGCGATGGCGCTTTCGGGCCTGTTCGGCTGGCTGCTCGCGCTTTCAACCAGCAGGATGCGCAAGTCTTCCCTTATGACTGTACTGTTTTCCGTTGTCTTCCTCGGGCTCTATTTATTCTTCTTCAGCAGATCTAATGTCTATATTCAGCAGCTCATTCAAAACGGAACGCAGATTGCCGGCTCTCTGGGTTCGGTTGCCCCGCTCTACTGGTTCGGAAACGCCATAGTCACACTTGATTTTGCCCAGATCATCATGCTGCTCGTTATTATGGTCCTGCCCTTTCTGTTCATGTATTATCTGCTTTCAATCACTTTTATCCGGGTTGCCACATCAAAGCGCGGTCAGGCCAAGATCAAATACGAAGCACGTGCGATGCGCTTATCCACACGCTCCTCTGCGTTGTTTAAGCGTGAACTCGCCCATCTGCTCTCCTCTCCTGTTTATATTCTAAATGCCGGACTCGGCGTTATCTTTATACTGATTGCCGCAGGTGCCCTCATAATAAAAAAAGATGTTATTCTGACCCTGCTGGCGCAGATGAACTTCGGTGCCGGTAGTCTCCCGGCCCTGCTTGTCCTAGCTATATGTCTCATGTCTTCAACCGTGCTTTTCACGGCTCCCTCCGTCTCGTTGGAGGGCAGGTCAATTTGGATCATTAAATCACTACCCGTCATGCCGCAGGAAGCACTGAAAGCAAAGCTTCGCCTTCATATCTATATCACGGCACCCTCCATTATTATTGCTTCGGCCGCGGGTGCATACGTATTTGCCTCTTCCCTCTTTGATATTCTGATCCTCCTTATTGCGCCTCTCGCCTATCTGATGCTTTCGGCCAATGTTGGTCTGATCTGTAATCTTCATAGTGTTAACCTAAACTGGGTAAATGAAACACAGGTAGTCAAGCAGAGTGCAAGCGTTATTGTAGCCATGCTCGCAAACTCACTGATTGTCATCCTCCCGGGCGCACTGTATCTGCTTGTCCTTTCCGGGCTGACTATTCCCTTTATGGCAGGTTTTACGCTTTTGCTGATTATTGGCTGGCGACTGAGCTACGCCTGGATACTCACCAAAGGTGCGGAAAGATTCGATGTAATCGGGTGATGCACTCCTATAAAAAGGGCACAGCGGCAACTTGAGCCACTGTGCCCTTTTTATAGGAGTGGGGAGCAGCGGCTGCTGCCGTTGCTCCCCGAGTTGTTTATATTCTCTGCCAAAGTGAGTTATCCGCAAAACGCAAAAAACGCACACTTAACATAAACAAACAGTATCGCGCAGTGGATTAAAGGATACCATACCTCTTGACGAGATCAGTAACAACGTTGTTGTCAATCTTGTCCTTAAGTGTCACGATAAGCGGCAACAAGACGGGCAGGAACACTTCCAGCGGCTTTCTTCCGTCCATCAATTTCATCGTGGACTCCATCAGGACACGAACATCGTAAACAGATGCAAACACTTCCGGCACACCACGGTCAACGTTGAGCAGTGTATAGACGGCTTCCATACCGGTACGAACTGCAAACTCGGTTGTGAAGACGGTGTCACGCGGGGTCTCAACATGCTCACCCATGAAGCCAAAGTTTACAGCACCATCTGGAACGACCTTCGGGCGGTCTCCGGCTGCTCTGTTTTCGAAGTATGTCGTAACATAAGGCATGATGCAGGGAATCGTGTTGGCATGGTTCACTGCAAGGTCATGAATTTTATCCTGGGGAACGCCCATGTGATAAAGCCACTCTTCACAAATTTCTATACCATTGCACTCCACGATGGGCTTTTTGATGTAGTCGCCGGGCACATAGTTATTAAGCGCATATATCCAGCCGACAGCCTTGTCCTTGGGCTGAGCCTTGAAATGGGGTTGACGGTTGAAGGTAAAGCTCATCAGCCACTTGGAGCCCTTAACAGTGATGATACCGCCTGTAACGACCTTGCCGGAGAGAACTTCTCTCTTGCAGAGCTTTTCGACATAAGGAATGATCTCTTTATCAATGGTCGTTGTTGCAGATTCCCAAAGGGTTTCTTTGATATTGCCACAGAACTTCATCGGTTTGCCGAACGCCGGATCCTGGGCGGCAATGTTTCTCCACAGTTCCCAAGAGCGGCCTGTGCCCGGCTCGTCCTTAATTGCCGGTACCTCGGTGTTCGTGCCAAGGGTTGCATTGTCGACGTTGCTGCCGAGTGTTGCAAAAACATAATCGTCTTCGGTAAGATCAATCTTCTCTTCCTTGCCGTCGCGGACAAACACAATCTGCTTTGCAACCTTTTTCTCCGGTGTGATGTCAAAGAGAATATTGGTAACCGTGCTGTTGAAGATAAAGGTAACGCCCTTCTCTTCAAGATACTTTTGTAGCGGAAGGATGAGGGACTCATACTGATTAAACTTTGTGAACTTAAGAGCCTTGAAATCAGGCAGACCGCCAATATGATGGATGAAGCGATGGATATACAGCTTCATTTCAAGCGCAGAGTGCCACTTCTGGAAAGCAAACATGGTCTGCCAATAAAGCCAGAAGTTGGTGCTGAAAAACTCTTCATCAAAGAACTCGGTCATCGGCTTATCGTCAAGCTCTCTGTCGGGCGTCATAAATAGCTTAAGTATCTGTGTGGCGGCACCCGGCGTAATGTCGAATTTGCCGTCGGTATGTGCGCTCTCGCCACCGCTTATAATAGCGCGCTCAAGGGAGAAGTTGGGGTCATGCTTGTTGAGCCAATAGTACTCGTCAAGTACCGATACGTCCTGAGATTCAATTGAAGGAATGGAGCGGAAAAGGTCCCACAGGCACTCGAAATGGTTTTCCATTTCGCGCCCGCCGCGGCATACAAAGCCATACTTTTCGAGGAAAGCGCCATCGCATGCGCCGCCAGCAACAGGGTCCGACTCAAAGATGTGGATATGGGAACCAGGCATCTGCGCATCGCGCACGAGGAAAGCAGCTGCGGCCAGACCTGCAAGGCCGGTACCGACGATATAGGCAGATTTCTTGTCTACGCCCTCCGGCTTTTCCGGGCGGGCAAAAGCTTCGTAATTACCATTGCTGTAATACACAGAGATTCCTCCTAAGTTTTATTTGCTTACAAACAACGCTCCTGCAGTCAGTTTGTATATCTGCGTATCTGATTATAAGGAATTATTTCGCTCTTTTGTACAGTCAATTTGCCCTCCCATGCTTTATTTTTGGGCATCGTCTATAAAATTGATTGTTTTTTGGACATTTAGTTCCGTATGATCGTTTTTTAGTCATTCGCTCGCCGCTGTCGGTATTTCACACAGTTGCCTTTGAATGTACACTAGTTGATGTTTGCGTGTTTATCCTTAATTTTTATTGACCGTGGTGTACAGTTGGGTGCATAATGAAGCTGAGGTGGTATAAATGAAAGTACTCATGATAAACGGAAGCCCTCACAAAGAAGGCTGTACCTATACGGCACTGCGCGAGATCGAAAAGGAACTTATCGCTCTAGGATTTGAGACAGAGATTGTCCACATAGGCACCAAACCCATTCGAGGCTGCATCGGCTGTGACAAATGCAGCGGCGGCAGATGTATCTTTAACGACGATATCCTTAACCAGATGCTTGATCTGGCCGAGAGCGCAGATGCTTATATCTTCGGTTCACCTGTTCACTACGCAGCAGCCTCTGGTGCGCTGACATCCTTGCTCGACAGATTCTTCTATGCCGGCGGCAGCATCCACGATTGTAAGCCGGGTGCCGCAATCGTCTCCTGCCGAAGAGGCGGTGCTACGGCGGCCTTCGACCAGCTCAACAAATACTTTACAATCCGCAATATGCCCGTTGTCTCATCCCAGTATTGGAATATGGTCCACGGCAATACGCCCGAGGAGGTTTTGCAGGATCTCGAGGGCATGCAAATTATGAGGACACTGGGGCGGAACATGGCTTGGCTCCTGCGATGCATCGAGGCCGGTAAAGAAGCCGGAGTAGCTGCTCCAACACGTGAGCCTCCAATCGCAACAAACTTCATCAGATGAAAGAAGCACCCGCCCTGAAATC
>Ga0074193_1000124_pt1 | contig 140730 bp, 134 predicted proteins | sample EPASupsiteHSE605_FD_64523 | JGI IMG/M metagenome (GOLD analysis project Ga0074193, IMG submission 64523) | Bioremediated contaminated groundwater from EPA Superfund site, New Mexico - Sample HSE6-05 | ecosystem: Environmental > Aquatic > Deep subsurface > Groundwater > Contaminated ... | reverse complement strand
AGCTTTCGTATCCGGGAAAAGAAAAAAGCTGGTTTTTATGACACCAGCAAGTTTGACGAAAAACCTACCGATTAAACGGGGATTTTTCGACCGATTTTTTAGGGGATTTTTGAAATGTGTTTGACAGATTTTTCTCCCATTGGTCATTCTCCTTGTCACTTCTTGTCTGAGATTATAATAACAACAACTTTTGTAGAACTTATGGAGATGAAGAACTATTTCAAAAAAATAAAGCCATGCATCAATTATTCGGATACATTGACTTTATTTCAAATGATGCGTGTTTCTAAAAAGCCTAATTCTAATTAATATTCTTGATAGAACTTTCAATTTTCATAAATACGTCAACCAGTTTATTATCAAATTGAGTACCGCTATGTTTTTGAATCTCTGCAACTGCTGCATCATGGCTAAACAGTTGTCGATATGGCCGGTCCATTGTCATTGCATCATAGGTATCCGCAATGGCAATAATTAGTGAACCCAGTGGAACTTCCTCACCTTTGATCCCACATGGATAACCATTACCTGAGTACTTCTCATAATGGTGTCGAATAATTGGCAAGGCCTTCGCAAGAAAATCGACATTACTAAGAATATTAATCCCAATATCCGGATGCTTTTTAATAACCTCGTATTCTTCATCTGTCAGTTTGCCACTCTTGTTTAAAATATGATCGGGTATCCCCATTTTTCCGATATCATGGAAAAGCCCTGCATATTCAAGAATTTCTAAAGTTTCTTCTGACAATTTCAGCTCTCTACTTAAAAGCATGGAGATTTTCGACACCCGTTCGGAGTGTCCGGCTGTATAAGGATCTCTTGCATCAACAGCATTGGACAAAGCGAATACGGTGTTTAGATAGGCATCATCTAGCTTTTTCAGAGATAATTCTATTTCGGACTTTTGATTAATAAGTTCCTTATTTTGATTCAGAAGCGTTTGTGATGTTTTATAAAGTAAACCAATCAACAATAAAAAAAGGACAAGAAATCCACCAAAGACTGTCAATATTATCACTTGTACAATCATGTTTGCATGTTCACTGATATTTTTTTCAAGTATTTGCAGAACAGCGACACCCTCAACTTTCCCATCATATATTATGGGTTCATAGACATTTATGACAAGCTTACTCTTATTCTCTTCTTCAACACTATTTAATTGATAAGTATCCGAAATGACGAAGGGGACCTCACCCTAAAGTACTTTTTCAAGATTGTTATTGTTATTCAGTTCTCCTGAAAAATCAGAATTATTTGACATAATCTCCGTCATTTGCTGATTGATAAGTATAATTGATTGAATGTCATATGAATCCATGGTTTCAATGATATTTGACATAATTTGAGATGCCTTGGTTTCGGATATCTTATCAGTAAAGTCTGTTTTTTCCAGATTGTTTTTAACAGCTGTATTGAGTGTAACCCTGGTTACTTCTTCTAAGTTTCCAAGTTTATCATTTTTAATATGACCATATATAACTAGTGAAAGTACAATGCCCATTAAGACAAATGCGAACATACTGTATAAGGCAAATGTCCTTATTAATGTATATCTTTTCATAAATAACACCTTTAGAAATGTATTTTTAATCATATCATAGCTATCAGCTATGATGGAAATTTCATTATATGCTATCCTATCGGCAATATCAAGTTGACGACTAGCCTTTCTATCTTAATAGGAATTTTTGATCATCTCAATCACTATTTGATATGAATTCAATAATTATCAGAACCCCTATATCTGAAAGGATTGTAATGAATTTGAAAAAAACTAAATCTCCATAAAGTCTCCACAACCATCAAGTATAATTGCAAGCATAGATAAAATAATTTTAAGGAGCTGATACTAATGAATTGCTGTAAAAACGATGCAAACAAGAACAACTTGAACAAAAATAAAAAACATCATATGTCACACATGATGATGATGGTCCTATGTTGTGGTGCACCCATTTTAATATTACTTATCATAACATTACTTGGATACAAGGGTATTCTATTTACGCTTCTGCCTTTCATTTGCCCGATTATGATGGTACTCATGATTCCTATGATGTTAAGGGGTAGAGACAAAGGCAAAACGGAACAAACTGATCAAACAGTGGAAAAATCCTCAAATCATAATCTTCTTTCTTAGTAATTTTTCTTTCTGTTTTCTAGCTCGTAGACACATGCATTGTTTTGCAAGTGTCTTTTTTCTGTTCTCAAATTTCCACGATAAATTGTTTTGAACTTTGTATTCTACTCATATTGAAATACTCAATTTATCCATAATTTCTTCATAAGCCTATTATATATACAACAAATAATTAAAAAAGAGAATTTCGATGGGAACAATAATTCTGAAGAATAATTCTAATGAGGATTGGCATTCATTTGTCACTATTCTGCTATTATCTGTAAAACAATGTTCATAATAAATAACGGAAAAAGGACAGTGCCAATAAAACACTGTCCTTTGTTGATTTCTTATCCTGTTACTATTGCAACTCCATTTTTTTGTATACCGCAAACTTCGATTTTAAGAGTATTATCTGCCTGGACCAACTTCAACTTCAACTATCAGGGATACACTTCAATCAGCACATCCATAATCCCGCCACAAACCATGCCTTCGTCTTCAGCCACGGATCCGGTCATATCGACTTTCATTGCGAGATATCCACTTCCAGCCTGGAGAAGATCCCGGGCCATCAAAATGACCTCTGCTTCACTGCAGCCACCGCCAATGCTTCCAAGACTGCGTCCATCGGGCCAAATGATCATCTTAGCACCGGGGCCTCTGGGCACCGATCCTTTTTTTGAAACCACGGTAACAATCGCCCGTATTTCGGTATCATCGTTGGCGAGATTTTCCAGTACCTCATAGTCAAAATCGGATTGATTGGTCTGCCTTCTTTTCGGGGCTTCAGAGGCTGACTGACTCAGTCTTTTTTTACTGATGATCTCGGCCATAATTGATATGGCAATTTCTTCCGGTGTAACAGCGCCTATTTTCAAACCAATGGGCGAATATACCTGGTTAAGCTTTCCTTCATCAAGACCCTCGCCAGCCAGTAGTTCCATCAAATTCTTGACCCGGCGTTTCGAGCCAATCATTCCCAAATACTCGGGATTTGATTCTAACACATTTCGCAGGCATACGGCATCATGGCGATGACCCCGGGTAACGATTACCACATAATCGGAACCGTTAACTTGGAGACGATCAAAACAGGTTTCAAAACTTTCACAGAGAACCTGGCTCGCTTCCGGAAATCTGCCGTCATTGGCAAAAGCAGGTCGATCATCTACAACGGTTACCTTAAAACCGATATCAGCACCATATTTTGCCAACGGTTTCGCGATATGTCCGCCACCTAGAATAATCAGCCGGCCTTCTGAGTAGAAAGGCTCACAAAGAATCATTTCATGATCTGCTATGGTGAGCAACTCAGGCAAACCTTTGATCAGAACATTTTCGATGGCTGCATGCAACTGTTTATCAATAGTCTCCAGCTCATCCTTACTGATAAGACTCTTTTCAATGATTGTTTTATCTACTTGAGTGACGGTTTTAAATCGCGTCAGCATCACAACCTGATTTTTATGCTGGAGATCTTCGATTAATTTGGCGTATTGATTATCCATTTTTATATCCCTTTCTGTTTCTTTCCTACAACCGGTAAATAATTGATTGTGGAATTCACACCTGAATTTCATACTTATTTATTTTACTGTATAGGGTATTCCTCTGAATACCCAGGGCACAGGCGGCTTGACTGATATTACCTTTATATAGTTTTAAAACTCGTTTGATGTGTTCTTTTTCCACGTGGGTCATATCCAACACGGCCGGATCCAACTCTTCCAGTCTTTCTTCTTTTAATATCAACGGTCCTTTTTCGATAAAATTGATGTCATAAGGCTGTCTTTCCTCTGAATTTTTAATGAAATACTTTGTCGGGAAAGATTCGGTATTGATGATCAGCTCCACTACATTTTCAAGTTCCCGGACGTTTCCCGGCCAACTATAGTCCTCCAGAATTCTCATCGATTCATCAAAGATCTGAAATTCTTTCTTCTCATATTTGGCTGACAAATTCTTCATAAAATACCGATATAAAACAGGGATATCGCTTTTTCTTTCTCTGAGCGGCGGCAGATACAAAGGCAGCACATTCAGACGATAGAACAAATCCTTTCTGAACCGTCCCAGTTCGACTTCTTTCTTTAAATCTTTATTAGTCGCGGCAATAATCCGCACATCGATGGGAATCGACCGCTGACTTCCGATTTTAGTGATGACATTTTCCTGCAAAACTCTCAGCAATCGCGTCTGCATATCAAGGGGCATTTCACCAATTTCATCGAGCATGATGGTACCATTGTTGGCCTGTTCAAATTTTCCGATGTTGCCACCTTTTTTCGCGCCGGTATAGGCACCTTCTTCATAACCAAAAAGCTCGGATTCAATTAACTGGTTGGGGATGGCGCCACAATTAAGGGCTACAAAGGGTTCATCCATCCGTTTGCTATGGTTGTGGATCGCCTGGGCAAAAACTTCTTTCCCACAGCCGCTTTCTCCCAGGATCAGAATGGTTGAACGATTGTTGGAAATCTTTTTGGCGTACTCAATGGTACTGACAAAATGTTTATCCGCCCCCATTATTTTATCAAAGGTGTAATAAGGCTGCTCGGATTTAACGATTTTTTTCGACTGATCTTCTTTCAGGACAAAAACAATCTCAATACTGTCGTCCTGGGGATTATAAATTGGACTGGCAGTCATTTGGCAATGAAAATGATTTCTCAGCGCTTTAATATTGATGATCCGGTTAACGTGTTTTTCGGAATGGATCGCTTCCTTGATATTATCCCATTCTTCAATTATCTCCGAAACATTGGCAGCCGATAATTGTTTGTATTTATTACCGAATAAATCCATGGCTCTCTGATTATATATTTTTATCCGACCGTCCAGATCTGAGGTGAGGATGGCCACTGGCATTGAATTGAAAATAGTTTTAATATGTTTATTCGTCATGTTCTGGAGCCGATTATATTCTTTTACCCGCAGCATTTCTTCAATAGCGTTGGACGCTGCAATCACCATTCCCAGGGTATGGGGATGAACAGAGTCGGAATACCCGGTCAGATCCAGGGCGCCAATCAGGTTGCCATTGGGATCTTTAATCGGTGCTCCTGAGCAGGTCCAGCGATGATAAGCCTTGATAAAATGATCTTTCCCGGACAATTGAACCGGCTCTTCAGATTTTATTACCAGCGACATAGCATTGGTACCGATGCATTCTTCGTTCATATAGGCCCCGGCTACCATTTTCAGTTCAAAGGCTTCCGTTAGTATTTTCTCATCGCCGATGGCATTCAGAATACAGCCCTCTTTATCAGTCAACAGCACAAAAAAATTATTTCCCCGGACTATGCTCATCAGATGTTCCATATATGGTGAAGCCGTTAGAATCAAATCTCTGTTTTTCGAGAATTTAGTCTGGAGTTCTGAATGATCGATCATTTTTTTACTGAAAACCTGATCCTCACTAATATCATATTCGGCACAGCGATCTTTTGATTGTTTGATAAGGTTTTGATAAATATTTTTATTCATGGTTAATTGTCTCTTTTCATTGGTTTTTACAAATCCACTTTTCTTTTTCCTGATTATAGCATAAGTCGAAGATGCCGGCATAAGGGATCTTCCAATTAAATACTTCTTTGATTGATAATCCAAATAGCTCCGCCAGAATAACCCGGATGATCCCGGCGTGAGCCAGAATCAAGATGGACTTTGAGCGGTTTTTTTTAACAATTTCTGCAAACGCCGGAATGACCCGTTGTTTTAAATCAACAAAACTCTCCCCGGCTGGCGGTATAAAAACATCGATCTCCCGGCCTCTCTGCTCATAGACCCCAGGGTAGCTATTTTTGATTTCAGAAAAAGTCTTTCCATCCCATTCGCCCATATCGATTTCTTTTAAAGCCCCGACCGTTAGCCTTGGAATCGGACGATCTCCTAAAAGAATGTCCAGGGTATTGACACAACGGCTAAGGGGACTGGTATAGGCTTGATCCAAAGGGATTGTTTCAAAAAGTGACCTGAGCTTTTCTGACTGCTGAACCCCTTCTGGTGATAAGGGAACATCCAATTGGCCGATATAAGCTTTTTCATTTTTCCATGCTATTTTACCATGCCGAACTAAGTATATCTGTATTCCCATAACAATACCTTTCTTAAGCTGATTTGACTATGTCTATCTGCTTTTAGCAACGCTTTTATGTTGGCTGACTTTATTTATTTTATGCGATCATTCTTTTTATTTTCTGCAAAATGAGTTCAGCGTTCTGATATCGCTTTGTTATTTTTTCAGTCGCAATCGGGTTGTCTTTATAAAAGTCCAGCATCTGATTTTTTCTTGCTTCCAGATCCATCAGCTGATCATCTTTGACAAGTTTATCGGCCAGATAGAGAATTTCATTTTCAGTGATGGCTTTGTCCGCTTCTACAACGATATCGATATGATCAGCAATGATATCTCCCACTTTTAGATAGCCCATTTTCCTTAACAGCTCCCCGCCTTTGTAGGCATGGTTTTTTTCGGTTTTGGCAATATCATGAAGCAGGGCCGCCGCCCGCAGGTCTGACTGGTCAAGATTTACGCCTTTTTCTGTTAATTGTTCAGCCAAACCCATCGCGGTCTGTTTAACTTTCTCGCAGTGACTGCGAATATTCTCCGGCAGCTGATATTTATCCCAAATGGCATAACATTCGCATAAATTGGGTGCCGTCAAGGCATTGTGTGCTAATAGCGCCTCGTAATCTGCCCGGGTATCCATATCCATCAGAATGGCTTCATCAGTAAGTGGGAGATCAACGGCGTCCGCTTCATACAAGGCCAGTAAAAGTTTCAGACCGCCGTCCTTTTTATTTTCCAGAATTGGGTTCTGATACTTTTTATGGATCAGTGGCGGGTGTCCCCGTTCACCTAAAAAGCAGGGATAAATAATGCCTTTGCAACTTTCGTCTGATATTTCCATCAAATATTTGACGGTTTCCGGTTTCACCAGGGGAATGTCCGCCGGGTGAATAAAAAAAGCATCGATCTCTTCATTCAATTGGGTGATGCCTTTTACGATTGAGGTATACATCCCCTCAGCAAACTTCTCATTGATCACCAAATCCAGTGGTTTATCCTTAAAAAATGGTCTTATTTCATCGGCCCGATGTCCCAGTACGAGGATGATCTGATCCACGCCGGCCAGTTGATGCGTCGCAACCACCCTCTCGACGGCGGTTTGATTTCCAAATTTCAACAGCGGCTTAAACCCATCCATCCGTGAAGAATAGCCAGCAGCAATAATAATAGCGCCAATCTTATTTTTTTTCAATTTGGTTGCCGCCTGACTTGAATCATTTCCGCCACGATACTCACCGCAATTTCCTCCGGGATATCGGCAAAAATATTAAGACCGATGGGACTATGCACCCGTTCCAGATCACTAAAAGAAAAACCATCTTCTAAAAGAGCCTGATAAACATGATTGCGTTTGTTTTTACTGCCAATCATCCCAATGTATTTAGCCTCAGTTTGCAGCATCTGAGCCAGAACGACCTTGTCATCGGAGTGCCCTCTGGTTACGATAACGACAAAGGAGTATTGGTCTATTTTAACGTAGTCTTCGATGTTTTCAAAGGCCGGGATCACCATTACTTCATCAACTGTATTAAAACGCTGGACATTTGCAAATTCCTCCCGGTCATCCACTACGGTTACATAAAACCCGACGAGCTTGCACAATTCTGCCAGAACCTTGCCAATGTGCCCGCAGCCAATTATGCAGACATTTTCATTGTTAAAAAATGTTTCGACATAAAAACCGTCTTTTTCCAGAAAGCATTCCTGATGTTTTAATTGATAAAAATTCTCTCGGATTTCCTTAACCAGACCGCGGACTTCATCACTTTCCGATCCAAAAAATCCGGTTTCGGTACAGACCCATTTTTCCAGACTGCCATTTTCTTCGCTTGTTTGAGATATTTTTGTAATGGTTACAAAGTCGGTTTTATTTTCAATCAATTGGATGATTTCACCATAAAAAGCCTGATTTCGAGGATCACACCAGTCAATATACTCCAACAGTATTTTTAAATCTCCCCCACAAGCCATTCGCTGGGAAACTTCATCTTTGCTGTTAAGGATAAATTCCTCAATCTGAAAATACTTATCCCTATGCACCTTAGCTGCCGCTCGTATCACCATCGCTTCAACCAGACCACCGCCGATGGTTCCTTCAACCGTCAGATCCTGTTTGATAATCATCTTGGCGCCTTCGCTACGGGGAGCTGATCCGGATTTTTTAAGAATGGTTGCGATAACAAAATTTTCCCTTTGTTCTCGAGCGTCTTTTATTATTTTCAACAAATCAATCATCATCTTTCTCCCTTCGCAGATCGCGAATTTTTCGCTTTACCATACTGTTAACCATTTGATCCGGCTTTTGCAGCTGATTCTTTTCAACCTCCACTTGAATGGATAATTCGCAGTTTTCGTCAAAATATCCCTGAACCCTGATTTTAATCTGCTTTTCTTTTTCGGCTGACTGATCTTCGTTATAGAAATATACGTCAATCCTTAATAATTGGTTGTTTTTAACGGTAACCTGATAATCTACCAAGTCTTCGACCGCTAGCAGTATTTCCTCCAGCTCTTTCAGATCAAAGTAAATACCGTCTTCTAAGTAAATACGGTTATTAATCCGACCTTCAACCTTTTTCATTGTTCGCAAAAAAGTTCCGCATTGACAAGTTGCTTGGGAAAATGCCCCGATATCTCCGGTTCGATAGCGAATCAGCGGCATCGCCTCGCGATTAAAGCTGGTAAACACGACCTCACCATAAACTCCGTCGGCTACTGGTTTCCCGGAAACAGGATCGATTATCTCAAAATATAAGTCACCTTCCCGGAGATGATAGCCGTTCAGCGCCTGACATTCCACACCACCACCGTATCCCATTTCGGTCATCCCGTAATGATTAAAAACCTGACAATCAAACTTCTGATTGAGCTCGAAAGCCATGGCCTGCGGGACATAGTCGGTACTGAGTAGAACTTTTTCAATGCTTTTGAATCCATCTTGTTTCATGCGGCTAAGATACAAAACTTGAATCGGAATGCCGACAATACAATTAATCTCATTTTCGACGATAATCTTTTCTACCGCATCCAGGTCGGTAAGGAGTCCATAAACAACACATACCGTTTTGGTTCGGTCAAGGGCTTTTTTTAACAGGTTTCCAATTGTACCATAGGCTTGCCCCGGCAGCAAAACCATCACCCGATCGGCGCTGTCAATTAACGAACGCATGCCATAATCGAAAAAATCCACTGTTTTTTGGAGATCCTCTTCGGTGAAAAATATCCGTTTTTTATTTCCGCTGGTTCCCGATGTGTTCAAGGTGACAATCCGGTCAATCCGGGATTGAGGCACACATAAAAACGCAAAGGGTTGGTTTTTGATGTCGTCGGCAGTGGTAAAGGGGAGTCGATTAAAATCATCCCATGATTTGATCTGTTCCGGGTCGATGCCCTCCAACTGTTTTTGATAAAACGCACTGTTTTTTTTGGCATAGCTCAGCGTTTCAACTATTTTTTTGAGCTGATAGGTCTTTAACTGATTTTGGTTTGCCGGTATTATGCCGGTTCGTTTGATGATCCATTCTTCCATTGGTGTCTTTTTCATAAAATCCTCACTGTTTGCGATAGATAGAAGCACCGTTTTGGGCCGTCAGGTTATACATACAAAATGGGATCAGCTGACCCTTTGGATTGACAACGTGGATACAGCAATCCTTAACCCGATTCAGATCAAGATTCCAGACATCCTGAAAGGCCATCGCCGACAGACTAAAGGAACTACGGTTGATCCGTTCGAGAATCTTATCCCATTGATCTTTTTCCTTATCTTTGTGGCTCACATTTTGTTTTTTTCCCGCGGTCAAATCATGGCTGCCCCATTTGCGCGAAACATGGGCTTTCGTTTTATTTGCGCCTGCTTCCACCTGTTCGGCTCCGCAGCAATTGGCTGCATTGTTGACCGACAGCAGTTCGTTATTTTCCTGAAGCATATAATTGCCATGAAAGGAGCACCGGGCATTTTCACATCCCGGCGGCACCAAGCTTTGCTTTCTGATTCGCCCTGCAGTCTGATCTTCAATCTTGTCCATGATATCCCCCAGGGTCAAGCGTTTTGCTTCCACCGGCAAATTGGGAATCCGGCCAAAATAGCTGGCCGGCTGGATATGAACCCCTTTAACTGTTGGTACCCATTCCAATCCAAAATTGATAATGTTCCCCAGCTCATCATCATTGACTTCACTGACCAGGGTTGGCACCAGGACGACTCCAATATTATATCTCTGACAGTTTTCAATTGCCTTTATCTTGGTTGCCAGTAATGGTTTACCTCTGAGTTTTTTATAAATCTCGTCATTGATGCCATCAAACTGCAGAAACACAGAATTGAGTCCCGCCGCTTTTAGTTGTTTGACAAAAGCTTCATCCTCACCCAAACGAATCCCATTGGTATTAATTTGAATAAAGGAAAAACCCAGCTGATGTCCCAATTCAATGATTTGTGGCAGATCATCCCTTAAGGTTGGTTCGCCCCCGGATAACTGAATATTACAATTACCGGAGGTTTCCATGACACTGGCATACATCGACCGGATCGTATCGATGGTCAGATCGGTCTGGTTATTTCCATTGGCATCCGCAAAGCAAAAAGAACAACTGAGATTACAACGCTGGGTTACCTCAATCAGAGCGGTACAGGTATGCTGGCGATGATCGGCACAGAGTCCGCAATCATAGGGACAGCCCTGGGTAACCTCGGTATTGGGTTTATTGATGGTGGCCGGAACCTTATGGCGGACCCATTCTTCCATGGGCATACTGCCCCGCCACAGCAAGGCTTTAAAGCGGCTATGCTCGGGACAGGATTTTTCCATCCAGGTTTCCTCATTATGAGACCAAATGATCGCGCTTATTTTTTTAAGACAGACTGGGCAAAGGCTTTCAGTTGTTGAGATGATTCGCTTCATTTTTCTTCCTATTGCTCTCTGTTTCCAAAAGTATAACCGTTTTCCTGAAGTATTTCGACCACCTTTTCAAAGCTTTCCAGCAGGGTATCACCGCATTTTACGGGATAAGCCTGGTTGTTATCGTCGGTAAATCGGTAAACGCCAATCAGATCCACACATTCAGTACTTTCAAAGTGCTGTTCAAACCAATCCATATAGTCTTTAACCATCCTGCCAAAATTATCGCGGGTGTATTCCCGAGCTTTTCCTTTTCCGGCATATAAACCGATAATGCCAATGCCGCCGGTCAAAACGCCACAGGTTTTCTGATTGCCGCCAATACCGTTACATAAACCGTTCATCACCCGGATCAGGTCCTCATTTTCAATCTCTTCCATATCCAGTGCCAACTTGAGCATGATTTGACTGCAACAATAGCCTTCAGTCCCCAGTCGATAAAGTTCGAATTTCAGTTCGTCCATTTCTTATTCCACCTTTCTTGCGATCATCATATAGTAGCCTGGTTTACACATTTTCAGTGCTTCCTGGAATCCGGCCGCACAAGCACCACCGGTTTTTTGCCAGAATGCATTCATCGAGCCAAATTCAAAGATCGTTTTGACCAGTAACTGTTTGAGCAATTCACTATGGTCTTCAAGTAATACAATCTCAAAACCTGCACTTTCGACATCAGCCTGCACCTGTTTTAAATCATATAATCCCCGCATACAGCTCTCAAATTGATGGTTTTTGATAGCTTCAAGCGAATCGGGATTTCTGGCATAGACATCGGTGATAAAAAAAGTCCCGTTATTTTTCATCACCCGGTAGACCTCCTTCAGGGCAGCGGTCATATCCGTCATCAGCGAAAGGGTGCACTCGGACAACACCCCTTGAAATAAATCATCCGGGAAGGGAATCGTTTCACCGCTACCGACCAGAAATGCTTTATTGGGATTGTTTTTTCGGGCCATGGCAAGCAGCTTCTGGGAGGGGTCAATCCCCACTGCTGTCAGCCCATAGGTCTGATCCAGGTAGCGGACCGTAGCCCCCTGTCCACAGCCGAGATCCAGCAATAAATCGGCGGACGTCCAGTGACAGCTTGCAACGCCCCTGTCGGTTAAAGCAAAGCCCCCCGGCCGCAGCGTTCCTCCCAAAAGAGCAGACATTTCCGGGCTTTCATAGGCACAATTTCCCGACAATTATTTGTCCTCCAGTCCTTCTTCTACTTCCTTCATCTTCCCCATAGCCAGCGCTTCGCCAATAAATACCTGGTTACAAGTCGGACATTTCATCAGATCCACTTCGAAATTTCCTTCCATATAGCGAACCTTGACCTTGGCTAATTCCAGTTCGCGCTGGCATTTGTCACAGAGCCATTTTGTTTGGTCATTACTTTCGTGTTTCATTTTGTTCCTCCACTATTTCCATCCTCTTCCAGTATTTCCATGCGGTGGCTGTAGACGCTTTTAATCAGGAAAGATTCCTCTTCTTTTTCATATTTCACCCAAAAGGTGACATTATCCCGTCGTAATTTGGCCAGATACTCCCCGGTGTCAGGATTACAGAAACGTTCGTTTTTGGCTTCGGCATTTTTGAGTACCGCCTGGATATCTTCCATCAGAATATACCGGTCTTCAATTTTTTGTTGAACATCTTCGGGGATGATCAGGGTGAAATTATCTTCCATCACAGTTTCCATCGGTTCCTCGCGCCAGATTTCTTTTAAAAGGATTTGTTTAACACGACTTCTATTCTGATGGCGTTCCGACAAGGTTGGCATTATGCGGGTGGCCGGTTCGCCATTGTCTTTGGGATAAATCAAATCCAGCAAATGATAGGTTCGTTTACCGCCGGAAACAAACAGATCCTTACACATGGCACAGTATACCAGCAGATCATGCTCACTTTCACCAATCCGTTCGGAAACAAAAGCATCGGACTGTTCCCGGTTGGCATAATAAACCAGACCGCCGTATCCGCAACATTTTGTTTTCTCTTTGCTGTATTCCAGTTCTTCAATCCCGTAACCCAGTTTAGCTACGATTTTTCGAACGCTCTCATGAAGATTGCTGTTCTCCCGGGTACCACAGGCATCGTGAATGCTTAAGGTCTGCGGAATTTTAATGTGATCATTGTTCGGCAAGCCCTCACGGACATAAATATCCCAGAGTGACTCAACTTTAATTTCCGGTAAATATTTCTCAAAAATCCGGATACAGCTGGAACAAGCCAAAATAAAGGTAGGGTGTTCCATTTCCGCCCAGACTTTTTTAAGCGCTTCAATATTTTCATTCATTAAACCCTGTTGTCCGGCCCAATCGGCCGGTGCCCCACAACAACCCAGGTAAATCCCGACATCGCCTTTGACATGACCGACGAGGTACTCGTAGATGCTTTTGATATCATCCGGGTATGAAGCCGGTAACTGACAACCGGGATAAAAGAGAAATTCGGTTTTGCCGGTGCCCTTGTATAATCCTTTGACATAATCTGAAAAGGAAATCAGTGGATAGTAGAACAGATCTTTAGATTCCTCTTTACTGGGTTGTTGCCGTACCAATGAAAAACGGGAACTGTTGGAAAAGGCCATATCTTTTAAGGCGAAGTCATGGGCTGAGGCCGGCATCTTGCCCCGCGCCATCATACTTTCCCGGGTTTCGTGAATGACATCGTTCATGCTGATGTCCAGAAAGCACTCTTCCTTGCAGAGACCGCATTCGGCGCAGGAATTAATCATTTTATTGGCATAATGCGTTCCTAAAATAATCCGTTCGTTGTGGTTGATCTGTCGAATGTAAGCATCCGGGGACATTTCAAATTTACGGAGATGGACACAGCCCTCGATGCATTTTCGGCACTGGCACTTGACGCAGCGTTTGGCCTCCGCGATCGCTTCTTCCTGGCTATAAATTCCGGCCGATTTCTCAACAGCGGGCAGCGGTTCTTTGCTACTGATATCAAATTGAAGCGGTGTTTTAAATACCCCTTCCCGATCCCGGGAATCGGTCAGAGATACCTGTGATATGAAACGCTCAATGGAAATAGCCGCCCGTCGCCCGGAGCTGGCTGACAAAATCACCGAATCACTTTTGTTAAGTAACTGCCCGCCGACAAATAGCGTCGAATCACCCACCTGAAAGGTAACCGGATTCGCTTCGATTGGTTCTTCCCAATCAGCGGTCCCCAGATAAACCGCATCATATTCAGTCAGCAATTCCGCCAATCTGTTCTGATCTACGGTTGCATCAAAATGAATCGCTATTTTTTTATCGACCATTGTCTTTAATTCTTGCTTTAGTAATTCTTCAGTCAGGGAATCGCCCACAAAATCCCACAGCCGACCACCTAATCGGTTGTTTTTTTCATAGATAGTAATGATATAACCCTTCTTATCCAGATCAACAGCCGCGATCAAACCACTTAATCCGCCGCCGATAATGGCAACCTTGCCTTTATTTTTAGGCAACGGCCAGACTTTTTTAGGTTTATAGGCGCCATATTCCAACACTGCTTTCTCCAGATCGGATATCCGGATCGAACCGCCAGCCTTGCTTCTTTCGCAGGGTGCTTCGCAGGGATGATCGCAGATCCGTCCGATAATATTATAAAAAGGCAACTTCTTTTCCATCAGCTTATAGGCATTCTGGAAATTCCCTTTTTCTATTTCCGCTAAAAAATCGATAATTTCCAGATGAACCGGACATTGGGCGGTACAGGTTGGGGGCTCTTTATGAATACAGCGATCCCCGGTTTCCAATAATTTATCTAAATTCATAGTTGGTCTCCTAACTCTTTATTATTCAGGTCATAGTAACAACTAAACACCATCACACCTGCTGATGTCCGTTTCTATAAACAATTTATTGTCAATAATTGAGAAACTGATCGCAAAGCATTCAGTACTTTCGTTAATAACAGGCTAGCTATCTCATCCAATTGTATTATAGAAACATACACCAAAGTTCTACCCTGTAATACTCTTTTGTCAAATATAAAATAGGAATTGAAAGCTTAGAAGCTTTCAATTCCTTTGGTAATGAGACTTGGTGTGCTTATTTTAAGGCTTCTAAACCTTCAAGTACTTTTTCAGGATAGGCTGGTAAATGTTTTATGCGAACGCCGCAGGCATTGAAAATCGCATTTGCTATCGATGCATGCGGTGCCGACAATGGCATTTCACCGGCACCGGCAGCTCCGTATGGTCCCAATGGACGCGGTGTTTCCTGATGAATCAGGACGATTTCATCGGGAACATCCTTCACTTGCGGAATGCCGCATCCGGTTAAGGTTGTATGTTTTTTCAGGTCTTCAAAATCTTCGCTTAAGGCTAAACCAATTCCCTGGGTTAAACCACCCCATAACTGACCTTCAAGAACGGTTTTATTGGTAATGGTTCCGCAATCAGATACAAGGGTTAATTTATCGACATGGGTTTTACCCGTGGTGGTATCAACCGCAACTTCTGACAATAACACCCCATACATATAAACTGGGAATGGATTCCCCTGGCTGGTTTCAACGGATGGCGCTGTACATGGAGCTGTCCAAACGCCTTCATAACGTAATGGCAAGCCTTCGGCGATCATTTCATCGTAGGTTCTGAAGCTACCATCGGCTTTTTTCATGGCTGCCAGTAAGTTTTCACAACCTACTTTAATGGCATTTCCAGTTAATACGTTTGAACGACTTCCGCCTGCTGGTCCACTATTTGGGGTTAGTTTCATATTATTCATAACCAGTTTGATCTGTTCCGGTTTGATTCCTAAAGGTCGCAGTGTTTCATGGGCAAATGTCAATGTTCCCATATCAGCGCCCTGGCCATGGTCTTCCCAGGAATCCCCAACTGTGACACCGTCTTTGGTTAATTCAATCCACATTTCTGAGGAGTCTGGCCCATCAAGACCACAACCGTAGATATTTAACGAGATCCCCACACCATGTTTAATATCTCCGCCGTTAGCATTCAGGGCTTCAGCTTTTGCTTTAGCAGCCTGATAAATCGGACGGATTGTATCAATGGCCTGTGGTAATGCAATAACATCTGGTTCGCAACCTTGTGGTGTGGTGTCACCTTCACGATAGACATTTTTATAACGAAGTTCCAAAGGGTCTTCGCCCATTTGATATGCCAGCATGTCAATTAAGGTTTCAGATGCGAACAAACTCTGTGGTGAGCCGTAGCCTCGGAATGCCGAACCCCAGGCATGGTTGGTAGCAACAGTTCGACCTTCACCGCGGATATTGGGAATGTTATAACCAGCGCCGATAAATTGCGAACCACGAGTCGTTACCAGATCACCGAATTCGCAGTATGGACCATGATCCACTGACCAGTCGGTTTCCATCGCTTTCAGGATACCCTTTTCGTCGGCTCCCATTTTTACATTCATAAAGAATGGTGAACGTTTTCCGGTATAAGTGATTTGTTGATACATATTAAATTCCAGGAATACAGGTCTTTTGGTAACTAATGCGGCCACACCCAGCAAGCCTTCGATGGTTGGGCTGAATTTATATCCGAAGGTTCCCCCGGTTGGATTTTGAACGATGAAATATTTAGTCGGATCCACGCCAATCGCTTCAGCGGTCATCAGCTGGTGGAAATGCAGAGCAATACTCTTAGAATGAACCATCAGGTTATCTTCTTCGTCAAAGTATGCAAAACCGACGTCTGGCTCTAATGGTAAATGCGGTTGACGACCGACATAGAAGTCATCTTCGATGATATTTGGCAGTTTTTCCATTAATGGCGCTGGATCATCACCTTTAACGATATTGGTTTTGAAATAAACATTTGGTGTGCCCGGATGAATTTCGATGGCATCCTCGGCCATAGCTGCTGGGGCGCTCATATATGGCAGTAATTCTTCAACTTCGACAACAACTTTTGCCGCTGCGGCTTCGGCCTGTTCTGGGGTATCAGCCAAGACCATGGCGATGGCATCGCCATACTGGAAGATTTTTTTGTCATTTAAAATCGGACGTTCCAGACCATCCCCTAAATTCGTCGGGAATGCCAAGCCGTTAATACGGTTGGTTCCGGGAACATCTTTAGCGGTGATGATTTTGAATACGCCTTCCATTTTTTCTGCTTCTGAGGTATCAACAGAAATAAGATTGGCATGCGAGACCTGAGCCTGAACCAGCTTAATATGCAAGGTGTTGTCAGGTAGTTTTAATCCTAAATCGGCACCAAAATCCCAGGTACCGGTAACTTTTGCCAGAGCAGAAGGACGGGCCATATTTGAACCCATAATCGATGCACCATCTTTTAACTGGAACCATAGATCTTCTTTGGCAATTTCGCCACGCATTAATCTGGCGGCATCCATCACCGCATCCACCAATGGAATATAACCGGTACAGCGGCAGACATTCCGATGTTTCTGGAACCAGTCCCGGACTTCTTCTCGGGTTGGACTAATATTTTCATCCAACAAGCCCTTGGCCGAAACGATGAATCCCGGAGCACAAAAACCACATTGAGCGGCGCCATGGACCATCCATGACAATTGCAGTGGATGCAAATTATCGTGGGTTCCAACACCTTCAATGGTGATGATTTCAGACTCGTCATCTACCCGTTTCATTTTAGTAACACAGGATCTCACTACCTTACCATTTAAAATAACTGAGCAAGCTCCACATTCTGCTTTGCCGCAACCAATCTTTGTTCCGGTTAAGCCCTGCTGTTTTCTGATTAAATTTGCCAGGGTTGTTTCCGGATCTACAATTACCGTCCTTTGAATCCCGTTAATGAACAATGTCTTTTTTTCCACGTGAAATCCTCCTAAAATATTAAAATCTAACTCCTATATATGGATGCAAAAATCAACCTTTTCCAAATCCACAATTGGGATAATGACACACCGGACAGGTGGAGCATAGTCCGCCATGGCCCAGTTTGGAAATGTCTTTGGGGGTTAATTTTTCGCCGACCATCAACTTAGGTACCACCAAATCAAAGACCGTTCGGTGGCTGTACATAATGCAACCGGGTAATCCCAGCACCGGAATATCACCTCGATAGGAAAGTAAAAACATCGCTCCGGGCAAGGTGGGTGCTCCATAAGAGACAAACTTGGCTCCTGTTTTTGCGATCCCCTCCGGTGTTACATCATCGGGATCCACCGACATTCCACCGGTCACGGTGATAATGTCGGCCCCTTCTGCTATTAAATCCAGGATACACTTAGCAATCATGTCCGAATCATCCCGAGAAAAAACCTGTTTAAATACCTCCGAATCAAGTTCGGCGAATTTTTCTCTGATCACGTCTCCGAATTTGTCTTCGATCCGGCCATAAAAAATTTCATTGCCAGTAGTAACAACCCCCACCTTGAACTTTTTCAGGGGCAGCACTTCGACAATTGGTTTACTTCTTGCGCATAATTCTTCCATCTTGATCAGTTTTTCATTTTCAATCGATAGCGGGATGATTCGGGTTGCGCCGACCAGGGTTCCTTTAGTCACCATGGTATCGGTATGAAGAGTCGCCATCATCATTTCACCTAATTCGTTGATCTCCTGTAATGTTTTCACATTTATTTTAAGTAATCCCGATTGAGTCGCTGTCATCGTCACTTTCCCTTCGGATGTGCCAACAAATTCAATACCAATTCCTGAAGCCGCTTGTCCCAATCGCAATGCTGCATCGTCTTCATGGATTGCCCCATCATTAAATTCAATAATAGCAATGTGTTCTTTTCCCATGTTCAATAATCGGGGAACGTCTTCTTCCTGCACAATATGCCCCTTCTTAAATGCTGCTCCTTTGAATTTCCCAGGGATGATCTGGGTCATATCATGTGCCAGGAACATGCCCACTGATTCACGAACAGGTACTACCTTCATATTGTTTCCTCCGTTAGCTTGATCTGTATCATTTTCACTGAATTACTGATGATGGTTGTAGTATATAGCAATAAACGTGCCAAATAAAAAAAAGCCTGTTTAAAGGGCTTTCTTTTTATGTATAAAATATGATTGTGTTTAATTTGAGCATTTAATGAAATTAATTTGCTCATTAATTGATCGCATGCTTTTTTTTCGAACATACGCCTTAACTTATTTTGAACAATAAAAAGCCATATCTTTTCCATTTCTTATTAAATGCTCAATTAATAATGCATTTTATTGTCTCTATACTTGTCCGTTTTTAATAATCATGTAGGGCACCAACATATCTTCGTAACAAATCCTGCCATGGGTTCCTCCTGAACCGCTTGGATGAAGCCCATGGTCAGCGGTAATGATGATGGTTCCCCTAAAACCCCGGGTCAGTTCCTGGACCATTTTGTCCACTTCGTAAATTTGCTTCATTGCCTCCGAGGAATATGGACCATAGGTGGTAGCATCATCATCAATACTATGAAAATGGGTGAAGATCAGTTGGTTTTTTGCGCTGATTGCTTTTTTGGTGTTCTCAAAAACATTGCTGTCCTGGTCACCCTGATTGACTGAAAGAACCGGTTCGATCGAGGTATTGAGCATTTTAACGTCGCCTTCGATATAAGCTGCCGTTTTATTGAGTGCCCGGGCTTTGTCAAAAATATCCGTACCGTTAAAATCCATAACTTCCCGGTTGTTAATCCCATTGCTGCTGGGAAGTGTTCCAGTGATCATGGCTGCCAATCCCGCCGGAGAAATCGGTGGGTAAACTGATAAAGCCGGCTGAGCGGGCAAACTGGATAAATAAGGAGCTTTCCCCTGTTCACCTGCCATTTTCAGCATTGTCCAACCCAGACCATCCAACTCAATGACCATCACATCACTGCCTTTTTCCAGTTGATGGATGGCATCCGAGGCCACGTCGGTAATGGAAAACCGCGGTGGATCCCCTAGCACACCAGCGACATCGTTAATCGTTGTCTGATCCGAGGCCGTGTAGTTAATCCCGGTCTCACTGATTTCAAAAAAACTCTTATCGCTCACCTTATCAAATTTGATGCTGCCATCCCGTCCAAATACTGCGATTTCTGCCTGGAAATCGAGCAGATCTTCCGGTAAAACCTGCTTGTGGGTGGTGTAAACAGTGACTGTTTTTTCATTAATTTCAGACTGACCTTCAAATATTCGCTTTTCGGTGAAGCCATTCAGGTACAAATTGCCGGCCGTGGTGCTCCGGTAGCCCATTTTGTCATCAATTCCGATGGCCTTTTTATCATCATCCAGGTCAGTCGAAATCACGATGATGGCACTTAGATTTTTGATCTGACTGGAGATCGGATGGCGGGTATTGATCAATTCCCAGTCATAACGATTTGAATAGCTCAGATGACAGTCACTGAGATCATTTCCGTTTATTTTGGAAGACAATCCATCTGACCCGATTAACAGTAGATCATAACTGGTTGACCGGGGTTGGGCCGAAGCAATCACCTTTTCCAGGGCAATTGTGGTATAATTTTTTTCATCTTTGGTAACCCGCTTGATCGGATAATCCATCATGGTATTGATGGTCAATGGCGTCTCGACATCACCACCGATTGTAAAACTTTCGGGATACTCACCGCCTAAGCCCTGATAATCGCATCCGGAAAGAATGAAAATGAGCAGTATTAAGGGGATTATTATCCGGATTTTTTTTAAATAGCCGGTCATCTTTTCACCTACACAACCGCTTTAATGAACAGCAGTCCTTTCACCGAAACTGTGTCTGACCCTTCAAAAACACCATCAATACCACCGTCAGAAAAAGTTAAAATCCCCTTTTTAAGCTCCTCCAGGGACATTTCTGTTTCGTACCCATCGGAACCCGTCAGCTTGTATCTGGTTGCTTCCCTGATTTTCAGCTCCTGGAATATTTTGTCGATAGCAACCCCGGATTTTCCATTCAGGGTGGTGGTGCCATATTTTTCCTGTGCTTTTGAAACACTCAAAATCAGATCTTTTCCCAGCTTATTATAGAGCATATCCTTCATCCGCATCCCTTCCGGAAGATCGGGACCAATAAACATTGGCGCATTTTCGCCGGTAATTTTAATATACTGGTTTTTATATAGATCATAATTTTCGGTTCGCGCCCAGCCATCCATCCCGGCCACATCCACTGTCTCTGTTTTCACAGCGCCGGTTTTTTCCAATAGCTGACTGGTTGGAACAGCTTGATCAATGGCATCATAATATTTGTAGGTTTCTGGTGCACACATCAAAACTGCCGTTTCCAGCATGGCCAGATTTTCTGTTTCGATCTGGGTCACAGCCCCCTTAATTTCGATTTTATTGAGGAATTTCACCCAATACATCGCCCGTTCCTCCGGCACTACCGTCCGCAAATCACAGGCTGCACCGTTAACCTCATAAGCAATGATCACATCCCGAATCGCCAATACATCCCGGGGAATTTCGATAGCGTAACCATCAGTGGCATTTAATACAATGGCATCATAGTTTTTTTGCGATTCCCCATATTGCGCCAGAATATCTTCCAGTTTGACTCCTTTTCCGGAGGTGGGCGTTTGTGTTCCACTGGCATCAATTGAAATCGCTTCGAATGTCACAGGCGTCATGGCCTTTATTTCATCGCCGGTGATGATTTTTTCATCAGTCAGACCGGTAATCAGCACTTCCTGACTGTCGGTTTTCTTTGCTACCGATGTGTAGCCCAATTTTTCGGGGTCAGCGCCGGCATCTGTTACACATTGCGCCACCGCACCGACGATACCCCGACTGGTCAGGGTCGCCCCAGAAACTGCGTCAACGTCCAGCCGTTGTTTTGCGATGATACTTTCCGGCATCCCTTCGACCGCTTTGGTTGCATAGTCCAGATCATCCTTGTAAGAAACCACTTGTACTGATTCAATTTTATTTTCCGAAAAAGTCACCTCCACCTTAATGGGACCATTTTTCCCTTGCGCCGACCCCACATAACTGCCTGCTTCATACCTGACGCCACCAGCACAACCGGCTAACATCACCATCATCAGGCCGGTTAGAACCCCTATATAACCTCTTTTCATCTTTCCCTCGCTTTCTCTTATCGCTTAAATCTGTCAATCAGGAAATCTCGATTTCCTTCAGAAATTTTGTCCAGTTTTGCTTAAAGCTCTCATTCTTGGCCACGATAAAAAAACAATCCTGATTTTCAAAGCTCAAATTTTCACCATCCATTGCAAAGGTCAGAAAAAGTTTTTCCGGATCTTCCAGATCAGCTTTACTGTAAGCCTTTGAAAAACCATCCTGAGAAGTACAGGTGATCTGATTAACCGTACTCAAATCCACGCCGGCTGTTGCCAGAATATCTTTTAAAAGGATTCCCAAATGTTCATTCGTTATTGGTTCTTCGCCGCTTTTTCCCTGGGTCGTTTCAAACGCTACCAACGGGGCAGCGGTCATGATTTTCTGATCAATGATCCATTCCTGACCAGCCGCGGTGAAGACCCTTACCTGGGCTGTTCCCGAAAATTTCGGCGTACTTGCAGAAGTTTTCTGACCACCGCCACTGCATCCCACCACCAGAAACATTGCCATCATTATCGCCAAAAACAGGCTGATACTCTTTTTCATTACACTCTCCTGTCGATTTTTATTTTTAAATAAGCTATATATTTGATGTATTGTTTTATTGCTTCTCTAGACCATCAAAGCCGCCCAGACGTAGCTGATACTCATTAGAACTGCTGCAATCATCACCCCATAATCATATCCTTTTAGTCTGAGCACCAGGTATTCCACCCGGCTTTGATAGGCGCCGAAGGCTCTGCTTTCCATCGCAATGGCGATTTCTTCGGCGTGCTTTAATGAGGACAGAATAATTGGGGTAATCAGATAAACATAGATTTGGGTTTTCTTACCAAAGGGAATCTTTCTAAAATCAATCCCCTTTAACTGCAGCGCCACCATGGAATCCTGAAATTCTTCGGTGAAGATGGGAATAAACCGCAACGACAACGCCGTCATAAAGACGATTTTATAGGGCACCTTCCACTGGATCAACCCCTGTATGGTCTCCCGGTAGTTTGAGGTCGACATGATAACCCCGGAAGTCAGAATGACCAGCATCCGGACAAATGTTTTAATCCCCATTTCAAGCCCTTTTTCGGTCAGCAGCGGGATCCCAAACACTTCAAAAATCACCTTTGGACCAGGTGTAAAAATACTCTGGACAATCGAGAGGGTCAAGAGCAAGATCAGAATCCGCCGATACCGCCTGATCAGCGCCAATAACTCCACCCCCATCAGTAGCGCGCAGGCAATTGAAATGATACCAATCCCCACAACAAAAGCCAGATTCTCAACCACCAGTACCATTGAAGTCAGACAGAGGACCAGCACTATTTTTGTCCGCGGATCGATCTTAGCAGCCATCGTCCACAACCTTTCCGTTTTCCAGTCTGATAATGCGATTGGCATGATCCTTGATAAACTGAAGATCGTGGGAAATCACGGCCAGACCAATGCCTTCCCGGGCCAGTTCTTCCATCAACTGGTACAGCGCTTTTTTTCGGTCCCGATCGAGCCCCGTAGTGGGTTCATCCAGAATTAGAAACCCGGGCTCCTGCGCCAGGGTTGCCGCCAGCACCAGGCGCTGTTTTTCGCCCCGACTCAGCCGCATCGGGACCCGCTCTTTGAGATGACTCAGCTCAAACCGCTCCAGCAGTGCGGCAGCCCTTTCTAATGCCGTCGTTTTATCCACTCCCTTAATTTCCAGCGGAAAGATGATTTCATCCTGAACATTCGCTGCAAAAAGCTGACGATCCGGGTTTTGAAAGGCATAACCAATCTTAAACCCTCGCTCACACAGCTTCAAGCTCTTTCCGTCGACTCCGTCGATTTCGATATTTCCCGAATCTGGCATCAGAATACCCATGATAATTTTTCCCAGGGTGGTTTTCCCTGACCCATTTTCACCGGTGATCCCGACAATTTCGCCCTGATTCAGGGACATATTGATATCCTTTAAGGCAAACCTGCTGCGGGGATAGCCGTAGGATATTCCCGTGAGTTTGATATAGCTCTCCATTCTGGCTCCATTCATTGTTTAGCGCTTAATTTTTCCTGAACGCTCGAATTATAAACTCCCATCATAAGGAATCAACCGACCATGCTTCAGCACCAGGATGCGATCGGCAAGATCCATATTTTCAAAGTCATGCTCGACCATGATGATGGATTTTCCCGCTTCTCTTAAGCGCCCCATGACCGCTTTGATCAGCTCCCGGCCCCGGGTATCGATCTGAGACAAGGCTTCATCAAACAGCAGTACCTGTGGTTCCATGCTGAGGACTGAAGCCAGGGCAATCAGTTGCTTTTGACCACCGGAAAGATTATTGGGGGTATCAAACCGGTAATCCTCCATTCCCACCATTTTTAGCATCGCTACAATCCGCTCCCCGATAATCTCGCGTTTGATACAAAGATTTTCAGGACCAAAGGCAACCTCTGCCTCAATGGTGGGGGAGAATAGTTGATTATCCGGCTCCTGAAAAACAATTCCCACCGTTTCGGCTAGTCTGGGCGTTTTCATTTTAAAAATAGACTCGCCAAACACGGTCACTTCGCCCTGTACTCTGCCCCGGATGGTTTTGGGAATGATTCCGGCCAGAATGTGACACAGCGTGCTTTTACCACAGCCAGAATGACCAGCGACAGCCAGAATTTCATTTTTTTCCAGACTCAAATCCAGTCCATGGAGGATATTGACATTACTGCCGGGATAACGAAAATAGAGATCGCGCACTTCTATGGAATTCATTTCTGCCTCCAGTTTTACTGCTGATTAATTTTTGAATAGCAACAGACTTCTTTTGAACTTGTGGCTTATTCATGGTTTGTCTTTTCCGTTGGATCGATTAATCCGGGATCACCACTGCGACGGATGTCGATCTCCGCCATCTCTTCCGGCTCTTTGAAAGACCCTAAACGGTTGACCTGGTTGGCAATGGCGTAGGCCAGCAGTCCTCCCAGTCCACCCGATAAGGCCGACAAACTTAAAGTCAGCAGCAACGGGATCAACGGCAAGCGAAAAAAAACAAAATTAACGCCAAAGCTCCCCAGTACATTGGCCACCACCCCGGCACTAAAGCAGCCCCCTTTGGTGTATTTGTATTTTCCAATGATAAAATAAAGAATTTCCACGCCGATGCCCGGCATTAAATAGGTAATCATACTCATAATGCCATGGGAACCCATGGTTCCGGTGACGGTGACCAGAATCGCCTGAACCAGACAAACCAGAAAGGCCGCTCCGGTTTTTTTTACCAGCATCGCTCCCAAAACGATAAACAGCATATAGATGCCCCCGGAAATGGACCCCCCGGGGATAAAAAACGGGCCGGTTATAATATGTACCAGCGGTACCAGGACAACCTTTACCGCAATCCCCAAAGCCGACATCATGGCAATCGTGACCAGGTCGAAAAGGGTTAGTTTTTCAAACTTTTTTTCAAACAAGCTTAGCCCTCCTTTCACTTATACGCGCAAGCTCTTTTTCTTTTTCCTGTCGGACTTGATCCATATCCACCTTGATCTCGGTATCGAGGTAATCCTCCAATTCCCTGATCAAGGCTTTTTTCCACTCGGTAAAGACCGGTTTGTAGGTCAGGATAAAGGCCAGCAGTCTGCCATAATCAACTGTCGGCTTAAGCTCACTGAAATCTTCATAATCAATGGCATAAACCAGATTATCTCTAACAATAAAATTTCTGAGATTGATATCATAAAAAGCCAGACCTGTTTTTTGATGCAATTGATCAAGCCAGTCAATCGTTTTTTTGAACAACTCGGTGATCTCATTGTCCCGGTTGACAGGGCCTGAAAATAAGTCCGGTTCACAGACTTCCACTATTTCCAGTTTCTCGCAAAGCGTCATTCCGCCAAGATATTCATATAAAAGGACCCGGTCAAACCGCCCCAAACATTCGGGGACGTTAAATGCCATTTCGCTAAGCTGGTTTAACATTGTCAATTCTTTTTTTAGCGCATCTGTTTCTGTAAATTTTTTTTCAATCAGCCGGATCACCTGCTGATCAGCTGATATTTCGATCAGCTGAACCCGGTTTTTTTTGCTTTTAAATTGTCTGAGCACCTGGTAGTTTCCGGCCTTATAGTATTTTTGAATCGTCTCACTCATCAGCTTCCGGTCTGCCAAGATGTATTTTTATATCGGCACCTTTTTCATATCCTTCCAGTTCCGAAACGACACTGAGTACCACGTTTTGAATCAGTTTCTGAACAAAGGGTACCATCACGATCTTTTGTCCATTAATTCTCAGCGTCACCCCGTCATCTTTGAGGGGACAATCCGCTCTTTTTACCTGATTGGCAACAATCTGCCGGCAAAAACCAGCACAATCGGTACCACATAAACCACAGCATTTTTCTGAAAAGCCTGGCAAAAGATCAAATGCATATTGCTGAACCAGATCAACCAGACGATCCGGTTCTTGTAAGCAGTGAACTACTGCTTTTCCCCGATAGCTGCTGCACTTGTCTGCGATAACTCCGGAAAATGCGAACACCGTGTCATCCAGCCGCTCTTCAAGACCCTCATAATCATGGCCGGTAACAATTTTAGGAATGGCCGGATCGTCAACACCCTCGAGAATCACATAATCATAATCATAGTGAACCAGTAGCTTTCGGATCGGCAGTTTTTCCTGATAGAGAATATCTGTTTCTGCCATTCCCAATGCCGTTATCAGCTGTGCCCCCGCTTGTTTATGGCGATATGTATTGGTTCCCGGTTGATCCATGGCAAAGGCTTCATAATGAATTTCCTTGACCGATCCCACCGAGTATCCTCTTCTTCGCAAACCGCTGATAATGGTTTCAATGACCGTTGTTTTTCCCGAATGGGTCAATCCCCGTACCGATATTACCTTCATCACTTCACCTCAATTTCGTATCGTTAACAGTCTTTTTCACTCAAAATAAATTTCACTTAAATATTTGCAATTTCGCAAACTGAAGGTCTCACCAGTTATGACAATTTCCATCGGGCCCGTTCCACCCTGGGTTTTATCGGCGTTTTCGACGCCGTTGCGTTCATAGACAAGATAAACCCCATCGCCATCTAATTCGGCAATCGTCCCGGGGGAGGCATAACCGTCAATCGATTTATAGGTTACTTTTTCATATTGGTGATAATCAAAATCAATGGTATTTAATACATCTTTTAGCAATACCCCACCAAAGACAATCTCTTCCTTACCTTTGCTGGTATTTAAACCTTCATCTGTGAGAACCTTTGGCAGCGCTTTAACCGCTTCCAGATCAAACTGAGTGACCATTTCTTCATTCACGATGATTTTAACCGTTTCCCGGCCCAGCGCCGCCAACCGTTCTTCCGTCTGCGTTTTATTAATCGTGATCAGAAGCACTGACGAAAGGGTTAAGAATAGAATTACCAGTGGCAGAATCCATCGTTTGAGATTTTTCTTGTGATTGACAACGCGATCTTCTCCGAGTTCTTGTCTGCTCATCTTTATAGTTCTCCTTAACTGCTGGAATATTGATTTATTCTCAAACTAAAATAAAGCAGGCAAAGATAACTTTGCCCACTTAAGTCTTTATTATTTGACAACACTCATTTTACTGATATTCTGAACCCAGGCACTGGAACCTAAACTGCCGACAACTACGCTGACCAGTTCTTCACCGTCCAATGAAACGGTCAGCAGCGAATCCTCAGCCTCGACTGTCGCCTTGTCATAGGCCTTGGAATAGCCATCTGATGCTTCCATTGTGATGCTGGTGAAGTCGGTGATGCCTAATTGTTTAGCGACATCCTTTAAAGCATAACCTTGAAAAACACCACCCGTTTCTGATCCATCTTTTTTAGTCATTTTGATGGTTTTTTCTACCAGCGGCAAGGCGGCCAGATCTGCCTGAGTCAGCTGGGTTTTTCCATTAACCCCTTCCAGAGTGATACTGAATTGCGCAACCGCCTCCTGACTCTGGGTTGTCGTTTCCGTTTTGGAAGCGTTCTCTTCTTTGCCTGAATTTGCTGCTGGCGCACTGCAACCAAGCAGACCAACCCCCAAAACCATCACCAATGCCAGTGTTAACAACTTCTTTTTCATTTTCTCCTCCTGAGCTTTCTTTTTTAACGGAAGACTGCGAAATTCAGGATTCCCAAACAAAAAATAAAAAATTCAAATTTTGCAAAAAAAAGCAGGCTCAGCAAAGCTAAACCCACAAAAAATTCCATGCAAACATGATTTTTCTTACTTTTCCAATGTGGGAGGCCCTGTCGTTTCCCGCAGAACCCTAACGTCTTAACCTCCATGACATTTTCATATTTTAGGAAGATAAGATCAGTAAGCAATTTCATTCCGTATTTGATTATTTTCATTATATTTTTTTAGCCTTTAATTGTCAACTTCTATTTACAAATGGCACTGGTAAATTTCTGTTGCTTCTAACCAACACCACCAGTAATGCGCTCGTCGCAACAGCGATGCCAACAATACCGGCATCGCTGTGGTTATTATGGTTGATTAATAATAATACATCGAACTCATAATCGAAGCTATAATCGCCCCCATCACAATACTGATCAGAATTCCCACGCCAATGGCGATTGCCATCATCACCAGGTATGCCCGGGCAAAATTCTTTTTATTGGGACCCGTTTCGTTGCCGAATCCCCAGATAAAGAGCATTACAATACCGGCGATAGGGATACACATGATTAAAAACATAATCAGATACTGACCCATCGTAATCAGATCCACACCCCCGGATGCCTGTGGTGGTGGTTGAGGTGCATTCGGTCTAACCGGTTGAGGCGGTTGAACACGGTTCACGGTTTGGGACGGTGTCGGTGTTTTTAATTGTTTAGCTCCGCAATGTGTACAAAATGCCGCATCATCTGGAATTTGTTTACCACAATTTTCACAAAACATTGTTTTTCCTCCTTAGAGTTTATTTTCCGTTTTTTCGTCTTCTTTTTCGTCTTCTGTTTTTTCAGATTCACTTTTCCCGCCTTTGTTCTTTTTGTCCTTACTCTTTTTTCTGATCTTTATAAAGATAAAGAACCCCAAGCCGGCTATGGCTGCAAATGGAATCAGTCTGAAAATCAAGACGATTAGAAATGATATGATGTAGAGCAAAAGATTTAACGAGGTTACAAAACCTTCTCCAATTTTTGTGAATATTTCAGAAAATGGTGAATCGACCGCGGTAGAGGATAGTCTCTTTTCATATAGTGAAACGTAAATCGTTGAGTAGGCCATTTCGGTATCCCAGTTTTTAATGGTGGTTGTCAGGCTGTCAATTTCTGTTCGAACCCGGTTTAATTCACTTTCGATAGCCAGCATCTCGGTAACATTGGTCGCCTGTTTTAAATATTCCAACAGCCGCCCTTCTTGAATTTTCAAATTGTTGAGTTGCGCCTGAACATCCTGATACTGCTGAGAAATATTGGTGCTGCTGACATTGGCACTGATGGGGCTGCCCCATGTCTGGATCTGCGTCATCGCTTCTGAAAATTTTGCTGATGGCACCCGTATGGTAAGATAACCGGAGTTGGCCTGGACGCCGGCCTGTTCCGAGGCATAGTTTGATCCTGAATCCTGAACAAATCCTCCCAGCTCCACTGCATAACTGCTGATTCTTTCAAAGGTATTTTGATAGTCTTCGGTATTCAGGCTGATATTTCCCGAATAAATAATTTTAGATGTATCAAAGGGAGTACTGGCATTTGCCGTGGCCTCAGGTACTGGCACAGCATTTACAGTCTCACCGCTGGCCTGATCAGAGGTCATTGATTCATCAGCCGCAGTTTTACTGTTTTCCTGAGTTGCTCCGCTAAAACAGCCCCCCGCCACAATCATTATCAAACAGCATAAAAGAATGGCCATACCCCCAAACCAACCTGTTCTTGCTTTGAAAAGCATGGGCTTTCCCAGCCTGAAATCCGCGGATGTATTTTTTTCAGAGCCCGGTTTTTGGTTCGGTTTCTCCTGATCCATGAATCCACCTCCTTAATAAATTTTTCAAGCCAATGACTATTATTTAGTCTTTTTATTTTTACCCTTATTTCCAATAAAAATGCACAATACTATTTTTTTATCATTTCAGTCAACTCACCTGCTTTTTAATTTGTTAATTAATCCCCAAATTATCATAGGGGCTTTTTGCCTGATCCCCAATCCCCTTTTCCCTTCGGTCTTTGTCAATTTTGCGGTTCATGAGTGTTGCCATAAACCAATAAACCAGTCCGGGCATTTTTAACTGGGCATGATAATATAGGGAAGGAGGTGAACTTTCCTGCTTTGCCACATTTTTCAGAAATTGTTCAAACCCACTCGCAGCTTTTTTCCCATTCAAGAGCTTATCCAAAGGTTGGCCATTTAGCATTGCCCCCATGCCGATCACAAATCCCCCTTTGTAGCTGAGCTCATTCTCCCCAGCAAATAATTCCAGCATTTTCAGACCCGATTCGTGAGTATGAACATAGGGCATACCGCCCTGTATGATGCCATAAAGATCTTGTCCATGGAGAACGTCCCGGTTTTTTTCAAGCTCTTCCAATAAATAAAACGTATCCGCCGGATAGGTATCAATGTAGCTGGGACCAACCATAATGATTGATTCGGCTTCATTGATCGCCGTCAATAACGGACTCAGGTCTTTCAAATTTGGATATAAATGGAGGATTTCCACCAGATAATCCCGGGCAGACAAAAATTCCTTGCAACGATTGGCCAGCATCATGCTTGTCCCTGCTTTTCGAGGGCTTAAATTTAAAATTACTGCTTTTTTCATAGACTTAAACCCTCCACTGCTGATTCAAGGCAAGTTCCAATGTTGCTGTCATCAACCATATACACACTGCCCTTGATGTTCATAATCTTGATGTTTTCCTCAACCAGATTTTTAAAAACATTTTTTTCGTCATTCCTCCATTGATCCTTAACGCCGATCGCTACAAACGTGTGAACCTGACCAATTCTTCCTTTGACCAGCTCCCCATTCTTGCAGTAATAATGCCGATCTCCGATAATGGCACATTTGTCAAAGATCCGTTTTGTCTTAAATGAATAGCTCCCCCATTTAACCGGAGTAACCATTATCAACACATCGGTTCTCATCAGTTTAGGTAAAATTATATCGGCATCATCCCGATGAATGCATTGTCCATAGGTTTTATCGGTACAGCCACCGCAACTATAACAGGGACCCACATTCAAGTCAGTCAAGGAAATAAATTGAGTTGCTATTTTTCGTTCCCTTAATTTTGAATCAAGTCTTTCGCCAACTTCTTGTCTGGTATGATCTGATAATATGGTAACCATAATCGTCCTCATTTTCTTTATTTTTTCTGACACTGAATGCCTCAAAATAACCAATTCTATAAAAGGTAATATATTACATATTATTCTTGTTGTCAATACAAACAGATGTCAGCGTCCGATAAATTAACGAATTTGTTCGATATCACACAGATTAAACTAAAATCATAAAATTTATAAAATTTATAATTTTTAAGATTTAAATCTCGACTGAAATATGATAGGATATAAGCAGATCTAATCCATAAACCTCAAGGAGCGTATAATGTACGAAAAAGGTATCCAGACAAGAAACCATCTTTATGAAATTTCAAAAAAGTGCTTTTATGAACAGGGTTATGAAAAAACCAAAATTAAAGATATCGTAACGGCAGCAGATACACCCATCGGTCTTTTTACCTATTATTTCAAAACAAAAGATAATATTGTACACGAAATATATGCGGATTATTATCAGCAAATTGATACGTGTCTGAATGCCCTATCAATTGATGGATTTGAAAATTCCATCCTTCATCACGCGGCCTTGAGTTATATTTATTTTGATCTGATTCTCAACAATGAAAATAATCGGCGCTTTTATTATGAGATTCTCAAAAAAGCATCTAACTATCGAATTGCCGGCGATTTCATCCGCAACACCTACCTTGGTTATATCCAGGAATACAATCTGGTCGTCAGTGAAAGAGAATTCGATAACTTCCTGTTCATCGATTTTGGGGGACGGCGGGAGTATTTTCTCAACTATTTTGAAAAGCCCCTTAGTGATTCCATAGATGAATTGGTCTTTTTGCTCAACGGGATTCTTCCCCGATTGCTCGGCATCGATCAGCATTCTGTCACCACCCTTCTTTTCAAGGGTATTCAAGTCGCTAAAACCATTGACTGCAATCAAATTAAGTTCCTCTAAAAATAATTTTTTCCATCAAAAAGGAGGTTTCACCCAGATTAACAACTGGGTGAAACCTCCTTTTAAATTAAAACATTTCTTTTGTCATTTTATCAATCTCTTCATCCGTTGCTTCATAGACCCCGGGGAATGAGCTGACATTCAAACCCTGGCTGGCACCAGGTATAAAATACAGTTTTCCACATCGACGACACGCCGTTGCTACTTTTTCGGCAATGTTCTCCTGGGTCCAGCCCGGGAAATCAATAACACCGCTGTCAATATCACCCATGAATGTTATTTTTCCGCCGTATTGTTTGATAAGCTCTGGGACATGATTAGTGGTCATAACCCCCTGCCAGATGTCAATTCCCATTTCAATCATCGATGGCACCAGGTTGGCTGCGTAGCTGTCACTATGATGAATGACCAGTTCTACGCCATTATCTTTATAGTATCCGTAAATTTTCTTGTAAGCCGGTTCAAAGAATTCTTTAAACATAGCTGGTGAAATGAAGGAGTTAATCTGGCTGCCCCAGTCATCATGATGAAAAAGGGCATCCGGGTGCAAATGATCGATAAACTCTTTTGCCAGTTTCAGTTCGAATTCCACAATATAATCAATGAGTTCATGCATAGCTTCTGGCTCTTCATAAAATGCCATCAGCGCTTCTTCCATACTCATCAGATAATGAACCTGCTCAAAGATACCTGGTGCTACAAAAACTGTCACATATTGATCATTCCGGTCAATCGCTTCAGCTTCCGCAATGGCCGTTGCCCATTTTTCGGCCGGTTGTTCAACTGAAGGCGCTTTTACATAGTCTTGCCATTTAGTAATATCTTTAACCACAATGTGTTCTTCATCATGCACAGGGAAAGCACCCAATTGACCTTCGGGCCATCGGATGGTGACACCCCACTCGTTTACGATTTCTCCGCCTACGGGTGGCTTGATTCGCGTGATTGGCGTTTTCATCATCATCGCAAAAGCTTCATATTGTTTTACAAATCGATCCGGATTTCCACCCTTCATGACCTCCACAAGATTTTGTCTTTTTGTCAACATTTTAATTTCTCCTTCCTAATTTTATTATTTTCCGTTTATCATCTTCTATTTCTTCTGACCGAAAATCCCTTCCCGGTAAGCGCCAATATATTCCATGCAGTAGTCGTCTTCACCTAATAACGCTTCAGTGGCAAAGATGATGCCCATCAAATCGCCGTTGGTTGGGTCTAAGATAGCACTGTCCAGACCGGCGTTCATCGCCAGGACGGTAAAGCCCATGTTGACCATTTTTCGGGCTGGCAGGTTAAAGGAAATATTGCTGACCGCGCCGGTGACATGGATGGTCGGGTATTGTTCTTTGATACTGCGGATCACTTCGACGACCATGGCAATCCCGTCTTCGGAAGTACAGAGCATTTCAACCAATGGATCAATGTGCATTCTTGATGGATCGATACCATATTCTTTGACCTTGGCCATTAAATCAGCAAAGACATCCAGACGGTCTTTGGCGGTTTTCGGAATCCCTTTATCGCTGTTTAGCAACGCGACACATTCCCATTTCGTATCCGCAATGGCTTTAAAGGCCGCGTCGATCTTATCGCCTTCTAACGATACCGAGTTAAACAAACCGGGTTTGTTACAATATTTCATCGATTCGATACAGGTATAGACATTGGGGCTGTCCACCGCAATCGGGGTTTCGGTGACTTCCTGAACCAGATCAATCAACCATTTCATGGTTTCCAGTTCAATGTCGTCATCAACCGATGCACAGACATCGATAAAATCCACGCCGGCTTCGGTTTGAATCTTGGCCAGATTTTTAATAAATTCGCCATCTTTGGCGGCGATTGCTTTCGCGGTGGAAGGAATCGCACCGTTAATTTTTTCTCCGATAATAATCATGTTTATCAATCTCCTTAAACTTATAATCATAAGTAATTGCGAATTGCTGTGAGCTTAGCGATTAGTTTTTCAATCACCTACACTTGAATCTGAATCTGAATCCGAACAGGAAGTCACTCAGTGGAACTGTGAAGATTTCTATCTCATCCGCAAATAATATTGTAATTGCTCTTCTATTTTCAATTTTATTGTACTCGTATTCATTGAGTATGTCAATCAATTTTTTAGTATATTTTTAATAATATACTATTTTACACTTATTGTAATCGATATTTTAAGGCTATTTACTTTGTTATTACCCCATTTTTCATTTTTTCAACACTTTATTTTATTTTAATTCTATCTTTAAACACAGCTTGTTATATTATAATATATTTTTATTTTATAATTTCATCCTAAAAAATACCCCTTTTCCGGTGCTCATTCATCAGCTCTTACTTTCTGATATCTGATTTCTTAATTAATACTCTCTGTTACTTAAATTTTTTTACAACTTCTAACCTATCGCCTAATCCATCACTTGTTTTGATAAGGTAACCCCGGGTATAATAGATAACGATAGCCTCTCTGCATATGCTGGCTTTTATTACTTGAATTCTCTGTTACTCCTCATCCGATTAATTATCTGAAATGAATTCATATATAAAACGCAAATCTTAATTACAAATACTGAATAGGAGATTAGACGATGAATAAAAAATTGTGTCAAAGCTGCGGAAAACCCATGGGACAAACCGATGAACTCTATGGTACTGAAAAAAACGGCACCAAGAGCTGCGACTATTGTGACGATTGTTATATGAACGGCGAATTCACAACTAAAATCACCAAGGAACGCATGATTGAGGTAAGTATTCCCTATCTCTTAAAAGAAAAACCGGGAATTGATGAAACTCAAGCAAGGAGAGAGATGGAAGCCTTTTTCCCGACCTTAAAACGGTGGAAAAATACTTAAATACTTCTAAATAAAAATCAGCCGGGATGAAAAAAAGTATATTTTATTTTGATTCTCATGTATTCTTGTATTATAAATAAATCATTGTATTCTTTATTAAAATTATGCATAATAGTAATATAAAATTGATCTGACTTTACTTATCAAAACACCAAGTCAAATAATTGCATTTTCTAAATAAAAGTGAAGCTATGCGTTTTTTCAAAGGAGGGTGAGGATAATGACAAATAATTTTTATCATGAAATCATCAAAAATCTTCATGTAGGTTATGCCTATCATCGAATTATTTGTGATTCACAGGGTGTTCCTGTAAATTATGAATTTCTCGAGGTCAATAAAGCCTTTGAAACAGCTACCGGTCTGGTCGGTGAAGAAATCATCGGCAAAAAAGTTACCGAGATTTTTCCCGGTGTTGATAGCACTGAAGACTTTCTTGATTGGATCAAGCTCTATGGAAAGATTGCTTTGGACAAGGGCTCCGGAGAAATCGAGAAGCACTCAGAGCATCTGAACCGATGGTATCGGGTCCAGGTCTATTCGCCTGAGGCCAATTTTTTTATCACCCTTTTCCATGATATAACCAAGGAAAAACAGGATCTGGCCGAGAAGAATCTGCTGCTTACCACCCTCCATGATATCGTCTTTGAAGTCAGTACCGATTATCATTTCACCAATGTTATTGTGAAAGATGAATCCACCCTTTTTGTTCCAAAAGAAATTATCATCGGAAGCCATGTTACCGATATTTTTTCAAAAGATTTAACTGACGAAATGCTAACGATTTATGAGACCGCATACGCAACCGGAAAAAAGCAAGATTTCGAGTATAAATCTCCGCTACCTGCCGATGAACGATGGTTTTTAGCTGAGATTTTTTATATCAAGGATAACGATTCGCCCCGATTTGTGGTCAGTATCCATGATATCACCCAACGGAAAGCCATTGAAAAATCGCTCTTTATCGAAAAAGAACGTTTCCGAACCACCTTGTTATCCATTGGTGACGGTGTCATTTCAACCGATGCCCGGGGCTGTATTACCCTTATCAACAAGGTCGCCGAAAATCTGACCGGGTGGTGCCAGCAGGAGGCTTACGGCTTACCGCTGGATCAGGTTCTTACTCTGGTTGACGAATATACCCGGGAAAGCAGCGAAAACCCGGCCCGCCGGGTGCTGGAAACAGGAGTAATCACCGAGCTGAACAATCATACCATTCTACTGTCTAAAAACGGCCGGGTAATCCCTGTTGAGGATAGCGCTGCTCCGATCAGAGATCCGGATGGTCATATTACCGGGGTCGTGATTGTCTTCCGGGATTTTACAGATAAAAAAGAAAAGCAAGAACAAATTGAATACCTGAGTTTCCACGATCACCTCACCGGTTTGTATAACCGCCGCTATTTCGATGAGGAACTGAAACGATTGAATACTCCAAGAAACCTGCCCTTATCCCTGCTTATTTTTGACGTCAACGGATTAAAGCTGACCAATGATGCCTTCGGACATATGGCCGGAGACCGATTGTTAATAAAGGTTGCCCAGACCATGCAGGAGATCAGCCGGAGCGATGATATTATCGCCCGTATCGGTGGTGACGAATTTGTGATTCTGCTCCCCCAAACTGCAATCCAGGAGGCCAAGGAATTAGCAAAGCGGATCAATACCGCTTTGAGCCACGAACATCTGGAAGCCGGTCATGTTTCTATTTCCAGCGGCTGGAGTGCAAAAAACACTGCCGAAGAGGAAATTGCCGAGGTATTCAAAGCGGCTGAGAATAAGATGTATCAGTACAAAATTTCTGAACGCAACAGCACTCGGAACGAAGCGATCCAGTTTATTATGAAGACCCTCTATGAAAAACTGCCCCGGGAGCAAGAACACTCAGAAAGGGTGAGTAAGATCAGCGGCCTGATCGGTGCCTCTATGGGAATGACTCATGAAGAAATAAATGAATTAAAGACTGCCGGTGCCCTACATGATATCGGAAAAATAGCCATTGGCAATGATATCCTGGATAAGGTGGGCGAACTCAGCGATTTTGAATGGCTGGAAATCCGCCGACACCCGGAAATCAGTTACAGCATCTTAAGCTCCCTCAATGATTACGCGCCGCTGGCCAACATCATTCTTTTCCATCACGAACGGTATGACGGCAAAGGGTATCCCAAAGGCTTAATGGGAGAGCAAATTCCCTTACCGGCCCGGATCATCGCCGTCGCCGATGCCTTTGATGCCATGACCTATGGTCGGCCTTACAAAGAACCCTTGACCACTGAAGCGGCTATTCTGGAAATAACTGATGGTAAATACACCCAGTTTGATCCGAAAATCGCCGATATTTTCTTACGGATTATTTCAGAACACAATAATGAACTTTAAAAAACCGTGCATCTTTTTACGGATGCACGGTTAATTTTTTACCCACTTATTCCAGTGGGGTACGTTTCAAATCATCAATGAGTTTTTCATGCCAGTTTAAAACCATCTCGTAATAGGTCCTGCCAAACTTAAGACTGGCATATTCAAAGGGGTCCATCCCATCACAGGTTGTCCTTTCGATTTCTGACAGTTTTTCCATGGCATCCTGGACCGTCCCGCGGAAAAGTTCAATATTGAGGATCGCATCATTCTTCTTTAAATGTTTATAGAAAAACAGTTTAGCCAGAAATTCCAGATTAAAAGGAGAAAATGTGCAGGGTGTTTGGAGCCACTCGATAAAATGTTCCCGACCTCTAGGCGTAATCGTATACATTTTTTTGAAGCGGTTGCCTTCGACTATTTCTGCAAAAGTAATCAGCCCAACCTTTTCCAACCTTTTCAGCATCGGATAGATACTGCCAAAACTGGCATCAATAAAATTCGAGGTCCGCATTACCATCATTTGCTTGATATCGTAACCGGTCATATCCCGGTCCAATAAAAAACCAAGGATTGCAAATTCTAACATGGTATCCTGCTCTCAGCTCTGTTTTTCTTTTCCAATTCAATCCACCTGATCATGCCTTGAGAGCATCATCTCTTTCCTTTTAAGTTGTTTTATATCCATTTCACCCGGACTTAAACCTTTTTAATGATGCATCGTCCTGGTATTATCAGCGCTCGAGAAGATTGATTCTCTTAAGTGTACTCGAAAAAGTATCGATTCGCAATGCAATTGTATATGTTTTTCATATAGGTCAATAAAATTATTGCAAAATCACTTGCGCCGATGCCTTATATTTTTTCCCCTTCGATAATAAATGATGCAACATAATCTTCAATCTTTTTACCGGGTAGCCAGTTATTCAGAATCTCTTTACTGTTATCCTTTGGTATCAGTTTAATACTCTGAAAACCGACTTGTTCCATCATTGCTCTAATTTTAGTCACATGTTCAGCACCAGCGATACAACCCGCCACCATGGCCAGATCATTTTTCATTTCTTCCGGCAGTTCGGCGGTGGCAACCACATCAGACAATGCCAACCGACCGCCGTTTTTGAGGACACGGTAGGCTTCTTTAAAGACCTTTTCCTTTTCCAGCGAAAGATTAATGACACAGTTCGAAATAATTACATCAATCGAACCATCGGCCACCGGCAAATGCTCAATTTCACCCAACCGGAATTCAATATTGGTATAACCGCTTTTGGCAGCATTATTCCGAGCCAGTTTGATCATTTCTGGCGTCATATCCACGCCAATGACATAACCGCTTGCTCCAACCTGACCTCTTGCCAGAAAACAATCAAAACCACCGCCGCTTCCAAGATCCAAAACAACTTCGCCTTCTTTCAGGCTGGCAATGACAATGGGATTGCCGCAGCCCAACCCCATATTGGATGATGCCGGGGCATTAAGTAGATCCCTGGCATCATAACCGATGGTCATGGTAGCGTTGATGATATCCATGAGTTCACCGCCGCTGCAGCTACAACTGCCACCACAACAGCTTCCCGCGGCTCCGTTTTGTGCTACCTGGGCATAATTTTCTCTGATATACGCTCTTGCGTCTTCTTTATGATTCATTTCAATGACCTCCATCTAAATTTTATTTTTTCACTTATAAAGACGTAAAAAAACAAAAAAGACGCATTCAAGCGTCTTTTTTCTTGCAAAATCTGCAATTTTTTTCTTTATGTTCGTAGTCAATCACATGGCCCAGGCTGTCAAACTCAAGCTGACAGCAACCCAGCAGCATTTCTTTAAGCATTTTTCGACCCCGCAGGACCCGAGACTTCACGCCGGAGACAGAGATTCCCAACTTTTCACTTATTTCTTTCTGTGACAGCTTTTCAAACTCTGAAAAACGAATTGCCTCTTGATATTTCTCAGGCAAGCTATTGATCATCCCCTGTAGACATGCTGCAATTTCCAGGCTGGCCGTTAATTCCAATGGACTGCTCTCTGAAATATTCTCATGAAACTCGGTGAGTTCAGGCATTCTGCTGTTTTTTCGATAATAGTCCGTTATGGTATTCCGGGTGATGGTATAGATCCAGGCATGAATCTTTTTTCCATCTTCCAGATTCTTCAAGTTGCTATGGATCTTGAGAAAAACCTCCTGCAAGATATCTTCAGCATCTTCGGCACTGGCTACACGCTTAATAATGTACCGTTTAAGAGGTCCGCTGAATTCGTCCCAAATACACCCAATCACTCTCATCACCACTTTTCTCGAGGTTGAAAATTAATCTCACACTGGCTAGTCATTTTTCTTAATCAGTCAACTAAAGTAAAAATTTTATAATCTATATTGATTACTTATTATTTATTTTCGTTGCTACTTGGGCTTTGACGACTAACTTGAGCAATTCTTCTTCTGATAGTCCGACCCAGATTGCCAATTCTGTATTGGAAGGGTATCCTTTTTTCTTTTTCACTTCACCATCGACAAGCGTAACTGGAAGTACTTCAACCCCTTCATTAAGAATTAAATCATTCACTATTTTGCTCGCTACAAAGGCCATTGGATCTTCAGACAAACCATGTCTAAGAATTTTTTTGCCTTCACCCTCCAAAACGTTTAACATGGCTGAAACTCTCAGCAACTCCGGATCAACGCCTGGTCCACATACCCCTGTTGAACAGCACATGGCGGGATCATATATTTCTACTTTACTCATTTTTTCTCCTTCTAAAGGACGAGACCTCTAAATATAATCAGATCAACCGCATTAAATCATTTGAATTAACAACAACCTGATGTCTGAGCTGAATCCTCAACAACCAACTTACCTTCGTCATCTATTTTTATGGTAACTGAATTCGTTTTTAGGACAGCTTCCCCCTCCATCAACACATTGATGCCATTAACAATTACCGGTTGATCGTCCACATTTTTATTGGTAAATGTAAAATAGAGGGAGGTTCCACAACAACCCTGTTGCAGGGATGCCTGAAGTGAATCCTGACCGTTTTCTTTCAACATTTCTTCCAATACCACTTTTGCTTCATCTGTAATAATCATTTTTGTTTCTCCTCATCATTTGTATTTTAAATTAATTAGTCTGGTTGTTCTTATCTCCCGAAACAGACTTGTTTATTTTTTCCAGGGAATAACCACATAGTTTCCTTTGGTATCTTCAGCGATTCGTTTAATCCATTTTTCTTCGTTATTAGCTCTTGCCCGTAGGAACGGATCCTTAGTATCGGTGGCCAATAAACTGGCATTCATCACCCACCATTTGTTCATAATGCCAGCACGTTTTAAGTCTGCTTCTAATCGAAGTGCTTCAAAGACCGGTGTTGCTTCGGGCAGCGCCACAATGACAACTTCAGTTTCGGCCTGATTTTGCAGACGCGGCAACAGATTGACGACTGAATCGGGAATATCCGCATTGGATCTTTCCATTTCTTTATGGTAACTCTCAGTTGAGTTAAGCAGCAGCAAGGTATGACCGGTTGGTGCGGTATCGATCACAACCACTCCATCTTCAGCTTTTTCCACCTGTTCTGCAAAGGCTCTGAATACCGCAATTTCTTGGGTACAAGGGGATTCCAGATCTTCAATAATATAGTCAATGTCATCTTGACTCATATTAGCTGCTTTTGCTTTACCAATGACCTCTTCCCGATATTTTTGCAATTCTTCAGCCTCATCAATATTACTGACGGTGATATTTTCACCACCCATGGTTGATGCACTCATATGACCGGCTGGATCGGTGGTAGTCAGATAAACCTTCTTGCCCATTTTCGAGAGTCCCAGCGCAATGGCTGCCGCAATGGTGGTTTTACCTACGCCGCCTTTACCCATGGTGAAGATAACTTTTTTATTTGTATTGTACATATCTTTGATCAGTTTATCCAAACCTGGCAAGTCGCTGATTTCTTTAACTTTTTCCACTTCAATCACATCATCTTCGGTGAATAAGCGGCGAATATTATCTACTCCGGCAATGTTATAGGCTCGTAGTGGTAGAGTATAAATATCCAGAGTCTTTAAGCTGTTGGGAATTTTGTTGACCGCATCTTTTTGTTTGCTGTAGAAAGCTGTCGCAATTTCATCTTTTTTGTCAAAGTTCTCTAAGGCCCCATTGATAATTAAAATTTGATTTTCAACACCAATTTCTTTTAATTCCTTAGATGCTCTGGCCGCTTCTGCCAGTGGCGATGGTTCCGGTCGAGAAACCAGAATGAGGGTCGTCTTAGCGCCATCAGATAGGGTTTGCACGGCTTTTTCATACATTTTCTTTTGTTCGGTTAAACCGGATAACTGCCCCAGACAGGAAGCCCCGTGGGTACTATCATCAATAAAGCTGTCCCAGGCTGACGGCAATTGCAGCATTCGCAGGGTATGACCGGTGGGGGCGGTATCAAAGATGATATAATCATAATCTTTACTCATTTTTTCATCGGTGATAAAACGCGAAAATTCATTGAAGGCGGCAATTTCAACTGTACAGGAACCCGCCAGCTGTTCTTCCATACTGGCAATGGCCACGTCCGGTAATTTTCCTCGATAAGGGCCGACCACGGATTCTTTATATTCTGCGGCAGCCTGGATGGGATCCAGGTTGGCTACCATTAAATTAGGAACATTTTTAATGGGTACTCCTTGTCCGGTTAATTCTGTTTCAAATACATCCTGTAAATTTGAAGCCGGGTCAGTGCTGATGAGGAATACTTTCTTTCCCTTATCGGCAAGACTCACTGCCGTTGCACAGGCGGTAGAGGTTTTACCAACGCCGCCTTTGCCGGTATAAAATAAATATTTAGTTAAGTTAACATTATCGGGTGTAAAATTTTTGTACATCTTAATCCTTCTTTCTTATATGATTGCAAATTCATATGTCTTGTTATTCATATGATAACTCTTTCATGCGACTTTGTCAAGCGTTTTTAATTTATAATCGTAAAGAAACTTTATTAATTGATATCCCATGAATATCATGAAGGGCTTCCATGATCGCTTCGGACAGCGTTGGGTGAGGGTGGATCACATCCCCAAGTGCTTCTGCCGTTAACCCAAGATGGACTGCCATGGTTAACTCTGCCAAAAGATCGGTCGCTTCTGGCCCAATAATCGAAGCGCCGATTATCACATCTTGTTCATCGACAATAATTTTAACCTGGCCTTGGATTTTCCCGATGATTTGGGCTTTTCCCAGTGATCTGAAATCAAAACTACCGGTTTTATAATTGATGCCCCTTTGCTGCGCTTCTTTTTCGGTTAACCCGACCGCCGCAACCTGAGGATCCGTATACACACATCTGGGGATCGCTTTATGAACGCTGGTTTTATTTTTCCCTGACATATTTTCTGCGGCAATAATGCCTTCTTTAGATGCGACATGGGCCAGAAAAGGGGTGTTAATAAGATCACCAACGGCATAAATCCCTTTGACACTGGTTTCCAGTTTCTCATCGACTTCGATATGACCCTTATGATCAACTTTAATTCCTAATTTTTTCAGGTTTAGTCCCTTAGAATAGCTGGCGCGTCCAATCGAAAGCAGCATCATTTCTGCTTCTAAAATTTCACCATTTGTCAATGATACCACCACCCCAGAGTCCTGAACATTTACGTCAGATATACTGTTAGCTGTTAAAACTTTTATTTTTTCCCGTTTAAATTGTCGTAAGAGTTGTTTCACAACACTCTCATCCTCAGATATCAGGATCTGGTCGGCCATTTCCACAATCGTTATCTTCGTTCCCAGATGACTAAAAAATTGTCCCAATTCACACCCGATCACGCCACCTCCAACAACAATCATCGATTTAGGAGGAGTTTTTAAAGCCAGAGCCTCCGTGCTGGTAATCACTTTCTCGCCATCATAATGAAACATTTCCGGACAGATGGGGACTGAACCGGTTGCTAATAATATTTTATCACTCATCAGTGTTTCAACACTGCCGTCACTCCGCTGAACTTCAACCGTTTTTGAATCGATCAATTTGCCGATCCCGCGGACCAGACTAACACCATTCGATTCGAAAAGAAATTCGATTCCTTTAACTAAACCTGCTACCAGCTTATCTTTTCGTTCAATAATTTGCTTTAGATCAACGGTCGTATGATCATTGAATACTCCAAACTTTTCGGCTTCCAATGATGTTGTTAAAACATCTGCCGAAGCAAGCAAAGCCTTCGTCGGAATACATCCGATATTAAGGCAGGTTCCGCCAACCTCCTTTTTCTCAACAACAGTTACTTCTGCGCCTAATTTTGCCGCCATAATGGCGGCCTCATAGCCGCCCGGGCCAGCACCGATAATGGTAATTTTCATTGTTTCTCCTTTTTTAGTTATTTGTGAGTATCATGTTCATGCAATTCAAATGACCCTATGTTCATATGATATTTTATTCATACGATATCGTGTTCATCTCAATTTGTCAACCGTAATTTTTTTACCCCTTTTCCAGTTCTATTCATATCATCAGAATTTTTATCAACCCAAATTCTACCTGTCAATTTTATTGACGAATTTACTATTAGCGTCTATGATAAAAGATATAACTAAGCATATTATTATTTGATTATAGAAGGAGACTAAATGGATATTTATTTAGATAATGCCGCAACCACCTTTCCGAAACCATTAGCAGTTCCGGAAGCAATTTATGATTATATTGTCAATAATGGCGGTACTTCCGGCCGTGGCTCCTACGAAAAAGCCATTTTGGCTGATGGTCTTGTCTATCAGACCAGAAAAAGGCTGGCAAAACTCTTTAACCATAATGATCCAAAAACGGTGGTCTTTACATCTTCTGTTACCGAATCTTTAAATCTGGCTCTTCAGGGCATCTTAAAACCCGGGGATCATGTGGTCACCAGTTCTCTGGAGCATAACGCCGTCTGGCGATGTTTGAAAACCCTGGAACGGGATCTGGGGATTTATATTTCGGTGGTTCCAGCCACCGCCCAGGGCGAAACAGATATCAGAGATGTGGAAGCTGCCATCACTCCTGACACTAAAATTATCGTCTTCACCCATGCCTCCAATGTACTGGGGACCATCCAACCGATTGCTGAAATCGGCGCCTTAGCCAGAAAAAACAACATCCTTTTTCTGGTGGATGCAGCTCAGACTGCTGGGGTTATTCCCATTGATGTCCAGGCACAAAACATTGATTTGCTGGCCTTTACCGGACATAAAAGTCTTTTAGGTCCGATGGGTACCGGCGGCTTGATCGTGAATTGCGATGCCGAAATCCATCCGCTCATCTCCGGCGGTACCGGCGGTGATTCGGCCTATGAATACCAGCCGGATTATTATCCCAACCATCTGGAGGCCGGTACCATGAATGTCAGCGGAATTATCGGCCTGGGCGCAGCTTTGGCATTTCTAGAAGCTGAAGGCTTGGAAACAATCCGCGATAAAGAAGATATCCTGATGGACTATGCGCTAAACGCATTAAGCGAGATCGACGGGATTGAAATTTACGGCCCCCGGGATTCTTCCAAAAGCGTTGGTGTTATTCCCTTTAATCTTGAAGGTCACATCCCCGAAGAAATCGCCTTTTATCTGGATCAGGAGTGCCATGTGATGATTCGTTCCGGCTTGCACTGTGCACCCAGTGCCCATCGTCTGATTGGCACGGTCACCCGGGGAACCTGTCGCATCGGTATTGGCTATTTTAATGAGACAACTCATATTGATGCCCTGGTTAACGGATTAAAATCTTATTTAAAGGAGAATAACTAATGTACCTCTCAACAATCAGTCTTATTTATATCAAACCCTGTACCACCGGTGGTGGGCGGATAAAGTTTCGGGCTAAGCTGAGCAGCCCTGTTCCGGAGGTCATGCCCTACCTGAATACCGTAATCAAAACCGGCCTTTATATCCCATCAGCTCACACCTTCACTTATAAGATCGGCAGTCATATTATCAATATCCATGAACGAAATCTTACCTGCACCCAGTTAACCAATGAAGCTCAGTGTTATGAAATGATTGATCATATCTTTAATCTGATTAATGAGACATGGGAAAACAAAGATTCCATCGTACCCAATGAAGAAACCCGGGAGCGACCCAGTGCGATTCAACTTTATAAATTGTTACCCAAGAAAATTGGCTGCAAGGTCTGCGGTCAGGGTTCCTGTATGGGCTTTGCTTCCAAACTGATTTTAGGCACTTGTCGGCTAAACGAGTGTACCTTGATGAAAGAAGCAGAATATGCCCCTAATTATTTAAGCCTGGAAGCACATTTACAGCTGATGGGTTATGAAACCGACTGAGTTCAGTCCTTGAAAATTAATGCCAGTATTGAAAAAGCCAGATCTTCGCTGTGAATGATCTGGCTTTTTTATTATTAGTTTTTTGCAATTTTATTGTTTTGCTAAAATCTTATCAAAAATCTGACAGGTTTTATCAGCAGTTTGCTTCACATATTCCATGTGTTCATCGGCAAGATTCCGAGTGGATAGAGGTTTATCAAGGGCTTTGGCTTCGCCAATGATCTCAGCCACATCGACACTGCCGGCTACTCTATTGCTGTATTTTTCAATGGCCCGTTTGGCACAGCATTTTGAACACCCATCTACGGCAATGGTGGGGTATTTTTCGGCAAATTCCCGTTCCCCGCCGTCACCGGCAATAAATAAGGGCAGACATAGGGTCGAGACCATCCCGGGTTTCAGTTCTTCCATCATTTTTCGCACCGCTAACCGGGAAATCGTTCCCCCCAGGCACTCTTCGCCGCTACAAGAAATAACACCAATTTTAGTCGTTATCATATCAGTTCACTCCTGCCTTTATTTCTTTGACATCTTCAACCATGATTTCAGCCAGTTCAACCGCATAATTCCAGCCATCTTCAGTTAGAGCGGTTCCAGTGCCGTGTTCTTCACCGCGATGGGCTTTCATGAAATCTGGCACCTTATGGCTTTTTACCACGATGCCACCAGTTTCTTCGACACTCTTCTTGGCGCAATATTTGGCACAGCCATCCATGGTAATGCAAGTTGCGCCTTTAATTTTTGCCACCACTTCGTCATCGCCAGTGACCACATGAGCCAGACAAAGGGTTTCTGTGTCATTGGGACACTTTTCCTCGGTTACCATCAGCACCGACTCCCGGGCTAATAGCCCAAATACTTTTCCAATCCCACTGCAGGGTATTACTTTTATTTTAGACATCAATTTCTTCTACCTTTCGTTTCAAAAATTCAAAATATGCCGGGCAATCGTGGAGCAGATCCTGATCTTCTTCAAAATCACTGAGGCGTACTTCCACCAGCCAACCCTTTTCATAGGGGCTTTCATTAACCTGTTCCGGGGCATCATTTAAACCGGTATTAACGGCAACCACAGCGCCCGCGACTGGTGAAATAATTTCAAATACCGCTTTGCTTGATTCGATGCTGCCTAAATCGTCGAACTGTTCAAATTCATCGCCAATTTCCGGCGGATCCACATAGAGAATATCTGACAGATTCTGTTGTACATAATCACTGACCCCTACCCGGGCCATATTCCCTGACACCGTCACCCAACAATCATTTTCGTTGAAAAAATAATTGCTTTTGGGCACCTTGAAAATAAACTTGCCATGAGAAAAGGTATTATATTCTATCAATTCCGGTTCAATAAATTCCGATTCGGCCTGTTCAGCGACAGAGCTGTTGATTTTTTCCAGCACTGCCTGAACCACTGCCTGAGTGTCCTGATCATCGCGGATTTCGACCCCCAGCTTGATATCCAGAGCCTTGGCAACCTCGCTGACATTAACTTTTTCTTTGATGGCAAGCTCCAAATCCCCGGCCAATTTACTGGCACAGCGGGTGTTGCAGCCATCAATGACGGTTAAAGCGCCGGCTGCCAGGGCTTTTTCGTAGCGGCTGCTGTTCTGATTTATTAAAACCGGACAGATAAGCTCAACTTCTTCCGACTGCGCCAGCTCCAGAGCCACCCGCCTTGACAGATCGCCAGCGCATTTATCCAAGCCATTACAAGGTAATACACAAATAGACTCACTCATCAGTAGCGGCCTCTTTTTCTGCCTTGCGGATGGCTTTAATCATCTTGGTCGTTTCTGGTTTATCGGGAAAGGTAATCGCATCGGGACCACAGGTTTTACTGCAGGCGCGGCAAAAAACAACACAGTTATTGGGGTTTTTAACTTTTAGTTTTGGTTTGGCATTTTCATCTACTTCAAAAACCTGATGGGGGCAAAATTCCACACAGTCCATACAATCGTTGCATTTTGTAAAATCAATTCGGGGAGACCAATCGATCCGATCCCGTTCGACACCCATAAAAGTTGATTCACTCATGACTATACCTCGTATCCCATTTCTTCAAGTTTCTTCTCCACCACTTCAAAGGCTTTGTCGTTGGTCATATCCCGGATGTCCAGCATCACAGCATCTTCTTCAATATTAAGTCCGGCTTCTTTAAAGGCATCTTTAAACATCTTACGTTGCATATTGGGGGCACAGGCACCAATGATCACTTTTCGATGGGCTTTTAAAAAATCAGCTAAAAAACGATCCCCATCTTCCTCGCAAAGTTGAGGATGAATAAAGGCGTATTCAACCGGCAACTCGACTCGCACCTGATTGATAAAATCCCAAATGTCCATAGCCTGAAATCCAGGACATTTACCGGTACAGACACACATAATAAAACCTGGTAGTTCTTGACTCATATCTTCCACCTCTTATATAATATAATTATTTCCTTATGGTTAAAATCATTATACGCCTCTCGTTTATGGGTGTCAAGAGCAAAAGATAAAGATTGCTTTCTTATAAGCAATTGCTTATAATGTTATTGAATCAACCGGTTTTATTTAGTGTTTTATTACATCACCAAATAGAAAAAGAGGTCACTCATGAATTCTGAAGATGTATCTGTAAAAATTTTCAAAGCGTTAGGACATCCCATCCGTTTGCAAATAGTAAAATCACTCCTGACTGAATCACGTTGTGTATGTGATCTCAACTTATCTTTTAATTTCAGCCAGGCAAATCTATCCCAGCATTTAAAAATTCTCCGTGAAGCGGGGATCTTGGAAAGTAAAAAAATCGGTGTTGAAATGCATTATCGGGTAAAATTGAAAGGCGTCACAAAACTATTAAGCGCCATGGATCAAACCGTGGCCGAATATTTTGAAACGCTGGATTTTTAATAGAACTTATGAAAGCAGGTATCCATTATGAAACTTAAGATTTACCCCTGTCCCGGGCATTGCAATGTCAGCATGATGACAAAAACCGTTGCCCAGTATTTTGGAATCATTGATGAGGAAAACATCACCATCCTTCCCCATGTCAGCATGAATATTCTCCAGGATATTGCCGCAACTGGCGACAGTGAAAAATATATCTCGCTGAATGGCTGTCCCTCGACCTGTGCCTCGATGGCTTACGAAGACATGGGCTATGAACTCTATGATGAAATCGTCATGACCCCGGATTATGATATTAAACACAATGAAAAATACACCAATCTGGATGACATTGATGAAGAAATCGAACACGTCCAGAAAGCCCTTGATAAAATTATTGCAAGCTACTAATCAATATATAGGCGTGCATTTTTTGCTATGATACTGACTAGTTTACTAAAGCGCAATCCCAGAATAGCCGGCAGACGAGTTAATGATACTCGGCTGCCGGTGTTTTTTACGTTTTATTAAAATTTTTCATTGAATTTCAAAATTTAACATAACTTATCTCGTTCGCATTTTTTGATTATGTTATGCTTATAGCCAAATCTTTATTGTAAGGAGTCTGAAACATGATTAAAGTTCTGTTTGTCTGTGTCCATAATTCAGCCAGAAGCCAGATGGCTGAGGCTTTTCTAAATGATTTGGGGAAGGACTACTTCATTGCTGAAAGCGCCGGTCTGGAGCCGGGTCCCATCAATCCCCTGATCGTCAAGGTAATGGCTGAAATTGGTTATGATCTTAGTCACAACGAGACCAATTCAGTATTTGATTTTTTTAAAGAGGGTCGTCTGTATTCGATTATTGTTAAGGTCTGTGACCTGGAAAATGGTCAACGCTGCCCGATTTTTCCGCTGGCCATGAATGTGCTTGACTGGACCTTTGAAGATCCGGCCGATTTTACCGGCACGGAAGAAGAGCAGCTTGAAAAAGCCCGCCATCTTCGCTATAAAATCCGTGAAAACGTCATTGATCTGATTAATACCTATAAAGCTTCCATTTAGATTTTTAAAAACAGGAGAAAATAATGAACAAACCCAAAGTTGCCTTTATCTGTGTCCATAATTCCTGCCGGAGCCAAATGGCCGAAGCCCTGGGCAAAAAGTTTGCTCTTGATGTATTCGAAAGCTTTTCAGCTGGAACTGAGACCAAACCGCAAATCAACCAGGATGCTGTCCGATTGATCAAAGAACGCTACGACATCGATATGGAAGCCACCCAGTATTCTAAGTTACTGACCGATCTTCCGCCCATTGACATTGTTATCAAAATGGGCTGCAACGTAGTCTGCCCCTACCTGCCCAGCCGTTATGTTGAAGACTGGGGACTGGAAGACCCATCCGGCAAAAGCGATGAAGAATTTATGGAGATTATCGATCAAATTGAAGCTAACATAAAAAAATTGGTGGAATTGATTAATGACGATAAACTCAAGCTATTTTAAGCTCAGTTAAAAATGACCGGTTGGATTCTTTACGCCAACCGGTCATATGGTTTACTTATTGCAGATATTTTTTCAGTTCCTTAACCGAAGGGATCTTGCCTGAAAACTTGACTTGCTCATCCACTACCGCCTTGTCGATGACATGCATCAGCGTAACCTTTTTTACCCCATCCGTTACCATTTTTTTGACAACCGCAAATGTTTTTTGGCATTTTCAGAAAAATCTGTTGGGAATAGGATATGTTCAATCAGATTACAGGATTTTATCAATTTTAAGCGGGCCTCCAGTTCATTGACGATCCGGATCAAAAGCACCGGTTTCTGGGCATGGAGAATCACTTCATGAGCTGTGCCCCCAAAGAAAACCTCTCCCACCATGGAATGTTCCGGAGCCCCAACGACCATCATCGAATAATCTTCTTCCAAGGCAATGCGGTTGATTTCGTTTTTAATGTAGCCGTTCGCCAAACGGGTGTTGACCATGTAGCCCATTTTTTCGAGCAGCACTTTCTGCTCACTGAGATTTTGTTCAACAACAGCCGTATAAAACGACGAAATCTTTGAATCCAGGTCGTGGGGGCTCAAGCATTGTACCACACGATAAAGAAAGACTTATGCTAAAAGCCCAGATAAAACATATAAAATGCCAGTAAAAGAATTACCGCCCCCATAACGATTTTCAAAATAATGGTGGCCTTTTCAAAATCTTGAGTATCTTTTGTAGCCCCACCAATAACACAAACCATCGCAATGAGTACCAGGCTTTTTAACAACCTATTTTTACCATCTTTAAACCACGTTTCCCCTTTTATTATTGATTAATTTTTTATTTTATTTAAACAGCCGCTTATCACAGCATTTATCAACCTCTGCCTGTAATGTCACATGATAAATACCTTCTTTTTCTTTCAGTAAATGCTCAATTTCAGCTGTTACTAGACAAACTTCAGATAATGGCATATCCGCCATTTCGATATGGGCTTCAAAGTAAACGGTCTTCTCATCGGACATCCAGGTATGGACATGATGAATATTTTTAACTTTTTCTATTTTTTCTATTTCTGTTTTGATGGTTTCGTAATTCAGGGGTGCCGATGACTGCATCAGAATGTTGACCGTTTTTTTGATAATCTGCCAGGTTTCTCGAATAATATAGATCGAAATCAGGGCTGTGATCAACGGATCAATCCAAATGATGCCCCATAACTGTATCGCAACGCCCCCAACCAATACGCCAATCGATGAAACCATGTCACTGATTAAGTGCAAATAACTGGATTTGATATTTAAATTATGGTGAGAATCTTTTTCTAACAGAAAAACGGAAATAAAATTAGCAATCAGTCCCACAAGGGCAACAACAATCATCATTAAGCCATTAATGGTCTCCGGTGACTGCCAACGTTTAAAGGCTTCGATAACCAATAAAACTGATAAAGCCAGCAATACGGTTGCATTCACTAAGGCCGCCAGGATTTCGGCGCGCTTATATCCATAGGTTCGCTTTTCATCGCGCGGTTTTTGAGCGAAGCGATTGGCAAAATATGAAAGGGCAATGGCTATCGTGTCACTTAAGTTATGCAAAGCATCTGACAGTAATGCTAAACTCCCTGAAAAAATACCTCCGATTATTTCAGAAATGGTAATCGCAGCATTTAATACCGTTACCCAAAATATTTTTTTGCCGGATAGATCGGAATGATCATGGTTGTGGGCATGTGCTTCGTGATCGTGGTTTTGGTCATGATTATCACCATTTGCCCAAAGTGTCATTAAACCAAACATGGCAATCATTTTGTTTTTGTATTCCACTTTACCCTCCTGAATTTCACGTATGTCTGAATTCTTTATAAGAACAGATAACCAAAAGCGTTAAAACTAAAACCAATAATCAGAATTCCGGTCATTACGATTCCCATAAAAATAACCAGCAGCTTTGTCTTGACCACTTTTTTGAGCATGATCAAGGATGGTAGTGACAATGCTGTAACTGCCATCATAAATGCTAATACCGTACCAAGCCCGGCACCTTTAGAAACCAATGCTTCAGCGATGGGAAGGGTACCAAAGATATCTGCATACATAGGTACACCAACTAATGAACCAACTAAAATTCCACAGTGGACTAAAAAAGCAGCTATCCCAGAGAATACCCTGATACAGCTGCTGATAAACAATATTTTTCACATATTCAAGACGCTTTAAAATCATAAACCGGGATATTATTTAGAAAATGAAGTAATACCCGGTTATCCAGTTGGCTCCGCCCCTGATGACTGAGATAGTCAATGGCTTCAAGGGCGGTTTTCCCTTTTTTATAAATCCGATTGGTGGTCATGGCATCATACACATCGGCGACTGCGATGATTTTTGGTAAAAGTCCCACATAATCGTCGGTGGCGCACAGCGGATAGCCTTTGGCGTCGATCCGCTCATGGTGAAACAGAACCGCCCGTTTGACCGCCAGATTGAATTCGCTGAATTCATTAAGCAACGAATAACCATAAAGGGGATGAAGCTGGATAATTTCATATTCCTGCTGAGTTAAGGCCCCAGGTTTATTTAAGATCGCCGCGGGGATATAGATTTTCCCGATATCATGTAAAAATCCCGCCTGAGTGGCATTGATGATATCCTGTTCTTCCAAACCCATCCACATCGCGATAAACATCGAATAAAAGGCGGTGTTGACACTATGGGTAAAGGTGTATTCATCCATTTTTTTGATCTGATCCAGAGCTTTAAGAATGATCGGATTGCCTTCGATGCTTTCATACATGTGGGCCAAAAACTGGGTCACATGGGTGTAGGTGTACTCTTTCTGAAACAACACATTGCTCAGGTTGTTTTTCAGTTCCACCAACATATTGCGGTTGAGCTGTTCGGTCATGCTTTCATTAAGATCACACAGATAATGAGACAGCGAATATCCCGTTTTTTCCCGTTTACTATCGTGATGCATTGTTTGACCAGCAGACTGCTCAAACCGTGTATAATTATTAATGTGATCTTCTAAAATTCCCATTTTTCACCCCATATTTTTTTTACTGATCGACTTTGATCACACCCAGTTTGTTCATAACTTCTACCAGTTTTTCGGTATCAACCGGTTTGGCGGCATAGGCTTCACAGCCGAGATCAAAGGCGGTATTGACGAACTCGGTATCGGCCAGAGCGGTTATAATTATGATCTTCACCTTGTTTTCGGCCAGGATTCCCCGTTGCACTTCAAAATCCCGGATGGCTTTGAGCACCTTGACCCCATCCACCTTTGGCATCATAATATCCAGGCAGATCAGATCATAGGGATCTTCTTCTTTGATGGCAATCAGATAGGCGTCCAGGGCCTCCATCCCATCCACCACAATATCACATTCTCCATATTGGGCTAAAAATTTTCCCAAAAAACGTCGACTTACCATGTCATCTTCCACAATTAATATTTTCATTTTTATTCCTAACCTTTCTTTTCTTCTAAATTAATCTGGCTATCTGGCCAATTATTTTTGTCGATTATCTTTAATCGCAATTATACTGTTTTTTTGTAGACGGAGTAAATATGATTAATCTGATTGACCTTTTCGGCGGCGGCTTCAAAATTTCCCCGTCGAATATCCAGTTCGATTTTAAAGGCAACCACTTTTAAGTCTTCAATGTCCAGGGCAATCGAGAGTTTCTTGATCCGGTTCGCCAGTTTTTCAAAATCTTCCAGTTTTCCTGCTGCTACCTGATCGTTTAGTTCGTTGATCAGTTCAGCCAATTGATCTTCCTTTTCCTCATCATAAACCTTTCCGATCAGACCATCCAATAGGTTCTTCTCCTTGATGATGATTTCCCCATTGACGTCAATATGCATTTCAAAATCACCGGACTTTCTCGCTTCTTTTTTCCGGCTGATACATTTTTCAATCTCCTCCACCAACTTCTCCACTTTGATGGGTTTGGAGATGTAACCATCCATTCCCTGGGACAGGAACTTTTCACGGTCGCCGTGGAGAGCATAAGCGGTAATGGCCAGAACTGGTATATCCTGATTGATTTTCCGGATCCGCTTAGTGGCTTCAATTCCATCCATTTCCGGCATTTGAATATCCATCAGAATAATATCATAGTTATTTTGACCAGCCATCTCCACCGCCTCATAGCCATTGCTGGCTATATCCACTCCATAGCCGCATTCGTTGAGCATTCGGGAAATAACCAATTGATTGACCTTGTCATCTTCAGTTAACAAAACTTTATATTGCTGGTCGATCTTAAAATAGTCAGGATACTTTTCCAGTTGGCGTTCTTCTGTCAAACCAGGTTCAAAGCTAAGCTGGAAATAGAAGCGGCTGCCCTGGCCTTCGGAACTATCTACCCAAATTTTTCCACCCATTAATTCCACCAATTGTCGGGTTATCGCCAACCCCAAACCGGTGCCTCCGAATCGCCGGGTAAACGAGCCATCCACCTGACTGAAGCTTTCAAAAATCTGCTGCCGGTTTTCTTCGGCAATGCCGATACCGGTATCTTCAACGACAAAGAGCAGTTCAACCTGTTGCTCAGTTATCGCCAGGCTTTTAACCTTTACCCAAACCTCACCGGCATCAGTAAATTTGATGGCGTTGCTGATCAGGTTGTTGAGAATCTGCTGAATCCGATGGAAATCACCCATGACATATTGGGGCATGGCCGCTGAAAAAGCGTAGTTGAGTTCAATTCCCTTGCCGGCTGCCACCGGAGACTGAGCTTTAATGGTGTGTTCCACCAGGGCTTTAATATCACAATTTTTCTTTTTAATTTCCAGTTTCCCGGCTTCCATTTTTGAAAAATCGAGAATATCATTGATCACATTAAGCAAGGCATTGACACAGGTTTTGATAATTTTGATGTTCTCCTGCTGTTCCTGATTTAAGTTGGACAAACGCATTAAATTGACCATACCCACAATCCCGTTTAACGGGGTTCTGATTTCATGACTCATATTAGCCAGAAACTCACTTTTGGCCTGGTTGGCTGTCTCCGCTTCTTCCTTGGCCAGTTTTAAAGCTTGTTCCACGGCCAACCGCTCGCTGATATCCCGAACAATGGTAATGGCCACCTTTTTTTCGTTCAAATAACAATGACTGCATAAGACTTCAACGGGCAGGGTCGATCCATCCTTCCGTTTGGCTATGGTCTTGATCGCAACTTGATTTTTTTCCAGCAACTCATGGCAATAATTCTGCCCTACCTCAGGTGAATCTATCAATTTGAAAACCGGATCCGCAAATCCAAAAAATTCCTCATAGGAGTAGTTAAACATATCCCCGGCGGTCTGATTGACCTCAATGAGGCGGCCATGACATCCGTCCTCGTTGGTTTCCTGAACAAAAATGGCATCTGACGAGTTATGAAAAACCTGGCGAAACTTTTCTTCACTGTCGATGAGGGCATTCTCAGAATCTTTTCGTTCGGAAATATCCCGAATGATGCAGATAATCACCCGCTTATCCATGATCGTGGTGGTTTTGGCACTGACTTCGACGGGAAACTGGGTTCTGTCTTGGCGTTTATGGACGGTTTCAAAAAAGACCCCATCCTTTTCGCCATTTTTCATCTCTTCGATGGCCACTGACCGTCCGCCTTCAATCAGATCAAAGACCGTAAGTTTGAGCAGGTCCTCCCGTTTGTATCCATAGAGTTCCACGGCGGCATTATTGGCGTCGATTATCTGACCGCTGATTTCGACAAAAAGAATGGTGTCCCTAACCTTTTCGGCCAGCATTTTATAGCGGATCAGTCCTTCTTCCAGACTTTTACGATCGGTAATATCAATCCCAATCCCGATATAACCACCGTAACTGCCATCCACCTCAAAGGACGGGCTATAGATCCCTTCAATCCAGCGGTATTTGCCGCTGGCATGACGAATTCGAAACTGAATACTAAAGGATTTTTTACTGCTGAAGGCCTGGTTTTTCATTTCCAGATAAAACTTTCGGTCCTCGGGATGAATCAGATCCAGCCACTTTATCCCCAGATAGTCTTCATTCTGCTTACCGGTGAACAGGGACCAGCTGCGATTAAAATAAACCACGTTTCCTTCCAAATCAGTCTTCCAGATCAGAGAGGGAAAGCTTTCAAACATCCGGTAATAATAATCCCGGGACTGTTCCAGGGACAGCTCTCGATTTTTGCGCTCGGTGATATCCACAAAGGTCACTACCGCATTTCTTTGATTCTCCCGTAGTAGCGGCGCAATGCTGACTCTGAACCAATAATCATTTTCTTCATCATCCACAAAAATATTTTTCTTAAATTCTATTTTGATCGGTTCTACAGCTGATTCCAGCACCTTTGCAAAAGCATTTCGCAGTTCGCAGAACTCGCAGGACGGATCAAAACCGCAGCCCAGTTTGTTTAAACGGCTACTTTTACACTGAACCGCATCGCCAAACTGTTTGCCAATAAAGTCTTCCCTTTTACGGTTGAAATAGTTCAGCAAGGGATCATTGACTTTGGTGACTTTGGCATTTTCATCCATTACCACTACCCCCACAGCTATGGCGTTAAACTCCTGAATAAGATTATCTTCTGTATCCAATCGCTCCTCCTTTGACATTTTTTCGCTCCCTTTTTTTCTTTTATCCGTTAATTTAAGTGCTGTGATGGGCTGACCGTCAGATGATCATCTTCTGGTGCCAGATGTTTATATCACCGCTGTCTACCTCCAACTCGATAGTACGACTGACTTTCGCGCCGGTTTCGGCATACTGAATGCCTAAATTCATATCTTTGAGAATCTGTTTTGTGATTTCCAAGTTATGTCGACCGACGTTAAAGGTATCATTTTGACGCATCGATTCGGCGCCGCCAAAAATACGGATCACCAGTTCATTTTTCAGACACCCGTATTTGCTGGAAAACTGATGAATAAAATAAGGCAAACCGGTGCTGGCATAATAACAATGACGATCGATGGCGTCTTCCCTCCGGGCCGGTCGAGGCAGGGCAATATGAATGATGCCTCCGACTTTCCGGATCGGCGAATAGGCCGTAATTCCCAGACATGAGCCTAAGGCAAAGGTCTTGATGGTATCGTTGTGATTGTTGGAAATAGCCATTTCGCCGATTCCGATGATTTTTATCATAGTTTCACCTATTCCTTTAATGCTGAGAGAATGCAATGATGAATGTTTTCCAGGGCGGACTGAACCGCTACGGCCCCGATGTTATAAGCGACCTTGTTCATCCCATAGACCACTGAGGATACCTCATCCTGACCAATGGTGTGACCACCGTGACGGCGGATATCGAGAAGTCCTTTGGCACCATCATTACCCATTCCCGTCAGTAGTACACCAATCGCCCGCGGGCCGGCTTCCCGGGCCACTGAATCAAAAAGTATATCCACCGAAGGACAATGCCCATTGACTTTTTCCCCAGCAAACACTTCTACCCGATACTTGTGGCCGATCCGTTTAATCCGCATATGCTGATCTCCTGGGGCAATATATACCCTGCCCGGCTCCAGATAATCCCCAGATTGGGCTTCTTTGCAACGCAAGGGGGTTTGGGTATCCAACCGTTCCGCAAACATTTTTGAAAACACCGGCGGAATATGCTGAACGATCAAGATTCCCGGACAATCAGCCCGCAAATTTTTAAGGATCTGATAAATCGCTTCGGTACCGCCCGTTGACGCACCAATAGCAATGAGCCGGTCGGATGACTGCCCATTGCCTGATGCATGTGGTATTTGATTGTAGTCGCCACTTTGTGGTTTCGGGGTTTTGCCTGGCAGGACAATCCCGGTCCTGGCGACCAATCGGATCTTCAGGGTCAGTTCAACAAGAAAGTCTGCCACCGTTTTTGCTGACCGGGGATGGGGTTTTTCGACAAAATCCTGAGCGCCGGCCTTTCTGGCTGCCGCTCCGACTTGGGTGTCGCTGATCATCACCACTGGTAAAGGGTATTGGGGCAGCAGCCGTTCAATAAATTCGATGCCATTCATTTTTGGCATTTCCTGATCACAGACAATCAGGTCCAGATCGTATTTGAGAATTTTATCCCTGGCCTCAAAGGCATCACCGGCGGTGGCAACAACCTGGATCTGCGGGTCAGCGGACAGTTTTCGGGCCATCATTTCCCGGAAAGACTTGCTGTCATCGACGACGAGAACGCTGATCTGATTTTTCTTTCGCATTTTTTCTCATCCTTTCTGCCCGCTTGAGAAATCTTTGAGCTGATAATCTTTTAGCACTGTCTTATAGTGTTTTTTTTCGCTAAGTGGATTATTTTATGTATACCCATTTTATGGTTATTCGTCAATATTTTCCAAATTCATTGTCGGATAAAGCAATTCGGGTCGGTTTTGAAACGGGATTATTGGCGGTTTCTCTCCGGGCCCCGCGGTTTTCTGGTGCCGCTTCTTCGGCCCCCTGGTAGGTATAACGGCTGGTTTTTTTCAGACTAAACCGGGCCGCCTGTTCTCTTAACAGTTCGGCCTGACTGGATAATTCTTCACTGGCAGCAGCACTTTCTTCGGAGGTGGCAGAGTTCATTTGAACAACTTCAGAGACCTGCATAATACCCTGGTTGATCTGAGAAATGCCAATCGCCTGTTCGTTGGAAGCTGTAGCAATATTTCCGACAATGCCGGAGACTTTAGCCACATCATCAACAATCTTATTGAGCGCGGCAGCGGTGCTAGTGGCGATTTTGGTGCCATCGTCGACCTTTTTAATGGAACCTTCGATCATTCGGGTGGTTTCTTTGGCGGCGTCGGCTGATCGGGCGGCCAGATTTCTGACTTCTTCGGCAACGACTGCAAATCCTTTACCGTGCTGTCGGGCCCGAGCCGCTTCTACCGCGGCGTTCAAGGCCAGAATATTGGTTTGGAAGGCAATTTCGTCAATGACCTTGATAATTTTTGAAATATTAGCTGATGATTCATTGATTTCTTCCATTGATTCCAGCATCCGTTTCATTTCATTATTGCCCTGAACGGCGTTTTCTCTGGTGATCTCTGCCAATTCGTTGGCCTCACTGGCGTTATCTGCATTAAGGCGGGTCTGGGCTGAAATTTCTTCGATGGAGGCGGTCAGCTGTTCAATCGAGCTGGCCTGTTCGGTGGCGCCCTGGGACAGACCCATGCTGGAATCGGCAATCTGTTTGGAACCGGCGGCCACTTGTTCGGCCGCGGAATCAATATTGGTCATGATTTCGTTGATATGATCGGTCATTTTTACAAAGGCCAGTCCCAGCTCGCCGACTTCATCGCGGCTGTCGATTTTGACATCAACATCCAGATTGCCATTGGCAATTTCCTCGGCTGAATCGACCATTCGTCTTAACGGTTTACTGATCATATTAGCGACCATCAATCCCAGTCCCACTGCCAAACCAATTCCGACGACGATAAAAATAATCATCATGGTGCTCTGGGTTTTGAAGTCGGCGGTATTCTGAGTCAGTATCGCTTCCGAAAGTTTCGTATTGTAATCAATCAGCTTTTGCAGATCTTCAGTAACCGCTGCTCGTGCCTGAGTTACGGTACTGAGACCGGCGAGTGCCTCATCATATTTTTGCACTTTGACCAGTTCTAGATTAGCATTGCGCAATTCCCGGTAGGACGCCAGGCTGTCGGTCAGAGTAGTATAAAGCGCTCTATTTTCATCATCCTGGATAGTGGCTTCGTACTCTTTTAGTAAGGCATTATCACTTTCCACCGCTGCGTCAATGGCATCTAGCCGGGTTTGCAGGGTGCCCGGGTTGCGTTCATAAACTGCCAGCAGCTGGTTGGCCCGGATATCTTCCAGGGCATATTGAATACTGGCCAGTTTTTGCGAGGGGACCAGATTGTTATGATACATATTTTCCGACTGGGTGTTGATGGTATTCATGGTATAGATGCCAAACACCCCGACAATCCCGGTGACCGCTGCCAGCAAGATAAAACAGGTGACCAGCTTTTGCTTTATTTTCAGGTTTTTAAAAAATTCCATTTTTTGTTTCCTCCATCAAAGTTTTTATTTGCTTACTTGTATACAAATCAGGCTTCCTGACTGGGGTTTTCCATTTCATCGTCCTCAAGCAGTTTCTGGCAATCCAGAATCAGCTTGACCGTTGTTCCGACTTTCCCGATCCCCCTCACAAATTGCCGGCTGTCGGTTTCGTCGAGATCCGGATGAGGCACAATTTCTTCCTCGGCAATGGCCACTACCTCGGCCACCCCATCGACGATCAGTCCCACCGTGATATCTGAAATTTCGACGACAATCACGCAGGTCCGCTCGTCGTAGTCGCGACCCGGTTTTCCAAACCGGAGCCGCACATCCACCACCGGAATTATCTGCCCCCGGAGACTCATAATCCCTTTGACGTATTCCGGTAGCTCTGGCACTTCAGTTATTTTCTGAATCCCGATTATTTCAGTGACATAAGTGATTTCCAGCCCATAGGATTCATTATCCAGATTAAAGGTTAAATATTTTCCTTCTTCAGTTTCATCATCCTCTTCCAGCTCCAGTTCATCAAATTCATCAAACTCCTCCGCCATCGTTTCGCCTCCTTCACTTAGTTTTTAAGCCGTTTCTGGGTCAGACCGTTAACATCAAGAATCAGGCTGATATTGCCATCGCCCAGCAAAGTACAGCCAGCCAGCCCGTCGATTTTTTTCATCCGCCGAATATACTTCGGCAGGGTTTTCACCACCACCTGCTGCTCGCCCAATAATTCATCGGCAAAGAGACAGGTGGTTTTGGTTTCGCCCTCCAGCATGATCAAAATCCCATCCTCAATCTGGGTTGCTCCGGTTTTAACCTGGTAATGGTCTTTGAGCCGCATAATCGGATAGCACTGGCCTCTGATCATAATCATTTCATTTTGATCGGTATCCCGGAAGATCTCCTGGGCCTTGGGAATAAAGGATTCTTTGATGGACATAATCGGCAGGGTATAGCAGCTTTCCCCGACCCGGATATTCATCCCTTCAATGATCGCCAGGGTCAGGGGAATTTTCAGGGTAATCGTGGTACCCCGGCCTTCCGCACTTTCGACCAGAATATTGCCGCCCACCGCTTCAATATTTTTAGCGACCACGTCCATGCCGACGCCTCGGCCAGAAAACTCAGTAACCGCTTCCTTGGTCGAAAAACCAGGCAAAAAGATCAGGTTGAATACTTCGGTGTCGGTCATATTGGTCGCTTCATCGCCAACCAGGCCGTTTTCGAGAGCTTTTTCCAGAATCCCGGCCCGACTCAAACCCTTGCCATCATCGCGGATGATGATTAACACCTCGCCGCCGGCGTTTTTGGCCTCCAGAGTGATGGTACCAGCCCGGGATTTGCCCTGAAGGATCCGGGTCTCCGCGGTTTCAATTCCATGATCGGCCGAGTTTCTGACGATATGCATCAGCGGATCACCGATCTGCTCAATGATGTTTTTATCCACCTCAGTCTCTTCACCGAGAATTTTCAGGTTAATTTCTTTGCCCAGCTTTTTACTGATATCCCGGACAATCCGGTTCATCTTAAAAAAGGTCGGCCCCAGGGGCACCATCCGAATCGACATCACCATATCCTGGAGTTCGTTGGTGATTTTTTTAAGCTGACGAGCGGATTTACTAAAATTATCCAGAACCAGTCCTTTAAGATCGGGGTTCTGGGTGACCATTGCTTCTGAAATAACCATCTCACCGACCAAATTCATCAGTTTATCCAGTTTTTCAACGCTGACCGAAATCATGCTCTGGCTCTGGTTGCCATTAGCCACCGGGGTTTCTTTGGTCGGGGTTGGTTCGCTCGTCGGATTTTTAAGCTGGGGAACCATGATAGCTTCATCTTGAGCAAGGATATGGAGCTCTTCCCGGGTTTCCTGCAGTTCATCCGTTTCAGTCATTTCGATCTGTTCGATAAAGGCCATGGTCCGGAAAAAAGCTTCCAGTTTTTCCGGGGTTTCCGAAGTTCTAATCTGGAGCATAAAGCCGTCCCGTTTAATGATCTCCACACAATCCGGATCATTGATAACATCCTCAGGAATACTGGTAAAGGTTTCCGTAATTTCTTTCAGATTATGAACCACAGTGAAGGCCCGGATATTTTCCATCCCGCAGTTTTCTTCAAATTGAAGAATCACCTGGTAGGTTTTTACTGCGCTGATTTTTGCCGTCTTGCTGGAGCTGATATAATACTTTTCGGTTACCGGCTCATTATTGACGGCCTGGGAATCGGTCAGATTATTATTCTCTTTGAGAATCTTCAGGTGCTCTTTGATCTTGGCAATCAAAGTTTCCGGACTACCATCAGCATCGGCCCCATTTTTTATTTTTTCCAGTTCCATTTTCATAAAGTCAATGCCTTCAAAGACCAGGTCTGAAAGGGTTGAAACATCAATAGACTGCGGCTTTTCTTCACGGATAAAGTAAAACATATCTTCGGTAGTATGAGCCACCACCGACATGTTGTTGATCAGCATCATTGCCGCCGAACTTTTGATGGTATGCATAATTCTGAATATTTCATTGATAGTTTCGCTGGGATAACTGCCCAGAGCTTCGGTCTTAATCACCGACTGCTCCATCTGTTCCAATTGCTGGGAAGTTTCAAAAATAAAAACTTCCTGCATCGGATCGTTCATATATTGCTCTGCCAATCGCGTCCCTCCTTATCTTATGTTCTCCATAAAACCGCTTAAAATTAAGTCGACCATTTCCGCGGTTTTTTCTTTGATCGAAAAATTGTACTTGGCCATTCGCCACTTCAGACATATTTCCTTGCTACCGCCAGTGAGAATATTTTCCAGCACCGTCGGATCCAGATTGGTGCGGACGATTTTCTGGTCGATGGCTTCTTTAATCGTTTTTGTAATAAAATCGGATCGTTTATAAATGATTGAGCTGACTTTTTCAGACAGTTCCGCATCACACATCAGGCTGTCGTAAGCTTGAACCACCACTGTTATTTCCGGGTAGTTCTGATAATATTCCGCATAGGCGTTATAAAAATAGCGAATCGCTTCTAATGGCGAAAATTTCTTTTGTCGGCAGGTTTCAATGATCGCATCGTCATATTGCGAAAAATGGTCCACCACGGCCAGCATAATATCGGTTTTAGTCTTAAAATGCCGAAATAGGGTTCCTTCTGAAACACCTTCCTGTTTAGCTATCAGTTTGGTGGATAGATTTTGAAGACCAACGGCATTTAAGGTTTGAATGGTTGAGACGATGATGCTTTCATGCCTTTTGATTAATGATTTTCCCATGGCTTCCCTCCTACCGGAGTGAATACTTACTCCTGTTTTTAAAATTATACCCTTTTCTATTTAATTGTCAACTTTTTATGTGACGTTCTTAAGTTTTTTTTGTGACGTTTTACAGAACTTTTACAAAGCATCGCTCACCAGACCCTACCGCTCCTCCATCTTTAAATGATTTGTCACCGCCATACCAATTTTTTTATACTTTTAGCAAAAGCCATGTTATAATAATTGCTGTTAAATAACACCACAGGAGGATCGAATGATTCGAATTCCCAATCTCAAACTTGAAATCCAACAGGCTAAAAATAGTGATGCTGAAAAAGAGGCTTTAAGAAACGCCATTCTGTCCAAACTCAAAGTTAATCCCAGGGACTTAATCACCTTTACCATATATAAAAAGTCCGTTGATGCCCGCAAGAAAAACGCCATCGTCTATATCTACACGGTGGATGCCCGCATGAAAAATGAGCCGGCACTTCTAAAAAAAGGCAGCAAATCCGGCCTCACTGTCAGTCCCGATTTATCCTATCAAGCGGTGATGCCGGGAAGCTCACCCCTGGAACACCGACCGGTGATCATCGGCATGGGACCCGCGGGTCTTTTTGCCGGTCTGATTTTGGCCCGAAATGGTTATGCTCCGATCATTCTTGAGCGGGGTGATGAGGTGGATATCCGGTCGGCCAAAATCGACACCTTCTGGCAGACGGGCGAGTTGGATCCGGAGAGCAATGTACAATTCGGAGAAGGCGGCGCCGGAACCTTTTCTGACGGCAAGCTGACCACCCTGATCAATGATCCCCGCTGTCGAAGCATTCTGGAAGCTTTTATTGCTGCCGGAGCCCCTGAAGAAATTCTTTATTTGAGCAAACCCCATATCGGCACTGATCTGCTCCGGGAAACGGTGAAAACCCTCCGCCAAGAAATTATTAACAATGGCGGCGAGGTCCGGTTCCGGGCCCGAGTCACGGATTTTTTGATTCGGGATAATCAACTCACCGGATTGATCATCAATGAGCATGAAACCCTGGACTGTCGGTTGGCTTTGCTGGGCATCGGTCACAGCGCCCGGGATACCTTTGAAACCCTTTATAATCGAGGCGTTACCATGACTCCGAAAGCCTTTTCGATTGGTGTCCGGATTGAACATCCCCAGAGCCTGATCGACCATGCCCAATACGGCTCAGCCGCCGGCGCGGCGGGACTGGGGGCCGCCGACTATAAACTTTCTTATCATTCCCCCAACGGCCGCTCGGCCTACACCTTCTGTATGTGTCCCGGGGGTTATGTGGTGGCGGCGGCTTCAGAAGCCAACGGGGTCGTTACCAATGGCATGAGCGAACACCGCCGGGATGGCGCCAATGCCAATGCCGCCCTGCTGGTCGGAGTTCAGCCTGAAGATTTCGGCGACGATCATCCCCTGGCCGGGGTGGCCTTTCAGCGCCGCTGGGAAGGCCGGGCCTTTGCCCTGGGCGGCCAAAACTATCACGCGCCGGCCCAGCTGGTGGGCGATTTTCTGGCGGACCGGCCCAGCACCCGCTGGGGCAGCGTCAAACCAACCTATACTCCGGGCCTTTGCCTGACCCAGTTGAAAGACTGCCTGCCGGATTATGTGGTCGCCACCATGAAAGAAGCGTTGCTTCATTTTGACAAAAAGATCAGCGGCTTTGCCATGGCTGACAGCATCATGACCGGGGTTGAAACCCGAAGCTCCTCACCGGTGCGGATCAACCGCAATGACGACCACCTCGCCAATATTTCCGGGCTCTATCCAATGGGCGAAGGCGCCGGTTATGCCGGGGGGATTATGTCTTCGGCAGTAGACGGGGTTAAAACCGCCGAGAAAATTATCCGGCACTATGCCCGTTTCAATTCCGAAAATTAAGTCTGTTCTGCCGAATTCCAGACTATCTGGTTTTCTGACTATTGGCTATTATGTGACGATATAAAAAAAGCTCCTGAAGATTTTTCTCCAGGAGCTCTCTTTATACCAGTTATTTTTTTCAGCTTTTCCGACCAAATCCAGACTGCTTTTAAACCGCTTTGAGAATCTCGGCGATTAAGCTGTCAATCTCTGCTTCTCTTTTTTTATTCTTCCAGCTGACAATAAATGATTTTTCGACGGTACCGCCTTTTAACGCAACCGCTGATTTGATCTGGCGGTTTGCCTTGGTTCCACCGGTAAATTTGGACGCCAGTTGCTTGGTTACAAAACTGAAGACCCTTTTACCCTGAAGGGATGAAACTTGTTCAAGATATTCTTTCATCACCACCGCTAATGAGAAGGCCCAAACCGGGCTGGCAAAGATCACCACATCATAGGGGGATACATCGGGATTATTGGTAAATACAATCGGAGGTTTTACCCCGGGGTCATCATTTTCCGGTACGATCCGCTGGATTTCGGCATCCAGACCTTTTTCTACTAGGGCGGCATTCAGTCTTTCGGCGACTGAAAACGCATTGTTGGTTTTAGAAAATACAATAATACCAATCTTCATTTCACACTCTCCATTTTCTTTAGAATATGACCATGTTTCGAATACAAATAAAGCCCATGCATTTTTAATCATTAATTATTCTCTTGTTGACACTAAGGTACCTCATTTTGTTATTTATTTCAAGTCTTTTCTGTAACTCCAGCAAAAGATTTTTATCTGTTGGCAATTAATCCATAAAATCCACTGCAAAAAGAACAGCCTGGGACCTTTTTCTGATCTCAGGCTGTTTGTATTGCTTAAACTAATTCGTTATCATTTTATGATCATTGATTAAAGTAAATATCCCCATTGGCATCCACTGAGAAGATTTCGAAATCGGTATAGAGGGAACTGCCAAAAATATCATCGATCTGGAAAGAATAGTAGTAGTCTCCCACTGCCAGCGGCTCTTCATAGATCACCGGGTCATTGTTAAAGGTATAGGCTTCACCTTCGTAAATGCCCTCCTCATCGGTTTTCATACTATAAGAATAATACATCGGGGTGATCAGATCACCCTTTTTCAGTTTGATAATCTCTTTGGCCGACTGACCGGTAACCTCATCGATACCATCCCAGGCGCCGATAATGGTGATGGTGTAATTGCCGTCACTGGCAAAATCAATTTTTATGCGCAAGTTGGTTTCCACCCCATTGAGCATTACCGGCGAGGTGTAGATATTGTAGCTATCGCCCTGTTCAACAATATAGGTAGCCAGGGGCTGCCCATCAGGCAGGGACACCCAATAGCCACTGAAGTTATCTTCGAACTTTCCAGTGTTCCAGTCGGCAGTGATGTTATCATCCAGTCCCAACTCAATCAGGGTTTCGCCATCCCCGGCATCCAAAAACACGTCACAGTAAACGGCATCGACGTAATCCAACGTATCAGCTGAAATCGTAAAGCCATACATGCCCTCAGCATTGATGGCTGGGGGTGATGAAAATGAAACCGCTGTTTCAGCTTCACTGAAATTATACACTTCAGTGGGTTCCTGATCCAGTTCCGACCAGTAATCTGATCCGGCTGCTTCATCATAGTTGCCGTTCCAGTAAAGCGAGTTTTCACCAAACCAGTCGGTATCGCTGTAGTTTCCAAAATCCCCGTTGGTATCACTGCCATAGGCCATTTTGTCGACGAAGGACATGTAATACGGACTGACACAGATATCCTTGAAAATTGACAATTCCTCAGAGCCTTGAATGGCTAAGGGATAATAGATCGACAAGCCGTGAGAATCGGCCTTGTCGCTGCCGTTTTTCATATAGACGACGCAGTCCTGGAGGGCCGCCAGAGCCTTATCGGTACCAGCCACATTACCGGTCATGTTTTTCAGCACCGAGCCCAGATCAACCATATTGGTATAACCTTCAGACTTGCTGTTGCCTCCATAGTTTTCTGCCGATGTGATTCCCTTAACCATCGTCGACAAAACATCAGTTTTATTGGTAGCGTTGTACATTTCCCGGGCGACATCATTAAAGGCATAAACCAACTCATCGATTTTGGACAGATCAATGCAGGAAAGGGTCGCTTCATTCTGACTGTCAATGGCAACACAGGCGTCGTAGAAAGAATCCACCACCACCTTACCCAGTTCGGCCCCGCTGGCAGTCGGATTGCTGCCAATAAAGTTACCCATGGCAGTATAATCCCAGCCATAGCCGGGTTCCAGTTCTTCCGATGCGTACATATAGCGGGCGTGGGGAGCCAGCATATTTCCGGTTTCAACGGTGCCCATCAGACAGGCATCAAAGCCAATAAATTCAAAGGCGTCGGTCATCTTGGGATAAACCGAAGTCAGGGCATTTTCGACTTCTAGCAGTGACAGACTGTCGCTTTCGTTCTGCTCGTCAAAACAGACGCCAGTGATGCTGCCGCCACCATGGTTCCAAAAAACCAGTCCCATTTTTTCGGCTGGATAGTTGGACACCCCCCAGTCCAGAAATTGGGCCAGGGTTTCAGCGCTGCCCATATTGGCAACATCCGCTTCTTCAATCTGTTCCATATTCTGATTTTCAATCACAAAGCGCTGGGTCAATGAATCATCGACCAGATCATTATCCCAGGCATTGGCGCCACCGGTCTGAACCACAAATTTAATCTTGTCGGACTGGGTCGAATCAATCATTTCCTGCAGATCCATGGTAGCCAGGCCGCTTTCACTTTCCAGATCCGAACCGCACATATAAACAAAAATGGTCCAGGTACCGGATGCACCCATTTTTTTTGTTCCGGTTCGGGTTAACCGCTGAATTTCCAGATCACCGCTGGAACTCACCTGCATATCGGTGCTCCGCTTAAGGGATGTATCCAGGCCACTGTTTTTGTGGGTGCTGGTTCCCCCACCATCATCTGAGCAGGCTGTCAAAGACAGCACCATGGCAAAGATGATCAAAAATGCTGTCAATCTTCTTTTCATTTCTAACCTCCCGGGTAATGATTTTATTTTCGATTTCATGACTTAACCAGCGGCGTTCAAATGACAGCCTTTCATTGTTGCCTCAAACGCTTTATCCGCAATGGATTTTTACATAATACTGATTTATATTATACGCCTCCCGGGTCGATTAGCAAAGAATTTTCGCGCCTAAAATCATTTTTTCGCGACCCTCTCACTAAAAAAACGCAGACCCACAATAAAGTAGTCTGCGTTTTTAATCGTTATTTTAGCGTGATCAGGACAAACCGATGATTTCGCCGTCTTCGGTAATATCCATGCCATTGGCGGCAGGAACCTTGGGTAGACCCGGCATGGTCATAATAGCACCGGTGATCACTACCACAAATCCAGCTCCGGCTGACAAACGCACTTCTTTGACATGGATATTGAAATCCTGAGGGGCACCCAGTAGGGTTTGATCATCAGAGAAGGAGTATTGGGTTTTAGCCATACACACCGGTAGGTGATCAAAGCCCAGGGCAACAATCTCATCCAGTTGTTTTTTGGCTTCTGGTTCATATTCGACTCCATCCGCCCGATAAATTTCGGTGGCAATGGTTTCGATTTTCTTTTCAATCGGAAGTTCCAGTGAATAAAGTGGTTGATATTGAGATTCACCCATGTCACAAAGCTTGACCACTTCGCGGGCCAGCTCTTCGCCGCCTTTTCCGCCCTGGGAAAATACATCGGAAAGGATCACTTTGACATTTTTATTTTCACAGGCCTTTTTAACGGCAGCAAATTCTGCTTCGGTATCAGTCGGGAATTTATTCAGGGCTACTACCACGGGTACCTTGAATTTTTGCAGGTTTTCCAGATGCTGGATCAGGTTGGCACTGCCCAATTCCACGGCCGCCACGTTTTCGGTTGACAGTTCGGTTTTAACCACCCCACCGTTCATTTTTAAAGCCCGGACGGTGGCCACAATAACCACGGCATTGGGTTTAAGCTCAGCATAACGGCATTTGATATCAAAGAATTTTTCCGCTCCCAGATCAGCGCCAAAACCGGCTTCGGTAACCACATAATCGGCCAGTTTCAAGGCCGTTCGCGTGGCCAGCACTGAGTTACAGCCGTGGGCAATATTGGCAAAGGGACCGCCATGGATAAAGGCCGGGGTATTTTCCAGGGTCTGAACCAGATTAGGTTTGATAGCATCCTTAAGCAGCAGAGCCATCGCACCGGTAGCTTCCAGATCAGCAGCAGTCACCGCTTTACCTTCGGTGTTGTAAGCAACAATCATCCGGCCCAGTCGTTCTTTGAGATCGGTGAGACTGGAGGCCAGACAGAGAATCGCCATAATTTCTGATGCCACGGTGATGTCATAACCGGTTTCCCGTTCAACCCCATTGGCCCGGCTGCCCTGACCGACGGTGATCATCCGCAGGGCCCGGTCATTCATATCGACAACCCGTCGCCAAACAATTCGATCCAAATCAATATTTAACAGATTTCCCTGGTGGAGGTGATTATCCAGCAACGCCGCCAGTAAACTATGGGCCGAGGTAATGGCATGGAAGTCGCCGGTAAAGTGAAGATTGATATCATCCATCGGGACGACCTGGGCGTATCCGCCCCCGGCGGCGCCACCCTTGACTCCAAAGCATGGTCCCAGCGAGGGTTCTCTTAAGGTGGTAATGGTTTTTTTGCCGATATAATTCAGGGCCATGGAAAGACCCACATTGGTGGTAGTTTTTCCTTCACCAGCCGGGGTTGGGTTAATAGCGGTTACCAGAATCAGCTTGCCGTCTGGTTTGTCCTGGTTGTCTTTCAATACCGACAAGGACACCTTGGCTTTATGATTGCCATAAAGTTCCAGTTCATCTCCGGTGATCCCCAATTTTTCGGCCACCTGTGCAATCGGTTGCAATTTAGCTTCCTGTGCGATCTGTACATCTGTTTTCATCTTGTCTTTCTCCTTTTCAAAATAATTTCCATATTCTCTGTACAACATCCTGTGCACATGTATATACAGATTTTCCATAGGTTACCATCATTTATTCTCGATGTCAATATTTTTCTATGTTGGGACAATTTATTATCTTTACTTGTTTGTTATTTCTCAAACAAAGTTTTTAACCTGAAATTTCTTGTTATTATTTTAACATTTATTATCGATATCTCTCGATATTATGGTTATTTTTTATACTTTATAGATTTTTACAAATCGCTGCAATTATTTCTGTAAACGTATAAAAAAAAAGCCCTGAACAGCTTCACTGTTCAGAGCTCCTTAAAATCCATTCGTAAAATCGATTTTTTTATCATTCTGTTTTCGTCATTTTTATAACAAGAATATTAATAAATGCTAATGCGTTTTTTTACAACTGCCCCTTTTATCCTGGCAATTCACAAAATTTCCTCGTTATTATTTTAAAAATAAAAAAACTTTTTTATTTTTTGTAAAAATCAAAGCGCTTTTTTTATTTTTCGGCCGATACTTTTTTAGCAGCGATGTCATTTTCCATATCTTTGAGTTTTCTTGACAAGATCACAAAGACAACCAGACCAAAGATCATCACTAATGCCGGGTATAAACAAAACCCGTTTTTTATGCCTTGAATCAGTTCTGGGGTGGGAGTCATGTCGGCCACGTAGCTGGCCGATGCCAGGGCGGTGGTAATGATGATGCTTTTAATGAAGTTTCCGACTTTAATGGGGGTGGTCAGCAGGGCCATAATAAAACCGCGGACATTTTTCCCGGTCCGCCACTCCCCGTAATCAACACAGGTGGCATACATCGCGACCACCAGGGCATCTGGAAGACCATAACCAATAAAGGATATCAGCATGACGACTTTAAAAGCAGTGGCGCTCATAGGTACCAGCCAGGTAATCAGCAGACCGGCGATGAAGATGCACAATGCCCCAACATAAGCCTTCCGTGGTCCAAATATTTTTGAGACCGTTGTCGCCAGGGTGGCTGAAACCAGCATGACGATGGTCAGACCGGTCATGAAAATTGCCATCCCCGGGAGATCATTGAGAACATATTTGAAATAGTAGAAGGCCAGACCCAGAACTACGAACTTACCGACATATCGGCCCAGATCAATTAACAGCAAACCGATCAGCGGCGGGTTATGAAACAACTCTTGAAGAATTTCCGGAACCGACATACTTTCTTTTTTCTGGGTTACGGGCAATGTTCCCCGGAAAGCATATTCTTTTGTCAAAAAGAAAAATATCCAGTAACACAGGACCATAAATAGAGCAACAATAATAACTACCGTAGTGTAACCCATAGCCGGATCATTAAGCGTTTTACTGATCTCCTGGATCGCTCGGACGCCGACATAGGAGAAGGTCAGTGAACCAAGGGCGTTGAAGATCCCTCTGTTGGCCGACATTTTAACCCGTTCGTCGACCCTGTCTGTCAGGGCGCTGTTCATGGCGATATGGGCGGAATAATAAACATCAAAAACCAGATGGCCAACGATAAAGCCAGCACAGGCGGTGATGGCATTGGTCATCGAGTCGCCAATTTTCAGAAATTGGACCACATAGAGTACGGCGGCCACCGGTGGGCCAATTAATAGCCACGACCGGAATTTACCCCACTTGAGATTGCTTTTCTGCAGGATGATCCCGGCCACCGGCACCCAGATCAGATCAAAGATGCTGGTGATCATCAGGACTGACCCCGCCAGCGCTACTGGCATCTTGACCGCATCGGTCAGGAAAGCCGAAAAGAACATTAATTCGACATAAATAAAAATCTGAAAGCCGAACGAAGGCAAACCATAGAGATAAATAACACTTTTCTTTAACTTATCAGCCATTTTTGATTCCTTTCCAAATTGAAGAAATCGTCCCTGAAAGCTGAAATTATTTTTAGGAACCTTACATGAAAATCCATTAATAATTCCAGCTGTTTTCGGAGACGAATCTGTGACCTCTTCCTTTGGGAAGATACAGTCACTGGTGATTATTTAATTTTAGAACATTTTTTTTGACATCTTGTCTATTTCTTTATTGATGGTTTCATAAACACCCGGGAATGAGTCTATTGGTAAACCCGAGGTCTGTGATGGGATAAAATACAGTTTGCCATTTTCTTGACAGGTTTTTTCAACATACTCGGCCACGATTTCCGGTGTCCAGGTCGGGAAATCAACTAAGCCGCTGTGAATGCCACCCATAAAGGTAATTTTGTCACCGTATTGCTTGATCAATTCGGGAATATTATTGGTATTCATAACTCCCTGCCAGATATCGATACCCATTTCAATCATTGATGGCACCAGATTTGCGGCATAACTGTCACTGTGATGGACAATCAGTTCAACGCCGTTTTCTTTATAGTAGCCATAGATTTTCTTGTACGCCGGTTCAAAGAATTCTTTAAACATCGCCGGTGAAACAAAGGAGTTGATCTGGCTGCCCCAGTCATCATGATGGAAAACAGCGTCGGGATGAAGATGCTTAACAAACTCTTCGGCCAGCCGGAGTTCAAAATCGACCAGGTAATCAATCAGTTCATGCATCGCTTCCGGCTCTTCATAATAGGCCATTAAGGCTTCTTCCATGCTCATCAGATAATGAACATGTTCAAACAGTCCCGGAGCAACAAAAACAGTGACATACTTATCATTCCGATCAACGGCATTGGCGTCGGCAATGGCTGTCGCCCAGGCTTCATCGGGATAGTCCAACTTGGGGGCTTTAACGTAGTCCCGCCATTTGGTAATATCTTTGATGACAATGTGTTCCTCGTCATGGACCGGGAATGAACCCAATTGACCTTCCGGCCAGCTCAGGGTGACCCCCCATTCATTGACAATCGTGCCGCCGACTGGTGGTTTTAAACGGCTGATTGGAGTTTTCATCATTAACGCAAACGCTTCATATTGCTTGACAAAGCGATCCGGATTTCCACCCTTCATCACTTCCATTAAATTCTGTCTTTTTGTTAACATTTTTCTCTCCTTTTTAAGCTGTTGCCAGTTCTTTAGCTTTAACTGCCGCACTGCCGGCATCCGGAGCGTATCCATCGGCGCCAACTTCGGCGGCGTATTCTGGGGTTACCGGGGCCCCGCCAACGATAACTTTCATGTCCGGATAAGCAGCTTTAACGGTTGCCACGGCTTCTTTTAAGGCTGGCATGGTGGTGGTCAACAGACCGGAACAGGCCACCAGTTTAACGTTTTTATTGTCTTTAACCGCCTGAACAAAAGTATCGGCGGGAACATCAACACCGAGGTCAACCATATCAAAACCGGCGCTTTCGATCATCATCGAAACCAGATTTTTACCGATATCGTGAAGATCGCCGGCCACCGTACCGATGATACAGGTACCCAAAGAGGCGGATCCGTCACCAGCCATCAGTGGTTTTAAGACTTCCACACCTTTAGACATGGCTTTGGCGGCGATCAGCATTTCTGGAACAAAAATTTCGCCGGAGGAGAATTTTTCCCCAACTACACCCATGGAATCAACCATCGCCTGGAGAATTTCGCCTGGGGCACTACCTTCGTCCAGGGCTTCCTGGACCAGTCCGGGGACCAATTTTGATTTTCCGGCTTCGACCTTTGCTTTGACTTCTTCAATTTTTGACATGATTTTCTCCTTTTATCTTTTATGAATTCAGCATTTTATACCGGAGCGGTGTGTGTGCAGCGCCCCGGTTCAAAATAAGATTTATTCCAATGGTGCTTGTCTTCGTTCAGCAACTTCTTTATTCATTTCAGCCATTCTTTTTGGTGTTAAGGTATACAATCCAAACATTAACACGAGTCCGATAACCATGATGATCGCAGGATATAAAGCGATACCGTTTTTAATCGCCTGAACTAATTCTGGTGTTACGGCCATATCGGCGACGTAACCAACTGAACCAAGAACCGCGGCAATGATAACCGAACGGACAAAGACGGATATTTTAATTGGGAAACTGATCAGTGACATAATGAACCCACGGGCATTTTTGCCGGTTTTCCATTCACCATAATCAACGGTTGCGGAGTACATGGCAACACCCAGTGAATCTGGCAAACCATAGCCAATGTAGGCAACGAACATAATAATTTTGAAAGCAGTGGCTTCAAGCGGCATAAACCATACCAGCAGTAAGCCGATAACTAACAGACTGAGAGCCAGCATGTAGGTTGTTTTTTCGCCCAGTCGCTTGGCAATCGGTGCAGCAATCATGGCGGCAAAGAAGCTGGAAATTGTTAATCCAGTCATGAACAGTGCCAGTCCGGGTAAATCATTGATGACATATTTAAAGTAATAGAACGCCATTCCGAAAATAATGAAGCGGCCTAAATATCGGCCCAGTTCCACCAGCATCAAACCAATTAATGGCGGATTGACAATAATCTGTTTGAACATTTCGCCAACTGACATCTTTTCGGCTGGTTTTCCGGCCTGCGCTTCGCAGCCGTTTTGAGCATAGTCTTTGGTGAGGATAAAATAAATGATATTACAAGTGATCATAATACCGCCGGTGATGGCGGCCATAATGGTATAACCTAAAACCGGGCTACCAACGCCGGCACCAATGGCGGCAATGGCTTTTACGCCAAAGTAAGAAAATACCAGGGCGCCAGCAGCATTGAACATCCCCCGGTTACTGGCCATGGAGATTCGTTCTTCCCGAACCGTGGTCAGGGCGTTGTTCATCGAAATATGGGCGGCATAAAAAGTATTCCAGACCAGATGACTGACAACAAAACCGATAAAGATGATAACGGCACTGATCTCTGCTGCTCCGCCAAGTTGCGAAAACTGGAGAATATAAAAGAGTGCGGCAACGGGTGGACCAACCAGCAACCATGAACGGTATTTACCCCATTTCATGTTGCTTTTTTCTAAAATGACCCCAGCGGTGGGTACTGCCAAAATATCAGCAATACTGGTTGCCAGTAGGATGGTGCTTACCAATGCCAGTGGTATTTTGGCAAAATCGGTAAGGAAAGCTGCGAAAAACATAACTTCGATATTGACCATGGTCTGAAATCCAAATGATGGCAATCCGTAAAGATTAATGGCAGACTTTTTTAATGGTTTGTTCATAATTCTTACTCCTTCTTAGTTTAATACTTAATAACAATAACAAGATAACAATGACAATTCCTTCTTAAATGACTGTCTGCAGCTCATGCCTGAACAGTCAGTCCCCATATTCCGACAATCAACGCTTGTTTAATTTATCTAGTCGTACCTGTTCCCGATTTATTTTGCACCATGCTTTCAATTTAGGGTGCAACCCTTTCCATAACGCCTTTCTTCATTATTAAAACTTCCCCGGGGGGCACTAAAGATTTTCTGAATTCTTGACTTTTTCGTAAACCGTAAATAAAATTGTAATTACTATTGCTTTTTCAAGATCATTGTACTCGTATTCAATAAGCCTGTCAATGGTTTTTTTAGTAAAATATAATATTTGATCTAATTTTTACGACTGTGTACTCGTTTACTTTTTATCTTTATCTATTTATTTGGGCTTTTTTTGTTAACTACCGAATTTCGAACCCAAATCTGCAATTATACGATGACTACCCTTTTATTATTTTTTGCTATTTATTTACAAAATAAATAGCATCTGTTTTTATCGTTAATTGCCCTGATTTGAGGGACTTTATGATTCTATTTTTATATTCCCTAAACAACACCGAATAAACCTCTTTTATATTTCTTTTCTTGAAACGCCCATTGCTGCCGCAAGACCACCGATTCGCCAAAGTCACGGACCGGCGGTAAATCTGCTATACTTTCTCCGCCTTTTAGCATAAAATTAGAGATATCAAAGCGCAAGCAAAAAGATCACAGGTGAAAAGATGACCAATCAACCCGAAATAAAACTATCCGTCCGAAATCTGGTGGAGTTTATGCTCCGTTCTGGAAATATCGATTCCCAGTTTATCAGCAACGCCAGTGCTCTGGAAGGAACCCGGGCCCACCAGAAGGTTCAGAAAGATAATCAGGATAAAGGCTATACCCCTGAGGTGTCGCTAAAATACAGCCTCGCCTATGAAGGCTTCAGCTTCCGGATCGAAGGCCGGGCCGATGGCATCATCGCCAGCGATACCGGGATTATTGTGGACGAGATCAAGTCCACCAACCGGCCTCTGGAATACATCGACGCCGACTACAGCGAAACCCATTGGGCCCAGGCCAAATGCTATGCCTTTATTTACGCGGTCCAGAATGAGCTGCCCGAAATCAGCGTCCAGCTGACCTATTTTCAGCTTGACAGCGATGAGATCAAGCAGTTTCTAAGAGTCTTTAGCCAAGCCGAACTGACCACCTTCTTTTACGAGCTGATCGATCAGTACCTGGTCTGGGCCCGTCTGACCAGCGACTGGGCGGCGAAGCGAAATGCTGCCATCCGGGCCCTGGATTTTCCCTTTACGAGCTATCGCCGGGGCCAGCGGGAACTGGCGGTGGCGGTTTATAAAACCATTGCCGAACAGCAAAAGCTGTTTGTTCAGGCCCCCACCGGGATCGGAAAAACGATGTCGACCCTGTTTCCCGCCATCAAATCGATGGCCGAAGGGCATACGGGTAAAATTTTTTATCTGACCGCCAAAACCATTGTCCGGGAGGTGGCCGAGGAAGCCTTTGCCAAAATGGCGGAGCAGGGGCTGGCTTTTAAAAGCGTCACCCTCACCGCCAAGGATAAAATCTGTTTTCAAGCCGAAACCATCTGTGATCCCGACCACTGCGAGTACGCCCGGGGTCATTTTGACCGCGTCAACGGCGCTATTCTTGATCTGCTGGAGCAGCAAAACCGCCTGACCCGGCCGCTCATTGAAGACTATGCCCACAAGCATCAGGTCTGCCCCTTTGAATTTTCCCTGGATTTAACGCTCTGGTGTGACTGTGTGATCTGTGATTACAACTATGTCTTTGATCCCCGGGTTTATCTCAAACGCTTTTTTACCGATAACGGCGGCGACTACACCTTTCTGATTGACGAGGCCCACAATCTGGTGGACCGGGCCCGCTCGATGTTTTCGGCGGAGCTTTATAAAAAACCGTTCCTGGAACTGAAGCGCCTGTTTAAGGATATTGATCCCGGCATCGCCAAAGCGCTGGGGAAACTCAACACCCATATGATCGGGCTGCGGAAACTGGCTGAGACCAGCCAGCATTATCGCCAGCCGGAGGCGCCCAAAGATTTCTTGCCGCTACTGCTTACGTTTATTAATCTGGCTGAAGCATGGTTGGTCAAAAACGAGGGCAACGACTCCCACGAACAGCTGCTGGAACTGTATTTCAACGCCCTGACCTTTATGCGCACCGCCGAGTTTTATGATGACCGCTTTCTTACCTATGTGGAAAACGGCAACGGTGATACCAAAATAAAGCTCTTTTGTCTGGACCCCTCCCACCTGCTTGGCGAAGCCATCAAACGGGGCCGGGCGGCGATCTTTTTTTCCGCCACGCTGTCACCACTGGACTATTTTGCGGAAATTCTGGGCGGCGACCCCGACAGCTATAAGATCAGCCTGCCCTCGCCCTTTGATTTAAAAAACCGGGAACTGCTGATCGCCGATACCATCTCCACCACCTTCCGGAACCGCGAAAAAACCTACCCCGTCATTGCCGACCGGATCAAAACGGTGCTGGCGCAACAACCGGGCAACTATCTGGTCTATTTTCCCTCCTATAAATATATGAACGCGGTGTTTGATATTTTTAGCACCAGCTACCCGGAGGTCGTCTCCATCCGGCAGGCCCCGGAAATGAACGAGGAGGACCGGGAGCTGTTCCTGGCTCAGTTCCGGCCGGCACCCGGTGCTGCCCCGGCCGGGATGCTGGGCTTTGCGGTGCTGGGCGGGATCTTTTCTGAAGGCGTGGATTTAAAGCACGAGGGTCTGATCGGCGCCATTATTGTCGGGGTGGGGCTGCCCCAGATCTGTTTTGAGCGCGACATCATCCGCGATTATTTTAATGAGAAAAACCACGCCGGCTATGAATATGCCTACCTCTACCCCGGCATGAATAAGGTCCTTCAGGCCGCCGGACGGGTGATCCGGACCGAAACCGACCGCGGCGTAATTGTCCTGATTGATGAACGCTTCAGCAGCCCCAGCTATCGCCAGCTGTTTCCCCGGGAGTGGTTTCCCCATCGCCGGATCCGAAATGCGGCCGAGCTGGAAAAAGCCTTGCAGGATTTCTGGACCCAATGGTGATAGCGATGGGCTGCCAGCAAACGCAAAAAACAGCAGCTGTCTTAACTCGACAGCTGCTGTGAGGTTTTCGGTACTACATTGCCTTTTTTAACAGTCTGGTATGATTTGCTTGGATCAAGCTTTTTCCTTGCCCTCGACAAACCATTTGGGTTCTTCATAATAGAGACAGACTTCCTTATTCTGGATCCGGCAGGTGTAGCGAATCCCTTGTCCGCCGACCTTCAGGGAGACCCCCGGGCGCATATCGAGAACCCGGTCAATGTCAAAAACCCGACCGTCCTCCCATAACACCTGGAGCGGAATAATTCTGCCATCTTCTTCAAATTTTGCAATCACCTGGACAAATTTTTTTATCGCCATTCTCTAACACCTCCTTTAAAAATAACCAATCGGATGGATGATGTGATCTTTTTTGGGGTCCAGACCGCTCATCGAATCGCCGATGGTGACGGCTCGCCGCAGGGCCAGATTGCCAAAGCGTTTGCGCAAGTCATCGACCGTATCATCAAGCCGGGCCTGGCGGACCCGGAGTTCTTCATTGCCGAACAGATCCAGCTGAATTGGGGTTGAGTCCGGCACCAGATCGGTGACCCGCACCCCCATGGAGCGGATATCCGAGCTGAAATCATAATTGTTTTCAAACAGTGCAATGGCCGCTTCGGCTATTTCCCGGGTCAGATCCGAGGGCTTGGCCAGTTTCAGCTGCCGGGTGAAGCTATGCAATTCTTTGTTGCGCACATGGATGGCCACGGTCAGGCAATAGCAGCCGGTTTCCCGTAACCGCATGGCCACGCTTTCGGTCAGCATATAGATGATCAGCTTGACATCCTTCAGGTCTTTTAAATCCCGGGGCGTGGTGATGCTGTTGCCGATGCTTTTGAGGATCCGTTCGTTGCCGTTATAATGCTCGTCAAAGGCTTTGACCGGGCTGTCATCCAGGCCATTGGCAAACCGCCATAACACCGCCCCCATTTTACCAAACTGGAGGACCAGAAAATCCACGGATGTTTCGGCCAATTGTCCGATCGTATAGATGCCGTATTTGAGCAGCTTTTTTTTTGTGGCCGGGCCCACATAGAGGAGATCCCCGACCTCCTGCGGCCAGACGATTTGGGGGTAATTAGCCCGGGTGATGACGGTGATGGCATTGGGCTTCTGGTAGTCTGAGCCAAACTTGGCAAAGATCTTGTTCCAGGAAACCCCGATTGACACAGTAATCCCCAGCTCGTCCTGGATATCCCGGCTGATTTTTTCGGCGATGGCCAAACCGCTACCGTGAATCCGGGCACTGGCAGTGACATCGAGCCAGGCTTCATCCAGGCCGAAGGGCTCCACCTGATCGGAATAGCGGTTGTAGATCTTCCGGGCCAGCCGGGAAAAGCGCAGATACAATTCATAATTGGGGGGCATCACCACCAGCTCGGGACATTTTCCCCGGGCCTGCCATAACACTTCCCCGGTTTTGACCCCGGCTTCCTTGGCTTTCTGGTTCTTGGCCAGAATAATCCCATGGCGTTTCTCCGGATTTCCGCCCACCGCCACCGGGAGATCTCTGATTTCGGGATGATATAAACATTCCACATTGGCATAAAAGCTGTTTATATCCGAGTGTAAAATAATCCGTTCCATGACTCACCTGCTTAATCCAGCCCCTTCTAAATTAGTACATATGTTCTATTGTTATTCTATACTCACCGACGCTCTTTGTCAATGACTAAATTCTTAACCTCATCCGCGGAATTTTTTTTGTTCATAAAAAAACAGGGCCAGCATATTTACTGGTCCTGGAGAGAGGGGTTAGCTGTAGGTTGCATAATACTCAGCTTCGGCCTGCTGGGCTTTCTGGTTGCCGACGCCGCAGCGGGGGTTAAGCAATGAACAGTTTTTACCGCAGCCGCCGCAGCGCAATTGGGCTAAAAATTCGCTGAGGCTGGGGACATCGGGTTCGGGTTCGGTGACTACCGGTTCCGTGACGGCCGGGGTTGCTTCGACTAGCGCCGGGGTTTCGACTGGTGCCGCCGCGGCCACGGTGACTGATTCGGTCTCCGTGGTGGATTCCGCAGTGCTACTGGCGGCTTCGCTGGTCGTTGCCGCGGTGCTGGCGGTATCGCTGGTAACGGCGGTGGTGACGCTTTCGCTTTCACCGGCGGCGGCATTGTTCTTGACCACAATGGCCGGGGGAATTTCGGCCTGGGCGGCCATCACCTGTTCATAGCTGCGGAAGGTATTGACCCCCACCCCATAGACGATCAGTAAGGCGGCGACGGCCGCCGCGAATTGCCGGATAATTTTATTCTTCATCTTAATACACCTCCTATTTAAATCTCTCATTTTAAACCTGTTCACACTAAATTGATCAAGGCCCCGGCCGAAAACAGGGTTAGCAGCACGTAGCTGGCTAAGCGAAACCACTGCAGCTGCCGGGGAATTTCGGTGGCAATTTTCCCCGACAGCACTCCCGATAACAGTACCATCAGCAGCACCGGGGTCAGGGTACTGGCGGCGGCAAAGACCCCACCCACCAGAACGGCCGTGGCCAGCGGCAGGGTGGCGGCCACCCCCATCATCATCAGCAGCGGCGCACAGGGCGATGCCCCATAAGCCAGGCCGGCTGAAAACAGCGGCAGCAGCCCTTTGGCGCCCCGGGCGTCTGTGATACGATTCTTTTTTTCACCGCCACAGCCAGAACAGTTGCTGGCCCGGTTGGCCGTTTTTTTGTAATCCCGCAGCCATTTTCCGATCAGCACCAGGCCCAGAGCAATCATCGCCAGCTCCATCAGCTGACCCAGGTTGACCCCGCCGACATAACCGGCGGCATCAATAAACTGACTGCCGATCAGCGCCGCCAGGCCGCATAACAGCACCACGGCGATGACCTTGCCGATAAAAAAGCTGAAAAAAGCCAGCAGCGATTTTTTTAACCCCCCGGCATGGGTGATGATATAGCTGGACAAAAAGACACTGACCGCCGGACTGCAGCAGGTGCCGCAGCTCAGCCCCACTGACAGGGCCGTGGCCAGAACCGGGAGCAGTAATGTCAGGCCCATGGTCAGGCCCGCTCGCTGGCAATCAGGGCGGCGCCAATGGCCCCGTTAAACTGGGGGTGTCTGGCCACATAGACGTCCCGCATCAGCTCTTCTTCAAAGGCTTTATGGACCCCGATATTCAGGGCACCGCCGCCGGTCATCAGGATATCCCCGCCTTTTTCGGCTTTTTTCATCATTTTAATGATCCGTTTGGCCATCGATAAATGCATCCCGGCCAGAATATCCCGGCGGTCATATTTCCGGGCCACCAGCGACACCACTTCCGACTGGGCAAAGACCACACAGGTGCTGTTGATATCACAGGGGGCCTTGCTTTCCAGCGACAGCGGGCCGACCTGATCAATGGTGGTTTCCAGAATCTGGGCAATGACTTCCATAAATTTGCCGGTGCCGGCGGCGCATTTATCGTTCATGGTAAAGTTTTTAACGGCGTAATGCTGATCCAGATAAATGATTTTACTGTCCTGGCCGCCGATATCAATAATCATCCCCGGCCGGTAATCCAGCGGTGCGGTTAAGCGTACCCCATAGGCATGGGCGGTAATTTCGGAGATATCGTCATCGGCAATATCAAAGACCTTGCGGCTGTAACCGGTGGCCATGGTATAGCGCACCTGAGCGCGGTTGATCCCCCGACGGCTACACATTTTTTCAATCAGGGCACTGGCCGCGGCATTGTTGTCAATCCCGGTGTTGGTGACCATCGCATCGACCACCTGATTCTGGCAAATCAGCGCCGCCTTGGTATAAGTTGAGCCGCCGTCAAGTCCGGCATAATAATTTCTGTTCATGTTATTCTCCTGTTTCTTTAATCACTAGACAAACCCAGTACCGACAATTGTTACATCATGTTGTGTACCTCAAGGCGAACAGTTGCGGTGAACAACTTGAGTATTTAAATTTACCTAATTTCGCAACTGTACGAATTGCGCGCATACAACAGATTAACAATTGGTCGGTACGGCAGTTAAGAGTCTGTCTGTCAGCCTGCGATTTCCGGTTTTTTCGGCCGCAGGGCCAGATCTTTCAGTTTAATCAGCTCAATAAAGGCTTCAATCCGGATCCGCAATTGTTCAATATCTTCTTCGTTGTAATCACTTTCGACCCGGATCACCGGGATGCCCAGTTGACCCAGCTCATCTTCCAGCGTCTGGTATTCAAAATCATAGACCAGACAGCCCCGCAGGACGTGATAAACCACCCCCTGAACCTGATGGTCGGCAATCATCTGTTTGATCCGGTAGATCCGCTGGCTGTTGTCGACAAAGGTCGGACAGGTGCAGGGCCGGGTGTAACGATTGGCCAGCGACCGCATCAAGCCGTCAAAGCTCTGATCCACCACCACGGTGGGATCGTAAAGCGAACGCTCGCCCATACAGGTTTCGTCCCCCACCAAAATGCCTCCGGTTTCTTCAATCAACAAAGGGATTTTGATGTTGGGGAAAATAATCGGTGAGCCGGTGACCATAATCCGGGGCTGCTTGTCTTTGCTGACGTAATGCTTGTCTTTTTTACGTTGGGCCAGCTCCTGATTAAGGAGATACAACTGCTGACTCCACTGCGCCACCGGCATGTACGAAAAGGCGTTCATCAGGGCCATCGCATGGGTACCTTTGATTAAGGCTGGGACATTTTTTTTATGCTCATTAAACTTTGACATCTGATACTGGGCAAAGCCCATGGCATCAATGCTCTCTGCTAGGCTTTGGTAGGTAATCGTCTGGCCGGTGACCTTTTCCAGTTCGGGAATCAGCTGATACAGTTCCTGGACATACTGCTCCATATCGCTATCCTCACTTTTGGCGGTGGGCACATGGAGGGCGTAGGTTGGCACCCGTTCCTTTAACATGCCGGCCATTTTCTTTTTACAGTCGCAGGTAATCGGCACCACCATCAGGGAACAGTCATCATAAATGGGCATCACTTCCATGGCCTGAAAACCCATCACCGCTTTGATCAGCGGGCAGGCATCCCGGGGCACCAGATCATCGCCAATGGCAAAGGCGGTATAACTGCCGCTGCAGAGTTTCACCGGCTGGGCCCCGACGGCGTAGATCAGCTCATCGGGGACCATCACACAATAGGTGCCGACGATTTTGGTATCGGCCGTTTTTGCGACGTTTTTCATATCCACATAGATGTCGCTGAGGACCTTAAAAAAGGGTTGCATGGCCGCCGGAGCACCATCTAATTCGGCCAGCCGCCGCAGATATTTGGCGGATACCTTGGTGGCTTTGTCGACAAAGCGCTGACGTTGCCGTTCGGCCATGGTGGTCGGCGGGCTGCTGTGATGGTCGTCGCACTTGTTTTCAATGACGTTTTTGATGACGTGCTTCATTTCTGGCTGATCTTTTTTATTATTGATTAGACTCATTTTTTTCTCTTTTCCTGATCAAGCGTTTTAACCGCTGGTCGGTTTTTTTTTGACCCGACATAAAGGTCTTGCGGGAGGCTTTGTAAAATTTTACCCCGCCGAAGCTCATCGCCAGGGCCTTGTTTTCTGGACATTTATCAATACATTCGCCGCACATTATACAGTCGGCGGTGGTGACATCACGCTTTTCCCGTTCGGTATAAATGGTTTTAATCCCCATCGGACAGGCTTCGTAGCAGGCCCCGCATTCGGTACAGGCCTGACCGTCTTTTTTGATGCGAAACAACGAGATCCGATGACCGAGGCCTATGAGGTAACCCAGCGGACAGATGTTGCAGAAGAAGCGGCGCTTGAAAAAGCTGCCGATGATCACCACAATCATGAAAAAACCGCTTAAAAACAGCGATACCTTAAATCCCGCCAGAGCCGGCGAAACCGTGATGGCCGGGCAGATATTGCAGAAGTTGCCGCCGACAAAGCTGAGCCCCAGAAATAACAGCAGCAGCGTCCATTTGATCGGTTTTAAGCGCTGATAGAGTTTTTCGTTTAAGGACAGGCCTTCAATTTTCAGACCCTGCCGGGTTTCGTGGGTGAGATCCTGAATCAGCCCCATCGGGCACAGGAATCCGCAGATAAAACGGCCCAGCACCACGATCGAGAGCAGCAGCGAGCCCAAAAAGATGCCGATTTCCGACCAGCTCATCCCCACCAGGGAGTTTAAATGGGCCAGCGTATAACAGCTGCTGTCAATCAGCTGATCCTGATTGATGGGACAGGCAAAAATCGGTAGTTCGATATTACCAAACCCCTGCCCCAGCCATTTGACCCCGTAGATCAGGGCGAAAAAGCTGATCAGCATGATCAACCAGCGCATCGTCATAAAACCGAATTTGCGCTGGCCCCTGACGGTGCCCCCCGGCTTCAGGCTGATCCGTTCGGCGGCAAAACGGCCCATCACCGGATCATTGCGGACAATCCGGCGCCGCAGCCACAGGCATAACACAATGCCGATAACCGCGAGCAGCAGGATGATCAGCACCGGGGTGATGGCATAGCCGCTGTCGTCGGACCCGAACGCGTAAAAGACCAGGCTGCCGGCAAACAATGACAGCAGCATCAGCACCCCGCAAATGGCGAGCACCGTCGGCGTGAAAATTTTTCTTAGTTTAAAATCGGTTTTTTTCATACGGCTCTTTTTTCCTCACGATAACGATGATGCGCCAGCATTTCCATAAAGGCTTCCATCCGAATTCTTAATTGCTCCACATCCTGGTACTGGTAGACGGTTTCCAGCCGGAAGACCGGGATCGTGGCGGTTCCAAACAGCTGTTCAAAACGTTCCAGTTCAAAATCATATTCAATCTGGCCTTTCAACACATGGAACACCACCCCGTCAATCCCACCCTGTTCCAGATGCCAGCGGGCACTGTGAAAGAGCATCTCATTCTGGGCGTAGGCGGCTGAGCAGTCATAGCGGTAATGGGTCTCGATGATGGCGGTAAAGGGATCCCGCTTGCTGGCTTTGTGACGGCTGCTGCTGGCATATATTTTTTGAATACTGCTGTCCAGGGTGGCCCCGATCGTAAGGCCAATGTCGCCGATCAGAAAGGGAATCTTATAATTGGGCAACACCACCGGTGAGCCCATCAATAAAACTTTGGGCTTGCTTGTGGTGGCCGCCGAGATCACCTGGCGGTTGGCCAGCAGTTCCAGATTCAGTTTGCGCAGCTGGCCGCACCAGCCTTTGAGATCGGTGGTGTAATAATAAGAATTGAGCACCGCCATCCGCAAGGCGCCGGAGATCAGGCCGTCCTTTTGACGACAGACCTGGATAAAATCGCGCATCAGTTTCCGGGCCGTTTCGACCAGTTGGGTGGCCTGGATCAGGTTCTTTTTCGACAGCCGCCGTCCGGTATGGTCCGCCAGTTTTTCGGCCAGCTGCTCCATCTGACCCCGCCATTTAAGCCCGGCCAGGGGATCGCTTTTGTCCGGGGGAATATCCACGGTGACCACTTTTTTCCCGGCCGCCCGCAGCAGATAGGCTATTTTGCGGCTGCTGTCACAGGTGATCGGGACGATGATCAGGGCAGCTGCGCCCAGATCAAAGTGATCATTTAATAAAAATCCCAGCATCGAGCGGCTGACCGGATCGGTGTCCCGGGGGACTAAATCGTCGGACCAGGCCACCGTTCCGAGACTGCCGCCGAGGATCCAAAAGGGTTTGGCGCCGGCGGCATAAATCAGTTCTTCGGGAATACTGCTGCCCAGCACCATCACCTGGGGCTGGCGCTTTTTCATATTGTCTTCTTTAAAATAGAGATAGGTTGTATTTAAAAAATAGCGGATCGCTTCGATCTGGCTGCTTTCATTAAACAAGGTTCTCAGGGTGTCCATGTATTCACTTTCGTAGCTACTGACCGGTTTGTTTTTTTTGTGATTGACCGTCATCGTCTTACCTCCTAAAGTCATTCAAATTTCAATGTTCGTTTCATGTCGCTATTGTAATATAACCGTTTGTGGATCGTTTGAAGCTTATCTGAAGATTAGGTGAAGACAATAGTGATTTGTCGATATTTTCGTTCCAAAAGTACCACTTTTTATCCATACTCCTGAACCCCTGTTTTTTTTGATAGCGGTCAAGTAAATCAAAATCATATTGATTCTAGTTTAAAGTTAATGTAAAATAATATTATTGACAAGATCATTAATTTTGAGATCAATTTATGTCAACACGAGGCCGTTATGAAATCTACCGGAAAGATTTTTTTTCAATTGTTTTTGCTGTTCATCACCGTTTCTTGGCTGGTTTTTATTCTCCATAGCGTTTCAGGCAAGACACTAAAGACCATTGAAGCCCGGGCCGCCTATGATGTCAGCTCTGCCGACCGCGGCGACCTCCTGTTTAATGAATTTTATCAGACCTTTTCCTCTGCACAATCAACCGCTTTTCTGGAAAAATTAGGAAAAAGCACCACCACCGAATCAGCCCAATGGTCGATGGAACAGCTTGGCTCCCCGGACTACCCGGTCAGTGCTTATATTATTGAATATGTGACGATTAATCACGCCGGTGAAAAGCTACCCTGCTCCGGGGTCGTTCTGATTCCCGAAAAAACCGACTCAACACCAATGCCGCTGCTGGTTTACCAGCATGCCACGATCATGACCAATGGTACAGCCCCCAGTGTCAGTATTCAAAAAGCGTCCGGAGAATCCAATACGCTGGCCGGCGCCTTTGCCAGTGACGGCTATGTGGTGGCCATTTCTGACTATGTCGGCACCGGCCAGCCCAATTGCCTGCGCTATCCCAGCGAATATTTATACGCTGACAGTGAAGCCGCCAACGGTGTGGACATCCTGATTGCCACCGGCCATTTACTGGATCAGTTAAAGCTGTCCACCAACGGTCAACTCTTTTTGTCGGGCTATTCAGAAGGCGGCCAGGCGGTATCAGCCCTGGCTGAGTTAATTCAGAACGACTATCCCCAGTATCCGGTTACTGCCGCCGTGTTTATGGAAGGGCCTTATAACATGAATGCCGCCATGAATAACTTTCTGGAAACCCCCGGTGGTGTCATCATGGACGGCCGGCCGGGCGGCAGCCTGGTTTGCGCCAAAGCGGTTTATGCCTATCAGCAGATTTACAACTGGGGCGCTATGGATACTATTTTTAATAAACCCTATGATACCCGGGTTGAAAAAAACTTCGCCAACCCCACCACCCCGCTGATTGTCCTGGCTGCCAATTATCCCAAAGCAACTGACAACATGTTCACCACAGCTTTCCTGGCCAGTGCCAAAGACGGCGCGGTCGCCGCGGACATTGCCGCGAATAATACCGATGACTGGGTGCCGCAAATGCCTGTCACCTTTCTGACCTCATCTGAGGATGGCTTAATACCGGCCTCGGTAACCGAAAACGCCTATGAAAAAATGCTGGCTGCCGGAGGTAATGTGAAAATGAGCTATACCCAGTATCCCCTCAATCATTTACAAAACTATATGCAGGCCATTGCTCAGTCAAAGACGATCTTTGATAGCTATGTGAAAGCCGCCAATTAAAGCAAAACACCAGGGTGACTGAAATAAGACCGATCCATTAACTATTTAAAACGCACAAAAGGAAGGGACTATTAAATAGCACCTTCCTTTTGTTTAATCACTTTTACTTAATTATTCTAATCCTAACACCGTTTTAGCTACAAACCGATCACCTGGTACTGATTATCCGGGAAAACGTTTATCCCCAAACGGACCATTTTCGGTCCCGGTTTAATTTATTCATCCCGATGATAAAGTAAACAGCGGTCGCTGAATCCGGCTGGCGGGATGCCCAGGCCCTGATTCAATCTGGCCCAATAATTGACACTGGCAATGGTACTGGCCAACATCACAATTTCGGCTTCCGTAAATTCACGAGTCAGGTTTTTAATGAATTGATCGGACAGATCTGGCGGCGTACTTGACAGGCTGATGGCATACTCTAGCGCCAGCAGCTCACGCAGGTTGAAGCTATCAACCGACTGCACCTTCCAGCGCCCCTGTAAAACGGCCAGTTCATCATCGGTGATGCCATTCTTGACGATCCCGACGGCGTTCATATCAATACAGAATGTGCATGAGCAGATCAATGAGGCCTGCAGTCTGACCAGATTGAGCAACCGCCGTTCCTGCTCGTTCTGCCCTTTTGCGGCCATCATCTCCAACACCCCGGATCCGATCGCCGCGCGAGGATACCAGGTTAACAGCCGCGCCGGCAACAGGTCTTTGCCGGTTTCTTTTTTGGCGATAAACAAGCCGATCCGCAGCAATAAGGGGATTTTTTTCGGTGGTTTAATATACGTTTCCGGCTGGTTTAGAGCACGGCGCTGGTTAATTTTGTGGGCTTTTTTCATGGCGCACCTCCGCTTATTTTTATATTGACTGTATACCATTAAGATAACCCCTTAAACGCTGATCCCTCCAGCTTCCCGAAACTAAAACAGCCGGAGAAAATTCTCCGGCTGTGGGGGTAAAGAGCTAACCCAGTACCGACAATTGTTACATCATGTTGTACGCATCGGAGCGGACACGGCAGCGCCTGTCCGATTCCGCGGCGAACAACAGATTAACAATTGGTCGGTACGGTAGTTTAGCGGCTGATCAAGGGTTATTATTTACCGGCGTTGATCAGATCGATTTCCGCGGTAATGGCTTCATAAACGCCGGGATAGACGCTGCCGGGACCACCCTGGGTGATGCAGGGGATGTAGTAGTGGTTGCCGCAACGGGCCACGGCCTTGCGGACTTCGGCGCCAACGCTTTCCTGGGTCCAGTTTTCATCATCAATCAGGGAGTTGTCGATATCGCCCATGAAGGAGATCTGGCCGCCGTACTTTTTAATCAGGTCGGGGACATTATTGTTTGAAATACAACCCTGCCAGATATCGATCCCCATTTCGATCATCAGGGGAACCAGATTGGCGGCATATGAATCGCTGTGGTGGACCACCAGCTCGACGCCGTTGGCTTTATAGAAACCGTAGATTTTTTTATAGGCCGGAACGATAAATTCAGCAAACATCTCCGGAGCCATAAATGAATTCAGGGAGCTGCCCCAGTCGTCATGATGGAAGAGACAATCCGGTTTGTAATATTTGATCAGTTCGGCGGCATAGGCCAATTCATATTCGACGATGTAGTCAATCAGGGCATGCATTTCTTCCGGTTCTTCATAGAAGCCCATCAGACAATCTTCCATCCCCATTAAATGATGGCATTGTTCAAAGACGCCGGGAGCGACAAAGACGGTGGCAAACACTTCGTTGCGGTCAATCTCTTCGATGGCTGGTAAAAAAGGCGCCCAGGCTTCAGCGGGCAGGTCGGTTTTGGGGGCTTTGACGACGTCCCGCCATTTGGTGATATCCTGAAGGACCTTGTGTTCCTTATCGTGTAAAGGAAAAGCGCCGGGAGTGCCAGCCGGCCAGGCAAAGGTAATGCCCCAGGCATTCTTGACCGGTTCGCCACCGGGCATTGGAAAGCCACCCTGGCCGGTAATCGGATCGCCCATGATCATTCCGTAAATGGCATCGGTGCATACAAAGGCCTCGTACTGATTGACAAAGCGGTCGGGATTGCCACCTTTAATCGTTTCCAATAGGTTCTGTCGTTTCGTTAGCATAAAATCATTTCCTCCTATAAATTTAGTAGTGTTACACAATTTAAATGCGTATATATTTGTAAAATCAATTATATCACCAGTTTTACCAGAATACAAGCATTACTTAACCGGTTAAATTTTTATTTTTGACGACGTTATCATCGGCGTTATTACGGGATTCTAAAAAAGCCCATGAAGATCATAAATCTCCTGATCTTCATGGGCTTTTTTGTCGGATTCTGTTATTTTAAATATAATTAAGAAAGTGTCAGAAATTACAAGGGCCAGTTTTTCTAAGGCGCTGCTTTGATTTGCTGCGCTTTGATGCAATTTTCTTCAATATTTTTTTCGATGACATCCTTAATAAACACCGCCACCAGGGCCGGATCAAATTGGCTACCGGCATGACGTTGCAGCTCGGTAATGGCATCCCGCTCTGACATCGCCTGACGATAGGAGCGATCCTGGGTCATCGCATCGTAGGCGTCGACAATCGCCAGAATCCGGGCCAGTAAAGGGATTTCCTCGCCTTTCAGGCCCTGGGGATAGCCGTTGCCGTCCCAGCGCTCATGATGACAGAGAATATATTCAGCGATCTTGCGCAGTTCTGGCACCGTCTGAGCAATCCGATAGCCAACCTCGGGATGCTTTTTAATTTCCGCCCACTCAGAATCGGTCAGGGGGGTATTTTTCAGCAGCAGCTTGCTGTCGATGCTGATTTTACCGATATCATGAAGGGTGGCCACCAGTTCTAAAGACACCAATTCCTCCTGATCCAGTCCCAAAACCCGGCCCAGTTGCTTGGCCAGATCAGCCATCCGCTCGGCGTGCTCTTCGGTTTCGTTGCTTTTTTCAAACAGGGTGGTTTTAATTGAAGCCATGACGGCGGAATGAAAGCTTTTATATTCCAGCAGCTTTTTCCGGTACATCGATTCCTCGGCCAGCTTAAATACTTTTTCAAAGGATTCATGCTCGTTGGTCTTGGTGGCAAAGCCCAGCGAAATGCTGGTGATGATCAGTTCATTGTCCAGCTTGTAGCCTTCTTCGCAGGCAGTTTTCAGTTTTTCAACCAGGGCCCCGGCTTCTCGATAGCTGGTCTGGGGCAACAGCATGACAAACTCATCGCCGCCGGTGCGCACCAGCACATCTTGTGGCCGGGCACAGTCGGCTATGATCTTGGCGATGCTGATCAGCAGTTTGTCCCCTTCGCCGTGGCCAAAGGCATCATTGATCAATTTGAGCCCATTGATATCCCCAATGATCAGGGACAGCGGCAGATAATCCGGGTGATCCAGCCGTTTCCGTTCTTTTTCATAATAGCTGCGATTATGAAGCCCGGTAAGGGCGTCGTGCTGACCGAGATAGAGGATCTCGGCTTCATTTTTCTTGCGGTCGGTAATATCCCGGCTGATCCCAATTAAGCCCAGGTTCGCTCCGTTTTGATCATAGTAAGGGGTTTTCAGTGTTTCCAGATAAACTTCCTGACCATCCGGATAGGTGACAATTTCTTCGTTTCGGCGGGACTTTTTTTCGCTCATCATGATCTCATCCATGGTTCGAAACAGGGTCGCCGTTTCCGGATCAAAGAGATCAAAATCTGTGAGGCCCACCAATTCATCCATGGTTTTGCCGGCAAACGCTTCAAAGGCTTTGTTGCAGCCTAAATAAACGCTCTTTTGATCCTTATAAAAAACCAGATCCGGGATCGAATCCAGCAGTGAACGCAACAATGATTCTTTTTTCTGGAATTCATAATAGAGGGTTTTATAGTTTTCCTTGCTTTCACGCAGATTTTTCTCCGCGGCCTGGTTTTTCAGGCCCTGGAGCATCACCAAACACAGAAGCAGCGTTCCCAGCGGATAGATGATCAGCACCGGCAGAGTGATCGCCGCTATAACGACCTGCCCCTGCTGATCAGGTAGCGTCAGCATGTCAGCTAGCATGACGACATGGACCAGCACACCAAACAGGTATAACTCCGGCCAGACCTGACGGGACTTTTTTATGATTTTCTGGAGCCGGTACTGATACCAGACCAGGCCGATCAAAGCTGAAGTCACCGTCACCAGCACCCCGGTAAGAGCTCCGGCACCGCCGATATAAAGTCGGTAGGCCGAGATCATCAGGGTCGCGATGATGGTCGGCAAGTAGCCCAGAAACAGGCCGGAAACACTGAACAGAATCGATCGGGTATCAAAGATGATGCCGTTGGCCAAGCTGACGGTATTGATCATCAAGAGGATACCCACCCCACCCAGAAAACTGCCGAGGACCACCTTCAGCCATTTTTTGCGGCTGTCAAAGCGGATAAAAAAGAGATTATAAGCAATGCTGATGGAAAGTAGCAACGCAGTATTAAATATCAGATCTTTGATCAATTCAGACGACATGGTCTCACCTCTTTTCGGGTTGGATTATTTGGTTCTTATTATACCCGCTTTCGGTGTTTTAATCCATGGGTTTTGATAAACCGGGGAAATATCAAGACAGACAACGCCAGGTGATTGATGATGCCACTAAAGAAGCCAATATTTGTGCGGCCTATGCCAGATCAAGCTCTGGTGGGATTGGGTGTGCCAACGGCGGCCAGATGCTTGAGGTTATTTCCGGCACTGGCACCATTTTTGGCACAATCGGGCCAGCCAAAATGCTGGCCGTGGATCTGATAATAGCTGTCATAGTCGGCGGCAGCGGGGCTATGAGTTTAAGTAAGTTGATCCGGCACCATCAGTTCTCGACATCTTTTTAAAATTTGATAAAACAGCAGACCATAAAAGGCCAGTATAAAACTGGGATTCCCGGGACCGGTGTACATGCCTAACCAAAATATTTGATTGATCAGCTGCTGGTTCATCTTAAACACAAAATTACTATTAAAATAAATCGGATAGCTCAGCAAAATCAACAGGGCATATAGCACCCCCAGAAGGTTTCCGAGCAAGATTGCTTTGCTGTTGAATTTTCTGACGCCGAATACCAAAAAAAATACCCCGGCGCCAAATAACAGCTTAAACCCAATCGGAAGTATAAAAACTGACAAGTTCTGGTAAACCATACTGGCATCGGGACCAAATGTGATTTCATTCCGGGCCAAAAATTTTGTCTGGTTTAAGATCCCGGGATATAGGGTCAGGTATAAAACCGGGAGCACCCAAATTAAAATGGTATAGCCCCACTGCATTACTTTGTTTTTATTGTTGCGCTGTTGTTGGTTAATGTCCATTATCCACTCCTTCATTCTATACATCAATACCTGAATCAAATGTCATCACCAGGGATCGCGATTCGCCATCTGTCTGGGACAGATTTCCCGAGAAAATGGTTTTACTGTGAACGAAACCGTTCACCCGAAGGAACCAGGGACTGGGTGCGATTCTTTCTGTTTGATAACTATTTGCCGCGGTTTCCAGATTCCACAAAACCTGCTCATTGACGGCACCATTTTCCACCCCAATACCATTGATAATTTGGTATCCTAAAACAGCATCTGTCAGGCAGACCGTTGGATCGGTCATTTCCCAATTCACATAAACACCGTCAATCCGGATGACTCGATAAATTCCCGAATCCCCGATCGAATAGCGCATCCCCAGCACGACTGAAATCACATCCTTTTCATCCGTCCGAGGACTGCTGTATATTGTCCCATAACCACTTTGGTCGACATTTTCTGGCAGGACAATTGTGATTTCCTGAAAATACTGCTTCTCACCGGTATTTTCATTGAAGTAAATCAGTTCCGTATCAGTGCTTTGCACCACCCCTTGTTTGTCGTTTTGTGAATTGAATTCGATTGATTCGCCGGTCTCGGCATTGGCGATAACGCCCTGCCATTCCATCAGCTCCAGTAGATTAGGGTCTGCTTGTCCCTGAACATCAAGCCCTGCTTTACTATTTTCTCTGGCTATGATTCCTGATGGCAACAGGCCGCAAATTAGAACCATCAATATGACCAGACAAGTTTTGATTTTTTCTGATTTCATTAATTTATCTTCCCTTCTTTTAAATTTTTGGGGGGGGGGGGGGGGGATTTCTAACTATTTTAGTATTTCTTATTACGGCAAGCAGAATCGAATCTCAATGCTGTTTATTCAATTAATGAAATCTCATTTACATCGCTTCTCTTTCAGCATTTCATTCATCTCTAGATGACCCATTTTTCCGTTTTGATTATTAGCAAACACGCCTAAATAATCATTTGAACTTTGAATAATTGAGTACCAAAGGGGATATTTTATTCAACATATCATTTTTTAAATCAACATATACTAAATCTTCCTTTATTTTTGATTATACGCTTCGGATTAGTCCCTGACAATAGAAAAGTAAATATTTGTCTATTTATTCGCTTTTTACGCTACATTATGTTGCATCATAATAAGTACATTAGTTTTTATTGATGCACTATTTATAAACTTTAACGCCATCTGATCACTAAGCTGACTCACGGGATTTGGCAACATAACTTTACCAGCACAACACAAAAAAAACAGCGACCCGCAAATCGCTGTTTTACTTTTCCCCGCCGTCCTGGTCTTCTTCGCCCAGTTCGGCGACCAGGCTGTTTGAGCCGCCGGGGGATCGGGACGCCCAGCAAGGCCTGATCGGTAGCGTCGCTCTTAACGTCGCCATAGGTTCGGTTGGTTGTTTTCTCTACCCCATCCACAAAGTCGAACTGCCTGGCTGTCCGGATCTGGCTATCAACGCCGCTGGCGCGGTTTTCCAGGCATTAAAAAGGGACGATCAATGATCGTCCCTCCAGATTTATTCGGATAACAAACCTAATTTTTCAAGTCGTTCTTCGGTCGGAATCCCATCTTCATCCCAGCCCCGTTCTTTATAGTACAGTGGCAATAATTCATCCAGTTTATGGACCCAACCTTTTGTCGGGCCATCCGGCATTGCTTCTACTAGGAGTCGCGGTGGCAAGGTATCTTCGGCTGGCGAAATACCCGCTTCTAAATTGAAGAGTTTTTCCAGATTCCAGATCCGTTCACCGGCCAGCAGGATATCATCGGCGGTCCATTCCGTTCCCAGCACTTCATTGAGCATTTCGGCATATTGTTGAGCGCCGAGGGCAAATGAAGTAAATAGGCATAAACCGGTGGAGTCAATCACTGCGGTCAGATCCTGGAATATTTTGGTCCAGACTTCTTTGCCAGCAAGATCAAAACGATCCAGTTTTTCTGGCAAGCCCAGGATTTCAGGTGAAATCAGGTAACCACGAACATGACAGCCGCCCCGGTTGGAGGTGGCATACTGCAGCCCCATCCCCTGGATACCACGGGGGTCATAGGCGGGTAGATCCTGTTTTTTGACTGACATCGAATATTCAGGAACACCGAAGAAATCAGCCAGGCGGTAGGAACCGCGGGCCAGTAAATCACCAAAGCCTTCCCGGTTACCCATTTTTTTCAGCCAATGTACAACTGATTCGGCGTTGCCGAATTTGAGGATCACATCGTCATCCAACATTTCATCGGTGATATAACCGCGTTGATACAATTCCATCGCCGCTGCCAGGGTTGCGCCGGCGGAGATGGTATCCAGACCCATTTCGTTACACCAGAAGTTGGCATCGATAACCACGTCCATATCGTCGATCCCCAGATCGCCGGCGAATACCCAGAGGGTTTCGTATTCCGGTCCGCCGATACCATCAGGACTGTGTTCACTTTTGACCCAGCGGCCGCAGCCAATCGGGCAATGGTGACACGGATTACGTTTGATCAGATACTTTTCAGTCATCGTTTCGCCGCTGACAGCTTCGGCGTCGGGATCCTGACCTTCCTGGAAGTTTTTGGTCGGGTAAACCCCATGTTCATTGATAATATTAACCAAAACTGCGGTTCCATAGGTCGGTAGCCCGCCACCAGTAACGCCGTTTTCTTTTAGTAAGGTCCGGCATTCTTTGGTCACGGCTTTTAAGCCATCGGGGCTGGCAATTTCCGGTTTTAAATTCCCTTTAACGGTGATCGCCTTCAAGTTTTTCGAACCCATTACTGCACCAACACCGGAACGGCCGGCAGCCCGGTCTTTTTCGTTGATGATGGCGGCCATCTGTGACAGTTTTTCGCCTGCCGGACCGATGATCAATACTTTTGCACCGGGATGTTTTTCTACCAGCAGATCACTGGCTTCAGTGGTATATTTACCCCAAAGATCCAGGGCCGGTAATATCTCGGCCTTTTCTTCGTCGATGTTGAGATAAACCGGTAGACTGGCTTTACCTTCCACGATCACGGCATCATAACCGGCATATTTCAGATAGGCGCCCCATTCTCCGCCGGAGTTTGATGACGCGATGCAGCCGGTCAGCGGTGATTTGGTAACGACCATGTAACGACCGCCAGTGGGGGTTGCGGTTCCCGATAACGGCCCGTTGATGAAAATTATTTTGTTTTCCGCCGCAAAGGGATCCACCTTTGGATCAACCTCATCCATATATAGCTTTGTCCCCAAACCACGACCGCCGATAAATTTCTTGGCCAGCTCAAAATCCAGCGCTTCGGTTGTCACTTCATTGGTCGTCAAATTGACACGTAAAATTTTTCCCATGTAACCAAACATTTCTTACGCCTCCAAAATTTTATTTGTTCGTAGTGAATCCCGGGTTTTTACAATGCGTTTTTAAAGATCTGAATGACGTCTTCCAGCTTGGCCTGACGTGGATTCGTGGCACTGCAAGCGTCTTTCATGGCGTTTTCAGCCATCAGTTGGAAATCTTCTTCTTTGGCCCCCAGTGCCGCCAGACCGGATGGAATACCGATATCCTGGGATAACTGGACAATTGCATCAAGGCCTTTTTCGGCCGCATCTCTAACTGACAGGCCACTAATGTTTTCGCCCAATGCGACGGCAATGTCGGCCAGCCGTTGGGGGTTACTGTTTAAATTAAAGCGCTGAACATGTGGCAACAGGATCGCATTACAGACGCCATGAGGGAGATCATAAAAGCCGCCCAGCTGATGAGCCATGCCATGGACATATCCCAAACTGGCGTTATTAAAGGCCATCCCGCCCAGGAACTGCGCATAGGCCATGTTATTTCGGGCAACAAAGTTCTGGCCGTTGGCCACCGCCTGGCGGAGGTTTTCACCAATGAGTTTGATTGACATCAGCGCAGCGGCATCGGTAACCGGCGTGGCAATGGTCGACATATAAGCTTCAACTGAATGGGTCAGGGCATCCATCCCTGTTGCTGCCGTTAATCCCGGCGGCATCCCCATCATCATCACCGGGTCGTTGACTGAGATAGTCGGGGTACAGCGCCAGTCAACGATAGCCATCTTAACGTGGGTATCGGTGTTGGTGATAATGCAGAAACGGGTCATTTCACTGGCTGTTCCGGCGGTAGTGTTGATCGCAATCAGCGGTTTCATCGCTTTTTTGCTTTTGTTGACGCCTTCAAAATCACGGATATGTCCGCCGTTTCCGGCTACCATGCCAATTCCTTTGGCACAGTCATGGGACGATCCGCCCCCTAACGAAACGATTAAATCGCATTTATTTTCCTTGAATACCGCCAGGCCGTCATGAACATTAATATCGGTCGGGTTTGGTTGCGCACCGGCAAAAACAACTACTTTCAGACCCGCAGCTTCAATGATTTCTTTAACCTGATCGGCGACGCCCATTTTTTCCAGACCGGCGTCGGTGACAATTAAGGCCTTTTTCAAACCGAGCGACTTTGCCTGGACGCCCACTTCTTTCACTGAACCCGGTCCCATCAAATTCACGACGGGCATAAAAAACCCAAATACTTGATCTGCAATAGCCATAATAAGTACCTCCTTGAATTTTGAATCTTATTAATTTTGTAACCTGAATCTAGTTTGACCAAACCCCGCCTATGTTAAACCGGCATCACCTCCATTATTTTATTATGACGGCAGCCGTCTGTTTGAAAACGTTTGCCTAATATACTGTCTACCACTTTTTTTAGCAATTACCCGGATTCTTAAAAGAAATAAGAAAAAAAACACCGCATACGATTGCGGTGTTGCGGTTGACGTTAAACGACCGTACCGACCAATTGTTAATCTGTTGTTCGCTGCGGCAGCGGACAGGCGATGCCGTGTCCGCTCCGATGCGTACAACATGATGTAACAATTGTCGGTACTGGGTTATCTTTTGGGGGCCGGCTTTAAAGATTTTTGGTATTCAGCACCCGCATCGCATTAAAGACGGCCAGCAGGGTTACGCCGACATCGGCAAAGACCGCTTCCCACATTGTTGCGACGCCAAACATCGCCATGATCAGAAAGACGCCTTTGATCCCCAGCGCCAGAAAAATATTCTGGAGCACGATTTTGCGGGTCTTCCGGGCAATTTTGATGGCCGTGACAATTTTTGTCGGCTCGTCGGTCATGATCACAATATCGGCGGCTTCGATGGCGGCATCGGAACCCAGCCCTCCCATGGCCATCCCGATATCGGCCCGGGCCAGGACCGGCGCATCGTTAATGCCATCGCCGACAAAGATAATTTTTTCATGGGCCGCTTTATGACTTTCCAGCCATTCAAATTTGGCCACCTTGTCAGCCGGCAGCAATTCCGCATAGACCTGATCGAGCCCCAGTTGCTGGCCGATCTGGTCACCGACCGCCTGGTGATCGCCAGTCAGCATCACGGTTTTCTTGATGCCAATGGCTTTCAGGGCCGCAATCGCCGTGGCGGCGTCGGCTTTGACCTCATCCGAAATAATCAGATGCCCGGCGTAAACCTGATCGACCGCCAGATAAACCACCGTGCCCAGGCTGGTCACCGGACTGATCGCGATCTGCTGTGCCGCCATCAGCCCGGCATTACCGGCCACCACGACCTGGCTGTCAATGCTGACCTGCAGGCCCGAGCCGGCCATTTCCTGATGCTGCTGGATGCGCTCCGGCCGGATCGCCCCGGGATAGGCGGCGACAATTGACTTGGCGATCGGGTGATTGGAAAAACTTTCGGCATGGGCGGCGTAGTCAAGCAGCGCCTCCGCCGTGAAGCCGGGCTGGGGATTGATGGCAGTGACCTTGAAAACGCCTTTGGTGAGGGTTCCGGTTTTGTCAAAGACCACCGTTTCGACGCTGTTTAAGGCTTCCAGATAATTACTGCCCTTAATCAGAATCCCCAGCTTGGAGGCCCCGCCAATCCCCCCGAAGAAACCCAGCGGAATCGAAATCACCAGGGCGCAGGGGCAGGACACGACCAGAAAGATCAGCGCCCGGTAGATCCAATCGGCGAAGGTCGCCCCGGGCAGCAGCAGCGGTGGAATGAGCCCCAGAGCCAGGGCCGCAAACACCACCGTCGGGGTATAATAACGGGCAAATTTGGTGATAAACTTTTCGGTCGGGGCTTTGCGGCTGCTGGCATTTTCGACCAGATCTAAAATTTTAGCCACCGTCGATTCGCCAAAGGTTTTGCTGACGGTGATCGTCAAAAGCCCATTCTTGTTGATAAAGCCGCTCAGCGCCACCGCCCCCGGCGCTAATTCCCGGGGCACCGATTCGCCGGTGAGGGCTGAGGTATCGACCATCGAGAAGCCCTCCGCCACCACCCCATCGAGGGGAATTTTTTCGCCGGGCTTAACGACGATACTGTCGCCGACGGCAACCGCCTCCGGGGCGACCCGGGTGATGCTGTCGCCGACTTTCAGATTGGCATAATCGGGCCGGATATCCATTAAGGCACTGATCGATTTGCGGGAGTGATCGACGGCCATATCCTGGAACAATTCGCCGACCAGATAAAACATCATCACCGCCACCCCTTCGGGGTACTGGCCGACCAGAAAGGCGCCGATGGTGGCAATCGTCATCAGAAAATGTTCACTGAAGACCTGGCCGCTGGCGATACCCCGGATCGCCCGCCAGACGACGTCACCGCCAACAATCAGGTAGGACGCTAAAAACAGACCGAGCGCCAACCAGCCGGGCAGACTGACCAGCAGCGCCACGGCGAACAAGCTGCCACCCAGAGCCAGTTTGGTCAGCAGTTTCCGGCGCTGCCCCCCCTCAGCGGCGTCCGGCCGGGCGGTTGCCGGGGCCCCGGGTTGGGTTGGCGCCGCAGCCAACCGCACCTGCACCCCCGGCTCGATCTTCGCGACAATCGCTTCAAGCTGCCCCACCAGGGCCGACAGACTGACCGGGGCGGCCGTTTCAAGGGTCAGCTTGGTGGAGATAAAGTCGAGGTGGGCGGCGCTGACGCCGGCCAGTTTAGCCGCTTCGGCTTCAATTTTGGCAGCACAATTGGCACAGCACAGCCCTTCCAGGATAAAAACCTGACGGCCACTGGGCCGCCCCGCTTTTTCTTTAACCTGCACGCCGGGTTCATGCTTATGGACAATCGCCGTGACCTGGGCCACCACCGCTGCCCCGTCGCTGGCAGCGGTTTCGATGACCAGGGTCTTGTTGATAAAATTCATGGTCGCGCTCAGCCCCGGAATAGCATTGACTTCGGCTTCAATCTGGGCGGCACAGTTGGCGCAGCACAGACCCTCGAGAATTAATTCTTTTTTGATCATGGTGATTTTCTCCTAGCTGTTTTCCTCAGAAATATGAACCAGACCCTGTTCAAAGATTTGTTTGACGTGCTCATCATTCAGTGAATAAAAAACCACCTTGCCATCCTTACGGCTTTTGACCAGGTTGGCATTCTTTAAAATCCGCAGCTGATGGGAGATCGCCGATTGGGTCATATTCAATAGGTAGGCAATATCACAGACGCAAATCTCGGCTTCATCCAGAGCCCAGAGGATTTTAATCCGGGTCGAATCGCCAAAGACCTTAAACAATTCAGCCAGATCGTACAGCGTTTCTTCCGGGGGCATTTTTTCTTTGACCTGTCGGACGATCTCCTCATGGATCACATCACAGTCACATCGTTCAATCGGCGGTATTTTATTCGACATGGTGCACCTCTTAATTTCTTCATAATATATACGACGCAATAAATAATACATGAACGATTGAGCAATCGTTCATACGTTGTGCCGCAATTATACCGCCACCCCACCCCCTTTGTCAATTACTTTATTTTTGACACCAAGCTGACACAAATAAATGGTATCATTTATTAAAGACTATTAAAGAAAATAACCCAGTACCGACAATTGTTCGCATGTTGTCCGCAACATACAACCGATTAACAATTGGTCGGTTCGGCAGTTTATTGACAACCGCAAATAAATTGCCAATTTACTAAAGAATCCCGCTATTTATGTGATCGGATCACATTAAATTAAACATCACCGTGCTATACTAAATATATAAGATCCGGCCTGGTATCAGAATTGATTAGCTTTGTGGCCCCCAGACAGGCGGCAAAGTTAAACCATCGCGACAAAATCGCGACGAAGTGGAGGTGTCTCTGATGAAAAAGACAACCCTTGTGATCCTCGGGGCCAGCATCGCTGCGGTCCTGCTCCTACTGATCGGGATGATGGGCACGATTATCTATTTGCTGTCCAATAACAACAATGCGCAACCAAACTTTCAAAATATGTCCGGCGGCATGATGGGGTCCGGGATGATGGATACAGACATGATGGATTCCGGAATGATGCAGGCGACGATCGAAAACGAGCATGATTTTCTGATTCATATGATTGCCCATCACGAGGAAGCGGTGGCCTCGGCCACGGTCCTCAAAGCCAATACCGACCGACCCGAAATGAAGCAATTCGCCGACACGATTATCACCACCCAGACGGCCGAAATTAACCAGATGCAGAGCTGGCTGGACAGCTGGTATCCCAATTTGGATCATCAGGTTGATTATCAGCCGATGATGCGGGATCTGACCAATCTCAAAGGCGATGCCGTCGATCAGGCCTTCCTGCAGGATATGATTTTCCATCATATGGATGCCGTGATGATGTCCCAACAACTGATCACCAGCGGCTACGCCGACCATCAGGAACTGATTCCGTTTGCCCAGACCATCCGCGACACTCAGCGTGATGAAATTCATATGATGCGCAACTGGCTGGCCACATGGTTTTAAACCCTGATCAGGATTATGAACACGCCCCGCCGGCAAGAACGGAAATAACCCCGGCCGGGGCGGCCAACGCCAAAGCGGGCCGGTTTCACCAGTAACGGTGGAACCGGCCCGCTTTTTTGCGGTCGTCAGTTTAAAGGTCAAATGCCTCGAGATCATCCGGCACCAGCAGCCGGCCGTCGAAAAACGGCGCCCCCTCGGCGGTATACAGGGCCTTGCGGTGGACCAGATTGCGATCTTCGGTATGATAGAGCAGCAGGTTGGCCACGGCCAGCCGGGCCCCGATTTCACAGGCATCCTTCACCGTGGTATGGGCCTTTTCATAGGGCTTGAACTGCTCCCGCTCGGCATACAGGCAGAAGGCCTCATGGAGCAGCCAGTCGGTCCCAAAGGCGTAGGGGTACTCGTGCTCCTGATAGGGCTCGTCGCCCAGAAAGGTCAGCCGCCGCCCCGATGACAGCGTCATCGCAAAGCCGAACTGCTTGGCCTTGTCGGACTGGATATCAAAAAACGTCACCTTGTTGCCGAGGATTTTTTTGCTCTGTCCGTCTTTGACCACCTTAAACACGACCCGATCGCCAATCAGCTTGACAAATTTCTCCGGCAGCATCAGTTTGACGATCGTCAGCGCCGTTTTCTTCAGCTCGGCGTGACAGTAAATGGTCAGCTGGCCCTGATAGTGGCCGCTTTTGATCTGGGCGGTGATCATCCGGATCAGCCAGATCAGTCCCAGCAGATGATCGGTATGGCCATGACTGATAAAGACCTCATGGATCTGCGTCAGGCTGATGTCGGCCCGCTCCAGCTGGGTCAGAATGCCGTTGCCGCCACCGGCATCGACCAGAAAATAGTCCTCGCCCTGCTGGATCGCAAAGCAGGTATTATAACACCGGGTCACCGCCGCATTGCCGGTACCCAGAATAATTAAGCGTTCACTCACGTTGTTCCTCCCTTAATTGTGGTCATTTTTAGGTTCCTGCTTGATTATACTAAAAAAGCCGCGCTTTTTCCAGTCCCATTCACGCCGGGGCGGCTATTCGCGATTTTTTAGCGCCGCTGCCAGGGGGATCTGGTTGATCCGCCGCAGCTGCAGAAAATTAATGCCGAGGTAGGAAGCCATCCCGATGGCGACAATCAGCGGATAGAGATATAGCGGCAGATAGACCGGCAGATAACCGCTGAGTTTCATTTGGACCAGGTAAAAGCTGCCCTGAATCCCCAGCTTGACCAGCGGCAGCGACAAAATCAGCGATCCCAGCACCACCGTGGTCGTCGCTCTTAGATAGAGCTTGCTGATTTCGGCCGTCTCATAGCCAAAGACCTTTAAATAGGAAATATAGAGGGCGTTTTTGTCGATCACCAGTTTGGTCAGCACCACCATCAACACCAGATAAATGACCACCGCCGCAAACAAACACAGCGGCGCCAGCTGGGTAAAAGAGGACAGCATCTGATCTCCAAATTTGGCCATCTCAGCCGGGGTGATCACCGTCGCCACCACGTTTTTATCGACAAAGGTCAGCTCCTGATCGGAAAAATAGCCGTTAAAATAGTCCGCCTCGCGATCCAGCAGGGCATTGAGCTGGGCCTGACTGAGAAAGACCGTCAGCCCGCCGGGATAGTCGACGATGCCCAGCACCGTGACGGTATCTTCCCGATTGGTATAGGGATTGACAAAGTCCAGCTGGGCGCCGGCTTTGGCGCCCAGCTTTTTAGCCAGCCCGTCGGACAAATAGACCCCGGTTTCGTCCGCCGCCAGCGACAGTTCTGGAAAATAACGGGAATCCTCCCGGAGCCCCCAGAAGGCCACTTCAATGTTTTTGCCGGCCGGCGGGTACCAGGTCTCCAGCCCCGCCACCGTCATTTTTTCGGCCGACCCGGGGTTTTGCGGTTCGGCCGGGGCTTTTAACAGATACTGATAGTCCGACACTGCCGCGGTTTTAATGCTGTCCACATAATGGCTGATCATCGGCGTGATCGCCAGCCCGAACATCAGGATAAAACTGGCCAGAAAGATCCCGACGAACAGGGTCAGATAGCTGGCCTTGTTTTGCAAGATCACCCGCAGCCGAAAACGCGAAAAGAAGGAGATCCGGGGCAGTTTAACGGCCCGGCGGTGGCGGTTCTGGTGCAGTTCTTTCCGTAAAAACTGCAGCGGCGTCAGCCCCAGTTTCCGGGTCAGGGTCACAAAATTGATCACCACCATCAGCACCAGCGGCACAACCGTGGTCAGCAGCAGCGCTTCGCGGTTGACCCTGATCGTCATCGGCGGCAGGCTGTAGCTGCTGTCGTACATCACCTTAAAGAAATCCGGCATCACCAGATAACCGATCAGATTGCCCAGCACCGCACTGGCCAGGGTCACCGCCACCGGCATCGTCAGGTAATGGCGGAGCAGTTCCGCTTTGGTATAGCCCGAGGCCAGCAGCGTCCCGATAATCGCCGCTTCCGCTTCGATGGTGCTGCTGATCACAATCGCAAAGACAAAGGCCATGATCAGGATAATCAGCGACAGCAGTACCTTCATCATCGGCACATCCGAACCCATGTCATCATCGATAAAGGCGATGCTCTGGTTGTTCTCGGCGCTGACAAAACCGGTCAGCAGCACCCCGCTGGCGATCAGCTGGTCCTTGATTTCGGTGGCCAGCTGCCGCTGGGCGGTGATGCTCAAATCACGATTGTCAAAGCGATAGCCGTAGCCGTTGATGATTTCAGTGGCCGGCCAGCCCGCAAAGGCGGCCGGGGTGACGACGCCGACCCCGAAATGAAAGGAATCCATCATCAGATCGGCATTGTTTTTAAACAGCGAGCTGTAATCCGGCAGACTGATGGTGCCGGTGATCGTCAGCGGGACCCCATCGACGGTCACGGTGTCGCCGATGGCCAGCCCATAGCTCGCGGCAAACAGCCGGTCCAGGGCAATTTCATCCGCCGTTGGGCTGCTCCCGGAGATCACCGTGACCAGATTGAAATCCGTCCGCTCCGGGTAGATCCGCAGGGTGGTATCATCTGACAAGGGCAGCTCGCGATAATTATTCTGATAAATCGTCACGCCCCGTTTTTCGACAGCGGCCCGGGCTTCGCGACTTAATGCCCGGGCGGTCGTAAAGGAGCCATCCTCGACCTTGGCGTCGGCCCGGTTCTGATCTAACACCGTCTGGGCCCCATCGGCCACCGCCAAAAACCCCGACATGATCGCAATGGTCACCGTCAGCATCGCAAAGATCGCCAGATAACGGCCGCGGTTACTCAGTAAATCACGTTTGAAACGCTTGCGCAAAGGATTTTTCATGACCACGCCCCCCTTACCACTGCAGCTCGCTGGCGGCGATCGGGTGGTCGTTGACCTCATCGGTGACAATCCGGCCGTCATGCAGTTTTAACACCCGATGAGCCATCTGCTTGATCGGTTCGTTATGGGTGACGATAATAATGGTATTATGATAGGTTTGATTGATGGTTTCGACCAGGGCCAGAATTTCCTTGGAGGTCTGATAATCCAGAGCTCCGGTGAGCTCATCACAGAGCAGCAGGGCAGGATTCTTGATCAGCGCCCGGCCGATGGCGCAGCGCTGCTGCTGGCCCCCGGAGAGCTGATTGGGGAACTTGTCGCGATGCTCCCAGAGCCCCAGGGTATGCAGCAGGGCATCTATTTCCAGCGGTTTTTGACTGAGATACTGGCCGACTTCAATGTTTTCTTTAACTGTCAGATTGGGGATCAGGTTATAAAACTGAAACACAAAGCCCAGTTTATCGCGGCGATAACGGCCCAGACTGGCGGGGTCGAGCCGGGAAATTTCCTGCCCGTCAATGATGATGCGGCCGCCGTCGATACTTTCCAGTCCGCCGATGGCATTTAAAAAGGTCGATTTGCCGCTGCCTGACGGTCCCAGAATAACGCAGATCTGCCCCGCTGCCAGGCTCGTTGTCACCCCGTCAAGAACCTTGACCCGGGCCGCCCCGCTGCCATAACTTTTGTCCAGTTGGGATACTTCCAAAAATACCGGTTTGTTGGCGTTGCTGGTTTCTTTGCTGGTTCCGTTCTTAGTGCCGTTGCTGATGTCGTTGTTCGGGCCATTCTTTTTTTCCATGATCTTGCCTCCAATAGTGAGATTTTTTCACTCCACCACAGCCGCAATTCCCATGCCTTGTCTCTTTTGTGCCATCAAAAAAACACCTGTGAAACAATAGCAAGTAAACTACTGTCCCACAGATGTCAAATACGTGCATCTGCTGTCACCTTGTGACCCGGCCCCACAAATTCTAAACGCCTACGCCTTTAAAATTTATCGCCTGCTCAGTTTGTACTGTCGAAAAATATGCAGTGCAAAGAGTCTTTTTACGATAATATGATATTTTGCGCAGTTTGTCAAGGCTTATCGTCCCAAAAACCGCAAGCTGATTGATTAAAACGTACTGAATTCATTTTCTTGAAAACGCAATAATACATTTTGTCTAGTCCGACCGTGAAATGCCGCCTGGACCAGTGATCAGCTACCATCGCGAAGGTTAGTCAATTTTAAGTAATTTGGCATTGATTGCCACGATGATTGTACTTACTGACATGAGTGCTGCCCCGACCGCCGGGTTTATTACGATCCCCTGATAATACAGAACGCCTGCTGCTAAAGGCAGTGCGATCATATTATAAGCGGTAGCCCAGATCAAGTTTTGGATCATTTTTTGATAGGTTGCTCTTGAAAGCTTTACAATCGTTACCACATCCAGTGGATTGCTTCGTACCAGAATAACATCCGCCGTTTCAATGGCTACATCGGTTCCCGCTCCGATGGCGATACCTAAATCAGCTTGTGCCAGTGATGGTGCATCGTTCACCCCGTCACCAGTCATTGCCACGATCTTGCCTTCGTTAATAAACCCCGCAATTCTAGCTGCTTTTTCTTGGGGCAATACCTCAGCAATCACGGTATCGATGTTCAGCTGATTACCAACATAAGCGGCAACGCGCTGATTGTCCCCGGTTAATAGGATCGTTTCGATCGCCATCGACTTTAGCATCTCAATCGCTTCCCTGGCAGTATCTCTGATTATGTCTGATAATGCCAGATAGCCAAGGAGGGTATCGCCATCTAATATGAACACCACTGTTTTTCCCATTTGGGCGAGTTTTTCATAATCCTCGGCGTCAAAATCGATCTTTTCAGAACGCATATAACCCGGACTCACGATCATCAGTTGACGTCCATCCACCTTGGCTTTTAGTCCCTTACCCGGCAAATTCTGATAATCTTTTACTTCCAGCAACTTAAGGTTTAATTTTTTTCCTTCATTTACGATTCCCTCTGCAATGGGATGTTCCGAGTTTGCTTCCACTGCATAGGCAAGTGAGAGGAGTTCATGCTGAGTTATGCCAATGGCTTTGATATCGGTTATTCCAAATGTACCTTCGGTCAAGGTTCCGGTTTTATCGAAAACCACGGCATTCAGTTTTCGCGCGTTTTCAAATGCTGCCCGATCTCTGATTAAAAGACCTTTTTGCGCACCGATGCTTGTCGAAACAGCCGTTACCAGCGGTACGGCCAAACCTAATGCGTGAGGACAGGAAATGACAATAACGGTGACTGCGCGCGTAACTGCAAAATTCAGATCTTGTGAGATAATCAACCATATCAAAAAAGTCAATGCTCCGGCAATCACGGCGATATAAAACAACCACTTGGCTGCTTTATCTGCTAATCGTTGGGTATTGGATTTTGAATCCTGGGTTTCGCGAACAAGTTTTAGCACTTGTGACAGAAAGGTGTCTTCTCCCACTCGCGACACATTAAATTTCAAAATCCCTTCACCATTGATGGAACCACCGACTATTTCATCGCCTTTTTCTTTTTCAACCGGGACTGATTCTCCCGTAATCATCGATTCATTCACTGCTGATCTGCCATCATAAACTAAACCATCGATTGGAATCTTTTCTCCCGGCTTGACAAGAATAGCATCCCCTGCTTTCAATTGTTTGACCGGAATATCAGTGATTTCACCGTTGACCGTTATCTGGTGTGCTTCTTCAGGCATCAATTTAACCAGTTCATCCAATGCCCGCGATGCGCCCATTACCGATTTCATTTCAATCCAATGACCTAAAAGCATGATGACAATTAATGTGGCGAGCTCCCAAAAGAAGTCATCGCCGGTTATCACAAACACCGTTAAGGTACTATAAATATAGGCAATTGTGATCGAAAGCGCGATCAGTGACATCATTGCCGGCGATTTTTTCTTTAGCTCATCCCTGGCCCCAGTAAGAAAAGGCTTTCCGCCGTAAATAAAAAGTATGGTGGAAAGACCAAACAGTAAATAGGAATCTCCGGTAAAACGCCAATCGACGCCGATAAACATTTGGATCATTGGCGATAAAAGTAATATCGGTACCGTAATAATCAAAGCGATAAAAAATCTTTTTCTGAAATCCGCCACCATCATTGCGTGATGATCATCATGTACGGGATGTTCTCCATGCTCTGGAACAGGATGGTGTGAATGCTCCTTTTCTGCCGGAGAAACCGGTCGGTCTGCTTGAGGCATTTGATTCATTTTCCCAGGAGCGTGGTTATGCGTATGTTCATTATTGTTTTTCGCAATTTCTTTTTTTCCCGGGGGTATATGGTCTTTATGGGCATGATGGGTTCCCTGGTCATCACCCATTAATGTTCCTTCAGATCGATTATTCTGGGGATTCTGGGTTGTGTTTTCTTTGTCCATCCCGTTCATATCCTTTCTTTTTTTAACCATGTATATAAAACCCGATCACAATTTTTAAACTGAAATCGGGTTTTATATACATGGTTTCAATAATTTCTAGACCGTGAATAATCCTGTTGTATTCGCGGCATCAATCACTGCTTGGATAAACCATACCGAGCACTTCTTTTGAAAACCAACACTTTTTTCATGCGGTTTCCAAAACGATCGGTTTTAATCGACAGTTATGGCGCTTACTGGACAATCATCCCGAGCTTCAATCGCACAGTCTTCATTTTCCGGCGGGATTACATCAGCAATCACTTCAGCAATACTGTCACTGTCCATTTCAAAGACATTTGGACAAACCGATTCGCACAAACCACACCCAACACAAGTATCCCGATCCACTGTTGCTTTCATCATCGAACCTCCATATTATTTTTTCAAATATTTTATTAATTTATTTACCCACTACAATCAAATCCAAACATTTTCTGAGTTGTACACCGCCATCTTTGCAGATTATTGGCTTTTGATAAATGGCCCGGGTGCCCCACCCCTCAGCCCGTCAGGACCTTGCCACAACATTTTCCACAATCGCTGCAGCCATTGCAAATCATCCGGCTACCACATTTAAGGCAGTCTTCGCGGAAATATGGGCGATATAAGTTGGCTGCGGCAATGTTCTGCCCGTAACTGTCTGTTAATAAAAATTCAATGGGTTTGCCTTGAAAATTAACCCCCGCTTTGGTGGCCATTTCACTTTGCAGTTGTTTCTTTTTTAAACGATATAACTTGCCATCTTTAATAAAACTGAACCCCGTTTCAATGAAACAGAAATTTACATGATGAGCCATGCATTGCCTGCTTAATGATTTCACCCAATCAAAATTACAGGGTCTGGCCCCATCATAGTTTTCGCCACCACAGATAACCTGTTCAATCTGGCCTTTGTCCAGATATTTTTCAATTTGAATCGCACCAATAAAAGGCGCACACATAATTCCTTTATGTTTAAATGGCAGCTCCAGAAGTATTGGAATCCGTTCATCGGCCCGCTTCTGATTTTCACAGGTTACATTGAAAAACACATTTTCCCATCCATCACCCCAGTTATGGGGGAGACAGTCTTTCACTCGTTCCGGACGTTTGGTTAATAGGAAGAATTTCACATCACTTCGTTCCCGAATTATCTGCCAGGCTTCTTCCCGCCAGGGATCGGCCGCTTCCAGAAAAAAGTCTGATGTCATGCAGACCCGAATTAATTCGCCGCTTTTAATTTTATAATGACGCTGGCGGTCTTTTTGAATCGGCAGGTTAAAACCTGTCTTGGTACGATAAATGTCGGCACCATTTTTGTTGTTTTTTCGGTCCAGATAATACATATAACAATTATCGCAACCTTCACTTACTTTTGTGCAGCCATGCCAGGGATTCCAGATGTCGTGCATCGTACCGCTCCTTTCTATCCAGTTCAAGCTTTTTTTCTCCGTTTATTTTAATCAGCCCGTTATTCTACTGGCTAATTAGACTAACCGCTTTTTGTAAATAGCTAAATCCTTCTCCAGAAAAACATTAAAAATAATCCGGTCAAATTTATCTGCATGCGCCTCCAGAAATGCCAGTACCGTGGCGATGGCAATGGCTACTGCTGCTTCGTTGGGAAAACGGAAAACCCCGGTGGAGATGCAGCAGAAGGCCAGGCTGCGGACCTGATTTGCCACCGCAATTTCGAGACAGGCGCGATAGCAGTTGGCCAGATCCTGTTCCAGCTCCGGCGTTAAGCCATCCTGAACGATGGGCCCAACCGTGTGAATCACATGCTTGCTTGGAAGGTTATAAGCACTGGTTATTTTTGCTGTTCCGGTTGGTTCCGGCATGTTTTGAGCCGTCATTAAAGCATAACAGGCTTCCCGTAGCTGGAGCCCGGCGGCACTGTGAATCACGTTGTCGATGCAATTGTGCCCGGGGACAAAGCAACCCAGCAGCTGACTGTTGGCCGCATTGACAATGGCATCCACGGCCAGCCGGGTGATGTCGCCCTGCCAGAGGGACAGTTTATCGCCTAATGGCAAGGCTGGTCCGCCAATTCGAGCCCGCCACTGGTTCACCGTCTCAATTTCACTCAGCGTGACGATGCCCTTTGCCCGGACTTCCTGCTGCAACAATTGATCCTGAACCGCAAGCAACGCCGAACTGATTGGCCCTGGTTCCCGGACATTCATCAGCGCCCGCAACAGGCTCCGTTTTTCATCATCATCGGCCGGTATGGCCAGTTTTTTATCGGTCTGCTTTTCGCGACCCAGTTCGGTGATTAAATAGGTGAGTGCTTCTGAGCGGTTCATTGTTCAGACTCCTTTTCAAGTAAAGTTGTCACGATCGGCCCGATCTCTTCACTAAAGGAAATCGTGCGGTCGGCATTTTCCGCCGCCCCCATGGGGTAATCCCGGTTAAAACGGATCAGCGTGGCCTGCGGATTCTGGTAGGTCATGGTTTCAAAGGGATAGCGGATGATCCCCGGGGTATTAAAGCCCACCCCAAATTCCAGCAGCGTCAGCTTTTTTCCCAGACTGGCACGAAGAAAGGCTTCGTAGCGTTTTTCGGCCGCATACCAGGCCTGATCCTGAACAAAATACTGGTTATGGCGGAGATTGACGTCCATACTGCCGCCGCAAACCGGACATTTTGGTACCAATTCGGACGGAATTTTGCAATCTGCCGTGGCTGCCAGCATCTCTTTTATCAGCGCGGCATTATCGTACAAGGTATCGTGACAGGCTTTGGCACACTGAATAAAGGCGTAATCGCCCTGGACTTCAAAAACTTTTTCAGCTGGAAAGCCGCCTTTGACAAACTGGCTTTCGACATTGGTGGACAGCACAAAATATTCTTTTTGCCGGGCCAGTTCAAAGATGTCCTGATACAGCCGGGTTGCCGGCATCGCATAGCGGTTGACATCAATATGTCTGGCCCAATGCGCCCAGGATTCGGCCTCCGTGGCAAAGGGATAAAACGACCCGGAGTACATATCCGTGATCCCGTATTTTTCGATGAAATCGGCAAAGTTATCGGTGAACCGTTTGCCGCCGTAACCCAGGCCGGCGGCCGCCGAAAGTCCGGCTCCACCGCCGATTAAAAGATAATCACTGGCTGTTATGGCTTCTCGGGCTGCATTGATGCGCTGCTCTAAATTGTTCATTTCTAATCCTCTTAATTTTCTGTTGTTCATTTTCTGTTGTTGATCATTTTCTGTTTACTCCGTCCAGATGGTTTTTTCTCCAAGGGGGCAGCTGGCCATGCAACAGTTGCACTTTACGATACTGTGAGCAGCGATGGGTTTCTGATTGTCAGGATCATCCCGGTAATCCCGGCATCGTTTTGCATCATAGTCCCCTTCAGCCAGAGCTCCGGCCGGACATGCTTCGATACAAATCTGACAGTCACCGCATTGATTCTGATCAAAATCCGGGTAGCGATAATCACCACCCATCAGCGGGGCATTGGAAACCAGATAGCCGACGCAGATGCGGCAGCCGAAGTGCTCGATAATCAAGCACTGATTTTTTCCCTTAAAGCCCGCCTTGGTCAGGGCCAGGATCTCGGCAAAGGCCGGATCGGGGAGTATCGTGGGCAGTTTTATGGTTACATCATATCCCATCGTTTCCAGTTTGTCACTGAAAGATCGCAAATCGCATTCCACCTGGGACTCGGCCATGGTGGTCTTTTTTTCGCCGCGTGACCCGTAGACGGTCTGCTCCATCAACAGTAACGGTTCAAAAATCGGGGTGCCCAGAAAGATCACGGATCGGGCATCTGGCAGGTCTTTTAAGAAGACGTCTTTTTTCTGTTGATCCAGCTGATCCAGATCAATGACATGGTGCAGCGTCATTTTTTCGGCAAAGGCCGCTTCCTGGAGCAGGAACGTGAGCTCACGCCGGTTTTGCATTGCCGGGCTCTTTTCCCGATATTTTGCGGGGATCTTCAAGTCTTCTTTGCGTCGATTGGTATGCCATTGTGCTTTCATTTGCTTTCCCCTTGTTTAACTTTTTCGAGCTTCTCAACCCAGGTTCCCTGGCGCTCTTGCTGTTCCCAGTGGTGCTTGCCTTGGGGACACATCCGCAGGCACATGTCGCAATCGGTATTGACATAGCGGGTGTGATGGATTTTGTTGGGGCCGCAATTGATCACCGCTTCACACTGGCGGGCATGAAAATAACCATCCCCCATAATGGCACCGCTGGTGCAGAACTCCTGACAGATCCGGCAACTGCCGCATTGGTTTTCAACCGACCCCGTATCCGACAGCAGCGGCGCATCGGTAGCTAAAAAATGGAGGTTCTGTCGGGGCCCGTATTTTTCAGTAATCAGCAGATTACTCTTTCCGATGTACCCGATGCCGATGCTTGCGGCAATATTGGCCATCCGCAGGCCGCTCTCCAGCATCCCACCGCCATGCATCTCGCCGCCAAAACTCTGATAGCCTGCGTTCCTGAGAAAAGCCATCAATTTCCATTTTCGGTTTTCCAGTTCGCTGGAGGTCAGCGAAAAGTAGGCCCCGCCTCTGCCGCTATAGACCCAGCCCCGGGAAAAAGGATCGGCCATGCCGCAGCCAAAAATCAATACGGATTTGGCACTGGGATAAAGATCCTGGGGCCGTCTGCCCTTGCGGGCGTGCTCATTGATCATCTTGACATCAGCAATGCCAAAAATATCGATCTCCTGGTTTTCGGCATAAGCCTTGATTTCTTTTGTTAATTGGTTTGACGATTTCATTGCCGCCTCCTTGATATTATTCCTGCAAGAAATGAATTATCTGCGTATTTTTTCTAATAAGTCTTGTTAATTCATTATAGAGTGATCGCCCCGTTTTGGAAAGTAGGCACTTTTTTGTAACCATTGGACATGTCAACAACTCCGGTTTACCGGTTTATAGTTTTTGAACCCCACTCGCAAAAAGTTTAAAACAGCAACGAATAACAAACCGCGATGGGGGTTGACCCATTTAGAATATTACCCTATAATTCGAGTATAACAATCGTTTTTATACTCATGTATTTCAAATCTGGAGGGATATCATGTTAACAAAGGATGAGTTGCCGGCCTGCCCGGTTGCGACGATGGTCGAATTGATCGGAAACAAATGGAAACTGCTGATAATCAGAAATTTACTGGTCCGCGAATATCGTTTTGGTGAGCTGCGAAACGGCGTCCCGGGGATCAGTCAGAAAGTCCTGACCGACAACCTGCGGGCTCTTGAAGCCGACGGCCTGATTACCCGCACCGTCTATCCGGAAGTGCCGCCCCGGGTCAAATATGCCTTAAGCGATCTGGGCAACTCCCTGCGCCCGCTCTTTAAATCGATGGAAGACTGGGGCAACAGTTACAAGGAGTATGTTGCGTCGAGTACCAATTAATCATTTTTCTTAAAAGCGAAGTAACCGGACATCCGTCCAGTTACTTCGCTTTTATTGTTCTATTTATTTTTTTAAATACATTTACAGACTAAGTTTTTTTATTTTGTTTTATCACAAAATTAGTGGGTAAAATAATATTAAATATATTTAAATTCTAGGAGGATTAAGATGACAAAAATTGGTATAATATTAGGAAGCACCCGTCCGGGACGAAATGGCGAAGCGGTCGCAAAATGGGTTTATGACCTGGCGCAGAAACGTGATGATGCAACATTTGAGTTAGTCGATGTTGCGGATTATAATTTACCGCTTTACGACGAGCCGTTTCCGGCAATGATGCAGCAGTACACCAAAGAGCATACAAAGATATGGTCCAATAAAATCAAAGAATTTGACGCCTATATATTTGTAACTGCTGAGTATAATCACAGTATTCCCGGCGCACTAAAAAATGCCATTGATTATTTGAATGTTGAATGGAAAAATAAGGCTGCCGGGTTTGTAAGCTATGGCAGTGCCGGGGGCTCCCGGGCGGTAGAACATCTCCGACTTGTTGCCGCCGAACTCCATATTAATGATGTTCGGGCCCAAGTAATGCTCTCACTTTTTACAGATTTCGAAAATATGAGCATCTTTACTCCCGACCCACGCCACGAAGGCTCACTAAACGATGTCTTTGATCAGGTGATTGCCTCGAGTAATTCGTTAAAAACAATGCCGAGTTAGGAAGACAATTCACATCAGATGCACCCAAGAAGCGGCTAAATAGTGATATTTAGTCGTTTTTTATTTATGCTTAAACCAAAGTCAGCAATAATGGGAGATTTAAACTATCAATCACATACAGGTTCGGACAGACTCCATAATTGTCCCCCAGGTAATATTCGATGCATAAGAAAATTTCTTTTGATAAGCCTAGCCAAAGATTTTCCATAACATTGCTATTTTCCACTTCATCAACGATCAACAGCATATCGGTTAAATAATGCTCTGTACCACGCTTGTTCGCAGTTGCCATCAGAGCCTGATTGAAAACTGCAGGATTCATGTTTTCACCATACAATTGAAACAGGCTGTGGATGTCATAAAAATCTCTCATGCGGGTATTGGTAGTATTGCGGGAAATGATGGTTTATTGCGTATTGTCATCTTATTTTCTAAGTCCTTGTTTTCATCTAAATTCATCTATCCGACTTCGCAGACCCAGATATAACGCAAAAAATCGCCATTTTTATTTTTCCCAATTTTACAATGATCGATGATTTTGAGATTTTCCTGTGTAAGTTCATCTTTTATATCTTCTGATGAAGCCAATACGATTTTTTTTGAAATTCTTATCGCATTCCTGATGATTTTTAATTGATTCTCATCATTTTTAAGGCTGAAATTGCCATATGGAAGATCTACAATGGCAGCATCAAAACTATCCTCTATATCCTGAATATCGCCAGTAATAACCTTTGCTTCATAATTAAAATGTCTCAAGTTTTTTCGTGCATTCTCAGCCGTTTTACTATTTATTTCCCACCCTATAATATCATATCCTGCCCAAATACCTTCTAATAATACCGTCCCGACACCACAACATGGATCGATTAATCGTTTCGATGTATCTCCATTCCCCGCAATATTTATCAGAACTTTTGCAGTACTTAGACCGATAGAACTAGAATATGAATGCGGTTTCTGATTGTGCTTTTTCCAATAAAGACTTCTCTCTGTTAAATTTCCAAAGTACCAGTTCCCCTTATAAAAAGTAATTCCAAATATAATTTCAGGTGAAGTATAACAAGCGAGCCCCCCAATAACAAGACCGATTGCTTTGCAATACTCTCGTCTTTTCGTAAAGTGCGGGTCATCTATTCCCAATTCCATATATTTAACCATGAAATCGGATGCTGTTATCTTATCTTTCGTTGTCAACTCGATAAGTTCTAAAAAGGTGGAAGCCTTGTATATAATTTCCAACCTGCTTTTTAAAAATGGACTTATGGAAGGATGAACTTTTCTACTTGCAAAAAAGACTTTTTCTTTCAAATCGAACTTAAAAAGAGAGCGCACCTCAATTTCGCAACTCTCTTTTTCATAACTAGGATAATTCAAATTATAAATGTACCGTCCTGTTTTCATTTGCATCACCTCATGGTTTATTTGACGTTTCCGATTCCGTGTTTTGTCCACACCTCCACCTCTGGCATCGGACGAATCTAGATGGAGGGTGCGAACCTTATCTTAGACTTATGCTAGCGATCTAATTGGCAACTCCAAAGTTAAATCATTTCAGACACATTTAAGTATCCCTCAATATTAAGAAACATCGTAATCACTCCCCTTGAAAATTACCAGTGTTCTTGGTTAAACTAAAAAATCCCATCCACAAGAAACTTGCGAATGGGATACCAATGCGATGTATGGCGTGCCCTGAGGGATTCGAACCCCCGACCTTCCGGTTCGTAGCCGAACGCTCTATCCAGCTGAGCCAAGGGCACGCATATCGTGACCTAGGATACTTCCGTTGGCCACGAAAATTATTATAGCACATTCAAATCCAGAATAAAAGTCTTTTTTTGCTAATTTTGGATATTTTTTCAGAAATCGTGGTGATGCTTATTTTCATAGTGTTCCCGTTCCTCTAAAATCTCTGCCGCAGTTTTGCGGCGGGGCATAAACCGTTTAGCAAACTTTCCCTTACTGCGGTTCTTAATATAAAAATAACCAAGGATTGAAAAAGTCACCGCACCGATAAAGTTAACAAAAAGGTCATTCATGGTATCATACAAACCGATATCGATGTAGCCTCCATAATGCCAGGGCACCTGATTAACCACCATACTATCGATGGGCATCACCACCGCCACATTTTTACCCTCAGGATTAAAGAGCACCGAACTGATCACGGTCTGGATGGAATCCTTCTGCATATCGGTTTGAAAAAACATATCCATGCCAAATTCAAAAAACTCCCAGACTACTCCGACCGTCATCGAAAAACAAAAGGCTACCAGGGCTACAAAAGCCGGCGACAGCGAAAAGGTCACTTTTTCATTGCGGTTGAGGATATCAATCATGGAGAAGCCGATAGCCGCACAGAGAAACCCGTTGATGGTATGGAGCATGTCATCCCAGCGGTCAAAAAGCAGATAATATTCATTGATTTCCCCGAGGATCTCAGCACCAAAAATAAATAACAGCACAATGATCTCCAGGGTCCCGGGCAAAATAATGTTCATCCGTTTGTTGAGAAAGTTCGGAATCATAAAGAGAATCAGGGTCAGCACACAGAGAAAAACGTTATTAAAATTCCGGTTGAAGATCTCGGCAATTAAAACAATCACCACCAGAATCCGCAGCGAAACATAAACAAAGGCCTTAATTTTATTTTCCCTGGCCTCTTCCCAGAAATCCCTGAGATGCTCAAGCAGCCACATTTTTCTATCTATTTTTGTTTTTGTCATCGGCATTCTCTTTCATTTTTGTAGTGATCTTATCATTATAACATCATTCCTCAGCAGTTTACAATTATTATAACTTCACTTATAATGACTATATTCAGTAAATTAAACCAAGGAGTTTTCAGATATGAAATTTTACCTTTGCATCGATGACACCGACAACCTCGATTCCATCGGTACCGGAACCATCGCCGAGCAGATCCAGGAAAAAATCATCCACCATGGCTACGGGCCCTGTTCTCTCGTAACCCGACACCAGCTTTTTATTCACGAGGATATCCCCTATACCTCCCATAACAGCTCTATGTGTTTTTACGGCGAAGCCCCAGATGACGGCGCCCTGACCACCATCATCAATCTGGCCGCCGAACACCTCGATACCGTTGCTGCGGTGGGCTCGGACCCCGGACTATGCGTGCTGGCTTATGATGAAAGCTGTCATTATGATGAGCTGATGGAATTTGGCATCCAGGCCAAACAGACAGTTTTGACCAAAGCTGACGCTCTGACCTGCGCCCACAATCACCAGCTCCACCTGTCTGAACATGGCGGTACCGGGCAGGGTATAATCGGTGCTCTGGCCGGAGTCGGCTTACGATTATTCGGCTGTGATGGCGAAATCAAAGGAGCCCTGAAAAATGCCGCGATCAACCAGACCTATTTGGTTGCCGAACTGAAAAAGCTGCCCGAAGTCGATCAGGTGTTGGACCTCACTAGCAAGGAGACGCTGGCCGACACGACCCTGATCAGCCTGGCCAATCGCTCCAAAACGGTGCTGTACCGCAATCAGTATGTGCTTTTCGTCTGCAAAGACGATAACAATCAGTATGCCACCCTACCCAAAGCTGAAATTCGCCGACTGGGCGAACATTTCTATGTCTGATCAGCACCAGCTTCCGATGGAAGCCTGGGATCAAGGTCAGTCCATCGCCTTGAGCTGCCCTGAATTTAAGCCCGACGTGGAAGAAGAATGGCTGGCCGAAGAAACCGTCTCCTGCTATAATTGCCGCTACCGGCGCTTTGTCGGGTTGGGAATTTGTTGTATGAAATCTTTATTCCCTGATTTCTGATTCAATTCCCCGTGCGTTGACAAGTCGCTTCATTTATCATATCGTTACTCATGGATTTATCGATCATCAACTAAATCAAAATATTAATTCCGAGCCTTTGTTCCTAACGACACTCTATGGATCAAGGCCGATAGGGTTTAAATGGAAACGTTTAGGCCTCCACGTTGGGAAGGAGTTAATTAACCACCAGTTGCGACAGCCATTGCTGTCCAAATGCGGATTAATTAATAAAGACCAGCCGGTCTTTATTTTTTATGGATAATATTCTAAAATTACGGAGGAAAACATGAAACCCAAAAACTTTTCAAAAACAATCCTGTCTTTATTGTTAATCAGTCTGCTGGCCTTTGGATGCTGCGGCAGTGTAATAGCAGCCGGCGGTGATGGTTCCGGCGGCGGTAGTGGCGATGGTTCCGGTGGTGGCGGGTCTGCTACTGAAACCACGACCGATACCAGCACAGTACCAGGCAGCGGTGATAACACCGGCGGCGGCAGTACTGAACCGCTGACCATCGTCACTGCCAGCCCGGCTGATAAGGCCACTGATATCGCCGTGGATACGCCGATCAAACTGGAATTCAGCAAAAACGTCGCCTATGCCACGGTCCGGGACGCCAACCTCAAAGCCGTCAGCCTCTGGGCCGGAGATCAGCCGGTGGCCGCCGAAATCACCATGGCCGATGATCAATTGAACCCGGAGCTGCGAAATTTCATCAATATCATACCCGGCGCACCCCTCCAGGAAGGTACGGTTTACACCATCAAGGTTGATACCACCCTGAGCTCCAAAAGCGGAGATGTCCTGACCGCACCTGTCGCCCTAACCTTTACCACCGTCGGTGCCGCTGAAGATGCCAGTACTACTGCTAGTGGTAACTCTTATATGAGTACCATCGCACTCATCATCGGCCTGATGGTCATTGCGATTGTCGTTGGGGTGGTCGTCGTCAGACGCAAAAAAGCTTAAATGTCACCATCTAAAAAGACGATTGTCACCATCATTCTGATCGCGCTCCCGATCCTCTTTTTCTTTGGGACTCTCTGTATCGGACGTTATTATGTTTCTTTAACGGACATCTTTCTGACCCTCTGGCAGGGGCTCACCGGCAACAGTAGCGGTGTCAGTACCGAAACCACCACCGTGATACTGCAGATCCGTCTGCCCCGGGCCTTTCAGGGGGCGATGGTGGGGGCAGCCCTGGGCGCCAGCGGTGCCGCCTTTCAGAGTCTCTTTCGCAACCCCCTGGTTTCCAGCGGCATCCTCGGGGTTTCCGCCGGAGCCGGCTTCGGCGCGGCCCTGGCCATTGTGCTGTTCAACTCGATTTTTCTGACCCCCTTGTTCGCCTTCAGCTTCGGGATTCTGGCGGTAATTCTCAGCTACTTTGCTGGGAAAATCGACAACACCGCCACCACCATCACCCTGGTGCTGGGCGGTACCATCATCCAGTCGATTTTTTCAGCCCTGATCTCACTGCTTAAATATCTGGCCGATACCGCCACCCAACTGCCGGCGATCACCTTCTGGCTGATGGGCAGTCTGGCCTCCACCAAAACCGCGGATGTCTTTCTGGCCCTGATCCCGATGGCGCTGGGTATGGCCGGGATGCTGATCCTGCGTTACCGGCTTAACGTCCTGTCCATGGGCGATCGTGAAGCCCGGACCCTGGGGATCAATGTCATCGCCAATAAAGCCGCCGTCATCGCCTTTGCCACCCTGGCCACCGCCGGAGCCGTCTGCGTCAGCGGCATCGTCGGCTGGATCGGACTGATCATCCCCCATGTCGGCCGGATGCTGGTGGGCAATGACAACAAGTGGCTGGTCCCGGCCAGCATGTCCCTGGGAGCCTGTTTCGTGATTTTCTGCGACACCCTCTGCCGCAGCCTGACCGGCGGCGAAATCCCGCTGGGGATTGTGACCGCGCTGATTGGCGGCCCGTTTTTTATTTACCTGCTTAAAAAAACCAAAGGAAGGAGCTGGTGATGACCGTGTTACGTTTAAACAACCTGAGTTTTAGTTACAACCCCGGACGGCTGATTTTTGAGGACATCAGTTTTGCCGTCCATCCCGGCGAGGTCTTTTGCATCATCGGCCCCAACGGCTGCGGCAAAACCACCATGATCGACAGTATCCTCGGCATCAACCAGCCCCAACAGGGAACGATTGAAGTCGGCGGCACCGATCTGGCCCAGTTGAAACCGCGGGAATTCGCTCAGCAGATTGCCTATGTGCCCCAGAGTCATACCAAAACCTTTCCTTATACGGTGCTGGATATTGTCGTGATGGGCCGGACCGCTGCCACCCGGGGCTTTGGTTCGCCGGACTCCAGCCAGCGGCAACGGGCCCGGGAAAGCCTTGAACAGGTGGGCTTGCAGGGTTTTGAGGAACGGCTTTACACCGAACTCAGCGGCGGCGAACTGCAACTGGTGCTGATTGCCCGGGCTTTAACCCAGGACGCCCGCATCATGGTACTGGATGAACCCACCGCCCATCTGGATTTTCGCCATGAGCTGATGGTGATGGAAATCATCACCTGGCTGGTCAAAGAAAAAAAACTGACCATTGTCATGGCCACCCATTTTCTCAACCAGGCCTTTTATCTGGAAAATGCGGCGGTGCCCACCCGGGTCGCTTTAATGGACCAGGGCAAAATCGCCGCCATCGGCACCCCCTCCGAGGTGATTACCAAAAGCAACCTTAAAGACGTCTTTAAAATCATCTCCACCACCGGTACCACCGACGAAGCAGGAATTCAGCGGAAATTTATCGTGCCGTTAAAAAACATTCGCTGATTAACTTTATCTATTTATCAAGAAAGGATCTCTTTATGCGCAAAAAAAGAAGCGTTCGCCTCGGCTGTCTGCTGCTGATCGGACTACTGCTGACCATCAGCAGCGGCTGTCAGACTCAAAGCCAAACTGCGGCGGTACCAACCAAAACGATTGTCGATTGTCTGGACCGGGAGGTGGTGATTCCGGCTGATCCCCAGCGGGTGGCCTGTCTTTATGCTTCCACCGCCCATATCATGGCGATGCTGGGCCAGGAAGATAAGATCGTCGGCATCCCCAACGGCATTAAACGGGATGTGCTGATGACCTATAAGCGGCCGGATATCGGCTCGGTATCGGTACCGTTTAACGACGGTGCCATCAATATTGAAGAATTGCTGGCCACCAACACCGATCTGGTGCTGCTGCGCCAAAGCACCGCCGAAAATGCCGGAGAAATCGAAAAACTCGACAAGGCCGGGATCCCCTGGGTGGTCATCGACTATGCCAGCCTGGCTGGTCTTCAAAAAGCGATCACCGTCACCGGTCAGGTTTTTAATCAGGAACAACGGGCCGCCGACTATAATACCGACCTTCAGCAAACCCTGGCGCTGATTTCCCAGCGGGTCAGCAGCCTGCCGGATTCTGCCCGGCCCCGGGTTTACCATGCGGTCAATGAGGCGGCCCGGACCGACCTGGCCGGCGATCTCTGCAGCCAGATCACTGATGTCGCCGGGATCATCAATGTCTCCACCCAGAGCGGCAGTCTGGTCACCGATGCCGAGAAAACGATGACCACCCTGGAGCAGATCTACAGCTGGAATCCCGATGCCATCATCGCTAACGACATCAATGCCAGCAAATATATGCTCAGCGATCCCAAATGGTCGGGCTTAAAAGCCGTAGCCGAACAAAAGGTCACCACCCTACCGGTGGGCGTCACCCGCTGGGGCCATCCCGGTTCGATGGAACCCCATATGGCGGCCTTATTTATTGCCACCACCTTTTATCCGGAGCTATTTGCCGATATCGATCTGACCCAGACCGTTAAAGAATATTATCGGCAATGGTTTGACCTCACGCTGACCGATGCCGATGTGGCCGCGATCCTATCCGGCGAAGGGATGCGGCTGGCTAAATAGCTCTACCCATTGCCTATAAAAAAGGATTCCCTGCTGCATAATGCAGGGAATCCTTTTTTAATCTCGGCAGGCAGCCACAAAAGCCTGTAGAATTTTTAAAGTACTATCATCCTGTTGCCATAAAAATTCGGGATGCCATTGCACTGCCAGGCCGAAACTGAGATCACGGATTTCTACTGCTTCCACCAGGCCGTCCCCACTGATGGCAGTGGCGATCAGTTGCGGTGCTAATCGGGCAATGGCCTGATGATGCATACTATTAACCCGGATCGTTTCCGTCCCGATGATTTCATATAACCGGGAATTCTTTTCGACGATGACCTCATGAACGGGAAATTCATAGTTATTTTGTTGAAAATGTTGAATCGACAGTTCCCGCTTCACCTGCTTATTGATGTCCTGATAGAGGGTTCCTCCCAAGGCAACGTTAATTAATTGTAGTCCTCGACAAACCCCGAAAATCGGCTTGTCTCTGTCCATTACTGCCCGTAACAGCCGTAATTCCAACTGATCCCGGGGTGGATAGATTTCGCCGCTGTATTTGAGCAAGGCTTCCCCATAATGCCGGGGATCCACATCCTGGCCGCCGCTGAAAACAAACCCGTCCAGCCGCTCAGCTATGGCTTCGATATCCTCATCGCGATTTAAAATTGAAAGAATCACCGGAATTCCGCCAGCCGCGGTTATCCCCTCGGGATATCCCGGGTACATCCAGAGACTCTTCTTGATACTGTCATATAAGGGTAAAACCCCGATTAAGGGCTTTTTTTCTGAATTCATCGTTTTCCTCGTTTTCATGGATCATTTCAAAAATGGCATCTCGTCCGCTTTCGCTTTGAAATACCATTGATACTATTTTAAACGAAAAGCATCATAATCACAAGGAAAGTTTGATTCTTGGACATAATTGTGACTAAAGTGTGATTGCTATTGTGCCAAAAGTGTTATAAAATATACTCATACATGAAATAGGAGCGACGGCATGCCAAAAAAAAGATTCTTAACTATCATAATTATTTCTCTGATTGTTTTACTATTCGCCGGTTGCGACAAAGATGATGGCACCACTGCCTATCTCACCTTGATGGCGGTCCCCACATCAGCGACCATTCCCAGCGGACTGCATCTTGACTCAATATTAAGCATCACCAACCCCATTCCGGATGATCCCAACGGTGCTACTACCACTGTCCAGTTTGGTGTCTTTGGTTTTACGAATACCGCCGGGGAACCGGTTTACTATGTTTATGGAAAAAAAGAATCCGTATCCGGCGACCAGTCTCACCTGATCGGAGAAGGTTTTTATCAAGTCGATTATCGAATCGATGAACAGAACGTTTATTTAGCTTTAAAAAACAGCAGTTCTCCCTTGACTAAGGTGGATAAGGGCAATGGAATTCCCACTGTTTATGATGGCGAATTACCTTTTGCTTTCTATACCCCGGTGGAAGGACTGGATGGTTTTTACACCTTTGTTGATGCCAGTGGGGTAACTCAATACCGGGTTTATGCTACCTTCCTAAGCAAGAACGGAAATTTCTTTCCCGCCTCGGAAGACGGAAAAATGATCACCGGTGCCCTCCCCATTAACAAATCGATGGAAGAAACCCTGCAAGCTCAGGGGCCAAGCGGTGTTTCTAAAATGATCACCACCCCCATTACCTGCTCCAACATACCAACCTCTTTTGTTGTATAATATAAACCACAAAAACCGGCAGATCGCCGGTTTTTGTGGTTTTGTTTGCTATTAATCATAAACCGGATGGTATTGCGGATTTTGGTGGGCTTTAAAAAAGAGCGCCAGCTGAGCTTCGGTGGTTCGGCCCAGGGATAGTGGCGGCAGCTGATCCATGGCAAAGAAACCACTCTCGGTAGTTTCGGCATTGCCTTTAAAATCCCCTTCCAGCAGTTCACAAAGCATCAGGATCTTATAAATGGTATAGGGACAGGTATCCTGAACCCATTTGCTGCGATCCAACAACCCTACCAGCCGGGTTGGCTTAACCAGAACCCCAGCTTCTTCAAAGGCTTCTTTGATGACATTTTCCTGGGGCGTCCGGTTGACATCGGCCCAGCCCCCCGGCAGGGACCAGCGGCCATCAATCTTTTCGCGCACCAGCAGGATCTTGTTTCCTACGATGACACCGCCCCGGACATCAACCTTGGGCGTCAGATATCCTTCTTCCCGGATGTAGTAATCCTTTATTACTTCATGAGAAACCTCGGTATGTTTTTCGATGATTTCTCGGGACAGCTTTTCTATTTCACGATATCGGACCAGATCATAATCGTTTTTACAGTAGGTCAATCCTGACTGAGAGATTGATTGTAATTCTCTTGCCCATACAAGCCATTGTTTTTCCATTTTTCTTCTCGAAGCCGCGCTTCTCTCCTTTCAAAATTAACAATTTGATATTTGTTTGTAATCGACTCGTTGCCTTTGCGAAAACAATTTAGTAATTGTATCTTCACTTTTTAAAATCTTATGTTATAATATAGACAAGAATTAATCTAATCTGTTTATTTCTTTATTTTTAGGGAATATAACAAAAGAGATTAACATTGACTTAGGAGGTCTATTATGTGTAAAGAACCAAAATTTTTTGTCTGTAAACATTGTGGGAATTTTGTAAGTATGATTCACGAATCTGGTGTCCAAATGATCTGCTGCGGCGATCCGATGACTGAAGTTGTTCCTAATACGACTGATGCCGCCCAGGAAAAACACGTTCCAGTCATTACCGTTAGCGGTAATACCGTGACCGTCGATATCGGAAGCGTTCCCCATCCTATGACGCCAGAACATCATATCGCCTGGGTCTATCTGGAAACAACCGAAGGCCGCCAACGAAAATGTCTGGCAGAAACCGGTGCCCCCAAAGCCGAATTTGCATTAACACCTGGGGATAAGGTCATTGCTGCCTATGAATATTGTAACCTTCATGGTTTATGGAAAGCAAGTCTATAATTAAACACGCGCTGTAAAAAATAATCAGATAACACTAAAAGCTGCCATTTTGGCAGCTTTTTGTATTATTAGAAAAACTCATTAATAAATTCAGTGTAGGTGCCATTGTAGAGGTTCATGTCAATAAAGGTTTCATCACCGTCATAACCGTCCATCATACCCCGGTGGCTGTATTGCCAGAAAGTAAATGTTTCACCGTTTTGCAGGGTTTCCGGCCAGGTGTTATCCAGATCGACAATCCAGATTTGATAGTCCTTATAGTCGGTTCCGATATACATTTTAAAAATCCGCTGGGTGGTGTAAATAATCGGCTTGACCCCATAATGGTCTTCCAGTTCTTTTAAGAATTCATCGAGGATGACCTTGACCTGCTCCTTAGGCAGGGCGTTGTCTTCATAAATCCCATACAGTTCCAGATCAACTACCGGCGGCAAATTCTGATCCGAAACCGGCACGTTATCAATGAAATTCTTGGCCTGGGCTTTGCCGGTGGTGTCGTAATTTAAAAAGTGATATGCCCCAACCTTGAGTGCGGTTTTCTGACTTTCTTCCCAGTTGGCCTTAAACTTAGTGTCCACATAATCATTGCCTTCGGTGGCCTTAATAAAGGCAAAATCAATGTTCTGATCGGCCAGCAGATCCCAATCAATCTCGCCCTGGTAAGCGGATAGATCTACCCCTTTGACCAGATGATCCTCACTTTTAGTCTGATTAAATGTATGGGTGACCCCATATATGATTAGCACGATGATAAACAAAACTCCAATTCCCACCCCCAGTGAGATGGCTTTTTTTACGGACATTCAATAATCCCCCTATTCTTTAATGTAAACATTATAACAAAATATTTACTGGCGGGGAACCCTCTTAAGGAGTTATAATATAGCCACTATCCCAATAAAATAATTCAAACAGATACCCTCAAGGAGATACTATGAAGACAAAGACCACCCTGTCCCCAGTTCTTTCCGAAAAATTGGTTGCTTTGAAAGAAAATATCAAACGTTTCCCCAAGGTCAGCATTGCCTTTTCCGGCGGTGTCGACAGTACCCTGCTGCTGCAGGTGGCGGTTGAGGTGCTGGGGCCCAATGTTTTACCCATCACCGTCAACGGGGCGATGCTGCCTGGCTCCGAATTTACTGAGGCTCAGACCCTGGCCAAAGCCATTGGGGCGGTGCCGCTGGTGATTGATGCTGATGTTTTTTCGTTGGAGAATTTTGTCAAGAACCCGGCCGATCGCTGTTACCACTGCAAGAAATTTATTTTTACCCAGATCAAAGATACGGCCCGGGCCAATGGCTACGAGGTAATTCTGGACGGTTCCAACCTCGATGATATAAAAGACTACCGGCCGGGCATTAAAGCCCTGGGTGAGCTGGGTGTTTTCAGTCCGTTAAAAGAGTCCGGCCTGACCAAGCAGGATATCCGGGATATCTCGGCTTATTACGGTTTACCCACCGCCACTAAGCCGGCGATGGCCTGCCTGGCCACCCGGATTCCCACCAACACCCCGATCACCCCGGAAGCCCTGACAGCCATTGAAACCGGCGAGGATTTTCTCAAATCCCTGGGCTTAAGCCAATATCGGCTACGGCTACTGGGCGATACCGCTAAAATCGAATGCGACCCCGGCGATTTTACCGCCATCATCGAAAACCGCCTGACCCTGATCGATACCTTGAAAAATCTCGGCATCAAAACCATCACCCTGGACCTGGCCGGCTACAACTGCGGCAATATGAACACCTAAAATTCTTCGTTCAATTCATCCAGCTCCCGGTACATCTGGTAGAGGTCGTAGTAGACGCCTTCTTCCCGGAGCAATTCCTCGTGGGATCCTTTTTCGACGATCCCATCTTCGGTGAGGACTAAGATCGAGTCCGCATTTTTGATGGTCGTCAGCCGATGGGCGATGGTAAAGGTGGTTCGGCCCCGGGTCAGCTCTTTCAAGGATTCCTGAACAATGCGTTCGCTTTCATTATCCAGAGCCGAGGTGGCCTCATCGAGAATCAGGATCGGTGGGTTTTTCAAAAAGACCCGGGCAATGCTAATCCGCTGTTTCTGGCCACCGGAAAGTTTGATTCCCCGTTCGCCAATATAGGTATCGTAACCCTGGGGGAGCTTCTCAATAAACTCATGGGCGCCGGCATGTTTCGCTGCCTGCACCACACTGGCCCGGTCAGCATCTGACCGGCCATAGCTGATATTCTCATAAACTGTGCCCGAAAAAAGATAGACATCCTGCTGAACCACCCCTACCTGGGTTCGCAGCGAGGGCAGGGTCAGGCCCTGAATATCCTGACCGTCAATCAGAATTCGGCCGGAGGTGACGTTGTAGAACCGCGGAATCAGGTGGCACATAGTCGTTTTGCCGCTGCCGGAAGGCCCGACAATGGCAATGTTTTCCCCGGCTTTCACCTCGACATCGATATGGGAAAGCACGGCCTCGCCGCCATCGTTGTACTGAAAGCTGACATCTTCAAAGCGGATATCGCCCACCACATTGGTCAGTTCTACCTCATTGGCCTGATTTTCGTATTCGGTGGGTTCATCGAGAATTTCAATAAAGCGCTCAAACCCGGTCATGCCGCGCTGAAACTGCTCGGCAAATTCGACAATCCGGCGGATTGAAGCCAGCAAAGTGGTGACATACATCAGGTAGGCAATATAATCCCCGGGGTTAATGGCGCCGTTGATCATAAAGATCCCCCCGCAAACCACCACCAGCAGGTACATCAGTCCGTCGAAGAGCCGGGTGGTCGTCTGAAACCCGGCAAAATAGCGATAGGTTTTTCTTTTGATTTCCAGAAACTGACTGTTCCCCACTTCAAACTTCATTTCTTCAATATTTTCATTGGCAAAAGATTTCACCACCCGGATCCCCAGCAGATTGTCTTCCACCTGGGCATTGATATCGCCGGTCTTGACCCGGGAGCGCTTCATTTCGCGACGCATCCGCTTGCGGAAATAGGTGGTGGTCAATAGCATCACCGGCAGGGCGGTAAAAATAATCAGTGTCAGCCAGATATTGACCGAGCCCAGAATCGCAAATGAAATCCCAATTTTCAAGCCGGCAATAAAAAACTCCTCGGGACAATGATGAGCAAACTCAGTGACATCAAAAAGATCTGAGGTGATCCGCGACATCAGCTGTCCAATTTTGGTATCACTGTAAAACGAGAAGGACAGCTTCTGGAGATGTGAAAAGAGATCCCGACGCATATCGGTTTCGATCCGGGCGCCCATAACATGACCGACATTGGCCATAAAATAATTGGCCACCGCATCAATCAGCCGCAGCACCAGATAAACCAGCCCCAGTTTTAAGATCGTCATCACCGTCAGACTGGCCAGATCATTGATGGCGGTATTGGTAATAAACCGCACGATCAGAGGCAGGACCAGATCACAGACCGTCGTCAGGGTGGCGCAAAACAGATCCAATAGCAGAATCCATTTGTATTTTTGATAATAGGGTATGAAACGTTTGATGAGTTGCGTATTAGAGATTCCCAAAAATATCCCTTCTTTCTTAATTGGTGTATTTAAAAACTTAGGGCAATTGGGAAACGGCTAGCCGCTTTCCAATTGCCCATTCATGGTCGTTGATAAAACTTTTATGAAATACTCTATTGACTGACGTTCGTCTGATCCTTCATGATTTCACTGAGGGATGTGGCCAGACCAGCCAACCCCTGAATTTCAGAGGGGATAATAATTTTGGTGGCTTTGCCATCGGCCACCTTTTCAAAGGTCGACAAACTCTTAAGCGCAATGACCGACTTGATCGGATCGGCTTCATTGAGCATTTTAACCCCCTGAGCGACCGCTTCCTGAACCTTGATAATGGCTTCTGCTTCACCTTCGGCCCGTCTGATCTGGGCTTCCCGATCGGCTTCGGCGCTGAGGATGGCAGCGGCTTTTAAACCTTCGGCTTTGAGAATGGCCGCAGATTTTTCCCCTTCAGCCACCAATACAGCACTGGCTTTTTCCCCTTCGGCCTGGAGGATTTTTTCCCGTCGTTCCCGCTCAGCCTTCATCTGCCGTTCCATGGCATTCTGGATCGCTTCTGGCGGCATGATATTTTTAAGCTCGACCCGGTTGATTTTAATCCCCCAGGGATCGGTGGCTTCATCAAGAATCACCCGCATTTTGGTATTGATGACGTCCCGGGAAGTAAGGGTCGCATCCAGCTCCATATCCCCAATGATATTACGGAGGGTGGTGGCGGTGAGGTTTTCAATCGCTTTCATGGGATTATCCACCCCATACATATAGAATTTAGGATCGGTAACCTGCAAATAAATAACGGTATCAATCTGCATCGTAACGTTATCCTTAGTAATTACTGGTTGCGGCGGAAAATCCGCGACTCGCTCTTTTAAGCTGACCCTTTTAGAAATCCGGTCAAAAATCGGAATCGCGATATGAAACCCGGTTTCCCAGGTGGCATGGTAAGCACCCAGCCGTTCCACCACATAGGCGTTGGCCTGGGGCACAATCTTGGCATTGACAATAATCACAACAATAAAAATGATAAATATTACGCCTAAAACAATAAGTCCATACATAATTTTTTCCTCCTTTTATTAAGAAACTGTTTCTTTTTCCACCATTTTAACCATGGCCTTGACCCCTTCGATGCCCACCACGATCACTTCAGCATTAACGGGAATAATGGCATCACCATCCATATTTCTGGCAGTCCAGGATTTGCCGTCAATTTTGACTGCCCCCTGACCTTTGAGATTATTGATTTCTTCCTCGACAATCCCCCGGTTTTGCAGAATCCGATCGGCATTAGTGGCCATTGTTTTGGGATCCAGATGTTTTTTTAAAAACGGTTTTGTGCCCAATAATAAACCGATTGAGACCACGAAAAAAAGCGTCATCTGCACCCAGAAGGCGGCGCCAAAATAAGCGGCTGCCAAGGCTACCAGGGCTCCGATACAAAACCAGATCGAAACCAGCGCACCTGCGGTAACCAATTCAGCCACCAGAAAAACGACAAACAAGACCAACCAGACAAAAACAATATTCATCCTTTCACCTCCCTCATTCACTTGATTTCATTATAACATAGTTTTATTCGATTTTTTATGGCAACTGCTCAAATCAGTTTTTTTATTTTTTTCTTGCACATTCATTTTTAGTGTGTATAATTAAGAATAAGTGAATAAAAAAGCGAGCATAGGTGCCTTAGCAATAAGGAGAATAGGGAATCAGGTGAGAGTCCTGAACGAACCCATCACTGTAAGGGCGGAGCAAACCACAAGAACCACTGTTTTTTAATGGGAAGGTGTGGCGCAGCGCTAAAACCCCGAGTCAGGAGACCTGCCTATGAATCGATCCTGAATGAACGAAGGCAAAGTTCATGGCTGTTATTGTAAAAAATAACCGCTGTGGACTTTTTTATTTGCCAAAGTTTCAGTTTTTTGGTGGCCTCAACCCATTAGGTATCTCATTGACCACCGTCCCGACCAATTATTAATCCATTGTTTGCTTGCGCTATGCGATCTTCGCTACGCTCCTTTCGCATTAGTCGCGGGTAGTCGCCAACTACAAGCCCACTTGTGATTGGCTCGTTGCCTTCGCGAAGCTTCGGACAGGCGTTGCCGTGTCCGCCCCGATGCAAACAATCAGATTATTAATTGTCGGTACTCAGTCAGTTTTTAAAAGACTGGAACAAAAGCAATTATTTAAAAATTCAGGAGGAAACAATGACAATTCTGGAAAAAGCACGCGCTGGTGAAATCACCGCAGAAATGATTTATGTGGCACAAAAAGAAGGGATTGATCCCGAGCTGATTCGACAGGGGGTGGCCGCTGGTGAAATCGTCATCTTGATGAGTTCCCGGCCCAACATCAACCCGGTAGCGGTGGGCAAAGGTCTGTTTACCAAGGTATCAGCCAGCGTCGGGATGTATGAAGTGGACGACACCATCGCCGGTGAAATGGCTAAAATCGACCAGGCCGTTAAGGCCAAGGCGGATACCCTGATGGACTTAAGTGTCCGGGGCCCAATCGACGAGATGCGCGAAAAAGTATTAGCCACCGTGGACCGGCCGGTGGGTACCCTGCCGCTTTATCAGACCCTGGCCGTGGCTCAGGAGAAATACGGCACCGCTTTAGATATGACTGCCGACGACATGTTTGCGATGATGGAAAAGCATGCCGCTGATGGCGTCAGCTTTTTAGCCCTGCACTGCGGCACCACCATGGACGTGATCAACCGCGCCAAAGAAGAAGGCCGGATTGATCCACTGGTCAGTTATGGGGGGTCCCATCTGATCGGCTGGATGGTTCACAACCACTGTGAAAATCCCTTCTTTACCCAATATGACCGGGTCCTGGAAATCTGTAAAAAATATGATGTGGTGCTGAGCTTTGCCGACGGCATGCGCCCTGGCTGCATCGCTGATTCACTGGACGGCGCTCAGGTTCATGAATTGGTGATCCTCGGCGGCCTGGTTAAAAAGGCCCGGGCGGCCGGAGTTCAGGTGATGGTCAAAGGACCGGGTCACGTGCCCCTGGATCAGATCCAGACCACCGTTTCATTACAGAAACAATTATGCGGCGGTGCGCCCTACTTTGTCTTCGGCTGTCTACCCACCGATTCCGGGGCTGGTATGGATCATGTCACCGGCGCCATCGGCGGAGCGATTGCCTCCTATTACGGCGCTGACTTCCTCTGCTACGTAACACCAGCAGAACATATTGGCATGCCGAGTGCCGATGATGTCTATCTGGGTGTGATGGCCAGTCGTATTGCTGCCCATGCCGGCGATGTCGGTAAAGGCCATCCGGCCGCCATTGCCTGGGATCTGGAAATGTCCCATGCCCGGCGGGAACTGAACTGGGGCCGACAGATGGAACTGGCTATCGATACCGAAACCGCCACGAAGGTCTGGAAGGATCGTAGCACCAACTTCGAATCCGAATGCAGCATGTGCGGTGACTTCTGTGCCATGAAAATTGTTGGCAAGTATTTACGAGACGAAAACCAGGAAGCGAGGAACTAGTCATGACCCAAATGTTAAAAGCCCGTCAGGGTAAAATTACCGAAGAAATGGAAATGGTGGCGATCAGCGAAGGCTTCACACCCGAATTTATCCGCGCCGGAGTAGCCGCCGGCCGGATCGTCATTCCGAAAAATAAATTGCGCAACCGAACTAAAATCTGTGGTATTGGCGGCGGACTGGACGTCAAAGTCAATGGCCTGATGGGCACCTCTGGCGATCGGGATGATATGGAAATGGAAGTCAAAAAACTGAAAATCATCGAAGACGCCGGCGCTCATGGCTTTATGGATTTAAGCATGGGTGAAGATATCGATACGATGCGGACTATGAGTCTGCGTAACTCCAATATCGCGGCCGGCTGCGTGCCGGTTTATCAGGCGGCCAAAGAAGCCACCGAAAAAAGAGGCCTGATGGTCAATATGACCTCTGATGACCTGTTTGACGTGGTCGAAAAACAGTGCCAGGCCGGTATGGATTTTATGGCCGTGCACTCGGCGCTGAATATGGATGTGCTCAATATTTTAAAGAAAAGCGGCCGGGTGGCCGATGTGGTCAGTCGCGGCGGCTCGCTACTGACCGGCTGGATGTTCCATAATGATAAAGAAAACCCGCTTTATGCCGAATTTGATCGGCTGCTGGAGATTCTTAAAGCCACCGATACCGTGTTAAGTATCGGTGATGCCATCCGCCCCGGAGCCAATGCCGATTCCCTCGATCAAGCCCACCTGCGCGGCTTAATGGTGGCTGGTGAACTGACCAAACGGGCCCTGGCCGCTGGCGTTCAGGTGATGGTGGAAGGTCCCGGCCATGTGCCGCTGAACCATATTCCGTCAGCGATGCTGCTGCAAAAACGGCTTTGTTTTGACGTGCCCTACTATATTCTGGGCTTCCTGGCCACCGATGTGGCCCCCGGTTATGATAATATTTCCGGAGCCATTGGCGGTGCCTTTGCCGGCATGCACGGGGCTGATTTCCTTTGTTATCTGACTCCGGCCGAACATCTGGGACTGCCCAATGAAGAAGATGTCCGGATCGGTGTCGAAACCACCCGGATCGCTGCTAATGCGGCCAATGTCTTAAAGCGCGGCGGCGCGGCCTGGAACCGTGATCTGGCGATGTCCCGGGCCCGGGTTTCCCGGAATCAGGAGGAACAGGTTAAAAATGCCATCAATCAGGCCAATCTGATTGCTGCCCTGGCAGCCCAGAAGCCTTCCCATGGCTGTGCAGTCTGTGCCGACAGCAAATGTCCGGCCGATGTAGCGGCGGAGTTTTTTGGGATAGCCTGAATGATCAACCATTTGTTGCGGGCGGATATACCGCCCCGACGAACCTCATAAATACAGTGCTAAAACAAGTCGCACGTTTCATTTAGTATCATATAGAAGGGATAATTACCATGATCGAAACCAAATATACCTTAAAACACGTCATCGATAACACCGAACCGGCAGATCCAAAGTGGCGTCAGGCAGCCCGGGATCAGATTGAAAAATTAGCGATTCCACCCTGGAGCCTCGGTCAGCTGCTGGTTGTCGCTGAACAACTGGCCGGGATCCAGCGCACCATCCGCCCCAATGTCGATAAAAAAATGGTCATCACGATGGCCGGGGATCACGGTGTGGTGGCCGAAGGCGTTTCCGCCTTTCCCCAGGAAGTGACCCCGCAAATGGTGGAAAACTTTGTCAAAGGCGGAGCTGGCATTAATATTTTATCCAAAGCCGTTGGCGCCGAAGTCATCGTCGTCGATATGGGCGTCGCTGTGGATATGCCCGAACTGGTTAAACAAGGAGCCATCATCGACTGTAAGATCGCCCATGGCACCAGAAACTTTTACCGCGAACCGGCAATGACCCGGGAACAGGCCATTGCCGCTCTGGAAGCGGGCATCAATGTGGCTTCCAAGGTTATTGAAGAACAGGGGATCAACCTGCTGGCCACCGGCGATATGGGAATCGGCAATACGACCCCCAGTGCCGCTATTTTAGCGGTCATGGCGGAGTATCCGGTTTCATCGGTAACCGGCCGCGGTACCGGCATTGATAACGCTACTCTGATTAATAAGATCAAAGTGATTCGCGAATCAATTAACCATCATCAACCGGATAAAAGTGATCCCATTGATGTTTTATCAAAAATTGGCGGTTATGAAATCGCCGGAATTGCCGGCGTTATTTTAGGGGCCGCCTATCATCAGGTCCCGGTGCTGGTGGACGGCTTTATTTCCACTGCTGGCGCATTAATTGCCAAGGCCCTCTGTCCTCAATCACTGGATTACATGATTCCCTCCCATCAGAGTGAAGAACCAGGCCATCAGCTGATGTGGCAGGCCCTCGGATTACGGCCCCTGCTTAACCTCAATTTCCGCTTGGGGGAAGGCACCGGCGCGGCGGTGGCAATGCACCTGGTAGAATCCTCAGCCCGGGTCATCTGTGACGTCTTAACCTTTGCCGATGCAGGAGTAACCAATGGTCATGAAGGGGTATGATCCCCGTACCAACGGCGGCCAGTATCTGGAAGACCTGGCTACTGCCTACTGGGTTTCCGACGCTCTGTTCACGGCACTGGAAATGGATCTTTTTCAGACCATCGATGATTTCGGGATCCGGGGCGCCAGTCTCGCTGAACTCGCTCCCAAACTGAACGCCAATGAAAGCGCCCTGGAACGTTACCTGGCGCTACTTAACAGCCTGGGCTTGCTGGGACAACACCAAAATATTTACTATAACCAATTGATTACCAAAGAATATTTACTGAAAGCGAGTCCCCTTTACCAGGGCGACTCGCTGCTATGGCGAAAAAATCTTAGCGACGACTGGAATACCCTGAAAGCGTCCCTGACCGCCGGCGGTCGGGTTAACTTTCTATCTGATGATGTCAGTGAAGATGAGCTGAACCGGCGCCGGGCCAAATATATCCGAGCCATGGACAATGTCGCCAAGCTTAAAGCCCGGGACTGCACCACCTTTTTTACCGCACTCAGCGGCGCTATTCTCGATGTGGGAACCGGCTCCGGGGCCATGGCACTGGCTTTTTTAAAAGCCTTTCCGGAGACCGACGCAACCCTGTTAGATATTGAACAGATGCTGCCCCAGACCCAAAAGCTTGTCGATACCACCGCTTTTGCGGATCGGGTTTGCTATCATGCCGCTAATATTCTGGAGCCGGAATGGGGACTAACTCAAAAATATCAACTGATCATCCTTTCAAATATCGTCCACGCTTACGCCGAAGCCGAAAATGAACAGGTTTTAAAAACCGCGGCCAGCCATTTAAGCGATGACGGCATCATTCTGATCCATGATTTTTTTAACGAGCATGACCCGATCAAAGCTCACCTGAGCGATATCAATATGTTTTTAAACACCTATAACGGCAAGGTTTTTTCCGGAGCCTGGGTGATTGCCGAACTGGAAAAGCATGATTTGGTCACCTCACCGCTGATACCCCTGGCCACCGACACGGCCCTGATTTTTGCCGCCCGATCCCAGTCAGTCCTGAAGCGCCTCTGTTTAAAATAAGATACCGATTAACTGCTAATCAAATCAAGGAGAAACCATGAAAATACTTTTCATTCAAGCCCTCTCAATGGAGGGCATCGACATCGAGCGGGTTTATCCCATCGGGATCGTCGTCCTGGCATCTCAGGTCGAGCGCGAAACCAATCATCAGCTGCAGCTTTTTGACATGAATATGGCCCTCGATCCCTATGGGGATCTGCGGCAGCAGCTGGATGCTCATCAGCCGGACGTGGTCTGCCTGTCGTTACGAAACATCGATCCCCTGGGCAATAAAACCTCATCGCTGATTCCCGGCTTTGCCGTTACCCTGGCTTTTATCAAACGCTATGCGCCAAACACCAGAATCTTAGCCGGCGGAACCGGTTTTTCGCTGTTTCCGGAACGGCTGATGAACGAATATCCGGAAATTGATTTCGGCGTAACCGGTGAGGCTGAAAAAATCATTGTGCCGCTGCTGGAAAATCTGGACAACCCGCCCCATCTGCCAGGGCTCTGTTTTCGGGAGCAGGGCAAAGTCACAATCGTTCCGCCAGTCGGTGATTATGATATGCGGGGTTATGTGATGCCCAACCGCGATCTGCTCGACCCCCGACCCTACCTCACTGTCAATAAATATGTGGAAAGTATCGGCGTGGAAACCAAACGGGGCTGCTGTTTTACCTGCGGCTACTGTTCCTATCCGCTGCTGCAGGGGACTAAAATGCGCTGCCGCACCCCGGAAGCGGTGGTCGATGAAATTCAGTTTCTCTACGACAGCTACGGCGTCACCCAGATCCATTTCACCGATTCGGTGGTCAATATTCCCGTCGATCATCTTGATTCGATCTGTGCCGAAATTATCCGACGGGGTCTAAAAATCAACTGGAGCGGCTTTTTCCGGGAAAACCTGTTAACCGAGGAAAATGTCGCTCTCTATACCCAATCCGGCTGCGAATGTTTTTCGCTGTCCCCTGATGGCCTCAGTCAGACAGCCCTGGATGCCATGGATAAACATATGCGGGTCCAGGATATCCTCGACACCGCCCAGGTTCTGGCCAACAGCGGCGTCGTTACCGTTTATCACTTCCTCGTCAATACGCCCGGGGATACCGCCGCAACCCAGCAAGAAGCCAAAGATCTCATCGACGCGATCTACGCGATCCATCATGCTTCCAAAACCCTGGGTACCATCGTCCTCAATAATATCCGGATTTTACCGGGCACCAAGGTCGAACAGCAGGCGCTGGAAAAGGGCGTGATCACCCCGGAAACCGATCTGCTCTACCCGACCTATTACAATCCGGCACCCTTTGACCGGGTCCGTTACGAGCTGGAAATCTACCATACCAAAAAAAATATCTTTATGTGGCAGGAGGTCACCTCATGAACGTTATCCTATTAGAACATCCCCGCTCCTATGGCGACGACCGCTGCAACGATATTGCCAATGCCCCCCTTTCAGCCTGCCTGAACACCGGCTATATCGGCGGCATGCTGGCGGCCAACAACATCGATGTGACAATTGTCGACGGTTATCTCGAACAGCTGGATTATCCGGCCATTGAAGAACAGATTGCGGCGCTGGAGCCGACGATTTTAGGGATTCACCTGGTTTATCACTGGGAGGACAATAAAACCCTTTATCAGTTTGTCGAACACATCAAACAAACCTATGGGGTTGCCTATGTCTGCGTCTATGGTTTTTACCCCACCTTTGCCTATGAAGAAATTCTAACCCGCTGTCCGGCCATTGATGGCGCCTTATTGGGTGAAGCTGAACTGACTTTTTTAAAGCTGGCTGAAAATTTCCCTACCGTTCCCCAGGCGGGAATCGCCGCGCGCACCGATACCGGCATTGCCTCTACCCGCGGTGAGGTGGTTATCGATGTCGATAGCTTGCCCTTTCCTCTGCGCAGCGCCGGTTCCTATTCTTTTGGTGAGGTCAATATTTCCGGCAGCCGGGGTTGCTACGGCGGCTGTACCTTCTGTTATATCAACCCCTACTACGGCGATACCAAACGGAAATGGCGGGGCCGCAGTCCGGAAAACATCATTGCCGAAATTGATGCGGTGATGCAGGAAACCGATATCCGCTACTTCTATTTTATGGACCCCAACTTTTACGGGCCGGGGCGCGCCGGCAAAGAGCGGGTCCTGAAACTGGCCAATCTCTTAAAAGAACGCCACATCCACTTTGGCATTGAAGCCCGGGCCAACGATATCGAAGCCGAAACCATCAAAGCCCTGACCGATGCCGGTCTTAAACACATCCTGATCGGTCTGGAAAGCGGCCGGGATGAAGCCCTGAAACGGCTCAACAAGCTGACCACGGTGGCCGATAATGAGAATGCCCTGCAAATCCTGCGGCAATACGGAATCGAACCGAGCGTTGGCTTTATTATGTTTGAACCCGACTCGACCCTGGAAGACCTGAAAGTCAACTATGACTTTTTAATGCGCAACGCCCTGCTGGCTAAACTGGAGATCAGTGTTAATGTGCTCTATCATCATATGATTATTCTCCAGGGCAGCTCCTCCTACAAAGCTCTCCAGGAGCAGGGACGGCTGAATATTTCGACGCACTCCACCTATGAAGCGGACACCGATTATCTTAATCCCCGAGTAGCAATGCTGGCCGGGATGATGCGAGACATGACCAACCATATCTTTTCCTATATGAAGGATACCTGGGAGCTGAGCTTCAAAAAAGATCCGGTTATTCTGGAAAAATACCGGCTGATCAATCAGCTGCTAGTGCAATCTTTTGAAAATTATCTGGACCTCTTGAAAAGTCAGGAACTCAGTATTGATCAGCGTAATGACTTTGTCGAAACCTTTAATCGCACGGTTGATGAAATTATGTCCTGAAACAGCAAAAGCTCCTGAAGGCGAGTACCTTCAGGAGCTTTTTTTGTTATTTTATATTTGTTTTAGTCAACCATGATCATTACTGAAGTAGCTTTTATGACAGCGATAGCATCGCCACCAACTGCTAAACCCAAATCTTTAACGGAACCCATAGAAATAGATGAAGTAATAATGTTTCCATTGCCAATATCAACTTTTACGATGGCATTGACGGCACCTTCTTCAATACTGACAATCGTACCTTTTAACTGGTTTCTTGCACTTAATTTCATTTCTACCTCCTTATGTTTTGTGTTGGTTTAATACTATGCCACTAACCTTAATTCTTCCTTAGCTTTCCATTTCAATTATTTCATTTTTAACGACATTAATCTCGATAACATGACGTTCATCGCCCTGGGTGATCGTAATGGTCAGATTCTCAAACTCAAAGGACTCGCCCACATCGGGAACCCGATCCAAAAATTCAACAATCCAGCCGCCCACGGTAATCACATCAAAATCATCGTCCATGTCAAACAAATCAAACATTTTTCCCAGGTTTGCTTTTCCTAAGATTCGATATTTATTTTCAGATATTTTTACAATTTCGTCAATAACCTCATCATGTTCGTCCCAGATTTCGCCAACCAGTTCTTCAATGACATCTTCCAGGGTAACAATTCCGGCAGTTCCGCCGTATTCGTCAGAAACTACGGCAATATGGCATTTTTTCTGCTGTAGCAGGGTTAACAGTTTGGATATTTTCATATTCGGGGTAATAAATACCACCGGGTTGATGATTTCCTCCAGACTGCTCTTGCCATTGTTCACATAGTGGGTAAAATCCTTATAACTGATAAAACCGATGATCTGATCAATGGTGCCCTGATATACTGGCAACCGGGAAAAGCCGGTATCAAAAAAGATCTTGGCAATATCTTCCTTGGGATTATCAAGATCGATGGCAATGACATCAACCCGATGAGTCAGGATATCATCGACATCCAGGTCATTGAACTCGATGGCACTTCGAATCAGTTCCCCATCCTGAAGATCAATACCACCATCATTTTCGGCTTCTTCGACAATCGTCAACAGTTCTTCTTCAGTCATGCTTCTTTCACTGCTAACCTTAAACATTTTGGAAAGCATTTTCTTCCATTGCTGAAAGAAAAAGTTGACTGGTGTTAAAATAAAAATCAGCAGCCGGATAAACGGAGCCGCAAACATAGCAAAGCTTTCCGGTGAATCCTTGGCCAGACTTTTGGGTGAAATTTCTCCAAAAATAAGGACTAGCACGGTCATCACTGCCGTTGAAATCGTCACCCCGGCATTTCCGAAATACTGAACAAAAACCACGGTGGCAATCGAAGCGGAAGCAATGTTGACAATATTATTGCCAATCAGAATTGTCGATAATAAGACATCGTATCGCTCAGAAAGTGCCAATACCTGGGCGGCTCTCTTGTTTCCGTCTTTAGCCAGATTTTTAATGCGAATACGATTAAGGGATGTGAATGCCGTTTCTGTCGCCGAAAAATAAGCTGACATCAGCAACATCACGACCAGAACTGCCATAAAACCTATAATACTACTATCCATCGACTAAGATTCCTCCCAGTAAATAGATCCATCAGTCATCCACATGACTGACTTGATAAGATGAGTTGTTATTTTTGTTTTTGTCTCAGATAATGGTACGTCGTCCAATTTTATTCCTCTTTCAAATATTATTTATTAGGCGTTTGCAAAACGCCACAGTCCGCATAATAACGGGATATTTCTGACATAAAAAAATATAACTCCTCACCAGATTGTGATAAAATTGAGTTGCTAAAAAACAAATCTATCAACCTGAAAGGAGT
>Ga0074193_1000121_pt1 | contig 141436 bp, 102 predicted proteins | sample EPASupsiteHSE605_FD_64523 | JGI IMG/M metagenome (GOLD analysis project Ga0074193, IMG submission 64523) | Bioremediated contaminated groundwater from EPA Superfund site, New Mexico - Sample HSE6-05 | ecosystem: Environmental > Aquatic > Deep subsurface > Groundwater > Contaminated ... | reverse complement strand
CATTATAAACAACAATTCCATCTTTCTCTTGACAACAAAGACGAGAACAAAAACACTCAACAATTCCAAAATGTGATTCCCATTCTCTCAACAAATTAATAACTCCAATCTGATCATTTCTATCACTAGGAATACTTCCTGACACAATAAAATCAATGAAATGACAAAAAACATCAAAATCACACGAATCACTCAAAATAATCCGATCTTTACCTGAATGATCATCTAGATATCTCTTTAAACAGGATAAAACACTCTTTTCAACATGTTTTGTCTTATCCTGAAACTGAAAAACAACTTCTTGCATCAATAAAAAATGCAAAAACTAAGCGCAAGATCCAGTTTATTTATCGTATACTTTACAACCGATCAGGTTATATCGTAAAAGTGTAATAAAAATGGGTTCTATGATTAGTACTGATGAACCTCTTCCAGGAGGTGTTTTGATTGATGTTCGTTCTCAAGATGAGTGGAATTCTGGGCATATAAATGGAGCAATCCATATTCCTGTGGATAGGATAGAACACAAAATTTCTCAACATGTTCCAAATAAATCAAATCCGATTAATTTGTATTGCTTAAGTGGAAGCAGAGCCAGTTCAGCAAAGAGCATTCTTGTAAGGTTAGGATATGAGAGAGTTGCTAATCTTGGAGGAATGAATAACGCAAGAAAATTACTTCAAAAATGAATAAATTTGGACTGTTTTCATATCTAATCTGTTATCACAGCTCCTATTTCGTGTTTTTTCGAGGAATTTTTGCTTAAAGGAACAAAAGGCTGGAAATCAATAACAGTATCAATTCCGTCAACTTCCATGGTTAATTTGCTTCTCTCATGATACGATATTTTTGAAGTATTTGAGATATCTTCTGATGGAAGCTCTTTTAAGTAGGATTTCCCATCATCTCCAATCGCATACTTATCATTCACTCCTAACATCTTGGGACTTCGTGAGGGCACTAACGGGATTGCTGCCTTTGGTTCAATTTTCTTTCTTGGAGTTGCTAGTGCTCTGGAGGCAGTTTTAACCCTTGGAATAGTAGTTTCGGGCTTAATCTGTTTGGGTTTCCATCCAACGGATTCAAGATATGAATAGAACTCTTCTTTGGTAACCATATTATCAAACTCTTGTTGTGCAATTGCTTGATCAATTTTCATTGAAAGCTTAATTTTGAGGGTATCCATATCAACTTTCATTTGATCAACAGTCTTCAGTTGCTTAAGAAGGGTAGACACATCTTTTTTATCAAGAGACGAGCCCAAAGAATTCAAAATTGAACCCATTTGATCTTCAATAACATCTTGAACCATCAATACAGCTCGACTAACGATCGTATCAACACTCATTTTAGACATATCAGATGATGGCTTCTTTGAATCCAATTTATCCACAAGATCATTCATTGAATCTTCTTGCTCAAAGATACAATCATTAGGTCCTAAGAAATTTGATCCAATTGTTCGGTGTTCACATACCCTTTTAATTTGAGCAATTCTTTTAGATGAATACTCACTATAGCCACTATCAACAGCAATATCTCGGACTTCACATTCAATAAAAACCAATTCCCCATCTTTCGGTCCATTCATATTAGCATTAGATAAAGTAATTTGCTTAAGCTTATCAAATTCCATTTCAACTTCATTTTTCTCTTGATCCACACGTTCTCGTTCAACTGATAGCATATCATACACCTTCTTAATCTTTTCCTCCATTGTCATTGATTTTTCTCCAAAAATTTGAGGAATAATTTCTGGAATTCTTGTTCGCTTTGACTTGGGTAATGCTTGAATGAGCTGCATGAGTTCTGCCACCTGAATATGCTTCATATATCGATCTAATTCACTAACATCGACCTTTCTATCAGTTATTTGACTCACTTCAGCCACTTGTTGCCTAAACATTTCCTTCATTACATTCCATTTTTCATCCAATGAACCCTTTTGTTCATTGACTTCTTTCTCTATTTTCTCTATTGCCAATGTTGTTTCATGTGAAGTTTGCTGAAGAGTGCCTAAATCTTGAGTAAATTGGGAGATATCTTCCTTCAATACAGCTCCTTCAATAATATTTGTTAAATTCTCAATATTTTCATCAGATTTACGAATTCTGTTCATAGCAGTGGATAATCTGTCATTGATTCCGTTTAAAGCATCATCAAGATGTAGCCCATCTCGGGTATACACAGTCACGGGGTTTCTCATTAGATAAGCTTGAACTGCATCATCAACATTAAGAAGCTGATTGTTTAAAAACGTTACTTCGGTTTTAATAGAAGAAAATTTGCCTGATAGTGTTTTCAATCCATTATACAACATGTTTTGGAAATTTATTATTTGTTTCATTGTATTCATAAATATATCAACATTATCTCCTAATTGCCTCATTCCATTCAATGCTGATAGGGGAATTATCTCATCCAAAAAACTATCCATTAACGTGAATGTTTTTTACAAAATTGAACCTAAACTCAATGGATGCTTTAGAATGATAATATCAAGATTAACCAAAATTTCTAAAATCATCATATGAATATTGTCGAAGTGACAATATCAGAGCTTTATACAGCGAAGTTAGCCGACACTGAACATGAAGCGATTAAAGATGATTTTAACAACTTCTCAATGCAATTAAGTAAAGGGTTTAAGAGGAATTGTTTAGATCTTGGTGGTTTGCAAATTGCTTTTAACGTTCTAGTTAGACTCCCAAAACTTTTGAGATACTTTCCATCTATAAGATATATTAATTTATACGGAAATTTAATTCGTGATGAAGGACTGGTGAGGGTTTTCCAAATTGTACAGAATTTAAATTCGGTGTTTCTTTTGGATATAGGATCGAATGATTTAACAGATTCATGTATCGGATCAATATCCAATATTATTGCTAAGACTACTGTTCAAAGTTTGCAGGTCGGAAGAAAGGATCATTTTTTTGCTCCAAACAGAATCACAAGAGATGGAATATGCCATATCATAGAAGCTATATGCAATGCAAATAGTTTAAAGTGTTTTGGAATTAGTGGTTTGGCTGGGATTAAACAGAAGAAAACACAGCTTTATAAAGAGTTCCCACAGTATGTTTCTAGGCTGTTTTCTTCATGTCCAAATCTCGTTACATTAAATATATCAGATAGTGGCCTTAGGGGGAATGATCAAAAAATTGTTTCTGCTGGGATTAGAAGCAATAAATCATTAAGAAACTTGAATTTGAGCGGAAATGATTTTAATCCTGGATCTGAGATTTTATCATCAATTTCATGCATCAAAACATTGAGATCATTGTATTTGAGCAACTGCAATCTGCATGAGTCTTCTTGTAATGTTTTGTCAAGTATGTTCGAAAATCACTCTTCATTGATAATCTTAGATATATCTAATAATCCAATAGGATCCAGAGGAGTTAACATGTTGTTTAGATCACTTTCTCATAATGATCATTTGGTCTATTTAAATGCTTCTCAAACAGGATGTGAAGAGAGAATTGGAAAGAGTTTGGCGATTTTATTGAATGATAATCAAGTCCTTTCTGAACTTGATCTTTCTAAAAATAACATTGGAGATAGCGTTGCATATGTGCTTGGATCTGTACTTTCTAAACAAAATACTCTGGAAACCTTGAATCTTTCTAGTTGTAGGATAACTGATCTTGGAGCATTGTCCGTTGCTAAGTCAATTGAGAGCAACAAATCAATTCACTGTTTAAGTCTTCGTGATAATTTTCTGACAAAAGCAATTGGTTACGAGTTGATTGAAATTATTCAACCAAATGAAACTCTCATCAACCTTGATTTGTCTTCAAACCAGATCGATTGTTTTGCTTTAGACGGTATCAGCGCAATATGTTCTCGTAATAAAAAATGTAAACAAGAACAATCTCTAGAAGAATTAAGAAAGCAGTATTATCATTTATCTATTCAAAAATCAAAAATACCATCAATCAAAGGAAAATTGGATACAATAATGGAAGTCCATAATTCATTGGATGATGAGCTTTCTTCTATCAATAATGCCATTTCGACTATTGACAGAGAAACTACATCACAGATTAATGATCAACAAAGGATTATCAAAGAATTGACCAAAATGATTGAGACTGAAACCAATTCCATTCATGATATTGAGGAATCAATTACTAGTACAAAAAATATTCGTTTAACAATTATAGACCAATTACAACAAAAAATTCAAAAAGAACAAGCAGACACAGACTTTTTTCTCAAAGAATTAGAGTCTTTTGAACAAGACATGTCGAGTTTTTCGGTATCTTCTGGGGTAATGGAAGAAGATCTCATCGGAGAAATAAAGATTGTTGAAGGGTTAACTCAGACAATAAGGCAAGCCATGAATAGTGAGAATTTCCTCAGTTTTAAAATACCAGGGTATCCATTCCCTGATGAAATCAATAAGGATAACCCACATCAAATCGGCAATATCAGCTCAATGCCATCTCTCAGAAAACTTGGAATTTTGAAAGATTTAACAAACCCAAATCTTTTAGCAAACATACCTGAAACAAGTCCAAAAAAGTCTCCTAAATCAAATCGATCCAAGAAGTCTAGAAATGCAAAGAAATAAATGTGTTTTTTTCATATTATTTTAACATTTTGCGAACATGTTTTTTAGATCCTTTTTCCAATTAGAAGATAATTTGAATACGGAAAACAGGCTAAAAAATATGCAGTTGTTTATGGAAAGTGTTATAAAAACTAGAGGTCTATCAAAAGATTGGGGAGATCTTGTGATATCATTAGTGTCTGATTTTGTGAACAATGTTCTGCATAATTTCATATCTTTGAACCGATTTCGATCGCTTTATAAAATTATGTGGGTTAAAGATGGAAAAATGGAACAATCATCATTTGTTAGAGGTGTAGCAATTAATTCGGGTATTGTTAACTGTGATATTTCCCAAATATTAGTTAATCCTTCTATTATACTCCTCAAAAAATGTTTTTTTGAAGGAGTTCAACCAGATGTTGGTCAAATATCTGATATTATTGATACAATGAAACGAATGAATATTAAAATTATTATATGCGAATCTTCTATTCCTTCATTTATGTTTTCAAAGCTTGCTCTTCTTTCAGCAACCGCAATTCAAAATGTTGATCATGCTCAAATTACTATGATAAAAGATTTTTCTGGAATTCAAGTCTTAGAATCATTGAATTCGGTTGATGAAATGATGCCAAATATATTTAATGGCTATTTTTTTGTTACTGCTGGATCATATGAACCATATTTGCCCAATAATATCCAAATTCCTCAAGATGTTGAGTTTTTACTCAAAAATGGATATCTTTCTGATTCAGGAAGACCAATAGCATTCCTAATTCATAATAATCGCACCTCAATGGGTACTTTTCTATTTCGGGGAGAAGAATCGCCACATTATATAGAAGTTCTGAATGATTTACTAATGTATTGTTATCATATGTATTCTGTATCAAGTTTAGGAATAGATCGAAATACTTATATTTGTAATGATTCTACTTCTAATCATACTAATATATGTACATATTCTTTGGTCAGAGTTGATTCTTGTGAGTTTTTTCCCTCTCATATATCTACATATCCATTTTATTCAAATTTAGATATGAGCATAAAAACATTTTTATTAAGCAATATCACAAATTTCGATCAAGAATGTCAGAGCATTTGCATCAAAGATCTTGATTCTATTATTGAATCGGGTTTCATTGAAGCCAATCGATTTTATTATGATAATAATGCCATAAAAACCTTAATTCCATCAAAGTGCTTATCTTTTGATTGCAAAAGACCCCACATTTTCTATTTTTCTGATAAATTTCATTATCATGAACAGTCAAATGAGCAATTTTTGGAAATATCTCTTGGATCTCTCATTGAATTTGTTTTTAATTGTAGTAGGATAAACTATTTTGGGTTTTCATTGAATAATCAATCTTTGATATTCATGAAAACAAAGAAAGCAATTCTTTATCAAATTTGTCAGCCATTCAAACCCGAGAAGACCAATAATTTAAAAGCAGAACCTTTAGGAAGGAAATCACGAACAAATGATTTGATTGAATTCCAAATATGTGCTAATTTAATTTTTTCAATAGAGTATATTTTGGCGCAATCTTTTGCTAAATGCCAAGGGAATGGAGCCAAATACTTCGCCCCTTTAAACCAGTTTGTAATTACTTTTGGGAAAAAAGTATTGAGAAATAATGATAATATCTTTAATATTCTATGTTTCTTTTTTGATCAGATTTATCAATGGTATATAATTCTTGAAGATCTTTCTCTGATATTTAAACAACAAAAGATTAATGATCAGTATAAAATACAAATTGTATCCCCATGTTATTATATAATTCTGAAAATGCTGTCATTTATTGATTTTAGACAAATTGATCAGATTTTTGTCTCATCGACAATAGATGTATTTTTAACAGACTCAATAGATTCAAAATGGTTTTTTGATCGTATTGAAGGAATTAAAACCACAAACCCCTCTATGAGCCAATTTTTAAATAGCATCAAAATTCTGTTACATGAATCCAAATATCATTATTTTTTCCCACAAATACTTATTCAATATCCAATTAATATAAAATATGATGATCCTTTATCATTAGTCAGTTTAGCATTGGCATCCGATAGATTTGCTGTTCATGTTTTAAATCACACTCCAAGTTATATCACAATTAATCCGAATATTGGTGTTGATTTATTAGCTGAAATTTTATCATATGAGAAGTCCCCTACTTTTTCATTTATTATAGACGAGGAAATGCCTTATAAGATTCCCTTCTCAAATCCAAAAATCTTTGTAGATGTTATTTCTCCGATCGAATTCTTGGCATTAAATGCATTTTGGGGTTATGATATTTCTTGTATTGTCAAATCCCTTCAATATGGAAAACCAATGATCACATCTGGAGGAAAATCTGGTTCTCAGTTTTTTGTATCAGGAAATGGTCGATTTCTAATGAAAACAATCAGTAATGTTGAGATGAATTCTCTTGATTCATTTTTACCAAAATACTTCCATTATAATTGCGCAAATTTTAATAATTATTTAACTAGGATTTTAGGTGTTTTTTCAATAGAAGTCGAAGGCCAGTTTTCTTTTAAATGCATATTAATGGAGAATTTGAATTTTTCTGCACCAGGAAAAGTTAGTGTGTTTGATTTTAAAGGGTCTCAAAGAAATAGATGTTTAAAAGAGAATAACCAATTTGTTATGCTTGATACAAATTATGTGAAAAGCCCGATTGATGAGAGAGTAGTTCTTTCATGTAATAACAAAAACACATTAATAAGACAACTTAATCAAGATGCTCATTTTTTGTCATCAAAAAATATTATGGACTATTCTTTGGTTGCTGTAGTATCTCGAGAGAATATGTCAGTTAGATTTGGGATTGTTGATTATATAAGAGAGTACACTTTTGATAAAGCTGTGGAATCATGGGTAAAAAAGACCCCCATTTATCATGATTACTCTATTGAACCAACAATATTATCTCCAGAGATTTATTGCACTCGATTTCTGAATGCAATTAACAAATATTTTTATGAATCTCCCGATTCAAACATCGAAGTAATACGAGATTTAATAACAATACAAGATAATCTTTGTTGATTTATTTCTCATTGGTACTTAATCTATATCCTTAGAACATTGTGAATGGTTGCTTTTTCGAAGTCAACTAGAATCACCAACTTTTTTCGATTCATATCGAATTATATATTTCTGATGTTAATCATTTTACTCAATTTTCTATCACAATTGCTGCATTAATTTGAAATATGAAATTAGTCGATTCCTTCAAAATTTATAAAGATTTTTTTCTAAGTAACATTATTCCAAATAGAATCCCAGAATCGTTCATATTGGACAGAAGATGAATCTACATAGATATGACTCTTCAGCATAATAAGCCTAGATTTGGGTTTTATTTCATTCACTTTTTAAAAAGAATTGAGATCAGTTTATGTTTTTTACATCAAATTTAAAATTTGCCAAGTTATATGTTTCGAATCCCTCAAGAAGACTTGAAATTTCTCCGAGTTTTGGGAAACGGATGCGGCGGAGAAGTAATTTTAGCCGAATCTAAAACTTTTGGGAATGTGGTGGTGAAAAATACGCAATTGGACGAAAACGAACAAATCTTTCAAGATTTCTTGAAAGAAGCTGAATTACTATCTAAAATGAATTCTACAAACATAATTAGTTATTTTGGAACATCAAGAAACAAAGAAGGTGAGTGTATAGTTATGGAATTTGCAGTTAACGGTTCTCTTTTTCATTTGCTCGAGTTGTTCAGGAAGAAAAACCTTGTATCTACTTTTTCATGGGATAAAAGATATCAAATGGCACAAGATATCACCAGAGGATTGATTCTTATGCACTCTAAAGGAATTTTGCATCGTGATTTAAAAAGTTTGAACATTCTGTTGGATCAGAACATGATTGCAAAAGTCTCAGATTTCGGCCTTTCAAAGATCAAGACCAAAAGCCAAACGACATCTTCAAGTCTTCAGAAAAATGTTTTTGGATCATTATTATGGAAGGCTCCAGAGACATTTTCTATTCGTAATCAATATACAGACAAAGCAGATATCTATTCTCTTGGGATAATTTTTTGGGAAATTGCTACTTGTCAAGTTCCTTATGATGGATTTGATGCTGAGACAATCAAAGATTCAGTGAAAAGTGGCGAGAGACTTGGATTTCCTTCAACATGTCCTATTGAGTTCATTCAGCTCATTGAACAATGTTGGTCTCAAAACCCCAAAGATAGACCCAACTCTGCTGATGTATTTGACAAAATTTCACAATTAAATGAGCAATTTCCCAAAAATGATTCCAAATATATAACATCATCAGCCCCTCAATTCTCTGGTAGTATTTCTGATCAAGGGATTTCATTTCTTGATATGTCAACATTGAATAATAAGAAACAAATTCTTTCAGGAAGCAGTCCAAATCGACTTGTTACTGAGAATCAATTTGCTCAAGTTGCTGAATCTGAAATTGAAAGAGAAATTCGAATGACCAAAGAAAAGCTTGAATATTTACTCCGTGAAGAATCTCTTTTGAAAGAAAAAGATCAGAAAATGATTATTGAGAAGAAAGAAAACCTAAGATTAGACAAAGTAATGATGGAAAAAGAAGAAACAATGCAAATTGAAAAGAAGAAGAGAGAAGAGGAAGAGAGAAACCAAGAAAAACTGGAAAGCTTTCTTAAAGAACTAGAGGAAGATAATCTGAGAATTGAGAAAGAATTAAAGGAACATGAAGCAAGAATGGAAATTGAAAGGAAGATAGTAGAAGACGAAAAGAGAAAACATCAAGAAAAACAGGAAAGGATCCTAGAAGAGATCGAGAAAGAAAATCTGAGAATTGAAAAAGAAATAAAGGAAAATGAAGCCAGAATGGAAATTGAAAGGAAGAAGAGAGAAGAAGAAGAGAGAAAACAAAAAGAAAATGAATGGATAAAAAAATGGAAATCGACAAAAGCACCAGATTTCAATGGAGATATTTTCGAAGCAGCCAAAGATGGAAAACTAACAAGTATAATTTATTTGTTGGCTAATGGAATAAATATAAATTTACAGGATAATTTGGATAATGGATGGCATAAATCAAAGTATACTGCTTTACATTATGCATCTAGGTATGGCCACCTTAGTATTGTTGAATATCTAGTTAACCAAAAAGCCGATTTAAATGCCAAAGATAAATGGGTAACATATATATCCTTATTAATTCTCCTATTCATTTGGCTGCTTTAGAAGGCCATCTAAGTGTAGTTGAGTTTCTAGTTAATCAAAAAGCTGATCTAAATTCCAAAAACGGATCATTTAAAATGCTATTTATAATCAAACTCCTCTTCACCAAGCTGTTTTAAATGGTCATCTTAGTGTTGTTGAATATCTCATTAACCAAAGAGTTGATATTAATGCTCTTGCAAATGGATGTCCTTCTGGGACTCCCATTCATTTAGCTGCTTGGGATGGCAATCTTAGTATTGTTGAATATCTCATTAATCAAAAAGCTGATATTAATTCAAAGACAAAAGATATTATTTTATAATATTTAATGAGACTCCTCTTCATTTAGCTGCTCGAAATGGTCATATTAATATCGTTGAATATCTCATTAATCAAAAAGCTGATATTAATGCAAGAACAAATAATTTTAACTTACTTGATTTAATACAACTCCTCTGCATTGGGCTACTATTAATTGTCATTTTAGTGTTGTTGAGTATCTAGTTAATCATGATGCTGATATAAATGCAATAAATAACTATGTAACAAGTTTAAATATTTAATCAAACTCCTCTTCATTTTGCTGCAAGGGAAGGCCATTTAAGTATTGTTGAGTTTCTCATTAATCAAAAAGCTGATATTAATGCAATTAATGATGTCATTGAGTTTTATTGTTTAATCAAACTCCTCTTCATTGGGCTGCCATTAATGGCCATCTTAGTGTTGTTGAATATCTAGTTAATCATAATGCTGAAATAAATGTAAAAAATAAAGATGGAGAAACACCATTGGAATTAGCAAAGCGATATGGTCGGTTGAATGTTGTGGATTTCCTTAAAAGTAGGGGAAATTGCCGAATCTAATATAAATCATTTTCTATTATCCATTTAGCTCTTGTTTTAAGGCGAACAATAAGAGTGACATTATATTGAAATAGAGAATGTGGAATCACAGTAAACTTTTTGAGAGAATTAATGGGAAAGAGATTAAATAAATATGCACAGTTAAGAACAATCATTATCTTCCTTAAGGTCATTGTCAACTCATAATCCAGAATCATATTGATTAAATTCATGTGACTGTCTTTGTTTGAAACAAAGGATTATATCATCGAATAGGAACAAAAACAAGGAGATCTTCATTTCCAATATTTTTTATGGACAAGGAGCTTCTTCAATGGGTAAATAAAACTACTAAACTTCAGCTTAAAACGCTGTCTGATATTAAAACTGGCAAAGAAATAATTGGTTTGTTGTCAACAATAACTAAAAGGGAAGACTTAAAGAAGCAGGTTCTTAATGGTTCATCTATGATTGAAAAGCTCAAAAATTACCAGCTCATACGGGATATAATGTTATCATATAAGAAAAAATTTGATTTTAATTTGTCAAAACTAACTGAAGGTGATGATTCGGAAATAATTCGATTATTACAGGTGATTCGTGAATTGGATGAAGAACAATCATTTGAAGAGATTGATAACACTATAGATGTTTTTTTAAATCAATTAGAGAAGGATTTATTTGAGAAACGTTCAGAAATTCTGAAATTGCAGAATGAAGTTGATGATGTGTCTGTAGAAAGGGATTTCTATTTACAAAAGCTCCTAAACATTGAAGAAGAAACGAAAAAATTCCCTCAGAACGATGTAGCATCAATTTTGCATGTTCTAAGTGTCGCATCAACTGATTTTTTACCTTCTGATCCTGAATAAGTAAAAATGTTTATAATTCAACATAAATCTAGATTTTGTTAGTTCTAGAAGACAATATCTCGGTCCCCCCGGTCTTAAATACCCGAGACTTTCCATCTTGGCATCTCCCAATATACATATCGCCTCTATCTCCATAAACAAAGCATACCTGGCCTTCTCCTTCTCCAATAACTCGCGTAGAAACCGGTGTTGGAATCTGCTTTGTCACATTAGGATCATCAATAGCACCAATTACACCAGATTTAGGTCTTCCGCAACACAAACATTTAATTGGTTCAACTCCACTTGCTGTTTCAGTTGAGTCTTTTTGGATAAGCTGATTGATTGCGTGATATAATTCGGTGGAATCCGCTTTTGATACTAATGCTTTTTTAAGTGAACCAATTCTATTATTAAGCTCTCCCAAGGCAATACGGAATTGTTCGAACAAAGCTTGTGCTGCTGTTTTATCCGCTTTTGATTCATCCAAAACCTGCAAAGCTTTTTGGTGTTGATCAACTGCTCTTTTCAATTGGTAAAGAAGACCTTCTTGTTTTTCAACTTTATTTGCTGTGTCATTAAGTTTAATCTCGTCGGCAGGATTCTTTACAGGAGCAACAATCCGAGGAAGTATTGATCTTTCAACTAATTGCGTCCTTGTTTTTTCAGGAACAACTTTGGACAATTCTATTGATTTCGGTAGGAAATCATCTTTTGTTTCTTGAATGGTATTAGCTAGCTCTCCAAACTTATTCCATATATCAGACATTTCAGATCTGATATGCTTGATATCAGATGAATAATCAGTTGAGGCTAAAGCAGAAGCTTTGGATCCAAGTACTTCAACTCTCTCGTTTAATTCATTATTATTCTCTTGAAGGCTTCTAATATTGGATATCGATTTATCAAGATCATTTTTTAGACTTGTAACAGCTTGGACCATTCTATTGATAGTATTTTCATCCACAGGATCCGGAGCATCATCTATCTGAGTTTTTATTTCATCAACTATTTTTTCGAGGCGCAAAACTCTCCTTTTAATATCTTCAATCGTTTTGTTATTTCTCTCAAGAGTGTCAATTGTATCTGCAATAGATTCTGATGTTTTAGTGGATTCTTCTGATATTCTTTTGTCGATCCTTTCCCTTTCTCGTTTTGAAGACTCATTAATTTGCTTGATTAATTCATTGAGTCCATCAATTTTGTTGGATATCGATGAGGTAACTGACTGGAGGATTGATGGAGAAACAGTGTCCTTCCTTTCTACAGCTTCCACACGATTCATCATTAACTTGATTTGAGAATCATGAATGTGAATCTGTGTTGTTATCGGTGAGAGATCTATTGTATTCGAATCAGATGATGAGATAATTACAGGCTCGGGGGTTGAAATTGGAGAGATAACAATATTTGAGATTTGCTTTCTCAAATCAGCAATATTATCATCAACAATGGTTTTGTGCTCAATAAGGGGGACAATTGAAGATTTGACTTCTTCAATGTTTTTATCGGCCTTTGATAATCGCTCCATTATCCTATTATACTGATTTTCATTTGTTGTATTTGATTCTCTAAGCTCTGCAATAATACTTTGAGTTGTTGTTTGAGTTTTGCTATTATTTATACTTATCTCTTTCCTTAATTGTTGAGTTTCTTCTTCTGCAAAATGCCTAATTGATCTTAATTCTGTTTGTAAATCTTGAAACCTACTACTATCAATGAAAGATGCATTAGTTTTCCGATCAAGCTGAAGAAATGGAGTTTCGGGTACTAGCATTGGAGTTGCTTCAATTATTGGTAATTGATTGTTTGGAATTCTTTCTTCATATTTAGGTATTTCTTCGACTTTTTTCTGGAGCTTTTGAATAAAGTTTTCCATTTCCATCTGTTTTTCTTTAAGATGAGATATTTCAATTTCAAGAGCTTCAACTTTTTTGGATTTTTCTTCACTCTCCTTGATTATCCCACTATAATCGGGCAGTGTGTAAGTAATATTCTGTGCTGGAGCTGTTGGCTGCAAATTAACACCATCTTGAGATAAGGTTGTTCGCACAAGGTTGCCTGCATCAATTAAACATCGGTTAAGTGCGTATTCCATTTCTTCTTTTTGTTTTTTATTGGCTTCAACAAGTTGAATATGCAAAGATGACGTGGTTTCAGTGTTAGATTTGTGCATTTGAAATAATTCATCTAATTTATCATTGACTTCCTTTTGATATGCTTCAAAAGCACCCTTTTCTGCTTTGTTCATTAGGATTTCTTCACTTTTGTGAATACGTTGTTCAAGTATATCAAACTTATAACATAATTCTTCAAATACGGAATCAATATGAGTTGTATCCAACCTAAGTGACAACAAAGACTGAAATTTAATCCTTTCCTTATTATATTCAACAAAACTCATATTCGTTAGTAATTTTTATTCAAGTTTACGATTGATATAGGGAACCAAAGAGTTCGAATCCCCTTAGGCAGAAGATATTATCTCCTTTTGATGAAGTAGAAGTTTGTGTAAACTTGAAAACACTGAAAAAGCCTTCTGAACAGGAGAAAATAGATTCAGAATTGCTGCTACTTAACAATTCAGAATTTGTGATATTGGATATCTCATTCCATCCACCATTAGTATCCTTTGCTTCAAGTTTCCAATTCTTGGGGAATGAAGGTCCATTATGAGCTTTCAGTGTATAATTTGTTGGCTTTATCAAATATCCATTTAACTCAACCATTATCCATGATTGAGCATAATCTTCGGAAACCCACTGTTCATTGTTTTTCCAATATATTAGGCATGATGGATCATGTGTTGTTCTTGAACTTGCACTTACTACAATACTCCCGCTCTGGCCTAAATTTTGAATTATATGATACAGTAATCCTTGATTTTTGTTGTATATTTCGGTTTTTGTGGTTACATGCTTCAATTTGGGATTTAATTGTGTCACATCAACATCCGAGCAAACCCGATTTCCAATCGATTCATAGCAAGATTTTGGAATCAACTCTTTGGGATATGAGGACAAGATTTTGATAATGGAAGCTCGATTCAAGTACTGATATTCGAAAGATTTCAATAGTCTTTGATGATCAAATGATAAAGCTTTGGTTTTATCCACAACTATATTAATCAGCAAGTTATAATCGAGGGGATTTAATAAAGAACTCTCCATTATTGGAATAATTATACTGATTGGCACTCTATTTAAGCTATCTTGCATTAATTGGCCTATTTTATCTGCAATTAAATCTGCAAAAGCTTGAAACTGGATCCCCTGTTTTGATAGAACTTCAATTTTTTGCAAAGCTTTTTCAATAGTTTCAATACTTGCATATTTTCCAACAATTTTTCTTGCAACTGCGCTATTTCCAATGTCATACAAAATATTGGCATATAGAATACAATTCTCGTTTTCTTTATCTTCACCTGACATAAAATCAAGAATAAACTCAATCGCTCCATCAAGATAATCGCATTTAATGTCAATCTTATCAAAATAATCACTTGAAGCCATCTGAGCAATAATTGGTGACAAGTAATAAGCCAAAAACCGAGTGCAAACAACTTTCTCATTCTTAAAAATCATCTGAAAATCACCCTCTTTATGTAAAAACTGCCTTTTTAACTCGCAACAGATGGTTTTGCAATATTTTCTCTCCATCAAAAATGACAATCGAGAGTCTCAAGTTTTGGATCTTCCCGCTTGTCCAGCCTAATCCTGATGATACTCCTGTTGATATTGAGAAAATAAGGAGCATTTGTTCGGTGGGGCTATCCGAATCACCACCAGAAGATCGATGTTTGGCTTGGTTGAATTTGTTGGGAGTGTATCCCAGGAATCCTAATAAGTGGAAGGAAACAAGAAACGAAATTAAGAGTAGCTATGAACTTTTTGTTAATGAATTTCAAATGAAAGACTGGACCAGTCGGAGATTTCCACCTAACATTCAAAAAGAAGCGTTTAAGTTGCCAAATAATTATCTAATGGGCGTTATTCATGGAGATATTATTAGAACAGGGAGGCATCTGTTCTTTTTACCTCCCATGGAGCCACAGTCTCCTGCTGAAATGGAGATTCTCAGTCCTTTTGTTCTTCACATGAGAAGGCTTGAGCGGATTTTATATGTTTTCGCAAATGTGAATCGCACATTGTCATACATGCAAGGATTCAATGAGCTTCTTCCTCCTCTTTACTTTGTCATGCTTCAAGCAGCACCACTATTTGACAATGATGTAGATGAAATAGAAGCTGTATCTTTTAAGTGCTTGCATCAATTGTTGACATCGACAGAAGTTCAAGAATTCTATACAACACAAGACCAATCATCCATAATTTTGCATAAATTGAACGATTTCCAGAACCTTCTTGTGTCTCATCTCCCAGAAGTTGCTGAAATTTGCAAAGGATTAGCCATTCATCCTTTGCTCTACTGCTATAGATGGTTCAACCTTCTTTTTGCGCAAGAGCATGAGCTTCCGAATCTTCTTATGGTGTGGGATTCACTATTTTCCCATATTGAAAACCTGATAAATTATGCTTTCTATCTCGGATTGGCACACATTAAGGCAATATCGGAGAAGCTCAACCCAGAGAGTTTTGCAGATTCAATTGATGCCCTTCAGAATCTGAAAATTCCAAATGTTCTTTCGGTATTAAGGGAAGCCAACAGAATGTGGCAGGCTGATCTTGCAAGAAATAAACAAAAGAAGAAATGATGCCAGGAATATAAAAAGCAACCATTGTCTTATTAAACGGGTTTCGTGTAAAAAAAATCAGTGATGGCAATTCAAAACTCTAATCAGATTTGAATTAAAATTGGAAATTTCATAACTTGAATTACAAATTATCGGTCGCTTTACATCCGGATTAATGAAACCTGTTGATGGGTCAATGGCCTCAACAATTGGATCTCATTCGGTCACAGATGTGATAAATGTTGAATATCGCAAAGCACTATTACATGGTTCTACTTCTTCATATGATATTTGCTTTCCACTATTTGATCAATGTGGTAAGTTAGCTAGAGTTCCCTGGCTTTTTTCATTCATTATTTTAATTTATATGTGCGTTCAGATTTTCTTTGTTTCGTTTTGGCAATTTTCAAGCTATTGGAACAAAGCAGATTCCCAAGCGATCAATATTATTCGAAAATTGAGTATGTTTTGCTATTTATCGGAAGATTTTGTTTCATATGACAGCATGAAATTGACATTTTTGGTTCTTTTGGTTTCATTTATTGTCAGTGCAACTGTATTATTTTCTCAACTCTCCTTTTTTCACAAAACTCATAGGTTTTTAACTTGGACCTTACACCCAACAAGATTTATAGTTGAATACTTATCATTGATCTTGATCATGCCATCCATTGGTCTTGTGTCGACAGGTTTTCAAATCATAATTACTACAAATAATAATAGCGCTTGGGGGTACATACTCATGGGTATGATATTTTATTTATATTTTCTTGCGATATTTGCTTATTCCTATTCATTTACTTGCAAATCTGTATATTTGTCGATAAATCCACTATCTTCTTATACAAGTGAGTACTTTGTTAGACTCTTGGTTTTTTCATCCTTAAGTCTGGGCTTGTCACGAATATTCACTAGTTTTTCTGATTGGAGTTCTCTTATTCTTATTGCAAGTCATTGTTTTTTGTTGATTCAGATTATGTTTCACCCATTAAATTTTTCATTTCATGAGTTTTGGGTTTCTGTTTTCTTCTTGAGCTTTTCTGTAAGTGCGATATCTCTCGACATTTTTGCTTTGGTATCATATTTTTACAGAGAACTTTCATATAAAATTCTAATAATTGGATTCCCGATTGTATTTATAGTTTCTATTGTGATATTTAATGTTATTCTTGGTAGGAAGTATAATAAAATTATATCTGAACTGAGCTCGGAAATAGAAAGCGATGATACCATAAAGTTTGATTACCTTAAGCAAATCGGAATATCCGAGAATGAATTCATTATTAATGCTTATCTTCGAATAGGGTTTAAAGAGGGACTCAAATTATTTCTTGATTGGACAATGATAAGATATATTATACAAAACCATCCCACAGATTCGATGTTTTCTACATGCATATATTTTTTGTCCTTCTTTCCAACTGAGTCAAGAAAGCTAAATGGGATTTTTAACAGTTTTACCTCTCGGAGAAATCTTAATATTGTTGAAAGATTTCAGGCATATCAGGTTTTTCGAATTAAGATTCTCAGACAATCATCAGTATCATCAGATGCTAATGATAAAATATCTGAGCTGAAATCTAGGAATGCAGAATGTGAATCAATATGTCGATCATTTTGGCATCTCAATGAGATTCCAATGTCGTTTTTGGATGATTATTCACGTATTTGTAGGGAAACAAAATCTCTTTGGCTTGAGGCTCTTCGAGATTTCCCAAATAATGTGCGTTTTTATGATGAGTATTGCAGATTCCTTTCTGAATGTGTATGTGAATTTGATGAAGCTATCAGAATGAAAAATAGATCAAATGCAATTGAGATAGGAAAGAGTTTTTCTGTGGATTATTGTTTTAGATCATTGATACGCTCATTTCCACACTACCTTAAGAAACGCATCGTTGATATCAGTGGTAATATAATATCCCAAAAAAGTGGAAGACATTCAAATTCTAGCAATGAGAGAAGCGATAGAAACACTTTTACAAGCAGCACTGGAGAATTAGATGCCGAAATTGAAGAATCTCTTGGAAAACAGATGTATCGGCAAAGTAGGATGAGATTAGCTTTACATCATGCAGTTAAGGGAAAGAGACCAATATCATCAACATGTATTCCTACATTCACTTATGTTTCTCTTATTGTTGGGATTTCAGTGTTTGTCTTTGCATTCTATATTATTGATGAAAAGTTTGAAACAAGAAGAACAAGCACATATAAAGCTGGGTATCTTAAAAACTCATTATTTAATGCAGCATTATCAAATATATGCTTAATGGTTAACAGTGCAATATTTTCTGCAAGATTAACAAATACTCATATTATTGTTCAAGCCGAAATGGCTGACGGTGATGATGTCAGAACATATATTCCAACAACAGATCCTTTTTTGCAGACATCCCAGTTGCTTTTGAATCATTCAAGAGATAGCTTTCATAGCCTTTTGTATGAATTATCTGAGGGAGCAATAAATGGAGATAATGTTTATAAAGTTGCTGAACCAATAATGAACAAAAGCCAAAAAATCAGGTATTGTAAAGGATTATCTCGTGTATCAGATGGGGTTGAGGCTAATTTTAAGAACATATTCATATATTTGTTATATTTGCAAAGCAGACTTACCGGATTTGCTACTGGGGCGCACATGTTTGCTAATGACTATTATTGTGAGTTAATGTTGAATTGGAATGATGTAAGTGATTCTTCATATAAATTATTGGATTCTTTTATAAATGAGCAGATATCCAAAGGAACTGAAATCAAAGAATATTTTAATTCTATAAGGTTAATAATCCCATTTTGTTTGTTTTTTATTTATTGTTTCCCGGTTACCATCTTCACAGCAATATATTCCATTCACATTAAAAAAATCTTTAAAGCATTTAAGAATATTGACAAAGCAGCTAAGGATGATGCTGCCTCCGCTGTTCTTAAAGACTCTGAAACAGAGGAAACCAAATTGATGGAAATGAGACCTCGTATTCCTGAATGTGCTTTATGTTATATATGGCTTTTATTTATCTCAATCTTAGCGGCATTTAATTGCTATTATGTTTTAATCAAAGCTATCAATGTTAATGATGATATTAGTAATTTGAACACGTGGTATGGGTATTCATCACGAAGGCTCACAAGTTCAAGTTTTGTTTTGCACGACTCCCTATTAGTTGTACTTTTAAATGGATCTCTCAATACCCCATTTGTTTCCAGGCAAGATATCGCTGCTAGGGCATGGAAGTCAATGCTAGAACTTGAGTCAATGAATTCATATTTGCTGCTTGGAAGTCCATACGCTCCGGCTTGTTCTGGATTCGATACAGAGCTTGATAGAATCAACCTTCAAGAAGCATGCACCATTAACAGAAGTAGTATTAGTCAACATGACATATACCGTTGTAGGTCTGCCACTGACTCAATTGATGTTCTAAAAAGTATGATATCTGAAGTTGTCAAAATGCCTGATAAGTTTAATGGTGTTTTTGGTGATCCGAACCTCTTGCATTTAATGCACTTATGCAATTCTCATTTATTCGCCCGTTTGGATGATACATCTTCAAGAATTTCTGCTTTGATCTCAGAAAAATGTCAAAGCCTTGATGATTTCGCCCAAATTATGATTATTTTAGGTATTGGGCTTTCGGCGTTGAATATAATCATTGGTCATATGTTCTCTCATTCATTATCATGTGCCTATGATGTTGCATTATCTATGATCAAGAGAATATCTCCAATTAATTTTGTTAACAACAAAGAACTTATTGATTTATTCCTAAATCGGATATCATCAAGAGCCCAGAATTCTGATACTTTCTCAGGAAATGTTATTCAAAAATCACCAGATGCAATATTCTTTACCAGCCTTAACGCTGTTATAGAAATGGTTAACCCTGCTACATCAACAATCCTCGGGTATTCTCCCGAACAGTTTTTAGGGAAACCTTTCACAACCTTTTTCACACCTGATGATTGCGAAAAACTTGAACAACAGCTCAACTTAATAAGATCTGGGCAATCGGCACCTGTCCATGAAGGTAGATATAAATGCGTTTCTGATAACACAACAGAGATTCCATGCAATGTTACAGTAATGGGAATGATGGAAAATAGCTCAGATGTGCACTCCTTTGTATTTGTACTAAGGGATGAGACTGAACTGGTTAAACAGCAACAGGAAGCAGAGAAGGCAAAATCCCGGAGTGAATCTCTTTTATATCAAATTCTCCCCCCTGACATTGTTGTTAGACTGAATAGAGGAGAAAAAGATATCTCTTTTTCTGTTCAGTGTGCATCAATAATATTCATCGATATTGTTAAATTCAGTTCATATGCATCGACATTGACCCCGTTTGAGACAATGACCAATCTTTTTACCATTTTCTCATCATTTGATGCTTTGGCTGCAAAGCGCCCATTGATTACAAAGATCAAAATTATTGGCGATGTTTATATGGCAGCAGCAGGTTTGTTCGCACCAGAAATATCACCCGAAAAACCAGCAGAGGAACTGGTAAAATTCGGATTGGATGTGCTTCAAGAACTTGAGGATATCAATATCAAGCTCAACGCTAATCTCTCTGTTAGAATCGGTGTGAATACAGGCGGCCCAATTATCGCTGGTGTACTCGGAACAGATAGACCAGTATTCGACATAATCGGAGACCCAATAAACGTAGCATCAAGACTCCAAAGTACCGATATTCCAGGGAAAATCCAAATATCTCAATCAACATATGAACATATAAAGGAATCATCGCTCCAAATAGAACCTAGGGGTGAGGTTTTCCTCAAAGGAAAGGGGCAGGTAATGACCTACTTTGTGAGTCCAACAGCCAATTTGATGACTTTTCTCTCAGCTTCAGAATAGATTATTTTTATATAAATTTAACAATTTTCAAAACTATATTGAAACAATTTAATGAGTGTAGAAACACCCCCTCCTCCCCAGTTTTTTTCGAAATATGTTGTTAACCAGGAATTAAGTAATGGATTCATTGGTCGGACTACATTGCTGACGCATAAAGAGAGTCATAAAATGTTCGTTTGCAAGTCTTGGAGCAAAAGTTTTTTTGGAGCGCCTGAGAGTCTTTCGAGTTTTTTGAAGCGCATAGATGATCTCAAACAGCTAAATTTTCCGTTTGTGGTTCATTACAGTGAAGTAATCGTGACAGATGATATGATATTTTTGATTCGTCCCTATATTGACTGTCCGACACTAGCTGAATATGTTCAAGATCCAAAAAAGCGCGATTTAATGAGTGTTTTTGCGCTTTGGAAGATAATACTGCAGTGTTTAAACCATTTGCATTCGAAAAATATTTCTCCCTCGCCTATTAAGCTTTCGAATATTTTTATTTATGATGAAAGATTCATTTCTATAACAGATGTATACGAGCTAAGGTCCGATATTCATTGGGTTTTGCAAACAATGGATACCAGCCATTTGCTCTGCATGCCTCCCGAGTTTTTCGATTCATCATCAATAATGGGACCATCTTCTGACATTTGGTCACTTGGTGTGTTGCTTACCATAATGTCTGGAGCTACCGTCCCTTGGAATAGCAAGAATATATTTTCTATGATAAAGAAGATTACTAATCCAGAGACTCCATCAGATTTAGAACCAGTTCTACTACCAATTGTTCAATCTATTCTTGTGAAGGATCCCAGCCTGAGACCTACGGCAAATGATCTTATCCAGAAAGCATTAATTCCTAATTCTTTAAGAAAAAGGAGACAAACAGATCCAACAGCAGAAGCTCCCAAACCATTGCCTCAACTGAGATCTCCCCATATGATATCAGGACCCAAGGCGATATCTCGAATATCTTCCGCTTCTCCTCCCCCAGATATCCAACAAAATCCTGGGATTATTTCCTCTTATACAATAAGAAGGAGATTCTTTTCAAAAGTACCTTCATCAGCTAGCCATAAGTCTCCACATTAATGAATATGTCAATAAATATGCATATAAAATGATTTATTCGAAATAGCTGAGAAATGTTTCATATTTAAGGTTCAAAAACGACTCAATACATCCAGACATGTCAATATCATTCATTAATGCAAAACATTGCAGAGAATAGACACCCCTTATTCGTTTTCGAAAATCTCCGGAAAATGAATGATATTTGCCTTTTTTGCAAACAATGCTCGATGGATTAATCATCTTTTGTTGAATCAAATGGGAAAAAAGTGATACATGAGCTAATATGGGCAGCTTTTCATATATATCCTTATGGCCTAAATAATAATAGCAAAACAGGTTTCTTCTGGCAATCTCAAACAATATCAATACTCCCCAAATACTTTTGCTAGAGTATTCCTCGATATTCTCTGGATATTTGATTGCCTTTTTATGTGTTTCTCTTAATTCTACATTCAAAGGCTGATTATGGGTTGGCCTTGGAGTTAATTCAATGCTTAAACCTTTGATGTTCAAAGAAAAACTAAAAGGATATAATAAGAAAAGGTGGCAAATAAGCACCATCACACTCAACACATCTTTACAAGTGTTTGCTTTATCAATAATTTTTTTGATTCCTTTTAGAATGATTTGATTAAAAACATTTTCGGAAATAGCTTTGGTTTCATTAATATACTTTTTAAACATAACATCTTTGAATAAACCAAATAATGTTGCTCTGTAATATTCATTTTTGGAATAAATATCAATGGATTTGGAAACAGATAATTTCTCATTATTTTTCTTTATATGAAGATAAAAAGATAGTAACTTATCCAAATCGATTAAACCATCGTTTATAATCTTATATAAATGTTCATTGTTTGGAATATCGTTGAGTTCTTTTTCATCTAAACAAAACAAACGAACTAATTTGTTTTCAAAAATTTCATGTTCTTCAATCCTAATCATGCAAAATTTGGAATTTTCATTTAAACAACTGATATAATCATCTATTGTAGATTCATTGTTGAAAGTATTAATGAAATACAAATTTTGATGTGTATATGAAATTAATTTCGATATATTTTTAAACTGCCCAAAATTATTTATCAAAAACTCTAGTATTTGATGATATCCACTTTGGGGATATTGAATTGTGTCATATACTATTTGCTGTTTTTTCGTGAAAACAATAGATTTTTCGGCTCCAAATAAATTATACAACTTAATAAATGTATCTCTATAACTTTTGAAATTCTGTTTATATGGATCTTGAATGATGAGAATCGATTCTGGGACTATTTTTTTCAAATCCGCCTCAACTATATTTACTTTATCATTTGAATATTCTTGGATTTTTTTAAAGTATTTTTCTTTATCCTCTTTGCTTCCTCCATAAGCAATAGTTAGTGTAAGTTTCTTCATGAAATTTTATTCAAAAAACCGGCAATTTTTGTATTGAACTGTGTCGAGTGGGTGAAGAAATGGAATGGTTTTATTACTTCGTTCTCTTCGGTATTTTCACACTAAAATCAACACCATCTTCATCAAACTCAAAAAACTCAAGAGGTTTGTTGGAAGTATCTTCTGATGTAGATACCTTTTTTGTTCTTTCAGCACTGGCATCGTACAGAAATCCATCGATATCAATTTCCCTTCCATCAAAAATATCATCTTCATCTTCTTGTTCAACATCTGGTTTTAATTTCCCGCCCTTTTTCCCTTTCCCTTTCTTTCCTTTTGATCCCTTTTTCTTTCCTTTTTCCAATACAATCTTGTTGGGTTCATGAGCGTGATCTCTTATTGACCTAAACACAGTACAAAGACTATTAAAAATTGCAGACTCTAACGAAGATTCATTTTCAAGAGACTTTCCAAACCTTATTATAGCAGATTTTATTCTCCTAAACATGAACAAATTCATGCGTTTCTCGCTTTCCATGATTTGGTAAATACAAATCTTCAACTTCTGAGCGATCTCCACGGCTTTATTTCTATTTGCGATTATTTGTTCCTGTGATAATGGCTTATTCATATCTAAAGCTGCTTTTGCTTTATAAAACTGTTTCTCAAGATCTCTTTTTTCGCTATTTAGCCTTATTAGAACTTGATTTCTGCATAAAATATCATTTAAATCTTCAACACAGCGGTTTTGTTCATTAATAGACTTCATATCAATACCAATTATTTTATCAAAATTATTAAACGTCATAAGCAAGAATTTTTCAAAATAAGGCATATTTTCATGAATGAGTTTCCTAAACAAAGCTAATTTAACATTCGAATTTTCATATATCTCTCGCCTCTTAGATATTAGTAGAAAAAGGCACTTTACAATCTTGTCCATTTGTAAATAGAACGTTTTCCCAAAAATTGCTCTTGGTTAATATCAATATGAGAATTTCCTGTAAACTGTTTTATAGCAGTTTTTATTCTTTGAAATAGTTAGTTTATTAGATCTTTTCAATGAAAACAATGTAATTCCCTTTCAAAAGTTCCCATAAAACAAGTTTTTCAATTAACCTTAACAAAAATCAAAAGTTTCAAATAAAAATCAGTTATTCACTTCATTTATGGCTAAGGGTCTGACTGTTCTGTTCTTCGTCATCATTGGTATGGCAACAATTGCTACTATTGGAGCTGGTTATTATGGATTCAAGATGCTCTATTACATTGATCCTTGGTGGCAGTATAGCCCAGGGGAAAGTGAAAGTATTAATTCCTGGACAAAGTTCTTTGTATATGCTTCAATCCTTTGTGCAATTGCAATTGCAGTTCTTTGGTTCTTTGGATCACCAAGTAAAGCTGGAACTGTTCCATTGATTTGCAGAATTGTGATGGGGATATTATTAATTGTAATCTTTGTTGGAACAACTGTTCTTCACTCGAAAGTCACTGTTCAGGGTATTATTAATGCCCAAAAGAATTATAGTGATGGCCGAAAAGACATATGGACCCAGACTCAAAAAGATGAGCTTGATGCTTGGTATAATAAGTTCACAACAGGAATGACAACTGATGCGAGGAAGGCATGGATTGATAATTTCGAGGACAATGAAAGAGATGTTTTCATTAGGAGGTTCCCTCAGAGATTGACAGTTGTTTACTTCTTCCAGATGTTTTCAATTGCAGCAATTATCATCTACTACTCCCATTTCTTGCTATTTGAGGTTAAATAAACCAAAAAATTGCTTTTTATTGTTCAATACGGAAGTACACGTTGGATTTTTCAACAAACATCAGGCAAAGTATGATGAAGAATGGTACTGAGAGAGTAATCAATGCTTTGTATGAAACCTTCTTATAATTTTTAATCTCTAAACCTTGATACTCTATACCAGAATCAGAATCACTCATTTCTCCTACAAGAATCCCAATAACGTCTTCAGAAGGTTGTTCATAATCAACTTCTTGGAAATATGAAATCATTGCCAAAGACAGCAATGAATAAAAGTTTAAAACAGATGCAAAAAATTTAGTATGCATTGGTACCTCGACCTTTTCATGATGAAGAGAGATAAATGGACCAATTACAACAGGTAATAAAAGTAATGCACTGGCTGTCCCAACCAATGGAAGTAATCGATTAGACTTCTTTTCAGAAAACATAATGATTGACTGCATTATACTAACAGAAAACAATATGTATACAACGGAATCTGGAATCTGAAGTTCAGAAAATTCCCCATATAATAAGTAACTCCCGACCACTAATACGAATACAGAAAATGATCCAAACAAAAAGATCTGGGAAAAAACTGTTGGATTCTTAGAGTCATACATATTTAGCGCTATAGATATAATTGACAAACAAAAGTAGACTCTATATGAAAAACTCTGTAATTTAATAATTAATGGACTAAAAGATAAAAACAAAAACAAGGCTATAGTAAGAAGTAAGGTTTTTCGATAAATAAGAGGCAATAATAATATAATCAGGAAAGGAAAGACTCTATAATATAACGAAAAATCTGAGAAAATTTCAAAATATACATTAATTCCGGTAATATATGATGGAATTTTGGAATTAATAATTTTCATGGATCCATTTGGAATATTCTCGAGCTTGAATGATGCCAAAAACATATATTCAGAATTTTTTGAGTTATTTCTATAAGTAACAAGCTTCTTTTCAATCATACTAGACACGTTAAATAACTGAACAAAACCCTCATATCGTTTTTGATCTGCATTATCACTGGTATTTTGCACAAAATGGAAATATGTACGTATATAACCTCTGTAGCTGTCGAGGGTTTGAAACGGGAATTCTTTATTAAAACCAAAAGTGGTATTCAAACCAAACTCTTCAGATTTCACAGATGGCAACGCCCCAAAAATTAATAATAATATTGAAAAGCAGCATACTCCGTACATATAGAAGGAAACATGAATGGGATGGCCTTTCGACAACAAGCCAAACATTTACCCTTTTCAAAACCGTTTTACATTCATTCAAATTTTTCCAAAAAATTGACATCTTCTGTTATTCTCAAAACTGATTTCACAAAGTGATTATTCTATCAATTCCAGTTTTTAACAAATCTATTTATCGTAGTTGATCCAATTTTATTTAATCGTCATCAAAATGATCCTATCATTTCTATTGGCATGGAGGACAACTTATACTGTGAATTCCCTTTTTGATTACACTTTCAAGGACTATGGATTTTATTCCAATGGAACCTATGAGTATGAGATTAGCATTGAGAATCCCAGTACTTCCAAATATTTTGAGTTGTATATGTTCACGCGAGACGAATATCGAAATTCTTGGGTATTTGATTGTGGAATGCAAGCAAAATATCTCACAAAAAGAATTATATTGTCGGAACCAACAATTAAGATTAATGGTACGATTTCCGATCAAGTTGTGTTATATCCGGTTTTTATAAGTTGCGTTCCTGATGCTGTACCATACGAATTTCAGATCAAGGTTTTTTTCAAGAATCCAACTACTTTTCTTGATTATAGAGAAGTTCCATGCCTCTGGATCAAGCCAACAATATTAGTTGTTTACACAGTTATATATTCTGTTTGGATATTGATTTCTATAATTAAGAGGCATGTACATACCAAGCTTAATATATTTTTATATATTCTTTATTCTCTATATCTTCTCTATCAAGTATTTGATTATTCTGTACTTAAGAAACAAGGAGAAACTGGTGATGCAATCTCATTAATACGAATTTTTGATGTAGTTCAGGTTTTATATGAAACAATTCTTCTTTCAATTATCATTATTGCATCAAGTGGATGGTGTATAATTATGACTGAGTTGACATGGCAAAAAGTTTCATTATCCATTCTTTATCCATTTATATTTTTCTCGTGTAATATAATTCCAGAATGGGTGAATATGAGAATGTGGTTTTTTATTATAGTAATTCTTCAACTTGGAGCATTAACAATGATATGCCGAGAGATTTATCTAAATCTCCTAGACGCCGAAAACCGCATCAAAGCCCATTTAGTAGTGATTTCTCGTTCTGGATTTGACCCCACAACGACTCCCATATTTATAAAGCATGAAATGTACAATGATATGATTTATATAATTATTGGATCTTTCTTTGCATATCTTATGATTATGATAATTCTTCTCTTCTTCTACGCTCCATTTTGGATCAAAGACATGTGTGTGTCGGTTTTCCAAATATACATTTTCTGTGCCCTCTCATACCTCTATAGATCTAGAGGAAATGATATAGATGAATATATGAAGGCTGATGATAATACAAATGATGATGATGAAAGAATGCAAGTTAGACTCGAAGATTTGGATAATGATGTTTTACACTCAAATGGGAAAATGCAGTGGAGAACAGGAGCTAAACTACCTAGAGAACCAAGAATCTCCAGCTCACCCTCCAAAGAAACCCCTTTGCTCAACCAAATTACCCATTACAATCAGCTATAATTTATTCAATTTATCTGTTCACTTTTATAAGTGGCTGGGTGTTTTTTCGGTTTTTCTCTCAAATATTAAATTTGGATGGAGAAAGATTTAGAGGGTCTCAGTACAGAGGAACTTAAATCCATTTATGAAACTGAACTTAGTAAAAATGAAAACCTGAAGTCAAATCTCAAGCAGATTACATATATGATTGAAGAAACAGAGAGAAACAACGAGAAGAAGGAAGAAAAAGTTTTGAATTCGTATTCTAATAAAATCCATAAAATCAAGAAACATACAGAGGAAATAATTAAAGAAATACAGAAAGCAGAAAATTACATGAAAAATACGCTTAATAAACAAGAACGAGATCTGATATTAGAGAAAGAGAAACTGGAACAAGATCTTCGATACCAAGAATCGCAAGTTATCAACCAGCTTCAGAATCAGCTTGATAAGCTTGCAGAAGATCTAATAATCCTCGAGAGCGATGTAAAAAGAGCCGAACACCCAAAAATCAAAACAAGCGACGAAAAGATGCAAAAACTGCTAGATGACTCCGAAAAAACCGTACATGACTACCAAAAAGAACTGGCTGCACTGGAAACAGAACACCAGCACCTCCAAACAAACATCAGCATCCTAAACCAAAGAATTGCATCCCTTCAGAACCACAGGAATACACCTCTGAAAGATGTATCCCAAAATCAACTGAGGAAGGTAAGGAGAAATACCGAGTAACCTAAAGGGTAATTATTTGTCCTTCTTTAACGATGGTTTTTTGACCAATCACCCTTCAATTTTTCTTAGCTAAGTATGACCACCATTTTGTATGGAAGGTTTCGACTCGTCTGTCATGATTAACGGTCTCATTGTCCAGGCCACTAATCTTAAGGAGCAAGTACTCCATATTACCAAAGGTGATGAACAACCGTTTAAGAATGTCCCTGGCTTTGTTTATGAAGGAACTAACAAGTATAAGGATAGCGAAGGAAATTTTGTTGCTTTCGAGTCAACTATTTCGCCATTATTACCATATGTTCCAACATCCACTATTACCTCTTTTTGCATTAAAGTTGCTGCAGCAATTAACATTGAATTACGTGCTAAGACAATTTTGTCAATGGTTCTTGGTGATTTCTCAAAGAAGATCAACAATCAGCTTGCAGAAGTTGGTGAGAGGGTTATTTCCGGAAAATTGAACAATGAAGAGGCTTCCAAAATTGTTGCAATTTATTACGCTTTAATGAACAATGTTATCACTCCTTTCGCTATTTTCATTGAGTGTCAGGAGAGAATCACTCTTTCTGAGAAGAATTTTGAGACAATTGCTCAAGGATTTTCCAAACTTATTGGATTGGCTCAATTATCTGCCTCTGCCAAGAAGAATGCTGATAAGCAAGTTCAACGCCTTGCTAAAACAGCTCAAAAGAGAATTGAAGAGCTTGAGAAACAAAAGGCAAAGCTTGCTGAAGATATCAAGAAGGCAGAGTCTGTTAAAATTACCGAAGATGCTACTCTTCCTGCTGCAAAGGTTCAAAAAATTAAGTATGTTGAACCAGGTGATGATAGAGTTCGTGTTTTTGGTTGGGTTCACAGGATTCGCCAACATGGTCAAATTAACTTCATCACTATCCGTGATGGCACAGGATATCTTCAAGTTGTTCTTGAAGGAATCCTCACTCAAACAAAGGATGCTTTACTTGTTAACGTTGAATCAACAATAATGGTTGTTGGTAAGGTTCATGTTGATAAAAGAGCTCCTCGTGAGTGCGAACTTACTGCTGACTATTGGGAATTGATTGGTCAAGCACCAAATGATTTCGAATCTCGTGTTAGCAAGAACTCTGGTCCATCTGTTCTCCTTGATAACCGCCATCTTGTTCTTCGTGGTGAGAAAGCTTCAAACATTATGAAGTTCCGTGATCACCTTACCCGTTATGTTCGTGAATACTTCTTCAAGAGCGATTGTACCGAAGTTGTTTGCCCCATCCTTGTTCAAACACAATGTGAAGGTGGGTCAACATTGTTCGGACTTGAGTACTATGGTGCTCCAGCATACCTCACACAATCTTCTCAACTCTATCTTGAGACTTGCTGTGCTTCAATGGGAGATGTTTTCTGTATTGAACCATCCTTCCGTGCAGAGAAATCAAAGACTGCTAGACATCTTTCTGAGTTTACACATATTGAAGCCGAATATCCATTTATTGACTTCAATGAATTAATGAACAGAATCGAAAACCTTGTTATCTTTTGTGTTGATAAATTGCTTGATTCTGAGTTCAAAGAATTCATTGCAAAGCGTAACCCTGGGTTCAAGAAGCTCAAGAAGCCATTTATGAGAATGACACATCGCGAAGCTGTTGAATACTGCCGCACCCACAACATTCCTAAAGATCCCGAAAACTTAGATGACAAATGGCTCGATACAGATGATATTCCTGAACTTGCTGAACGTACATTAGTTGACCAAATTGGAGAACCAATCTTCATGATCAAGTTCCCAGCAATTAACAAGGCTTTCTATATGAAGAAGTGTCCTGAAGATCGTACCCTTACTGAAAGCTGCGACCTTATTGTTCCAGGAGTTGGTGAAATTGTTGGTGGTTCAATGAGAATTGAAGAGTATGAAGAATTAGTTCAAGCTTACCATAACAATGAATTAGACCCAAGCCCATACTATTGGTACGTTGATCAACGCAGGTATGGACATTTCCCACATGGAGGATTTGGATTAGGTACTGAAAGACTTGTCAGATGGGTTCTGAATGTTCCACATATCCGCGATACCGTTCTCTATCCACGTATGATGGGTAGGTGCACACCATAAAAAACAGTAGCTTTATTATCAACTTTTTGTTTTGCAAAGTATATTTGCCCAAAAGCATCATGAGTTTCTGATATAAATTCCACATTGATGTTGCCAACATGTTCATACACGGCTTCAGAAATTCCAATAGAATATGGTGGAGTAATGAACAACAATTTTTCTGCAAGATCAGGAATCTGGCCTAATAAGAAAGTTTTAATAGATTTTCCTTCAGTGAAAAACATGCAAATTGGGCCACCTGTATGAATTCCAGCACAAACATCCGCCTTTAGATTATTACCACGGAAATAACACATGCATCTATATGCAAACGAAAAAACTTCGGGAATATGGTCATAGCTATCCTTTTGTCTCACAGATACTAACACCACAACGCCATTATATAAAAATATTCTATGTATAGATGCACTTGTCTTCAATTCATCAATACTATGGTAGAAAGTCGATAGCATAGATATGCGATCTTTAGGATCTTGAAAGTTTGATATTCTTATGAAACACACAGTACACTGTGGAACCATCCCATTAGCAAAGTCACGAAAATATGAAGGTTTGATAGTTGATACTATCTGGTTCAATTCTTTGTCAAGTACTTCGTTCTCGGCTTTTAAATTAGTAAAATTGGATTTATCAACAAGAATAATGGTATAATATTGATCATTTGCGTTTTCTTTGTCAGCAATGGATATAATTGACGCTTCACAATTAATAACTTCACCATTATCCTTCTTACATTCAACTTCTAATTTTTCAACCTTTCCATCATAATAGCCGGATTTTAACTTCTCAAGATACCCAATTAATATATCTCCTACAAAAATGAAATTTAAATACTTACCAATAACATGTGATAAATCAAATCCAAATAGAATCTGAAAAGGTTTGTTAATGGATTCGATCAAAAATAGTTTATTAACAAAAATCATTGGTTGATTATAATCCATTAATGTCTGGGCATAACTCGATTTAATATTTGCTGTTACAACTTTATTTCCTGTTAAGAGACCAAGCAGAGACTCGTTTTCAAATATGTCAGCTGGAGATAACCTTAAAATAAATGAGATAGCAGTATTTAAAACGGATAAATAGTATTGCCGAATGAATAAAGATATTATAAACAAAGAAAGAGTTAAAAACACACCAGTTATCGAAACTGCTAATAAATATGAATCAAAAGAGTCAACTATTGATTTTGCATACTGCAATAATAGTCTAGGAATTTCATTTTGTTGATCATACATTACTCCAAGTGACATTTGAAATACGTTACGCATCGTTGTCATGTTCAAAAAAGACTCTTGATTGATAACAGGATACAGTTCATTAAACTTAGTTATGAACCATTGGATGCCAGAATCTAAAGGTAAACAAAGATGATAATTATCCATGAGAATAAGATTTTCTGAAGGACAAGTAGACTCTGTCCTGATTTTATTTATCTGAACAGTTTCGTCCCCATATCCATAATTGGCTTGAATCGATGCCAAATGTGCTTTCTGAAAACTTTCAACAGATAATGGAATATTAACTAGTGTATCATTAAAATACTGTCTCAATTCTGGAATATGCCAGATCATATGTGAGGCAATTGTAGAATACAATAGTTCAAGAGAAATTGTTTTTCTGATTCCTAGATTTTGTACTACAGGAACAATACTATTAAACTCATTATGATAAGAAATCATTGTGCTATACAATAAATAAAAAAGTCCGAATAATATAAAAGTTGCTATAAACTCAAGTATTAATAAACCGATAGAAAAATATCTCTGATTCCTAATTCTTGCGATTGGAATATATATATCATCCTTAAAAAAGGATTCTTTTTTTCCAAATGTTTTTGATACTTCAATAATTGAGTCTTGGTTAATTCCAGAAATAACTGCACTTAGCTTACTAATAAAACTCCTAAAGCGATAATGGAAAAAATAATAAACAAATACAAAAAAAATCATAGAAAATAATCCAGTAATCATCCAATATTGCCTATGCTTGCTCAATTCATTATTGGTTATAAATATATCATTATCAATAAACGAACTGGATAAAGGCTCAAGACCTTTAATCAACAAATCTACTAAAATTACGGATTCAATGAAATATGAAGAATTATTCTCCCAAGAATTTGATACATTAGAAGATATGAATCTTGAGATTTCAAAAAAATACAATAATGTATCACGAAAACAATATTTTGTGCTGAAATGATACTTCACTTCACCTAACTCATTATAGAAATATGGAAAGGAAATGTTGGGAAGTGAAATGGAATCAATTATTGTATTCAAGTGGTTTCCTTTTTGTGATTCCTCAATTATTCTAGTTACAACATCATTCAATAAATTGAAACCTTTTATTGCATATTCCCTTGATGTTGAAATGAATGAAACATTCATCTGAATAGGAGAGGAATAATTATTTAGGGATTTCTTTAAATCATGTATCTCAGATGGATGATCAATGCTAGCAATTTCTAAAAAAAGGGGGAATGATGCAAATATTAGGTTCTCTCCAATTAACGTGGTATTATATATAAACACTGAGTGTTCATATCTATTATTCAATGTTTGGTAATATAAAAAAGAAGCTGTTATCCATAAAGCCAAAAACATACAAAGCATCAAATAACTCAGCATTGATAAACAATTCAGATTATTATTTGTTGTTTCATGAAGGGTTTTCTCTAATTCCAAGCTCAGTTTAGGAAAATTTGTCGATTCGGCAAGAATTTTTTCTTGATATCGGAAATCAAACTCATCAAATGAAACAATCTTAATATCCTTGGCCATTTTAGAAGCAAAATGGGGATAAGAAAGCAGAAACAAAACTTTAAACTGGTCATAGTAAACTGAGTGATCCTCTTCTAATTTTTCTTTGATAAAACCCCATTTAGCAGACTCTTTAAATGCACTTCGACACTCAATAAGATAAAGAGAATAACTATCCGCAATTTCTGAACTATGAGGATACTTTGAAGCTAGTTCTTTCCACCTCTGATCCAAATTTTGCGTGGTGTGCATTATCGACTCAAAAACGGAAAAACAATCAAACATAATATTCTGACCAAACTCAAGCCAAATTTCTCTAATTGTTCGAGATAATTCCACAGAATCGGTTTGAATATCTTTGAGTTCCTGTTGAAGGAAGATATTTTGTTGGGATGATTCCAAACTCTTAAGTTGGTAAAACAAATATGAATCATACTGATTCGGAAAATCATAATTCTTCAAATGAGTTAAAATACCTCTAAATATTTGATGGTATTCTTCAAAGAAAAATGAATATTTCGCCAACATCAACTTTTGTTCATTTGTAATAGTCTTGCTACCATATAAATATGACACAATTGGTTCGGTTTTTGTGGAAAAACCACTATCCATTAAAGTTAAAAATAGAAGATCTATTGCTTCCTGATCTGTCATTTCTAAATGGAAAGATGAAAGCTTTTTCGTAAACTTATATTCAATAAGCTTCTGAAAGATAAACTGAGATAACGTTATTATTATTAGACATAAAATGAACCTAAGATACATTTCATTGAAAATGTGAAATATATGGACAAGAATAGCTGCAAGCATCCCTGCACCAAACGAAGCCATTCTACTATTCGCAGACAATACAACAAAAGGTATATTGAAACACCTAATAGTCATAAAAACTAAAAATAATAATAAAAGAGGTATAGAATAGTATTGTGCTTTAGATGGGTTAATCTTCCCAACAAAAGTTGGTATAATAAAGAAACTGGATCCATACAAAAATAAAAACTGATACAAACTGTCATATGCAACATAGGGCGAATAAGGAATATATATTGATTTCACATTCATATTGATGAAAAAAAAAGATATATATATATGAGTAATATAAAGCAGAAAAACAATTGATCCATAAAAAAGGAACCATAAATTTCTTGTAAGAGTGAACGCATATATTGAATCTCCAATATTAGCTGCCAATGCCGGAAGTGCCGTAAAAAACAATATATTGATGCAGAACCCCAGATATTTAATGGTAAATAGTCCAGCAGTTTGGTTTTTTAAGTATTGATAAACAATAGATGACGTATTGATAATGGGAATAAGAGAATAAAATAGCAAAATAATCCTCCTTACAGATAAAACAGTACTATATTCTTGAGAAACAAACAAAAAATTATGCAAAAAGTTCAAATCACTCACAGATGCAGTGGGATTATAAATAGTCCATGTAAAAACCATAATTTCTTGAAATATAATCAAAAAAAAGTTGATTTCGTGAAATATTCGTGGTGTATATCCCTCTCTCTGTTCAAATGCTAATAAAGGATATAATTTCTCAACAAAACTCATCTCCTTTTCCAATTTGCCCCATTGCTGCTGGGGTCTCCTTCTTGCTTGATTCTCACGCATTTATTATTCGTAAATTTTGTAAATAACATAAACTTAAAATCGTTAAATTTCTGATCAAAGTGATTTGTCACAAAAATGTAAATTTAATAAAAGTTTTCAATTGATTCCTAAACGGCTTATGTAATCTTTTGAAACCAAATTACAGTTTTGCTTTCAAAATATTGAAACTGACCACAGAATTAATTCAAATTGGAATTTCTGAAAATATGAAAGTTATTCATAAGTTTGAAACATGGCTTCAATCAATGGCGGGGCCTCAAAACGATTTATGCCGATTGGATCTTATTTAAATAGTAACGAAACTAGGGCTGCTAATTCTCCAAAAATTCCATCAATAACAGGTTCTTTTGTTGTTTATGAGAACAAGCCCACAAATTTGCCTGATATTTTTACCACATGTCCTGATTTAGTGCGATTTCAACCAAATAGTGGATTTTTTTCACAGAAAATAATGCCTCATATGAGTTTTGTTCCAGTCCCGCATAATAATTTCATTAGTGTTAATTCATTTGATCCTAATGCTCCATTAATTAATCCGTATGTTTCTGGCCCATTTAATATGGGTCATAATCCTTTTACTAACACACAGACATGAACTTGGATTCATACCAGAAACAGAATGGAGTTCACAGAGTCAATCGCTCTCAGAATTGCAGCAAAACTTTTTCATAAGAAGAAATGGAAATGGCCAGAGATTTCCATACAAATTGTACCACGCTCTGTTGATAACTAAAACTTACCCTGCCGCATATTGGTTTACTGGCGTATGCTGGATTACTCCCACTGTTTTCAAAGTCAATTCTCTTAAATTTGCTGCTCTTCTGGGCATTAGAGCGATTCAAGGAGGGCTTTTCCACAAACAAGGAAATTTCTCAAGGCATTTGTTTGTCCAAGTAATGAAAAATAGTTCACCAGAGATTGAAACCCATCCCGATTGTAATGATGTGGATGATTGCAATATTAGACTTTTTACAGATCCCCATCACAGATTTGGTAGAGATCAAACCTATGATATCTCGAAAGAGCCAGCTAATATCACTGATGCCTGATACAGACATGTTGATTAAATAAACAAAATATTAACAACATCCTTTATCCTTATTAGTTTTTGTTGCAACATTGACAGAGTTCGAAGGCATCTTCGACTTTTCATCTTTCTTCTTCAAATGTTCAGATATTGCAATTTCGAATAGTTTAGATATACCATCTCCGTTTGACGCGCTGGTTTCGACGTATATTAAACCCATTCTCCGGCTGAGTGACGATATTGAATCAATATCAACAACCTTTGGATCAATATCGCATTTATTACCGCATAATAGAAAAACAATAGATTCACCAACATTTTTTTTGACATCTTCGACCCAGGTTTCAACATCGTTAAATGAGCTCTGATTCGACAAATCAAAAACAATAACCGCAATATCAGCATTTCTATAATACATAGGAACAAGATATCTATATGTTTCTTGCCCAGCTGTATCCCAGAGATTGAACGTACACTTGACTCCATTTAGCTCTACCTCTTTCGATGAAAAGGCAGCACCAACAGTAGGCTCTAAGATGTTAGAAAATGTACCATTTATGAAACGCGAAGCAATAGATGTTTTGCCGACGTTGGCGTTTCCAACAAATATTATTTTCACTTCAATAGACTCATCCAACATTTTTATAACCGCTGTCACTTTTAGTAAAGTTAAATCCGATTATTTTTTACAAATATTAAAATCTAGTAAACAGGAGAAGCAATAGAAATATTAAAAGCCTCAACATACTTATCTGGCTTGAGGAAATCTCCGATTGAGTCTGAGTTAGATTGTGCCTTTCTTGAAAACATCAAATCAAAATCGCCATCTTCATCCAGAGACGAGTGGGCATACACATTATCTTGATTAAACTCTGATTTGCTATTGGAAATTCCATTTATTATATCGAAATCATTGTTAACCAGTGCAATAAATGGATATGCAAGTAACTCTTCTTTAGGCCTAGGTGGCTCACTTAGAACTCTGTTTGATCTCAAAGAATTGGTCATTACTGATGTAAACATACTACCAAATTCAATTATAAATTCCTTTTCACATTTGGAGCACATAACAGTTTTCCTCTTCTGACTACTTATAAGATTATTGACGTTATAATAGCCATTAAGCCGAAGTGTCGATGGAATGACTTTTACAACATTCCCTACTTTTTTCAATTGGTTACCACGCTCAATAACATCACCCGAAATACGAAATCTACCACAGTTACACGATGTGTTCCATTTTTGGCATCCAGAGCATCCTTCTTGATTCATTTATGAATTATTACCTCCCCTCAATTTTGAAAAGGGAAGTCTTTCGAAGCTAACGATTGATTTATGCCAAAACACAATTTTGAGGAGAAAAAAATGTAATATTTGAATACTTTGGCAAAATCTTCCTTCAAATTTTGTGTCAATATTCAAATAAAAAAGCCAGATTATTTAGAATATCGTAATTAGATCTTTAAATAAATTATTTAATCGTTTTGAGTTATACATAGTAGTCCAGTTTCTTTAGACCAGACAATATTACATCGAATGAGGCTGTGACAAAGCCAAGCGATTCTGATTTTATGATTTCTCTTGACTCACTCCCTGCAATGAAGTTGAATGATATACTCTCAGGCATTGATCCTGTGAACCAGCTCTTTAGTCTCTGTGTGAATGATGAAGGTGCTCTAGAGAACAGCGGAACATTCATCTCGTGGTGGCCAGGCTGCAAAGGCACATGCACGGCTCCATATCCTACTACGGATTCGTTACCGAATCTGTTTTCTCCGTAAACTGCAATAATTAACTGCGGCCAGCCAGATGGTTTGGGCGACTGATAAACTATTTCTAAAGGGAAGTTCCAAATTGCTGTTCTTTCATCATTTACCCTTGAAGATTGGGTAACTCCGTCATCTATTCCAGAAATAATGGACCATTCTTGGCCTGCGTGGAATGAAAATTTACAAAACAAATCTGATGTGTTTTCTGTTGTGCATGATATGATCTGCCCCTGTACAGAAAGAGAAATCTGTGCAGACATTAAACGTTTAAAAATGAAATGTGATTTAAAAAATACTACTGAGAGATCATCTGTAGAGTCAGAAGGGTGACATGAGAGATGAACTTGTATGGGATCAGTAATTGAGCTGGATCTGGCACATTACATTCTGTTGGTGGCTCAGGAATTGTTTGGCATGGTGTTATTTCTGCGCCTTGAGGATCTGGAGTGGGTTCTTTTGATTGTGCTGGTGTTGGAATCTCACAAAATGCACTGGAATAGTGTGTGAACTGGTATGTTTCAGTCCAAAATCCATCATCAAGGATCACATTATTGGTTGAGAAAATTTGCACATTTGATCCTGTTGTTTGAAGTGATGTTGTATGTGAAATGTAACATGTTGAAATGGTTGCATATCCATTAAATAGAATGCGATAGTTTTGAAGGAATATGCAAAGTTCAAAGAAGACATGATATGTTGAAATGTCAATATTCCCAGTTGTGGTATGAGGTGTTGAATTATTAACATAGTTAAGGTACTTATTCATGGGATTTTGGCTGCATGATGAATAACATAAACAGTATCTATATGTTCCATTGTTATTCACTATTGTAGAGAATAGTAAAGAGTAATTGGCTGCATTTTGAATATTCATTGAACCATATTGATATGCAACATTATTTGATAAATTCATGTTATTATACAATTGATATCCATATCGACAATACATTGGAGATTGAGTTGTTGCATACAAAGATGGAGCACATTGGACAATACTTGTATCAATATTATATAAGAAATCAGTGGTACTTAATTGAAGATATAAAAAATGACCAGATCCAGTGGAAATGTAAGATCTATAAGCACAGGTTTTTGAAATTGCAAATCCGCAGCATGTACCAGTAATATAAATTGATCCCCCATTCATCCCAGAGCCAAGGGCAATATTCGAGAATGTACATGATTCCACAACTATCCGAACCTTATAATCAATGGCAATTACCCCTCCATGAGCTCCATTCATAACACTATTTGCAAACAAGCAATCACGAATATCCAGTTCATATGGATCTGTATTTATGCTGAATCTACTGTTGCAAATATCCCTCTTTGGAAAGAAATCGGTGAAAGCAGTCAAGACATGAAGAACTGCAAGAGACCTCATTAGAATTATTTCAATTTTGAATTTTTTTATTTAAAAATATCTTAAACACAATTTTGAGAATATTAAACGTCATATCCACCAGCTTTTTGAAAAAAAATGTATATAAAAAATCGGAAATTCTATTAAAACATGGTAATGCTCAGGATCCTTTCCTCTCTCTCACTTATTGTTTTGAATTCTTATCAGGATTACTTCCCATATGAAGAAGCATGTCCAGGTAGATATGATTTAGTGTCCTCTGCCAGAAAGTATGAAATATCTAATTGCTTTTTTACTACAATGACCGTTAATGAAAATGGGGTTGTGCTTCGAGTTGACGCTCCGCGTTTTAATATATATATTGAATCAACAGTTTTTACAAAAATTTCTTCTCCATCTTATCAAGGTACATTATATATTGGAAATTGTAACACTGTTATTACGAAAGTTTGTGCATTTAATTGTACCCTTAACCAAGGTCATTTGCTTTATGGGACTAGTCTTTCAGGGAAAATTTGTATTCAATCATATGTTTCCATGGGATCATTCTATGGAAGCTCAACATCAAGTCCCATATTTCTATATCAAGGACAAAACAAGATTGAATATTCAAATTCCTCAAATCACAATATTATGTATTCTTCTGTGTTCTCTGTTCAAGCTCCAGAATCATTTACTGTAGAATTCAATAGTTTCTTGAAAAACACAGCATCTAGTTACTATTGTCTGAATTTTGTTTCAACACCACAGAACACATCTTTAAAACAATCAAATATCATCAATAACACACATCAGAATAGTGCAGCTTCATATGGTGTAATACAAACAAATTCAATGATCGAAATATCAAATTGTTACTTTTCGGGCAATTTGTACTATTTGTTTGTTGGTCCAATGTATTTATTGGGAAATTTCATCAAACATCCAAGTTATATTTCAAATGGAGCCATTGTAACAATCTCTCCAAATGGTGTTAACGATGGAACTTATCCATTCAATTGCATGAACAAAGATGCTTGCATGATTTCAACATTCTCAATCAGACACTTCGCTTCTGCTTTTTGTGAAACACCAATTCATCCAATAACACCTACTTCATCAATTGATCAACAATGTCTACCATGTCCTACTGATCTTCCAGCTCCAACACCAGCTCAAACAATACCGCCATCATGCAATCCATATTCTAACTCTCAAAGTGGATATCTCATTCTCTCAAACATATTCCATCTCATCATTGTTTCTCTTGTAGCCTCTGGTTTCAACTAATACGATAAAATTGACAAATAAATGCTTTGTGGTGGTGTTTTTGCATTTAATTTGCAGTATGAGGATTTGTTTGTTTGTTCATTCTTTAAACAAAATTAATGATATTGTCAAGATTGAATATAATGTGAATTATATTTAAACAAACTGGAAGGTCAGGAAAGCTAGATGAACTTTGTAAATGGGGATAAAGAATTGGGCAGGATCTGGTATATTGCACTCTGTTGGCATCATTGGATAAGTTCGACCTGGAGTTGGTGGATAAGGGAAAGTTGCACATGGAGTTATTTCTGAACCATGTGGATTTGACTGTGGGTCTTTAGATGGTCCTGGAGTTGGAATTTGACAAAAAGCGCTTGAATAATGTGTGAACTGATATGTTTCTGTTACAAATCCTTCATTTAGAACCACATTGTTGGCAGAGAATATGTATACATTACTGCCAGTTTTTTGGAGTAAGCTTGAATGAGAGATGTAACATGATGATAGAGTTATTAATCCACCAAATAAAATTCGAAAGTTTTGAATGAATATACATAGTTCAAAGTATATTGTATAGTATGAACTATGAATATTCCCTGATGATAAGTGTGGTGTCGAATTGTTGATATAGTTTAGATAAATGTTTAATGGATTTTGATAACAATAATAATAATATATTCCATATTCATTTGTTCCCTTGTTATTTTCTATAGTAGAAAATTTTATGGATAAGTTGGAAGCTTGAGAAATACTCATTGATACACGATTATTTGCTATATTTTTGGATAAATTCATATTATTATGTAATTGGTATCCATAACAGCAAAATATAGGAGAACTTGTTGACAAATTTAGACAAGGAATGCATTCTATAATACTTGTGTCAGTATTGAAGAGGAATTCGTTACTACTCAGAGAAAGATACATAAAATGTCCAGATCCTGAAGATATGCATGATCTATATGCACATGTTTTAGATATTGCAAATCCACTACCTGAACTAGATAAATATATTGAACCACCATTATAACCAGACCCCAGAGAAATATTTGAGAACGTACAATACTCTACTACAATCCGAACTATGCTGGAAATTGCAATCACCCCTCCATTTGCTCCATTTATGATGCTATTTTCAAACAAAGTATCACGAATATCTACTTCATATGGATTACTGTTATACCTGAATCGACTATTACAATAGTTACTCCTCGGGAAATAATCAGTAAAAGCTGATAAAACATGGAAAACCGAGAAGGATATTAACTTGAAAAGACTTTCACCTTTAAGCATATTGTATCCAATGATCATGGATTGGTTATTTAACGATTAATTCTTAATGAAAGTCCCATATTTCTTAGAATAATCATTCACAAAAAATAATTTTCCAAAAAATGTCACACTAGATTCAGAAGAAAATGGCAATATAACTGTCAAAGACGATTATTCTAATAATTTCAACATAGAGCCATCATGTTGAAGAATCTTGCTGCAATTTCTATTTACCTCTTGAATGCATATGAAGACTATTTCCCTGTAAATAATGGAATTCTAAAGAGATACGACTTAATTGCATCAATTCATAAATATGAAATTGTTGATTGCTATTTCTCTTCAATATATATGAACGACAATGGAGTAGTTCTTTATATGAGCTCTGCTCCATTTAATATTTATATTGAATCAACAGTATTTTCTAATATATCGTCTCCTAATAATGATGGTACTCTGTATATATCAAGTTGTAGTTGTGTGATTAAAAATGTATGCGCATATTCATGTTCTTTGAGACAAGGTCATTTGATATATGGGATTAATCTTAATGGGAAGATATGTTTGTTATCATATGTGTCAATGGGGGGCTTTTTTGGAACCAGTACTCAAAGTCCAATATACTTAAAAGGAGGGCAATCCAAATTAGATTACACAAACTCATCAAGACATTATATTGGGTCCAATTCTGCATTTTATATTGAATCCCCATCTATATTTTCTGTTGAATATATTAACATAATCCAAAATTATGCATCTAGTTATAACTGCCTTAATTTTGTCTCTCCTCCACAGAATACCACATTGAAACTATCCAATATCATCAATAATACTCATTCAAATAGTGGATATTCATATGGTGTGATATTAACAAATTCATTGGTTGAAATAACATATAGTTATTTTTCTGGGAATTTGTACTACTTATTTGTTGGTACAATGTATGTAATGGCTTGTTTCATTAAACATCCTAGCTATTTGGCAAATGGTGCTATGATGATATCAGCCAATGGTGTTAATGATGGAACTTATCCATTCAATTGCATAAACAATGTTGCTTGCATGATTTCAACATACTCAATCAGACACTTCGCTTCTGCTTTTTGTGAAACACCAATTCATCCAATAACACCTACTTCATCAATTGATCAACCATGTCTACCATGTCCAACTGAATGGCCAGTTCCCACTCCTGCTCAAACTATGCCTTCATAATGATATTCAGACAGAATATCCAATTCTCATTCTCTCAAACATATTCCATCTCGTCATTGTTTCTCTTGTAGCCTCTGGTTTCAACTAATACGATAAAATTGACAAATAAATGCTTTGTGGTGGTGTTTTTGCATTTAATTTGCAGTATGAGGATTTGTTTGTTTGTTCTGATGGTGTTGAAATGACACAAAAAGAGCTTATGAATATATCTCGAGGAATAATTAGTTTATTGCACCAGCATCCAATTCAGCCCAATGGACGAAGAGTTCTTTTTGTTGAAGCGTCGACCACTTTGATCAAAAATTCTCGAGGTTTCATTTTGGGTGTTTCAACATATCATCCACAAAGCATTCCTCTTCTTTCATCCTTCATTTCGAGGTTGTATGCTGCAATCTCGGTGATTTCTCCTGGAAACAGTGAAATCTCTCTTGAAAACTATCATTTTCGCTCATCTTTATTTAGATGCATTCGTAACATGTTAGGAAGCAATTCAACTGTTTTATCTTCAACCATCTCTCGTGCTTTCAACTCAATTAATGATGTTAATATGAATATTCCTTACTCTCATAAACTTTTACCAGAAGCAAAGGGCGACTCTCTAATTGTTCAAAATGTTGTTCCAAATGAAAGGAACGAGGATCAGGTTGATGTTTTTCTAGCTAATCAAGGTATGTCATTGCTTCAACCAACTGATATTACTATTCCTGATACTTTTGTAGATATATCTTCTGTTCGTTTTGGAATTACTCAAGAGTTGGAGTTTATTGTTAAGGATGGAAAAGCACACGACATTCAAGTGATTTCTAAGGTGAAGGCGGTATCAACATGCAAACCAGAAATGGGAAATCTCTATTTTTCTGTTCTGTCGCCTCATTTCCAAGATTCTGAGATTTTAGCAAATCCCAATTTTGTTCAAAAAGGAGAAGAAGAAGAATTTATTTGCATCAATCCGTCAAACAGCATTGCATCACCATCATTATTGGTATATTGTACAAAAACATTGGAAATAGGAGTACTTCCATTTGATGTTAAGTTCGATATTCTTCAGAACCAGTCCCATGTTAAATTCATAGTCGAGATCACATCCAGAACAGAGATTTCTGGAATTAAAATAGGAATTAGATGTAAGGGTATTGATTTCACTGAAGTTCATTCAAAAGATTCCGATGTTTCTGTTAATAAGGATATGATATTGTTGATACCAAATGATCCACAAGAAATTGAACCTGTGGTGTCTTCGTGTTTTTCTCCAATAATTGGTGATTATGAGAAACCTAACTCTATTGCGATACAGTGTAAAATTCATAATACCCTATATGAAGATATAAATATAACTACTCGTCCAGGTGGAAGATTCCGTATTGATTCTATTTCTAAGTATCTCTTTGTATCCAAATCTGAATGGGTGTTCGATAGTAAATTTTAAATAGTTTATTTCTAATCAAAATCTGGATTTTCGACCAGATAGAAAAAGTGATTTTGTTTCAATTTGTTGTTAACACAGATTTGTTATGGGAAACACTCATTCTGGCACACTAGAATTCCGAAATGGAGAGAGGATACCAATTTTCCAATCTTTGAAGAGCGTTTTTAAAGGGAATTTATGTGATAATGGGGTTGTTAAACTTACTGTTTCCTCATCTGCCTGGAATAATCCAAAAAATTTGATTGAAGGAAATTGGTCTGAGTATTGGTATTCAAAGGACGAGGAAAATCAATGGATTCAAATAGAATTCATGTCATGCTTAGTCTCAATTAAATCATATTCTATAAAAACATACCATGCCCTTAATGATGGAGGACATTTGCAATCATGGATTCTCTCTGGTTCCAGAGATGGTGAAAAATGGTTTGCTATCGATGAACACAGAAATGATTCAAGTTTAAATGGAAAACTCAAATCCTATGAATGGAATGTTGTAGAAACCCCTCCTTTTAAGTATTATAAGTTGACTCAAACAGAGAGAAATACATTTAGAAAATTAAGACACAATTTAATTCTAAAGGGATTGGAGTTCTATGGGAGTATAAGCCCATTGCCTGTCAGAAGCCAGCCTATTCCTCCTGTTCACAATTTAATACATTCTCAGAATATTATTGAAGCATATATTTAAAGCTCTTGCGATAACAATAAATCTATCTCATTAAATACCTCTGATTCAGCATCAGATAATGTAATGAGTGAATCTCTATATTCTAAAAATGATGAATCACATAATTGCCTTGCAAGATGACAACTCTTATTCCAGTATCCAATTATTTTCAGAGTTTCAATTAGATCAGACACCATGTGAGCAATGTATTGATGATCTTTTGTATGTAACTGAGTGCAACTAATTTCCCCTATATTTTTAACAACATTGTAATCTTCAAGGTATTGAATTGTCTGTTCAATAATATCTCTAGATGTTATTGTCTTTATAAATGGCAGTAAACGAGTCTTCAGTGAGAATGCTCTTGTTTCGAATGCTTCGAGTAACACATTAATGGTTCCTATTGGAATAATGCTTTCAATATTGTTGGGGTTAAGTTCAAGAACAGAAACGCATACAAGAGATAAGTAGTAAAAATCATCATCAGCCTTAATACCCGATTTTGTAACATCCCCAATAATATCTATGACATGTCCATCTTCCCACAGTTGTGATAGTTGTCCTTTCCTGCATACTTCTAAAATCAAAAGAAGGATACTTTGGCGTATCTGGTTCCCAGAAAATGGAATAATATTTCTTAATACAGGGAATTTTGACAAAATGAGCTGAGAAAAGTCTTCATCTGTACTATAATATAGAATCAAAGAAATTAACTTGATAACATTAGGGAGGGATCCTCTATTTAGGTGAGAAAAATAATCTTCGTAAAACTCATCTGGAATTTTCATCGGAGTTGTGAAAGGTTTGATGTGATACTCAAATAATGCAACGGCGTGATTGACAATCATGTCTTGTAGCTGCTGATCAACCTCATAGTGAGCAAATATTTCAATTAATAAATTACAGCCAAAAATTGAAGGATCAGAGGAACTTTTTGGGGATATTAAAGCACATATTCTATTAATTAGTCCTTTTTCAATCAGGTATTGGGCAAGTGGACGGTGATTCTCAATAATTTGCTTAATCACCTGCGTTGACCAGCCTCCAAGAACCATTAGCGAATTCATAATCACTTCAGAATCATCCTCGATAAAAATTTTAAGTATTTGATCTTCAGAATGATGAATAACTGACCTTAAAAATGAAGAACTGCTGCATACTATTGACGGATTCGGATTTGACATTTCTATAAATGCTAACCGAATTAAATCATCCTTAACATCAACCCCTTGATTGCTCATATCCTTAAGATCGTCATAAACTCGACATATCTCTCTTTCACTCAATTTGCCACTTTGAATCGATTCAAATGCTTCTTCTTGATCTATAAACTCTTCTTCTTCATAATACTCGCTATTTATACAATGTAATCTACTGGAATGGATCCCCTCGTGTTTGTATACAATATCCAGCATAAATTGAACTTCCAAAAACGATATTGGAGAATCATAATTGAATTAATAAGAGGGTTTTTTATTTGTAATTTCAACAAATAATTCAATGAAAAAAAGTCGATGTCTTCAGAAACCAAACAACCCTTGTACCTGTTTTTTACTTAAAAATTGGCCTTTTATTGAACCAACCGATAAGTCACATAACGTCCAGAGGTTTCAGGGTTCCTTGTTATTTCCATTACAGTTCCAGCTTTTACCCCAAAATATTTTGCCACCGGGTCTGTCACAAACATCACTGGGATCTTATCTTCTGTAATTTTATATGTTGCGAGAACCTCAGCTTTCTGCTCTGGAGTGAGAGGAACGTGCTTTGGTACAAGAATATGTCTAGTTATATTAAACAACAACTGTTGGTGTGTAAAAACTTCAATGAGTGAATCTTTCTTCGCATTGAACTGATTAATGCGCTTCATTGATGATGCAGAATGAAGGCTTTTGTGGACAACCAAAATAAATCTTTTCAGACTATTATTCTGAATTTGTCGAGAAATTTCGAGGATCAATTCCTTGGTGATTTTCGATTTCAGCTCATAAAATACCATAATTTTTTCATTCGCTTCGTTTTCATAAATAAGATCCTTATTCAGCTTTGATAAATCAATCGGGCTTCCGTAAGTCAGAATAAAGTCATCGAACTCGGAATTCATCAATTCTTCATCAACTCTATATCCTCTATCCTTTAGCATTTCAAGTGTCGTTTTCACCATTCTATAATATGTATTGTCATCTGTTTCAAAGCTCATGAAAAAATTTGGACCAAACCGTTTATTATTTTACAAAAAATGTGTCCCATGGGATATTTATCAAGAATCATGTGAGATACAAAAATGAGAACACTACACTTATCTCCCTGTTTGACTTTTGAAATGTACACAATACTTCATCATATGTTCTCGGTGCATTGTTCATTGGGGTAAGAGGAATATCAGCATTACAATAATGGGAATTAAAGAATTGAATTTGATAAATCAAACAGCAGGTGAATGAATTATTTGTTGTTGATACTGATGCTGATGTGGAGAATGATGATGAATGATATATGAAAGAATGAGACAATTCAAGAGAGCCTGCTTCCAGATAAAACAGATAGTTTTGATTATTTTGGAATATGCAATAGGTCAACATTTTCAACCCTGCCCCATTGGAAAACACAACTCCATCGCTGGGGCTGTTGTTATGAATGATGTTAGCATTTGACATTGATATTTTCCCTGAGTTAGAATTGAAGTATATACATCTGCTACTTGAGGCCTTATTGTTTGAGAAAGTGCAGTGCGAGCTTGTGAATGGAGATGGAGAATTGACACCAATACCTGAAATGATATTGGCATTGTTCATTGAACTGTTTGCGTTGTCAACTCTCTGATTACCTGATTGAAAGAAAATAGCACAATTTCCAGATGTTGTATAAGAGCAATTCGATACTGACAAATATTCGACTTGATTAGCCTGAGAAGAACCAAGATGTGCAAAATGATACCATGAAGCAAAGCATCTATTAGCACATATCATTCCTAGATATGAATTTGAAGAGTATGAGTATATTGCTCCTCCATAGTTAGAACAAACACAATTCTTGAACATTGAATAATTAATACTCATGGAGTATGTAGCTCCATCAATATATATCACTCCACCATTCCCAGTGTATGATGATGTTCTTAAGAAAGAACAATAAGAAATATTGATATTATCACTATCATGAGACCTTCCTTGGCTGATATTTTCATTTACGCATCCAGTAGCAGATACTCGAATTATTTTGGTGATACATAATGGTGGAAAAAAATCATCTGTGTTGTCTGGGTTTATAACAAATATGAGCCATTTTCGTTCATTTTGTATTCTAAAAATATTCACCAAATAAAATAAGAAAAATGAAACCGCGATCCATGAAATATTTTTTGCTTTAAAAGTATTATCAATTTTTCTGTTTTTGGAGTCATTTCTCGAGAATATTTGGAGATAAATCAAGGATAAAGATGATTTTATGGAAATAACGAAATACTTAATGATTATGATTTCATCAAAACCAAGAAATTCAATTATTCTTCTCAAATAACAAAAAAACACTAAATTCAAATCAATGAGAACAGAAAATGCTTCCACGGTTCGAAAAAAAGTGTTGTTTTGTTCATCAATACAATACTATTCCTTAATGATGATAAATGAAAATTCATGGATAATTGCAATAAAAAACATAACGCCAAATATATATTGTTTGTATCAAAGATCAATTTGGGTCCTGTTAGCAAGTTAACAATGTTGGACTTTGAATTATACATTGTTGATATTGATTTGAAACATTTCCAACGATAATTTACAGAATCCATACAATAATTTGAATACTGAATGAATAATGGTCAAAGATTTGAAAATCTGCGGAAATAGGTAACTGTTTGATTGAGCAAAATGGGTGAAACCTTGCTTTTGTACATTATTATAAGAAATAACTAGTGATTGAAGTGGGCTTAGCTTTATGAATATAATGAATGAGGAATGCTGTAAGCAAAAGATCAAAATTTAAGTCATTTGATACAAATATCATATATAATGAATGATTATATCTTATTGGTTGAACTATGTTAATTTGTTGTTTCTATGTCAAATATTGATAAATAATTCTCAATCATATCCCTCTGACAAAAAATCCCAAAAACACTTCAGCAAAATGCTCCATTTGCGTAATACCAGATTCCTCAATGTGAGTTAGAGCTTCATAAAATGAATCTTTTTGGAAATACTCTTGATATTCATCTAATGTTCCATTATCTTTTAATATCATAAGGTATTCAATTGCTTCAATTATTTCTTCTTCTAAATCTGATTTGAGAAGATCAATGAGAGCCTCGAAGTATTCTTCACTTGATAATATACTGTTTCGGAGATTATTGTTGTTCTCAATTAATACTCCTGTGAATAGAACTACTGTACGGGCTACAACATGGAAATAAATATGATGAAGGAATTTCCACAACACCAGATATAGTTTAGAGGATAAAAATGCTCTTGTAACATCAGGGGTATTAATATATATTTGACTTACTAAAAATATGTGATCTTTGCAATCAATCTGATCCATTCTATCGAATTGAATGGATAAATCATCAAAAAACTGTTTGGTAAATACCAGGCTGGATTTTTGATTATCTTCATAAAGTTCTGATAAAAACGAAAGAATGTGTTGTGATTCATATGGATCTTCCGTCAAAATCGATGAAATCGCATGGGAAACAATATTTGATTCATCCAAATTATATCTAATTAGTGGATTGCTAATCATGAGTAATCTCATGCAGGAATAAACATCAGCGCTATAATTTGAATTATTCATATATCTCTCAAGTATAAAGAGTATTTTTCTTGCCATTTCAAGATTAACACAGGGTTTAAGAAAACGTTGTATATACCTAATAATGCTAAAATGCAATATAGTATCATGATGATTATCCGATGCTAAATCCAAAATCTTCTCACTGATATTATTTTCAATTATCAGTGCCATGAAATTAGGATTTTTATCAACAATTAGGTTAATTAAGGAAATAACATCATTATTGAGTTGGGAATTCTGGAATACATATATTAATTGATCAAAAAAACCATATTTAGACATTATATCAATCAAATGATAGCTTTCTAAACAATATTTCGCTAAAAATTTGGCAATCTGAATATTTGCAATTCTTTCAATTAGAAACTTATGAAATTCATATTGCTCAAAAACCTCAATTGGATAAAAACTATTTTTATCCAATATATCACCAAAATCTAATAGTAGCAACTCAATTTCATCTTCAGTACAATCTCTTAACTTTTCGAGGAGAGCAACGAAATGAGATTCATTGTTTTGATTAAAATCCGATTTTTTCACGATATCATTCAGGATCCTATTCCTTAGACCTTCTTGCTCTTTACTAATAAATGGTAATGACATACGTTTAAAATGAATAATACAGATTTGCAATATATTCAAGAAGAAATTGCTGAAGCTCAACATGAATTCGATAAATGGTTTGATATTCAAATGGGTAGTTTGAATCAAAGGAAATCAATTGTTGAAAGCATCAAAAAACAGAGGGAAACAGAGATATTTAAGTTTGAACAGCAAAAAAAGGAAATTAAATCAAGGATTACTCAAATAAAAAATACTAAAGAAGATTTAAATGAGTATAGGAAGATTAAAGAAGAAGAATCCCAACGAATAATTTCATCGATATCTGAGATTCCACAAGAATGTGAATACTTACAGACCAAAATAGATCTTTTAGAAAAGAAAATAACACGGAACGAATGCAATGGAGTGTCAAATAGTCATATTATTAGTGAAATGAATGCATATGAGAAACTATATGGAATCAGAATCACTGTTGAGCATGGAAAAATAATGTTTTTCTTTAAAAAATCAGGGAAAACGCTAGTCCTAGGTCAGGATCATCAAAAATTTAACTTGGAATCGCATGATTTGCCAATTAGTGTACCAATAATGGGTTTAATCTCTAAGCTGAATGAGGATCATCAACTATTAAAGTTTTTACGAGAAATTAGAACCAAATTATAGTTTATTAAACAGAGGCCGCATACTCCGCAATTCTCCTTGATGGATCAACCTCTTGTGGGGGATGGCTGATTGCTGAATAAAATGCTGTTGCTACTTTCCTCACTTTCATTAGCCAATCTTCTTCTGGTGATGAAGTAATAGTTTTCATTTTTCGATTGAAATACAAACATGATTCTTTTGCAAGCTGAGAATAAATGCTATCTTCACCATTGTATTTTCTGGCATTATCCCATATAAGATTAACATCTTTAATAAATGATTTGAGATCATTGTATTTCATATTCTTTAAATTTGACAAAACAACCCTCAAAGCCATTGGATTAGAAATCATATCAAAATATCCAGGAGCATCAGTTTTTAATGTTTCAAGATCTAAAAATGGAGCACAAATTGGCCATGATATAAGTTTTTCGATGAGTTTAATACATTTTTCCTTCTGGAATTTGGAAAAAGACATTTCGATTTTTAACAACGGTTTGGAAAAAGTCCCGGATACTGTTCAGCTACTAAAAGGACTAATAAAGCGCCATTAGTACTCAATGGCAGAATACTCAGAAAAAAAATTAGTCATTCAGACAATTTTCATGATATAATTCTCCATTTGGCTTCCTTTTGATGTAGTGATATCCAAGTATTTTACCACATTTCTGACATACATCACTGTTATCGAGAGAAAAATGTTGGTATTTTGTTAAAGAAAGTGAATAAATAGAATCATTGATCTGGGATTTGGAGAATTGTGTGATTACTTGGTAGTTTTCCCTAATGCCAACTAAACTATTATATGCTTTTTCTAACATATCAGCCAAATCATCAACTAAAGTTTTAGAATCAAAGCAATTAATTGTATTATCAATATCAATGTATTGAATATTCTCTATGAAAATCTTTTGAAACTCTTTAGATGTTGGTTTTATACGAAGGATAAGTGCTGTAAATGCTTTTTGCTGATTATGGCTGTTTTTACAAAACTTCACAGATTCTTCTATGGGATTTATTGAGGATTCCCATATTAAATTAAAAGCTTGATCAAACATATTTGAGGCTAGAAATATTTCTATTCGCAAATCTCTATTTGGTAGATGATCCACATATTTTAATAGAATTGGTTTTTCTATACAATTTTGATACTTTTTTGTCACCCTTAGTAATAAATCAGAAACAGATGATTCGATAGTAGCAATATCAGTATCAATATTTATATTAAAAAATTTCAAAAACTCAATTGATGAATATAAAAAAGAATCCGATTTAAAACTGGAAACAAGGTCACATAAATTAATAAACAGCTCATTTGATACCTTTTTTGATAGAAAAGAATTAGTATCAATTGCAATCAATAAAAAAAGTATATGAAACATAGGATAGTTTTCTTTTATCTGGTCAATTATTAAATCAAAAAACTCGGTATTGGAAGAAAAATACTTTGATGAAAGGACAGGATCAATTCGAAATAAATCACCAAGAAAACATAATATTTGATATACCTCTCCTGTATAATTCATCAACTCTGAGAAAAAAACATCAATAAAACACTTTCCACAATTATTAGAAACTATGAAACTTGTTACAGCTTCATTCAAATTACCTTCAACAAGATTATAAAGAGAATAACAACATTGTTGAGATTCTTTTTGGAAAAACAGTCTCATTGATTCATGATCAATATTTTTATGATTCTTGTGATATTCAATCATTCTTGAGTACTGCTTCAAAACAATTAATCCTTGATAAATAGTTGTAGATATGATTGTATCCATACTATTATGATTGTTCTTCATTTGTCTTTCAATCATATACTCCAAAACAAATATATTATTTGTTTTGTTAGCATTCATTAAAAGTTGTGGATCATGGCCACCCATTTGAAGTAACTTTGACGAAAATGAAAAAAAATCAAATAATAAAAATAAATTGATCACTAAATCCTCATAATAATCAAAAAAACAAATACAATTCTTATAAAAATCATAATTTGGATTAAACTCGATTATGGAATTATTCCAAATATATTCTATGAAAGCGAATTTTGTAATTCGGTTATTCATTGGCAACCTTATGTGCACATTATTGAATCGACCATTTTTGAACTCGTTTAATGATTCAGTCATATCGTGAAAGAAAAATAAACCTTTGTTTGATCCAGCAACAAAAAATGGTTTCTTTGATTCAACATCTTGGTATGCAACAATTGATTGGCAATTCTTAACATATGATTCTATTTTATTTCCATTCAAGTCGTAGAAAAATATGCTGTTTCGGCAGAATGAACAGAATAAATCGCAGTTTTTGCAGTGTATTCTGGCTTCCGATGGATAGCTCAAAATTGGTGTAACTTTCTGCTGTTTTGAATCAATTAAAATCGCTTTTTCTTCTGAGGTCACAATAAATTCATCATTTTTCACGAAAAAAAGAGAAGGTTTCATTGCCACCAGCTGAATACAACACTGTTCAATGCTAGTCACTATGTCAAGGATTTTTAAACACGAATCTGTTAGATAAACTAATATTGGATATTGAATGCAGATTGATCTAATATTTTCTGTAACTCTTTTTCGATAGAACTCTGTAGGAGATGCTAAATCAGTTCTAATTACAATAATGAATTCCAAAGTTGATATGGCAACATATTGCATAGAATTGTGGAAGCATATTACATTGTATTGAAGTGGTTTTACCTCAAAATTCTCCGAAATCATAGAAATAAACGAATTTTTTTTTGATTGGAGATAAATACCAATCCATGATGAACTAGAAAATACTCTTTTCAATATATATCCAGAATTTCGAATTCTCTTCCCAGTTATTTCACCAAATAATTCAAATCCGTTTGATTTCCTGATTATCCCCAAAATATACATATCTCCATTCTCCATCGCAATTACAATTCTATCCTTATGCTGCACAGCGTCGGAGAACTCAGAAAAATCGAGCTTTAGTGGTACTAATACTGGAACAAAAATCCCAAAGCTGCTCATGGTTAATTCTGCTCCGTTCTCTCCAAATTGTTTGTTTTATCACAGGCAGAAATGGGTTCGTCACAATCCCGAACTTTTGAATCTTGAAATAATCGTTTATCAATTTGAATATGGAAGAAATTGATATTCACGTTGCTCAGGAAGGAGAAACATTGCCGGTTATTGCTGCCAAATATGGATTGTCTATACTGTGGCTTACACAAAACAATCCAAGACTTGCTGAGATCCGCACTGGTGATAGGATTAACGTTGCCAAACCGTATCTTTCCAATGAACCTCTCAGTCCAATTGATTCACAGATATTTGATAGAATTGTTCCTGTTGATGGTTTTCTTACTTTGAACGATCACTATATTGTTTTTGAGTCAAATGAAGATGAAGATTCAATGAGAATTAACTTACATGGGTACTTTGATTCGGAATTAGTGCTTCATCCATGTGAGAGTAATGAATGCGATAATTCTCTCAAAGATGATTCTCTTGCCTTGATTACAGTTCATTATTTGGACATTCCAGATGATCCCACGTCAATTGAGATTATCACGTTCACCGGCAAGCTGAAGGAGCTTCGCAGGTTTCGAGAAAAACTGGAAAACATTGCTCATGTATATCAGACTGATATCGGATACACAATTCCTGATCTCATGACTTATATCCAATCAACAAGAAGATCTAAGCAACAAGCACATTTTAAAGTTAGCAAACTTGATATGTGCGGGGAATCATCGAAATTATTGTCTACAAAAGAAATCAATTTGATAAGAGAATCATTTAGTGCAAGATATCGATCATGTAAATGGCATTTGTGCTTCAGATTGTCGAGAGATGGTAGCAGTTACACCCAATTCACTCACCAAGTTAAGGGGAGGGATTCTTCCGTAATGATCATTAAAACCCACAAAGGAGATATTATTGGTGCTTTCTCCGCATCTGGATTTAATCCTGAGACATGTTCTGTGTTTTCTGGTGAAACATTCGTATTTACTTTTTATCCTAGTTATTCTGCTTTTAAATGGGCCAAGACAACTCAATTTTACATATCAATAACATCTGATGAACTTATGATTGGTGGTGGGGGAGGAGCTGCAATATGGTTAGACGGACAATTCTTGAGTTCTTTTTCCGAAAAATGTAATGCTTTTAACTCTCCTCCATTAGCATCATCTGTTCAGTTCAATGTTGTCGAGATGGAAATATGGGAAATTAAGTAATTGTTAAAAACCCCGAGTTTATTTTATCGTAACAAGAAACGTGACATAATTATGACTACGTGTCCAATATGTAAATCTTATATGTCAATCAAGAACTCATTATTTGCTCATTATTTGAGCAATCATGATAAGGGGCAGATTGTTCGGAATAAAATATTTGATGATGGAAAATGCATAATATGCAAAAAAAATTTTTCCAGTTTCGAAGAATTTTTGAATCATTTGATGAATGAGCATGTTAATAAAACAATAGAAATCTTTTCTACCTCAAAGAAAATGATTGAATTCTTCAAAGATTTTGTCCAACCAATTTCTCAAGTAACTATTCCTGAGAATAATGAAGAACAATTAAAATACTTTCAATTTATTGCCTCCGATGTTTCATGTTCTTGTATTGATTCCGAAAAGGTTGTTCTTAGCAAAGTAACACCATCGAGAATAGCTCCCGTTGAAAAGGAGAATAAGCCTGCGGTAAATAATGATTTCTGGAATGACCTTGAGAAAATCTATACGTCATGTTTTGATCACATTGATCTAAATCCCGAAACTAATATGTATCTTTGTAAAAGATGCAAAACTCAGTTTGATTCAATGACAAAGCTGTTCCAACATCTTTGGGAGCATCACCAAAAAGAAGGTTCAAAATTTAAATAGTATTTAGATTGTTTATTCCTTTTTTAGCTTCTGAAAGTGTTTCTGAATGAGTTCTTCTGGTAAAGCATACACTGGATTAACCCTTGGCACCTCATTCCAGCCAAACAAGGATAATCCTGCGCAGCCAATGAATGTATGAAAAGGATCAGGACAATTTCCAGGTCTATCGGCAATACCACCATCTTCATCCTGTGCTGATAAAACAAAACTAATTAGCTTGGGAATGTCTGCATAATGTGATTTTCCTATCATTGCCAAACTAGAGCCAACCCACCATGTATAACATACATCTGGTAACTTTCCTGGTCTTCCGTTAAACCCTCCTGAAGGATCTTGCCTCTCACTCAGCCAAAAGCCAAGAGCTTCGATATCTATTTGATCAATTGCATTAGCTATTGAAAGTGCTCCTAATGATGTAAACACTTGGCCTGCATGTGACTCACAACCTTCTGTAACACCAAATCCTCCATCAAAATTCTGGCATCGTTTAATCCAACTTACTGTCTTAGAGACATCTACTGAATCAAGCTTTCCACATAATGAGAGAATGGCCAATGCACAATATGCAAAACGAGTGTCAACTTCTCCCCACTTATCACCACTAAAAGAACCATCTTCATTCTGAAGTGAAGAAACCCATTTAGCCACACCATCTACATCAACTTTATCGAAAGCATCAAGCATTATCAACGCTTGAATTGCAGAAAGTGTTTGGTGGATATGAGGATCATGTCCAGTATTTCCACCAAATCCTCCATTTGGCGATTGGCATGATAAGAGATATTGGATGGCTCCTTCTTTATCAAGTTTATCCATTCCCCCAAATAGATAAACTGCCCCAATTCCCCAGTAAAAATTATTGGTTCTAATAGGAATCGTCATCCAATATTCATAACATTCCTTGTCCATCATTAACTTAGTGATGAAATCGATGTGCTTCTCCTTGTTCAAAACAGTCATAAAATAAACTTTGTAAAGTTAGCACTTTTTATAGACTGCTTAATTTAACACAAGCAGCTCTTGAATACATATTAATACGACAAAAAATGGATACATAGGTTTTCTTCCTATAATATTGGTTTTGGTGATGAAACCTTCACCTAATGTATAGAACCCTGACAATAAATTCTGACTATTTATAGACATATTGAGCCCAAACATTGATACTGTTGGAACATGATATACATTTTCTAAAAACAATGGATCTGAGCTATAATATAGGTTTAAAGAGTAGTGTGAATTCAGTAAATATGAAGATGTAAAGGCAAAACTAATAACGCCACTGCTTGATTGATTTAATTGAACATACCATTTTCTCTGTAGCAAATGATTAAACAGGGCATGAGGCTTAAATTCTAAAGTTTCATTATTATGTGCTGTAATAATATAATTTCCATTCTGCGACAAAAATGCTCCAGAGACAGTGTCACTGCTAATCTTAAGAGACCCAGATGAATATGCAGTATTTGTTACAATATCACTCTGTGTTTCTCGGCCAATACCCACAAGTTCAACCAATTTAAAGCTTCCATTGTATTGATTCGTTAGTTCAGAATTATTGTAGCAATTACACATCATTGATTCATATGCGGCAAGGATTTTTGTTTCGCTATCTAATAAATCTTTCTTGTATACGATAACATCAGATATTCGGCCTCGCCAGTTTTCATCCCATGAATTAGCATTACTATTACCTCCAATAGCATAACCTGGTGAACCACCATGACTTCCTCCTAGATTGTTCATCGTGACTTGTTTGGAATTGATATTCACTTTATGTGAACTCACACCAGCAAGTCGATAAATAATTGAGTTCCAATCACTAGGACCTCTCTTTGATGGAAGTTCACTTGAGTGAAAGTGGCTTGTTCCCCCATACATGATTACAATTCCGGATTTTTCATACGTTTTGATGTGAACAGATAGAGTAATCCTTTTTCCATTCAAATTCAAGGACAGGATTTGGTTTGTATATGGACTTCCTATGAGAAGCCAGTTCCCATCATGAGTAACACTTGAAACCACTGAAACAGGATATGTGCTGGCAATAGCAGGCATTGACAATTCGCCAGTTCCATCAAAATAAAAGCACCCGCCATTAAAATTTGAAAACTGAACTCCGTTTGTAATTGTAATATGATTATTATTTCCACTAAAATCATACCATATTTTAGAAACTTGATCATAACTAGAATCATATCTCGCATCTAACCATATTGCTAATGATGATGAATCGATTCCTCCTGGAAAATAGTCCCTGATGAAAAATATTAAAAACATAAAAATGAGTTGAAAAATTTTGGCACAATTTATCTTTTAGATGCGGTAATAGCTCAATGGCAGAGTGCATAATTCTAATCTTGTCATTAAATCATGAGATCCAGGTTCGATCCCTGGTTATCGCAGTTTTTTCAAAATTGGAACAGTTTTAAGTCAAATAACTATTAAGAGATAAGAGCGATTTTCTCATTGAAAAGGATTGTATAAATATACTAATTAACACTTTTAGAACACAAAAATGATGCAATTCCTAAAGAAAAAGCTCTGATATTACCTATGCTAGGATGGGCATCAATTGTGAGAGTATTTTTTGATGTTTTCCTTACATATATATTGTATTCATTTCCTTTTAAAACCATGTTTTTTTCACTTTTAATTAGCTCTCTGTTTCCAAAAGAAGACTCCAATCCTGAATCGAAACTAGTATCATCAAAATGAATCCGACACTCTCTTTTATCATTATTGCTTTTTTTGAACATAATAGTTGTAATAGAATCATTCTCATTAATTACAAATTTGGTCGAGTTTTCCTCAATTTGAACTCTAGCAACATAGTCTCCATTAGAAAAATGCATTGATCTCCCATTGGACATATATACAACTCTATCATTGATCCTCATTTTGCTATGCAAAACATGGTTTCCGTTGATAAATAGTTGGAAATGAATTCTAGCCACAATTCCATATGATAGCTTGACTGTTTTAACTATTACAAACTGTATCTCAGAACAATTCTTCCCAAAATCAAAATCTCTTTCCGAATTCTCAACATTTCTCGTAACAGAACCTAAAAATTGATCATATTCAATAGTTTTTAAATGATTGTAATTGCCTTTAACATCAAATTGCACATTAGGTTCATCAATTGTTTCTTGAAACTCCCCTTTTTCTTCATCCCACGAATCCAATTTTTTACTACCCTCAGATACTATGCGAGTTCTTATACCCCTTGTTCTCCCTGGTTTCTTACCCCCTGTGGGAAGAGTTATTGTCAAACTCATTGGAAGGTTCGATTAAGGTTAAAGTATTTTTTTTATTTTTTGCGGTTGGTCATTTTTCTCATGGCTACAAAAGATCAATTTGGTAGGATAGCTCGTGAAAATCCTGAGAATGAAGATGATTTTTCTCTTTCCCGTCATATATATGATTTTGTTCCGAATCTTGATTTCCTTGAAAAGTACACAATCGACTTAAAAGATATTGCATTCAAAATTTGCCGAAAATTAATGGTAATTTGCTCCACTCGAAGTCGACCAATTGTTTCAGATATTAACGAATCTGCTAGGAATATTTTTAGTGATTTTGCAGCCCATGAAGAAATCGTTTTAGATATGTTTATGGCATCTGTGACTAACATGCCAATTCAAGTGGAATCTTTCGCTGCTCTTACAGGTTTCTTCGTTTTTGAGTTCTCATCTACAAATAAGAAAAAGCTGATTTCTCACAGAATCCCAGAAGCTTTGTCAAAAGCGATACGCAACGATCATTACTCTGTGTTAAAGCTGCTTTTGAGGTTTTGTGGTGCTTTTGTTGCCTATAATATGATTACTAAGTCTTCTTTCCATTCTTTAGTCATGAAACTGTTCAGTGTATTTGATAGAATATCTGATTATCGCCAAGAAGGTATTGCTAGAGCCATTGTATCATTTTGCAAAGTTGCTCCTTCTTGTTTTTCTGATGAAGAGCTTAATGTTTATCTCGAAAAGATTGATAATTATATACACAATAGGCGTGATAGCTTTATTAGGAGGTTTTCTCCAGATAATAGCAGTAAATCCATTGTGGATTATCTGCATAGGTCTTCTAGACTTAATGGCTTATGTGAAACATATGTAGCAATGTTTTCCAGATCAGTTCCAGAAGATCTCCCTGAAGTTGCCTTTGAATTTAATGAGATCGATTTGGCTCCTCATCCATCTTGTTTTGTATCTCATGGCTTGCTTAACACATCATTTTATCCTGTAATAGCTGATCTTGCATTAGATATTTTTGCATTTTTTGGACAAGACTCTGAACTAGTTGCCCATCAGCTTCTCTCTCTACCAATGATAATTAAGCAAGAAAATTCTAATGCAACTCTCCCATCATTAATGACAGATAATGTATCTCATAAGAATTCTGCTGTTTTAATTCCTATTATTTTTGTGGCATACTTTTCTGATTTATTCCGAATCCCAACACCATATCATAAACCAATATTCCATGTTGCTGTACTTGTTCAATTATTCAAATACAGAGATGATTTAGTGTTGCCTGCTTACTGCGAATTTATAAAGGAGATTGTACAGAGAGCCTCAGCATTCGATGTTGGGTGTCTTCAAAGATTTGGTAAGATTGTAGCTCATTTTGCCTCATCAACCAACGTAAAAATTTGGGATCAATTTGTTGAGATCGCTTCTTGTTCTAAAGAAGATCCTGCGTTTTTAACTCTTGAATCCATTATATATGAATATGCAATGTTCATACCATACAGCAGGGCACAAAAGAATCTCCCTGAGAAACTACAACCACTTCTTCCCAAAGAGCCAACATTCCAGGATCTAAACTCCAGTCAAAAAGAATTTAGGGAGTGTATAGACAAAAGGCCTGATGTTTTAGAGAACCTTTTTATAGAAATGCAATCCAAATCAGGTGCTTTTGATTCGATTCGGGATTTCTTCGTAGCAATATGCTACTCAGCAAAAGATGGTGATTTTGGTTCTTTATCTCGGGAATTGGTTAAGTTAAATGATGTTATAAAAAAGGTTATCAATGAAGAATGGAAGAAAGAGGTCATTTTTGAATCAGCTTCAATTGTCTTTTTGAATCATCCATCAGTGTTAAGGCAATTCTTTGTGTATGTAATATCAGCAGAGATCTGTACAGTAGAGAGCTTTATCCGTTGGTTCCTCCGATGGGATGATTTGTTGACAAAGCCATCGATCTGGCACATATTCTCAGATACAATAAATGGCTTAATGGCTCTGTACAAATCACATAAGCAGTATTCTATTATGCATGCTTTTCTTGTGAATATTTTTATTATTGCAAATGAGAGGATCAAGAAAAGTAATTTGAATCCTATAGCTAAGAATTATCTTTTAGGGAATATTAAGGAAGCAGCTCGTCGAAACTATATCTTTGTCAGGTTTATTAGGGAAAAAATTGTCGGTTTCACATTATCAGATACAATCGATACTGATTTCAAGTTAATGATTGAAGATGTGGATTCAATTTGTTCCCATTAAATAAAACAAATGGTGATTGACTTTTTTAGATTGCATCATAACTTGCTGAAGCGCAAGATGTCTTCTTGCCACATGTTCCAACAAATGCAGCACCGGCAACGACACATTCCCAGAATTCAGACCAGAAAGAAGCATTTGGTAAAGCAACACTACCATTCTTAAAGAATCCAAAAGCAACTCCTATGAAAACATACATAGTGGCACTAATTGTTACAACAGCAAGGAATGTAGCTCCAAATGTTGAAGCACGGACCTTACTTGGAATATATGGACAAACTGCAGAAGTATGTGCATAAAATATTGCTACTTTTTGGGGTGTCTGTTCACCAACAGGTGCGAACTTGATGGATTTCTTTGATACTGATTCATCACAAACGAATGTGATATATGTCTCATAGCCACCTAATCCACCATGATAGTTTAGGTGGATTCCTTGGTATGGTTCGTTTCCTTCGAATTCAAGTAAATAACGATAGTCTCCAATTGGGAAACACTTATTCTGTCCATTTTCATCACGGAAACATTTCCATACGTTTGCAGGTTCAAAACCTTGGCAGTCATAGTTCTTCAAACAAGACACACGATTCTTTGGCGAATACAAAATTGTAGCAAATTCGTAGTATGTATGGTAACCAAGAGCAACATCGAATGTATATGATCCGGAAAACTTGTTAAGATCAACTTCCCAGGTAAGATTTCCTTGTGTGTATTTAGCACTGAAATTAACAGTTTCATAATATTCGGGCTTTGGAGTCGATGTTGGACGATATGTGGGTTGAACAGGTTTATGGAAGGCTGATGGGCATGACAAAGATGTCTTCGAAATAAATGAATATTCGTATCCATTGGATCCCGAATGGAATGCAGCGTTAGATGTTAAGGGGAGATCTCTTGACATCGATGTAACACATTCGGCTCTGATTTCAAGGTCAATATCATATGCACCTTGGTAGCGTAATATTGCACCAAGATCAAGATTCTTGGCATTCATTGGTTTCATTGTAACGCCATATTTGTACATACCTGATGGGAAGCATAATTTCTTATTATCCTCGGAAAACCAACAAACCCATGATGATGCATTAGTAAATTCTCCACAATCGTACCCACGGGGGCATGGATAATCTTTGAATGGAGCCCAATAATGCTGAATGTTACCAAGTCTACCTTGTGAAGCAATAACAAAGTTAGAAACACTTTGTGTTTGATCAGGATTTTCAAGATCTATTAATATATAATGAGTATTATTGGTATAAAACATCAATGCATTTGGGGATGGGAATGGAGTGGGAGTTGGGGTGGGTCCCTTTGTTGGTCTTGGGGGATAGAAATTAGGATGAGGAACTGGAGTTTGGCCGCTTGCACAAACATTCTTCGAATAAACATTATACTTTAACAGCTGACCACCACCTGAGACATCAACCCGATTGGGAAGAGTAACTTGACCGGCAGCCATATCAGGATCACAAATATATCTAACTTCGGCTTTGAGTCTATCACCACCAGTGTATCTCATAACAACACCTTCAAATATATCTTCAGGATTATATGGAACCATTTCAATGTTTTTCTCATAAAGACCATATGGAGCGCATGAGAAATTATCGTGAAGAGTCCTAATATCATCACAAAGCCAAATATGAGCATCTTCAAATTGATCACAAAAGGCATCCTTAGGACATATTATTCCTTTACATGGCTGATAGTGAAGCCATCTTGTTGGATCTCCAAGCAAACCTGTTGTTTCAACTTGAATCACATAGCCGGCTTCACTCGAAGAATCAATTGTTGATGCATCAAAATGAATACTAGTTGTTGATGATGATTGGTCGTATGTACAATGGCCTGCTGGAGGATGTGGAGGAGGCATTGGCCTAACACATGACTCTGTTGAGTACATAACTAGATCCAATTTAAACCCATCACCTGATATGTTAGCAGATTTGAAGTCTATTTGATCATCAAAGAAACCTGTATCACATCCCAATGTGATTTGAGTACTTCTTCCACCATCCCCACCATTAATTGTAATTGTAACAGGGTTATTAATATCAACTTCATCTCTATGAATAGTCATATGATCATCAGCAACACCATAGCTCTTACAAATTTGTAAACCTGGGGTACAAATCCAAACAGAGGCTAATGTGGTATCAGATGGATCACCAGGATTTGGCATGCGCTCACAAGGTTGATAGAAAACATATCTTGGATTTCCATTGATACTATCATACCACATATGACCACCTGGACCACCATTCAAATTACGAAGATTCATATCAATGCCTCTGTTAATGATTGGATAATCACGGGCATCAAAATCGCATTGAGGAGAATACTCAGGAGTTGGTTCGGGAAGTGCGTGGTCGAGAGGGCAAGCACCATCAAACTCGATTTCATAATACAACATGTTAATTCTGTGTATTGGTGAATATCTTGGTTCGACTTTAATCTTAGGATCCTTTTGATTGCGATTGCACCTGAAAAGATAGTAAACTTGCCAATCTTCAATATCACCAAATGCTTTAATTGGTTCAGCATCAAGAGAGAGAACAAGACCCTTGGAGAAATCCTTTTCATCGATTGGTTCATAATCAAGAGAAAATGTAGCTGCTAATGGATAGCAAACTTGTCTATTATCCAAACATGCTGCAAAAGAATAGTACTGATGATTGCGGAAATAAGATGGAACATCATCGTTCTCAAAACTACCACATATTTTGGTATAGTATGTAATATTGAGCCCATTGTGATTAACTGTATAAACATCAACAGGGCGTTGGTCTGCAATCTCATGAAGATCATAAAATGATGAGTTAATTACAGCACCACATGAATACCTCTTTATTGGCCATTTTGTATTAACAGAAACACTTGTAGCAAATAAAAGAGAGACTAACATTAGGAATTTGGAGATAACCGCTGTCCTCAATTTTCAAAGAATTGACTTCATTCTTTATCAAATTTTGAATGGATGTCATGTTTTGTAAACATAAAACGATAAAAACAGATCAAAACGATTAAATAAAATGATCATGTATAGTAGTCAAAATCATCATCGAAAAAGCTGTACATTCCGTCCGGTTCCACCATTTTGTACCATTCGTCCGGAGGATACTTTTCGATTAGCAGTTGTATTGAGCATTGCAGAGCCTGAATAAGATCAGCCAAATCTTGGTAATCATAAAGCTCCTCAAACCTTTCATTGATATGTTCATTGAATGTGCTGGATATTAGATGCCAATTAACTGAAGCTGATTTTTCTCCAATAAATGGGGGCAATAATTCCAAATTCTGGTCAAAGTCTAATGGAATGCTGATAATGCACATTAAGCAACACAGAGTTTCTTTAACAAGATCAACATTTGATGAATCGAACATTTCAATCAATTGTTCAATAATTCTCCGATTTAACATACATGATTGAAAAGAAAATCTGTCTTTAAGCCTATTCAATAGGCAAAAATATGAAATAACACCTGATTGTTGTGTTTTAAAATCACCACTCATCATTGAATCAATAATAAACTCGAATAGTGATGACAAAATGTAATTTTCGATGTTGATTGCAGGCTGATTATTAAAGAACTCATAAATAATCTGTGTTGCTATACAATATAATGCCTTTTTATATTCATGATAATTAACAACATCGATTAGTGTCCTAAAACAAAGATCTTGACAAATTCTCTCTCTTACACTTTCTATGGAGCTTTGGCAAAATAATAAAACAATTTTTAATACTTTTCGAACTAGAGTTAACTTTCTGGAAAAGAAAAGTTTCAAAAAAAGCTCAATATTAATCCTTTCAGATAGAAACAATAATGCCTCTGGGGAAAAATCCGCAAACATATAGATAAGATTCAATGACTCTTTCGAAAAATAGCACATATGATTAATGATGTAACCAATGAATTCATAATATAGCTCCATACATTGAAACTCAAAAAAAATCATATTCATGAATAGCCTAATGCAATCGACCCCAAAAACATGAAAAGATGCTTCAGATTCGCAAACAAACTCAATAAATTGTGGAAGAAATCCAGAATTAACCATATTTTCGACAAATCGAATGCTATCATGAGATACATTGTTGATTACATTGAGTAATATCTTTTTCATTTCATATTCTTCTGAATAAAAAAAACCATTAAACAACCACATAACAAAGCTCTGATCTGCAAATATATCATTATCATGATTTTGATGATATGTTACTGCAATAAGCAAATAAAGCGCACTATTGAGTAGATCTAATTCAATTGATGTACACATATCTTTCAAAAACATTGCAAAATCTGTCCCAATAGATATAGAATCAGAAGATCCTGCACTAATATTCATCATTCCATACATTTTAAAAAGGATATTCTTAAAATCTTCAAATTGTCCTTCATCATACGATTTTTTAATTTCATCGCAAAAATCGCTTAAAAATATGGATTTATAACATGGAATACTGCTAATATCACCCTTATATCCGGTGTCACTATTACTCATCTAGACGAAACGATAGATCAGATTTATGGAACAATCTGTCAGTGAGAGCATTGTTTATCTTACTCATTCTTCACTTGATCCTATTGAAGAGAACATGAATGGATTGATGTATGTTTTATTTTTATAATCCCAGAGGAGCACAAAAGGAATGTTTGGATTTTATTTCCAGAATTGAACCTCCAAAGATGGAGGAACTTAGAAACACCGTATGATTTAATTTTAACAACAGATGCAAAAAATTCCTTCATATATTTCTAAAATTGGCAAGATTAAAAGTGAAATGGAATCATGCAATGATTTGATCATTAAAATCCAAAAAGGCATTTCAAAAATCAAATAAAAGTATTTTGTTCTCTTGGTTTTCGTAATTTTACATCTGACAATACTCTCTTTCAATTCATTCATCCATTAATATAATGACATAATCGAAATGTTGTTTTTTTTTAAAAAACAATCTCCTGCATGTTATGTCTCAGTGTTCATCAAAGAGTTCTCCAAATGTTTAAGGATGTCCAATTCAAACACTGTATATTCGTTTATATGAAGAAAATTTTTTAGCTATGGTGATTTGGAGAAATATTTCTCCCTATATTGCAATATAATTTGCATAACATTTTCCGTATTTGTTCTTGGTGTATTCTCTTTTTATGAATCTTCGATTATTTTCTTTAAGAAATCAAGTTACTCAGAAGAGAATTGAATAATAAATGATTGGGAAATTCTTATTGTCAATTGTTCATATGTGTTCCTTCAATAACTCAAAGAGAATGATGAAGATAAATCAATAATAAAAAGGAACACTTCTAGAGATACTATCCCTATTGGTAAGTACTTTAAAATTTTTGTTTTCATTGTTCACACTTAACCGGAGTGAGATCAGCGATTTTTCCATAATTTAGGAAAATTAACTCCTCAAATTAGTATCAATTATGGTTCTTGATCAATTATTCCAACCACATACTCCATAAACATCAGGAGAGAGGGGTTAAACCATTATTCTACATAATCGTTTTAATCTCAAAAAGTACTAATGTCACTGCCTCCTCCTCCCCCTCCACCGCCACCCCCTCCCCCTCCACCAGCTCCAAAAGTAGTTGAAAAGAGCGCTGATAAACCAAAAGCACCTAAAGCTGAGCCAGCAGCTCCTCAAGATATTTCTACATTATTGAAGCAGAAGTTTGCAAATAAAAATGTAGACAATTCCGTGGTTCCAATTCCACCTCCTAATGTTCCACCACCACCTGCTACTCCTCCAACAGTTCCACCACCACCACCCATGATCCCCCCTCCACCCCCTCCAGCTACACCTCCAGCTGTTCCACCACCCCCAGCTACACCTCCAACTGTTCCACCCCCAGTACCACCCGTTGTTCCACCACCCCCAGCACCACCTGTTGTTCCACCACCACCAGCTACACCACCAGCTGTTCCACCCCCAGCACCACCCGTTGTTCCACCACCACCAGCTACTCCTCCAATTGTTCCCCCAGCAGCACCACCTGTTGTTCCACCACCACCAGCTACTCCTCCAGCTGTTCCCCCAGCAGCACCACCTGTTGTTCCACCACCACCAGCCACTCCTCCAAGTGTTCCTCCTGCAGCGCCACCAAATATACCACCACCTCCTCCAAAAGTTACTCCTGAGACCCCTGTCTCTAGTCCACTTAAGACAGAAAAGACTCAATATTCTAGTGCTGAAGAATCAGAGAGCCAATCCGATCATGGAATTGAAAAATTAGCTTTAAACAAAGAAGCTCGTGATAAAGAAGAAAAGGCATTCAATAACTCTACAGATTGTTTTGTGAGTATTGAAAACAATATCGATGAGTTTATCCAGAAGAATGAGGTTAGTAGCACTCTTGAAGAGTTTCAAACTGATTTAACTAGAATTAGTGATCAATTTGGATTAAAGGATTTGTTCACTCCTCTCAATGATCTTAAAAAGAGTATGCATGATAGAGCTGAACAAGTACTTCAATCATATCTTTCGAATCCTACACTTCCATTTGATGACCATTCTCGAGAAATCAGAGCTTTCCTTTCTAATTTCAAAGTTGAGATCGAAAAGGCTGCACATGGACTTATGTCATCAATTGATTCTCATGCACAAAGTTTAACCACTATTAGGGAATCCATTTCCGATTGCCAAAGTGCATTTTCATCGGCTCGGAGTGAGGCGCTATTCAAAGCTTTGGAAGCTACAAGACAGCCATATCCAACTTCTTCATCTTCATCTTTACCAATTTTACCATACAATACCGAACCATCTTCGCTATACATATTTGATTCCGGGGTATCAATCAAGACAAATTATCTAAAATCTGTCGGAGGTGATTTCGAGAATTTGCAAATTGATGACCTTGTAAAAGTTGTTGATTCCAACCAGGCACCAAAAAGACTATTCAGTTCACCTCTTGATTTCTTTGAAATTGGAGATTCTGCTCATGGATCTAAAGACCCATTCTGCCCTGAAAATATCTCTCTTCTAAAGAGAAAACTCAGGCCTAACGCTATACAGAAGCAAATACATGTTGATGATGATGATGATTTCCATACCATGGAATCATCAGTTGCTCCACTAGTTGCACCACCTCCACCCGGATCTGGTGCAATACCTGCTCCTCCACCAGCTCCTCCAATGCCAGGATCTGGCTCTATTCCACCCCCACCCCCAGCTCCTCCTATCCCTGTATCAGGGTCAATTCCACCTCCCCCACCCCCACCTCCAATCCCAGGATCTGCTCCTCCTCCACCTCCTCCACCCCCACCTCCTCCAGGCTCGGCTCCTGCTCCCCCAGCATCTATTCCAGCACCTCCTCCACCTCCACCTCCTCCACCAGCTCCTCCTGCAAATCTTCCACCACCACCTCCTCCTCCACCACCACCTCCACCACCACCAAAGTAAAGAATGGAGTTCTTATTATTTTTATCAATGAGACCCTGCTCATTTCTCCAAAGAGTGATTAACTTCGTAGAGACCAGTGAAGAAGAATTTGATTTTATTACTCCAAGTAGGGAAATGCTTATTCTTCAGGAATCCAAAATCCTTCCCAAGTTTTCCATCGATTATCATGATTTGGATTCTTTGAAAGGAAAATCTTGGCTAAATGATTCTGTAATCAATACATATTTATCTATAATGAAATATCATAGTAATGAATCTGTTGGGTCAACAAATACATTTTTTTACAATAAATTATCAAGGGACGGTCCTGAAGAGGCATCCAATTGGGAAGGAATTAAGAAAGTTCCACTTAATGTTTTCGATCATTTCTTGATTCCAATATGTGCCGGATCTCATTGGATATTAATTGATGTCAATTTTAAAGAGGAATGCATTGATATTCTTGATCCTTTAGGTGGGAATTATCGATCTCACTACCGAAAGATCAATGAATTTTTGGAATTTCAGAATATTCCCCCATTGCCAATTAGATACCCTCAAGTTGCTCAACAACAAAATGGATATGATTGTGGTGTATTTTTATTGCAAAATGCCTTTTGCATATTTTACCAAAAAGATTTTAGGTCATATTCTCAAGCTGATATTCCAATGATACGCAAAAGGATATATAAGGAATTAGAAACAACAATCTCTAGGTAAAAATTGTTTTTATTACTGCAAATGTTTGTAAAACCAGAGTACCCAATGGAAATGTACAATGTTTTAGACAATTCCATTGATCATATTAAAGTTGCAATTGCTTCAAATGACATTATTTCTGCGATAGAATTATATACTGATCGAATTCAAACCAAAGAAACAGGCAATATTGTAAATTATTACATTAATCGGAGTATTGCATATCTGCATATCGAAATGGCTAGATCATCAATAAAAGATTGCAAAAGAGCCATTGAGATTGATAAAAAGTGTGGAATAGCATATTTTATTATGGGAATTTCTTATTTATGGATTGAAGATGAAGATAATGCCTTAAATACATGGAAAAGTGGCATTGAGAATAGTGTGAATCATACATTGTATTATATTATGATAAGTTTAGTTAACAATCATAATTGCCGTTCTATTTTTTTCCAATATAGATTTAACACGAAGAATTTGTTTAATGCTATCGAATCATGGGATCCAAAACAAATTTATACTGATGGAGAGGTTCAAATGATTTATTCTGAACTTAGGTCTAATTTTGCTCACTCTGCTGTGAATCATTTTTCAGAAATTCTTGCCTATGATCCTAAGAACACTCATGCGATAATTGGGCGTGGAATTGCCTATTATATGATCGGACAGTTTGAAAAAGCTTTAAATGATTTGAATGCTGTATCTCTTCAGTCATCAAATCATGATCATACACCTCTTCTGTTTAGAGCTTTTGCCCGAGCTGCTATGGGGCAACTTTCGAGAGCCATAATTGATTTATCTCAGTATTTGGCTTTGTGTCCATATGATTTCGGTATTCTATATGAAAGAGCATTAATTCAGAAAAAGAGATGTCTTTATAAATCAGCCATTTCTGATTTACAACGCATCCCAGAAGAAAAGTATACATCAAGGCACTGGGTTTTATTTGGAGAATGTTTTTATGAAATTGGTGACTTAAAATCATCATTGGATTCATTGAAACAGGCAGATCAAAATGATTATCGAACACTTTATTGTTGTTATTTGGTGTATAAAGATATTGGTGTTTTTGATAGATCGATTGAGAAGTTACAACAGGCAGCTGAAAAATCATCAAATTCATATATAACAAAACAACTTGGTGAACTATATCTTGAAACAGGAAATGCAGAAATGTCATCATTTTTCTTCGAACAATCTATGATGAAGAATCCAAATGATTTATCAACAATATTGTCTTTTTCTCATTCACTTTTCTCTGTTGGTAGATTCAGAGAAGCTTCCGAGTTATTGTTTTCGTTTTCTGATTGTTTTACCGATAATGTGATTAATTGCGATACTATTGTTGATCCAATTCGGAAAATGCTAGTTTCAACAACTAGTGCAGATACAATATATAATGGGCTCTCTGATTGTTATTACTATTATGATATAATTAATCATATGAATACCAGTCTTTCTGATATTTCTCACTCGCTTAATTCCAATATGTACTATTCTGAGAATCAAAATCATTTTATTTTTAGCTTGCCAAGTGAAATACCCAAAATAGATCAGAATCTGAATGCTCAGGAGATCAGAATGATTGAGAGCGCGGATAGAATAGGCCAAAGATGTCTGTCAAAGAGACCCGAAATAAGTCAAAACCCTAGGCTGTATAGAGCTTTAGGTTTTTGTGTTTTAAGGCTTATTCACACTTTTAGGAAATGTAAAATAGAGAAGACTGATTGGGATTTTTTGGTATCTTTGAATGAGTTTATCAAAATCATTAAGTTTTCTCATGTTCATTCAAATATTATGATGAATGCAGAATCAAGGGGGTCCATAACATATCCCGTCTATCATATTATCTCTGGGGAGAGAGTTTCGCCCAGGTTTTCATTTGCATTTCGTCCTGCAATAAAACAATTGGTTAAATATGTCAATAGCTCAAAAAGAGGCTCATTAGAACTTGATCCCCATTCCATTAGCAAGGTAGATGACCTCTTAATAGCTTATCAAAAAGATATTGTAACAACAAATGATTGGAAACCCATTAGCACAATTAAATTAACATCTCCACATCTTGAATTACGTTCTATAGGTATATATGGACACGAACTATTATTAAGATCTCATGGAGATTCTGAACAATGGGTATCAGCAATCCAAAATATGAAACCTGTTTTTAATGAAATAATCGAAAAAGATTATCCTTTAGATGAAATCTCAACATTAGTCACAATGATGTGGGTAGGGCAGCCACTTAATGTTTTCAATATTGAAATAGGTCACGTATTAATATTGGCATATATAATCGAAAAACATAAATGTGAAATAGTTGAATTTGATTCAATGAAAGAAGAAGAGTTCATATACCAAATGATTGAGCCTAACATCTCTCGATTATCTAAGAACATTGAGTATCATATATCAAACAACCAGCTCAATCTCCTTCTGAAGGACGAGTCCGTGGATTTTTGGGAAACAATCCCATCACCAGCTACTATGTCCAAGTTGCTTACATACCCCTGTGATCAATAAAGACATGTAAAATACCAGAACAGCCAAACAAAATTTCATACAGTATGTCAGCAACTCCGCCTCGAAGAACGGAGATGCCAAAACCTAATTTTATTGATGTTGATATATCGCCACAAAATAATGAAAAATCCACCGACAACTGCGTTACTAGGAATAGTTATCCAACTTTGCATATTCCCTCACCAAATAGTCCCATTCGAAGCAGCTTATCTTCATCAGATAAAGCATCACTAAAGTTTTTTCTTTCTTTGATAAGTGGGGTAGAGAGTTCTGCCGAAAAGCTATATAGTTTTTGCGAGCACCATTTCAACGAAGATTTGGCTTCTCTTGCTGTTTCTGTTTTTGAAAACCAAATGAATTTATTTAAGGATTTGCAAACTCAGATTATTTGCCAGAAAGAGTTTGAGAAAACACATGCAGAATCACAAACACCATCTCCTGTTTCTTTTTCTATTGGAGCTTGGAGAAATTTAAGTAATGATGAATGGCCTGAGGCTACATCTGAAGACTGGGTAGAAGTGGCTGTTCGTCAACTTAGAGGCCCAATTCAATCACCTGATAGCCCAAAACGCGACTCAATATCATTGGAAGAAAAGTTAAGTAATGCGGATGAAAAGAGAAGGAAAATTGAAAATCTAAAAAGGCTTCAAATCCGAAAACACACTAACAAAGTCAGGAAAGTTATAGAGAAGAAGAATCAAGAGAAGGTTGAAGCTGAAATAACTATTAAAACCAAACAGGAAAATGCTCAAAAGAGGAGAGAAGAAATAATTAAACAGAAGCAAATGAAAGTTCATGATGATCTCGAAAAAGTACAAGAACTCAAGTATATACAAGAATTGGAGACCGAAGGGAGAAAAGCTTTTCTGGAGCGTAAGACAGATGAAACAATAAAAAGACATGAAGAAAAAGTAAGGCAAACACAAGAACAAGCAAGGGAAAGATCACAAATGAAAACATCTTCATCAAGAACATCAAAATCCCCCCAAAGAAGTGGGAGAACCATCAAAAATAACTCAATGACGTTATTACAATCAATTGGGTGTGGTAGACTCCCAGGGGATCTCTTTTGCGATGATGATATTCCTGAGTTTGATTCCACAATTCCAATTCCTGTTATTGTTGAAACTCCAACAAAACTTTCATCTCAACTTTCATCAATGTTACAAAAGATTCGACAAGATTCTGCAGATCCATCAAGTCTCTTAAGGTTTTTGAAAGCTGTTGTTGAGCAAAAATCTCAGATTTCTGCATATGATCCGAACGCAGAGATTATTGTTATCAAAATTCGAGATCTATTAAATGAGAATGCTCCAATAGCAGAGCAGGCTCTTCATCACATTTCAACTATGTTAGCTAGGGGATCTATATCATTACCGTTTCGAATTGGAATAGAAACACTATCTTTGTTTCCATTGCTTTGCGAAAAACATAACTCCTTAAAAAGTGTGAGCGAGTTTTTATCATTATGGAAAGGTTTGCTTTCTCCCAAAATCCCAATTGAAGCCAGATCGTATTTTCTCAAAAGACTTTCACACTCTGTTGTTTTTGATAGAATTTGCTTTGTAATATCAGCAGTAACAATCGAAGATTTTGAAAATGAATCTCTTAAAGGGATACTCAATGAGTGTATTCAACTACTATTATCTACCGCTAATTGCTTCTTTGAATTCCCAAAGCAGTTTGAAGATGTTCGAGAGTATATTGTTGAATGTATTGACAGAATAATAGGTCCATCTTTGTTAACATTTTTAACAATGATGTCAGTCAGTGATATTAAAGCTCCATATCCAACGCTTATTGAAGCATCAAGAACTCTATCTTTATTCACAATATGTTTTGGAGAAATAGTATCAAGCTTTATTGATGATCAAATCGCTTCAACAACTAACAAGTTCATGCGAGCATTTCTTTCATCGACAAAAGTACCCAGAGAGCTTGTTCATGAGATTATACTGCTATATGGTCTCTTATGCCACAATTCAAGTACAATGATGGAGAGTTGTTGCTGGGTTCCAACGCCTACTGTTCTTTCTCTTTTGTGCACACAACCATTAGTATATTTCCTAAAAAGTCCCAATTCTGAAGTCCTAATCCCTACTCTTATAGCATGCTGTAGGGATTCTCCTGTTAATACATCTTTCGTTCTGCAGAATGTAAATGGAAAAATACTTTCAAAATACTTGTCAAAAGATCTAGAAGAGTTCTCTGGAGTATTTGCGCCTCTATACAGGATACGAAAGGAAGAAATACCTAAGTACATAACCCAGTTTTGTTCAACTAATATTTAAACAGAGTATGTGAAAAATGCACTTTTATGACTTCGACTTTGTCATCAAGCAATATTGATTCTTTGAAGATTCTTGGAACATTAGGAGAAGAAGAAGTAAAAATTGTTGTTGATTCCGCTATTCGAGCATTGATTCATCCTGAAAACGAAGAAAAACTCAGCGAACAGATAATTAATGCACAATTCGGAATTGCCTCTCTTATATGTATATTTGCTCGTCAATCATCCATTGCTGATGCTTTGAAGCCTGTTTTAAAGGATTCAGGTTTATCACAGAATAGCATTGATTACGTGATGAACGCTTACAGCGCCAATGTTGATATTATCAGAGGGAATCTCGCAAACATAACTGTTTCATATCCTAAAATAACTGGGTGTGATTGGAGGCTTGACTATTCTGTATCTAACAGTGAAAGTGGATCAGTTTTAAAGCCCATTTTCTTTATCAAGCTCAGCTTAGAAGGGAATCAATCTATTGATTTCACATGCACTGAAGAGGAAATGACAGCTCTTGTCACATCATTAAAGGATGCAGTTGCTGAAGCATCAAGAACAACACTCTAAAATATCAGTTTTTTATTGTATTATTGCAATGATCCCGAATAGCCACATTTTTTGAATTTTGTGTGTTGATGTTGGTTCCTTTCCAAGCATATAATTGTCGCAAAGGTGTGTTGAAAAGAAAGAATTTGGATAAGGATTTGTTGTTCCAAAAGTAACTCCTTGTCGAAGGTCTGAAGGAATATTTCCAATATTAATCCAACATTCAGTAAATAAAAAGCTTGAGCTTGATAATAAATTCTGGCTTTGTGTCTTAGCGCAATCTAGAAAGATAGTTTGTGTGAATGAAGTTTTCCCACTTCCATACTGAGAAAAAACGCAATCATTTGTATCTGATACAGAATTGTTGATGAAATTATCTCTATAAAAACATGTATTGCAACTTTGAACTTCCAATATTCGGGCCCATGCAGCATGGTTGTTACTGATCGTTGAAAAACTGTAATTGCATGATGTAGCTGAAGAAATTAAAGCTATAAGATATGATCTCAATTGATTATAAGAAGTATTAGCTGCTTGTACATGAATTATACCGCTACATAAAAATAAAACAGATGATTGTTCATGGACCGGCTCATTAATTACACATTTTGCAAAAGAAGAATCATAAATCAGACAATTTGAATGCTGTGGTGAATATAGAAACGAACCATATGAATAACCTGATGTTGTCACACAACTATAACAGCAAACTCGTTTAATTCCAATACTTCCTCCAGAGCTTTGGTAAAATACTGCTCCTCCATTGGATGATGATGATACTTGATAGAAAAAGCAATCACCAATCACCAATTTAACAGATGATGTAGAACAATAAATCGCTTTGTTTGATAATCCAATAAATTGGCACTGGCTAATAAGCCAGCTTCCACCAGACACACTATAATAGCTGCCAACTCCATTTATAACAGTATATCCACCAGTAAAAAACTCCTCAAAACTAACAAGAGAGATTAAAAAAATCAAATACAACATGAAAATTTATGTCTTGCCAGCCCCGATTCTCAGACAACCTGCATTCTGTATGATCTATCACAAATTCGTTAATGAGATTCTTGTATAAAATAATTGTTTTTAGACTCCAAATGTTTCGAAAAGATATGATTTGAAGAAAACAAAACTTTTATTCAAAATTGAATTTAAAAGTGACATTTTTGCCAATGATTAATGAACTTGACCTGTTTTTTTCAAGTTTTCCTAATATTGGACTAAGGAAGAAAGAAAGAAATGAAAATGGAATTATTAATAATTCTTATGTCCATATCACTGATGATCAAAGAGAATTGTTTTCTCAATTTGTTGACTCCATTTCCATCAAAAAGTATAAGAAAATCCTTGTTTTGGTTCATAGTGTTGAAAGTAGCAAAAAGATACTAGAAAAATTCGAATATATTGGCTTAAAAGTACAAGAAATTATTGAACATAAGAATTTAATTGGTGAATTTAGTCCATTGGATTTGAATTCAATTGATATTATCATCACAATGCCAAAGATTGTTCTTCACTTATTAATTAAATGGGAAAAACTATTAACCAAATTTGGCTTAATAATAATTTATGAGGCAAACAGAGTATTTGATGAATATTGTTGTTATGGGTGGAAGTCATTCATGAAGATTTTTCATCAAAACACTAGTTATATTCTGTTCTCTTCCAAGCTATCATTCCATTTTTGTTCATTTTGTAAGAGATTTTTGAGTAATATTAAAATCAGTGGAGAACTTGAGAAATGTGCCGAATATTTAATTTTTCATCGAACAAGATTGTTATCATTGGAAAATAAAATTAGTTTTCTATATGAAACATTTACAAATTATGACCGAATTGTTGTAATCACAAGTTCTCAGGGGATCTCAGAGTTGCTTTATGGACATTTTCAAAATATTAAAGTATTCGAAAACCAAAACATTTCCATTTTTAAGTCGAATCAATTGGATACATCAAACTTCTCTCATTCGAGACATATTATTTTTGTTGATATTAAGTTTTTCGAAAAGAATCTCATTGTTCATTCAGATGTTTTTATAGTTTTTAATTTTTCTTTTCATTATTGGGATTACATAATTCTAATCGAATCAATTTCTAAAAATCATCAGTTTTGCCTATTTTATAATCTTGTTGAGATTAGAGACATGAAATTATACCTAGAATTGAAGGAAAAATATCAAAAAAATTTTGAAAATGAAGAAATAAAAGAATATACAAGTATCTTATCTGAAGAGGAGAATGAAACAGTTAGTCGAAGTATGAATGCTGATCTTTATAAAAGTTTCGATCAACTTTTATCAGATAATGGTCATGATAATTTTTCTTCGGAATATGAACTCATTCGGTTGTCTTTAAGAAAAAGCATTGATTTTTCAATTGTATCTTTTCCAGAGTATATGTTAAAGAATTCTTATTATGTTGATAAGAGTCGATTTCTTGAGCCCTTTTTTAACGATTATGATTCAATATTATTCACTAGGCCTCGAAAATTTGGAAAAAGTCTCAACTTGAGTATGATCAAGACATTTTTTGAATGTCATCCTGATATGCCAAACTATTCACATCTTTTCAGCAGTCTTTCAATAAGTCGCCATAAAGATGTTCATCAATACCAAGGCAAATATCCAGTTATTCTTCTAAGTTTTTCAAATTTTAAAAGTGATTGTTCAACATTTAATGAATTTAAAAAAGAAATTGGCAAAAGAGTGGCAGTTGCTTTTCGTTATCACAATTATTGTACCATATCTTTGGATGAGCATCAACATAAACAATATTTACAGTATTCTGATCCAGAAGGAACAAATATTGATTCTTTTTCACTACATACTTTGAGTTCTATTCTATTATCATATCATAGAAAATACTATTATGGGAGCAAAGTTATAGTGTTGGTTGATGATTATGACTTACCATTACATAATGCATTCGAAAAGGAATACTATGAGGAAGCCATTATGTTTTTAATATCTTTCTATGGATGGGTCGCAAAGGGAAATTCAGATATACATTTTTGCTTATTTGTTGGGGTTGTCAAAGCTCAACTAAATACTTTTTTTACTGGAGTGGATAACATGTTACCTTCCACAATACTTGATACTTATAGATTTCTAGATTTTTTTGGATTCAATGAATCAGAAATCGATGCTCTTTTAAAGTACTATAATCTTTTTAGTCGAAAATCAGAAGTTCAATCAAATTATTGTGGATATCAATTTTCAAACCATGAAAAATCCCAGGAGATTGGCAATCCTTTTTCAGTTTCGTATTTTGTTAAAACTAAAAAACATGATAATTATTTGAACATGATTGCTAATCATCCTTATCTTAGAAAGTCTATTCAATCAAACTCTGAATATATTCTATATGAAATCAGTCAATTCTTAGTTGATACAGGCCATACTATTGATTTTTCTTCAGATGATTTAGGTTCGTATTTAGATTCCTATGGCTCAATTCCATTATTGTTTAACACAGGATTTTTAACCACTTGTTTTTGTGTACCATTATATAAATATCATATTTTGCTTTGTTTGACGAATCAGGAAATAAGAAATACTTATCGACAAATGTTCTATTCCTGGTTCGATATTTCAATAGAAGAACATGATTTAAATGAGATTCTTATTCAAGGCGATATTCTCAGGTTTTCTGAGTCAATTGAGAGAATGTTAAAAAGATTTTTGCGTTTATATGAAACAAACTCATTTTTAGAAGATCAAACATTTCGGAACTTAGTTTCAGGAATATTAGCCATGTCCCAAATATCATTTGATATGTTTTACAATACTGACAACCGAGAATCCACTGTATTAATCCTTCCATTATCTAAATCAATGAATGGATATTTCATTGAATTCAAAGTTAGTAACACAAATAATGTAACATTAAAACATTGGGATAGAAACATTATTGACAAATTGGAGCCAATTTATATGAATAATCATATTCCTTTAGAGAAACCAATAGAAATTGGGGACACTTCAATTCTGTTTAATGTATGTTTGGTATTAAATGGTAGAAAGATTTTTGCTATGTATAACACAAACAAAGAGGGTAATAGAAAAAGTACATTTGATCCCATGGAAGAACAACCCAAATAAGAATCGCATCAGGAGCTCCATTTGATGAAAATTCTCAAGTAAATCTGAATGGAACACAATATTAAAAACTTTTTCTCATCATGCTAGGGTTTAAAAATGATCAATCTCATAGATCAATCCAACATTGGATGGTTTTGTATTAACATGGTGCGACATCGTTTAATGAGTATCGAAGTTTATCTTTATAAGGTGGACTATAGCAAAAGCAGAAGAAAATATGATTAGTACCCACGACACCCAGTCTTTGAATAGGTTTTTCTTATGATTTAAGAAAATTAAGTGCAAAAACAAATGAACAATCATGAATAAATCCAAACCAATCACTATATTAGACTTATGTTCATATGAGCTAGTATTCATGGCTAAAGCAACTAAAGGTATGTGAATTAGGATAAAAACCACAAACCCTACTTTTTCATCTAAAACAGAGAGTCCTGGAATAATTGTCCATTCTTTGCATCTAATAGCATCCATTTCATGTACCAGCAGAGTAGAGAGAGCAAGAATAAATACAAAATCCATTATTAACAATTTATTGTTCGATCAGACATCCCCACTCAGTACCTTTCAGCTGGTTCCTAAGCCGTGGATATTGATGAAGAATGGTTGTTGCTTCCTTTATTTCATTTCCTAGAATTAGGAGGGCGACACTCCACACTATCCATTGGGATTGAATCATTGCGTTTCTTAATTGTATCTTAGTAACATGAGACATTACTGCATTCGTATACAATGGACCCAGATTCTGGAGAAGTGATAACAGAGTGAATTTTGTGTCGAGATGAATATTTGATTGTAAGAATTCTAAGAAATTACACCGAAAACAATGAGAAAGAAAAATGGCAGTATGGGGTTGATATCCATGTAACAGCTTGATTAAGCACAAATTTGTTGTGAGATACAGCATTTTTTTTATCTCATTATAATTATACGAGTCAATAATTATGCCAACACAATCATATGATCCATTTGGTAAAACTGTTGGACTAACTAAAACTGGGTCCATGAATCTTGACAGAGACTCAAGGGCATCAACCGAGAAATATAACAATGATAAAACATATACAGATGCAGGAAAGGCAACTAAAGGGCCTTCTTCCTCCATAATGATCGGAAGAAGTAGAGAAGAAGTCATAATAGATTTCTGATCGATATCTGAACTCGATGAAAATGAATAAAGACCATGTGAACTTACGGTTACTCTAGATTTAAGAATACTAGTGAATAATGCTGATGGAGGGCCAATTGAACGAAACACTTCTGTTCGTTCTGGGGATTCAACTGATCTCAACGAAAAAACTAATACCTCATCAAAAAAGTCAGGAAATGAATACAAAAGTTCAACAAACTTGTTGCCTTTATGCTTTCTCAGAGAGTTTAATCCAATCCTGCGAAGAGTTGATGTAAATGTTGGGGTGCCTTTTAAAGAGGATAATAATTGTAAAGCAGATTCAAAATCTGAATACTGAGATATCAAAGAAAATTCAATATATGGTATTGTGTTAAACTGAAGAGACGGAAGAGAATTTAATTTAAAAAAAGCCATCATTGAATTCCGAGCAAAAAGCCCAAATAAAACATCTGATGTTTCAGTTATGCTTGTGAAGCTATTTGATCCAATTGTTGAAATAGAGAATAACAATCCCTGTTGGATTATAAGCATACCACTATTTGTATCAACAAAAAAGTTAGACACATTTTCATTGATATATTTCAAGCATTGTGTTTCTATATTCAGTGAAAAAAGTTGACTACTTTTAAGCAATAAATAAATAGATTTGAATTCGGGATATGACACTACTACAATTGGCTTTTCAGGAATTCTTAATTCTTTTGTTGTACCATTTTCATAGAAGAGTATAAGTATATCATCGAAAACAATTATGCATTTTTCATCATCAGAAAGTAGCTCAGAAGGTCTTTTGGGCAAAGAAAAGATTCTTTGAGGATGCATTGAACTACCAGAAATCCATACAAGTCTATATTCCAGAGACACTTTGTTAAATGCCAAAACACATATATATGATTTCATCCAAGTTACCCCACGAGGGTATAGCCCATTAATATCAAGATTTTCCCATTTATTTTGACGGATGCTGTGATAGATAACACAATTTCTGCTAGCCATAACTGTACTTTCAATAGATTCATTGTAGGATAGATAATCGATGTTGTGAAATTCAGGATGCTCGTGATATGGTATAGAAAATTTCTTTTGGTTGACGCTATTTTGGTCAAATGTTATAATTGAATAGTCTAATGGACCGAAAAACGAAGGAGAATGCCTGGAAATCATACATATTGACAAATCAACAAGCCCTCGTGATGATGAAGCCACAATATGTCCATTTGAATAGACTGCAGATTTGCATGATTTCAATTGAGCCATAGAGTATCTTCTACACATTAAAGTACCGTAATACCAATAATAACAGGATCCGTCAGGATATATTATAATCATATATGCAACAGATTTAACCCATATTATCACTGATGAATAAGTTGGCTTAATTTTGGTTTTAAATTCATAACCAGCAAAATTAGTAACAAAAAGAAAACCTTTGGGATCAACCATTGAGCCTATTCCGTTTGTAATGTTAATTGTAACAGCTGATTGATATATCTTTCTAATACAAGTTATTGGAGATATATTATTCTTAATTAAAAATGAATATACAGTGCCATCAGCAGCTAAAGCGAGCCCATTCATCCCACTTATGCTAATTTTTTTTATTGGTTTGTCCAATAAAGGATATGAATTCGATGAATTTCCATATATAACAAATAATTTACCAGAATCTGTCGCGGCCACAATAGTGGATTCGAATCGGGCAATTGATGTTACAAAATCATCGCATAAAGAAACCTTGGAATGATGAATTCCTATAAAAAAGTTCGTTGTATCAAAAGAAAAATACAATATTGACCCTCTAGATGTCAAAACAGCCACAGAACATTCTCCAATCCATGAACACTGCTGAAACATTCCATATTTGTTAATTTGATCCGAATTCATTGTATATTTACTTAAAAAGCTTCTTTTTTGGCTGCTTTTCCATAATGATATATAATCTAATGAAACTATTAATAAATATTCCATTTTTGGGCATATTTGTATATCTAAAACAAGTTCCTCAGGAGACAATACATCATCTTCACCACAAAACAAAAAGCACATATTTTATTATCTTCTCTAAAAACAATTAAAACCAAATATGGATAGAAAACGAACCCAATTCTTGGTTAAATGATTCTTCATTTTTAAACTTAAACAAAATGGTAAGTTTAATGTTTATTTTCTCATATAAACCATAAATATGATCAAAAAGCATTTAATTTGATGAAATTGGAATGGGTGATTACAAATAATTCCAAAAAATCAGGTTTAATAGGAATAAGATAATACTATCAACGAATATCTCATTGTTTTTGTATTTTGGTTAATAAAATATATATTATTCTATTCAATTTCAAATCTTGTTCCAAAAATTCCCAATTAATCTAAATTTAACGTAATTATCTCCAATTTTTTGAAAAACTGTTTAAATTTCCCCTATTTTGTATGAGAAATCATGATATTCTATTTTAAAGGCTTTCCTAGTCTTTAATATTGACTTTTTTATATCTACATTTTCTAATGACTGATTCAGTATTTATTATGTTTTCCTTTATCAGCCCTTGTCTTTAGAGCTATTTTTTCTGTTTGAACATGTTAATGTTGATTTGGATGATTCAAAAGAAAAAAAAATTGGGATTCACAAGTTCAAAATACATAGGGGGTCTTCCAAAACGCAAAATCTCAAATTATTAATCTATATGACAAAAAGAATTTAGTTTTTCTTCATTGTACTTATCAAAATCATACCATGTATAGTTTTTTTAAAGCAGCATACACTTAATAATTATGGTATTGTTCAATCACTGGTTAATAGCTTAGTCTAAACCTTAGACTCTAAGGTTTTCTGGAGTAAAACATATTTTTATGCAGCAGAGACTTTTTGTTCTTTTTTTAATGGGAACTTTTTTTTTAATACTAAGAAACCCATCAATATCGTTTGGTTATAATAATACGAAGTTTTGGAGAGATTTTAATGGTTTTTATTTGGATAATGGAGAATTATTATTGAATCGGCCTTTTGAAAAAAAGATAATAGTGTTATCTGCATTAAATTTTGATGTTAAAATATATGGGATTCAATATTCTAATCGTGAGTTTACTTTTTTGGTCTCAAAGAGAGTTTTGGCATCAGATTGCATATTTTATCAGATTTCTAATAGAAACTCGATCCTTATACTGGGATCTGTTTCACATACATCATATATTTTAATTCAAAGATGTATATTTTCATTCAATTCAAAACCAAGAGCATCAGCTGATGTGAAACTATCATCATGTGATGCTAATATCCTATATTCATGCTTTACGAACAGTACTGAAAGTGCTATAGATATAATGATGGGGCAAATATGTTTGGTAAATCAAACATCTATTAGCAAAATCACAGGGTTAGGTTATTCACAGAGATTGCATTCTGATAATGTGTTTTATTCATGTATGAATTCTTCACATATAAATACATTTATTGTACTTCGAATAGAGGGTGTTTATAGTACGTTTTGTTATGAGAGTAATCTCCAAAACAATTCATGTAATGACATGTTCCAAGTATATATGTTTGAAAATATCAATAATGTTTTGAAAACTAATATAATATATAATAATGCTGATAGTATGCTTATACAACTCCAAGGAGTATTTAAGTTTATTCAAATGAGTGTTTACTCAAATACATATAAAGTACTATACAAGCTGTTTTCATCTGAATCATCACTCATAATATGTGACTCATATTTTGATTATATAACAGAAAGAGAGAATGTAACTATTGTTTCCGCAATTCTCACATTGTTTTCAAACCCAGTGAATATCGAAATCGACCAAATGTGTCTTTTTAACCTTCCAACACCAACACCACATCCCAATGATTCTCATTTACTAAACTATTTAACAATAGGGATGATTATAATTGTCATAACAATTATTTTTTATATTCTTGTAGTGACTTGCAGATATAATAAAAGACATACAGACCTTGAAGAGAGGGCTTTGATTAGCATGGCTGTAAACAATGACTTTGGATGATTTCAAACACAGTAAGTCAATTTATAAATGAAAAGTCACAAAGACACAATAGAAACACAAATCAAAGCATTAGCAAAACCGATCGAAACGATCACAATGAATCAAATAGATGCCATTAACAATGAGCATATGGAATTAATGGAAAAAATGAAAGCCCTTTCATCACAAGTTGATCAGTTGTTACAACTGTTTCCTAAAACTGATTTAACACAAGAAATTAACAAACTTAATTCCATTTGCGATAGATTCGAGAATTGTAAGAAAAGAGTGCAGAGGGTCACTGCAAGGGCCGAGAAGCTTCTTAGCACTCTCCCGACCGTTTAGAATTAATAAACGATTATTTTGTAAAAAATGGAGACAATAGATGATACACCTCTTTTCTTTCTAGCTCAGAGTTTCTCACCTGATTCCCTTTGTATTACGTCTTTTGTGAAGTCTTTGGTTTTTTTTATTCTGTTTTCGCTTTTTTCATGCGTCTTGTTTTGTTCCATATTTTTTGTTTTCAAAGGTCAGTATATTGGTGGATATTTTCCTTTTTTAACGATAACAATGAGCTATCCAAATGATTTAATATTTACATATGCAATTTCATCAACATCAGCGGCAGTTTGTTTACTATTTGTGTTTTTTTCGTCGGCTTCTTTAGTTGGAGGAGATTATTCGAAGAATATGGGAATAATTTTTAAAATATGTGCAGTTTTTGGTACATTCTTTTATTTTTTCCTCAATTTCGTGTCAGATTCTATTGTTTGTATTTATCTTTTTTGTTTTTCATTCTTTTTGTTTAGCATCTTCCCAGTTTTTTTGCCTTTGAAGCCAAAACAATTCAAAGTTTATGTTTTCAGAAGTTCCATCGTGATCATTGGTTTCCTATATTATCTCATTGATCAGAATGAGAATCGAAAATCGATGTATATTCAGATAGTTATATTTCTCTCTTTTGCAATATTCTTGCTCTCATGGCTCTTTGAGCTATCTCAAGCGAGTTTTGAAATAATTGTTATAAACTAAATAGTTATAGATTTTTAAATATTTTCATTTCTGGACGAGTTGATAGCTAATTCGGATAATTCAAATGTGCAATCTGCCCAAAACTTCATATAATAGTCCGTTTTTGTACTCAAAGAGTTTCTACATACAATAATAGTCCAAGGATCTGTGACTTGATCAAATTTCCATGTAAATGATTGTAGAGATTGATTCGAACTTATTCCTTCAGATTTATACACATCCCCAGCATATATCTTTTTAACAGCTTTTCCTTGATTATAAACCGCATATACCCAGCAAGGGATTTCATTTCCTGCTTTTTCAAAAGTTACTCTTACCATACATGGCTTTGATAGTCTCAAAAGATACTGAGGCAGGTTTGTTGCATCAGGTGAGTTTGTAACAGGCTTTGATCCATCTAATGGACCAGGTAAAAGGGAATTCCAAATTTCTTTAGAGAACCAATTCCCTCTTTTATGAGTCAGACAAACATAAAGGGATGAATAATTCCTTACAAAATCATCAAAACTCATCCAAAAAACTCCATCATCTACTTCTGAATGACCCAAATCACGAGCAATTTCTGGATAGCGATTCCATAATGGAGATCCATCAGACCAATCACCATTCCATTCCATATCTCCCCAAGGATTTCGTAATTGCATTAGTTTATATCCTTTAATTTCAACAACTCTATGAATGGAATATGCATGTCCCAAAACAATATTACTTTTGTTTCTTGATGTATCTTTTCCAGAATGAGATCCACAGCACAAAAACTCATCGTTGTTATTCCATTCAAGCATAGATTTCCATAATGATCCGTTTGAGATTTGCTCTTTCATTTCAAGAGACTCCAAATGGAAAACTTCAGGCCATCCACCAATCATTCGGTACAAAGCATCATGAGAATTACCACCTTCAATCGCTGAGTAGCTGCCATTCTGTTTTGCATATGCTTTTTCAACAATTATAAACCACCAGGGTGTTGGACTTTTCTTTGGGCTTACAAATTTAGGCCTATTCATCCTAACAGGTATTTGTGTATCAACAATAACAGAAACTCTTTTCCCCATAATATTAAACCCAACACAAGCAGCTCCACATTGTGAATCAACAGGACTATCAAAAATTTTTTCAATAAATGATGGATAAGTAGATATTGCTGACATTGCAGCAACAAAATAGCAATCTCCAATCTTTCCCTGACAAATATCATATGGTGTTGTTTTCCCAATGATCTCATTCCCGTAAAGCTGGTCTCCATATGTCCAAGAAATATCACTCATCAATTCAGGATTCTCTTCTGCAATAGCTTTATGGGGGTGGAATTCACTATCTTGATACTTTTGGCCTCGACTCCTTAGTAATTGATATAGACTACTAAATTCTTGATTAATATTTCTTGATTCGTTTATTAGTTCAAGGGTTTTCCGTGCTCTTTCTTCTTGCTGTTGGCGAACATATTTCTCATAATAGCTTTGATCTTTCTTTGAAGATATATCAATAAGATCAATTTCATTTCTTAATTCAAATACCTTTATTCTTTCAAAACTATTAAATTTTTTATGATTTTGGAGAGAATGTGTTTGGATTTTCATACCAGATAAATATCTTATTATTTCCGCTTTAGCAGACTCAAATGCCACTTCAGATGTTATATAAAATTGGGCTTTGAGTGCCGAAATGAATTCGGATTTGCTTTGATAACTTACTGATTCATTATGAGAAAATTTAATAAATTCATCAAATGTGGAATAATTTTTCATTTCATGTGTCTCTTCAATTCTCACATTAGCAGACTTCATGGATTTTCGAATTGCGAATTCAATTATCTCTTTATGCATAAAATTCAGTGAATCTAAAGTATAAGAATCAAAATTATATAATAAAGATAGGACAAGAAATGAAATAAACGAAAATGCTGCTGATGTTGACATTGCACCAAATTGGGGGTGAATGAAAAACACAGAAGCAAATAATCCCCATGTCCATGGTGAAATAAAAAACATGATAAAAAAGAAAGTAAAAACTTTCATATCACTTAAAGAACCATTGTAATATTGCCTGACTGGGAAAAATATATTGGTAAAAACCACAACATTTGTTTTAGATCCAGAGTAGAGTAAAGCTAATACAATAATCATGGAAACCAAAAAAGAAACTACAAAAAATGTAGTGGTTACAATAAATGTTGATTTGACTTGAGAATATAAATGCAAAACGGTAACTAAAAACAATATGATGAAAGAAATAGATAATCCCCATGAAAACGGAGAAGTGTTCCAACCACCTTTTTGTCCAAAATAATATATAGTAGAAAAGAGCATCATAAATGATGAAAAAAGAAAGACATTAGCTGTCACGAATTTATAATCAGTTTGAAAATAAATAAATATTGAAGAAACAACAATAACAGCTGATGATGTAAGCCATGTTACAAATTGAGCCTGAGTTAGCTCCCTATTATTTAAGATGAACCAAATATATAGAAATGTCAACAAGCATATAAAAGCGAAACATCCTATGATTGCTACTGATAAACCAATTCCTGAAGTGATTTGATAAAGCAAAACAAATTCAAATACAACAGTTATACAGTAGGATAAAATTAAAAGTCCTTCAAAACGATGAATATATTGATTTTGTCGGAAAGATAATACAAATGCAATGTATAATAATGTGGAAATAATGAACAACATAACAAGAACACCAATATAACCATTAACAATAGAATTAAATAATGGGTAAATAATTACAAAAATAAATGAAATCACATCAATAATAATCAATAAACTTAAAAATGTATCATTCTTTGACCCAAAAAATGATCCAGATGTCCATAACACAAAGTTATTCCCATGATAAACCAAAAATATTATGGCTGACGTATGAAGAGAAATGATAGTAAAAATTATTATTGTTCGATACTTAGAAAGGCTACCTAGATTATTCATAAAAAATACTTGAAACAAGAAAATAATCAGACCAATAAAATATGATAATAGGATTGAATTAGAAAGCTGATTATTGTTTTCATACAGAGAAACTATTGAATTAACAACAAATGCAATAGAAAATGCAAAAATTATCAGAGAGATTACAGCATTATGTTGAGAGATTGATTGAGATATAACCTCAAGGTTTTGAGTATCAAATGAAATAAACTCAATAATGATTGAAACGAAAAACACTAAGAATGCTCCTAATGACAAAAAAGCTTCATGTTTTTCTGGGGAATTTCTTCTTGGCTGTAATTCGTTCAATTTGGCTTCAATTTGAGGAGGTAATGTCACAACCGATAATTCCGACTTTCCTCTATTTGTTTCGTTCATTAATGTGATAAAAAGCCAATTTAAAAACCTTGACAAGAAAAATGAACCCAAAATCATAAACATTATCCCGTGTCCAACGAACCAAAACCTCGATGAGAATGCTACAGATGCAGTTTTAACAACATATCCCAAAAACAGAATAAACATTGTTTGTCGGTGTGATACAGTAGAAAATTGAGATAGAATAAGGAGGAAATCAACCAAAATTGAAGATCCAACGGTACCTATTGTCGCTGTTCTTTGAGGTTTATCCTTCCATACAAGGTAAAACACTCCGTTGAATGTAAGACTAGAAAGAATGACAATAAAAGCCCATATCCATCCAAATTTTCCATTTCCTTGTATCCATTGGCCATAATCATGCCGAGATAAATCATCAATGAAACAATTAAGACTGTTTTCCGACTCCAATATTCTATTTGCTGATTCGTCTTTCAAACGTCTTCTTGATGCACAAACACCAATTGCATACACAAGCAATGATGGCCATACTAAAAGAAATCCATATGACATCCATGATTGTGGATCCATCATAAACACAATACTAGCTGTTAAACCATAAATCAATACTATACTCGATGATATGGTGATTATTACTGAGTTGGTTAACCTAAAACCATTTTTATAATAATTCATAATACTTAATATTATTAATAAAAACGACGACGGAGCTACTCCGATTACTATACCCAAAATTGGAGGCTTAATTTGAGAATAAACAGAATAACCATATAAAAAACATACTAAAAATGGCAAAACAAACAAAAGCCACCATAAACCATATACGGTGTTAACAATTAACGAATTTGATGGTTTTTGGAGCCAATTAATGATTATTGGTTTCGAAAACCTAAAAGGCCTCCATTCGAATATGTTGCTCAATAAAAAATACCACAAAACGAGGACAATAATTAATGGAATCCCATATGACAATGATAGTTTTCCAAATGTTGACCTATCAAAGTCATCAATACTGATCCTTGACATATGCAAAAAACTTGGGGTTAAAGGTTCGAAAGGCACCACCGTTTTATTTATTTTATTTGTCCATGAGTTGGAGTGGAACTGGTAATGAATGTTGGAGTAGTTTTCCAATATCTCAATTATTGGCAATTTCCGGTCTTGGTAACGATATTGGGGAAGAAAGAATAGAAAAAATTTGCCAGAACGTTGTTGAAAAGCATTTAGTAGTTTTTATTGGTTTTATAAAGGAATCAAATTCATTGTTGACAAGAAAAAATGTTCTTGATGTGATGATATGTTCAATAGCCTTTTGTTGTGATGAATTTAACAAAAATTGTCAAGATTTGATTATTCAAAGTTTTACCCCTCATGATACTTTGCAAATTTTGGCAAATACTTATTTTGTTAAGAATCCTCTGGAAAAAATTGAAGGTCATGTGGCCTCTCACTTTGATTTGTTCATAGCATTAAGAGGTTTTGAAGACCTCTCATTTGATATGGTTTATCGGTTCTTTTGGCATCATAGAGTTAACAGCTCTTTCAATGAGCTATTTGGTGATTATATTTGTCGAGTTGTTAAAAAATTTGGTTCATATTCAATGGTGATTTTGTTGAATGTTGACATGAGTATGCTCCCTATTGAGTTTTTTATTAAATTATTAGCAATTCCAAATATAAATGTTAATCTTATTATGCATAAAATTGTGGATCTTCTTGAGTATTTTTCCGAAGGAAAAAAGCAGAATGAACTGGCACTCTCACAATTCAAACTATCAACCAATACTAATGAGTCTCTAATCAAAACATTTCATACTTCTGAAATCAATTATACGAAAAAAATTGAGGAATTAGAAATGGCTAAAAAGAGGAGATTAGAACTTCACGAAATTATGACTGAAGAAGAGAATTCAGAAAAATTATTGACGAATGAAGTTAACAAGATTTATTTGGAAATCGAGCAAATATCTAAATCGATACATGTTGAAACGAAAAAAGAAGATATGTTGCAACAGGAAATAAAAATCAATGATGAAAATCTGATTCAAGCCCAAAAAATAATATCTCAAAAGCCTAACAAAGAAACATCAGAAGATTCCACTATTATCAGCAAGCTTAAACAGTCTCTTTTTGATAGTACTCGGCAAAAAATATATTCTATTGACGTCAAAGATGTTCATAATAGTCTACAAAATAATATCCAACACATATACAAATTCATTGAACCACCATCAACAATCCCGGATCTTAGTCCATATTTTTTCAAAACACAACATTTTGAGTATCTGTGGAATAGTGTTACTGAGAATAGCACAAAAGCATGCACCTTATATGCCTCATACTTAGCAATAATGGGAGACGATTGTGATGATTTATCAATGAATTTACTGATACAATCTTCTGAAAGGGGAGATTTGTATGCAAAACACAACCTTGCAATGATGATAATGCTTCAAAGGGGCCAACATATGGATATTGGTGATGCATCAAAGCTTTTAGTAGAAACTGTAGAATATGGATTCCTTCCTTCTGTAGAACTCATGAGAGAATTTGGGATAGAACTCAAAAGCATTTAATAGAAAAACTTATGTTTATTAATGGGTTGTTTTCTTCCTCCATATTCTACTAAATACCATAGATAATACTACCCCAATTGTTAATCCACCAACTGTGTAATATAATTTTCTTAAATCACTTTTTGTTTCAACAATATTTTCAGTTTGAGGAGATTCAAAGAAATCTCCACCAATATTTTGGACTGATGCTTCATTCATACAGCTGGTGTTTTGGACACCTAACTCGCTTGTTTCATTATCAATTTGAGTACACACATCACCATGATCTGAGAGTTTTATATCTGGCTCTGTACCCATGCAGTTGAAGTCTGTACAAAAAACTCCAGCTTCTGATTGTATTCCAGAATCTATGGTGTGATTGATTTGTGTTTCAATGTTTTCTAATATCACATTGGATTCATTATTTTGTACCTCCATATCAGAAGTAGTTGATCCTTCTCTTTGTATACCCATATCGGTAGTGGTTGATCCTTCTCTTTGTATACCCATATCGGTAGTGGTTGATTCTTCTCTTTGTATACCCATATCGATAGTTGCTGATTCTTCCCTTTGAATACCCATATCGGTAGTGGTTGATCCTTCTCTTTGTATTCCCATATCGATAGTAGTTGATTCTTCCCTTTGAATACCCATATCGGTAGTGGTTGATCCTTCTCTTTGTATACCCATATCATATGTATCAACATGTACTTGAGTTTCATTGGTACTCAATACAGGTTTTTCATGATCTTTTTGAATTGAACAATTGATTAATGGTTCTTGATCAGCAAACTCCCTCTTGAGCTGAATTGCAACCTGAAGATCCTTCTCAGTACCTATTCCATTCTCATAATACCAAGCAAGATTAAGACAAACATCTTTGTTTCCTGAATCATGAATTTCCTTTAGAATAACAAAAGCTTTTTCTGGCTTTGGCATCTGGCCTTGTGGCGAATAAAAATCTGCTAGGATGACTTTGAATTTTGGAATTTCACTTGAAACTTCAACTAAAAATTGCTCAAGCTTTTCTAAATTGCCCATTTTCCTATACAAATCAACTAATCTAAGTGAAATCTTCTCCCTAGTTTCTCCATTGCAGATAGATAAATAAATCTTTTCACTTTCAAGCAAATCTGTGGGTGCATACTTATTATTCGAATCAGCTAATGCATCTGCAACAAAAAGTCTTCCTGGAAAGAAACCAATATTTGAGGATTTCATCATGTAGTCCCAAGATTTTTCATAATTTTGCAAAGCATCATAATACATTGCCAAAATAAAGGATGATTTCCCATCTATCTTTTTAAATCCCTCCTCTTTAATTAAAAACTGAGTGTTTCTTTGAACTTCTTTACCGATTGTACATTCAATTGAAGATTCAGAAAATTCAGTTCTTATATCTTTAGAATGACCATTATTAACTATTCCACTGACAAAAACATTATCCTCGTCATCAGTAATTTGAATATCTTGTGTATTCTTATTATAGTGAACCGAAAACTGATCAGGGCGCTTTCTTCCACAATTTATTTTCACATAGAGGTTATTTTGATCCTGTGAGAATTCATAGGTACCTTGAAGGCCTTCAGGAAATACAGAATGTTCAAAATCCATAAAAAAAATTAACGTTTAGAATTAATTTGTTAGTATAGGGAAAGGATCATTTGCTTTAAGCTTGATCTCATGGGCAGATTGGTCTATATATCCATTTATAAGCTTCTCATAAATAAGGGTAGCTGCTATTGATGTAGCTTCAGAAAGTGAGTATTCACGATGTATTGACAAAGCTGCTTGAAAGATGGTGATAGGAATTGTGTTATCGAAAACATGATCATGCACAATTGTCAATATTCTAAGAATAATAATGTTCCTTATTTTCATTAAGAGATCAAATATACCCAGTTTGATAAAAAGAATCTGATTTTTTGTGAAGGCATTCTCAAAGAGATTGATATCTCCCCATTTCACAGAATTAATAATGTCAACAAACATACCCAAATTATACTTCATTATCAATTCTTCCGAAGGAATCTCTCCGAATGAAAGCTGGACTGGAATAAGATAAGCCAAAACTAACCTTCTGTTAGCAATTGAAGTAGGTGGAATATGATGAAATGATTTCAATAAAAACTCTCTTGATTCATTTATCTGGCAACTTACAACTTTAACTCTTCCCACTAAGAAATAATGGCATGCAAGTTGATCTAGTGGACAGCCTTTAAGACATGCTGCATCATCAGAAAGCTTTTGAATGCTCTTCAAAAGCATTTCTGCATCTTTATATTGGTTTCTCATTAGATTTAAAGAAAGGAGTTCATTAACTACATATATCCAATTCACATTTGGGTTCTTTGATGACTGACTTTTAAGTGCAATAGGAAGCATTTTTTTCAATGTAGAAACACTATCATTGTAATTGACATTAGATCCGAAATATTTAAGACCTTTTGCTATCGTTTTCAAAATAGGAACAGAAATTCCAATTGTGATTGTGGAAAAATTACGTATCAAAGGTAAAATAGCTTGAATATATAAGGATGAAAACTCTTGGAGACTTGGGGACTTTGGGATTTGGAAAATAAAATTCATCGAGTCCCTCCAAATCTCAGATTTTATCATTTTCACATTATCTTCTGATACCTCGGAAATTGTGTGCTTTTTTTCGGCTAAAAAATATATATCATAAAATTTGGCAATTTCTCTCCCATTATCAAGACTAATAGCTTTGTTAATAGATTGTATAATATAGGACATATTTGGCACTTTTTGTGGTTGTAGCCTTAAGAGTTGGTTTCTTTTATCAGATCTCTTTATAATAATGTTGATACTCCATTTTCTTCATATCTGAATGAACATCCTTCTTATCAATCCAATTAGGTGATTTCTTGATTGATTCCATCTTATTAACCACAAAATATTTATTAAATATATAGCAAAGTTAACAATATCATTCATATAACAACTATTTACTCAATAATACATCATTATTATAAATGTATTTATGAAAGTGATTGATTTTGTATATGTTTGATCAATTGTATTCTGTTTTTTTGATTCAATGAAAGGGATATCAGCATAACAATGTAGAGAATTGAAGAATTGAATTTGGTATGTCATTCTTAAAGTAAGTGAATTATTTGTAATAGATACTGCTCTTGAGGAGAATGAAGATGATGAATGGTCAATGAATGAATGAGACACTTCAAGAGAACCTGTTAATACACAAAAAAGAAAGTTTTGATTACAATAGAATATGCAATACATCAACTTTCTTGACCCTACTCCTTCAACAAGTATAACCCCATACATAGATGGACTGTTGTTATGAACAATGTTAGCATATGACATTGAAATCATTCCAGATGTAGAATAGAAGTAAATACAAATGCTATCAGAAACCTTGTTGTTTGAGAAAGTGCAGTGTGTGCTTGTAAATGAAGATGGAGAATAGACATCAATTCCCGAATATGCTAATACATTGTTCAATGAACTGTTAGTATTGTCAACTTGTTGATCACCTGAGGACATGTAAATTGGAAAAAAGCCATATGCTGTATCAGAAGAATATGACACTGAGAGATACTCAACGTGATTCATCTGGGAAGCCCCTAGGTGAGCAAATAGATAATATGAAGAAGCTCCACAATAACATCTATTTGCACATATCATTCTGAGAAAAGAATTTGAAGAGTAATAATATATTGCTCCTCCATTATTTGAACAAGCACATTTATAGAAGACTGAGTAATTGAGATTCATTGAGTAAGAACCACCATAAACATAAATCACTCCACCATCTCCAGAGTATATTGAAGTTCTTGAGAAGATACAATTTGAAATATTGATACTTCTATCCACATAGGATCTTCCCTGATCAATATTTTCTCTATCACACCTTAATACAATACCCCTTGAATTATCATAAACATTCATCCATAATATAGGACCAAATACCTTGTTAATTGAGTTTGAAACTTTTTTTTGTTGTTTTGAATTACAAATTTTCTCAAATGATAAAACTATAAGAATTATCAATACTTTTTTCGTTAATATTGCTCCTTTGAGGATACCACAATTTTGAATGATCATTGAGTTATGTTTTTTTCGATTTATGAGTTCATTTTTAGGGATCATTAGGGGGAAATTCCAGAGAAAACCTAATTTTGAAGTTATTTGGAGCAAAGAAAGGTCAAATTTGGCCCAATACTTAAATGAAAAATTAATTCTGAAATAATTACAAAAGAAAACATTGAAACAATTGATGATATGAAATATGAAGAGGAACCAATTATCATTTCGAAGACAAATATTCTGATTTGTGTTCATTTGTTGTTTCAATAAAAAGAATATCTCAAATAGTATTAATGATTCCATAAAATAAATCATTATTATGATATATTGGTCCATATTATCATATATGATATGGAATATACCGAAATTAATCATCATCATGACGAAATCTGTGGGTTTTTAAAGAATCTTCACAATGATTCAATTCAAAACATTTAATTCTATCAAATAAAAAAGATTTTCAATAATTCATAAAAATGTTTTTAGGCGATTTCTCATTAAATGAATGAGTTAATTGTTGTGTGAAAGAAGATTTCTTCTTATTTTATAGAAACACAGTTATTAATGATTAAAATTGAATGTTATTCTTATTTTATTTGCTGCATCAAATCTTTGACCACAATTAACTTCCTAATCCCATTAATTAATGACTCATTAAGAAAAAAACATACCGGACTCATCAATTTTTGCCAAAAAAGCCCTTTTATTGACAGAGTTGGATCTTTATTTCCAATAATTGATGAAATTTTTCGTACTCTTCTCGATTGTTCTAATCAACCTGAGTTATTGCCGGCAACAAAAAATTCAAACAAAGCTGAATATCATATTGGGTTTTGTTTATTTTTTAATGCAAAACATTACCTTAATATTGCGAATTCTTTCATTAAGTGTTTTGTTATTGTTGGATTTATCCACTTGGCTGGCGTTTATCACTCTCTCAACAATGGTTTTTGAGTTTTCAATGAAAGAATGCCCTCCAAGATTATTCAATTTAAGATCCCTGATCAAGGTGTTACCCATTATATTAGTTACTTGGGTGCTGTTACTTAAAGTCATTAGGGACTTTAGATACTCATATAATGAGTCAGATCCCTCAAATAAACCATAAACAAATGCCATGCACAATCTATTCATTATATACTCAATATTGAAAACTGATCCAGGATCACTTAATGATCTCTCTTTTAGGAACATATAAATAACTAAATAATTCTCAAAAATATCTTTGTTAATTGATTCTATATGTGACAATGGACCATTATCAGAGACAGCATAAACCAGCTCATTATAACCAGTTTCTAAAAGAGTTTTGGAAATTAATAAAGAAAAATCACGAATTGTTTGAGATTTTCTATTTGGGAAATAGTTAGGAATAATCTCCAAAAATTCATTAATTGTGCCAAGATAAAATGACTCAATTTCACTTTGAATTTGGGTATGAGGGGCAAATTGATCTTTAGGATTGACATTTTCTTCTCCTGAAATCATAGGAAAACAGCACATAATACATCCAACAAATAGAACCATCATTAACATCGTGGATCCAGCAGAAATAAACATTTTTCCTAGTGTCATTAAATATATAGAAAAACAAAGAAAACCAAAAAAAACTATCCATCCTATTATCCAAGGAGGTGTACAAGACGAGCACATTCCAAACTCCAGTGGTTCCCCATTATAAACTCCTAAATGGTTGAAATATTGGCGTTTTTCTGGGAAATAGTACTCACTTGTAACATCATTCTTGTTCCAATAGGATATTTGAAGAGTTGAAACCTCATTATTCTTAAAATCAAGGCAGGGAACGTGAATATTTGGGTCAACTCCATTTCTGATTCTCTGGATTGCAGTTAAGTTATACAAGTTGATGCCTTCAAGGGTTTGGGCAATCCGTTCAATTCTAGAATATTCTCCAACATTCATTAATTGGATTTCCGACGCATTTTTTAAAACAGCAGCAGGTGATAAAGCAATAAATTTCCTCTGTTGAGAAATCTCTTCTAAAACGCTTCTTATTGTTGTTTTTCCCTCATACACAGGCTGGTATGGTGATAGACCTTCACTATATGGATTATAATCAAATAGAGGAGACTTCACAGTCATTTAAACTATTAAAAAGTTCACACAAAAAGAAGAATATCAGAAAAATTGAAAATTTTCACATAAAATGATTATTTTTTAAGAATTAGTGGGTAATTCACAAATAAAACGAAAGATATAATAAAACAAAGACCTTGTGCTTTTGATTGATACTCTTATTGTTAGTTTTCTTATATGTAGCTTTTGGTGTCTCTAATGGGGTTCGCATTGGGGTGAGTTGTAATGATTCCCCAATAAAAGAATTAATCCAAATTTTGATATAACTGATTTCACCACTTTTTGTAGCCTCCGATGATGTTGCTTGGTCATCAACTAATAAATTATATAAAGGTCTCCCCCCTGAATCATTTGGTTTGCAATAGATTGAAGTATCAGTGTTGTTTGCAACTCCAACAACCAAACCATTTTGGATAATAAAAATTGAATTCTTTTGGATAGTTGTATCACAGCTAAAAATAACATCAATAAAGGTGTTTTTTGGAACTGTGATATAGGATGCATACGGGTAAAACCTAATATCATCGCTATAGTAATAAAGACCATGGTCTGTGGAGCGACTCTTAAAATCAACGATCTTCCGATATCCTGTGGCCGAAGGATATTTGATTCTCATTCCAATCGAATACTTTTTCAGTATATCAGGATAATTTGATGGCCCCTTTAGCAAAAAACCACTTCCTCTTGCATTTCCCGATGTCCATGACAGTCCATTTTGATTATAACTATAAGATGGTGAGTCAATTGTTTCAAGATTCAAACAATTTCCTAAAGAATCAGCAAGATTATTTTGAAATTTATAATGACACACCAAACCATCATCTAAATTAATCGATAATGCTAATTGGATAAAGCATAATAGCATTTTATATCTATGTCAATATTCTATTAAATACGACACGTCTACAGTTCCACTTTGAATTATCTACATAATCGTATAAAACTCAGACACAACAAAAAGGAAAGATATTGGAAATCGTATAAATTGAGAATATTTGGGAGAGATTTGAGCCTGATTTACTGGGTGATCTGCATGACAGTATATTGTCTGGAAATATGATACTTGATAAGAGTTTTGGTGAATGAAGGTGTTGTTGTTAGATGACATTACAGATCCATAATCTTGAGTGCCAGTATGAGAAATATAGCTATGTTCAATGATTATTGTACCAGCATCTCCACAAAACAAAGTATTGGTGTTTTCATAAAAAATGCTATATCGAAAAGTTGGAGAGCCACTATATGCTCTAACCACTCCATATCCATTTGGACTATTATTACCAATGATGTTGCAATACTCCATGTTGCCATTACCTGCTTCTAATGAAACTATTCCACTGGCGTCATTTCTTATATGGGAACAAAACTTAGTTTGCTGGGTTGCTGCTGCAAAATTATCAAAGCTAGACCATCTTTCAGCAGAATTAAGAGAGATATTTGAGTAAGTATTAATTTGATTGCCGGAATCCATCCTTATTGACTCAGACTTTGTTGATAAATATGAGCATTTTGTCATTGATAAATACTCAACATTATTTTGTGAATTGGCGTTTAATATAGCGAAATGGTATCCATATGAATTGGCATGGCAGGATGAAGCACAAACAAACCTTATATTTGAACTACTTGCATATGAATGGATGGCTCCTCCATCTCCAGAACATGAACTTGAATAAAACACAGAATAATACACATAAATATGAAAATTATTATTCGCAATATTAATCACACCTCCATTTCCACTAAAAAGGGAGAATCGCCCAAAAAGGCAATAACTAATGTTCACCATTTCATTATAATAAGATCTTCCAGAGTTAATTTCTACATTTTGGCATTCTTGGGACAAAAGAGCGCCGAATTTTGAACAAATAAAGAAACATAAATAACCCAACATTATTTGAATTTTTTTCTACGAATTGTAAGTTATGAAAACTCTTGTTAATATGTTGATTATTGAAGAAAACCTTTTTATAAGCTCCAATCTTGATGAAGAATTACCCCAAATTGTTTCACCTTTGAGATTTTTTTCTAAATGTATGTGAATATACAAACATTAACTTCAGCATTGTAAGTTTGTTTGTATGAACATAATAGGCATGTTAACATTTATATGTACATGTATACCAGTAAATATTTTATTATCATGAGCAAACATAAAGCACCCAACCAAGATCTGTTCTTTCAATTTTTTGGGCTGTCATTATGATTAGATATAAATATGTTTTAGAATCTCTCCCATAAAAGAAAATATTGAATATTCTCCCAAAAATCTGCCTCTCTTTGCTCCTTGGAGATAATCTATTTATAAATATACTCCATAAATGTTTTGTGATCATTGATTTCATACATTCTCTCGAAAAACTCAAATTCAAAAAAAAACATGAATATTGTTTATAATTTCAGATTTGGCAATCTCCTTGTCTTTGTTCTTCTTCTTTGCTCTTGAGGATTTGAACAACATTAAATTTTGCTAATCTCAAAGGTGTTTTTTCAATCTTTATTTTTTGCATTTATATCAGCATTGTGATTTACTAGAAATTCAACTACACTAAGATGACCATTTTGAGCAGCAGAATGAAGTGGGGTAATACTAAGCACTAAAACCCAACACCAATATTTTTTCCATTTAATTTAGCTTTTTGATTAACTAGATATTCAACAACACTAAGATGACCATTTTGAGCAGCATAGTGAAGAGGTGTCATATTAAATATTAACACTCAAGACCATTGTTTTTCGCATTTATATCAACTTTTTGATTAACTAGATATTCAACAACACTAAGATGGCCATTTTGAGCAGCAAAATGAAGTAGTGTTTGATCATTAACACCTTTTGAATTCATTTCAGCTTTTTGATTAACCAGATATTCAACAACACTAAGATGACCATATTGAGCAGCTAAATGAATGGGAGTTTGATTAAATAGAATAACTACATATGTTTTCTTTTGAATTTATATCAACTTTTTGATTAACTAAATATTCAACAACACTAAGATGACCATTTTGAGCAGCTAAATGAATTGGAGTCATATTATCTTTATCTTTTTCATTAATATCAGCATTATGATTGACTAGATACTCAACAATACTAAGATGACCATTTCTAGAAGCATAGCCAAGAGGAGTCAGATTGATTAGCAAAACTCAATACAATCATCTTTTGCATTTATCATAGCTCCATTTTCTAACATGAATACTAACAAAGATAGATGGAAAAAGGCTGATGCTTTGCAAACAGCCTTTGGTGTTACAAATCGTTGTCCTTCACACAAATGGAACAATTCAAAACAGCCACTGCAAACAACCATACATGTTACATTATCATTAATCTCTAATCCTTTTATTAACAGAAACTTAAAACACTTTATTGCCCCAAAAAAGCCTGTAAAGGATAATAAATCAAGATACTCTGGTTTATAACCCCATTCAAAAGGACTCCATCTAGCTTCTTGGTTTAATTTATCAAAAACAACTAAATCATCAATCATATCATACTTTAAACAAAACTCTATACTCGATGTATGATAACCATATTTGATCAATTGATCAATATCGCTCACATTTTGGAAGAATGATTCATCAAAATTACCAGGTTTGTCCTTGCTTTGGATAAAACTTTCGAAATTATTGATTTCTTTATAAAAATAATGGCACAGCAAGAAGGTGTCTTTGTTTTTCAAAAATGGTTCGATTTTATCCAAATACTAAAACACCCATCTTGTGCAATTTATATATCAAAACTGGACACTCATTTGACTTTCCTAATAATTTTCCTCGGAAACCAGCCAATTTGCAATATTCAACGGATAACCTCACTGCATGTTCAAGGCTGTGAGGCCTAACCTTTGGCAACATAATTATTCGATCAACACAAAACTCAATATCATCAATAAAAACTTCATTTTCCCCTCCATAAAGAAATCTCTCAAATGATATCAACCCTTCCATTTGATAATAATTTTATTTTGGTTCATAAAAAGAACCAATATTTAATTGAATTTTGATCTCCACCCTTTGAACCGGTCTTAGTATAAACACAGATTGGCAGAAAATAAAAAAGCCATTACCTATTATGACAAAATCGCAATTAAACTCGATTGTTTACCTTGTGCTTGGACAAATTCAATCATCTTAATGTTTTTCCTATAATCTTACGGTGGAGCCATATGCTTCTACTCATCTAATTCATCTCCCAGAATGATATATGCTAATACATGCTCTGCTTCTATTATTCATTTTGGTTATCTAATTGCTTCTCAGGTGATTCAAGTGGAGTATCAATCAGTATCTAATTGTTCTCATGCTTCATCTGGATATTGTTCTATTCTCTTAGAATCAGGTAATCAGAGAGTTGACAACACAAACAGTTCAATGAACAATGCTTTTCAGCATTCTGGTGCTAGTATCTAATCTCCATCTCCATTCATTCATCTTTATTATCAATCCAATGGTCCCTCCAATTACTTCGACTAACTGACTACTTTTTTTCACAATCTCTGCGAGTATAATAATAATAAACTGGATTTCACTTTTACTGGAGAATTTTTAAAATCAGTTTTGAAAAATTCAACATTGTTACCAACCCCATTATGGAGAATTTATCAAAACTCGCCATTTATTTAGTTTCTCACAAAATTCAGAAATGCTTTATGTGACCACTTATTTAAGGCAGGCATGAGCATTGATCCAATACGAAACCTTTTAGAACTTGGTCACGAAATATCTGCTATTCCTTTGTTTAGAATGCCCAAGGATATGAAAAAGGTGTGTTTTATTTGTTTGAATACTCCAATAGCTTTTGAGCGAAAACTTGGAGTTGAACCACTTTCATATTCTGTTCATATGGCCAAAACAATGAAAAAAATTGGTTATTCAATATATATTCTACAAAATCCTCACTCAAGAAATTTAATGGAGTATTTAGCTCCTTTTCTTGAGCAGACTTTGGAGAAATTGGTTTTCTTCTATGCAGGACAACAAAACCACAAAATGACACCAGAAACGCATTTTCAATTCGATGACGGCAAAATTGAAGCAGAAAAATTCATCAGATTTATAAATGAGAAGAAAAACCCTCAAAACAAGGTCATATTGATTTCTGATTTTTCTCACAAAGGATCTGTATTCGATATTTATTCATTTTCAAATTTGTCACCAGGGATTTGTTCTATTTCTACCTTTCCTTTGAATGATAAGGTTATCAATGGAAACGGAATATTTGTGTCCAGGCTCTGTCAGTGTTTGTTGGATGATTTTGGTATCACTTTTGCTCAATTATCTGAGAAAATGAAGAATTCAATGAAGAAGTTTAGTCAATATGTTCAAATAGGATCAAGCTCAAATGAAATACTCATAGAAAACTTCCTCTAGTAAATCTTGGTTGAATAATGAATTTTTATACAACATTATCATTTTGATATTTGAAACTCAAATGATTTGATAGATTTTTCAGATATTTCTAAAAGATTTTTATGTGGTATAACAGGTTTGGATTTTCGTCTTGAAGAGATATTAATCATCATTGGAACATTCAGATGCTTAGAATCAGTATTTTTTTGAACTTGTTCAGCCTCAATGCCATGAAAGGTGACTTTATTGTCCTTTTTATTCATACAATTTGATGGGCATGGAGGGGCTTCAATATAAAATAATTCTTTCATTTCTGCTTTCAGTTTTTCCCTTCTCATAATTAAATATATAATATGTAACTCTGAACTTTTGTCAAACTCAAGATCATCGATAATAATTGGACATATCCCTATTTTGACCATTTCACTTTTTATCTCGGAATCGTATTGATGTATATCAGCAAGACGACGTAATCCATGTTTTATCATTCCATATTCTTCACTTTTTTGAATAAAGTTATGTTGAATAACATCTTCAATGAAAGGCCTTTCCATTGGATTCTTATTAAGGAGCTTAAGAATAAAACTTGATAATGAAGAAGGAATACTATTTGGTATTTTCACATCTTCATATACAATTTTATTCATTAAGCCATTAATTTTCGAATCAACAAATGGTAAATTCCCCACTACCATGTTATACAATATAACTCCTAAACTCCAGATATCAGATGCTTTTGTTGCAATTTGTCCTTTCACCAATTCGGGTGATGCATATGCGGGAGACCCACAATTACTTTGGAGAAATGGATTTTCATCAGTGAAAACTTGACTCAAACCAAAATCAATCACTCTTATATTCTCATATTCATCTATAAGAATGTTCTCAGGTTTGATATCACGATGAGCAATTTTTAATACATTATGAAGATAATCCAATGCCAAAGCAATCTGAATGAATATTTTCTTAGCCAAAATATCAGATAATGCTCCTTTTTTGTGGATGTATTGCTGCAGATTTCCTTGGCTCACATACTCCATTACAATCACAAAATAGTGAGGAAACTCAATCCAATCGTAAAATTCGACAATAAATGGATGGTTGATTTGTTTTAAAATATTAATTTCCCCCTTGAGCTTAGCCATATAACTTTGGTTATTATTCTCAACAATTTTAATGGCAACATTTTTTTTCATTCCAGCTTCCTCACACAACCATACAGAAGAAAAAGCACCAGTTCCAATCGGCTTCAAAATAGTGTAATTTCCAATATGAGATCCAATATTTAACGATTTTCGCATTAAATTTTATTTTATCGTTCTTTCAATTTAGAATAAAAAAAGCTCAATTTTAAAACTCAGAAAATTGAAAGATCTTGAAGGATTTTATTGATCAAGAGCCCTTATTTTCATTTCGAGCTCCTTTATAAGAGACTTAGCCAAGAGAGCCTCTGAAGCCTTGAGTTCGATGTAAACGGAACCAAGAGATGCCTGGATGGTAGTAATGACCTCATGTTTTTGGGATGTCTTTGAGTATATTACGCGAGTTGATGCATCAGATGCTTTAGCTAGGTTTCCTCTGAGTACATTGACGCAGCATTGAAGAACATCACGAGGAGAAGCAGATGTTGTTGGCTTAAGTTTCTCAACAAATGTGCATTTTTCGGCTGCTGCTTCAATTTCGTCTTGCGGTGCAGACATCAAGAAGTATGAAGGAAAGATTCTTAGGCAGGATTCAAGGGTTTCAACACCACCATCTACGGGGATAAATAGAAGTTTGAACTTTTGTGGTGTGATTATATTGGATAGCTCGATTACTATTTTATGAGTAACGCTTGTTACTGGTTGAATAGGCGCTGTGATTGATGGGATTTCTATTACTTTGATTGAGTTACCTGGAGATGGAGCAGACAAATCTATTGAAGATATGATGTTCTCAGTCTGATTATGAATCTGAAGTTCAACTTCAAGATACCCGGGTTTTTCAAGGGAGCAATTGAATTCCACTGCATTAACGATTAATGAAGAGTTTTCACCAATTGTCTGAATGCGAGATCTGGGTTTTGGTCCTGTGACTTGAGCTGGGGCGGATTGTGGTGGTTTTGCCACGGGAACAACAGGGGTTTCTTCTTTATGGTGATGTTTGTGTTTCTTGTGGGATTTAGATCGTTCTTGTTGTTGTTTTAATAGTAAATCTTGGTTATAAGGCATGGGTCTTGGAAGCTCTCTTACCTCACTATCAGCTATCTCGGCTGTTAAATCAACATTTGCTAATGCTTCAGAAATAGCTGAAGCTTTAGCTTTTGGCTTGGGAGCAATTACGATTGGTTTTTCATTGGCCTTTAAAACGATAGGCTTTTCTGCAACCTGAGCTTGCTTGCGACGAGGTCTCCTGATTTTGGAATTTTCATTTGTCTCAACTTTGGCCTTTGGCTTATCTCCAAGAGGATCATCTTGTCCAACCTTTTCAACAGCAACTTCTTCTTCTTTAAACAGTAAAATAGGATCATCAAGACCATTCGGGCGCTCGATTGGTTGAAACTCATCCGACTCAGTAACAATAAATCCACTTTGAATGGAAGAAAATGTTGAACTCTCAAAAGAAGCTTGGATGATTGATAAAAGAGTTAGTGCTGATTGGGCACGATCTTGAACTTCGGCATAAGTAGATTGAACAAACTGAGAAAGCAATTCGATAAATGTATTGGAAAATTCTGCTTGTTCAGAATCAATATGCTTAATAAACAACTTCAGAGCAGAAGATACACAGCTACACTGGACTCTTTCATCTGTTTGAAGAACAAACTCATTCAATAATTCATTAATAGACCCGATATCATCAGAAAATTCTCCAATAATATATGAAGCAGCCAACAAAAGTTTTGTCTTATCTTTATAGTCATAATTCTCAAATAATGCACCCATAATATCAATTAATGTGGGTCTGGTTGCGGGAACTCTATTTGACAGATCTAACATCTGTTCAGCAATGGAATCATAGGCTGTAAAACCTCCTTCTTCAAGAAAGTCAACTAAAATAGTAATATACCACTCAAAATCAGTAATCAATTCATAATCATTCTTCGAACATATCTCAATAACTCTTCGGAGTATTTGATCTTTAAATTGTATCGACTTTGATTCTCTAAAATGATCGAACATTTTGGCAACAATCCCATCAACAGTTTTATTATTTGCCAAGGCAGCTAACAGATCGAGTGCCAATAAACGAGTGCTTTCATCACTTGAATCTAGACATTGAGTAATCAACTCTTTGTGCTCTGCAACTAATTTCGGTTGAATTTCAATTAGTTTAATGAACAAAGACAAGCATAAGAAACGAAGGTTTGGATCTTTATGCTCAAGGAATGCTTGCATGCGCTGTGTAGCATATGTTAATAAAATTGGATTGGTAATAGGAATCTCAATTATTGTCCTGACACACTCAAAAAGCACAGTAATAGATGATGTTGTTTCTAAAATTGTTGTAAATGGCCCAACAAGTTTCTTTGGAAGTCGTGGTTCAACTGCAGAAAGCATTCTCATTATATTGATCAACCTTACAGATATCCAATTTGATGGAGATGTTTCAAGCATTTTATGGAACTTGGGAATCATTCCAATAAAATTCTGTGGATTATGAGCACAGAGTTCGGACATAACAGTAAGTGCAGAAAACATTACGGAATTATCAGGATCATCAAGCCTATTCTTCAAAGCGGTAAAACCAGGTCTTAAAGCATCAGGATACTTCAAACATATGTGATAAAATGTCATTATAGCTTTTTGCCTTAATTGAGGGCGGGCTCCAGACATTAATGCAATAACATCATGTGATATGTACTGAGCCAACGGAAGAGAAAGAAATGGGGCAAGTGATGTCAGAACAGTCCCAGCAACAAGAGGCATAATCGAAGTCAAATCTCTTTGGATCCTATTTGTTGACATTAAAACAACATCTGATTGGGTATTCCACATTTGGGTTGCGGCCGTATAAGCAATCTTCTTACAAGAAAAAGTATCACTTGACATCACTTCCAAAACTGTAAAATCAGCCCATGAGACATCATATCCAACAAGATTTATAAAAACAAGCTGCTGAATAATATCAGACTTTTCTTCAATTGTGTAGGATGTAATTTCTTTTTGCATATTGCCCATCAACTCGGAAATATACTTTTCTTCATTATTCTGTGCCTTATTAGACAAATATCCACGAATAACATCGTATAGAGTTCGCGACATCATCGAATAGCCACTTTTCTTGAACCGAATACGATTAAATAAAATGAAGAGCAAATTTGGGGTTTAATGATAAGAATTTCAATCAAGAGGGTAGCAAATTTCGTGAGAAGAAACATAGAGATTATGGATGTTTAATCAAAATATGATCAGTACCTAAACTTTCTTGATGATGATCGATAAACGTATTCAAACCAATAAAGTGGCCTGTTGTTATGAACAATGTGATCATTTGAAATAAAATATTGCTACTGAGCTAGATGAGATGTGCATGCAAATGCATCAATATACCTGCTGTTTGGGAAAAGGCAGTTTAAGCTGTTGTATGAGTGTGAAATATTTTTATTGGGTTTCTGTTGAGTTTGAATAATATATTTAGGTATATATTATTGACACAATGGAATGAAATGTACCCAAGCAGCTCAAGGATTAGTTTAGAGATCAATCTGGATAAGGACGTTCCCAATCTCACTTGAATGAGATTGTTTACACATTTTGACAATAATTTTAAAACAATATATTTTTCTGAAGGAGTTGTCAAAAGAGTTTGCCAATGTCACAACTTGGCAATTGACATTTTAATGTTATCATTCCTGTTAGCATGTGCTTTAAGCATCCGTCCCCATAAGTGCACCCGCATCATTAGGTGTCCTCATGATAAACAACAATGTGATGATTCGGAAAAACTTATGATCAAGATTTGCAATGCAAAGGTTGTTCCAAAAGTTGAAGAAAAGGCAAACTTTTATAATCCAATCCAGAGACCACATCCACACCCACGTCCATTTCCCATGCCACGCCCTTATCCACACCCAATTGAACTCGAAGAAAACAAAGGTGGAGTAAAATGCTCCTACAACTCAAGACGTGAATGGGTTTGTGAGGCTTCATACGAATGGTAAAGAGCTCATTTCTTGATTATAATCTATTATTGTTCTTTCAGACGTTCATTTGCATAAATATCAAGAATATGGTGTGCAACAGGAGAAAGATGACGAAGATTAATACTCATTTCTTTATCGTGATGATTAACTTTAGTGTTACATAGCATCAAAACAGAAGAAACAACTTGAATATCACTGTGATTTTGCAAAAGACGATATTTTTTAACTAACTCTTCAAGTTCAGCATCAGACTTGAATAGACTTCCATCAATTTGTCCCTGAAGGCCAATATGAACATAAAACAATTGCGAAAGCTTCTTGCAGCGCTTAGAAACATGTTGAGACCATGCTAAATTAGAAAGTCCATTCTTATAACAGAGTTTGTGAAAAAGATTGTTGTAATACTCAACAAACACCCTAATATAATGAGAAAATTCAGCTGAACTCTCTTTAAAGGAGAATATACTATTAACCTCGTGATACCACTCGGAAATATAATTGTATTCCCCATTTTCAAGCTTTCTTTCAACAGTATCTACACCAATACGATAAATCATAATATCTTCCTTATCTTCTACATCTTTACTTTCCATAAAAAAACTATATCCCGGATGTTCACTTAGTTTTTTCATCACCAATAAGCATTTTTCGAAAACTCTTTTTTCTTCCATTTAATTGGTGGTGTTTACAATAATCGGCAATCGGATCCAATCCAATTAGTAATGGGAAACCCTTTCCAGTAATTAGTTTCCAATGTAGATGCTATTTAAAGAATGAAAATATGGTAATACAAAAAAAAAATTAAAAGTGTCACACACCATCTCTTATGATATTCTGTATTCTAATGCTTCACCGTTTCTGGGATTATTCTCAGTCGCAGCCATCATTATGTTTAAATATTGCTATAGGTGGCTTTGAAGACAATGGTAAGGTGATCAAAGAGGTAGAACAGTCAATGAAGCAATTTTTAGCATATAGGTTTTTTGGAAGAGTTAATATATCGCTTGATGTAAATATTATTGGTTTAAAAGAAGATTTTATGACACAATTTAATGGAATTTTAGAGAAACCAGATGACTTTTTGAAAGATGACGTATTTACCATATCACCAGAATCGCCATTTTATGATTTATTGCATTCGAAGTATAGTATTTTATCATTGAATTCTAAATCAAAATATACCTTGTTTATAATTAATGGCAAAAAAGATTCTCTCGAGTTTAGATATGGAGGATCGAAAAGCCAAAACCAATGCTTTCTTCTTGGAATGAGGGCTAGTTTTTGCTATGTTTCTTTAGATGCCAGATTTGCCATTCCACATATTTTTAGAAAAATTAACAACTTTTTAGATGGCTTTCTGCCCCCAGAGCCTCAACCAAGTTTTCATGTTCCTTCTTCTATTGTTTTATCAATAGTTACTTTCGGCCCAAATATTAATTCAGCAATGCTGCGCACTCATATGGAATCGGTTCTACCACCAAGTGTTGATTGCCATGTTTTAGTAACTCCAAAAAATCTTTATGAGTTTCCATTAATTGTGGCTGGATTATACAGTGATTCTTTTTCTGATTTAATATCATCGATTAAAATGTCGGAACATGTCCTGGGAGTATCTGCAGCAAATGCATTTGAGACAAACTCTTCACAAAAAATTATCCCTGTATTTGTTTTTGAAAAACTCGATATGTATAGTTATGATTCTCCTGTGTATAGTGACAACAAAATGGCAGCTATTTTTGTTGAAAATGATGATCCAATGAGATTAGTGTTGTCAGCTGTTTCGAGTTTCATTCCAGGGTTGAGCGACAAACCCACAATATCTGGTCATCACCCATTATACCCTGCTGGGGGATATTCTGAGTTTTCACCATTAATAAGTGATTCAGTAATGTTATCTTATATATTGAATGATATGCATTATACAGAGGACATATTTTATGAGGCTCAGACCGTTTCCGAAGATATCAAAAAGCTCGATCTATCATGGATTAATACATCATCAATTGAATCTCTTTACCCATCATTAGAATTATCATATAAAGCAACAATAAATAATATAAATCAGAACAAACTTCTTCAAGCATTGACAACAGTCAGTACCTCCAGGAAAGTTGCTGAAGATATCTTAAGTTCCTTCAAAAGATTAGCACAACAATCAGAGATTTTTAGTCGCTGCTGTCCTGTATCATACTATGTAGCAAAACCCAGGAGCACTATATCGACAATTATCCTAGTGTGCGGCTTCCTGCTAATGTTTGGATGGTCAATTTACAAGTTTTATATGTTGTATAGTCAGAAGAAGTATTCATATATTCCTAAAATGCTCGATTTTTAAAAATCTGGATTTATGTCTCACTTTTTTTAATGAACAACTTGGGTTTCATTCAGAAAACTGCCATTATAGTAAGTAGAACAAGGGATCAAATTGATGAAAAATTATTGGCGATTAAGGATTACCTGGAATCTACAGGATTTGGATATAAAAAACCATTGGTTGATAATGAAGGGTTTCCTTACCCAGACATAGACCACGTGAAAATTTTATCTGAGAGACAAAGAGCATCTAGAATGATTAACGATAGAAAAAGGATTACTAATTTAATGGATAATCTTACAAATTCTGATCAAAGTCCACTTTACTCTTTGATGAATGCTCATCATCCATTTGCAATAGCAACAGAAGTAAGACAAAAATCTCCAGCAGAAAATTCTGGACTTATGGATGGAGATCTTGTGATAAGTTTTGGAAAAGCACACTCGTTACACCAAATTAAAAGCGAGATCATTGAATTTCAAGCAGTGGAAATAAATGTAATACGGTGTGAAGGCTCTGAGTGCCAAGTAATTAGTCTTGAAATAACCCCAAGGCCCTGGGAAGGTGATGGACTAGTGGGGTGCCTATTACTCCCTCTGCTCTAATTTACAAAAAGTGGAATCCAAACGTTAAGATTAAACTAAATGAAAGATAATGCACTAGATTTTATCAGAGTTTCGACAAATCCGATTATATTTCGGGATATGGAAAGGGGAGAGACTGATAGTATTCAATTTGTAACAGTGAATATAACTAAAAAGACTCTTGTTGTTCGATTTTCGATACCAAATGGCTCAGGTTTTCGCATGAATTCCATAATTGATGTCAAAATACCTCCTGGATTACAAGAGATAAGGGAAATTTCCTATTCATGTGTAAAAGATGAATTTGAACAATCTGATTTGGTAATATCTTCTCCAATGTTCAATGAGTACAAAGTTCCAATTATGTTTTATCCTCAGTCGCCTGCTTTTGATGTTGATAACAAGAGTTTTGATTTGGGTTTGGTTAATATAAATACCACACATAAGTGTGTGTTCACATTATCTAACTTCGGAACCAAGGGTGGAAACTATTCTATTTTATGCACAGAACCTCATGTTTCAATTGATCCATCATATGGATATCTTGATTCAAATCGGAAAGAAAAGATTACAATTTCTTTCAAAGTTACATCCATCAAGAGGATATCATTTGCTGTTAAAATAGTACCTAAATCATCCTTTTATGAAGGCCCAACTATATCTATTCTTGGAGAAGCTTTCGAGCAATCCATTTACCTTGTATCAAATAATGAACCAATATCCACTATTGTATTTGGTAGAGCCTTTTTTGGAGAAAAAATAAAGAGAACAGTAACCCTCATTAATAAGTCTCCAATTAAAAGGTCATTTGTTGTCCATCCATCTCATGAACCCGGGAGGAAAAGTCATAATGAACCTGCTTTCACTGCAATTCCTTCAGAAGGAGAGTTGATTCCGAATGGTTCAACAGAAATTTCCTTTTTCTTTCAGCCGGCATATCAGAAACTCTCGGAAGATGTTGAAGTTTTTTATTCTCAATCTACTAATATTGAGATTGTTAAAACCCAAAACTCTGTACCCATTACTTTTGAAGGATCTGCTGTACAAATGCTTTTCAAATTGAGTTGCGTTGATTTTTTGTTTGGTGAACAACAAGTTGGTTCTAATAGCTACCAAACTTTGATGTTAAGTAATAATTCTCAGTTTCATGGTTTGAATTTTAACCTTAAAAAAGTAGCTCATTTTCACTTTAGACCAAACCATGGAGTAATTCCACCAAATTCTAATGTTGATATATCTGTTTCATTCGATCCCAAATCACTAGGTGATCATTCAACTACAAGTGTGCTTGATTTGTGTAATGGTCTTTTCCAAAGGGAGTTACATCTCTCAGGATATGCTATTCATAATGGAGATTTGAGATCACCAAGGCCAACGAGAGCATTATCAACAGATACAATTGCTTCGACCTTATGTTCTGAATATAAAACCCAAAACACTACTTCAAGACAGAGAGATAACTTTATTGAAGAGCTTGCTTTGCAAAGATCTAACACACTTAGAAAAGGAAAATTAAAAAAAATGGCATATAATGAAGCTCGTCATATGCTTGAAAAGACCAATGGACCTTTCTCTGTGTCCGATATTGAAGAATTAGCAAAAAAAACCCTTGAGAATAAGCTTCTTGGTGGAGAGGATCCAATTGAACTAGGCTTAGGTCATTGCGAAGGGATGGAACCTCCAGAACCACCTATTTTTTCTCCTAAGTCTCCCAAAATATCTTCATTAATTGATATTCAATCACCAAGATCATACAAAATTGAAAAGAAATCCAAAAATATCCGTCCAATTAAAACCAAGCCAACAACACCAAATGAAATTGCTGATTGTTCCAAAGCTTTAACTCCTTCACAACAGCTCCTGTTTTTACTTTCAACCGAGAATCTGGATTTTGGTTCAATATCTGTTTTGTCAGATGAAAAAAGGGATTTGATTATCACCAATAATCTCTCACAATATGCCTTTGTTACTCTGAAACTTGATGAAAAGCCTGAGCTTTCAAAAACACCATATCATTCACAAGTCATTCCTCCAAATTCCACTTCTGTATTTGAGATAACCCTTTCTTTGCCTCTACCACAAAGGTATTCTGCGACTATACCATACATTATAAATGGAATTCATGAAGGAATCATAACATTGTCAGCAATTTCTGTCCCAATTGATGTTAAGCTTTCCAAATCATCAATTGAATTCGATTACCGAGAAAATATTTCTCATACTTCAATGAAAGAATATCTCACCTTAACCAATAATAGTGGCAGCAAAGCTAATGTTAAATGGATTGGTTTTACAGATACCTTTTCAATCTCTCCATTGTCTGGTATAATACAGCCAAAATCAACTTTGTCATGTGAAGTTGTATATAAACCTGGTATTGTATCCCATTCTGATGCATTACTAACTCTTCAAGTTGAAGGGGGGCCTCAAAGATTATTAAAATGCAAAGGAATTGCAGGGGAGCCAAATATTTCTATTAAAGGCTCACCGGTTAAGTTTGATCTGATTCCTTTAGGAATAGAAAGGATTATTGATGTTACTTTGAAAAATGATGGTATTGATCCAGGTTTTTTTATTATTGCCCCTTATAAGTATGATTTTATTAGTATCAAACCATCCAATGGAATTATTAAACCAAATGAATCACAATCATTATCTGTAATTGTTAAATGTACTAAACCAGGTGTGTTTGATGCAGATATTCCAATTGAAGTTTATGGACAAAATCCAATTAAACTTAAAGTTATTGGAAATGCCGAAAACCCACAAATACAGTTAAAGTTCTCCAATCTTGATTTTGGAAAAGTATTTATTGGAACTTCTGATAGTAGAATAATTAATATTCGTAATGTTGGACGTATTTCTGCTGTTGTATTTCTTGATTTAGGATATTATAATCAATTTAGTTTAGATTTTAATCAAAATTTGAACATTGAATCATCTGAGAAGCCTAAAAATTCTATTACCATTGTCGATAGCATTGCAGGCGATAATAGATCGTCATTTCAGTCACTATCCAAAATTCCAACACTAAACAAAGCATCAGGCCCTGTGTACAAAATTAATCTTGAAGAAGAAAGCTCAATATCTGTTAGATTGGTTTTCAAACCCACAATCATTGGTGACTTCTCATTTGAACTGCCATTTATGATGATTGATAACACATATATCACATCTGATGTTCAACCAATGGTTATTGCTGAATCGATCCAAGCTCCTATTGTTTCATCTATTAGTTCAATAGATTTTGGGGTAACACCATTATATGATCCTTTGAATCCAAATATTCGACCTAATATTAAGCATTTGACATTAATGAATAAGACTAAGGATCCTGTCAATTTTGTTTTCGAATGCTCTGATAACAAAAGATTTATAATTGAACCAATATCAGGAACAATAGAATATGGATTTGAAATTCCAATTGTTATTGCATTTAGACCAGATAGCGTTGATCCAATTACCACAACAATCAAATTGAATTCGGTTTCCAACAATGAATCTGTATTAACCGGATGTATTACGCTCTCTGGAGTAGGCTATAATAGACCATACAAAGCATCACAAGAATGCGTCTGTCTTCCTCCGGTTCCATTGAATTGCAAGGTTGAAACCACAATTTATGTCATCAATACTCTTTATATTGAATCCAATCTCCAAATTGTACTACCAATAAATGAGAAGTCTTTTCCCCTTTCGATATCCTTTCCTGATGGGAATAGGCTTCTACATACAGTTTCTCAAATCCCTCTTAAGATATCCTTTTCTTCTGATAAGCCATTGAGTTTTTCTACTCTTGTTGCAATTATTGACGATTTGGGTGATAGTTATAGTTTTTCCGTTTCTGTTTCAACTGACAACTCAATATTTTCATTATATCATTTGTTCTCTCCATTGGACATTTCTTTGAGCGCAGGACAAGGAAAGCCTATTATGGCATCATTACCGTCATCATTTGTTAAGAACTCATTTATTGGTTTGTTTTCTTCATATCAAAACCAATTTGACAAAATGGAGAAACTGAGATCTCATTCAGTTTCTACTGAAAATGTTGCTTTTGTAACAAATTTTTTGAATTCATTTGCATCTGGATCACGAATTGATAGATTTCCATATGACATGATCAAGTATGAAGGTCAAAAGGTAATAGAAATGATCACATATCTTGCTGGAAGCAAAAAGCCTGCTAATATGAAACTAAATGATACATCTAAATATTCCAAAATGAAAAGTTTGATTAACATATTAGTTTCTCAAGGTGCAGCTTTATCAATGCTCAGGCCGGAGTATTTGTTGTCAAAAGAAGATTATCTAGATTTTTATCGAAAAAAAACTATTCGGTTTTTATTAGGCATAGACTATTATGGAGCTCCCGAAATGTCATCATTTAATCAAGAATATCTGAGTAGATATATTTCTACTTCTGATTTTAATGAGTCTGTTCACAACATCCTTAAAATTTATAGTTCTCTCTTTGATTCATTAAGTGTTGAGTCGTGGTTACTTGTTGTTTATCAAATTATTAAGATTTACGTATATCCAAAAATAGATATTGAAAGATTTTCTACAACTCCTGGGTTATCAGATGCTTTGAAATATCTTAAAGAGAGTATTGATGAGGATCTCTTCAATGAGATAAACCGGAGTCAAAAGAGCCTAAATACTTCGAATGTGTTTTCTGCTCAAGAATGTGCAATTTTGAAGTGGTGTTCAGTTTATCATCATGTTCATTTTAAATCCAAGGGTTCAGTGATATCTTTTAATTCATGTGAAGATATGAAATCTTTTTTCGCATTATTTAAATCACACTATCTGAGTACTGTTCCAGAGATAAACGAAAACGATAAGAGTGAATTATCAAAAGCTGTAGTTGAATGTTTCAAAAATCTTAAGCTTGGTTTTTCTCCTTCACTTGATGTGTTGTCATCTGGTAACCCCATAGTATATGCATTATTGTCTTTTTCTCTTTTTCAGGTTCTTCCTCACTATATTCCATCTTCAGCAATTGAATTTGAAGCAGAACTTAATAAAACAATGTCACAATCTGTTACACTTACTAATCCCTCAAAACAAGAACTTGTTTACAATGCTTCAATTAATGGGAGTGATAATTTTTCTTTGGAACAAAACAGAATTGTTTTACAACCACAAGAGAATACAGATTTGATTATAAAATATTTTGCCAGATCACATCACAGCGATACGGCCACATTAATAATTGTACCTGTTAAACAAATTGGTATGAATCAACCTGTTTTATCATCAACATTGGTTATTTCTATGAAATCCACAATATTGGTTTCCAATCCACAGAAAGTTTTTAATCTTGAAGGACCTATTTATTCAACAACTTCAATGAAAATGAAAATTCGCAACGAAGTTTTAAGAGCTGGATTGTTTAGAATTAATGTTCAGTTCTCACATATTGTTGATGATAAACCATGCTCACTTCGTCCATTAAACGAGTTTGTTGTTTGCCATAAAAGTTCATCATCTTCTGTATTCAATAACATATCCAAATTCGAACAGAATATATTACAACACTCTCCTTTTATTCTAAGTTCACAAGAGATTGAGTTTCCTGAACAAGACTCTGATGTAATGCTGAATATAGAGTTTGTTCCAATATCTTTAGGTGATTATAGATGTCATCTTCTCTTTCATAATGATTCATGTGGAGAGTTTATATATGAAGTGAATGGTCATTCAACGCCGCCGACTCAAATTGAATCCAACACTATTGTTAAAACAGAAGCTAATGTAAAAGTTGTTACCAAAATTAATATTGATTCTACAAACAAGAATCTCGCCTCGGCACTAGCTTACTCAATGGCCAAAACAGATTCTTTAATACATCCAGGGTATATTTCTGATGTCAAGTTTAGAGAAATGATATTGTCAAATACAAGAGAAATAATTGCTAACATGGCCAAGTCACCCCCAATTACATATTATACATCTTTTTCTTCGCCATTTTTCGATTCACAAAAAGATATTGTTGTATCCAAAGGAGAAAACCATGCATTATCAGTATCTTTCTTGCCAAATAAACCAGGAACATTCCCCGCTAAACTTGTTCTATTGAATGACTTTGATGTTAGGGTTTTTAAGATTGTAGGAACTGCAATAGCTCAAACAAAAACTTTTACCATTCAAATGGAAACAGCATCAGGAAAAGGTATTACTCAAGAAATACCTTTTCAAAATCCATCAGAACAGATTTGGAATTATAAGGTTTCATTATCAGGTGATCAAGGATTCGATTGTATCCAAAGGTTTTCTGTTAAACCACAATCAACATTCAATCTTGTATTGAGTTTCAAAACTAGAATGATTGGATCATTCAGCACATTTTTATCGGTAGTTAATCTGGTTAAAGAAAACACTGTAAATTACCAAATCAATGTTGATGTTGGCGAACCTCCTGCTGAAGAAAAGATTATTCTGTCATGTCATGCAAGAGAGAAAACAAGACATACTATTCATCTTCCAGATTTTATTGAAAGTGGGACCATACAAGTTGTTAGTGATATTCCAGTAATCACATTTCCTAGTTCTGTGTATTTATCAAAAGGTCTATCTTCCACTTCATTTGAGTTCGAAATTTATGCCCTTAGGAGTGGGATATCAGCCGGCACGATAAAATTTTTAGATCCTTCAACCAATGCATTTATTTGGTATATTATTGAAATTAGCATTGAGAAACCAGTTCCAGAACAGGTAATAGATATTTCAACACCAGAAAGACAGCCAATAAATGTTACTTTTCCTGTGGATAATCCAAAATCAAAAACTGTTACTTTTCATGTTACATTATCTGATAATGATTTGTTTGGAGAGAAAACTATCCAAGTGCCACCAATGTCTCATGTAGTTTATTCATTGGTCGTTCATCCATTAAGAGTTTTTAAGCGGACATCCTCTGTTTCATTCTTTAATGAAGATGAGGGAGAGTATATTTATTTGCTTAATATCAATGTTATTCCTTCTGAACCATGTATATTAGCTCCTTTGAAAGCTTCTATCGGAAATTATTCGAGTACTTATATACAACTTGATAATCCAACAAATAAGCCTGCTTCATTGAGAGTAGAAAATACCATATCTGATTGTTTTAGGCTTAATGTTAAGCCGTTTTTCCAGATTCCAGCTGGAGAAAAGAGGAATATTGAGATCAAATACACCCCATCCAAAGTTGGAGTTGTTCAAAGTGGTATTATATCATTTAGATCACGTGAAATTGGAGATTGGGTATATAAAGTTACTGGAATCGGCAAACCCCCAATTCCTGTTTCTCCAATGATTGTCGAGTCGTCAATTGGTACATCGACTTCAGGATCTATCATGTTCAGTAATCCATTTTCTTTCCCATCAACTTTTGAAGCCATTCTGTTACCTGACAAAGATTCATCTTTCAAATTTTTGTCAAAGAAACATCAATACACATACAATGAATATGGAGAATCTCAGCAAATATCATTTGCCTTTTCAGCAAAAGCTGCTGGTCAATTTCAATCAAGTATTATGGTATCAACAGTGGGAATTGAGCCTAGAATTTCTTGGCATTATCCTTTAATAGGTGTAGCAATTCTGGGCACTGAAACAATCATTCCCGAACTCAAAGGTCAAGTTGATCAAGTCATCCAAAAAACATTGGAATTGCCATTAATTGGAGAGACTGAAGGCTTTTCTTTAGATAATTATATTGTGAAGGTTGAATTACCTATTGGATATGACTGGATGACTAGATACATTGATACAACTGCACTTTCATTAAGGAAATCATTAGGGGCTTCTATAATGAAGATCTCAATGAGATTCAATCCAAGAAGAAGAGTATCAACCGTTTTTCACCTTTGCATTGAAAATCCAGCAAGTCAAAAATGGAGATTTCCTGTTTTTACCAAAATAGAATCCGGAGGAATGTTAAGAACAATGTATATCGAAAGTACATTGAATAAAATTTCAATGAAAAAAGTTGTCATACCCGAACCAATAACGCAAACAACCGATTTCCATGCATATTTCACTTCAGGTTCATCTGTTGAGTTATCTTTATCGCAGAGTGATGGTATAATGGAACAATCATTTGCTGACGAAAACGAAATATCTTTGTCTATTGTGTTTCATCCAAGAACATACGGGAAACTCGTAAAGGGAATTCTCATAATCGAAACCGAAGAAATTGAATATAATTTTGAAATTATTGGGAAAATGCCTGAATATGTTCCTCCTGTTATCTCCAAATCTGCCTTAATCAATACATCCATGCCTGAAAGTGCAAGGGCTTTCAACAGAACCCATAGAGGGAAAAAGAGAAACATTATTAGGGAAAACATCCAGAAAGTCAAGATAATGAAGCCGAACTCAGCCCGTCGGCAATAAGCTCAGAAATTTGTTATAAATCTTTTTATTAAATAATCATTGTATTGAGAAAAAAATCACCGAACCATTTATGAGTTTCTTTAAGAACCTTAAGGGCCTGAACACTGATAGTGTTTTTAGCTCAGCTAAAGACATGATATCTGGAGCCGCCAAGCGCACAGCAGATGAGCTATCCAATAGGATGCTGAGAGCAATTGGGATTGACGATTTGAATGGAATTGGTATGAAACTCGTTTTTTCTCAGAATTTGCCAAAAGAAAGCGATGTTAGAGCCATTCCTCCGCCTGTTATTCTTGATGAAGGATTTCTTAGAGAAGTGGTTCTATGTGCCAAGTTATCTGATCTTGTATATGAAGAATCTGAGAAGAGAGTCTATCCAGAAAACAGTGGGATGGTCATATTTGAGAGAAAAAATGTGGAGGGAGAGCAAATTCCTTTCTTTATTATGAAAAATGATCAAAAGAAACTGTTTTATCTTGTGTGCAGAGGTTCATGGACATTTAACGACGTAAAAATAGATATAAAGGGAAAGCCTGTTGAGTACAATGGAGGTTACGTTCATAAGGGGGTTTTTGCAGCATCTACATTTGTATTTGATACCTCCTATCAGATTCTTCAACATTTGTTGGTCGACTACCCAGACTACCGAATTCTAGTAACGGGACACTCCCTTGGCGCCGGAGCAGCATCTCTTGTGACAATGATGATGAAGCTCAACTGCCCCACATGGAACACTTATTGTATATGCTTTGCACCTCCACCTGTTGTAAGCCATAATTTGCATATTCAGACTCAGCAATTTGTTACAAGTCTCATCTTTGAAAAGGATCCTGTTCCATATCTATCCCTTAAGATCCTTACAGTAATGAATATATCTGATTCAATTAATAATTATGTCGCCAATAATGTGAAAGCAGATCTTGTTCCCCCTGGAAATATGCTTCATATCCGAAATGAACCCAACACAACTCGCTACTATGTTGGAAGAATTGAGGACATGAACTACTTTGCACAACTAATCGATGGACTTAATGAATCGGATCATTTCATGACTAAGTACATTGCTGCACTCGAAACCTTCTTTGATAGGGTATAAAAGTGTCCATTTGTTTCATGTTTTTTGGTTCATTTGTTTTAGTTATAACCCATTTATTCGGTTTTTTTATTATCCATAGTGTTTTTAGAAAGAAAATTAGGTTTTTTGAGCTTATTGGGTGTTCTTTTCCAATTGGATTACTGATTATTTCATTTGTTGGTTTAATTTCTTCAAGTATTTTTGGAAATGGCAGAGTTAATTTGTTGTTTTGTTGTGTTTTTGCTCTTTTTTGTTCAATTTTTATGATAATAAAGAGCAAATTCCAGGATATTTCTATTACGTTGGTTCCTTCACGATTTTTTGCTCTTTTTGTTATTTTTATTGCTTTTTTGGTTTATATTTCATACATTTCCATTTTTTCACATCCAAATAAGCTTATTTCGACTGCAGAAAATGATATGCTATTTGAAATATCCCTTGTATCTAGCTTTGTCGTGGGTTCAAATATAAAAAGCTCGATATTTAATGGAATCAATAATCCTCTTATAAGTAACAATACTGTTAAGAGTGAATTCATAGTTCCATATTTCATATCATTACTTAGGGTCTCTGGAATGTCACTTCAGATGTCTTATCTTGTCCCAACAGTGTTGTTAATAATTTCAATTTGTGTTTTGGGCTACTCTATTACTTATAGAATTTATAATTCTGAAATTGCCTCAATAATTTCTGTTCCATCTATATTTTTTGCAGCTGGATTTGGATTTTTATCTTATCCAAGCGATCAATCGTTCAAAAATAGTTATGCAGACTTCGTTTTTATCATAGGAAATGGTATCTACAATCCTTGGGGTCACGAATTGCTCCATTGTTTGATAACATCAAGAACAGTTTTGTTTTCCATGTCTTTATCATTAATTACATATCTTTCTCTTGAGCTTAATAATGATATTTTTTCGGGCTTTCTTGTTTTTTCATCATCAATTGTTCATGCTCAGCTTTCTATTCCATTACTATTTATTTATATATTCTATAAAACAAGGGATATTGGATTCCGTATATTGTACTTTTTAGTTCCAACATTTTTGTTTTATCAATTATGTGATATTAATGTAGATTATGGAATCCTATTCCAAATTGATTCAACCAGATTTCCATTTCTAAGGTTTTTGTGGTATACAATTGGAATCATTCCCCTGGGTTTGGTTTTTTCATTTATATATGAGCCAAAACTTGCAATACTATCATCTGCATTCTCTTTTATTGCAATTTGCTTTGTGTCGTTCCAGAAAGAACATCGTTTTAATTTCTTTTCTTATAATGCCTCAGTATTACCATTATTTTCTGTTTTTTCAGCTGGTGGTTTTGTGAAATTTGTTCAAAGATGGAAATCTAGAAGTGCAAAAGGGTTCTTTAAGGTAATAACAGCAATATTGGTACTTAGCATGTGGTTATCATCTGTTATTGGTACATTGAACAGATATAACCAAAAGTTTAATTGTTGGCAACGAGGTCATGAAGAGGTTACAGAATGGATATTGAATAACACTGAAATCGATTCTGTTTTTCATTCAATCATGGTTAGTGGATGGTCACCAGCTATAAGCAAAGCTGGAAGAATTGGTTTTGTCCCAAACAGTCAAGCACTTCAGTTTCTATCTTATAGTAATAGTGATCGAGCAGGAGAATTTCAAAACTGGCTCAATAACCGAACCTCGAATATATCTATTGATTATATTCTTATTGAGAAAAAGGCTCTGAAAGATGCTACTGTTGATACACAACTGCAGAATAAGTGCGAAATTGTATTTACTAACAAGTATTTCATGGTATATAGGAATATATTTAAATAATCATTGTGTTATTTCTTTTTGTAATGTATCAATGAACATTGTTGACGCTTGAAGTGTTGATAATGCATATTCAAATTCAGCACATAACCCTGTTTTTGGAGAAAACACTTCAATAAAGCTAGAAACAGATTCAAAGTCTGGCAAAAATGATGAAAATATTGCACCTACAAAATCTATGAATATCATATCAAATGGAACAATAGTTGATTCATTCAATTTATTATTAACACAAAGACCCTTTTTCACCCATAATAATGATTCACTTATCTCATACAATGAATCAATGGGATTTGTGTATAAAGATGAAAAAACGAGATGATTGCCAGCCCTAATAACAAAATCATTATTCATAAAATAATCCTTAACCAACATTTCAGAGTCTGTTTCGGTGATATGCTTCATTTTTATCTTATTACACAGCTCTGAAGTCAAGTTTGTATTGATTGAGAAAAAAAATGCTGGATTCAATGAATAAGCAAGGCCAAATAAATGCCTTATCATCAAAATTGTAATGATGGATTGTTCCTCAGGAGATGATATTTGCAATGTTGTGATAGTTCTGTGAATAATTTTCATTATTCTTGGTAAAAATTCTTCTTTTGGCTTTAGACTAAATGATGATAATACCTTTGATATATAGTTTTGGATTTCATTGGAAAACCAAAAAACAAGTGAGTCAAACACTTCTTGGTGCTTTGTTGGATAAATATAATATGTTTTCGGATCCATTTGCATTGATAATTCATTCAATAGTCCATTAAGGGTCTTTTTAATCTGATCAATTGTTATATGAGGCAGATGATACATTGGTATTTTTTGCGTATATTGATATAAAATACTAGCTTTTTTTGATGATAAGGCCTTTAAAATCCCATCAATATCCAAATTAATCAAGATACCACTAGAAATGGAATTTTCATCATTTAATATTCCAATAATCTCTATGGACACCTGTATTTTTCTCTTTATATCAGCTTCTTCATACTTAAGTGCCGAATCTAACAAAAATTTCTTTTGATATGCTTGACCATATTTCCTATTATGAACAATAATCATTTGTTCTCGTAATTCTAATTCTCTGGATTGAAATTCTTTAAGTTTTTCTTCAAGAACATGAATATAATACCTTCTTTTTTTCGAATTTTCATATTTCATTTTTTCTTCATCTTTCTTCGAAATTGAGGAATTAATAACGTTAAAATCAATAAATTTCTTCAAATTCTCGTTTTCCATCAACCATTTACACAATTTCTTTGATTTGCATAGAACGTTTTCGTTCATCCACCAAAAAAAATGCAAAATGAACTAAAAATTTTACTGATTAGTCTGTTCCTCTTCCTTGGGAGCAACTTTATAAGCATCTTTCTCTTCCTGTGTCATCTTTTTCCATAACGCAGCAACTTTCTTAGAGATCTGTCCAAATTTAAGCTTGGAATTTTCATCTCTGAGTTTTTTAGACATAACTTTAGAGAAATTAATATAAGGATTTGTGCCAGTGTTGGATTTCATCTTCTTAAAATGAAGTGAAATAAAATCTTTTTCTAACAATTTAAACGGTTTTATCTACAAAAATAACCGTAAAAGGGTTAAAAATTCGAATGTTTATTTTAGCAGCACCCATCTTTCTTCTTGTTGTCTTTAGCCTCTGTAAGTTTGACCTTGCTTGGGTCACTATTTCCACCGGGCTGTCTTTGCTGAAGGAGAGTAGAGATAGCAAGTTGGAACATTCTTTCGACGCCTTGTCCTGTAGCTGCACTAGTTTCTGAGTAAAGTGCTCCATTTTCAGTCGCCATTGCTTGAGCAGCTTGGAACTCTATGCTTCTCTTTTCTTCAAGGTCAATTTTATTGCCGCAAACAAGGATAACTATTGACTCTTCAACGTTGGTCTTGAGTTCCTTAATCCAGTACTGGACAGAATCGAAAGATTCTGCCTTGGTGACGTCGAAAACAATGAAAGCAATCAATGCACTGCGATAATACATGGGTGCAAGACCACGGTAAACCTCTTGGCCTGCAGTATCCCAAATGAGGAGCTCGAGTTGTTGCCCATCAATTGTCACATCTTTGGTAACAAAAGCTGCTCCAATTGTTGGATTAACGTTTTCGGGAGCACTACCAGAAACATATTGTGTTACAATACTGGTCTTGCCAACACCGCTGTCTCCAAGTAAAACCAGCTTAATAGCATTGCCGCCGTCAGCCATGATATTTACGATACGGTTTTTATCAAAATTCAATTAAACCGATGGGTTTATTTTTGTAAAGTACCAACGATTATTTTGTAAAATAGTCAATTGAGAGTCTCGTTGAGATTTGAATATTTTAATGGGTGGTTTTAATTCAAAGCCAATTCCAGCCGGCACGTTTTCCTCAAATGCCACTGGTGAGGTAGTTGATAGTTATTCTATTCGTCGCCATCCTAAATATGCAGATGGTTTTCTTCAACTTCCATCTGACCTTCAGAATGCGCAAGTTTTGTATTTGAGATCAATGGAGAAGTTTCGGGATAGGGAGTATATTGGGAGCCGTAAAGTGGTGAATGGAGAGCGACAGAGCTATTTCACTTTTATGAAATACGGAGAGGCTGATAGGTTTTCAAGGTCATTTGGGTCTGGGCTCAGGAAGCTTGGTGTTATGAACCGGTCAATGGTTTGCGTTTTTGCAGAAAATAGGCCTGAATGGGTTTTAACGATGGGATCAAGCTATCTGTTTGGTTTTGTCATGGTTGCATTATATGATACATTTACCACCGAAGCTTTAGAGTTTTCGATCAAGAACAGCCAAGCGTCTTTTATTTTGGTGTCAAGAAAGAACCTTTCTTCTTTGATTAAGGTTTCTGATGAGACATTAAGGCAATTCAGGGTTGTTGTTTCTTATGATGATTTGAATATGGAAGAAGATTTGGCTGCGAAGGAAAAATTAAGTGAACTCGGAGTCCAAACTTACGATTTTAGAACAGTTTGTGAAATGGGTAATCCTGAAGAAATGGATTTCGCCAAAATTGATCCTGAACAGCTTTTGTATATATGCTATTCTTCAGGAACAACAGGATTTCCTAAAGGAGTTATGATATCACATCGCTGTTTTATTACCAATCTTCTTGGAATTTGCAATGAAGGGTCAGAGGAAACATTCCAAAGGCATCTTTGCTATCTTCCTCTTTCGCATGTTTTTGAGAGAATGTGTACAAGCTGTGCTTTGTATTATGGAGGAAAAGTTGGTACTTTCTCAGGAAATGTAGCATTATTAACACAAGATTTGGCTGCTCTCAGACCTACTGTGATGATTGTTGTTCCAAGAGTATTGCAAAGAATTAATGAAGGAATTCAATCGAAACTTAGGGAAGGAGGGGCTTTGACTCGGTTTGTATTCAAAGCTGCATGGCATGGGAAAAACTTTTGTCTCAAAAGAGAAATGGGAACATTTGTTTTTGATGCAATAGTATTTAATAAGATTAAAAGAATGTTTGGAGGCTGCATAACCCAAATTGTTAATGGAGGCGCAGCTCTACCAGCAGATATACATGAGCTTATGCAAGTAATTCTTGGTACTCCTATTAGACCTGGGTATGGTTTATCAGAAGGAGGAAGTGGTAATGTTTTGAATCCTTTGAAACTACAACATATCAAATATGGAACAAGTGGTTATCCTCTTTCTAATGTTGAACTTCGTATTCTTAAAGTTCCAGAGTTTGATGATCCTGGAGTTGGCGAGATTCTGATGGGTGGTTCAGGGCTGTGTAGTGGTTATTTGAATGATCCTGAGGCAACTAATAATTTATTTACCGATTCAACTCATACATGGATCCACACAGGTGATATTGGGAAATGGGACGATGATAATTCTCTTGTTGTAGTTGATAGAATGAGATCAATATTTAAACTTAATCAGGGAGAATATGTTGCTGGTGATTTGTTAGCAACATACTTTGAGGCTGCTCCCTTAGTATCAAATATATTTGTATATGGAGATTCAACAAGGCAGTATTTGATTGGTATTGTAATTCCCAATATAAATAGTGTGAAGAGACTTTACAATAAGCCTAATATGACTAATGAAGAGTTTGAACAATACTGCAATTCTCAAGAACTCGAAGAAGCAATAATGTTACAACTAACTAATATTGCTAAAGAGAAGAAATTACTTGGGTACCAAAAAGTAATTGCAATTAAATGTGTCAATGATCAGTGGACTGTTGAAAATGGAATTCTATCTCCAACTTTTAAACCAAAAAGGAAGGTTTTAACAGCAAGGTATTCTACACTGATCGATGAACTATACTCTAAAACGAATAAAAACTAAAATGATTAAGGATTTTCACAATATTTCAATTTAGAGATGCTCTATGAATTGGGCTCATTTTGACATCCAATTTCCAACATTCGAATTTGGAAATTCTATTTCAACTCCTTTATCAACAAAATATTCACAAAAACCAAACAAGGTTTTCTTATCTCTTCCCTAGTCTATTGATTAAAATATTCCCATTTCTCTCCCAAAATGCATACTTTTATGATCTTTTCCTAGCTTCTGTTTTAACTCATCCTCATTTCTCCCTCATAAACTTATTTCCCATAACGTCTGTTGATCCATGTCTTCCAAAATGAATTATACCAAAAAATTCAAATATTCATTAATTGTTTCCAATATTTTATTGCCCGCTCTTCCCTCCTTATCCTCAAACTTTAACCCATCACATATTCTTCAAACATATATTATTGTTTCTCAAAAATTTATTCTCTTATGATATCTCTTATTTACTCCGTTAATGTACCCTTTAAAAACAGTGCTTGAACACATATTCAAAAAAATCTTATGAATTTGGTTTTTAATCCTCTTCTGATTTATTGCCCTCCTTTACTCTTGAGGAATTCAACAATGTTCGATTTCCTTTTCTTTCTATTTTTTGAATCAAATAATTTAATCTCACTTGCTAATGTAATTGGAGTTTTCCCATCATTATTTTTAGAATTTATATCAGCTTTTTGATTAACTAGATATTCAACAACACTAAGATGACCATATTGAACAGCTAAATGAAGAGGAGTCTCATTAAATATAAAAACTCAACACCACTATTTTTTGCATTTATATCAGCTTTTTGATTAACTAGATATTCAACAACACTAAGATGACCATTTTCAGCAGCTCTAAGAAGAGGAGTCCAATTAAATATAAAAACTCAACACCATTATTTTTTGCATTTATATCAGCTTTTTGATTAACTAGATATTCGACAATACTCAGATGACCATGTTGAGCTGCTAAATGAAGAGGAGTTCCATCTTTCTGATCATTGATATTGGCTCCATTTTCTATCATGAATACCAATAACTCTAATTGAAAAAACACACATGCGTTGCAAAAAGCTTTTTCTGTGAAAAATTTTTGTCCTTGACATAAATGAAATAGAATTAAACATCCACTACATACAACCATCGACAAAACTCTATTGTTGATCTCGAATCCATTCATTAATAAGATTTTAAAACAATTGATTGAACCAAAAAAGCCAGAAAAAGATAAGAGGTCATGATATTCGGGCTTAGTACTCCACTCAAATGGACTCCATTTGGCTTCTTGATTCAAAATGCACAATTTATCTAAATCATCAATTACATCATATTTCAAGGAATACTCTATACTTGATGGTAAATATCCATATTCTATCAGTTGATCGATATCGGTTTCGTTACTAAAGAATGAATGGTCGTATTCATAACGTGGATACTTATCTTTGATAAATTTTGGAAAATCATTGATCCTTTTTCGAAAATAATAGCACAACAAAAGGGCTTTTTTGCTTCTTATGAATAATTCAATTTCTTCAAATAGAATTATTCCACGTTTGTATAATTGATATATCAAAAAAGGGTATTCAAGAGACTTCTCTAATATTTTTTGGCGAAAATCTAAGATTTGGCAATATCCTTGAGCAACATCTACAGCTTTTTCAAGTTTATGGGGCCGCATCTTGATAAATGTAAAAATTCGATCCACACAAAACTCCATATCTTCTATAATAATTTCTTTATCATCTTCAAAAAGAAATCGCTCAAAAGAAACCTTCACTTCCATCAAAAAAATGACAATTTTCTTTTTATTTTGTTGAAAAAAGCTGAATTCTTCACGAATAATACGTAGATCACAATAAATTTTCCTCTTTTTGAATCTTTCCAATCTAAAAAATGGAATATTCTTCCTAATTATTCAATGCTGATGGAAACCATTTATAAAGTGAAGAAATTTGATCAATAACACTGAGAATATGGGACTTAAATTTCTTCAAACTATCTCGACATTAATGTTGATTGTGGATTATTGATAATATCCAACTTACAAAAATCATCTGAACTGATATGAATTGGTACCATCTCAACAAAATGTGCTATACGTTTATATTCTAAGTAATTTCAATCACATTCCATTTGTCAAGTTTTTTTGATAGCCATTTCCATTTTCGAAAAGCACTGATTATTTTGAACAATACAAACTATTAAAAAGAGTTTGGGATATGTCCCACATGATATAACAATAATATGGAGAAACTTATTGAAGAATTACCAATGGTATTTTTAAACTATAGAGAGGTTTTAGGTGTGTATTCCAGTTATATGAAGGATAAAATAGATGTTGTTAAAGAAACCAGGCATAGAGAAAACAAAAAGGGTCAGAGAAAACCAATAACTTGGAATAGAGAAGAAATAGATGCATTAAAAAAGGGTGTTGAGAAATATGGGGTTGGATATTGGCAAAATATTATAAATGATTATAAACAAGTCTTTTCTCGGAATGATCGACGATCACGTGATCTATACAAAAAATGGAATTCTTTAAATAAAAAATGATATATGTGTGCAAAGACATTATTTTAATCATTTCGCTCCTCTTCTTCGTCATTCTTATGTACTGAAGTCTTTTTCTTGTTTGTCTTCGCCTTTCTTAAAGCAGCAGAAACAACATCTTCAGCAATCATTTTTCTAACAACCTCATTCCTCTTTTTAACTAATTCATCATCAAAATACTCTAGTGTTTGAGATGAAGCCTCAACCATCATTGATGTCATTACGAGTGCTGATTGCTCGACTGTTTGTATCATTGTTTGAACCAATTTCTGTGTTTCAGATGCTTCATCTAATGAAGAATTGAGCCATGGTATGAATGTTGTTTGAACTTCTCTCTCTATTTCATCATAGAAGAATCCCTTTCTTTCTAGCAAATTAATGGAATCAATAAGCAAATCTGAAGAATAAAACTCGGCAAATCCACGAGCAGCAATCTTTTTTTGCAGCTTTTTCTGTTCGTTGGCGATACGTTCCCTTTCTTGTAATCGGTTCTCCTTTTCTTCGAATTTTCTCTTTTCTGCCTCTTCAAGACGTTGAATATCAGCAAGCTCGACATTCCTTTGGTGTTCAATCGCATCCTTATGGCGGCGAATGGCCAAAAGTTCTTCTTCTTCATGAACTTCTAGAAATGCTTGTTCAAGTGTCTTTCCAACTATTGTAGATACTATAGGCTGAACTTCAAAGTCGAAATCGAACAAATCTCCCTCAATAACCTGGATTTCTTTGTCAATACCATTCTTTGGAGGGATATAGGGAGGAGTCTCTGGTCTATCCAAAAATTCATCAGTTTGGGTTTCGATAGTTGATATAATAGGCTTTTCGACAATTTCTTGTAGATATGGTTCTGTTTGGATTTCTAGATCAATTCTGGTATCTTTTTGGGGCGCAGCAGCTAATGCCGACGCATCTATGTTAGCAACAATTGTCCTATTTGTAGTTGTGGGAGCTTTCTTTACTGTCTTGGGTTTGGGCTCCTCTGTAACAGTCTGTCGTTTATTCGAAAATGTGGAACCCCGGCAAACTCGGGGATCAACAGAAATCAAGCAAGGAGCTTTTCCCTTTTGTGAATCGTTTCGATATTTTGGTTGCTGTTCTATAGCTCTTGGATTTGCCTGGAAAGTAAAAGAAGCTTCGTGCATTTGAATAACGGATTAAAACGATTATTACGGTTTTCTGTTTTTACAAGATATTTTCCCTGTTAAAGGACTCAGATTGTTTTTCCTTCTTAGTGTTTCTAACCAATAGATCAAAATGGACTCCTTCCATTCTAACATCTTTGATTAAAAAAGAATCGTCTTTTTGATTCTCCATATCTGAAAAATTTTGTGATTGTTGTGCTTGAGAAACCACAGGAGTGACTGCTCCTGATGACATTTTAGATTTCAGAAACGTATCTATTTCTGATCCTGATGGCGCATATGCAGCAATACCACTGGATCCTTTTCCTAGGCCTCCCAATCCACCTAATCCACCCGGTTTCGATTGTGATGCAGATTTATCAAATGGATTAGAAACAGATGTGTTGAAGTTAAGTGTTTTCGATTTTTCGTCTGAAGAACCACTAGATGAAGGCAACTTGAGCAACGAAAGACCACTCATTTACCAGGTTTGAATTACCCTTGGCCAGGTCTAAAAGCAAAATGATTTTTAGTTTCTCCCCATATTGTTGACGAGTGTCTGGATGACATTTTCGTTTTCCTTGTTGGTGATCTCTGCTAATATCTTCTTTCGGTACTCTTCCCAGGTTTTTTCTGTGAATCCGTAATTAAACCAGTCTGTAATATCAGCATTTTCTGCTAACCATGGCTTATTTTCCACGTTATCTTCTAATTTTGAAAGGTCATAATGGAAAATGGATTTTGTTTTGTCTTTGGGGTGAATTCCGGATGGATTTATGATTTCCCATGGATTCTGGCTACCTTTAGACAGAATTTCGTTTGTGGAAATCATTGCTACATAATTCTTGTTATTACCAATATTAACTACGGCACGGGTTGATAGAGTGGCAGCAATTTGTGCTGCCTGCTGGTTAGCTGTTGCATCTAAAACAAAACTGACACCATCATCACTCGATTCCTCTTCATATTCTTCTTCTTCTTCAATGTTATCCTCTGATTCTCTGGAAACCTGGTCATTGCTATCTGACATTCTCTATCTTAAATTGCTCGGTGTAAACATAAGAAATATTTGTAAACTTTATTAATTACTTTACGTTTCTTGCATTTGTTTCTATGACTTTAATGAGATTATCTATTCTTTCTGTTGTTGATTCCCACACTTTTTCATTAAATGTTCTAGGTTGACAGTGTATTATGTCGGCTTTTCCGGTCAGGCTGTTTAATTTAACTACAGCTACTTCGGATTGATTAATCTTTGGAATGAGAGTTTTAACATCTTCTTCCTTGATCTTGCAGGCATCGGATATTTCTTTGATTGAAACAACTTTTTGGCCGCTGCAAAGGGAAACAAAGACTAATACTTCCATCATTTCTCTAAGGTGACTAATATTTAAATCATATTCCCGAACTAAGTCTTTGTTCTTGGAAATGAATGTGAGAAAATCATTCATATTACCATTTACAAAAATATCAAGAAGTTGTTTTTCTGCAGGTGAATAGTTTGGCATGAGGATAACACTGTCACAAATGTTCTCAAATATAAAAATAGAATTGATCTGAAATGCTGATTTGAAAACTGTTTTGGCAATCTTGGCAGCATTTGATTTACAATCTTCGATTGATTTGGCGAGATCAAAAGAAGAATAACTTCTTTGGATTTCCTTTTTAGCTGCTTTAAGTTCGTTTGCCTTGGGAAAGACATAAGAAATGATTTTCTTTGTAGAAAAAACTCTGCATAATGTAATAATAGCAAGTTCGTTGTAACTTTTAAGTGATGCAAAAAACTGGAAAACAACATCAATGAAAAGAGGGCGCTTATCCTTAACTTCGATAGCTTCATCAATTCTATCTTGCATCAAATGAAGAAGCCATGAAAAGAAATCAGGATTTGTGGATAAATTCCGAATAATTGCAAGGTGGATAAGCATTCTTAAAGCAGTTGTTTGGGCAATAACATGGGAATACAATGAAGAGTGCACAAATGCACAACACATAGCGCATAGTTTAGGATCTGCTTCTGTGGAAAGAATTAGCCCATCAAGCACCTTACCCACAAGAAAAGACCAATCTTCATCAGTTACCATATTACCACCAGTTGAATATACATATTCCATTGATTGCCAATAGGGACAAAACCATTGATAAAATGATTTAGGATCAACTTTTTTAATGTACTCAGATATAGCCCTTTTTCCGTCTTCCTTAAAATCCTTTGTAGCCCATCCTTTATAACCAGGAAATACAATTTCAGTTAATTCCTCAAAAACCTTTTGATTTTCATCGCCGCTTACTTGCTTTGACTCTTTATTAGTCTCTTTATTTACCGAACTCATCGATTCAATAATGGTCGTCAAAACCGATAAATTCAATAAATTGGTAAATGGGTCAATGATGAATGGGAAACCCACATTTAAGGCTAATTGGTTGTTATTAATGATGTTATGGGCTTCTTTTTGATGCTGCCATTTTTTGAACTGACAACTCAAATTTATTTATTACAAAATTTCAACTATATTTTGTGATGGCTTCTTATCAGCATTATAGAGGCGCTGTTCTTGGTCCTCATGGTGCGGGCAAGACAACAATGATTCTAAAGTACCTGAAGATCAATAAAATGCCACCTGCAACAACTTGTTGCATTCAGCATTTCATGAAGAGAGAATTTGGAGGAAACAACAATTATTTTTGCATTACTGATACAATTGGACAAGAAAGTTACTCTAGTGTTAACAAAAAATTTGTCCAGAATTCCAATTTGATTATTATTCTGATTCCAGCACATGATCAGAATCCATGTTCAACTCTTCAGAAAGCGATGAAAGATGCAAGATCCGTAATTGATCTTAAGAATTGTGTTATATCTGTATTTGTGAGTAAATCAGATCTCACTCAGTTTAAACCTGAGGAGATGCTTCACACTTTGGAACAATCATGTCCAAAGAGTTGCTCAATGTTTAAAAATGCAGATGTAAAATACTACATGATATCTGCTCTCAGTGGAAATAATAATGATGAAGCAATTAATGATACTTTCGATAGGTTTTTAAGCCTTGTGGAATCAAAAAAGATCAAAGCACCCCTACATTGTTTTGACGAAGAGGAAAGCCCTAAATCAAAATGTTATATATAAGAAAGTATTAATAAAGTTCTTTAATAGCGTTTTCGAGTCTCGTATTTCTTTCTTTCAGATTTTTAATTGCAGTAACAATTTCATACTCAGGACTGGAATCATTAACACTTGGTAGTGGTCCAGAATTCTTTAAATCCCAAAGTTTTGCCTCATTTAATGCCATATTTCTCAGAGCATCAGAATGACACTTTGTATATGCCAAAAACTGCCTCCACTCGGCGTCTTCTAGCTCTTTTGGTTTATTTGATGAATAATTCTCTCTGTTTAGCATTGCCCTTGGAGCCCTTTCTCTCATGAGTTCTGCTTGATGAATCTCACTCTCTGTTACAGACTCGCCATTTATTTTCTCAAGCCTTCTCCCAATAGTTGCAAGCAACCTAACACGGAACATACTCTCTTGAGAAACTGGAGTTCCAGACAAATCAATTTCAAGTAATTTTGGATGATTCTCTAACCCATCAACATATTTGATCGGATTATTGCTTGCATTTATGATTGTAAGATTTGGCTGTGATTCTAAAGTAATAAAACTCGTGATGCTGTTATTATTAACTAATAATGTAGTAAGTGTATTTTGGGATTGAATAAATCTCATGTTTTTAATACTTAAACTAGAAATATCCAATACCCCCCCTGATATTCGAACACTAGGAGTACCTTGCAGACTCATTTACACTATGTAAAGTATGTTTATTTTAAGAGCAGAATAATAAAGTACACGATTGCTACTGCAAGGATAAACAGAATAATACCCATAAATATTGATCTTCTTTTCTGCCTACAAAGCATCACATCAACGAGACCCTCACCGGTGGTCACATCAGTTTCAAGCACACCAAGCTTGTCCTCAATTTCATCTGTTTTATCTCTTTGTTTAGAAAGCTCTGAAATGATACCTACTCCAGCGTCTTTAGCCTGGGATGCTCCCAAAGCCAATTCGAGTGTTAACGAATTTCCTTCATCAATCAAACCTCGTTGATCAACCAATGAATTTCGTTGAGTGTTTGATGATCCATCAACATTCATTCCAGCTTTCCCAAGTAATGTAGCCCTGTTCTTCCCTTCAGAGTATCTTGTCTCCAATTTTGCCTTTTCAATTCTAAATGTCTGAAGATGCTTTCTCGCATCCATTTGTTCGTTTGTATCAAGCATTACCATGTTATTCTCAAAATCAACAATCATGGTTTCTAAGTTTCCAAACTGTTTCTCGATTTCTTGCATTTTCGCTGGTAAACTATTTGAATCACCAGAGAGATTTTCTATGAGAGATGAGATCTTTTCTCGAGTCTCATTGATCTGCTCAACATCGATCTGTATATCGGTCATCCGATTGATCTAGCGGTTAAAGGTGACATGCCACTTTTTCCACATAAAATCTACAAAATGTTGGGATTGTTGTATTGCAGGACCCTTTTATTGCGCAGTTCTGAAGGTGTAACAATAATTACTGCAGTAGGGACTAGTAAGTGGGTTGCTCCTAAGAGTGGGAGTATTCATGTTCTTGTTGTTGCTGGAGGTGGAGGTGGTGGAGGTCAGTATTACGGTGGCGGCGGTGGTGCTGGTGGGGTGATATATCACAGTTCTTATCCAGTTGTTGGTGGCACTGAGTATACTGTTATAGTTGGTAATGGTGGTGCTGCTGGCGCTGTTGGTGGTTTTGGTGGAAATGGAGGGAATTCCCAATTTGGCAGTATCATTGCTATTGGAGGAGGAGGAGGAGGTTATACACCTTTCTCTGGTGGGAATGTTGGAAAATCGGGTGGTTCTGGAGGTGGTGGATCTTCATCAACATCAGAGTATGCTGGAGGAAGCAAGAGTGTTGGAACGACATCTGGTGGTGTTTTTTATGGATTTGATGGTGGTTATGGAAAAAAGCAAGCGTCCTCAAGTGCATCCGGTGGTAAGGGTGGCGGAGGTGGTGGGGCTGGAGGTGTTGGCGAGACAGTCCAAAGTGGTGATGCCAAAGGTGGTGATGGAGGACCTGGAAAAGATTTTTCTTTGATTTTTGGAACAGGATTTGGATCTAATGGTATTGTCGCGGGTGGAGGTGGCGGAGGCTCTTTAAAAATTGGTGCTGGATTAGGAGGATCAGGGATCGGTGGAAATGGAGGATTTAATATGAATGGATCGAATGCTGCTGGATCCACAGGAAGTGGAGGTGGAGGTGGAGCTCATTCTGGAGACAAAGGAGGATCAGGATCATCAGGATTAGTAGTCATTAAATACGGTCCCAACCCCCCTTCACCAAATGGAAAGAATAATCATGGCAAACTTTTGAATTTGATTCTTGCTTTCATTCAGATTGCTATTTGCTAAGTCTGATCAACTCCAAATATCCCTCTAGTGCAGGATTTCTTCAACTCCGAAATTACAAACTGTTTTAAATTTTGATTTTTTTTTCTTATATCCAGTTTTTAGCATCCGAGACTCCTGTTGTGGTTACATTTGTAGGGACTAGTAAGTGGGTTGCTCCTAAAAATGGGAGTATTCATGTTCTTGTTGTTGCTGGAGGTGGAGGTGGTGGAGGTCAATTTTACGGTGGCGGCGGCGGTGCTGGTGGGGTGATATATCACAGTTCTTATCCAGTTGTTGGTGGCACTGAGTATACTGTTATTATTGGTAATGGTGGTACCGCTGGCGCTGTTGGTGATTTTGGTGGAAATGGAGAGAATTCCCAATTTGACAGTATCATTGCTATTGGAGGAGGTGGAGGAGGTTACACACCTTTTCTTGAAGGGAATGTTGGAAAATTGGGTGGATCTGGAGGTGGCGGGTCTTCATCAAATTCATATTTTGTTGGAGGCGGAAGCAGTTCGGGGACTACGTGCGGAGGAACATTTTATGGGAATATTGGAGGTGATGGGAGACGACAACCTATCCCAGGCTTAGATGGTGGAAAAGGAGGTGGTGGTGGTGGTGCAGGAGGAGCAGGTGAGACTCCTCCAGCTACACTCTCTGTTGCCGGATCAGGTGGACCAGGAAAGGACTTTTCTAACATTTTTGGAACAGGATTTGGAGTTAATGGATATGTTGGAGGAGGAGGTGGTGGTGGTGGATATCGAAACGGATCAGCACCTGGTGGTATTGGTGGAGGCGGAAATGGAGGATTTGGTTCTAGTGGATCAAATGCTGCTGGGTCCACAGGAAGCGGAGGTGGAGGTGGAGCTCATTATGGACACAAAGGAGGATCAGGATCATCTGGTGTTGTTGTAATTATGTACCCAAACATTTCACTGGAACAAGAAAACCCAAGAACATATGATAACAATTGTCTTGTAGAGAACAATAATATATATGTGATTAATAGGAATAATGGTTTTTCCATGCCAATATTTATTGCAATGCTTAGTATCCCTGTAACATAAAACTTGATTATTATCTACCAAATGCGTACATTAAAGCCTTCTACGATTCTCCATTCCAGAACGTCCAACTTTGTTTCAATTTTGTTGTTAAAAAAGTTTAAAATGTTGGGTTTTGTTTTGTTTTTCCACAAGTTTTTGCCAAATTCGCTATTGTTAAGATCAGAGACACCGGTTGTCTTTACTAGTGTTGGTACCAGTACATGGGTTGCTCCTAAAGATGGATATCTTCATGTTCTTGTTGTTGCAGGCGGCGGTGGTGGTGGTGGAGTTTATTATGGAGGCGGTGGTGGTGCTGGTGGTGTTATATATCATAGTATGTATCCGGTTATGAAGAATTCACAGTATTCTGTGGTGGTTGGATCGGGTGGATTAGGTGGAAATGGGGGTGGTTTAGGCCAAAATGGAGGAAATTCTAATTTTGATCAAATTATTGCTATTGGTGGAGGTGGTGGAGGTTATACGCCTTTTGGAGGAGGGAATAATGGATTGACTGGTGGTTCTGGAGGTGGTGGGTCTTCATCAAATTCGTATTTTGTTGGAGGAGGAAGCAGTTCGGGGACTACGTGCGGAGGAACATTTTATGGGAATGTTGGAGGTGATGGGAGACAACAACCAAGCCCAGGCCCAGATGGTGGTAAAGGAGGTGGAGGTGGTGGCGCAGGAGGAGCAGGTCAGACTCCTCCAGCTACACTCTCTGTTGCCGGATCAGGTGGACCAGGAAAGGACTTTTCTAACATTTTTGGAACAGGATTTGGAGTTAATGGATATGTTGGAGGAGGAGGTGGTGGTGGTGGATATCGAATTGGATCAGCACCTGGTGGTATTGGTGGAGGTGGGAATGGTGGAATGACTACAAGTGGACAAGATGCTGTTGCATCCACAGGTGGTGGTGGTGGTGGATGCGATGGTAATGGTGGATCCCGAGGAGGAAATGGTGGCTCTGGTGTTGTTGTTATTATGTACTCAAATATTGTTTTGTCACCTAATCAAACCCCAATGTCAACTCCTCGCCAGACAAATGAGAAGTCTAATCGTTCACAGCGTATTAATATTGGTTTTTTGGGTGTTTTCCTCATTCTTTTTGAGTTTAACCTAATCTAAAAATGGGATAGTTGTCATTTTTTTATGGCGGACAAAGACTCAATTATTGTGTTTAGACACGAAAATGAAGATTTTTCTCTCCCCAAAGAAGAAATTGTATTAAAGAAATATCACCGGAATCATGGAGGTCAGAAGGTTGTTGACTTTGAAACAAAGGCAAAACACATTCATGTCAAGATGTTATTCGAATTTCTTCAAAGGGGTGATGTTCCTTCTTGTTTAGAGGACCAAATTCCTGTTTATGAACTTTTAAAAGAATGGGATTGTCATTTTAGTGTTTTTGATTCATTTCGTCTCCGTGTGCAATCTTTGTTGAAAAATGGGTATGTTTACCACCAAGAACAAATGTATTCTGTTAATATAGGATGTTTGTTCTTTCATAGCACTGTATTTCAAGAGTTTTATCAAGAGAATCCCCATGGTGTTCTGATTATTGATAGTCGGTTCTCTATAGAATCAGTTAACCAATTTCTTGATCTGATTCATAATCGAATTTGTGCACCAGTGTTTGAGTATTTAAATGAAGTTTTCGGTATAAGCGCTTTTCTTGGCTGTTCCCAGTTATGTGCCTTTATTCGGAACTCTCCCGAATATGTTTTATCAATTATACTTGACAAACAACAAGATGAACTTTTTGATTTTTCGGTGTTTGAGAAGAATATATGTGATAATATCAAATCGTTCTTAGAACTCCCTATTTTTGGTCATATAAGCCTTCCATTGCTTATTCGAGTTTTCCAGAAAGCAAAAGATGCACTCCCAATGTCTCTTCTTTTTCCATTTTTCAAGAATTGTGTTTCTTTTCATGGATCACAAGCTTATATTCTTCTTTCTATGATTAGATCACAAAGAACAAATAACTTTGAAGAGTTGAACCAATTCCTTGGGCTTTTTTCCATTGAACACAATGAAGATTTCTTCTCTCTTAACAGTTGTTATTTCAATGAATTCTCGAAACAATTCGACAAGATGAAACTATTAAATCTTGATAAAGACCAAAGGATTGAGAAACTTGAGAATGAGTTTAAGAAAGTTGAATGTATTGTTAAACAGTTAGAAAAGAAAGATGCTGAAAGCCAAAAAAAGATAGAAGAACTGGTTCAAAAGTATCAGAAAAAAGAAGAGGAAGAATATCGGAAACTTGTTGAAGAGAAAAAGAAGAATGAAGAACTGATGAAACAAATTGAGTTTATTAATTCGAAAGTTAAGGAAATAAATCGGATTGATCAAAGACTTCCATATCAAAATGGCAACAGCTTTGAAGGGTTTTTTGCCTGGCTTTGGAAGAAAACAGGTAGTAATCCTTTCTTAAATGGAGCTGCTTCTGCTATTCAATCTCATTCAGGGTTGGGTAATCAACAACCTTCCTTTATCATTGACCCTAACTTCAGTACATCCTCTTATATTGGCATGAATCAACATAGCACCCTTACAGGAAAGTACTTTGAGTTTGATCTTAAAACCTATCACCTTAATCTCACAGCATACACTATTCAAGCAGCGTCTCAAGCTTGGACCACTAATGCCCATAATTTGAGAACCTGGGAATTAAGGGCATCGGCAGATGGTACCAATTGGGTTGTAATTGATTCGAAAAGGAATGATTCTTCACTAAACACATCTCTTCAGGTGGTTACATTCGAAATCAATAACTCTGATTTCTATAAGATGTTTCGTTTGGTGATGACTGGAGAGAATTCTTCCAATAGCTATCAATTTGCTATTCATAGAATCGAATTCTTTGGTAATGTAAGAACTGATAAATAATATTTTGATTCTTTACTATTCGGTATCTAATAATTCGGATCCTTTTTCCGACGACATATGGAAATATATAATCAATGAAGAAATGTATAATATTCCTAATGTTCCCATAATCTCTTTATTTGTCCTAAAAACAAGCTTTGCGTATCGATACTTATCATAGTCAGTTGGGTAATCTAATAAATCAAACCTCATAGATGAGAAAATACCACTATATTGATTGCAATTTGTCATTATATTCCTCATTGACAATTCAGCATTATTTGATGACACCGAAACCAAAGCCACATATAGCATAACTTGAACCATACATGCAAGAGTGAAAAATGCAAACATCTTACTTTGGACATGCTCAGACGATACCATAAACGCAACTATCGCTGAACAAATCGAAACAAGTATCATTCCAATCCCAAGCCCCAATCTTAAATACCCAATCACCTCAAGAAAAAAAGGATGCCAAACAAGTGTAATCCAATACATAACATAAACACTAGTTAACACTGGAACACCAATCAAAAAGTATCGTGACCATTCTTCATAGTGGACTGTCTCTTCCGAATTGTCTGCCATTAAATGAAAAAAAAATTCAGAATTTGAGCAAATTTTAGTTATATCTGGATGTCTTTCCACAATCAATACATGTTACTATTGATGTCATTCCTTCATCTGCGCTCCGAATTTGGAGTTGGGAGTGATATGTGTTTTTGGACTTACAGTGCTTGCATGTGAATTGGCGAGTCGCCTCCATTTTTGGGTGTGGAATTGCGACGAGTTTGTCGGATTCTTCTTTAAGTTTCTTCTCTTGTTCAATTAATTTGGATGTTTTAACATCGTCTTTGGTATATTGTGCGAAATCTTCCGGCTTTAGGGTACCATCTTTAAGTCTCTCTACTATTTTGAACTCTGAATTGATTTTAGAATTTCTAATAAAGTTAATAAGCTCGATATGTTGCTTTTCTGGTTCAGGAAAGCTGGAAAAAACTACTTCCATTATCCTTCTAGATATAATTATTGCGTTATTTGATGCTACTCCTTGACTTTCTAGTTCTTCACTAAAGATTTTTTCGCATCTCTTCCTTTTCATTACGTTTTCACTTTCAGTATTGACTACGTTTGTTATTGGTGGAGATGGTGATTGTCCAATAAACAACTTCTTCAGAGATTCACACCTCTCCTTAATAACAACAAGCTTTGTGGTTTTCAAAATGGAACCAACAACAAGGGGGATTTTTGTTTCCCGAATTAGGTCTTGTGTATACCTGTATGTCAACATTTCATCAAGTAAAGCCACAACTGCAGGTGCTTTATCTTCAATTTCGTTCTTAGATGCGAAATCTTTCAAAGAATTCTTATATGAATTTAATTTATCTAGACTTATCATGGACCAATTGAGTTTATAAAAAAAGAACCTTCTTTACATTGTAAACGGTAATTTACAATGTAAAGTACCTGGAATTCGAATCCAGGCTTTTGTTGGATGGTTATTAGAATCCAACTAGGGATGTTAATTGGGGTATAAAAAATCAATTTGGGTGACATTTTTAAAAAAATGGGGGTCAAGTTTCTAACATAACAAAAATTTTCGGATGATTTTTGGAATGCTCCCCACTCACCATTATAATACAACAATTTTTTGTAATATTTTTTATCTTTGAAATCCAATAATCAAGGAGAAATACATACTTTTTGGATCGATCATAAATCAATTCATTATCGTTTTCTTCAGAATTAGTCCAAAAAAACGATTACTTGACCCCTCTATTTGAGAGCTTTGACCCCCAGGACCCCAACCAATTTGACCAAAAAAATGTATAAATTGATAAATGGGGTCATTTTGACATCCCTAAATCCAACTAATAGAGTATGGCTTAATTATGATGTAGTTAAACTTGGCAAGAAGTCTCCTGGGATTCAAAGCCAGGACTCTTTTATGACCTCATTTTTTCAAGCATTTCATTTATAGTACTGTGGCGATGGGAAAAAATGTTGCGGTGGGGACCAAAACGATAAAAATCCGTTATTTTTGATTTTTTTTCTTATTTCATTAATAACTCTTTGCCAGATATACTTATAGATTTATTGTTATATTATCGATATGCACACTAATTAGATCTATGCTTTGTTAATCAAAGATTCACTCGAAACATTCAAATTTGAGTAGATATTAGGGATTTAATATTTAACTTGATACATTGATTTCTCTATCAATATTGATTAAAATACATGCATTTGATAA